>JAABUM010000018.1_pt1 | contig 516148 bp, 410 predicted proteins | sample 5559161 | NCBI WGS metagenome assembly JAABUM01 (sample SAMN10711868, study PRJNA513369) | rock metagenome | isolation source: Antarctica rocks | place: Antarctica: Victoria Land, Siegfried Peak nord | reverse complement strand
CACGGCTGCCATGGCCCCTGAGCGCCCCGTGAAGCGGCGCTGACAGTCGCAGGTATGGTTTTGAGTGTCGCGACGGGCTCTGCGGCCCTTAAAACGGCTCTATTCACTACTGTGCAGGTTAACTAATGACTTCCTCGGCTCGGGCCACCAGAGCATCGGCGCGCTCGCGTGTTTCGTCGTCCTGGAAGGGGTGCAGCGTCGGGTTGTGGTTCATGGGAGTTGGCGATAATGTGGAGGAAGCCTCAAGTAGTTGCAGAGACATTTTACGGCTTCTCTACGGCTTCACGAGCGCGCTCCACTTCTCCTCGTCCCAGCTCGCGGCCTTCTCCGCTGCGATGTGCACCTGCGAGGGCGTGCGGCCTTCCTCATCGAAGACGACCAGGCTGTTTGCGCCCGCGCGCAGCCAGGCTTCGGGCAGATACAGCCCCTCGACGGGAACCTTCTCCGGGTAGCGGCCCAGGTTGTGATTGTTGAGCCACACAAAGCCGTGCGACATCCCCGTCATCACAGCACGCCAGATCGGGTGCGAGCCTCCCGAGGTGTAGGCCGGAGCATTAAAAGTGGCGCGAAAGAACTTCGGAGCGCCGTCTTCAGCACCGATGACGCGCAGATTAGCCAGCGCATCCACAGCAGTTGCGCGCGGCAGGGGACTGTAGCCGCTTGTCGAGAGCGCATCGCCCGGCCCGCCGCGCATCGTCCAGTTGAGGATCGCGGCGCCGAATTGCAAAGGCACCAGAGAGACGGCTTTGTCGATGCCGCCCGCCCCGTCCGCGTTCTCGATCAGCACGCTCAAGATGTTGGGGCCGTTGGCGTTCCAGGCCGCGCCGATGGGCACATCGAAGGGCTCGTTCCAGCCTCGGTGCGAGCCGATCTTCTGCCCGTTGACGTAGACCGTGGCGTCTTCATCGACGCTCTCGAAGTGCAGAACACGCTGAGGCGCGCCCAGAGAGGACAAGGCCGCCTGGAACCAGGCCGAGCCCGCCTTCTTGCCAAACACGTCCTGCCCAATCGAAGCCGTTGCCCAGCCGGGAGCCTCAGCCGAAGGAGGCGCGGCTTTATCGGCCTCAGAGGTGATGAGCTTGAAGCGCCAGGCCGTGATGTCCGAGCCTGGGCTGCCCTGGCTGAGCGTTGCGGGCCCGACGATGCCCTTGGGGTCAGCGGTGTCGAGAGGCCCGAGGTAGCCAAACAGCTTGGGCCGCCCATCGTGAGCCGCGAAGATGGCCAGGGCGTGCGCTCCGGCCTTGAGGTCGAGCGCCACGCTGTTGCGCCGTACGCTGGAAGCGTCCACGCGCGCGCCGTCCACGAAGACCTGCGCGCGGTCCCGAAGCGAGGCCACGTTCAAGGTGTAGCGCCCATATTTAGGAGCCGAGACGCGCGTGCGATACCAGGCGTAGGCGCTCGCATCACCATCAGCGCCCATCTGCAGCGGCTGCTCGCTCTTCTTCCACGAGGCGTCATTGAACCTGGGCTGAGCGGGCGCGGAGGCGTCGCGGACTTGCCAAGTACTTAGGGGTAGCGATTGAGGACTAGCTCGTCTGGCATAGGCCACGACCGGGTTCTCGAAAATCGCCTGGTTGCCTTCGCCCCAAACTTGAGTTAGCAATGCGGAAGTTCTTTGCTGCGGGCGCTCGATGGTCAGGTTCAGGCGCCCCTGGTTCACAACGGCATCGCTTATGTAGTTGGCGCCGCTCACAATCCAGGTGCGTCCTCCGGCTTCAGGGAAGTACGTTTGGTCGGCCAGAGATGAGTCCAGCGTCAGCACACGGATGCGCTGGGTTCCAGCCGTAAAAGAACGCACCTCAGGCCCATCACGGAAGGCGCTTGCTAATGTCACGCTACCATCTGCGCCAGCCGTGAGTTGCGGCGAGAGCTGACCCTGAACCGTCGCGCCCGTCAGCTTGAAGCTGACCTCAGCAGGCGAGCCCGGCTGCCCGTAGATCACCAGCGTCGTGGTGTTGCCCTGGCGCACGATGTTGAGAATCCGGGCTGCGCAAGTGGCGATCTTCACGTTGGGCGTGAGCGGGTAGTCCGTGACAATCGGCACGATTTCGCCCGCTTCGATGGTGAGCGGCCTGGAGGGAACCGTGGCGCCGCCGATTTTGACTTGCGTTTGCACTGGAGCCTGTCCGTTATTGTCCAGGAACAGGATCGTGCCCTGCACTGAGCGGCGCGCGGTGGTGCGGATGTTGGAATCGGTTGCGGCGGCTTTGAAGTCGTCTGAAGCGTTGGTGCTGTCTGCAAGTACTTGCTGGGTGGCGCGGGCGAAAAAGGCGGCGCGCTTGAACTTGTAATAAATCGGGCGCAGGTCTCCGGCTTGGCCCACGGCGGCTCCGTAGTCGTAGCTTGAGGCGTCTTCGTCGTCGTTGGTGTAGCCGAAGTTGGTGCCTCCGTGCAGCATATAGTAGTTGTAGCCCGCGCCTCCGTAAGCCAGGATCTTCCACGTGCCCCTGTCGAAGCGGCGCAGGTCATTGGCGCTCAGTGGGCCGTATTCGTTGTACCAGCCGGGCCAGAACTCGGTCGTGTACCAGGGCGAAGTGCGGCCAGCTGAATCCCACGGATTGTCGCCCGCCGGGTCACTTCCGTGGTGCAGGCCCGAGAAAAACATCGGCACCTGGATTCCGCTCGCCACGGCCTGAGCGCGCAGCCTCTTGAAGTAATCGTTGGGCTCGTCTCGGCCCCAGCCACGAGGATGCTCGTTCTCAAGCTGAACCAGGATCACGCTGCCGCCACGCTGGATCTGGTTCTGAGCCACGATCGGCATCACCTTCGCCATGAAGCGGCTGACGGCGGATTCAAAAGGCGCGTTGGGCTGGCGCACGAGCACATCAGGCACGAAGCGCAGCCAAACCGGATAGCCGCCCGAGTCCCACTCGGCGCAGATGTAAGGGCCGACGCGCACCGTGGCATACATCCCCAGCGCCTTGACTTCCTTCAGGAAACCATCGAGATCGTTCTCGTCCTTGAAGTTGAAGATGCCCGGAGCAGGCTCGTGCGCGTTCCAGAAGACATAGGTCTGCACCGTGTTGAAGCCCGCGCGCTTGAAGCGCAAGAGCCTGTCGCGCCACAGTGCGCGCGGAACGCGAGCATAATGCAGCGAGCCTGAGGCGATGAAGGTGCGCTGCCCGTTGATGAGGAAGCCGCGCCCATCGAAGCTGATCGAGGCCCTGGCTTGAGGCCCAGCCGGGAAGATGTTGTCGTCGGCACGCGAGGCGTGAGGCGAGGCCAGCGCAAGGGCCAGGCAAGTACTTGCAGCAAGCGCGCGAAGGGGTTTGGAAGAAAAGAGGGAAGGCATAGCAAAAGCGGACTGAGGCCCGAGCATTTGGGGCTTCAAAAGCGCTTGCAGTGTTCCCCTCAGAGCTCGATTCCGAACGGCGTATACAAAAAGGCCCGCAAGCACCTCCAAGTACTTGCGGGCTTTTGGTCTGGCCGAAGCTGAGCTCCAGCCGCAAACCAAAGCGCCCAGCAAGTACTTGCTGGGCGCTGGACACACGAAACGGGAGCTTTAACCGCTCTCGCTCTAAGGCTTGAGCATCCTCGCGCTGAAGATGCCTCCGGCCATGTTGTTGGGCTGAGCCTGGAAGCGCACCGTGACCTTCGCCTTGCCGCGTGTCATCTCCTCGGGGATCAAATATTCCTTGTCGAAGAACTCGTCGGGCTTGTCCAGGTGCAGGCTCTGCGTCGCGATCTTCTGGCCGTCGATGAGAATATCGAAGGTGCGCGCGCCGGTTTCACCGCCCCAGTACGTCACCAACAGAGTGTTGGGCACATCGGGCTGGGTCTTCAGGTCGAAGGAAAACCAGCCGCCGCCGCTGGCATCGCGCCAGTTGCGAGCGCTGGCCATGCCCGTGTTCGAGTGGTCACTGGCCAGGCTGTGATCCTTCTCGCTCTGCTGCTCGCCTGGCCTGAACTCATCCAGCGTGCGCATCGCCAGCGCCGCTTGACGCTTCTCGTCCTCAGCCAGCGCAGCGCGCTTCTGCTGCCAGTCGCCAGCCGAGAGCAAGTTCCAATACACGCCGTAGCGCCTGTGGTGCGCGCGTGCAAAGGGCATCATCGGGACTATCTTCGCCTCGCCGGTCGCGCCGTCGATCATGCGGGCCTCGAACATCAGCTCGCGGCCTGGGACGCGGCGCACGCGGCTCAGGATGGCGCGCTGGCTGCCCACGAACACAGGAGCCGGAGGCGTGGGAGCGTTCGAGTATTGAGTCTGGCTGTTGAGCACGTCGTTGATCTTGTCCAGCCCCTCGCGCCCCAGATCGCCCGCCAGCACAATCGGCCCGAACAAGAGCGCCTGCTCCTCGGGCGCGTTGTTCAAAGCTTCCAAGTGCAGCGCCATCGGCAGGCGAATTGAAACCACATCGCCGTCACGCCACGTCCTCTCAAGCGTCTCATAGGAGCCCGGCTGGCCGCTGAGCTTGTGCGCCTTGCCGTTGATCGCGATGCTCATGCCCTGAGCCCACGCGGGGTGCCTCAGCTTAAGCGCGAGCTTGGTTGGTTTCTGGGCGTGGATGCTCAGGCGCACGGTGTCTTCATCGGGCAGGCGCGTCTCCTGGCGGATGGCCAGCCCCTTCTCGGCCCAGCTCAGCTGCGAGGAGATGAAGAGGTTGACATACAAAGCGTTGGCTTTGGCATCTTGGAAATAGATAGTGTCGCCGTATTTGGCGTGGTTCTCGATGCCCGTGCCCACGCAGCACCAGAAGGCATCTTCGGGGCTCGAATAGACCTTGAAGGCTCCGGTCTTGAGCGGGTTGAGGTAGTTGAAGTGGCCCTGCCCGTTCGAGTCCGGGTCTTCTGAGCCCAGGATCTGGTTGAACAGAGCGCGCTCGTAGAACTCCATACGCGACGCCTCGGGCTGGTGCTGCCACAGCGAGCGCGTCAGCTTGAGCATATTGTAGGTGTTGCACGTCTCGGCGGTCTCGAAGGACAGGTGGTTGCGCGTGTCCTTGGGGTCGAAGAAGTGCTCGTGATCCGAGTTACCGCCGATGGCATACGAGCGGTTCTGCGTCACTGTCTGCCAGAAGAAGCGGGCCGCCGTGTTGTATTTCTCGTCGCCCGCAAGCTCCGCGATGCGCTCGAAGCCGATGACCTTGGGGATCTGCGTGTTGGCGTGCAGCCCGTTCAAGTTGTCCTGCTGCTGCGACATCGGGTTCAGAATCAAGCGGTGCGAGAACTTGCGCGAAAGCTCCAAGTACTTGGCGTCGCCTGTCAGGGCGTAGACATCGGCTAAAGTCTCGTTCATGCCGCCGTGCTCCTGGGTGAGCATCACGTCCCACTGCTCATCCGAGAGGTTCGCGGTCGTGTCGATGGCCCAGTCCGCGAGCTTGACCAGGACTTGCTTGGCCTGATCGTTTCCTGCCAGAACGTAAGAGTCGCGCAGGCCCGCGAAGAGCTTGTGCATCGTGTACCAGGGCACCCAGCCGCGATGCACGCCGTTGCCGTGCCCAGCCTTGACATCAGCAAACATCGCTTTGCCATCGGGGATGGCCGAGACGTAGCCGTTGCCGTTTTTGTCCTGGCACAAGGCCAGCTCGCCCACGATGTAATCCACGCGTCTCTTCAGCTCGGGGTCGCCCGTGGCCTGGAACATCAGCGACAGCGCCGAGAGGTAGTGGCCCAGTGTCTGGCCCGCCACGCCCTGAGATTCCCAGCCTCCGTAGATGGGCGCTTTGGCTTCCAGGCCCGCATTGGTACGGAAGTTGTGCAGGAAGCGGTCGGGCGAGAGGAAGAGCAAGTACTTGTGATCCAGCTGCTGCGCCTTCTGAAACGGGCCATCGAGCAGGCGCACTTGATCGAGCGCGAACGGTTGCACGGCGGGCTGCACGTGAGGCGCGACCACAAAGGCACGCGCTCCGCCATCGCTGGTGGAGGATTGAGAGGCAGGCGCAACAGTCTGGGCCTGAACGGTCATGGGGAGAAGAGCCAGGGTCAAGGGCAAGAAGAGCTTCATTGGTTCGCTACAAGTACTTGGAGAGGGGAATTGCTACGAAGCTGGCCCGGAGAGCTTTCTCCGGGCCAGCTTCAAGTCAGCGGAAGCGCGGCGGATCAGTGGCCACGCCTCAGTGTGCCTCTACTCGCGCAGCTGCACACGAGCGAAGCCCAGATCAATGTACTGGCCGCCTCCGGTCTGGTGCACGTGCACCGCGATGGTGTTGCGTCCCGCCTTGAGAGCCGCGCGCCCTTGAGCGCTGAGCACAAACGGATCATACGAGCCGCTGAAGCCGCCCGCCGAAACCGCTAAGACGCCATTGATGTACACCTCGGCGTCCTCATCGTGGTGCATCAAGAGCTGCAGGCCGGGCAGTTGATCGGCCCGGATGTCGAAGTCGCGGCGCAACCAGATGTCGCCTGTGTCCCACGTCGTGCGCACCGTGGCTCCAGGCGTGCCCGCTGTCCCGAAGCCTCCAGGCCCGGTCTTCCAGCTTGAGGCATCGTAGTTCGTGGCGAACCAGTTGGCTGCGGGCTTGTCGAAGGTGTAGCTCCAGGTCTGCGCGACTTCCTGCGAGGTCGGGATGACCGCAGTCACGATCGGAGCCAGCGGCTGAGCGGCCCAGTCGCTGCCCTTGAGGCGTTGATTGAGCTTGTCTCGACGCGCCCACTTCTGCCACATCGCGTTGTCATCGAGCATCTTGATGAACACGCCCCCGACCACGGGACGCGCCTGAAAGCCGACCTGCTTGGGCTCTGTGGTGCGATACCAATCGGTCAGGGGGTTGCGGTCGGGAGTGGCGTTGGCGAAGTCGTAAGTCGGCGAGATCATCTGCTCAAAGCCTTCGCGCGTCGGGTTCATGGTGGCTGTCCAGACGCTCCAGTCGAGCTTGGTGTAGTTCTCGCGGCTGTCCAGAGGCAGGCCGTAGCGGTTGAGCTTGGTGCGGTAGAAAGCGAGCTCCTTGTCCACCACGCTCTGAGGGAACAGGTTGAAGCCCAGCAGCTTGTCCCACACCATGTTGTATTTCTGGCTCCATGTGCCCGCGCGGTCAAAGGCCAGCCTGAAGTGGTCGCCGTCATCAGCCGTCGTTACCCAGCGAGCAGCCATGGCGCGGGCTTCGTTGCGGATGCGCGTGGCTTCGGCCTTGTCGCCGCGCATATCGCACAGCAAGGCGTAGGAGGCCAGGCCCTCGATCGCCTTGATCGAGAGGTTGGTGTTGTGCGCCAGGTGCCCCGCGAAGTCGTCGGTGGAAAGCTGGTTCTCGGGGTCGAAGCCCCTGGCCTCCAAGTACTTGGCCCACGTCGAAAGCTGAGGCCACCAGCGCGCAGCGAAGTTGGCGTTGCCGTCGGTCTTGGCGATGGCGGCCATCAGGATGAGCAGGTTGCCCGATTCCTCGACCGGCATCTGGTTCTCTTCGGTGCGCTCGCCGCCGCCATAGACTTGGCCGTTAGCGATGGGATAAGTGCCCATGTCGTGCGGCGCGAAAGGCCACTTCCAGCGCTCCGAGGCCGCGTAATTGAGCACAGGCACCAGCGAGGCCTTGGCCAGAATCGGTGAGAGTAGCAGGAACTGGGGCAGCATCGGGTAATGCAAGTCCACCGTGGCGATGCAGCCGTTGGAGAAGTTCTCCTTGAGGAAGCAAAGCGGCGCGCCCTTGGCATCCGCGACCACCTTGTTGCCCGCCAGAGTCTGCCGATACGACAGAGCAGCCAGGCGCGCATACTTCTCGCCGCCCGAGCGCCGCAGGTCGTCCATCAGCTCAGTGTCGAAGGCCACGCAGCGCTTCTGCAGCGAGGGGAAGTCGCGGGCAGCGGCGCGCAGCAAATCGGCGGTTTGGGCTCCGTTACGCCGCCAGTAAGGGCGCAGCTTGCGGCCCATGAGCGTGATCGAATACTCATCGTCATAGCCGATCATCGCCATACGCATCACAGGCCGAGTCGAGACGCGTCCCAGATCCACCGCCACTGCTGCCACAGGCGCGCCCTCTCCAGCAACACGCACCGTCGAGTCCTTGAACGTTGGTAAAGGGAGCACCACACCCAGCTGCGCGAAGCCGTTCACGGCCAGAGCACGAGGCGCAAAAGACTGAGACGAGCGTCCCGTGGCCGAGACCAGCAAATGCCCCCAGTCGATGCGCAGGTTGTCGCCCTTCTTGGCCAGCACGGGCTGATCGAGAGACGAAATCTGCACTGCCTGCACATCGTTGGCGCCCCGACCTGTGCTCAGAGCTCCGCCGATTACTTTCTGCGATGCTTCGTTCACAGCCAGCATCGCTGAGGCATCGAAGTAGGCCTGAACCGAGTGCTCCTTGCCATCAACCGAACGCGCTTCCCACGTCACATAGGTTAAAGGGCGCGACAGAACATCGAGATCATCGGGCAGCGCGGGCGTTAAGAAGGTCAGCGTCACAAGTACTTGCGCATTGCCGAAGGTGGCGATGGTGCGCGTGGGAAGCACTTGCAGGCTCTTCTGTTCGAGCGCGGCGATGGTCGAGGGCTCGGCTCCCAGCAGACGGAAGGTCTGGCCGTCGATGCGAATCAGCGAGCTGATGGGCTGTGGCGAGTTCGTCCAGTGCTGCGTGTTGGCCGCGCTCAGCGTCTCGGAAGGCGACCAGACCGAGAAATACGGATCGTGCGCGACCAGGGGAACCGAGGGCGGACGCAGCGAAAGCGGAGCCTGGACTCTGTTCATCGCGGCGTTAGTAGGCAAGGTGTTCGTGTCCTGGGCCTGAACACAGCCTGTGCCAAGCATGACAGTGAGCACGGCTCCGGTTGCGGCTTGGCGGGTGCGAAAGACACGAGGCGTGCGGCGCCTCGAAAGGCGCGGCAGGGTGCGGCAAAGCATTCTATTCCCTTTCTTCAGCAGGATGAAACAGCCCGAGGCGAAGCGCCCGCGAACTGCCACCATAGCAGTCTACTGTTTAGAGCTACTGTGGTCGAGAGAGATAGGGCGCGTTGGCATCGGCTCCGCGCTCGTGAACCGTGATGGAAACGCAGCGTGCACGCTTGGATCCGGGGCCCTGGATTTCGAAGGCAATGCCGCCCGCGACATCATCATAAATGGCGCCCTTGACCCGCGAGTTGCCCAGATCGAGCCGCCGCAAATGTGGGGAGCGCCTGCGGATCAGGCTCCAGGGCGAGCGCATTGAGAGGCCGCCCGCAGTGTGGAAGAACGGCGAAGTCACGCGGATCAAGCGCACGCGCACATGGTCGTCCGTGCCACGAGACGAATAAACCGAAAGCGTGTCGCCCTCACCAACGCTCGCGCTTTTCGAGCGCCAGATGTTCCACACTTTGCCCATGGCCGCGTCGCTGTACGTTGGAGGCCCCAGCCTGCGCTCCAGCACAGCGGGCTCCAATCCCAACGCGATTTGCCCCACGCGCACGCCAGGCACGATGAGGCGCGCCCGAACGCTTGAGCCTGCATCTTGAGCCCAAGCCTGAGCTGTGCCCAAGGCCAGAGTTGCTGCCAGCATTGGCCCGACCAAAGACCGTGGCTTCCGCACCATCTCGTTCCTCCGTTGGAGCGTTGAAGTGTTGGGGCACCCCAAGTACTTGAGGTGCCCCTTATTTTCTCAGCGCGTTGAGAATTGGTAGATGGTTGTCTGGCGGTAGGTCTGGCCCGGACGCAACACAGCCGAGGGGAAGTTGGGGTGGTTAGGCGCGTCGGGGAAGTCCTGGGCTTCCAGGCAGAAAGCGCCTCTGTAGTTGTAGGAGCGGCCATACTTGCCGGCCATCTTCGTCAGGAAGTTGCCCGTGTACAGCTGCACCCCGGGCTGATCGGTGTATTGGGTCAGGACGCGGCCCGTGGTGGGCTCGTAGACGCGAGCCGTCAAGCCCAGCTCGCCGCGAGGGTGATCCAGGATGAAGTTGTGGTCGTAGCCCTTGCCGAACTTGAGCTGCTGGTCCTTGGTGTTGATCCTCGCTCCAATGGCGTGAGGCGTCAGGAAGTCGAACGGTGTGCCGCGCACGCGCCTCTTCTCGCCGGTTGGGATGGCGGTTGAGTCGGTGGGCGTGAACCGCGAGGCGAAGATGGTCATGCGGTGGTTCAGGATGTCGCCCATGCCCGCGCCCTTGAGGTTGAAATACGAGTGGTTGGTCAGGTTGATGACCGTGGGCGCATCCGTCACGGCGCGATACACGATGCGCAGCGCGTTGTTGCTCAGCAGCGTATACACCACGCGCACGTTGAGGTTGCCTGGGTAGCCTTCCTGTCCGTTGGGCGAGAACAGCCTCAGCTCAAGAGCGGGGCCTTGACGCGTCATCATGGGGCGCGCCTTCCAGATCTTCTTGTCGAAGCCGACCTTACCGCCGTGCAGGTGGTTCGGCCCGTTGTTGGTGGCCAGCTTGTAAGTCTTGCCATCCAGCGAAAAGCGCCCCTTCGCGATGCGGTTGCCAAAGCGTCCAATCAGGGCTCCGAAGTAAGGCGAGTCCTTCTCGTAAGCCCCGACGTTGTTGAAGCCCAGCACAACATCGCCCATGTTGCCGCGACGATCGGGAACCGAGATCGAGGTCACGATGCCGCCATAGCTGGTAATCGAAACCTTCATGCCGCGCGCGTTGGTGAGGGTGTACAGACTGGTGCTCTGCCCGGCCTTAATCAGCCCCTTAAGGCCCTTGGTCTGCCCGAAGGAGGTTTGGATGATGCCCGCGCGGGCCGCGTGAGCAGCCGAAGCGAAGCACAGGGAAGCGAGAGCAGCAGATGCGGCGAGGGTCGTGTGCAAGTACTTGTGGTGCATAGATTCTCCTGATGATGAGGCGCAAGCGGCGCCAAGACTTTCTACTGTGCCCAAATTGGGCGCGGATGCAACCATAGCACGGAAAAGTGCCTCAAGCACTCGCAAGTACTTGAGGCACTTCCAGACTCAACGCGCGTTCGCAGCCGTCAGAGCCAGCAGAGCGGGCACGCCGCGACGATCCGCTCCGTATTGCAAGTCCACGCTCGCAATGGCCACGTCAGGCTTGGGGTTGTTCCACGTCTTGACATAAGCCACAGCCGAGAACTCGGTGCCAGCATAGGGCGCGACCCAGCCAACCTGAGCGCCGGGCAAGGCAGCCGGAGCCTTTTGCTTGTAATCATCCACGTCGATCTCCGCATAGATGGGCACGTTCTCGGTTGAGCCGTCCGCATAATGCACCACGTAGCGCGCCATTTCCAGCTTCTTGTTCGCCTTCAGCTCGTCGCTATTGCGCCTCTGGTCGATGCGAGCGGCCTGCAAGAAAAACAGCGCATCGGCCTTGCGATTCACGGGAATGCCATTCACCTGCTCGGGCAGGTTGCCCGGCACGTTGGCGCCGCCGAGCATGATCGAAGTCGGCACGGGCGAAGTCGGGAAGTCGTACACATCGAAGGGCACGCCTCCAAACTGCTGGCGGCCCGTGGGCAGAGCCGCGAAGGAAAAGCTCTTGTCGCCAAACCAGCCGCGCTCACTGCGGAACTGGTTCGCCTGCCTGGAGATGTCAACCGGAGCGTAATTCAAGTTCGCTCCGGCGATGATCGTCTTGGCGCCTCCAAACGGAGCTTGCAGGTTGTGCAAAACCGCGGACAGGATGTTGCGCTTCTTGAGCACGTTGACCGCGACGGGCTCGCTGTCCTTGAACGCCAGGTTGCACAAGATGATGCCTCCGCTGCCGCGAGGATAGTGCATCATGCCCCCCACATTGAAGAACGGCTTCACCTTGTCGTAAAAATCAGGCGGGCGCGCGGCCTTCAGGTAAATGTTGTCGATGCCAACCAAAGGCTTGACGTTTTCCTTCGCGCTCCACTTCGAGATGGTTAAGGTCAGGTTGCGGGCTTGCTGAGGAGGCTTCACCTCGAAGGTCTGAGGCTCGGTGTTGGGCGCTGTCGCAAACGTTTGCGTGTTCTTGCCCTCGAAGCTCAGCTTGACCTCGGTCTGAGGGTAGTAGAAGGTGTTGCCGACCCAGGCGAACTCGCGGATGGTCTGGGGCTTGGGCAGCTCGATGGGCAAGTCGAAGGGCTGGAGGTTGCCCGCTGCGTCCTTGGGAATCTCAACGTTGATGATGAGCGGCCAGCCGTCAGCCGAGAAGAAGCCGTTCGTGATGTTGTTGTAGCCCCCAAAGCTCGACTTGCCAAAGCTCGCCACCTCGTCGTAATCCACCACGTTCGAGAACATATCCTCGGCCACATACTCATCAGCGGTCCAGCCGAACATCCTCTGCCCCGAGAGCAGCACGATGTCCGAGGTCGAAAGCCCAGCCGAAAGCGGGTTCTTGGGCGAGGAGAACAGCACGCGCTCGCGCTTGCTCGGCCTCATCATGTGCTCGAAGCCCACCACCTTGTTGTAATCGGCTAATCCATCCGGCCCGACGCCGCACAAAACCAGGGTTCCGCCGCGCGCGTTGAAGGCATTCAGGCGCGCCTTGTTCGCCGCCAGGGCGTGCAGGTTCGCGGGCGTGCCAGAGACAATCGCGAGCTGGATTTTGGCGTCCCCAAGTACTTGCAGCACATCCGAAGCTGCTGAGTATTTGAGCCCGATGCCATCCAGCGCGTGCTGCAGAGCTGGGTCCGAAACCAAAGCGGCCACGCTTCGGAACTGCTGCTTGTAAGTCGCGGCGTAGCCAAGCAGGTTGCGCAGCAGCTTCTGGGCAACCACATTCGAGCCCAGGTTCTGCGCGATCTCGACTTGAGACAAGAGCATCAGCCCGCTGCCCACGGGAACCTGCACCAGAGCCGTCTTGCTCAGCCTCTCATCGACCTGCAGCAGCGACTTGGCCCCGCGCGTGGGCTTGAGGTAAGGCTGGCGATACAAGACGCCGCTCGGCCCGAAGGTGAAGAAATCCTTGTCCCTGAGTCCGCTCAGAACAGGCGAGGTCGCGTCCTCGATGAAGCCGATGCGCCCCTCGCCGGGTGTGGACTCCATCTCAGCGGGCAGGGCCTGGAACTTGAGCGGGTTGCCCTGCTCCAACACAATGACGCGCCGCCCGCCCGAGGCAAAAGCCGCCAGAGCCGAGGAAGTCGAGTCCGCCACGCTCAGGGCATCGCGTCCCACCACAAGTGCTTGAGCGTCCTGCGGCAGATTTTCCAGCGAGTTGAGAGCAACGAAGGGCACGTTGATGCTCTTCAAGTACTTGGAGACTTCGCCCTTGGGATCGTAAACCGCAGGCAGCGAGCGCACTTCGGGAGCTCGTGCGCCGGGCCTGAGCGCGGGCTTGATCCTGGGCTTGAGCTGAGCATCTGCAAGTACTTGCACGCCAAAATCGGCGCGCCGAGACACGGCTGGGCTGACGTTTGGGTTCGGGTTGAGGACGGACAGATCCTTGACATCGCGGAACACTTCGCGGCCCCCGGCCTTGAGCGAAAGCGTCCACTGCCCCTCGGCCCGATCCTGGACCACGGGCATCGCCAGCTCGACCTTGAACTTCTGATTGGTGCCCGGAGCCACGTTGTACACGGCGCTCTTGCTTTGGACGCTCTTGCCGCCAACGCTCAGGTTCCAGCTAAAGGTCAGAGGCTCGTCATAGTGTGAGTCGTTGAAGAGGCCCACGGTGCGCGAAATATTCTGGCCGCTGCCAAATGTCCAATCGTATTCGCGCACCAGGGCGGCGCGCTCCGCGTTGGCTCCGTATTGGTTGCTCGCGGTTTCCTCGCCGACCCAGAAGTGCCAGGCCGCGTTGTAGCCGCCCCACCTGTAGCCTTCCTGCAGCATTCTATACACGCGTCCCACGGCTGGCTTGGCCTGGGCCTTCCCCTGGAACGCGTCCTCGCCGCCGAACATCGCGTAGTCAGCGGGGTTGATGCCCGTGGCGAAGAAGTCCTCACCCAAGAAGCGCGGCCTCTTCTGATCCCACTCCCAGCGCCCACGCCCTCCGCCCAGAGGGTTGGCCTCATACGCCTTGTCGGGATACGAAGCATCCAGAGTAGCCACGTAATGGCTGCCGTGCGTGGGCAGGGTCTGCAGCTTGGTCGCGCCTCCTCCGTCGATCATAATCGAGCGCGTGGGGTCAATAGCCTGCACAGCCTGAGCGCATTTGGTGATCTCGGCTTCGTAGCGATCCATGTTCGGGCTGTTGCCCAAGAGGTTGATGAGGTTGATGTAGGCGAACTCGTTTTCCAGGCTCCAGATCTGGATGCTGGGGTGGTTGCGCTCGCCTCGCACCTGAGCCACGCACTGGTCGCGCCAGTTGTCCATCAGCTCCTGCTTGATCTCGGTGCCATATTTGGCCTTGAGCTTGGGATCGTCTTCAGAGAACTTGTAGCCTATGGTTTCGCCGTCGAGCGTGGTGTTGCGCCGCACGGTGATGCCGTTTTGGTCCATCCAGCTCAGCGCTTGCGGCGTTTCCAGGCCGAACCACAGCGAGCTGTCTCCGGCCTGTCCAGCCGTCACGAAGCGCATCGTGCGCTGCCCGTGCTTGAGGTAGTTGGCCTTGTATTCTTCCTTGGTCGCGCCTCCGGTCAGCTCGGCCCACAGGTGCCACACGATGTTGTTGAGCTTGTATTGCGTCCCGTCTGTTGTCCACTCGCGAAAGCCAAAGGGCGTCTCGCTCTCGTCAAGTACTTGCCCGGCTCGATTCACGACGCGCGTCCGCAAGCGATACATGGTGGGCTGATCCGGCCACCACAACTTGGCATCGGCCCAGCCGTCGCTCAGGTTGAGCACGCTGCTCTGCCCGGCTGCCACCGAAAACGGCTGCGGCCTGAAGGCCTTGGCCACGCGCCCCGCTGAATCCACCGCTTCCCAGCGCACCTCGCCCGAGGCAGCGGCCTGAGCTGGGTTCGAGAGCGTGACTTCGGCTTGCAATTGCTTGAGCCCGACGCGAGGCTTGACGAAAACATCGGAAGCGTAGGCCGGGCCTGCGGTCACAAGAGTCGGCGTGTTGAGGAGGCCCGACTGCGAGCAGTTCCACACCGGGTAAGCGAAGTCCTGGAAGCCCTCGTGGAAGAATTTCTCGGGCAAATTCCAGGTTCGCCTCAGCTTCATGGGCTCGTCTGGGTTCGACTGTCGCCCATACCAGGCGTCGCGGATGCCCACGCAGATTTCGTTGGCTCCGGGCTTAATGGCCTTGGACACATCAACATCGAAGGGCGCGAACGGGTTCTTGTTGAAGCCGCACAGCGTTCCGTTCACATAGACCGTGGTGTTGAGGTTGTTGAGCGGGAAGTTGAGGAAGAACGAGCGCCCGGCCTGCGCAGTCGGCACTTGAACGTGCGTTCGATACCAGATGCGGTGCGCGAACAGCAGGTCGGGACGCAGCTGATTCTTGTCGCCTGGAACCGCGATGGCGCCCCAGTTCAAGGTGTTGGCTGCAGGCAGCCGCTCGATAGGAACATCGACGCGCCCGGGCGATTGCTCATCGTCGCGCGCCACTTCCCAGTCGCCCTTCAAGCTGACCTGGGCGCGCTCGCCCGAAGCTCTGGGCTCGGGCATCTCGAAAGTACTTGCAGAAGCCCGGTCGTCGCGAGCGGACCGGCTGTTCTGGCCCGGCTTGTTCGGCCCGTTGGGACGAAAGCTGGGCGCGATGACCAAAGCGTCCGAGGCATAGAGAATGCGCGCGGTCTTGTCGCCGTTCTTGGTCTTGGGCAGGCGGATGTCCAGCGTGTGCTCGCCAGCCGCGAGATTCGCTTCGCCGAGCTGAAGCCAGGCCACTTCGGTCCACTCGGCGATGGGCATTAAATCCGTGGTCAGTTCGTCGGGGCTGATGCGCTTCCAGGGGCCGTTGTCGATGCGCCAGTCGAAGGGCGAGCGCACGAACTCGTAGCCGATTCGATCCCAGACTTGGTTGCGCCCGGCCTGAGCGGGCCTGAACTTATAGGACAGCACAACGCCTTCGGCTGGAACAGCGGCGTCCACGTTGCCCTCGTCCACCGAAATCTGGAACCAGTTTTTGTTGGACAGAAAATCGACGTTGCCCCAGCCCGCAGTCTCGACCTTGGCCTTGTCCGAGGTCTTGAGATTGATGGCCGAGGTGTCCTGCGCCTCAATCCAGGTGAAGGGCGTGTTCTGGGCGCGTGCGGAGGAGGCGAGGGCAAGCACCAGGGGCAGCAGAAGTGGGGCAAGCAAGGCTGTGTGGCGTGGCATGAGTGGAAGGGTGCCACTTGCCGCAGACCGCTTGCAAGAGGCTCAAGTACTTGAGGGGCTAATCGTCAGGGCCAGATCGTTTTCCAGCTCCAGCTCCAGGCGCAACGCCTGCTGATGATCGCTGTGGACGTGCCAGCAGTTTACCTCGCGCCCCTCGCGCGTATCCCAGGCACGCACCGTGTAGCCGCCAGGCTTCAGTCCGCGCAATGTGAGCGGAATTCGCCTCAGCACCTCGCGATGGGGCAGAGTTCCGGGCAGGCCGTGCGAGCCGCGCAGCAGCCACAGCAGGGCCTGATGATCGTCGCGCGTGGCGAAAATGTGCAGGTCGTGCTCGGCCCGCGCGCCGATCTCGATGTCTTGCTGAGCCGGGCGCGGCGAAAAGTGGCGCCAGTCCAGAAGGGGCACGAAGTCGGACATCGACTTCAGGGCGCGCAGCATTCCTGGCGTCAAGATGTGGGGGTGGCGTCCGGGCCAGCGCATCCCCGAGCCCGCGCCGCCCGAGGCCAGGTGAGCCCACATCATGTGGCGCTCGTATTGGTCATCGAAATCTTCGGGCAAGTACTTGCGCTCGTTGTTGAACAGGCCGATCGGCCCGTGCTCGGTGTCCATGAAGGGGCGTCCAGGAGGCGTCTTGGCCAGGCCGAAGCGCGTCCAGTGGGCCATGCACATCGAGGGGCCAACGGTGTCGCGAGGGTGATCGATGGCGTCGGGGTGGTACACGTGCGTGGTCGAGAAATCCAGGTCGGGGTGGCGAAAGATCAGCTCTTCGTAGCCTCCGTGCGACTGGGGATCGGGGCCAAAAATCGACACCGTCTGGGGCCGAGTCCAGCCCCAGACCTTCTGCTCTTCCTCGCGTATGGCCTCGCCCCAGCGGGCCAGGACTTCCATCTGAGACTCGGGTGTGCCGCCCCAGTTGGTGTAGATTTCGTTGAACAAGTCCCAGGCGCACAGCACGCTGCCCCAGCGCCCGGCCACAAAGCGCAGCCTCCTCTCGATGAAGTCGCTGGTTTCTTTGTCCGAGAAGAAGGACTGGCGTGTCCTGGCGGGGCCTCCGTTGGAGATGTTGTAAGGGTGGCGGTTCCAGCGCCTTGTCATCCAGAAGTTGTCCCAGGGAGCCAGCAGCACGCGCAGGCCCAGCGCTTCGCAGATGGCGAACAGGTCGTCCCACAGCTGCACCATGTCGGGGTCAAAGCTGCCCGCCGGATTCTCGAAGTAGCGCCCGTCGAAGTGCACGTATTCGAGCATCAGGCGCAGGCAGTTGACGCCATGCGCCGCGATGTTCTCCAGGTAAGCGCGCGCCGAAGGCACGTCGCGGCGGCCATACAAGCCGTCCAAGCCGGGCCAGGAAATGGCGTCGTTGTAGCCTATGAAGAGGAAGGGCTCGCCATCGAAGGTCTCGAAGTAGCGCCCGCCCGGTGCCACGCGCAGAGGGGCCAGGCAGGATTGTGTTTCGAGTTGAAAGTTCGCAACGAAGCGCTCGTCAAGTGCTTGAGAAACCATAGCAACCAAAGTTTGGCCTGGAATGAAGCCTCCGCAAGTACTTACAGCGCACATAAGCATCCGCCGGACCTAAACCCTGGCCCGGCGTGCTGTGTCCTGAGACAGAGCGCGGCCCATCGTAGCTCTGCACCCTTACACGCTCGCTGCTGCCTCCAGAACCAGGCCTCTGCTCTCTCGCGAACGTGGCGCTTGCTGAGCGTGTTTGACCCAGGCCGCCTTGAAGACGCGCTGATTGTGCGGAATTGGGAAACTGAGGTGCCATTCAGTAGGAGGGCTTATGTCGATTGAAGTGACGCACAACATCCGCATCGAGGTGGCTGCGCGCTACGCGGAGGAAGAGTCGAGCCCCGAGCACGGGCGCTGGCTCTTCGCCTACCACGTGACCATTTCTAACGAGGGCGAGCAGGCCGTGCGCCTGCTGTCGCGCCACTGGATCATCAAGGACGCCTTCGGGCGCAGCGAGGAAGTGCGGGGCGAGGGCGTGGTCGGCCAGTCGCCGCACATCAAGCCCGGCAGTGCCTTCAGCTACTCCTCGTGGTGCCCTCTGCCCACCGACTTCGGCTCGATGCGCGGCTCGTACCTCCTCCTACGCGACGATGGGCTGGAGTTCGACGCCCTCATCGCTTCCTTTACCCTCGCCACTCCAGCCATCCTCAACTAACCGAGCCAGAGCCTCATGCCACTTAAAAAGACCTTTCAGCAACTCGCGGAGAGCGCCAAAACGCACATCCACGAACTCTCGCCTCCAGAAGTCGCGGCGATGGTCGAGCGAGGCGATCCCTTCGTCCTGATCGATGTGCGCGAAAACGATAAGTTTCGCGAAGGCCACCTGCCCGGAGCGCGAGGTATCGGGCGCGGCGTCCTGGAATACCACATCGTGGACGAAGTGCCCGACACCGCGGAGCCCATCGTGCTCTACTGCCGAGGCGAGAACCGCTCGGCTCTGGCTGCGGCCTCGCTGCAGGAAATGGGCTACGAAAACGTGTCCTCCATGAGCGGAGGCTTCCGCGAATGGACACAAGACCCAGAGCGCCCTATCAGCAACCAAGGCGAGCCCATCCAGCACTGAGCGTAACGCGCTTCTCGCTCGGAGTGACCACAGGGGCGAAGTTCCCTCGCCCAAGCTCCTGAGTGCTGCAACAGGGCGAGATTCCCTTGCGCCTTCAACGGCTTTTGCCTCGCTGCTTATGGTCAGCCGCGCCTCAAGTACTTGGGGCGCGGCTTCTATTGCAGCTGCTTCCTGATGGGATTGGCGGGGTGCTACTCGCGGCCCAGCATTCCTGTGATGTCCGTGTCCGAGGCCAGCGAGAGGTTGGGGAAGCGCACGCCCTTCTTGGCCACGAACAGGGCGGCATCGGCGTCTTCGAGCAAGTCGGCCAGCTCTTCGCGCACGCTGGGAGGGGCGTCCTCGCCGCTCCAGTCCATGGCGCTCCAATCGCCGGCCACAACGTCCGGGGGAACGACCACGCGCTCGGCCTCGCCTATGGACACCGTGACCGGAAGGTGGCGATCGCTCCACTCGAAGACCGTTTCCGCGACTTCGCGCTGCAGCTTCTCGTGCAGCAGCATGGCCCCGGTTACATCGGTCTCGGGCAGCAAGATGGTGAACTTCTTGGCTCCAAAGCGCGACACGATGTCGCTTTCGCGCGTCCACGAGCGCAGGATCTGAGCGATCGAGCGCAGAATATAATCGCCGCACGCGTAGCCGAAAGTCTTGTTGAAGAGGTTGAAGTAATTGATGTCAACCATCAGGCACGACATCGGATGCCCGTAGCGACGCGCGCGCGAAACCTCGCGGTGCGCGGCCTGGAAGAAATAGCGCCGGTTCAGAGTTGCAGTGAGATCGTCGTGCTGCACCTGCTTGCCCATTGTCTCGCGCAACACGCCGTGCTCGCGCCTGAGCCTGGCATAATGAGCCCAGCTCTCGAACCACGAGCGCGCCATGGCGGGCGGCGAGTCGATATCCACCAGAGCCTGAGCGCCCGCTTCCTGCCACGCATCCCACAGGTGAGCATCAGCCGCCGAAGCAGGAGGCAAAGCCACGACGAGAACCGCGCCCACCGCGTCACACTCGGGCGCCAGGGCGCGGCAAAGTTCGCGCGCCTCGGCAAAGAGCGCTTCACTGCCAGCGTCCACCAGCACGACCTCGGGCGGGTCATCGCCATCCAGAGCCCCTCGCCACGAATCGGGCGTGGCCATGGCCACCAACTGACCCCAGGCGAACAAACGGCGGCGCAACACAAGGGCCGTGTGCGAGCCGATGCCCTCGGCCTCGCGCGCCACTAAGAGAGTCTGCGAAGCGCCCGAAGCGCTCAGCGCGGTGGATTCCTCCGAGCCGGAACTGGCGGCAGGAGCAGGCTCCTGATCGTGATCATTGGCGATAGGGGAATCAAAAGAGGGCACGCTCATAATCTCCTCACTTCTTCACGCTGGCTTCCTACTGTCTATACCTTGAGTTTACCCCCGCTCGGCCAGAGATTCGCCATCAGCCGCTAAGAACTTCAAGTACTTGGAGGTCGCGAGCGCTTAGAGTAAAATGGCGCGTGTTGGGGCTGGAATGCTCGGCCCGAATGCTCGCTCGCGTAGCCCAATTGGCAGAGGCGCCAGATTTAGGATCTGGAGGTTGAAGGTTCGACTCCTTTCGCGAGCACCAGAAAAATTTCCGTCTGAAGCGGTGCAAGTACTTGCGCCAGGAGCGCGGCGGCTTTATAATAATCCAGCGTCCGATGCAGAGATGCAGCGGCGCAGGCAGCACGCGGGAGTAGCTCAGTTGGCTAGAGCGCCACCTTGCCAAGGTGGAGGTCGCGAGTTCGAGTCTCGTCTCCCGCTTTCTCCGGTTTGAACCGAGCCGCTGCTCGCACGAGCATCCGCTCACGGCTCCCGCCCCGCCACTTCTTCTGTGCGCGGGGCGTTTTTGTGATTAGGAGCCCTCATTTCTGCGCGCGAGTTAGCGTGTTGAAATGGGATTCAGGCTGGAATTATCTGGTCAACTGAGGAAGATGGCATTGATGACTACTGTGCTGAACAACGTGGCGGTCGAGCGCGGCGAAGATGGCGTGGTGACGCTTCAGATCGAGGTTTCGCCCGAGTTGGTGCGCGCCCAGCGTGAGCGCGTGATTCGCGAGGCCGGACGCAACCTGCGCGTGGCGGGCTTCAGGCCCGGCAAGATTCCCGCGAACATTGTGGTGCGCAACGTCGGCGAGGAAGCCATCGCGCAGCGCGTCTCGGACGAGATTTTGCCCGAGGCTTACATGGCTGCGGTCGAGCAGGAAGGTCTGGATCCTCTGAACCAGGCAGCTGTGGATCAGCTCGATTTCGCAGCCTTCACGGGTGGCGAGCCTCTGCACTTTACGGCCCGCTTCATTGAGCGCCCCACGATCGAGCTGCCCGAGCTCTCGGGTCTCCAGGCCGTGCGCCCGTCGGTTCAGGTTTCCGAGGAAGACATCGAGCGCGGCCTGGAAGCCCTGCGCAACGAGAACGCGACGTTCAAGCGCATCGAGGATCGCGAGGTTCAGGACGGCGATGTCTTGTCAGCTGACCTCATGGTCTACATGAACGGCGAGGCCAAGGCCGAGGAGCCTACGCGCCTGCGCCAGTTCGTGGTTGGAGCGAGCGGCTTCGTGCCCGAGATCGACGGGCACCTCGTCGGGGCTCAGCTGGACGAGGAGAAGAGGTTCGAGGTGCACTACCCGGACGACTTCAAGGACGAGGAGCTGGCTGGCCAGGACGCTGAGTTCGCGGTCAAGGTGACCTCGATTCGCGAGCGCATCCTACCTGAGCTCAACGATGAGTTCGCCAAGCGCCTGGGCCTGGAAGATGTGCCTTCGCTGCACGCGCGCATGGCCCAGGCCATAGCCGAGGGCCGCGAGCGTGAGGCGCGCGAGGCGGTGCGCACGCAGTTGGCGCGCGAGGCGGCTGAGGCGACCGAGTTCGCGGTGCCTTCGAGCTATGTGGACGCGCGGCTTGAGCAGAGAATGTCCAACATCAAGCACGAGTTGGAGCAGCAGGACGCTACTCTGGACGACTACCTCAAGAGCGTCGGCCAGGAGCGCGCCGATTTTGATGTCGCTCTGCGCGCTGATGTCGAGAGCGAGGCCAAGCAGGAGCTGGTTTTGGACGCCATCGCCAAGCGCGAAGGGTTCGTGGTGCTGGACGAGGAGATCGAGCAGCACTACAGGATGCTGGCCCAGATGAGCGGAGCACAGCTCGAAGACGTGGTGCGCAACGTGGATCTGTCCACGGTGAGGACTTCGATCTTGCAGCGCAAGTCGGTTGATTGGCTCGTGGACAACGCTCAGATTTCACAGGCTGAAGGCGATGGAGCCAGCGCGGACACCGATGAAGCGCACCAGAGCGCTGAGGTCGAGGCGGCTGGGGCTGTGGGTGCTCCGGCTTCGGAAGCCACTGAAGCCACACACACCGAAACGGACGCGGAAGAAGCCAAGACCGAGGCCGAGAAGTCGGTTGAGGCTTCGGCGTAGGGCAAGGCCGTAGAATCGGGCGGCACCAAGAGGTGTGGCTTGCGTCGGGAAGAGCAAAGAGAAAGGCCGGTCTGCCGCAAGCAGCCCGGCCTTTCGGGTACTTGCCTGCAAGTACTTGAGCTTCATCGAATCCAACGGAGGGCATTGTGTTAGTTCCTTACATCGTCGAGGACACACCGCGCGGCGAACGCGGCTACGACATCTACTCGCGCCTGCTCAAGGACCGCATCATCTTGATTAACGAGCCCGTCTCCGAGCACCTGGCCTCGGTTGTGACGGCTCAGCTGCTGTTCCTGGAGAAAGAAGACCCAGACCGCGACATCGAGATGTACATCAACTCGCCTGGCGGCAGCGTGTATGCGGGCAACGCGATCTACGACGCCATCCAGATCGTCAAGCCCGACATCGCGACCATCTGCACGGGCTTCGCGGCTTCGTATGGCGCGGTCTTGCTGGCGGCTGGCGCGGCTGGCAAGCGCTACATCACGCCGCACGCGCGCGTGATGATCCACCAGCCCTCGGGCGGCTTCGAGGGCCAGGCCACCGATGCCGAGATCACGCTGCGCGAGATGCTGATCTTGAAGAACACCCTGAACGGCATCCTGGCCAAGCACACCGGCCAGCCCCTGGAGCGCATCGCCGCCGACGCCGAGCGCGACTACTGGATGGGAGCCGAGGAAGCCAAGACTTACGGCATGGTCGACCAGATCCTGACCCGCGAAATGCGCGGTTAAATCCAGCTCAGCCAAAGCAAAAGCCGCGAGTACTTCCTCAAGTACTTGCGGCTTTTGCTTTATGTATTGCGGAGGTGTAGAGTAAAAATATGAAGACACAGCCAGAAGTTACTTTTGCGGAGCACTTCATTCCAGACCCAGACGAGCTGCTGCATTCTGTTCTGAGCAATACAATTTGGGATGAACGGATGCACGCACGCCTCACGGCCAGCTATGGCGCTCCCTACAACTATTCCAACATGAGCTACCCGGAAGCTCCGATGCCGGACTACCTGCTGGAGATTTGCGAGGCCATAAGCGAAGTCGTGGGATTTGTGCCCAACAATTGCCTCATTAACAACTACCTCGACGGCAACTCCAGGATGGGCTTCCACGCCGATTCCCTGGAAGAGCTGGTGCCGAGGACGGGCGTGGCCATCGTGTCGTTAGGCGAGGAGAGGACCTTGACCTTCCGGCGCTCTGAGGAGCGCGATGTGTGCTGGCCGTGTCCTCTGCCTCACGGCTCGCTGCTGTATATGCCTCCCACAGTCCAGATCGAGTGGCAGCACGGCGTCCAGAAGCAACTGGGAGCAGGGCAGCGAGTAAGCCTAACGCTACGCAATTTGAAATCATAGATAAAGCGTGTTGTCGCGATCGGCTCCCAGACCTGGCTCTGCCCTTAGTTCGGCTGCCTGAAGCGAATTCCTATTATGGATGAAATCCAGGAAATTGCGGTGTCGCATGGGCCTTGCTTCGGCCAGTGCCCGGTGGATGACGTTTCAATGCTGCCCGGCGGCAGCATTTTCATGGCGGCCCAGCGAGATGTGCCGCGTGTAGGGCACATCTCGCTCCAGGATGGAGCGCAGCGAGTGGGCGCACTTGTGCCGTGTGATTGAGGAAGTCGGCTTCTGGGATGCTGAGGACAAGTGCCAGGTCGATGACTGGCCGACCACGAGCTTCCGCGTCACGACAGGCACGCGCCAGAAGACGCTGCAGGTTCGGGAGATCGACTGGCCGTTTGAGTTGTGGCTGCTGAACGCCGCCGTGAACGAAGTGGCCTATCGCGGCCACCGCTGGAAGGCGGAGGCGGCTGGCCTGCGTGGGCGGCTGCAGAATCCATTACCCGCCTCCAAGTGGGCCAATTCTTATGTTCTGGTAGAGCGCTTGGAATCGCCGGATGCCATTTTAGCAGTAGATGGGCGGCTACAGTTCTATGCGCCGCTCGATGCGGAGGGCACGTTCTCAATTCCCCTACGCGCGGGCCATTACACAGTGCATCCCTGCTGCGGTGCTCCTTCCGAAGACATTCGAGTCCAGCCCAGCAGTTGGCGCGAGGTCTTCCTCAACAACCCGTAGCGCAAAGGTAAGCTTCAAACCTCGGAGGCTGCCCTCAGTTCGGCTCGCACCTGCATCAGAATCAGGCCCAGCTTGTTGAGCCCAGTGCCATCGCTGCCGCAGCCCCAGTATTTGTCCTTCGTCGTCTGCTCGATGATCTCTTCGTCGCCCGTTGCCAGCAGCTCCTCACGTAGCGCGGGGTGAGCCCGGAACTTGGCTCGCACGGCGCGCAGCATGATCTCGTCCTTGACCTCTTCCCAGTCGTCGCGAATTTTGATGGCTCGCGAGCGGCCCAGCCCGGCGGCGATCATGGGCGAGGGCGTCAGGCGGATTTTCTCGCGATAGTCTTGGTCCTGGAACTTTTGGGCCTGGAAGAAGTGCTCCGAGGTGCGCCATCTCAGGCCGTCCAGCTCGAAGGGGTGAGCCGAGAAGTTGGAGAAGCCGCCGTGCGCGCCTTTGGTCGAGTAGAAAGTGATTGCCATGTTGCTGCCTCGCTTTTGATGCCTTCAGTGTGACCTCAAGTACTTGCAGCCGTGGGAAAACTCTGCAAGTACTTGCAGGGCATGAACAACCATCAATACTTTCCCGCCCGCTTCCAGACGGCGCTCACGGGCAAGGCCCACGCACGCGGCTGGCTCAAGACGCAGCTCGAACTGCAGCGCGATGGACTTTCGACTTACTTAGCCGAATCCTGGCCCGACATCGCCCAGTCCAAGTGGATCGGCGGCCAGGCCGAGGGCTGGGAGCGCGGCCCCTACTGGCTCGATGGTGCCGTGGCCCTGGCATTTGCCTTGGATGATGAGCCGCTCAAAGAGCGCGTGCGCTTCTGGATCGACGCGATCCTGGAGCGCCAGCACGAAGACGGCTGGCTGGGAGCCAAGGAAGACCCGCACAACGGCTCAGGCGAATCGGAGCTGGACCCGTGGCCTCTGGCTCTGGTCTTCAAGGCCTTCGCGCAGTGGTTCGAGGCTACGGGCGACGAGCGGATTCTGCCTTCGATGAGCCGGGCGCTCAAGCGCATCGACACGCTGCTCGACGAGAAGCCGCTGCACAACTGGGCCAAGATGCGCTGGTTCGAGATCGCGATGGGCCCGCTGTGGATGTATGAGCACACGCCCGAAGCCTGGCTGCTGGAGCTGGCCGAGAAGATGGCGGCTCAGGGCTACGATTGGGCGGCTCATTTCGACAGCTTCGGCAAGGACTTCGGCGCTCGCTCGGATAGCTGGACGTTGGAGAACCACGTCGTTAACAACGCGATGGCAATCAAGGAAGCGGCGGTGCGCACTCGTTTTGAGGGCGCTCCTAAAGGGCCAAACGCGAAGGTCAGGGAGTGGCTGGCCATGCACCAGCTCAACAAGTACCACGGGCAAGCGAATGGTGTGTTTTCGGGCGATGAATCGCTGGCTGGCCTCTCGCCATCGCAGGGCACTGAACTGTGCGCCGTCGTCGAGTACCTGTACTCTCTACAAGTACTTGCGCAGCAGTTCGAGGACAGTTTCGGCTTGGGAGACAAACTGGAGCGCATCGCCTTCAACGCCCTGCCCGCGACCTTCACGAGTGATATGTGGGCGCACCAATACGATCAGCAGGTCAATCAAGTACTTGTCTCGCACGCCAAGCGCGATTGGGTCTCGAATGGAGACGAGGCCAACATCTTCGGGCTTGAGCCCAACTTCGGCTGCTGCACCGCAAATATGCATCAGGGCTGGCCTAAGCTGGTGCAGTCGCTCGTCCTGCGCGAGCGCGAGACGGGCAACCTGGTCGTCAACGCCTATATGCCGTGCTCGGTTGAGTTCGAGGGCGTGAAGGTCACAATCGACACCGCGTATCCGTTCCGCGACAGCATCGAGATCACGATGGAGTTGGCTGAGCCACGCGAGTTCGAGGTTCGGCTGCGCGTGCCGGATTGGGCTGAGGATTTCGAGATCAAGATCAATGGCGAGCGCTTACAAGTACTTGCAGAGCGCCTCTTCGCAAATCTCAAGCGCGAGTGGAAGAGCGGCGACCGCATCTCGCTGCGCTTCCCGATGACGCTGCGAAGCGAAGAACGCCCCAACGGAGCGCGCTCAATCTACTACGGCCCGCTCCTGATGGGCCTCAAGATTGAAGAAGAGTTCAAGCACTTGAAAGGCGAAGCTCCGGCCTGCTACTGGGAAGTGCACCCCGCCTCGCCGTGGAACTACGCTCTGAGCCCAGGCTTCGAGGGCTGGCAAGTCGTGCAGCGTCCCTTTGGCGAGCGCCCGTTCTCACCCGAAGGCGTGCCGCTGCAAGTACTTGCCAGGGCAAGACGGCTGGAATCGTGGACGATGCACAACAGCTCCGCCGCGCCTCCGCCTCCGAGCCCGGTGACTTGCGAGAGCGAAGAGGAAGAGGTGACGCTCTTGCCTTATGGGGCCACGCACCTGCGCGTGGCCGAGTTCCCGGTGTGCGAAGGTTAGAAGGGGAGCCACAAGTACTTGCGGCTCCCGTAAGCGGCTCGGTGCGGTTTTGTGCCGCGATTCCGTGATTCAACCGCAGGCGCCCAATTGCGGTTTTGCACGCAACTTCCCTCTATGAAATACGTGATTCAACCGCAAATGTGCGGTTGAATCACATTGTTGTGCCGCCGCGCGGTTTGGCGGAATGTGTCATACTTTTTTATACAGATGAACGAAATGGTAATCGAGTTTGACTTCATCCCAGATGAAGACGCAAAAGCCTACTGTATTGAAATTGTCAAGCAGTTAATGGTGTTGTTCGACGTGAGTCAAGAAGAAGCAGTTGGTCGCATCAATCGTGCTTTCGCTGGTCAACAGCTCGGCGGGTCAGATGATTGGATTTATCACGAGATGCCAGAAGATCAAGCCAAGTTCATTTATTACGAGGTGGGAACGAATTGGTGGATTGAGGGTTCTCCGCTTAAGCCAAAACCATATCCATAAAGCAGCAGATAAAACTCATTTAACAGCGGCACAACAAGGCGCTGCATCCAACCGACTACAGCTCCGTTCGCTGCGCTCTCTACGCTTCCGGCGGCGGGTGAGCTTGTCGTTCTGCTGCTTGTCTCACAGCCTCAAGTACTTGAGGCCCAAGCTTCGATAGGCGGCACGGGAATCGAACCCGCCTTGAAACGCTTTATAAGAGCGCCGCTCACGACCAGTGAGCCTGCCGCCCGCAACTGCATCTTAGTTGCGGGCGGCGTATTCGTTGGGCTGGGCGCGGGTGATTCATGGGCGGCTTCACCTTTATCTTACCGCTTCGAGGGGCGCTGCAAGTACTTGGGGCTCATGCTATCCTTCGTCGGCTCCACGTTAAGGTCTGCTCGTGGCGTTGATGCCCTACGCCTCGCCAGCGAAGTAGTTGTAGCGCGTCACTCCCTGGCGGTCCGCGATTTCGTGCTCGCCAGTCTTGTCGAGGAGCGTGTGGCCGTTGCGGGTCAGCGTGAACCGCTGCGCGCCCAGAGCGAAGGGAATCTCGACGTGGTGAATGCCCTCCGCTAAGTCGAAGGTGCGCGAGGTGGCGCCGCTATGGATTGTCACTTGGGCGGGGTTAGTGAGGAAGCACGTCACGAAGACGCTGTCCTCCAACCCTTCCACGCCGCTGATCGCCTTGACGCCTTTCGAAACCTCGCTGGCGCTCAGCTGCTTGCCTGAGGCCGACTTGGGCTCGGGACGGTAGAAGTAGAACAGCCTGTCGCGGGTGATGCGCGGCGGCTTGCCTGTCTTGAACCAGTCGATGTAGTAGCGGCTGGCGTCGAGGTAGGCCACGTGCGCGTAGTTGATCGGGCCGTAGCCGTCGTCGGTGCCGCCTCCCATTTTGGTATCGGTGGGCGAGCCGAAGGGAGCGACGTAGGTCTTCTCGTTCCAGTCGTTCCAGGTCGTGATCTCGATCCAGTCCGCGCCGTCGCGGATGGCGCCTTCCCATTCCTGAGCCATGCCCGAGAAGCCGCGCGTCTCGTTGAGCCGCCCGAACGAGCGGTAGTAGGGCGTGACGGCGGCCATGAAGATCTTGCCCGCCCCTTGCCACGCCTGGCACAGACGGCGGTTGCGCTGGGTGATCTCGTCCGGGCTGCCAGCGGTGCCGAAGAAGAAGTAGCCGTCTGCGGCCCCGTAGAAGCGCAGGATCTCGGCGACGACGTTAGGGTCGTTGAAGTCGCCGTAGGTCGTCGAGAAGAAGAAGGGGACGAAGAACCCGCCCATGTTGCGCACCAAAGCGATCTTATCCTGCGCGGGCTTGGGCTCGTGGCCCTCGCCGCCGTAGGTGGACAGCACAGTTCTGTTGTCGACTTTAAACTGGTTTGGGTGGTCCTGGAAGGTCTTGATGGCGTCACGGGTCTCGTCCAGGAAGTTGCCGCAGCAGTAGTCCATCGAGACGAAGAGATTAAAGCCCGTCCCCAGCTGCCTGGCCGCCTCATACATCTTCACGCAGCGCGGCTTGTATTCCGTGCCGCCGCCCTTGTCCCAGCCGCCGCAGTTGAGCGCAAAGCCATCGATGCCGCGTGACTGCGCATCGAGGATTTCCTTCTTGAGATCTTCCACCGTCACCGCTCCGCCCGCGACGGGGCAGCAGACCATGTAGTGCGCGAAGACTTTTTTGGGCACGGTGCGCCGTCTGGTTGAGGCGGCTTTAGGAGCCGCCTCAGCCACGAGAGAGCGCCCAGCAAGCAAGCTCGCCGCTCCAGCCGCTCCCGTCAGCAGCACCTGCCGCCGCTTCATAATGAATCTTGCCATAGAGAAGAAACCTCCGGGGTTTCACTGCATTTACAACAAGGGCAGCGTGCTCTTGCCCGGCTCGCTCATAGCCTTAATTGTGCCGCCCCAGGTGCAAGTACTTGCGGGGCCCAAAGACGCCTGGAGCCATTCTCGTTATCCTCTATGCGAAGACGTGGAGAGGAGAACCATCCGTGGCGACGTTTGGAGAAGATCGCGAGAGCCTGCGCTGCTCGTTTTGCAAGAAGAGGCGCGAGCAGGTGCTCAACCTCATCGCTGGCCCCGAGGTTTACATTTGCAACGAGTGCATCGAGTTGTGCACCGAGATCCTGGGCCGCGAAACCGCTGGTCTGGAAGAAGCCCAGGACAAGGCCAAGGCACGCGCCCTGCCCCGCCCGCGCGAGATTTATGATGTGCTCGCGGGCTACGTCATCGGCCAGGAGAATGCCAAGCGCGTCCTGTCCGTTGCGGTCTACAACCACTACAAGCGCATCGCGCTGGCCGATGAGCGCCCCGATGAAGTCGAGTTGGAAAAATCCAACATCCTGCTCATCGGGCCCACAGGAAGCGGCAAGACGCTGCTCGCGCGCACGCTCGCGCGCATCCTGAACGTGCCCTTCGCCATCGCCGATGCCACGAGCCTAACCGAAGCCGGCTACGTGGGCGAGGATGTCGAGAACATCTTGCTCAAGCTCCTGCAAGCTGCCGATGGCGATGCTGAGGCCGCGAGCCGGGGCATCATCTACATCGACGAGATCGACAAGATCACGCGCAAGAGCGACAACCCTTCTCTGACGCGCGATGTCTCAGGCGAGGGCGTGCAGCAGGCTCTGCTCAAGATTCTCGAAGGCACGGTGGCCAATGTTCCGCCGCAAGGAGGGCGCAAGCATCCTAACGCCGAGTACGTGCAAATTGATACGAGCGGCGTGCTCTTCATCTGCGGCGGAGCCTTCGAGGGGCTGGACAAGATCGTGGAGCGGCGCACGCGCCAGTCCACGATGGGCTTCCTGGCCAAGCCGGTTTCCAAAATCACGGGCGACATCGAGCGCGCGCAACTCCTATCTCAGGTCGAGCCGGATGATCTGGTTAAGCACGGCTTCATCCCCGAGTTCATCGGGCGGCTTCCTGTGGTGGCTTCCTTAGAGCCGCTGGATGAGGCTACGATGGTTTCGATTTTGACGCAGCCGCGCAACGCGCTGACCAAGCAGTATCAGAAGATGCTTTCGGCTGATGGCGTGGATCTTCAGTTCACCGAGGAAGCGCTCAAGCTCATCGCGCACGAGGCCATGAAGCGCCGCACAGGAGCGCGCGCCCTGCGCTCGATCCTGGAAGAGACGATGCTCAACGTGATGTATGAGGTGCCTTCGATGAAAGGCGTGGCCCAGTGCATCATCGATGAGGAAACCATACGTAACAAGCAAGACCCCAAGCTCATCACGCGCGAGCAGATGCTGCGCGAGACGCGCTCGCGCAACGCCGAGGACAAAGCAGAAGAAGCCACTCCTGCGCTTGAGAATCAGGCACACGAGTCCGAGGACTACGAAGAGCGCGACGAAGCCGCTTGAGCCTGTGCCCCTGAGAAGATGTTGAAGAACCAGAAGCCGCTGCAAGTACTTGCAGCGGCTTCTGGCGTTCGTGGCTCTTAAGTGCAGCGCACGCGGCAATACTGCTTCATGCTCCGCTTGGCTCTCCTCACCGCTCTGCTGCTTGGCTTCGCCTCCACCTCCGCTCGTGCTCAGCCCACCTCGCCCGTGGCTTACAAGCGCGTGCGCTCCTCAGCAAATGCACCCAACCTGCTGCGCGGGGGCGATGTTGAGTCCTCCGGCTGGCAGCCCTTCGAGCACGGCTTTCGGCTCGCGCCGGGCGCGGGCCGCAACAATTCGAGCGCGCTCAGGTGCGAGAACGCCTCAGCCGATCAAGCCTCGGGCGCTTCACAGACGCTGGAGCTAAACCAGGCCGCGCCCGCGCCGCTGGTGGCCTCGGGCTGGAGCCGAGCCGAAGGTGTCTCGGGCTCATCGGATGCGGGCTACGCGCTGTATGTTGACATCACTTATCAAGATGGTTCCAACCTGTGGGGGCAGACGGCGAACTTCGCGACGGGAACGCACGGCTGGCAGCGCGTGGAGTTTTCGATCTTCCCGGCTAAGCCCATCCGCTCACTTGCGTTCTACGCTTTGCTGCGCGGCCACAAGGGGCGCGCCTGGTTCGATGAGCTGGCTCTTTCAAGGCTGGGCGGCGCGGGCTCGCTTCTGCTCGACGGCACATCCGTTCAGGCCGCGCCACCTGCGCCTCGTCTCGGCAAGTATTCGAGCCTCTCGACGCGCGACGGCTTGAGCCTGCTCTACTCGGCTGGGGATGCCGATGTGTCGCGCGTGGTGCTGGGCGGGCGCGACATCACCGGCAAGTACTTGGGGCGCTCGGCTCAAGCGGGTTTGCTGCTGCGCGATGCTCAGGGCGATGGCGACTGGCTGCGCGTGCAAAACGGGTTGTGCCCTCAGCTCGGCGTCCAGGTGCAGAGCCAGGCGGCTGCCACTGCGGACGGCTCAGCCATCAGCATCAGCCTGCGCGTGTCGAAGATGGCGGGCGCACCCGCCAAAGATCGGGCGCTCACGGTTTTGTGGGCGCTTCCACTCAACGCCCGTGGCTGGAAGTGGAGCAGCGACATTCGCCGCTCGCTGCCCATCGACAACACAAGTGAATTCTCCGACACCTTCACAGCTTCAACTGGAGCCGGGCGCTGGAGTTTGTACCCAACCGCTTCAGTGAGCGATGAGCGCGATGGAATTTCGCTCGCTCTTGATCCCTCGCTTCCGGCTCAGAACCGCTTGTTCCTCAACGCGGGCGCCCAAGTATTTGGAGCGGCCTTCGACATCGCGCTCGTGCCCGAGCGTCCAAATGGCGAAACCCTGCGCCTGCTCGTGATGCGTAGCGGAAGGGACGGAATGCGCGGCGCTCTGGACAAGTGGCACAGGCTGTTCCCGATGATTAACCAAGTGCGCGTGCCCAGTCAAGGGTTGTGGATGCCGTTCACGGACATCTCGAAGGTGCCCAGGCCCGAGGACTTCGGCTTCACCTTCCACGAGGGCGACAACAACGTGGCCTGGGACGACGCGCACAACATCCTGAGCTTCCACTACACCGAGCCCTCGACGTGGTGGATGCCGATGCCACCAGCCTTGCCTCGCACCTACGAGAATGCGCTGGCTCTGGCGCAGAAGATCGCAGCGAATGCCAACAACCCCGATCACAATATCGCAATTGCGGCCTTGAAGTGGGGCATGAAGGGCGGCGATGGACGCTTCCAGTTCCAGTTTCGCAACGAGCCCTGGACCAACGGGGCCGTGTGGAGCCTGAACCCCTCGCCTAACCTCAGCGCGCCATCCGACTTCTCCGAGAAGTCTGGCCCGGCTGAGATGACGCGTCTCTACAACCCCGCGCGCGGCAACCTCGACGGCGAGTATCTGGATTCTCTGGAAGGCTACGTCACCGCCGAAGCCGACTTCAACCGCGCCGCCTTCTCTTCCTTAAGCACGCCCTTGACCTGGGATGGCGCCACATTCGCGCCCGCGATGCACAAGGGCCTGCTGCTCTTCGAGCGCACGCGAGCCATGAGCCAAACCCTGCGCGCGCGCGGCAAGTACTTGATGGCCAACTCAACGCCCGACCACTTCGGCTTCTTCGCGCCCTACTTAGATGTGATGGGAACCGAGACCAACTGGCTCCAGAGCGGCCAATATGTGCCCGATGACGATTCGCTCTTAGCCCGGCGGCGTGCCCTGAGCGGAGCCAAGCCCTTCTGCTTTTTGCAGAACACGAACTTCGGGGCGTTTGGGCCGCACGTCGAGGCCTATTTCGAGCACTGCTTGTTCTACGGCTTCTTGCCCGGCTTCTTCTCGCCCGACGCTTCCAGCAGCCCTTACTTCGAGAACCCCAAGTGGTTCGAGCGCGACAGGCCGCTGTTCATCCAGTACTTGCCGCTGATTCGTCGCGTGGCTCAAGCGGGCTGGGAGCCTTTGACAAGAGCGAGCACCTCGCGCCCAGACGTGTGGATCGAGCACTTTGGGAGCGACTTGTGGACGCTGCGCAACACAAGCTCGGGCGCGCAGAGCGTGGATGTGCACTTCGAGAACACCACACTTAAGCAAGCTCTTGATTTGAGGAGCGGGCGAAGCTGGGCCTTGCAGGGCGGCGTTTTGCGTGGGCTGAGCGCGGATGGCCAGGCAACCGTGGTGCTGCAGGCGCGCTGAGGAGCGCTGCAAGGACTTGCTGCATCGCGAAAAGAGCGCCCGCCTGTGTGCAGCCCTCTGCTAAAATACCTGATTCTTATGAAGCGCTCGCCTCGCTCCTCCACGCCTGAAGAAACCCTCGAACTCGATCCTTTCGCCTCCTCACCCGAAGAAGCTGAACCTCACGTTGAACCTGCTGAATCCTCTGCGGAAGCCTCCAGGCCGCGACGTCGCCGTGCCCGCGCGCCACGTTTGGAGTCCGATGCGCCCTCGGCGCGGCGCGCTCGCTCGCTTGTGGCCGAGCCGCCCGAAGCAGAGATGTCGCGTATCGTCCCGTCCATTCCGATGCGCGGGCTGGTGGCCTTTCCGGGCATGGTGATGCCGCTCTTCATCGGGCGCGAGAAGTCCGTGCTGGCCGCCCAAGCCGCCTTCGAGAGCGACAAGGTCGTGCTGCTCATCGCCCAGCGCGACGAGGACGTTGAGGAGCCAGGCGTCGAAGATCTGCACGCGATCGGCACGCTGGCTACCGTCTCGCAGCTGATGAAGATGCCTGATGGCAACCTGCGTGTCGTCATCGAGGGCGGCGAGCGGGCTCAGGTGCTCTCAGTTGAAGCCGAGGAACCATTCCTGCTGGCCCGCGTGAGCCCCGTCGCTGAGGTCGAGGCGCCCGAGTCCGCGCGCACCGAGGCCATGCTCAGGCGCCTGCGCGAAGGGTTCGAGCAGGTCGTCAACCTCTCGCGCAACGTGCCGCCCGAGGCTCTGCACACCGCCATGGGCATGGAAAAGCTCGGCGAGCTGGCCGATATGGTCGCGGGCTTCATCGAAGTTCCGCTTGAAGCGCGCCAGGAAATCTTGGAAGAGCTGGATCACGCCAGGCGTGCCGAGCTTGTGGTCGAGATGCTGGGCCGCGAGCTGCAAGTACTTGAGATCGAGCGCGAGCTGGATTCGCAGGTGCGCGAGGGCGTTTCGGACTCGCAGCGCGAATACTTCCTGCGCGAGCGCATGAAGGCCATCCAGGACAAGCTGGGCGACCGCGACTCCAACCTCAAGGACGCCGACAACCTGCGCGAGCGCATCGCAGCCGCCCAGATGAGCGATGAGGCGCGCGACAAAGCGCTGTCCGAAATCGAGCGCATGGAGCGGATGCCGCCGATTGCGCCCGAAGTCTCGATCATCCGCACCTACGTCGAGCTGCTGTGCGACTTGCCCTGGGCCAACAAGACCGCAGACCGCATCGACCTCAAGCGAGCCCAGGAGATTCTGGACCAGGAGCACTTCGGGCTCGAAAAGATCAAGGATCGCATCCTGGAATTTCTGGCGGTGCGCAAGCTGAACCCAAATTCTAAGGGCCCGATCCTGTGCTTCATGGGGCCACCCGGCGTGGGCAAGACCAGCATCGGCAAGTCCGTGGCGCACGCCCTGGGCCGCGAGTTCATCCGCATCAGCGTCGGCGGCGTGCACGATGAGGCCGAGGTGCGCGGGCATAGACGCACCTACATCGGCGCGATGCCAGGCCGCATCATCTCGGGCATGAAGCGAGTCAAGGTCAAGAACCCCGTGTTCTTGCTGGACGAGATCGACAAGATTGGCCGCGACTTCCGAGGCGACCCTAGCTCGGCTCTGCTCGAAGCTCTGGACCCGGAGCAGAACTCGGCTTTTAGCGACCATTATCTCGAAGTGCCGTTTGACTTGTCGAGCGTGATGTGGATCGCGACAGGCAACCTGCTGGACCCGATTCCTCCCGCTCTGCGCGACAGGCTCGAAGTGATTCGCTTCCCCGGCTACACCGACAGCGAGAAGAAGAGCATCGCGCGCGGTTTCTTGCTGCCCAAGCAGATCAAGGAAAATGGGCTCAGCAAGAAGTCTGTTGAGTTCAGAGACGAAGCCATCGACACCTTGATTCGCGACTACACCCGCGAGGCCGGAGTGCGCAACCTGGAGCGCGAGATCGGCGGCGTGTGCCGCAAAATCGCGCGCGAAGTGGCCGCTCTGGAGGATGCAAGTACTTGGAAAAAGAAGGTCGTGGGCTCGGCTGAGGTGAGCAAGTACCTGGGCGCGCGCCCGTTTGTGCGCGAGAACCACGTCGAGGAAGACGAGATCGGCGTGGCTCAGGGGCTGGCCTGGACCGAAGTCGGCGGCGAGCTGCTGCCGATTGAGGTTTCGCTGGTGGCTGGCGAGGGCAAGGTCAAGCTGACAGGCAACCTGGGCAACGTGATGAAGGAATCGTGCGAGGCCGCCATGACCTATGCCCGCTCGCACGCCGTGGAGCTTGGCATCGACGGCGACTGGACCAAGTCGCATGATGCTCACATTCATGTGCCCTCGGGAGCCACGCCCAAGGACGGACCTTCGGCTGGAGTGGCGATTTCGCTGGCCCTGATCTCGGCCATGACCAAGCGCAAGGTGCGCGCGGACGTGGCCATGACAGGCGAAATATCGCTGCGAGGTCGTGTTCTTCCCGTAGGCGGCGTGCGCGAGAAGGTCTTGGCCGCGCACCGCGCCGGCATCAAGAACGTGCTGCTGCCCCGCGAAAACGAGCGCGATCTCGAAGATCTGGCCCCCGAAGTGCGCACGGCGCTGAGCTTCCACCTGCTCGACAAGCTGGGCGAGGCCATTAACTTAGCGCTGCAGCCGGTTGACACGGGTGATCCTCTGGTGCAAGCCGAGGACACGGCCACAGATGAGACGCTTGTCGAGGCGAAGAAGCCCAGGCGGGCGAAGGTGAAGAAGGGCTGAGGGCGAAAGGGTGGGGGGTGAAGCGCCCCAAGTACTTGATCGCAAGTGCCGAGTGCTTCATCCTTTATCCTTTGTATGCGTATCGGCTTAATGGGCGGGACGTTTGACCCTGTGCACATGGGCCACCTCTTCATCGCGGAGGCGGCGCGTTGCTTTGCCAAGCTTGAGGAAGTGTGGTGGCTGCCCAACAACGCGCCGCCGCATCGCGAGGGCAAGTTCGCCCTGGTCCCAGCCGCAACGCGCGGCGAGATGGTGCGTCTCGCCATCGCTTCTAACCCCAGGTTCCAGCTCTGCACCCTTGAGCTGGAGCGCGAGGGGCCGTCCTACACCATTCATACGCTGCGCGACCTGGTGCGGCTTCACCCTGGGTTCGAGTGGCACTGGATCGCGGGAGCGGATACGATGAGCGACCTACCGAACTGGTTTTGCATCGAGGAAGTGTTCGAGCGGGCGCGATTCGTGGCGATTTCGAGGCCGGGACAAGATTTGCAGCAGGCGCGCGAAGTGTTGCGCAAACAGTTCGAGCCGTGGCAAAATGAGCGCATCACGTGGCTCGAAGCGCCCGGATTGCACATCGCCAGCCGCGAGCTGAGAACACGTCTGAGGCAAGGGCTGCCTGTGCGTTACCTGGTGCCGGACGAGGTGCGCGAGTTTATTGAGGAGCACCGCTTGTATCGCTCTGAAGGCGACTGAGCCGCTCGCTCACAGTTTTGGAGGTTTCTACGCAGACTTTGACAACATCAACTATTCAACACCCAACCGAATCCAGCCTGTCGCCGGGCGGATCGAGGCCCATCGCTTCGTCCTCACCACGCGACATGGCGCGTATGGACGACCCAGAGCAGCTGCTGGCCATGCTGTGCCAGTCGGCAGCCGAGACCAAGGCGCAGGCCATCACGATCATGGATGTGCGTGGGCAGACCATCATCACCGACTTCTTCGTGCTGTGCACGGGTACGAGCACGACCCACATCCAGGCCATCGCGCAGAACGTGCTCGGACATTTGCGCATGGACGCCAAGCGCCGCGCCAAGCCCGAGGGCGACTCGGAATCGCTGTGGATCGTGCTCGACTACTCGGACGTGATCCTGCACGTCTTCGATGAGGAGACGCGCGACTTCTACGATCTGGAGCGCTTGTGGGGCGACGCCAAGATCACCCACTTCAACACCCCTGAAGAGGCCGCAACTGGTGCTGGAACCACTTTAAGCCCAGCCGAGCCCGAAGCCTAAGCCAGGGCGCAGCCCCAGCGCGCTGCAAGTACTTGACGAAATTGGAGGCACCAGGTACTTGCGGCGCGTGCGCGCGAAGATTAAATTTGAGTAGTTGAGCGCACACAGGGAGCAATCGCTCCGTCGCGCTTGTGAGCATCATGATTCGCACTTCACGATTTAGCACCAATACTCAGCGCCTGGCTCCGAGCCAGAGCGCCGGTTCGCTGTTGCTCGTGGTGAGTCATCTGCTGGCAGCCCTGGCTGGCGAGCGGGCGCCCAAGCGAGAAGGCAAGCGAGATCAGGACGAGAATCGGCGCGGCGCTATGGGGAAGGGTTTGTCCGGAAGTGGGTTATTGGGCACGGATGAAGCGTGGGCAAGGCGGGGGTTGCTGTGCCGGGAAAGGGAAAGGCGAAGGCTGTGCGCGTGCCGCTTCAGGCAACTGAGGCCACACGCGAATTCCCAGCACCCGGCATGGCCGCGCTGTCCGCGAGAGATGCAAGCATTTGCACGCCCTCGCTCCAGCCGCCTGCCGGGTGTTTTGCTATTTGCTTGCCAAGTACTTGCAGCCTTGTCTAAGCGCCCTCAAAGGCAGGTGATGTTGCGATAAGCCAGCCTCTTCCCTCCGCTCCACTCGACATCACGCCCCAAGTGGCTCCAAAGGCGGCTGCGAAGTCTGCGCCCAAAGCCACTCCCAAAGCGGCTCCGCGCGTGGCCTTCGATCCTCTGGACCCGCAATGGCGCAACGGAGCGCGCGACACTTCGCAAGCCTCAAGCGCGCGTCCAGGTGCTGCGGCACGCGCGACGCCTGTTGACATGGAAAGCTTGCGTTGCCAGAAGCAGGCGGACGTAGTTGTGGCTCAGGCGCGGCGAGCCTTCGAGCGCGGCGACTCGAAGGGCGCGCGCGAGCAAATCAAGCAGGCGTTTGCCATTGACGCCACGAACGCTCCGGCCCTGGAGCTGCTGGGAGACATCTTCTTAGCGGAAGCCGAGCAGGAGAAGGCGGTTCAGGTCTTCAAGCGCGGGATACAAATGCACCCCGAGCACGGCGCTTTCGAGGAGAAGATCGGGCTGGCCCTGCTGGACATCGACGAGGAGAAGCGCGACCGCGAGATCACGCAGCTCCTGCTCGAAAACCCAGGCAGCCTGCGCTGGGCGGAGCGCAAGCCCACGCTGGCCGCGAGCTTGTCGCTGCTGGTGCCCGGAGCGGGACAGGCTTACAACGACGAGGCCGAGCGCGGCGCTTTGTTCTTTGGCGGAGCCGTGCTGTGCTTTGGAGGCTGGTACTGGCTGCTCAACAGCGCGACCAGCAGCCTGTCGGGGCGCCAGGTCTTGGGGCACACGGGCGAGGCTCTGGCGCAGATGGGCGCTGTGGCCAGGCTGGGGTTCTGGGCTCTGCTGCTGGGCTGGCTTGCGATCGTGGCCCTGGCCGTTGTCGATGCCTACCAGGGCGCGCGCAACGCCAACCGCGCGCACCGGCCCTTCGAGGTCTGAGCGCTCTCTGGATCGCTGGGGCTGAATTCGATTTTTCCGTGGCTCTCGCAGAGCGCGTTGCAAAGCGTAGATGCCGCATCATTTTGTGCTGAGGAGGTGGCCCATCGCGGCCTGATTGGTGATCGTAGGATCGAAGGAAACGTATTTATGACACGTCAAGGCAAGAAAGCGCGCCCAGGCAGGCGCGCGCGCGAGGAGAGGCAGCCACCTCAAGTACTTGAGGCGCATCACGCGGAGGCGCCCGACGAGCGCGCGGGCTTCGAAGACGGGGTGCTGGTGCTCAACCACAACTTCGAGCCACTCAACATCTGCGCCATACGCCGTGGCATGACGCTGATGGTGCTGGAGCGCGCCGAGGTCATCCGCTTCTCGCGCCGCACGCTGCGCTCGTGCGACGAGGAGCATCTGGTGCCTTCGGTGCTGCGCCTGCACCAGCAAGTGAAGAGGCCGCTGCCCAAGCTGAAGATCTCGCGCAAGTCGATCATGGCGCGCGACGGCTTCATGTGCGTATATTGCGGCGCCAAGAGCAACCTGACTATCGACCACGTCTTCCCGCGCCACCGTGGAGGCGAGACGACGTGGGAGAACGTGGTGTGCTGCTGCCTCAAGTGCAACAACAAGAAGGGCGCCCGCACGCCCAGCGAAGCCGGCCTGCGCTTGCCGCACCCTCCGCGCAAGCCGCACTTCACGCCCTACATCTCGTTCCCACGCTTCGTCTCGGCAGTGCGCCGACCGGAGTGGCGCGAGTTCTTGGAAGGCTACGGCAAAGGCCTGGAGCGAGCATGAAAAACGCCTCTGAGCCCAAACAACAACCGCCGCGAGAACTGCTCTCGCGGCGGTTTTGGCTTGCTGTAAGTACTTGCAGCGGCTACTTGGGAACTGCGGGCGTGGCGTTGAACTCGGCTCGGGCTGACTCCCACCACTTTTTCCAGTGCGCCACGAACTTTTGTTCCTCAGGACTCGAAGGCGGCGCGACGCCGTTGTGGGTTGCCCTGTTGTAGCTGGGCCGCCAGATGTGATTGTCTGTGATGTCGGCCAGCCCGGACATGGCTTCGTAGCGCACAACCAGATCCTCATCGTCCAGAGCTTGCGCCAAGAATGGTACGCTGAACGCTTCTCGCAGCGAGTGCAGCGGCCTATCCGAGCGGATGGGGCCATGGTAAAGGCTCGCCAGCGCGCCAATCGCGGCCCGTCGCAGCTCCACGCTCGGGTGCTTGAGCATCGAGCCCAGCTCGGCTACGACCTCGGGATCGCTGCTGTGGAAGTCCTCGATGGCCGAGAGCATCTCCGCGTCGCCTCCATAATTCATCGAGATCAAGCGCTTGGATAAGGATTTGGGAGCCGAGTCGATGAACTCAACCGCAGCTTGCAGCGCTTCGGGCTCCTTGAGGTTGAGCAAGGCCGTGACAGCCGCCTGCTTCAAATCCCGGTCTGCGGAACCGAGCAGGCTCCTGAGCAGAGCCAGGGCGCGAGGCTCGGGCGGCAACTCGCCCAGCTGCCAGGCCGCGATGGTGTTGAGGGCCGCGTCCTGGCGCAGAAGATAAAACGAGTTCCCAAGCTCAAGGTCGGCCAGCGATTGGTGCTTTTGCATCCTCTCCTGAACACGCTGAAACAGCTGGCCTTCCGCTGAGAGCGAGGCCGGGCCCGCTGCCGTGAAGAGAAGCTCCTCGCGCACCAAGGCCAGCACATCGCCCGCTTCGCCCGGCGCAGCCAAGCGACCCAAGCGGATCGGAATCTTGATGTTCTGCTCATCTGTAGGCACAAGCAGCGAGCCGCTCCTGGACAGAAAGAACAGCGCGTATTCATCCTTGACCAGCCCATCCACGCCGCCGAACATACTTGGAGGATCGTAAGCGACAGTTAGCGAGCGGCCTTTGCAATCGCCCTTGAGCACCTCGTCCACCTCAAGGCGCGCCAGCACACGCTTGGGGTTGGCACGGCTCACGTCCACGACGCGCCCGCGCACAACCAAACCCGCCTCAGCCGCCAGATGCCCGGCTGAGAGAGGATGAACAAAGTAAGCCAACGCCTGTTTGGGCGTCAGGGTAAAACACAGCACAGCAAGGGCGAAGCGCAACCCGATGAATAGCGGCCTGGTGAGTTTGGGCATTTCTTCTTCCAAGAGCGCACTTAATCTAATCCCACGCGAACTCCCGACGCAAGATTGCTGCAAGTACTTGCCAGGCTGTTTTGGTTAACCGCTCGAAGCTCAAACTTGGTCAATTCGCCCAATCGCCGCGAAGTGGTGAATGCCTGCCTCATCAACCGTGATAAGTTGCTGGTTTCCCTCGGCCCAGGTGATGTGCAACAGACGTTGCGCGCGGTTGTAGCTCATGGCCGAGCGCGGCGCGTAGCGGCTCCGGCCTCTGGGCAGCCACACGATTGTCGCTGAGGCGGCGCGAGGATAGGCCTTGAGCAGCTTCGACAGAGCGCGCAGAGCTTCAGGCTGCTCATCGCGCTTCCGCACGCACCCGATGTCCGCGCTGGCCGGCCCTTCCTCGCGCTCCCGCTCGTGCCCAAGCGCACGCTCTGCCTGGGCACGAGCCGTCTGGCGTTTGCGGATCGAAAGGCTCAGCCTCCAAGCCACAGCCAGCAGAAGCAGCACGGCCAGCGCGACCGCAGGCACCTTCCAAGTACTTGTGCTCTTCATGCGAATGCTTGCAGGCTACTTGGGCGTTGCAAAAACCGCTTTGCTGTCGCTCCACTCGCCGCCGGGCGCGGACAGAATCGACTTCTTCCACTCGGGCTGGGGCTGGGGCTGCTCATCTGCGGGCGTGCCTTCGCGGTTGAGCCACCACAAGATCCAGCGGCCAGGAGCCAGCGCGGGCCACGAGGCGCGCGGCCAGATGTAGTGCGTGGTCTCGACGCTCTGCCAGCTCTTCCAGACGGGCTTCTTGGAGCGCGCGGCCCAATCTTCGGGCGTGGTGATAAGCATCCTGGTGTTGGCGGCATCCGGCTCGGTTGGCCCGAAGCCTGTGCTGGTGCCATCGGGCAGCAGAGGAGAGTGGGTGCGAAAATACCACGCGCCCGGCCACTGCTTGTCGCCGTGCATCCAGATGCCTCCGGGCTTGCCGTTGGTCTTGCTCAGCGAGCGCAGCATCTCGTCGCGGAAGTCCTCGCTGGTCTGGGCGTAGAACATCGGCTCGCGGTGCACTGCCGCCCGCTCGAAGTTCGTGGCCCAGGTGTTCCTGAGCAAGAACACGGCTCCCAGACCGCACAGAGCCGCCAGAGCCGGAAGCTCACCCTTGGCATGAGCGGCCCAGCTGCTCCACAGACGCGAGAGCCACCAGCCACCCAGCAGCGAAAACGGCAGGATCAGGTGCACCAGCAGCCAGGGCACCTTCTCGTTGGCCACGGCATACAAGCCCCAGGACAAGAACGCCCACCACAACAGCAAGTCGCCCCAGGCCGTGCGGTGCTTGGAGGCATACCAGATGCCGCCCAGGGCAGCCAGCGCGATCGGGAATTCATAGAGCGCGATCAGCGTGAGGTAGTAGTCGTGGCGTCCGGGCAGGCGAGGCGTCTTCTGCTGGTTGCTCCAGTAATACACCATGCGCGGCACGCTCATGGTGATGTCGTCCCAGTCCTGAGCCACCTTCATGCGCTGCCCCATCCAGGCCCCAAGCGAGTCCTCCAGCGTCTCTGTCTGGATGGGTTTCCTGAAGGCCGCGTCCTTGATCTGGTCGAACGAGTTGCTCGCCTTGGCGACCCACGCGCTGGGGCTCGAAACCATCTCCACCGGAACCTTCCACCACAAATAGCCGTGCCCCGAGAACCAGGCGAACACCAGAACGCCGCACCAGGCCGAAAGCAAGCCCGTGCGCCAAGTGCGCGTGCGCTTCTCGTGCGGCGTCATCTGGGCGCTGCGCTGCACATCTTCTTCGGCCTCCTCACTGTCGGGCTGCCAAGTACTTGCATCCATCACGGCGTGGCGCGGAGCCAGAACGATCCACGTCCAAAGCAAGCCCGCGCACAGCACAAATACCAGCGCGAACAGCTTTTCCTTGTGCGCCACGTTCTCGTCGCGCACCGCGAACACACAAGACGCCGCTGAAACTACCACGAACAGCAGCATCGGCAGCCAGGTCAAGCGCTGCGAGGCCCGCTCGCGCCAGGCCTGAAGCCTGGGCGACTTCTCGACACGATGCTGAGCCCAGGTCGCGACCCAGAAGGCCGCGAGCAGAGCCGCCAGGAAGAACACGTTGGCCTTGGTCGCCAGGAACATGGCCATCAGCGAAGCCAAACCCAGCCACTTGGAGAAGCCGCGTTCGCTCCAAGCCCGGCTCTCGCGCGCCTGCTGGAAGAGCACGAGAGCGCCCAGGGTCAGCACAAGCACCAGAGAATCGTGCAGGATGCGCCGCGAATACGTCACCACAGAAGGCGAAATCGCCAGCAGAGCCGCCGACCACAACACAGCCCGCGCTCCCATCCAGCGGCGCAGCGGCCCAAACAGCAAGATCGCCAACAGCCCAATGCCCAGCAGCGAAGGCGCGAGCCGAGCCGTGTAATCATTGTCGGGCCTGATGTCGATGTGCAGCCAGTGGAAGATCGCCCCGAACAGCGAATAGGTGAAGGCCGTGAGGTAATACATCACCGGCCCGTGGTAGATCGGGTTGGGCTTGTAGCCCAGCAAATCCAGCGGAAACCAGGCGTGTATGGCTTCATCGGGGTGATAGGGGAAAGCTCCCAGCCACAACTGGCGCAGCACGATGCCCAGGATCAAGATCGCCGCTGCGGGCTGCCAGAAGCGCTCGCCTTCGAGCACATCGGGCTCTTCGAGCGTCTTCGAGGCCGGAGCGCTGGCGGGAGGCACAATCGTGGGCGGCGTGGCAGGAGGGCGAACAGGAGCCGGGCGCGAGCCCGGGCGCTGCAGAGTGCCCGAAGCGAAAGAAGCAGAGGCGCGCGAGGCAGGCGGAGAGGAGCGTTTGGTTGTGGCCATTGAGAGTAGTTGAGTTGAAGGATGGAGCAGGTGCAAGTACTTGCACTTCAAGTACCTCTATTAAAAGGAGCGGGGCTTGCGCCCTCTTCCAATTAAGAAGACTTGCAAGACGCTGTACTGTACTCAGTGTGCACCACACAAGCTGCTCTTGAACGTCCGGGCAGGCGAAGCGGCGCGCAAGCTCGATGAGGCTCAGCCCAGATCCACCACGACCACGCGATGGGAATCGCCTGGCTCGCCGAAGGCTTGTGTCGAGGGCGCGGCGGCGATGGCGGCATCCACGGAGGCAGCGCCATATTCCTGGCGCTCCAGCTCGCCCAGGATGATGAAGCGCAGGCCCAGATCGCGCTTCTGGCTGGCGCGCCAGTTGGGGTCGCGCATCATCTGGCCGTTGGACTTGTAGAACGCGTGCACCTGAGCCTTGCGCTTCGAGACCAGGTCTCCTACATCGTGCGCATCCAGCTTGCCCGAGCCCCACTGAAAGGTGTGCGAGGAAGGCCCAACTACGGTTGGGATGCCCGTGACGTGGGCGTAGCGTATAAAAGGCGTGTAGTCGCTGTCGCCGTTGGGCTGCTGGTCGGCCTCCATCAGCGAATCGCCATCGTGAGCCCGCGCCGAGAGCCAGGCCGCCGCGTCTTTCTCGGGCTCAGCCAGGTGCGCCCAAGCATCGGGAGCGTGGATCGTCGAGATGAACTTGAGCGGCCACGGGCGCGGATCCTCGCTCATCTGCCCCATCGATTCGGCGCTCTTGATGAGCCCTCGGCCCCACACGCACAAGATCGAGCAGGTGAACATCACGCTCAGCGCCGCCCCGAAGGCGGCTTGCACAGGCAGGGGCCACGCCCGCCACGCCCCCTGTTCCCGCTTTGGTTCTTTACCTTCCTCGTCACGCCTGTGCCCGGCCCAGGGGCCAAGAGCAGCGCAGACCGAGGCCAGCCCCAGCAGGAACCAACCCTGCAAGCCGAACTTGAAGACCGTGTCCTGGCGGTGGAAGGTCATGCCTTCGAGCGAGCGATCCAGGAAGCCGGCCCAGGTCAGCTCGCTCCACAGCAGGGGAACCAGCCCGCACACGGCCAGGCGGCACAGCAGAGCAAAGCGTGGCTGCTGCGAGCGCAGGGCTCCGCGCAGCGACAGAATCAGCAGCGTGGCCAGGGCGATGGGCGCAAAGTAATCCGCCCCGCCCGCCAGAGGCAGGACCAGCCTCCTGACCAGAGCCAGCGGAACAGGAGCATCCGCGCCGCCCTCATCGGCGCCCCAGGCGTAAGCGAACTTGTAAGGAAGCAGCGAGTCGGGAGGGGCGTGGCGGATCCAGTTGAACGACACGCTGCCCGCAGGCACGAGCTTCAAGACCAGCCACAAGCTCAGCGGAGCCAGCAGCCAGGCCGGGTGGAAGCGAAAGCGCCCGTCCTCGCGCCAGGCGCGCCCCAGAGCCAGGCACCAGGCCACGGCGAAAGGCCCCCACATCAAGAGCCACGAAAGCGGAGGCGTGGCCGGAAGATCCAAGGGCGTGGGAGGGAAAGCGTTGGTGTGCAGGTTGCGCACGTAGGGCACCGCCAGCACAAGCACCACGATCGTCATCAAGATCAGCAAGCCGCTCAGCACACGCCCCGACAGGCACGGCCCCTCAGCCGCCTGCTCCTCATCGCGCTCTTCAAGTACTTGAGCCCCGGATTGACCCTGAGCGCCTGGCTCCGAGCGCTTGCCTTCAAGCTGAGCGCGCCTCTGCCTGCGTCTTGCCGACTTGGACAACGTGCGGTCGAGTACTTGGGCTCGCACCGGCTCGCCTGGCTCTTCGCTGCCGCGCGCACGGCAGGGAGCGAAGAGGCACAGCGCGGCGAGGAGCCAGTAGGCGGGCACGTCCCAGGTGTTGGTGACCATCAAGGCCGCCAGCACTCCTCCCACCAGCAGGACGCGTGTAAGAGTGAGCTGCTTGAGTGGATCCAAAGGCCTGCGGTTGAAAAACAGGCTTATGGCCAGCGAGATCAGCAGCAGGGCGATGGGCTGGGCAAAGAAGTGGGCGTGCAAGTCGCCGTAGGTCTCGGTGAAGAACGGATACTCGTTGATCGTGTAGTTCACGCCGCTGCTGCCGTGGATGGGGTTAGGAATCACGCGCGAGGTCGAGAAGTAATCCAGCGACCTCATGTTCCACGGGCTCAGGGGCCAGGCCCGAGCGCCCACTTCGTTGGGCTCATACCACTGGCGCAAAGGCTCCAGCGTGCCAGCCACCAGAATAATCAGTGTGGCAAAGCCGCCCCGCTTCCAGCTTCGGCACAGGAAAGCCGCCAGGGGAAAAGCCAGCGAAGCGCTCAGCGCGGGCAGCGTGGCGCACGCGAAGTTGTAGCTCCAGCGCAGGCTGGTGCCCACAGCGTCCGTGAGCAGAGCCGCTTGCAAATGGCCCAGGTAATAGTAGCCGCCCAGCCGAACCCCGGCCAGATAAGGATTGGGAGGCGGCAGAAAATTGGCGCGCGCACAAGCCGAGGCCAACGCCATATCCATCGGCTTCTCGCCGTTGTCGATGTCAGGCCACAGGCAGCGCAAGAGCAAGAACGCTCCAAAAGCCAGCAGCAGAACACCGTCCACCAGCACAATAGCGCGCGCTCGTGCCCTCAGTTCAGCGCTCAGCTCTTTCCAGTGGCGCTTCCAGCTCCACAACGAGAACGCGGCTGCGGGCAGCAGCAGAACCCAGCCCAGGCGCACAGGAAGATGAAGGTGCCCGGCCCAGAACGCGGCCAGAGTCCACAGGGTCAAGGCCAGCACGCGCCCCGCCGCCCAGCCGCCATCAGGCCAGCCTCCATCGGGCCAGCCACCGCCAGCCCAGCCACGATCGGGCCAGCTTGAGTCGCCCTCGCGCGTGCCAAGAATTGGGCTCAGAGCCCACAGGCGGCGCGCAAGAGGGAAGCACAGCGGAGCCAGCGACCACAGCAGCAGGAGCCACAAGAACAAGGAAAGGAAAGGCATGAGGTCTTCGATTCGGGATTCTTGATTTTGAATTTCCAATGGCCCGAGCAGCGTGGGCTCAAGTACTTGAGCCCACTTGAGGCCGCTCCATTCAGAACTCAAAATTTAAACTTGCGAGGCGCTTCCCGGCCAGAGCCACTTCGCCTCGCTGAGCCCCGGCTCGTTGTAGGCTAAGAGCGTTGGCGTCGCTTGCACGAGATTCCTATTTCCTCCGCTCCTCGCGCCCGGAGCTGCGATTTAGTCAGCAAATCGCGTTCATTTTAGCAGACGCACCTGGCCACGGCTTCCGGCACGGCTTTCTATGACCTCCACCTCGCCCTCAGCCTACAACGCCGCACGCCGCGTCGTGGGCGGCCTGTTCACCCTCACGGGCCTCTTCAAGGTGCTGGTCTGGCCTCGGTTCTTCGCTTTCTGCGCCCAGCTCGCGCCTCAAGTACTTAAAGGCACGCCCGCGCTCGCTCCTCTGCGCGCGGCTCTGTTTCTGACCGCTCTCATAGTGCCTCCGCTTGAAGTGATTGGCGGTGTGTTTCTGTGGCGGGGGCGCAGGGTTCGCCTCTCCTCGGCTCTGCTCGTCCTCGATATGCTGGGGGCCATCGCTTCGGTCGGCGTTCCGGGGCGGCTGGGCAAAAGCACCGCGGTCGCGGGAATGAAAATTGGGGACGAGACCTGGCGCCTGCCCCTGGAAATGACCTTGCTCCTCGCCTGCGCCTGGCTTGCCACGCGACGCCCCGGCTCCAAATAGCGCAAGTACTTGCCGGAGCGTTCTGCTTAGGCGCGGCGGAGCAGGTTGGCGGCCCGGTCGGCGTGAAAGTACGATTTAAATTCACAAAATGCTTGCGCTTCGGTTAGAATGGAGGCGCAAGGAATAGTGCACGGCGATGCAACCCGAGGAGAACAGCCAGCCTTCGCAAGACGAACTCGAAGCCGATCTTGAGCAGCGTGAGACTCAGGAACCGCACGAGGTGGCCAGTGGAGCTGGAAGTGAAGGTCAGATGGAAGCCGAGCCCGAGGTGTCGCGGGTGGTTGAGACACGCGTGGTCGAAGCGCGCGAGGTTCACACGCGCGTCATCGAGCGGGTCGGCGATTCCATCACCGCTTCGGAAGTCGTGCACGCCACGACCTCGGACACTCATTCGCAGCGCAGCGGAGTCGAGGGGCAAGAAGCACCGATCCAGACCCAGCGCGAGCGTTCGGTTCAGGTGCAGGGCGTTCATCTCGAAGGTCGCCTGGATGAAGAGGGGCATCTCAAAGTCGAGCACTTGGAGCGGCGTCCGGCCACCACTGAGGCCTCGCTCGAACTCAGCGCCGACCCCACCACCTCGCCTCCAGCCACGCCCCTCGAAGCCGAGCAAGCGCTGGCACAGCCACTCCAAGTACTTGCGGGGGGCTTGATCCCGCCGCTGCCTCCCACAATCCAGGCGTCTCCTGCGCCTGATGACGGGGACGGCGCGGCGCGGGGGCAAGAAGCTGCCCTGCGCGAGCGGGTGCGCGAGCTGGAAGTCGCGCTGGATCACCGTGAGCGGCAGATTCGGGCGATGCAGGAGACGGCTCAATCGCTGCTCTCGCACAACACGGTGGACGCCATGGTGCGCACCACGCTGCACCTGGCCATCGACGTTCTGGAAGCCGAGGCCGGCTCGCTAATGCTGCACAACCCGGCGACAGATACTCTTGTGTTCCGTTATGTGGTGGGGCCTGCGGCCAGTTCTTTGATTGGGTTCTCGATGCCGGCCACTCAGGGCATCGCGGGTGGCGTGTTCAAGTCGGGCGTGGCGCGCATCACGCACAAGGTCGGCGAGAGCCAGGAGCACAACCGCGACATCGATGAGAAGACGGGTTTCGTCACCGAGTCCATGATGACCGTGGCGCTCAGAAGGCACGAGGGCGCCTCGATCGGAGTGATGCAGATCCTCAACTCCTCAACGCCCTTTGATGACCGCGATCTGGAAGTTATCCAGGTCATGGCGGCTCAGGCTTCGGCTTCCATCGACAACGCCAGGCTGGTGCAGGAAGCGCGCAAGGCCGAGATCGTGAACGTGATCGGCGACATCTCGCACGACATCAAGAATATGCTCACGCCCATCCAGAGCGGCGTGTGGACTTTGGAGCCCATGCTGGACGAGATGTTCCGCGCCCTGGACAAGATCAAGGCCGGCTCGCAAGACGAGGCTCTCAAGGCCAGGCTGAAGCAGGCCGAAGACATTGTGCGCGAAGACTATGGCTGGATCCTGAGCGCGGCCCTGGAAGCCGCCGAGAATGTGCAGCTGCGCACCAAGGAAATCGCCGATGCGGTCAAGGGCGAAAGCGCGGCCCCTCTGTTTATAGAAGGCCAGGTCAACGAGGTCGTCGAGGAAGTGGCTCGCGCCTTAAGGCTGGTCGCTCTGGATGCTCGCCTGGACCTAAACATGGAGCTGGACCCTGCGCTGCCCCTGGCTGAGTTCGACCGCAAGCAGGTTTACAACGCGCTGTACAACCTGGTCAACAACGCCATTCCCGAAACTCCGCCTGACGGCTCGATCACGCTGCGCACCGTGGCTCCGGCCAAAGAAGATCCCGATGCGCTGACTATTCAGGTCGCGGACACAGGCAAGGGAATGCCGCCTCACGTCAAGGCGCGCCTGTTCACGGACGACGCCGTCTCGACCAAGCCCGGAGGCACGGGCCTGGGCACGCGCATCGTGGGCAACGTAGTGCGAACCCACAACGGCAAGATCAGCGTGGACTCCGAGCCCGGCCAGGGCACCACCTTCACCATCCGCCTGCCCCTGCGCCACGAGGAGTTCTAACGCGCTCCGGAACACCATCAAGGCCAGGGGCGCTCACGGGGCTTGCGGGCGGCGCTGGAAAATTGGAGGAGGGCTCGGCCATACTTGGCCCTCATGACCTCTTCGGCTTCCCTCGATTCTCTGTTCGATCAGCATTTCCCCGCCTCAAGTACTTCGGGCGCTTCCACGGGCGAGCACGCCTCGCCCTTCACCGTGATCGCACCGGGCCGCGTCAACTTGATCGGCGAGCACGTCGATTACAACGATGGCCTGGTTCTGCCCATGGCCGTGTCGCTTTCGACGCGGCTCAGGCTGCGCGCTCGCAACGACAGGCAGGTCAAGCTATACGCCGCTTCCTTTGATTCGCACGCCCAGTTCTCGCTGGACTCGATCCAAAAGCAGGATTCCTGGATTGATTACGTGGCGGGCGTGGCGCAACAGCTTCAAAATAACGGGCTGGCTCTGGAAGGCTTCGAGGGCGTTATCGAGTCGAATGTGCCCACGGCTTCGGGGCTCAGCTCCTCGGCGGCCCTGGAGGTGGGGGCGGCGCGCGCGTTTCTGCACATCGTGGAGCAGAACATGGAGCCTCTGGCGCTGGCGCGGCTGTGCCAGAAGGCCGAGAACGAGTTCGTCGGAGTCAACTGCGGCATCATGGACCAGGCGGCGGTGGCGGCTTGCACGCGCGGCCACGCCCTGCTGCTCGACTGCCGCGACCTGAGCACGCGCCACATCCCTTTCGAGTTGGAGAAATACGCGCCGGGCTACTGCATCGTCGTGATAGATTCGAGTGCGCCGCGCGAGCTGGCGTCCTCGGCCTACAACGAGAGGCGCGCGCAGTGTGAGGCCGGGCTCAAAACTCTCTCCAAGTACTTGCCGGGTTTGGCTTCGCTGCGCGATGTTTCGCCCCAGGATCTGGAGCGCTTCGGGAGCGAGCTGGAGCCCATCGTGCTCAAGCGCGTGCGCCACGTGGTCAGTGAAATCGCACGCGTGCAAGAAGCCGTGCAAGTACTTGAAGCCGGTGACCTGAAGCGATTCGGCGCTCTGATGAACGCCTCGCACGACTCGCTGAGCGACGATTATGAAGTGTCGAGCTTCGAGCTGGACACCTTGGTTGTCGAGTGCCGTGCTCTTCAGGGCGTGCTGGGCTCGCGCATGACGGGAGCGGGCTTTGGAGGCTGCACCGTCACGCTGATGGAACGCGCCCACGCCGATGCCTTGGCGCGCGATATTACTGCCAAGTACTTGCAGGCCACGGGACGCCACGCCAAGGTCTTCATCTGCGCGCCCGAAGCGGGAGCGCACGTCGTCGAGGAGTGAGCACAGCCAAGCAGAGGAGAGAACATGAGCCTACAACCCTTCATCGAGTCCGATCCTCACGCTTCGGCGCCTCAGCTGGCGGTCGGAGGGCGCGGAGTTCAGGTCGATGAGGCGCGAGCGATGTGGCACGGCGGCGACTTCGGCGGCGGCGATGCCCTGTTCTTCCACTCGCTGTGCGTCCACAAGGCTTTGCCCAACAGGACGCGCAACAGCCTGCGCCTCTCGACCGACAACCGCTTCCAGAAGCCCGACGATGCCATCGACACCGGCGCGCTGCGTCCCCACTACGACGCGGGATGAAGGGCCAGCAGAACGCCAGGCCATGGCAGGACAAGACGCTCAAGCACAGTTCTGAGCGAAACCCTTTCTGAGATCCAATTCGGGCGGAGATGCGGCTATAATGAGGCGGCCCAAGTACTTGCAGTGGCGCCTTCTTATGCTCCGCCTGCCCCTTTCTTCACCCGCAGCCGCGCCGGGCGCTGTTTCAAGCGCCAGGCCTGGGAGGGCGCGGCGGTGGCGCCCGATTCACTTCGCGGCCATTGTGCTGGGCAGCGCCTTCGTGTCGTGGGCAGCCTGGAAAAGTGGGCAGCCGGGCTGGAGCGGGTTCGATAGGCTGCAGTGGGATTTTGCCTTCCGTGTACGGGGGCAAGTCACGCCCGACAAGATCTCCAGGCTGCCCCAGACGCGCGACATCGTGTGCGTGCGCACCACGCACACCTTACCCCGCAGGCTGCTGGCTCGCCTGGTGCGCAAGCTGAGCCTGGCGCGCGTGGTCGCGCTGGACTTCATGCTGGTGGACAACATCGCCGATCTCAAAGCCGAAGAGAGGCCCCTGTATACCCCCGACATCCAGCGCTGGAAGAATGATGATGCTCTGCTCGCCTCGGCCATCAAGAGCAATGGCCGCGTCGTCCTGGCTTTGTGGCCCGAGGAGGCGCACGCCTCTTCGTTGCCGCGTGTTCAGCCCGCTACGGGCGCCACACCGGCGCTTCCCGATGCCTCCTCGCCTGAGCCCGCTTCCCCTGAATCCGTTTCCTCCGAGCCCACTGCCTCCGCTGTGACTTGGAAGGAACCCGCTCCTGAACTGAGCGGGGCCGCGCGCGGTGTAGGTCACGTGGTCATCACGCAGGAGGGCGGCGTGCTGCGGCGCGTTCCTCTGTGGCAGCAGACGCGCTGGGGCCGGGTGCCTTGCCTGGGGCTGGCGGTGGCCGCTCTTGCGCGAGGTCAAAGCGCGGAGCAGTTCGAGAGTGCGCACAACTGGCGCCTGGAAGACGGGGCTGCGACCATAGACTGGCTGGGAGGACGCCACATCTTCGAGCAGCTGGACAACTCGATTGGCTACGAGCAGGCCCTGGAGTGGGAGCCCGAGGACTTCAAGGACAAGATCGTGCTGGTGGGCGAGGTGAGCCGCCAGTCCAAGGAGATCGTGCTCACGCCCTGGGGTGAGGCTCCCGCGATGCAGGCGCACGCCACGGTCGCGGCCATGCTGCTCTCGCCTCAAGGCCCGCCCGCGACGCCCTCAAGTACTTGGGTGCTGGCTTTGTGCCTGGGCTGCTCAGCTCTGGTGCTGGCTCCCCTGTGGAGGCTGGGCTTGTGGGGCTGCTTCGCGAGCCTGCTGGCTCTGAGCGCTCTGACTGTGGTCGGCTCGGCCTGGCTCTTTGGTGCGCGCCACGTGCTGCTGCCAGGCAGCGCGCCCATCGCGGCGGGTGCCTTCAGCTTCAACCTGCTCGCCCTTTACGAATACCGCAGGACGCGTCGCACGCTGAGCCGCTTCATAGGGCCGGAGATGATTTCGCGCGCTCTGCACCCTCTCTCGACGCTGGAGCCTGGCGAAGGCGAGGGGCAGGAGGAGGAAGCCACGGCCTTCTTCTGCGATTTGCGCGGCTACTCGCAGCTTCCAGAAACCCTCTCGACGCGCCAGACAGCCCTGCTCGTCAACGACTACACCACCCTGCTGGTGCGAGCCACCTACAATTGCGGAGGCCGCGTCATCGACTACCAGGGCGACGGCATCTTCGTCATCTTCGAGTCTCTGCCCGACAAGCTATCCTGGACAACGCTGGCCACGGGCAGCGCTCCAGGCAGCGCGCGCAATGGGGCGCGCCACGCCACACGAGCCGTGCGCGCCTCGCTCGAAGTGCTGCGCGAGATGCGCGAGTTCAGCGCGCGCTGGGAGCCCGTGGTGGGTCGAGAGATGACGGTCGGCATCGGCCTGCAGAGCGGGATGATCCAGATCGGGCTCATAGGCTCTTCAGACCGCGTCCACTTCGGCGCTCTGGGAGACGCGGTCAACGTCGCCTCGCGCGTGCAGGAATTCTCTAAGACGCTGCCCGCGCCCATCATCCTCGGCGAAGGCACCTACCAGGCCCTGGAGCGCGAAGGCTCGCTGCCCTCTGTGTTGACCGAATTGCCCGACCCTAACCTCAGCGCGCCCGGCGAGTTCGAGATCATCCCCTTCGGCTCCAAGAGCATCCGAGGGCGGGCGGGCGAGGTGCGCGTTTGGGGCGTATGCCCTCACGAGGCACAGAAAGCAAGCGATTAGACACGCCTCAATTGAATCGTCAAGAACACTGTGCGAAGCTAAAGGCGCTCCAACTCGCCCCGCTTCAAGTACTTGAGGCGGCCTTAACTTCAGCGATTCAGCAACACGAAGGCAGCCGATGCACCCAATCCAACGTCCCAGCGAGATCAACCGCGCCGCTTCCTCTTCTTCCTGGGCTCACGCCTGCCCTGGCCTTGGTTGGCCTCGGTTTGGCCTGGGGCGCTCGGGCCACAGGGCAAGCCGCTCGGTTTGGGTGCTGGCGTGGCTGGCCTGGTTGGTGGGTTTGAGCCTGCTGGCGTGCGTGCAAGAGGCGCGCGCGGACTTTCCGGTGGCGCGCGTGAAGAGGGTGGTGCCTCCCGTGGAGGCTTCGCGCGAGGGCAGCGTCTTTGGCCCGCTGCGAGCCCGAGCCGCCTTGTATTGGAACACGAGCATCCGCACCGGCAGCACGGGAGCCGCGGATATTTTGTTTTCCAACGGCACCCTGGTGGCCATGAAGCGGCGCTCGCGGCTGCAGATCGAGAGGCCGGGCTCGCCTTCTTCACCTCTGGTGCTGCGCGTGGTGGGAGCGTTCTCCGAAGTGTTCGTGCGGCCTCACGGCAACACCATCGTGCGCACGGGAGCGGCCATCGCAGCCGCCCGAGGCACCGAGTTTCTGGTGCGCCTGCTGGATGAGAACACAACCCAGGTTGTCGTCACCGAAGGCTCGGTCGATTTCTCGAACCCCTTTGGCGCCGTCGTGATCCAGGCTGGCCAGGCTTCGGACGCTCACGTCGGGCAAGCGCCCTCGCCTCCGCGCGCCGTGGATGTCACGGGCCAGCTCCAGTGGACGGCCTCAGTCACGGGCCTGCCCCTGGAACTGCCGCTGGGCAACGCCTCACCTCCCCTGAGGGCCGCGCTGCTGGAAACCGACGAGCAGGCCCAGCGCCAGGCGCTGCAAGTACTTGCAGCCGCTCCAGGAGCCCAGTCCTCGCCCGCTCTCTCCGCTCTGGGCCTGCTCGAACTGCGAGCGGGCAATGCGGAGCAGGCCACTCAATACTTGCGAAACGCCATCGAGCACGACGCTGCCGCTTCTACTCCGCACGCCTTGCTTTCGATCGTGCTGCTGAGCCAGAACCAGATCGCGCGTGCCCTGGAGCAAGCTCGCAACGGAGTTCAGCTGGCTGAGCGCAACCAGGGCTTGGCTTCGCGCTCGGAGCGTTCTTTGGCGCACACGGCCCTGGCGCACGCCTTGTTCTTCGCGAACAGGAGCGACGAGGCTCTGCGCGAATCGGGGCGCGCGGTGGCTCTGGCTGGGGGCGAGAGCGATCCTCTTTCGCCGCTGGCGCTTCTGGTTCAGGGGCGGGTGCTGCTGGCCCGCAACCATCCCGACCAGGCTCTGGAAGCGTTCGCTCAAGCGGCTGCTCTGGCGCCGAACCTGTTTCTGGCTCAGCGCGAGGTCGGGGCCTCCTACGCTCAGCGAGGCCAACTGCCGCGAGCTGCGAAAGCCTTGCGCCACGCCATCGAGCTGCGCCCGGATGATGCTCAAGCGCACGCCCTGCTGGGCGATGTGCTGGCGCGCGAAGGCCAGCACGCAGAGTCGAGACGCGAGTTCGATCGAGCTCTGGCTCTGGAGCCCGGCAATGCTCTGTCGCGCGCTCTGCTGGCGCAGTCGCTGCTCGAAGAAGGGCAGCTCAAGGAAGCGCGAGCCCAGCTGGAGCAGGTCAATACCCATGATCCCGACGCGGGGCTCGCTTTGGTGCGGCTTTCGGAAGAGGCTTTGTATCGTCAGGATCTGGGCGCGGCTCTGGAGTTTGGGCAAAGGGGCGTGGAGGTTCTGCCGCGCTCTTCGCGCTCTCATTATCAGCTGGGGCGCGTGCTGTGGGAGCAGGGACGCATCGCAAGCGCCGAAGCGCAGTTTCGCCAGGCCGTGACGCTGGACCCGAACTTCGATGAGGCGCGCTACGCGTTGGGCCTGGCCCGCGAGCGCACCGAGAGCGGCCTGCTCACTGCCCTGAGCAGCGTGAACGGAGCCGGGCAGCGCACCGTGGGCAGCGCGGGCTCGGCCCTGACGCTGCAGAACTTGCAGACTCCGGGAGCCGATGACCGTGTGCAAGCTCTGGCGGGCGATCCGACGGCGGTGAGGCCCGCCACGCGCGCCTTTGGCGACTTCCAGTTCGACGGCGCGCTGGGCAGCGAGCGCAAAGACGCCGGCGCGTCTTACCTGCGCTTGAGCGGGGACAGGCTCGGCATCTTGGGGCTTAACGCCGAGCGCCAGGACGATAATGGAGCGCGCGCCAACGCCGACCGCACCTTCGATCGAGGTGGCCTTCTGCTTGGGCGCAAGAGCAATACGAACCCATCGGGCGGCTTCTTGCAGGGCGAGTTCGAGCACCAGAACCAGGGCGTTGATACTCTTTTCGAGGAATCTGCCGCCTCGCGCAGCCTGCGCTTTCGCTACAATCTTCCGCGCCTGCTGGCGGGCTACAACTTCCAGTCGAGCGCCGATGCGCGCACCAGGATCTTGCTGCAAACCCAGAAGCTTGATCAAACAGAGTCCAACCTACTAAACCCGGTTTTCGACTTTCGAGTCAACGATCGTAGCCTGAACTTCGAGCTGCGCCACGATCAGCGCCTCAGCCAGAGGAACCAGCTCACCGCGGGCCTGGCGCTGGGGCGGCGCACCCGCAACACCAACAGCGTGGTTCCGTTGCTGCCAAACCAGCCGCCTTCGGTGTCCAACGGAGGAGTTCAGGTGCGGCAGGCGCAGGCCTGGGTGCGCGACACCTTTGCGCTCTCGCCACGCCTGTCGCTGGCGGGTGAGATGAGAGTGCTCAACTTGGATTACAACAGCGCGTTCTCCAGCACCATCCCCGGACTGCCGCCATTTAGCAGGCAAGAGCAGGCGCGTTTCACTACGGGCGTGCCGCTCTTCATCGCTTCTTACCAGCTGGATGAGCGCTCGGCTCTGCGCCTGCGCGCCCGGCGCCTGTTGCCCACCGTGCGCGACTTCGAGCTGCTGCTACCTAACGATCCCTTCGCTCTGTCCAGCGAAGATTTGCCCGGAGCGTTCGCTCTGGGCATCGGCGCTCAGGGACGGAGCACGGAGCTGGAATATGACCGCTCCTTCAGCAACTCCTCGCTCTTGCGCCTGACTCTCTTCCAGCAGGACTTTCGCAACGCCAACATCACTAACACAGGGGTCGGCCCGCTGCCTCAAGAGCGCACGAGGGCGTTGCGCGCCACCTACGAAACTTCGCTGGGCCGCGACCTGTCGCTGTTCTCGGCGCTGGATTTGGTCAGCGCCAAGGATCAGCATTTCAACGAACGTGTTGCCCTGGTGCCTCGTGCCACCGTGGTGGGCGGGCTCCAGTACCTCAACCTACGCGGTTACTTTGCTGATCTCACCGGAGCCTATGTGAGCGAGACCACCTTCCTGGCTCTCGACCCCGCCATCTATAACTACGTGGGGCAGCGCAGAGGCGGCTTTGGCACCGTCTCGGCGCGCATCGGCAAGCGCAGCGGCTTGAAAAGCAGCGTCTACATCGAAGCGCTCAATCTCCTGGACAAGAAATACCCGCTCCTGGACCAGCTGCAGCCGGGACGCCAGATCCGTGTGGGGCTGCTGGCGCGCTTTTAAAGCCTCAAGCCCGGACGAAGGCGGTTTACGAACCTCTTCCTCCGGACCTGAAGTGATCTTGGGCGGGTAGCAAGTACTTGCCCGGAGTGCCTACAGTTTTTCTAAGTGCAGTGCGCGCAACAGTAAGCGTAGTTGCTCTGGCACACGGTTGGGTTCGGGTGTGGCGCGTTCATGCACGCCTGGTACTTGATTGGGCAGTTGTAACAGTAGTCCTTGTCGTGCGGCTCGGCTGAGCTCCAGTCGTTCTCCAGCGCGTGCTCAGCGTCGCGCAGGATGTTGCCTATAGCCTTCTGGAGCTGGCCCGACGCCTCCTCTGAAGGCGGCCCCTTCTCCAGAGCATCGCCCAGTGCATCCAGCAGGTGCGAGGTGCCCCACAGGAAGATCACCCGCGCCTGATCTGGGCTAAAGCCTGAAGCCAGGTCGGGCGCCAGATCGCCAGCGGATTGCGGCTGCTCCAGCATCCCTCTCAGGGCCGCGCCTGACTGGTGGATGGCCTGGTTCAACTCGCCTGGCCGCCCGTGCAGCAGGCTTCCTGCATCGCGCTGCCTGCGACGTACGGGCTCTTTGGCGCTCTCGAACTCCGCGCTGCTCGCCTCCACCAGCTTGAGCGAGAGGATACGATTCCACTCCTGGAGCGGCAGATTCACTCCCAGAGCCGCCATCTGCTGCGCAATCCACTCGATCGTCATCCCACCCTTGCTATGCCCCAGCTGTTCCTGCTGCATGGTTTGCCTCCGCTTTCCAATTTCACGTCGCCCCCATTATACCCCTTCCCTACGCACATCTCGCGTCACTTCACGCATCTTCCAACGCATTGACACGGCACAATCTCAACCATGTGCGCTCGGCCTCAAGCACTTCAAGTACTTGAAGCGCCCGGCTGCGGCATACTGCGCGGCGTGAACCCCCTTTCCTCTCCCGCTTCGTCCATTGCTCCAGCTCAAACACCAGCGCTTGAGATACCCGAAGGTACCTCGGGCCTGGTGCTGGCTCTGGACATCGGCACTTCGTCCACACGTGCCCTGCTCTTCGACACGAGGGGCCACAAGTTGGGCTCGGCTCAGCGCCCCTATTCCAACAGCACCACGCCCGATGGCGGCGTGCAAATGGACGCCGATGCTCTGTTCGACTTAACAGTCGCCTGCATTGACCAGCTGCACGCCGAACTGGAAGCGCTCGTAGTGCCCACCAAGCCGGAAGTACTGGCCGCAGCGTGCTCGTGCTTCTGGCATTCGATCGTGGCGGTGGATGCTGGTGGCAAGGCTTTGTCGCCGGTTTACTCGTGGGCCGACAACCGGGCAGCGCCGTGGGTTGAGCCTTTGCGAGCGACCTTGGACGAAGCTTCGACGCACGCGCGCACGGGCTGCGTGTTCCACCCGTCGTATTGGCCGGCCAAGCTGCTGTGGCTCCACGCCACGCAGCCGGACTGGTTCAAGCCTGAGACGCGCTGGATGTCGTTTGGCGAATATTTGCAGCTCAGGCTGACGGGACAGGCACGCGCGAGCCTGTCGATGGCTTCGGGCACGGGCCTGTTCAACCAGAACGCGCTGAGCTGGGACGAGCCCACGCTGGTGGCTCTGCCAATCGGTGAGTCTCAGCTTTCGCCGCTGTGCGATGCGGGCGATGCCCTTGGCCCTCTTGCGAGTACTTGGAGCGAGCGTTGGCTTCGCTTCAAGGGCGCGAAGTGGTTCCCGGCTCTGGGCGACGGCGCGTGCTCGAACGTGGGCTCGGGAGGCGTGGACGCGAGCAGCATCGCGCTCAACTGCGGCACCTCGGGAGCACTGCGCATCGTGCTGGAGAATTGGACTCAGGACGCGCCGCGTGGCCTGTGGCGCTACCGCATCGACAAGAAGCGCACCGTGCTGGGCGGAGCGCTTTCCAACGGTGGCAGCGTCTTGCACTGGGCGCTCGCTAACCTCAAGCTGCCCCAGGATTGGGACGCTCAACTGGCTTTGCGACGCGCCAATCCCAAACCTCACCATTTGTCGGTACTGCCCTTTCTGGCGGGCGAGCGCTCGCCTCTGTGGGACGCCAGGGCGCGCCTGGTGATTGAGGGAGCGAGTTTGGATACCGACACCATCGAGCTGCTGCAGGCTTTGCTCGAAGGCGCCAGCCTGCGCTTCAAGGCCGTGGCCGATGCCCTGCGCGCCTCGATGCACGCGGCTGGGCTGGACTCGGGCGTGCCGATTTTGTTTTCAGGAGGCGCTCTGGAAGCCTCGGCGACCTGGGCTCAGATCATGACCGACTGCCTGGCCGTGCCCCTCATCGAGAGCCGCGAGAAAGAAGCTTCGGCGCGAGGCGCGGCTCTTCTGGCCCTGGAAGCGTGCCAAGTCATCGGCTCCATCGCCGATTTGCCCGCCGAGCGAGGCCGCACCATCCAGCCCGACGCGGCCCAGTCCGCCTTCTTCAAGAGCGCGCTGCAAGAGCAAGAAGCGCTGTATCAGCATCTCTACGGCAGGAGCTAAGTACTCGCTGAGAGCAGGGCCATCGCAGGACGAACTTTTCCCGAAGCTTGAGCTGTGGTGAGGGATTGAGAGCATCAAGACGGGCCTCAGCTCTGTGCCTGCGCCAGCTGCAGCACGCCTGAGACGAATGAGGCCATGGCCCAGCCGTGCGGCGCGGCCCAGTAGCTCTGGCCGGTTGGCCCTTGCATCAGCTCGGGCAGTAGGCCCGTGGGCGTGGCGCGGCGCAACACGGTTTGCAGATAAACCTGAGCGTCTTCCTTGAGCCGCCTGGCTTCTTCGGCTCGCTTCAGCTCGCTTAAGCGGGCGCTCAGCTTGAGGGCACAGCGAGCCATCCACAGCGTGTTGACGCAGGCCGGGACGCCTCCCACGTAAGCGTCGCCCTCGAAGCGGCGGATGGCGCGGCCTCCCATCCACGGCACTTCCAGAGCGCGCCTGGTCATCTCCAGCGTGCCCAGAGCCAGCTCAAGCTCATCCTGGTTCTGCAAGTCGAGTAGCTCGAAGGGCTCGATGGCGCCCAGCGAGGAGGAGTCGATCACGTTGTCGTCTTGGCCAGCCGAGTCGAAGCCGCGCACCAGGAACTTGAGGCCGTCTCTTTCGCGCGCGAAGTGGCTCAGCACGCCTTGCTTGATGCGGGTCGCGCCCTGCAAGTACTTGTCCTCACCGCACACCTGGCCCGCGACCACCAGGCAGCGGTAGATCGAGGCGTTGGAGTAGGAGAACGAGCCCACAAAGCTTTCCCAGGTGTCGAAGGCGTTGAGGTGCACGCCGCGCTCGCTCAGCCGCCCGAGCAGGTAGTCGCCCGCCTTGCGCATCATCTCGGCGTACACCGCGCGGCGCTCCTGAGTGAGGTCGTCTTCGCGCTTGGTCAGGTGCAGGTGTTCCAGGTATTTGCCCAGAATCCAGCCCACCGCTCCGACCTGGTCGATTTGCAGATGCTCGGGCGGCAGGCACCAGTTGGGGCCGGGCGCTCCATTGAGGAAGTAGCGCTGGTGCCACAGGCCGCTGGGGTCTTGATGATGCGCGCACCAGTTGAGCATCTGCTGGCAGAACTCGGGATAGCCCGCGTCGATCAGCCCGGAGGCAAACTCGCCGCCGTCGCGAGGCCAGAAGTAGCCGTAGCCTCCGCACGAGATGAACTCGAAATCGAACTCGGGAGCCGCCACAGCTACGCCCTCGCGCCCCAGCAAAAGCGGCAGGCACAACAGCGAACGCTCGTAGGCCACGCGCAAATCTTCGGGCAATCCCTGGCTGCCCTCGCACTTGCGCAGAGCTTCGAGTCCTGGCTGCAAGTACTTGAGGTCGTGAGCGCGCGCCTCTTGAAGCAGCGAGTCGAAGCCCTGGGCCTTGGCTTGCGAGGCCAGGCTCAAAGCCTGGGCATCGGTGGGCGCGATGCAGAAGACAAGGTCTTTGAGCAGCGAGGCCTGGGGCGCGATTTCGTTCTGGAAGCCTGCGGCCCAGCACACATCGCCGATTTCGAGCTCGTTGCAGTGCAAGAAGCCGTCGTCCAGATCGCGCTTGGAGTTGGAGCCCCAGTTCTCGCCGGCCTTGCCCGCGCTCCACATCTCGACGGCGCTTCCGGCCACGCACACAGCCGCCTCGCGATGGTTCTGCACCAAAGCGTGGGCGGCGTGATCGAAGCGAAGGGCGTTGCCCATCCGTTGACCACCCATGTTCCAGTCGCCGTATTGGAAGAAGCCCACGCGCTGAGCATGAGCCGAGAGGTTGCGAATCTCGACGCGGCGCCACAAGACGGTGGCTGCGGGCGGCACGAAATCGGTGAACACAACTTCGAGCTGAAGCGCGTGGTGCTTGAGCCGAGTTTCCAGGATGTTGGTCTGGGGCAGATACTTTTGCTCGCGCGCGAACTCATCGCTCCAGCCCCAGAGCAGGCGGTTCTGCTCGTAGATAAAGAGCGCGGGCAAGCACTCGTGCACGTGCTGAGGCGCGTCCTTGGAAGGGCAGAAGGCGGCCATGACTTCGCCGCTGTGACCCAGGCTCCACAGCGAATCGGCGTTGCCGAGCGTGGCGGTTGAGAGGAATACAGGCATTGTTGAGAAGAGACTCCTTTGCAGGCGCAAATTATAGCCCGCGCGCGTGAACCGTGGGTTTCGGGAACAATAGAGGCAGCGCAAGTACTTGCACTTGAGAGAGCCTATGAGCTTCGACCGTTCCATTCCCACCGATCCCGAGAAGGCGAAGCAGTGGATCAGCAGGATCTACTGGACGGTTGTCGTGAGCACCTTGCTGCTCCCGCTGCTGCTGCTGGAACTGGCCCGGCTGTGGCTGCGTTTACCGGTTATAAGTTCGATTTCCAGTCTCGGCTGCACGATCTTGGGCTACAGTGCGAGTAGCTTCGCGGCCCATATCTGCCGCCGCATGGGAATCTCGCGGAAGAGCGAGCATCGCGAGACCATCCGCCGCGATCCGGGCGCGGTTGCAGCGACCTCGCCGGGCGAGTTCCCTGTCCTCTCAGTGGGCAGGCCAGACAAGCGAGGCGATCCCTGCGCACGTATCAACGGCGAAGGCATGGAGCGCAGGAGGTGGCGCGGAGGACCGCTCTTCGTGGCCTGGCACGATGTCGAGTGGTGCACCTGCGACACCAGCCGCGATGTGGCTGGCTACCAGAATCCCGCCTGGCTCAAGCTGTGGGACAGAGATAAGAAGGTGCTTCTTCAGCTGCGCGTGAACGACAAGCAGGCCGCGTCTGTACTGCCCGCCATCCGCTTCTACCTGTGCGGTGAGGATTTAGACCCAGCACCCAACAGCAGTGAGCCTTAGAGCCGTTGCAAGTACTTGAAGAGACCATGATTCACCGCTACAAGCCGCCATCTGAATCCGAGGACAAGAAGAAGCAGGCCAGGCAGATTTACTGGGGCACGTTCGCGGGAACGTCCTTGCTGTTTCTCGCGGGGCTGTGGGCCACGCTGGATATGGACTGGGCGGACTTAGTCCTGAGCCCCGGCCTTCTCGTTCTGCTCTATGCTCTATGGACGCTTGGCGACAGCGTGGCGACCTGGGCCTGCCGCTTCGCCGGAGTGTCGCAGCAAGGCGGCAAGGGCGGCATCATCGAGCGCGATGCCCGCGCGGCCTTAAGCCCTTATCTGAGTGAGGCTCCCACCTTCGAGATCAAGCGCGGGCTGGGCGCCAGCCTCCTTGTTGATCGCGAAGGCATCGAGTTCAAGAGGGACGCCAGCAGCAAGAGCGAGAGGAAGCGGGTCTTGTGGCGCGAGGTGCAGTCGTGCGCCTTTGTCACGATGCGCAATGTCATGGGCGCCCACGATTCCGCCACCCTCGTGCTGCGAGATGCACAGGGCAGGACGCTGCTTCATCTTTCACCAACCGAAGAGCAGATGAATCAACTCCTGCCCGCCATCCGATTCTACCTGCGCGGCGAAGAGACGGAGCAAACGCCCAATGGCAGCAAAATTTGAAGCTGCAAGTACTTGGAGAGCACGCTGATGATTCACCGCTACGAACCGCCGTCGGATTCTGAGGACAAGACGAAACGGGCCATAATCTACGGGAGCACGTTCATCGGGACGTACTTGCTGTTTGTTGTGGGCGGGGCGGCCTCGCTTCGTTGGCTGGGAATCGCGCCGGGCCATGGCGTGTACGCTCTGCTTTTTGTTTTTTTCGTGCTCAGCCAGTTCGTGGCGGATTGGGTGGCCTGCCGAGGCTTAACCTCACAGGCGAGCCGCACCCAGGAGATCATCCAGCGCAATGCAGGCGCGGCCTTGGCGCCCTTTCTCAGCGAAGCTCCTGTTTTCGATGTGCCGCACCTCAATGGAGCGCTGGGGCGTGTGAATCGCGAGGGCCTCGTGTATAGACCACGCCGCGTGCTGTGGCGCGATGTGGAGTCGTGCACCTTCATCAAAAGCCGCGACTTCATGGGGCGCACGTGCCCCACAAGCATCGTGCTCCAGGATCGCGAGGGCAAGACGCTGCTGAGCATCATGCCCTTCGAGCATCAAGCGGATCTACTGCTGCCCGCCATCCGCTTCTACCTGCGCGGCGAAGAGTTGGAGCAAGCTCACGACCTGAGCAGTGAGGCTTGAAGGCGGTGCAAGCCACTAACTCGAGTTAAGTACTTGCCGAGACGATAATGAGCTTTGACTACTCCACTCAGCCGCCCGATTCCGAGAAGGTGAAGCAGCGCGCCAAGAAAATCTACACGCGGACCTGGCTCAGCGTGTACTGCGGGCTCGCAGTGGGAAGCTCGCTGCTCTTGGCGCTCTCTCATCTGTTCCCACCTGGCAGTTCGAGCGGGTTCATCGGAGGGTGCTCAATACTCTTCATGATGCTGGCGAACATGGCGGCAACGCGGGCCTGCCGCCGCGCCGGAGTGTCGCAGGAAAGCCGCCACAGCGAGGTCATCGAGCGCCGCTTTAGCGCCCTTTCTGAGGGAAGCGCCTGTCTTCGTACTGGGACGCGCCGACAGGCCGTGGGCGCGCGTGAATCGCGAGGGGATCGAGCACAAGGCTGCGCTGATAAAGCTGCGCCGCGTGCTGTGGCGCGATGTGGAATCCTGCACCTTCTCCACCAGCCGCAACGCAGCGGGAAGCCAGATCCCCGCGAGCCTCGTGCTCAAGGGCCGCGTTGGAACGCCGCTGCTGAACATCTCTGTGCCCGAGCAGCAGGCCGCCCAACTGCTGCCAGCCATACGCTTCTACCTGCGCGGGCCGGAGTCGGAAGAGAGTTCTCAGGCGGGCAAAGCATTATAATTGGCGCGTGAATCCGCACCTTCTCTTCGATCATTCGCTTCCCATCCATGAATCTCGCGAGGCCGGAACCCAGACCGGGATCTACGGCGCCAAGATCACCGGAGGCGGACAAGGTGGCACGGTGGCTTTCTTGTTGGATCGCGCCTGCAATCCCGATGTGGACGCAGCTGTGGAATCCATCCGCACCGCTTACCAGGCTCAAAGCGGCAACACATCGCGGCTGCTGAAATAGATAAGCCGAGCCGCCCAGACACCCAAGTACTTGAACTCTTATGACCAACACTTTGAACACCGCGCCACTTCTGGAGCGCTTGAAGCAGTTGCACCGCGAGATGCAGGCGGCCCTGCGCGCGCACATCGAGCACGCGGCTCTGGAAGAGATGTCGCGCGAAGATGCCGTGCGCGGCGGAGACACCATTTACGCGCTCGATACGCACGGCGAAGCGGTGTTGCTGCCCTTTTGCGAGGCATGGGGCCGCGACATTCCCTTTCTGCTCGTGGCCGAGGGCATCGAAGATGAATCGGGCGCTTTGCCTCCGGGCCAGAAGCTGTTCGGCTGCGACCGTGCCCAGGACGCGCGCTTCATCATGATCTGCGATCCCATCGACGGCACGCGGCCCTTGATGTATGACAAGCGCTCGGCCTGGATGCTGTGCGGCATCGCGCCCAACAAGGGCAACGCGACCACGCTCCAAGACATCGAAATCGCCGTCCAGACCGAGCTCGTGACGCGCAAGGCGGCGCGCGGCGACATGGTGTGGGCCGTGCGAGGCGAGGGCGCTCAAGCCGAGGAAACTAACTTCTATACGGGCGAGAAAAGGCTGTGGACTCCGCGCGCTTCAAGTGCTCCGAGCGTGGCCGGAGGGTTCTCGATGCTGTCCAAGTTCTTCGTGGGCTCCAAGGGCTGGCTGGCGAATCTGGAAGAGGACTTGATGCACCAAGTACTTGGCGAGCCTCCAGCGGGCCAGCCACAGACTTTCGATGACCAATACATCTCGAACGGAGGCCAGCTGTTCGAGCTGATGAGCGGGCGCGACCGCTTCAACGCCGACCTGCGTCCTTTAGCGCACAAGCATTTATACGGCTCGGCCACGGCTCGCCTGTGCTCGCATCCCTATGATTTGTGCACGGAGCTCATCGCGCGCGAATCCGGCGTCATCGTGACCGACGAGCACGGAGGGCCGCTGAGCGCGCCGCTGGATGTGCTCTCACCGATGCAGTGGATCGCCTACGCCAACCGCTCGATCCAGCAAGAAGTCGAGCCCAAGCTGCTCGCGCTGCTGCGCGCAGTTGATTAACAAGTCGTAGGAGGGACGCAATTGGCAGGGGCGCATCGCAATGCGCCCGCTTGATGCTGGATGCCACCGCGAGAGGAGAGCGCATTGCGATGCGCCCCTGCCAAGCCCATGCTCTGCAACTGCGTGACTTTCACTCTCCTAAAATCCTTCGTGTCCCTCTGCGGTGCTGCATGAGCTCTGTGGTTAAATCAGTTCCCCATGAGTAAACGCCGCTCCAATCCCAGGAGAGCCCGACCTTCCACAGCATCCGTATCTCTCAACGGCTACGCACCAGTCGTTGCTTCTGTTGAAACCGTCGTGGACGAGATTGAAATCGAGGAGCACCCGATCGTTGGCCTCAAGTACTTGAGGCCGATTCGGATGCTGCTGCTGATTTTGCTGGCTCTGGGCTTGGCCTGGCGCTTCGTCGGGCTTCGGTGGGACGCGGGGCATCATCTGCACCCGGACGAGCGCTTCTTGACCATGGTGGTGCCCGAGCTTGGCCTGCCCGCCTCGCTCTCGGACTGGTTCCGCACCGCTTCGTCCTCGTTCAACCCCTTCGTGCGCCACCAAAACTGCGGGCTCTTCGTCTACGGACAGCTTCCCTTGCTCATCGCCAAGCTCGTCGCCGTGCCGCTGCAGCAAGATTCTTACGATGGCATCTTGATCGTGGGCCGCGCGCTCTCGGCTCTCTTCGATGCGGACACCGTTCTACTCACCTGGCTCATCGGGCGCCGCCTGCTGGGACGTGAGGGAGGCTTGCTCGCGGCCATTCTACTGGCGTTCACGGCGTTGAACATCCAGCTGGCGCACTTCTACACGGTCGATACCTTCGCCACTTTCTTCCTTGTGCTCAGCTTCTGGGGCCTGCTCAAGTGGCTCGATGCAGGCCGCGCGCGCTGGGCCTTATTAGCCGGAAGCGCCTGGGGCCTGAGCGCGGCCTGCAAGATTTCCACGCTGCTCTTCGCACCGATTGTCCTGCTCGCCTTGATATTCCCGCTTGCGACCCTGATCTTTAGGCGACGACGGAAGGCGGGAGCAGAGGAGCCGCGCCCGAGCCTTTCGCTGGCCGATGTGCTGTTTGGTGCTCTGGCTGTGGCGGCTGGCGCGTTCGTGTGCTTTCGCGTCGGGCACCCGATGGCGTTTCGGGGCGAGGCCGGAATTCTGGGCGGCTTCTTCGATGTACGCCTGGCCTCTGGACCAACGATCAACAGCGTGAACAAGACTTTCTGGACTTCGGTCGCCGAGCAGCGCGACATCACTAACGGGCAAATCGACGTGCCCTGGAACCTGCAGTGGTTCGGGCGCACCAACTTCTGGTGGCCCCTGCGCAACCTGCTGGTCTGGGGCGTGGGCTGGCAGGCGATGCTGCCCGCGATCATCGCCCTGTTCTGGCTGCCGCTTCGACTGCTGCGACGTGATGGGAAGAGCCTGGAGCGCGAAAATCCGCAGTGGCTTCTGGTGGCGGCCTGGGCTCTGTTTGGCTTTGGCTACAACGCGATGCAGTATTCCAAGTTCTCGCGCTACTTCCTGCTCGTGACGCCCTTCTTCGCCCTGCTCGCGGCCTGGTTCGCGGTTCAGCTGTGGCAGCTGGCGCAGGATCGCCACAAGTACTTGCAGAATCCAGAGCAAGGCGGTCGGCGCGATTATTTGCCCCTGGGCGCGGCTTTGGCCATCGGGGCGATGCTGGGCGGGACGGTGTGCTGGGGCAGCGCGGTGACTTCGATTTACACGGTTCCCAACACGCGCGTGGCGGCCACCGAGTTTTTGCAGTCGCTGCCCGAGCACACGCGCATCAGCAAGGAGACCGACTGGGACGACGCGCTGCCTCTGGATGGCCAGGAGCACTTCGAGATGCTGGACCTCAAGGTCATCGAGCACGAGGACGCGGCCTGGCGCACCAACTTGCTCGATCAGCTGAGCCGAGCCGAGTGGGTGAGCATCTCCTCGCCCAGGATGTGGGCCTCGCTGCCGCGCCTGCCGATGCGATTTCCTCTGGCCACGCGCTATTATCAGGCTCTGTTTTCGGGCGAGCTTGGCCTGGTGCCTGAGCGCGAGTTCGCTTCTTACCCTCAGCTCAACTTGCTGGGCTGGCACATCGACTTTCGCGACGACAACACAGAAGAAGCCCTCACGGTCTACGACCACCCGCGCGTCGTGCTGTGGCAGCACGGAGCCAGCTGGTCGCGCGAGCGAGCCGAAGCCATTCTCGATCCCAGGCTCCTGGATCAAGTTGATAACGCGCCGCTCAGCGAGCTGATTCAACGCGGCGCCCGGGTCGATGAAAACGCGTTGCCGTGGATGCCGCACCCGGCCCAGCCCGAAGGTTAGCGAAGGCTTGCCTGCTCATCAAGCTCTATGAGTCTGTACGCAAATACAGTTATTACGCCGAAAGGAGACAAGTGTCGACGGATTTTGGCAGCAAGGGAGGCCAAACGAGAGGTCCCCTTGGTCAATCTTCAGCCCGCAACTCTCGAATTTCAGCCCTAATCGCACGAATAACTGTATTTGCGTACAGACTCTAAGAGCCCAGGCAATGAGAGCGTCTCAATCACTTGAGGCGCTGGCCAGCGCCACCGCCACCGGCACCACTTGAATGGCAGCTTTGAGGACGGGTGCGAACTCTTGGTTTGACGATTGAGCAACACGCGTCCAAACTGGGCTGCACATGAACTTCGATCTTTCGCGCGAGTGGCTCGAAACCAACGGGCTGGGCTCCTTCGCTTCGGGCACGGTCATCGGGGCCAACACGCGCCGCTACCACGCTCTGCTCTGCCTGGCCGCCCTGCCGCCTCAGAACAGGCTCGTCCTGGTCAACAAGCTCGACGAAACCCTGACGCTCGGCGTTGGCCCCCAGGCTCGTTCCTTTGAGCTGGGCGCCAACATATGGCCCAACGCTGTCAACCCCAACGGCTACAAGTACTTGCAAAGCTTCTCGCTCGACCCCTTGCCGACCTGGACTTTTGAAATCCCAGCCGAGGAAACCGGAGGCGAGCCCCTCAAGCTCGAAAAGGCGCTGTGGATGCCGCACGAGGCGCAGGCCACGGTCGTTTCCTACCGCCTGCTGAGCGGAGGCGAGGGGAGCGGAGGCCAGGAGATGTGCACGCTTTCGGCGCGCGCCTTCATCACGGGCCGCGACTTCCACTCGCTGCACCATGTTAACCCGCAATTCAACACGCACGCCCAGACCTCGCTCAAGCCTTCGAGCATGGGCACCAGTACTTGCACCTTCATCTGTAATGTGCGAATGCGGCCTTACGCTTCGCTGCCGCAAATCTTGTTCTCCTTCGACGGCAACTTCCAGGAAGAGGGCAATTGGTACAGCAGCTTTCAGTATCCCGTCGAGCAGGAGCGCGGCCTGGACTTCGTGGAAGATGCCTGGTGCCCCGGCCAATTCGAGTGGCGCCTGAGCCGCGACACACCCGATGCCACGCTCGTCGTGAGCACCGAAGAAATCAATATCGAGGACGCGCGCTCCAGCCGAGGCCGCGAAATCGGACGCCGCCGCGCCCTGAGCCGCATCGTGGCTCCCCAAGTACTTGCGCCCGCCGCTGAGCCCGGCGCAGCCCCCAACGAGCCGCCAACCCAAGCTCAAGCACAAAAGGCTTCTGACAAGGCGCGCGAGCACGAAGCGCAACGCCAGAGCGATGAGCAAACCTTGGCGCGCCTGGCGCGGGCCGCAGACCAGTTCATCGTGCGGCGGCGCGACGGAATGCACACCGTTCTGGCGGGCTACCCCTGGTTTGGAGACTGGGGCCGCGACACCATGATCGCTCTGCCCGGCCTGTGCCTTTCAACCGGGCGCAGCGGAGAAGCGCTGTCCATCCTGCTGGCGTTTTCGCAGGCGATGTCCAAGGGCATGATCCCCAACCGCTTCCCGGACGCGGGCGAGGTGCCCGACTACAACACAATCGACGCCACGCTGTGGTTCTTCCACGCCGTAGATCGTTACCTGGCCTTCAACTCGGACGATTGTGCCGCGATGCAGACGCTGTACCCAGCCCTGCGCGACTCGCTCGAATGGCACTGGAAAGGCACGCGCTTCGGCATCAAGGCCGATGAAGAAGACGGCCTGCTCGCCGGAGGCGACGCTCACACCCAGCTCACCTGGATGGACGCCAAGATCGCAGACACCGCCTTCACGCCGCGCTCGGGCAAGGCCGTCGAGATCCAGGCCCTGTGGTTCAACGCGCTCTCCACGGGAGCTCGCTTAGCCGAGCAAATGGACGATGCTCCCTTCGCGGCCAAGTGCGCGCAGTGGCGCCGCAAGGCCAAGCTGAACTTCGCCCGCCTGTTCTGGAACGAGGAAGCGGGCTGCCTCTTCGATGTGATCAACGGAGACGACAAGAACGCCCAGATTCGCCCCAACCAGATCTTCACCCTCTCCTTGCCCGAGCGCCTGCTGCCTCTGGACAAAGAGAAGAAGATCCTGCGCGTGGTCGAGCGCGACCTGCTCACGCCGCATGGTCTGCGCTCGCTGAGCCCGCACGATCCTCAGTACCGAGGCATTTACCAGGGCGACCAGTGGAGCCGCGACAGCTCGTATCATCAGGGCACGGTGTGGGCCTGGCCCATCGGAGCCTTCTGCTCGGCTTTCTTGCGCGTGCACAAGAGCTCGCCGCGCGCCAAGACGTTAGTGCGCGCCTGGCTTCAGCCCCTGATCCAGCATTTAGATGAAGCTGGTCTGGGCACCATCTCGGAGATTTTCGATGGCGACGCGCCGCACACCCCACGCGGCTGCTACGCACAGGCCTGGAGCGTCGCCGAAGTGCTGCGCGTGCTGGCTGAGCTCCAGGACGGCGGTAATGGGTAAACGGCAGTGACGGGTGATGAGTAGTAGGTGATGAACCACTGCAAGTACTTGTACTTCGCGGGCCTTGTGACCCATCACCGATTACTCAGCACTCATGACCTTCTACTCGCAAAGCACATGAAGAAGATCACGGCGATTCGGGCTCAGTCGCGCTTGCGCCGTCACCTGGGCGAGCGTGTCAACATCTTTCTGGATGAGGAGTTCGCTTTTGCTCTGGACGCCGAAGTCGCTCGAAAATTCGAGCTGCGTATCGGCAAGTACTTGACGCCCGAAGAGCTGGCTGCTCTGGAAGCCGAGGACGGCACGGCCAAGGCCCTGGCCAAAGCGATCAACTTCCTGGGCTACAGGCCGCGCTCCTCACACGAAATCCGCGAGCGCCTCAAGCGCGACGAAGAATGGGGCGAGGAAACCATCACGCGTGTGCTCGAAAAGCTGGCGGCCTTGAACTTGGTTGAGGATCGCGCCTTCGCCCAGAACTGGATCGAGAGCCGCTCCCGCTCCAAGCCGCGCGGCAGCCGAGCGCTGAGGCAGGAACTAAGGCAAAAAGGCGTGGGCCGCGAAGACATCGAGTCCGCGCTGCAAGCAGCCGTGCCCGATGACGCGGCTGAGATCGAAAACGCGTTGGCGGCTCTGCAAAGCAAGGCGCGGCAGTGGGCCAGCCTCGAAGGCCGCGAGCGTGAGCAGAAGATGCTGGGATTCTTGCAGCGCCGAGGCTTCAGCTTCGGCGTAGGCAAGGCCGCGATCAAGAAGCTCGATGAGCTGGGCGAGGATGAGTGAGGCAGGGCAAGTACTTGTGGGAGCTAAGGAGAGAAGGGAGGTTCATCACGCTGAAGCACATTATCGAAGAAAAAGGATGGGTAGAACCTGCCCGCAAGCCACTCGACCAAGAAGCCAGTGAGCGTGGAGCTGCACTCCGCGAACTCATAAAACTCCTCATCGTAGATGACAATTGTCCACTGGCTGGGCTGGCCTTCAGTTCGGTAGTAGATGACGCCTCCCGTCTCGATGCCGCCGATGGCCAGCAAGCCGCCCGGCTCAGGATAAGCGGCAAAGGGGAACTTTTCCGGGCTGTGACGCCCAAAGGACGCCTTCCTTGAGCTGTATCCCCTGGAGCCGGATTGTATCCAGTGCAGAAGCGTATCGCTTTGATCAAGCGAGTCGTCGCGACCAAAAGGGCCGATGATGCTTAAGAAGTCGTAGAATTCGCCCATGCCGTAAGCGTTGATGAACTGCTTGTAATCTTCTGGAAGCGGTAAGCCCAATCGCTCTTCAAAATGCTGCCACTGATCGTAACTTCCGGCTGCAGTAGGCACGGCGGGCGGCGAAGCCAGAAGTTTAAGCGCCTCTAAACTCATGTTGGTGTTCTCCCTGTTCAACCTCTTATCATCTGGATGATACCCAAAAGCACCACGCGCAACTCTGGGGTCGCGGCGTTAAACTGCGCGCGATTCAAGGACTTCCATGAAAACACTTCGCATCGGATTCATCGGCTCGGGCGGCATGGCCGACGCTCACCTCAAAGGTCTCGCGGACTCAGCTTTGTTTCCCGAGGTCAAGCTCGCGGCGTTTTGCGACATCGCCATCGAGCGCGCGCAGGCTCAGTGCGACAAGTATGCTTCGCACCAACCGCTGGCCTTCTCCTCGCCCAAGACCATGATCGCGGAAGCTGGTCTGGACGCGGTTTACATTCTGCTGCCGCCCTTCGCTCACGGCGAGGCCGAGCGCGCGGCCATCGAAGGCAACGTGCCCTTCCTGGTCGAGAAGCCTATCGGCCTTGACCTGGGCGTGCTGCGCGAGCTGAGGCAAGAAGTGCAGCGCAAAGACTTGATGGCGGCTGCGGGCTACATGAACCGCTACCAGCCTTCAGTCAAGCGAGCCAAGGAAGCCATGAGCAGCGACGAGCCGGTTTTGGCTTATGGCTGGTGGCTGGGCGGCGCTCCTCTGCACAAGGAGGGCGCTCAGCAGTCGTTCATCATGCAGTGGTGGCCGGACCGCACCAAGAGCGGAGGCCAGTTCCACGAGCAGGTCACGCACACCGTCGATTTGGTGCGCTACTTCCTGGGCGATGCGCAAGAAGTCTTCGCGCACGCCACCACTTCGTTCAACAAGAAGCGCGCGAACCTGGTGCCTTCCTACAACATGGATGATGCCCTGACAACCTCCATCAAGTTCAAAAGCGGCGCCCTGGCCTCGATCCTGGCCTCAGTGGCCACGCCAGCCGGAGGCGACATCACGCTCGACATCCACGGTATGGAGTCCAGCGTCAAGTTCAAAGGCTGGGGCCACGACGCCACCATCTTGCGCCAGGGCCAGGAGCCCGAAGTCGTCAAGAGCGCGGGCGAAATCTTCGCCCTCGAAGACCGCGCCTTCTTAGATGCCGTGCAGACAGGAGACAAGAGCAAGATCCTGGCGCCGTATGTCGATTCCTTCAAGACGGCTCAGCTTACCATCGCGGCCAACCAGAGCGCGCAGAGCGGCAAGCCCGTTGAGATCGAGGACTAAAGCACACCGATGAAGGCAAGAAGCGCCTGCAAGTACTTGCGGGCGCTTCTTGCTGCCCAGGGCCTCAGCCGCCGAAGATGGAGGTCTTGAGCCAGCGTTTATCTGCTCGATTCAGGGTGTCTCGGAAAGAGAAGCCGTGCACAGATAGCTCCTCGGGCATAAATATTCCGGCTTGTAGGGCCGTGAGCATCTTCTTCCAGTCTGACGCGCACTTTTTGTCGTCCTGATCCCTAATGATTTCCTGAGGGTCCAAAATCAGGAAGTGACCTTGGTCGGCTTCCAGATTTTCCAAAAACGCTGCCGCATCTGCAGCTTCGATACGGTTCTGGAACCACGTCGTTAAGTGGGGCGCGCGTTCGAGGAACAGAGATCGCGCCTCCGCCCACGGCGCAGCGAGGTAAATTTCGTTCCACGTCCAGTTCCCGTGGCGGATGGGGCGCAGGACAATGTGTTCAGGATTAAAAAATAAGAGCCAGGCAAACGGCAGGTTGTTGTGCGAGACGAAGTCGCCTTCGATGCCTTCGCTCCACTCCAACTCGCTCGCATCGTCGCTGCGGAAAAGGTGAGCATTGTTTGCCATAGCTTCATCATAAAACAAAGCGGCAAGTACTTGAACCCAAGTACTTGCCGCTTGTTCTGCTCTCGCCCACTCACTGCAGCGAGATCGTCTCGTTCTCGCCTGGGCTGGCCCGCTTGCCCGTAAGCGTGGCCTTGACCACGCCATACAGATGCACCATCGCGTTGTTGGGGGCGTCCCAGTATTGGAGACCTGAGACCTTGATCTTGAGCAAGGCGATGCCTGGCGTGTCGGGGCCATCGGGGAACCAGGCTTTGAGGGCGGGCTTCCACTTGGCGTGGATCTTGGCCTTGTCTGTTGTCAGCTCGGCCAGGCCCGAGGCCGAGACGTAGCGGTTGTGGGCCGGGTCCGAGAAGGCCACGTTGACGCGGTGGTCCTTGTCGATCTCGAAGACCTTGCCGCTCTTTTCGTCGGTGAAGAACCAGATGTCGCCATCGAAGGCCTCTTCCTGCAATGCCATGGGGCGCGAGTGCAGCGAGCCGTCCTCGTCCACCGTGGTCAGCATCGCGATGCGGATGCCTTTGATCAACTCGTCAACCTTCTTCAAATCTTCCGCTAAGTTTTCGCTCATTGTCTTCTCCAAGTACTTGCTTCGAGCGAGAGCGCGGCAAAGGCGGTGCCCAGGCCGAACCGCATCAGCATCGAAGGCCTTAGCGCAGAGGCGGGACGGGAGCGCCGTCGATTTGAAAGTGCAGGTTACCAAACTCTAATTTGCTCGCGTAGAAGCTCTGGATGGTCGGCTCGGCCATGGCGCGCTCGTAAGAGGGCTGCAGCACGATTTGCACTTCAACCGAGCCGGCTCTGCCCAGAGTAAACTGCTGCGGACTGTAAGGGGCGAAGTATCCGCTGCGCGTCTCGCCCGCTGGAATCACGATGGGATCGCCCTTGATGATGTGGCCACTCTGCGCCTCGTGAATCTCAACATCGAAGCACAAGGCGAAGGGCAAGGCTTGGTCCAGCCTCCAGGTCGGAACATGAAGGCCTTCACCAACTGGCGTGCTCAAGCCTGCCTCAACATCGCTCACCGAAAAGCTGCTCTTGAGGGCGCGCACGGCTTCGGGAGTTGTGAGGCCTTTCAGGTCGTCGGGCAGAGCCGCGTCTACGATGCTGAACTTGAAGGGCCTGGATTCGACCTCGCCCTTAGCGGCTGCTTCATTGTGCTCGAACTCGAAGTTCAGGCGCAACGAAGCGATGTGCTCGCCTTCGGTTAGATCGCCCGTCTGCAGCCAGCCCGTAGTTGCCTGCGGACCTTGATAATCGTAAGGCTTCCCATAAATCTGGCCATCGAGCAGGTGCGTGACGTGAACCTTGAGCTTGAACCCTTCAGGCAAGCTGCTCCAGCCGAAGCGCGTTCCGTAGGAGAAGCGCCCGTACACGTTGAAACCCGTGGGATAATGCGGGCGCAGGGTGGCCTTGAGCTCGATCGCGCTCTGCAGGTAAGTCGTGATCTGCTCGGCGCTCATCGACTGCCAAGCGGCCACAACTGCGCTCACGGCTCGCTGCTGTAACGGGCTGCTGTTGTCGGAGGCCAACGCGATGAGGAAGTCGCCCGCGCGCGGTTGGTTCGCTGCAACCTGATCCACAAGTACTTGTGGCGCCGTGGGATGTGTGTCAGCCTCAGGCAAAAGAGCCAGCGCTTGGCGCAGCGAAGCCTCAAGCTGCTCACGGCTCGCGATGGGAACGGGCGCAACAGGAGCCAGCGCAGCTCCCTGGGCTCGCGCGGCAGTGCCCAGAGTGAAGGCAAGAAGAGAGGTCAGGAGGAAGCGGTTCATGGGCGATCGTGATTTTGTGCTGGTGCGAAGAGCTTAAAAACAGCACAAGTACTTGTACCCGCCCCGAATTGTTTCAATCGCCCAGAATCGCGCCCTTGATCTTGGAGAAGAAGCCGCGCGGCTGCTCTTCGGGCCGCTCGTCGCTTTCCTCGGCCAGTTCGCGCAGCAGTTCGCGCTGGCGTTCGCTCAAGTTGCGCGGGACGACGACTTGAGCCACACAAATCTGGTCGCCGCGCCTGTTGTATCGGTCCGGGAAGCCCTTGCCATTCAAGCGGAACAGGGCGTTGGCCTGCGTGCCTTCGGGAATCGTGATCGTTGCGGTTATGGGCTGGCCTTCAGGCGTGCGCTCTAAGGTCGGCACCTCAACCGAATCGCCCAGGGCGGCTTGAGAGAAGCTCAGTGGCACACCCAGCAGCACGTCGCGCTCGACGCGCTCGAAGCGAGGGTGATCGTCCACCGAGATGAAGCAATACAAGTCGCCCGCAGGCGCGCCGATGGCTCCGTCCTCGCCGCCTCCGACCACGCGCACGCGGTCGCCTTCATCGACGCCGGAAGGAATCTGCACGTTGAGGTCGCGGGTGGCGCGGGCGCGGCCTTCGCCCTTGCAGGTCGGGCAGGGCGTGGGGATGATCTTGCCGGTGCCTGCGCAGCGAGCGCAGGGCGATTCCTGCACGAACTGGCCGAAGAAAGTGTTGCGCACCTCGCGCTGGCGCCCGCTTCCCGCGCACTGAACGCAGGTCTGCGTTTCGGTGCCAGGAGCCGCGCCGCTACCCTCGCACGTCGAGCACAGCAAAAGCGTCGGGATCTGCAGGTTCTTGGAGACGCCGGCCCAGCATTCTTCCAGGCTCAGCACCACATCGGCCCGCACATCCGAGCCGCGCCGCACCGATTCGCGCGCTCGCCCTCCGGCGCCTCCGGCTACGGTTGTGAAGATGTCGAAGAGGTCGCCGATGTTGACCCCTCCGGCTCCTCCGAAGTCGAAGCCGCTGCCTCCCGGCCCATTGGCGCCGTAGCGGTCGAACTGAGCGCGCTGCTTTGGGTCCGAAAGCAGGGCGTAAGCCGCGTTCAGCTCGGCCATGCGCTGCTGGGCTTCCTGCTGGCGCTCGGGGTTGGCGTCGGGGTGGTGGTCGCGAGCGTGGCGGCGGAAGGCCTTCTTAATCTCATCGTCAGTCGCGGTCTTGGACACGCCAAGCACTTCGTAAGGGTCTTTCATGGATGATAATTCCGCAGGGTGTGATTAAGTGTGTGGTTAAAGGGGCTTGAAGAAAGAGCTTGCGGAAGCCAGGCTCCCACAAGCTCTTCCCCTCATTGGTTAACCCGCGACCTTCACTCGCGCCGCCCTGAGCACGTTTCCGTTGAGCGTGTAGCCGCGCGACAGTTCTTCCAGAACCGTTCCTGCAGGCTGTCCTGATCCAGGCACTTCCTCGATGGCCTCGTGCTGGGCTGGGTCGAACATCTTGCCCTTCGACTCGACCGCCTGCACACCGATCTCGCCGAGCGTGCTCTGCATCTGCTGGCCCACGAATTCCAGGCCCACGCGCATCGTCTCGACATCGCGCGCGCTGCCAGCCGCTTGAATCGCGCGGTCGAAGTTGTCGAAGACAGGCAGCAAATCGTCGATGACGCGCCGCGCCGCCCGCTCGCGAGCTTCGGTTTCCCGCCTCACAGCCGCGCGCTTGAAGTTCTCGAAGTCAGCCGCCATCTGCAGCACCTGAGCCTGCAATCGCTCGGCTCTGGCCTCGGGCGTCTCAGCAGCTCCTTCCCCGGCTTCTTGAGGCTGGGCATCACTAACTTCAGTGTCTACAGCATCCATTTCATCCCAGCGATTTTGATCTTGAGCCATTCTCATTTCCTCCAAAAGACAATCATCAGACAAACAAAGCGGCCTGCAAGCCACAAGTACTTGCAGACCGCGCATCATCCAGAGTTTCTACAGCGATTCCAGCGAGCGTTGCAAGCGCGCGCCCAGAGCAGGAACCAGAGACACCGCATCCGCATATTTCATGCGCGTCGGCCCGAGCACGCCAACAGTTCCCAGCACCTCGCCGCCTGCTCCGTAAGCGATGCCCACGAAGGACAAGCGCTCAACCGAAGGCACGCTTAGCTCAAGGACTTGGCCATGCTCGCGCCCGATTACGATGGTCTGCGTCCCTCTCTTCTCGTTCTTGCGCTCGGGCTTCGAGCCATCGGAGTGCTGAAACTGCGAGGCGCTCATGTTGGCCGAAAGCAGCTCGCACAGCCCCGAAGCGTTGTCGAAGAGCCGAAGCGCGGCTCGCGCGTGCTCGATTTCCGAGAACTCGGGCTCATCCAAGAGTGTGACCACGCCCTGAACCACCAAGCGCTCATCGTGCAGATCGCCAACCGAAGCCCGCGCGTGCTCCCAGGCCCGCTTCGCCAGAGTGATGGTGCCTGCATCGTGCAGCCCAGCTGAGACATCCTCGAACGAAAGCGCGCGCACTTGAGAAAGCGTGCGCCCCCTCAGCTGCTCGTTGAGGAAGTTGGCCACGCTCGTGATGCGAGCCGCGTTGCCACTGAGCTCATCAACTCCCACTTCAAAAAGCCTGTTCTCGACGCGCCCGCTCTGCGTGAGCAGAACCAGGAGCAAACGGTGCGGCGGCACAGGAGAAATCTGCACCTGGCGCATCGTGTCCAGCGAAGCCGAGGGCAAGGTCGCCACCGCGGGATAGCCCGTCATCTGAGCCAGAAGTGCTGTAGCCTCGCGCAAAGCATCTTCCACCGAAGACGAAGGCGTGGGCATGGATTGGATCTGCGCCTTCTCGCGCGAGCGCAGGGGCCGAGGCTGCAGCACTTCGTTCACGTAGAAGCGGTAGCCTGCATCGGTGGGCACGCGGCCCGAGGAGGTGTGAGGCTGAGCTAAGAGACCCATCTCTTCCAAATCCGCCAGCTCGTTGCGGATGGTGGCCGAGGAAACCGAACCAAAGAGCGCACGAAACGAGGCGTCGTTGGACAGCACGGCTGAGCCCACGGGCTCGGCGTCCTGCACGTAGCGCTCGATGACAACCGACAACAACGTTTTCTGGCGCTCAGACAGTTTCATTTTCGCTTCGCTTGGTGATGGGTGACGAGTAATGGATGATGGGTGAAGCACACAGCGCATCTTCAAGTACTTGTGCTCATCCCTCGCTGCTCATTTCCCATTACCGAATGGTTCCCGAGCCCACGACACGCGGACCTTCATAGAGCACGCACATCTGGCCCGGAGTGACTCCGCCCTGCTCCTCTTCGAACTCCAGCTCGAATTCATTTTGGCCCAAGCTCACGATCGTTGCCGCCTGAGCCCTCGCATGAGCCCGCAGCTGAGCTTCCAGGCGAGCGCCCACGCGCGGCGCTTTCAGAGCCCAGGTCGCGCGCTCGGCTCGCAGCCCACCTTGATTCAACTCCAGCCGCTCGCCCACAACCAGCGTGTTGGACTGCGCGTCGATTTTGGTCACGAACAGGGGATTGGCTGAGGAAACGCCCAGCCCCTTACGCTGGCCGACGGTGTAGTGCGCCAGGCCACGGTGCTCACCCAGGTACTTACCCTCGCCGTCCACGATTCGGCCAGGCGCGGCCATCTTCGGCGCGCGCGATGTCACGAAGCGGGCGTAATCGCCGTCCTCGACGAAGCAAATTTCCTGCGAGTCCGGCTTGCCCGCCACGCTCATGCCCAGCCGAGCCGCGATGCTACGCGTCTCGCTCTTTTCCAGGTGGCCGATTGGCAAGAGCACGCGGCTCAGCTCAGTTTGAGTGAGCATCCCCAACACGTAGCTTTGATCCTTGCGCCTATCCTCGCCGCGCTCCAGGTGGAAGCCGTGCCCATCTTGCACAATGCGCGCGTAATGGCCCGTGGCAATCAGCTCGCAGCCCAGTTCGGAGGCGCGCTCCAAAAAGGCGCGGAACTTGATGTGCTCGTTGCAGCGAGCGCAAGGGTTGGGCGTGCGGCCCTTCGAGTATTCGGACACGAAATCATCGACCACGCGCTGGTGAAACTCTTCTTGCAAGTTGAGCACGTAATACGGGATGTCGAGCGCCTCGGCGACGCGGCGCGCATCTTCCGACGAGCCAATGGTGCAGCAGCCGCCGAAGCGATGAGCCGCGAAGGGATCATCTTCTCCAGCCCACAGCTTCATGGTCACGCCAATGACTTCGTAGCCCGCTTCGACTAACAGAGCCGCCGCCACGCTCGAATCCACACCGCCGCTCATCGCGCACAAGACTTTCATTTCGATTCCGCTGCAAGTACTTCAGGCTCACTTTCCCACGATCGCTTCCAACTCATCCGCCAGTTTGGAAACTTCCTCGCGCGTGTTGCTGATTCCAAACGAGACGCGCAGGCTGGACTTGGCTTCTTGAGGAGAAGCGCCCATCGCCTGCAGCACGTGCGAGGGCTCGATGGCTCCGCTGGCGCAAGCGGAGCCGGTGCCGATGGCGAAGCCAGCCAAGTCCAGGCGAAGAGCCACGCTTTCGGCACGCGCGCCGCAAAGCGCAAAACAGACGACGTGAGGCGCGCGCAGGCTCCGCTCTCCGTGCACCAGAGCGCCGGGCCAGCTTTGAATACGCGCTTCCAGTTGCTCACGAAGCTCGTGCAAGTACTTGGAGCTGCGTTCTAAGTCGCGCCTGGCGATCTCGGCGGCGGCTCCAAAGCCCACGATGGCGGGCACGTTCTCGGTTCCCGCGCGCCGCCCTCGCTCCTGGCCTCCGCCTCGTAGCAGGGCGCGCATCGGAGTTTCGCGATGGGCTTCGCCACGCCGGATCCACAGCGCGCCCGCACCTTTTGGCCCGCCGATCTTGTGCGCCGATAGCGTGGCCAGATCCACGTCCCAGCCATGAACCGAAACCGGAATCTTGCCAGCCGCCTGCACCGCGTCGGTGTGCAAAACCACACGGACTTGATGCTGAGCCTCGAAACCGCGCACCACGCGCGCGATGGCTTCAATCGGCTGAACCACGCCCGTCTCGTTGTTGACTGCCATCACCGAAACCAGGCAAGTATCAGGACGCAGCATCCCACGCACGGCTTGAGCTTCGATCACGCCATCCGAGTTGCAAGGAATCAGCTCAGCTTCAAAGCCCAACTCGCGCAGCGTGGAGGCGGCTTCAAGAACGGCGTGGTGCTCGATGGAAGAAAGCAGAACGTGCTTGCGCTCGCCTTGAAGATGCGCCAGAGCCACGCCGAGCAGAGCCCAGTTGTCGCTCTCGGTGCCTCCTCCTGTGAAGGCGATTTCATCGGGATGAGCGCCTATGAGACGCGCGACTTGAGCACGCGCGCGGTCGATGGCCGCCCGAGCCTCGCGAGCCACGGCGTAAGGCGAGGACGCGTTGCCAAAGGCGCGCGCCCAGAACGGCTCCATCGCCGATGCGACCTCGGGCAAGAGCGGAGTCGAAGCGGCGTGATCGAAGTAGGCGCGCGTGCGGTTGGTCGAGGCGTGCGGCTTGGAAGAGAGGACGGGCGCGAGCATGAGAGGAGTTTAGGACTTTGGGCGCAGACTCCGCGCCTGGTGAGGAAGCGCTCTGGACTCGCCGCACTACACTGAGCTCATGATTTCGCACGACAGGCTGCTCGCGCTTGGCCTCTGCGACCCTTCCAGCGCCGCGCCCACGCCTACAGCCCCAACTTCCACATCCACTTCAGGCCACCGCTTCATCGTCCCCGCAGGCGTTAAGCCGCGCCCGTTGCGCGCCAAGTCCAAAGCCTCTGCGCCCATCGCTTCCGCTTTGGCTGCGCCCATCACGCCTTCAACCACGCGCACCTCAGCTCTGCTCAACGGCTTAGCGCGCGATGAAAACGAGCGGGGGGCCTTGCTGCAAGTACTTGAGCCGTTGCTCGAAGACCTGGCGCGCGCGCCTGAACCCTTCACCTCGCTGCTGTTTCTATCGCGCTTGTGCGATGCGATTCCAAACCGGGCTGAGTTCTTCGCTCAGCTCCGCGATGAGCCCGCCTTTCGCGCGCGGCTGCTGCGCCTGGGCTCGTGGTCGCAGGCTCTGGCCGATGCCGTCATCCGCGAGCCCGCTCTGCTGAGCTTGATTCACAGCGGCGCGCATCCGGTTTCGCGGCCCACGCTGCGCGCTCAAGTACTTGAAGCGCTGCGCGATTGCGCTTCCAGAACCGAGCGTCTGGACACCTTGCGTGCGCTGCGCCGCCGCGAGTTCGTGCGCATCGGCCTGCTCGATTTAGACCGCGACACCTGGCGCGATGAAGCCGACTTCGACCTGGTGGTGCGCCAGATTTCCGATCTGGCTCAGGTCATGGTCTCGGCCACGCTGCAAGTACTTGCTTCAAGCGCCAAAGGCTTCTGCGTGGTCATTATGGGCAAGGGCGGCGCGCGCGAGCTGAACTACTCTTCCGACCTGGACTTGATCTTCCTGCACGAGAACAACCCAGCCGCCGATGCTCTGGGAGCCGAGCTTTTGCGCGAGTTGAACGCTCAGACTTCGGCGGGCTGGCTGTATCGCGTCGATATGAGGCTGCGTCCCGAAGGCCGCAACGGGCCTCTGGTGACGCCTCTGGGCTACGCGCTGAGCTACTACGAATCCTTCGCCGCGCCCTGGGAGTGGCAGGCTCTGATCAAGGCGCGCGTCATCGCGGGCGATGCTCATCTGGGGCGCCGCTTCCGCCACTTCACGCGCGGCGTGACCTGGGCTCGGCGCGCCGATGATGAGCACTTGCGCGCGATTGTCGCGATGAAAAAGCGTTCGGAAGAAACCTCTGACGGCTCGGATGAGCGCAACTTGAAGAGCGGGCCGGGCGGCATCCGCGACGCCGAGTGGATCGTGCAGCAGCTGCAAATGATGCTCGGGCCGACGCACCCGCGCGCTCGCGCCAAGCCCACGCTGCGAGCGCTGCAAGTACTTGAAGAGCTAAGCGCCATCTCGTTTGAGGAAGCCAACCAGCTGCGCGAAGGGTACTTGTTCGCGCGCGTGGCCGAGCACAGGCTGCAAATCTGGGCCGAGCAAGCCGTGCGCATTCTGCCCGAAGCGCCTCGCGACAAAGCGGCATTGGCGCGGCGGCTGGGCTGCACTTTGCGCGGTGAGGCCGGGGCGCGCTGGCTGGACGAAGTGCATTCGAGGCACCAGAACGAGATCCGCGAGCTGTGCCGCAAGATGTTCTGGGGCTGGCGCGAATCCCAAGCTCACGACGCGCCTTTGCTGCCGCCTTCGCTGCACAATCCGGATGTGTTGGCTCGATTGAAGCGGCTGGGCGAAGGCACCGAGCTGCACCCTTTGCCCTCGCCGCTTTCGCGCCAGATTCGCGCGGCTCTGCCTGGCGCACTCAAGTACTTAGAGGTGGCTTCGGCCCCCGAGCGCGCTCTGGCCAACCTGGAGCGGCTGTGCGAGGCTTCGGGCAACCGCTTGAGCCTGCTCCGTTCGCTGAGTGATTCTCCCGACCTGGCGCGCGCCATCTACACCTTGCTCGGAGGCGCCAAGGAGCTGGGAGAAACCCTGATCCGCTGCCCCGAACTGCTCGACATGGCTGCCTCGCGCCCTCTGCTGACTCGGGCCAAGGGCTGGGAAGAAGTTCGCTCCGACTGCCGCTCGTATTGCCTGGTCTTCCGCGACAGGCGCGCGGCTCTGAGGCGCTGGAAGTCGCGCGAGATGCTCAGGATCGCGCTGCGCGATTTAGCCGTAGACGCCTCGCCTCTGGAAGTCACGCGCGAGATTTCGGATGTGTGCCGCGCTTCGCTGGAGCTGGCGACCGAAGAATGCGGGCGCGACTTGCAGCCCGCTTCGAGTCGCTTTGGCTTTGCGGTTCTGGGCATGGGCAAGCTGGGCGGAGGCGAGATGCACCCCGCCTCGGACGCCGATGTGCTGTGGGTGCACGAAGCCTTCGATGGCTATGAGGGCGCAAGTGAAGTCGCTTCCAGGTGGGCGCTCGATGTCGGCAAGTACTTGAGCGAGAGGCTCGATGATGGCGAAGTCTTTGAAGTCGATGCGCGCCTGCGCCCCGAAGGACGAAACGGTGCCCTGGCTCCCTCGCTGGAAGGCTACCGCCAATACTTCGAGCGCGCCTCGGGCGGCCTCGCGGTTTGGGAGCGCCAGGCCCTGACGCGCGCCCGCTTCATGGCCGGAGACGCGCGTACGGGAGCGGCTCTGCTGGCCTTGATTCGCCACGTGGCGTTTCCCGCAGAGTGGCGAGGCGAGTGGAGCGATGAGCTGAGGCACATCAAGCAGCGCGTCGAGAACGAGCGGGCCACAAGCTCAAGGCGAGGCGAGGCGTACGATGTCAAACTCGGGCACGGCACGCTCTCGGACATCGAGTGGGTCGCGCAGTGGACGGCTTTGAAGCACGGCGCGGCCCACATCGAGCTGCAAACGCCCAACACTCTGCGATCCCTTCAAGCCGCGGCTCAGGTGCAAGTACTTGCAGCCCAGAATGTCGCGGTTTTGGGCGCGGCCTACGAGTTCTTCAGGCGCGCCGAGATCCGGCTGCACACGGCTCTGGACGTCAAGGGCTCGGCTCTGCCCGCGCACAGTCCGGAGTGGAAGGCGTGGGCGCGCGCCGTGTTTCCAAACCGAGAAGACGCCGAGGACGCGTTTGCCGGGTCGTGGAGCGAGCATTCACGGGGCGTGCGCGAGGTGTTTGAAGAGGTGCGTGAGGGGCTGTGAGCGGAGGTTGCAAAACGAGAGCGAGATAAGCAGCCTGGGGCGCAAAGGCTCGACAGGCGTGAGACAAAGCTCGTTCTTGATTTGCTTTGGAGGCCCAAGTACTTGCAGGCCGTAGTTTTAAACAATCCAATTTATGACTCATCCCGACCTGGTTGCTGATCTGCGTGCCTTCTTGCGTGAGGGGCGCGCGGAAAAGTTCAAGCTCCTGCCTCCGGCCAAGATGGGCCGCTCGTGGCTCGAAAACTACTCGACTCTGCTCGACACCGTGCTGGCGCGCATCTTCGCCCACGCCTGGGAGCAAGCGCGCCAGACCCACAATCTGTCGCCTTCCTCGTCCGAGCACGAGTCTGGCCTGGCCCTTATCGCCATCGGAGGCTATGGGCGCGGCGAGATGTGCCCGCACTCGGACATCGACATCGCCTTCCTGGCCTCGGAAGAAGATGATCCCATCCTCGACTCCGCCGTGAAAGAAGCCTTCCGCTTGATCGTCGAAGTCCTCATCGACGGTGAGCGGCTCGATGTATCCTACGCTTACCGCCCGCTCATCGACTGCGAGCGGCTCGATCCCAAGGACAAGACCTCGCTCTTGGATGCGCGCTGGCTGGCCGGAAGTGAACTGCTGGTGCGACGCCTGCACGATGAGCTGCACGATTCGTGGGACGGCGTCGAGTACTTGCTGGACAAAACTCGCGAGCGCCACGAAGTCGAAAAGCAAAGCGGCCTGGCTCTTTACGCGGTCGAGCCGCACCTCAAGGAAGGCTCGGGCGGGCTGCGCGATTTGCAGTGCGCGCTGTGGGTGACTGCGGCGATGCTCAAGACTCCGACTCCGCTCAAGGAGCTGGAATGGCGAGGCATCGTGACGCGCGACGACTGCGCGCACGCCATCGCCGCCCGCGACTCCTTCTTGCTGATGCGCACCTGGCTGCACCTGGAAACGGGCCGCAAAACCGACATTCTGCGCGCCGATTTGCAAATCCCAGCCGCGCGCTGGAAGGGCTTCCTGGGCACGGGAGCGGTTCCGGCCCAGTCTCTCTTAGCCGAGCACTACCGCCACGCCGAGAACGCCCACGCCTTCGCGGGCAAAGTCTTCCGCAGGCTGCTCGATGGGCCTCTGGCTCTGGACGATCACTTCGTGGCGGTGCATCGGCGCGTGCGCTCGGCTCATCCTTATACGATCTCGAACCATCCCGAACTGCTGGTCGCGCCTTTTGCTCAGGCGCGCAAGTATGGCTTCGCGTTAGATCCCGACCTGGATCGCGCCATTGAAGCCGCTCTGCCTCGCGTGGACGAGAGGACGCGCACCTCGCCCATCGCGCGCGCCGGGCTGTGGGCCTTGCTCTCTCAACCCGAAAGCGCCGCCGATGCTCTGACAGAGCTGCGCGAGCACGGAGTTTTGCAGGCCATTTTGCCCGAGTTCTCCGAGATGCTGCGCCTGGCTCCTGCTGATCCGTCCCATCAGCTCACAGTGGGCGAGCACTCGATCGCAGCCGTGCGTCGCCTGGGCGAGATGTGGCGCGACAAGGCTGAGGACGATGTGCTCTATGACGTGTGGAACGGCGTCGATGACGTGCCTCTGTTAGTACTTGGCACGCTGCTGCACGACGTAGGCAAGCTGATTCCCGGCACGGACCACTCGGTTTCGGGCGAGAAGTCCTCACGCAAAATGGGGACTCGGCTGGGGCTCGATGCTGAGCGCAACAAGAGGCTGGGCCTTCTGGTGCGACGACATTTGCTTTTGCCACGCGCCGCCAGGCTGCGAGATTTGAACGCTCCGGGAACGATCAAGGAAATCATCAAGCACGTGGGCGATGTGGCCACGCTCAAGATGCTGTATCTGCTCTCGATCGCGGACACCAAAGCGGTGGGAGACAAGGCGTATTCGCGCATGGATCTCGAAGCGATGCGCGAGCTGTATGAGCGCGTTCTGATCGCCATGACGCGCCGCGAGACATCTGAAGTGCTCAGCGATGCCGAGAAGCGCGAGCAGATCGTGCAGCGCGAGCGCGAGCGCCTGCGCCGCGAGCTCAAGCGCTTTCAGTGGGACGACGAGACCCTGGCTCGCCTCTCCAACGGTCTGCCCGCGGCCTATGTGCTGAACACTCCGCTGCCTACCATCGCGGCCCACCTCAAGTTCCTGGAGCAGCTGCCCAGCGAGAAGCTGATCGTGGACTTCGCGCCCGAGGGACGCGGCCAATTCACAGAAGCCACCGTCGTCACCTACGACGACGCCGAGCCGGGCCTGCTGTCCAAGATCTGCGGCGTCGTGCACGCTCTGGGCGCCGAAGTACTTGCGGCGCACGTCTACACCTTGCACGTGACCGCCTCGATTGGCCAGCATCCTGCAGGCCGCGCTATTGTGCTCGATCGCCTGAGCTTAGCCTTCAAAGGCCGCGCTCTGCCCGAGTCGAGGTGCCTGCGTTTAGCTGCTGCCTTACGTGAAGTGATCGCCAACGGCAAGAGCGTGGAGGAAGTGATCCGCGAGGCCGGGCGCGAGATGGCCGCGCGCGTGGTGCCGGATCGAGTCGGCGCGCGCAACGACTTGAGCGACGAGCACACCGTCTTCAGCGTGGTGTGCGACAACACTTCGGGCCTGCTGTACGCCGTCACAAAGACCTTAGCTGAGAGCGGCCTCGACATCCACACCGCCAAGATCACCACCTGGGCCGGGCGCGCCGAAGACGCGTTTTATGTCACCAAGCGCCGGAGCGAAGTCGTCTCAACCAAGCTGAGCGATGATGAGATCCGGCCCGCCCTGGAAGACTTGCGCGGGCGGCTGGTGAAGGGTAGGTAAGCCGCAAATACTTGGAGACGAGCAACACAGGCAACTGCACGATGGGATTGCCTGTGTTGTTAGGGGTAAATGATGCGCTCGCTTCGGCTCGCGTCCCGATCCGCCTGCGCGACTTGAACGCGCACGATGTTCGACCAAGCTGCTACGACCTGGTGCTCCACGAAATACGGGCGTGCGAACTGGATGGCGTAAGTTCCATCCGCGCTCATGTCCACGTAGCGGTTGAGGATAATTTCATACCGCCTCGCTTGGTTGTGCCCCAGCGAAGTTACCGCCGAGGCCGCGACAGCATTAGCCATCGATCGGGTACCGAATCGAGTCCGTGGCATCAGGGCTCCGTGGCTGTCCCTGACTACAAAGTCGAAGTCCTGCGCCATTCCTGTATCCCCGCAGGTCACGCCCGCCCGGCCCAGGTTCTTGAGCGACACCTGTATCCTGATGGGCTCCAGAGGCTCGAAGCTCCTCTTCAGGCCCTTCACCTTGACCAGGAGCTGAACCTCAGCGGCAGGATTGGCCTGCGCCGGCTTCGTCTCGGTTGGATTCTGAGCCTGCTCGCTTGGCTGGCTGAAGGCAGCCACAACAACTTCGCTCAGGACAGCTGCGTTCAACAGAGCAAGCAGCGTGAATTTCCTCTTGTCCATCTACGCCTCCTTCGACTCACGGCTCGCCGGATGCTTCTCACGTCCGGTTTGTTCCACCGCCTCACGAACTCGCGCTTGAATATGACCTCAAGGCGAAGCGGAAGAACTTGTTTCCCGCCCAGATGAGCCCAGTGGCCAAAAGAGGCGAGATCCACAAGTACTTGCTCTCGACGCGCCCGAGCAGAGCTTGAGCCGGGAAGGTCGTCAGAAACGCAATCGGCAAGGCCCAGGTCAGCCAAGGAATCCAACCGCGCGGATACAAATTCACCGGAAAGCGGGCCAGCTGCATCATGGGGTCGAACAGAACCGCGATAGCTTCGAGCTTGACCGCCCACACCGCGATCGTCACGCTGGCGAACCACAAGGCATAGGCGATGCCCAGAGCACAGAGCATCAGCTCAAGCCAACTGAGCCACTGCAGCGGGCTCGGGCTGAGGTGCAGGTCGCTCAGACCGATTGCGATGAGAACCGCGCCGGGCAGGGCGTTGAACACGCCATTGATGTCTATGTAGCGCGTCGAGACCCAGAACTGAACCGGCACGGGCTTGGTCAGGGCGAGATCTAAGGTGCCGTCCCGCACCGAAGCGGCGAAGCGCGACATATTGGGGCCGAGCAAGCCCCAGCACAGCGATTCGAGCAGTACAGAGGAGCCATAGAGCACCCACATCTCGGAGCGGCTCCAGCCGCGCACAGAGGTAACCGAGCCGAACACGGCGTTGATGAAGAGCAGCGAAACCACGCTCCAGATGCCATACACGAAGACGCCCATTACGAACTGGGCGCGGAACTCCATCGCACGCGACAGGCAGTTGGACAAGAAGGCGCGGTACAGCTTGAGGAAACGCATCGTGTGATTTTGAATCTTCAATGTTGAGCTTTGAATTATGGGGTCTTCAAGTACTTGACGCTGGCGGCGAGGTTCTGATGCGTCCAGCTTCGGGTCGCAAAGCTCTCCTCAGCATGACAGCAGACAGTGAAGAAAGAGCAGAACTTGTCTGATGCGTTTAGCCTATTGCGATACCGATAGGAGTTACGCAGTTGAATTCTGAACGCCGCAAAAGTTTAAGTAGGGCTGGCTCTGCGTCCCGTCGGTCTTTCTTCCGGCAGGGCAAGAGCCCAGACCTGCTTGAGCCGATTTCTCAACTGCGTAACTCCTAACCAAAACGGCTCCTTCCATGAGGCGCCACTGGATAAACTAAGCGCCATCACGCCAGACCTTGCGCTTGACTCAGGATGTTCAAGCCAGGCGATCAGGACTTGCGGCAACCGCAAGCGCTTGAGCCGGTTCGATGTGGCGCTTTCGTTGCTGAGAAGCGCCGGGTTGAGTTCGCGGCACGGGCTCGGGAGACGGGTTTGTTCCGCAGCGAACCGAGGAGCTGTGTCAGGTTCGGTGGGAGTCATTGCAGCGCGAATTAAGGGAAGCGCGGCCACAAGCAGCGCGTCTTGCGGGCGCCCGCGCGAGCAGGCCCCGATGATTTCTCAAGCCATGCGTCGATCGTTGTTGTGGATGCATCAGAGAGTCAGGGCGAGGGCGCAGAGGATTTCGTTGCTGGGACGGGCAAAGGAGCAGGAATGAGTTCGTCGTTGGGACAGCCTTTAGATGGTGCGTCGTTCTCTTCCAACTTGCGCTTTGGCCCTCTGCAGGCTGAGAATCGCATGGACGGCACGCCCGTGCTCGATGGAGCCGCTCGCAAGGCCGATCTTGATGGCGCGGCTGTGGATGGCGTGTCATTGAACGGAGCCGGCGCGCGCGATGGGACGAGCGGAGTGCGCGTTCTGCTGGTGGACGACCACAACGATATGCTGAGCCTGATGAGGATGATGATGGAGCGCCGTTCCTTTTGCGTGGCCACGGCTCTCTCGGGCGAGGAGGCGCTGCAACTGGCTGCGGGGTTTGAGCCGCACGTGGTGATCTCGGACATCGGGATGCCCGGCATGGATGGCTACGAGATGATGCTGGCCCTGCGCTCGATGAACGCTCTGGCTCCCTTCAAGTCCATCGCCCTCTCGGGCTACGACGCGCGCGACGAAGAGCACCGCGCCCGCGCCGCAGGCTACGACGCCCAGTTCACCAAGCCCGTTGATTTCGACTCTCTCTTCCAAACCATCGACTCCTTTGCGTCCTCGTGCGCCTAAGCGCTCCCTTCACCACAGAGGATTCACAGAGCCAAGCATCCGCAAGTACTTGCAGAACAGCTTCCTCTCCAAAATCTTCTGTGGTGAAGGGAGCGCTTAAAGCCACACGCTGGCCGCGCATAAGCCCAGGAACAGCGCGGCGATCAGGCCGTTCACCGAGAAGAAAGCGGCGTTGACACGCCTCAAGTCGCTTTCCGAGACGATCGAGTGCTCATAGACCAGGAAGCCACCGATCAAGGCCACGCCTATCGCGAAGATCAGGCCCAGGTGAGCTAAGAAGCCAAAGCCCCACAGCAAGAGGATAAAGGCCGCGTGCAGCAAGCGCGCGAGCTTCAGGGCGCGAGCCATGCCCAGCTTCTGCACCATCGAGTGCAGGCCAGCGCCCTTGTCGAACTCGTCGTCCATGGTGGCGTAGATCACATCGAACCCGGCCACCCACAGCATCACGGCCAGGCACAGCGCGATGGGCGCGGCTTCCATCTGCCAGATCGAGGTGTAGCCGCGCACCGCGACCCAGGCTCCAGCCGGAGCGATACCCAAACATAAGCCCAGCACGAAGTGCGAGAGCGAGGTGAACCTCTTGCACCACGAGTAGCCCAGCAGAACCCCCAGCGTGGGCAGCGACAGCCAGCCCGCCAGCGAGCCCAGCTCAAACGAGGCAAAGACAAAGGCCCCTGAAGCCAGCACAACCAAGCTCGCAGCCTGAGCTACGGAGACTTTGCCGGCGGGAATCTCGCGGCTTTGCGTGCGCGGGTTCAGCGCGTCCACATCGCGATCCACGATGCGGTTGAAGCCCATCGCAGCCGTGCGCGCACCGACCATGGCCAGCAAAATCCAGCCGAAGATGCGCATCGAAGGCAGCCCGTGCGCGGCCACAATCATCGCGGCCAGGGCAAAGGGCAACGCGAAAACGGTGTGCGAGAACTTGACAAGTTCGAGGAAGTCGCGCAGGCGCGGGGAAGTTGGAGTTGAGGAAAGGGTGCTCATAATGATCTGGGACGCTCGCAAGTACTTGAGAGGAGCAGCATGAAATCAACATGGGCTCGCGCCCTGGGCACAAAGGCTCTTCAAGCAGGCTGCGCGGCGGCTCTGCTCCTCAGCGTGGCTTGCAACGTGCGGATTTTCAACTGCTGCCTTGTCTACTTCGCAATGCTGCGTGCTCCGAGCGGGATGCTGGGCAATTATGTTGAGGAAGGCGGTGGTTTGTCCGGGCCTTACAGTTTTATCGCTCAGCTTGTTCTGGTCTGCGCCGCGTGCTCGCTGGCGGCCTCGTGCGCGGAGCGCTTCAAGCGTGTCGCGGTTTGGTCGGCTGGGCTCAGCGTGTTGCTGTGGGCGTGCGCCGCGATTCTGGCTCAGTTGGTGCGCGCTCTGCTGCATTGAGCCGGGCGCGCCCCAAGCACAGGCGCTGCTCTACTCCTTCCAGCGCGCCGTCTCAACAGGCACATTCAAGTGATCCAGAACACGATCCACAACCGTATCGACAAGATCTTCAATCGTCTTGGGCTCGTGGTAGAAGTGTGGGCTGGCGTGCATGATGAGCGCTCCAGCTTCAGTCGCTGCGGTCATGTTGCGCAGGTGAATCAAGGAGAGTGGCATCTCGCGCGTGACCAGGATCAGGGGCCGCCTCTCCTTGAGCGTGACATCAGCGGCGCGCGCGATCAGGTCGTCGGCCAGGCCGTGCGCGATGCGCGCCAGGCTCGCCATCGAGCACGGAGCTACGACCATGCCGTCGTGACGCGCGCTGCCCGAAGCCGCGCGCGCCGCGATGTCGCGCGGGTTCTCATATCTCAGGCGGCTCAGCACCTCTTCGCTGGGCTCGACTTGAGCGCCTTCGAGCAGTCGCTTGAGGTCGGGAGCGTGCGCGTTGAGCTTGATGCCCGTTTCGATGCCAAGAGAAAGCGCTCCGGCTTCCGAAAGGGACAGCGAAACCTGCGCGCCCGAGTGCAGCAGCTTGTGCAGCAGCCTCAGCCCATAGACGCCGCCCGAAGCTCCCGTCATGGCCAGGATGAACTTCATCTTGCACCTTCTTCTGCTTTGAGCGCCACAAATGCCGTCGAGATGCCGCCCGAGAAGTTGAAGGAGCGCACGTTCCTCAAGCCGCACTTGCGCAGCAAGAGCGAGAGTTCCGCCCGCGTGCAGAAGCCTCCCACTGACTGCGGCAAGTACTTGTAAGCGCTCGCGTGCCCCGAAACAGCCCGCCCGACTGGAGCCAGCAGCGCGTTGAACGCCTCAAAGAAGCGCCGCACCAAGACTGAGTCGGGCCGCATGAACTCCAGAACCAGCAGCGTGCCGCCGGGCTTGAGCACACGCACCGCTTCGAGCAAGCCCGCGCGCGTGTCCTCGAAGTTGCGCACGCCAAAGGCAATCGCCACGGCGTCGAAGCTCGACGAGGCAAAGGGCAGGCGCAGCGCATCGGCGGCCACGAAGGGCATTGTGGGCGCAAGTACTTGAAGTTCGCTCGCTTTGACCTGAGCCAAGCGCAGCATTGGCAGGGCGAAGTCGCTGCCCAGTACGCGCGAGGCCGGAGACTGGCGTGCGATTTCGAGGCTCAGGTCGCCGGTTCCGCAGCAGCCATCCAGGATAAGCTGGCCCGCACGAGGGCCAAGCAGCGTGACGGCGCGGCGCCTCCAGCGGCGGTCTAAGTTGAGAGAGAGCCCGTGGTTGAGCACATCGTAAGTGCGCGCGATGTCAGAGAACATGGCGCGCACCGATAGGCGCGATTTATCTACGGGCTCACCTCCTCTTGGCTTGCTGGAGGCTTGCTCAGGCGCGTTGCTGAGATCGGGCGCGTTGGGGTTGGCTGGGGGCGCTTTCACACGAATCCTCGAGTTGCAGGGATGGGAAGAGTGTGGCCCGTGTGAGCCTGGGCGGGAGAGGCAAGTACTTGCAAGTGCTGAGGGCTGGGGCGGGGCAATCGGTGTTCTAAGATCCGCTGCGCGGAGCGCTCGAATGAATTCGGCGCTCCGGCCAAAGGCCGGGCTTCTTGTGCGCGACGACTTATGGCACTACTCGTGTCGGTAGAGCGACTGCTGCAGGATGTCCAGCTCGGTGTCTTGCAGCTTGTGATCTTCGCGCAGCGAGAGAGCGACGAGGTGGCGATTCATCTCGGCCACGCGCGCGGCCAGGATCTTGGACATGGCCAGCAGCAGGCTCTGCGCCCACTTGTGGTTGGCCTCCAGAGCGCGGCGCATCTCTTCGCGCGAGACCTGCAGCAGCAGGCACGGGCTCGTCGCGATGGCCCACGCCGAGCGAGGCTCCTCCAGCAGCACGCTCATCTCGCCCAGCAGAGCAGGCGCGCACAACGAGGCCAAGACGCGCCTCTCGCCCACGCTCCGATTGCCCGCGTTCAGCGCAGTACTTGCAGCGCCTTCAGCGGGCAACAGAGGGCACTCGATGGCGATTTCCGCTGTTCCGCGCGCCAGCACATAAATCCAGCCGCCGTCCTCGCCCTGAGCGAAGATGGCCTCGCCCGAGGCCACCTCAACAGGCGACAGAGCGCGCCCCGCGATTTCCAGCTCCTTCGAGGTCAGGCCCACAAAATACGGTAGCCCTCTGATCGTCTCGTGCTCGTTCTTCATTCCACCCTCCACTGGCCCTTGAAAACTCCTAGCCCCAAAGCAAGAAGCGGCAAGTACCAAAGTCTTTGAGTACTTGCCGCTTCTTGTTTTAACGCAACCGAGGCGGCTCAGGGGCAGGTTCCCACGCGCGAATCGGGAATGGGGAAGGCGCCTCCAACCTGCAGGCCATCGGCGCGGGCTTTTTCGGGACGATAGAACTTGACGTGCCCGTCCAGAAAGGAGATGTTGCACGCTTCCAGGTGGCGCGTCGAAAACGAGTTGCCAACCGCCAGCGAGAAGTAGCCGTCGTCCGTCGAAGTGGCGGCTTCCTGGCCGCTCTGAGCTTCCTCGCTGAGCAGCATCCAGCGCGAAGTGTCCTCGAAGGCCGCCAGCGACTTGCCCGGCTTGCGCCCATCAACAGGAGTTAAGGCAAAGGCGCAGGAGTTGGACGAGTAGGAGTCGCCTGAGCGCGACGCGTTGCTGTCGCTGGGGCAGACCCAGATTTGGGTGCTCTTGATGTAGGGCTGCAGCGAAGAGTCCTTCATCGAGAACACAACCGTGCTGCTGCCGAAGTTGGTGTAGGGATTCCACACCGCGTCCACGTTGGCCGTGTTGGAGCCATCCGTAACCGAAGGCAGCCGCTCATCGTAATCCTGGGTGTATTGCAAAAACCCCAGCCCGATCTGCTTCAGGTTCGACTGGCACGACGCCCGCCGCGCGTTCTCGCGCGCTCTGGCGAACACGGGAAATAGAATCGCGGCGAGGATGGCGATTATGGCTATGACGACAAGAAGCTCAATTAAGGTGAAGCCCGAGCGCAGACGCGAACCGAAGCGGCGTGGCGAGAACTTGGGAAAAGGCGTGGGGGGAAGTGTCATCATCCAAAAGCTCCAGTCGAAGGCTTCGAGGGCAGAGCAGGAAGCAAGTTGCAGCGCTCAAGTACTTGAGCGCTGCAACGCCTCAAGACGCGCTCACCACTCGGGCGAGTAGCGGTTTTCTTGCTCCAGATCGCGGCTCCAGAAGCTCAAGGGTTTGGCGGCGCGTTCCTTGTCCGAAGCCACCATCCAGCGGGCGATGGCGCGCTGGGCCTCAAAAGCCGGGGCGTTGTAGCCCGCCACGGGCAGCCTCTCTGTCAGTTGCTGCGCGCGCTCGATGTCCAGAGGCATCAGGGCCTGGACCAGCTTGCTCATGTTGGGCCAGCGCTGCCACTCATCCTGGTCGCTGGTCGGAAGGGCCAGCCCCAACGCCCACTCGCGCTCGATCATCAGGCGAGCCGAGGCCGGGTCCAGGGTGCGCTCCAGCCAGGCCCAGTTCGCCACGTCCTCGGCACGCAGACGTTGATAATCGTTGCTCTGGTCGCGTGGCGCTTCCAGGACGGCGCGTGCCCGCTCCAGCCCGGCCTTAGCCGCCTCGCGATCCAGGGGCAGCAGGCGCGCAAGTACTTGCAGCATATCGCCCATGTTGTACTGGCTCTGCTTCTCGGCGATGTCCAGGGCGCGCTTGAGCAGCTCGACTCGCTTACTCTGCGGCCCGTTCTGCGCGATCAAGGCCAGCGCCTGCGCCTGATTCTGAGGCTGCTCCAGGGCTTCTTTGCTCAAGGCATCCACGTCCTCGCCCGCTTTGGCGCGCTGGCCCAGCACAACCGCGCGCGCCCGGCTCAGTTCCCACGAGGTGCCCTGGCCGTTCCTGCCCTTCACATCGCCGTATTTGGCCAGTAGGCGGCGGGCGGCGGGCAGGTTGACCGGAGCCAGGCGCAAGATCGCGCTGCCTACGGCTGAGTCGGGGCCAGACGAATACTCGGGCTGGGTTGGAGCGGCTGCGACGGCAGCATCGATGGCTTTGACGACCCACTCCTCGCTGTAGGGAGCCACGGCCCAGGCCAGGCCCGCGTAATCGTTCTGGTTGTTGCCGGGGCTCTTGGCGAGGGTGAACGCTTGCTCGAACAAAGCATTGGCGTCGGGTTCCTTTAGCTGAGCCGCGAGCGCGGCCAGCCTGGGCGCGGCTAAGTTCTGCTGCCACGCTTCCTTGAGGCTGGCGTAACCCGTGCGCGCCAGTCCGAGCCACTTCTTCGCCGAAGCCGCATCCGAATCGGCCATCGCCTGAGCCATGATCAGCAGCGCCTGCTCGTGCTGCGAAGGGTCACTCAAGGCGTCCAGGTGCGCCGTAGCCCACGACTGCGCGGTTTCCTTATCGCCCTGAGCCAGCACGCGGATAATCGGGAGAGTGGCTCCGGCTCCACCATCGGGCTTCTGGGCCTTATCAGCGCCCGCTCGCGCCATGGCCAGGGCCGCATCAGGATCGGCCACGGCCAGAGCCGAGGGGATCCAGTCACGATTCGAATATTTAGAGCCGCGCGAGGTCTCCCAGGCATCTTGCAGCACGGCCTGCGCCCGCTCCACATCGCGGCCCACCAGTACTTGGGGAGCCCTCAGCTTGAGCGACACATTGTCGTTGGGCGCATTCGTGGTGGAAACAGCGGACAGGCTGCCGTTCACCGCAACGATTTCAGTCTCGCCCGCAGGCAAGTCGCCCAGCTTCCAGCGGCCTTCCTTGTCCGCGACCAGCGTTGTCTGGGCCACAAGTACTTGAGCGCCGTTGGAGGGCTGGCCCGCTGCATCCAGCACTTGCCCGCCCAGGCGGGAGTCGCGCTTCTTGAGCAGCGCATCCGTGACGCTCCAGTTCTGAGTGCCTTCAGTTTTGGTCGCGACGGGAGCGTGATCGACGCCGTAGCCCGCGCGCGTGACCTGGATGCTGATGCTCTGCGCGATTTCGGGCACATCCGCCACGCTCCAGGTGCCATCGGCCTTGGTGGTTGCGGCGCTTTCGACTTGCGAGCCCATGTTCTCCTGCACGGCCTGGATCTTGAGCGCGACGTGAGCATCGGGCAAGGGCGCGCCGTCTCCGTCTACGACCTTGCCGCTCACAGTGAGCTTGGCGATGGGCGCCACCGTGATGTCGAGCGCGGCCTTGAGGGGGAAAGTCGCTTCCTTGGGGCCGACCACCTTCCACTCCGCGCCCTGGATGTAGGGCTTCCACACGCCGGGCTCAAAGCTGCCCAGGCTCCACTTGCCCGCAGCATCGCTCTGGGCCGACTTGCTGCTGCTCCACCACTCCTCTTTGTTATTACGGAAGTTAATCGACAAATTGGGCACAGGCTGCCCCTTCTCATCCAGCACGCGGCCCGCGCCGGACAAGCCCTTCTTGAGCTTCCACACCACGCTTTGGGTGGCTCCGGCCACGACGGTGATGGGCGTGGGATCGTTGTAGGTAGCGTGCTGGGGCGAAAGGTAGTCTTTGGGCGCCTGCTGCAGCAGCAAGTTCTGCTTGCCGGGCGGCAGACGCAGCGTGACGCGCCCTTCGGCATCCGAAGTACCCGGCATCATCGCGGACACGAAATCATTAGACGAGTGCGCATACACCTGCCCGCCCGCGATGCCCTTGCCCGTGACTTCATCGAGCAGACGCACTTCGATCACCCCGCCGCGGATCATCTTCACATCGCCCGAGGCCACGCTCGCGCCCGCCCCCACCGTAACTTTGAGCGGCTCGCCCGGCACCCACGTGGCTTTGGGCACGGCCTGAGCCCCTTCCTTGTCTGTGTTCAGGAAGGGGCTCAGGTTGTAGTCGCCCGCGTTCAAGCGCGTGATGCTGAACTCGCCTTTGGCATCAGTTGTGGCGCTTGAGGGAGAGAAGACGAAGCTACTGCCGCGCTGCGCAGTGGCGATGACATTGATCCCGACCACAGGCGCTCCCTCGGGATCAACCACGCGCCCCGTGATGGTCGAAGCGGGCCGCGCCACCAGACCTCCGCTCAGGTTGCCGCCCGCAACACCCATGGGGCTGGGAGCCGCAACTGGAGCGTGTGCCGCCTCACGCGCCGCAGCTTCCAGAGGAGCCCAGTCGAAGGCCGCGCCAGCTTCCACAACGCTGGCTGCGGCGCTGCTGGAAGCGAACTTGTCATCGCCCAGAGTCACGCCCAGCTGCCCGCTCACCGGACCGTGCGAGAGAGTCCAGTGGCCTTGAGCATCGGTGTGGGTGCTCGAAATGTCCTCGTCCGACTTGAGGCTGAAGGCAGCTGGGAAGGAATTACCACCGTTGCCGCCCGAAATGCTCATGCCCGCGATGTGCACCAGAGCGCCCACGACGGGCTGCCCCTTTTCGTCCACGACCACGCCGCGCGCCACGCCTGAAGCTCCCAGCGTAATAGTGTTGCTCTTGGCCTGCACGATGGACGTGGCCAGCGAAAGGTTCGGGCTCCAGGCCGTGGCAAAGCCCAGGAAGTCACCACCCCCGAAGGGCTTGGCATCAGGAGCTTCAAAGATCGCCTGCCCCTTGGCATCGGCCTGAGCCTTGAGCGGCTCGGTCTTCATCAGCACATCGCTGAAGCTCCAGAAGTGCACCCGGATCTGGGCGCCTGGCACAGGCTTCTTGTCCGGCCCAAGTACTTGCACGGAAACAGGAGCCGCCCAGGACACACGCGCCAGGCTCAGCAGAACAAGGGCGGATACGGGGACAAAGATCTTCATAAGGCTCAGGATACGCCAAGCGCAAAGCAAAAAGCGGCGAGTACTTGTTGGATGCAAGTACTCGCCGTTTCGTTCGATTCCCGAACCTCCCGCTTGCGCTCGCCAACTCCGCGCCGCTCAGGGCATCCTGGCCACGATGTGCCCATCTATAGAAGGCGAAGGCACCAGATCGCCCAGGCCCAACCGCTCCCACATCGCGTCCACGCGAGCCGCTGTCTCGCGACTCATCTTGACCACGCCGGGCCACTCGCGCGTGTGGCCTTCGCTGGGCCACTTGGTTGTGGCATCAATGCCCATCTTGGTGCCCAGGCCGACTCCGGGCGAAGCGTGGTTCAAGGAATCGACTGGCCCCTTCACGATCTGCACATCGCGCGCGGGGTCGATGTTGTTAGTGACACGCCACAGCACTTCGCGCAGGTTGTGCACGTCCACATCGTCATCGACCACGATGATGACCTTGCTAAACATCAGCTGCCCCAGCCCCCACAGCGCGTGCATCACCTTGTAAGCGTGGTGTGGATAGCGCTTCTTGAGGCTCACGATGCACAGGTTGTGGAAGCAGGCCTCGGCAGGCAGGTTCATGTCCACGATCTCGGGCACCTGAGTTTTGATGAGGGGCAGGAAGATGGTGCCCACCGCGCCTCCCAGCCAGCCATCTTCCATCGGAGGAATGCCCACAATCGTCGCCGGATAAATTGGATTCTTGCGCTGCGTAATGCACTTGACGCGGAACACGGGGTAATCTTCGATCGGCGTGTAGTAGCCGGTGTGATCGCCGAATGGCCCCTCGGCTCGCGTCTCGTTGGGGTCAATGGTGCCTTCGAGAACATATTCGCAGTCAGCCGGGACGCGCACGTCAATCGTCTCGCACCCAACCATCTCGACGGGCTTGCCGCGCAAAAACCCCGCGAACATCATCTCGTCGATTTCCTCAGGCAAGGGAGCCAGGGCGCAAAAGGGCAAGCATGGGTCGCCGCCCAGACACACGGCGGCCTCGATGAGCTGGCTCTTCTGCTGAGCCTCGCGGTGGTGCTGGGCTCCAACCTTGTGCATCTGCCAGTGCATTCCCGTGGTGCTGCGGTCGTAGATCTGCACGCGATACATCCCGACGTTGCGCCTTCCCGTGTTGGGGTTGTGCGTGAAGACCATCGGCAAGGTTACGAACGGCCCGCCGTCATCGGGCCAGCAGGTCAAGACGGGCAGCTTCGAGAGGTCAACATCCTCACCCAAGTACTTGCGCTCCTTGACCGGGCCATCCTTGACCGACTTGACGCCCAAACTCATACCCGTGGGCAGCAGCTTGAGCCCAAGCTGCATCTTGCCGAGCAAACCTTCGGGCGGCACGGTCTTAATGAGGCCCTCGATGCGCGCGGCTATCTCTTGTGGGCTGCTGTGCAGAGCCAGAGCCACGCGCTTGTCCGAGCCATATAAGCCAATGGCGACGGGTGTGCCCGGAGTTTCGATGACGTTCTCGAAGAGCAAGGCCGGGCCACCACTCTTGACCATGCGGTCAGCGATGTCGGTGATTTCCAGCCGGGCCGAAACAGGATGCTTGATGCGCTTGAGGTCGCCGCGCTGCTCAAGCTCGTGGATAAAAGACCGCAGATCGTTCATGGAGAAATGAGTTAAGCACCCTGCAAGTACTTGCAGGGTGCTTAAGGTGCAACAGACTGATTACCAACCACTCCTACTGCCTCACTTCCAGATGGCAACAGGAGACGACAGGGCGAATGGAACTCGGATGGCCAGGAGACTGCCTTCGGGCACGTCGTCTCCAATTCCGCCGGGCAGCCCGACCTCGCCATACAAAGCGTGGAAGGGCGCGCCATCCTCACCTTTTAATCGGGCATCGTCCAGCGCGATTTCAAAGTTATTCTTGGCGCCGTCACTTGGCTTCAAGTCGATCGACTGCCAGCGCGAGTGGCGGAAGTCGCGCGTGGCCGAGCTTGCGGCCCAGACTTTAACGTTGCGCGGCGCAACAAGCGCGCCATCGGGCGCAAGTACTTGCAGGCGCCACTTCAAGCCCGTCCGAGCTGCGAGCACCTCGCCGGATGCGGCATCAGTGGGCTGATTCGAGGCGTCCACGATGTGAGCCAGTACTTGGGGCGGCGTCTTGCCCGCAGCGATGATCTTGAACCAGGCGGCTGTGATTCCGGCCACGCGCGCCTCGTTGCCGTTGAGAATGTGGCCCGAGTTGGGCGCGTAGAACACATTGGTCGGGCCGCTTAAATCGTTGCGATACAGGTTGAACGAGTCGAGAGTCCAGTAAGGATCGTTGGACGCGTTGATGAGCAGCTTGGGCCGCTTCAGGCGCGCGCGGTAAGTCCACGGATCGACAATGGCGGCCAGTTCTTGCCCGCGAGGAGTCGAGGCCATGTCTGGCAAGCCATGCTTGGTGTAGTCCGCAATCATCTCGGAGTAAGCGCCCCAGCTTTCTTTCTGGTGCGGCATCTGGCGCGCCAGGTTGAGGTTGTCATACACCATCGGGATGATGCCCAGCACCTTGCCTGGATGCGCTTTTTCCTCCGCTGCGGCGACGAGCCAGGTGGTCCAGCCGCGTTTGGAAGCTCCAGTCACGCCCCACTTGGTGATGACGGGGTGCGCAGGTCGATCGCCCGCCGGGGGCCGCGACCACTCCTCGACGGCGCGCATGATCTGGGTGGCGCTCTTGGTCATGGGCAGCAGCAAAGGCCAGTCGGAGTTGGGATCTTTCTCTTCCAAGTACTTGGAAAAGGTGTAGGCGATCAAGTCGTCCTCGTAGCGGTTCCACAGCGGCTGGTTGGGCACGTTGAAGGCGTTGACAATCGTTAGCCCGGTGGCGTTGGAGGCGAGCTGAGCCACGAAGGTCTGCTGCGGATTGGGGTTGCCGAAGTTGATGAAGATCAGCGCGGCTCCGGGCGCGGCCTCCTGAGCGGGCCGCACGATCTCGACCTTGTGCGTCCACTTGCTGCCCTGCCACTCTTGCGAGGTGACATCGAGCAGCGTGGTGTTGCCGCTTTGCGATTCCTGCTTCCATGCAAAGGCCAGCTCGGGGCGCGCGATGAAGTCGTCCAGGTTCGATGGAATCGAGGTCACAAGCGACCGCGCGCCAAGAGCTGGAGCAGAGGAAGCCGAAGACACTTGCGCGGCAGCCTGAGCGGGAGCATGGGCCGGCGGCAAGGCGTGGCGCTCCAGGGGCGGGACACAGCCTCCGGCGGCTCCAGCGGCCAGAGCCAGCAGAGCGAGGCGCGAATATTTGTGAGTTGGGTTGGGCACCGAGTTCTCCTTGATTGTGGCACGATGGGACGAGCCAGGCGCTTTGGTGTTGCCTGTTTTGCACCCAAGTACTTGAGGGCACAGAAGCTGTTGAGGATCCCGAACATCGTGTTGAGCAGGCGCAAGAGGTTAAGTCGGCGGACAAAAGCAACTTGGTGATGAAAGCGCCTCCGCTGTAGGACGAGGGAACCTTGCCCCTACCAGCCGCACCCGGAACCTTTGCCCATCTACTCAGGAGGCAGCCTCGCAAGCAAAGAGCGCAGCTTGAGCCAAGTAAACTGGCGGTGCGCACAACCAGTGGGCCAAGCTGTTGCGTGTTGAGGCGCGGCGCGTTGCACATCGGACATCGAGTGGCACGGCATCGAGTGGCACGGCATCGAGTGGCACGGCATCGAGTGGCACGGCATCGAGTGGCACGGCATCGAGTGGCACGGCATCGAGTGGCACGGCATCGAGTGGCACGGCAAAAGGAGCGAGGAGCAGCGTTGACAACCATCAGCGATCCCGGCCAGCAGAACTCAACGCCTTTGGCCTCGGGGCGTGAGCGGAGGCGTTTGAGGCGCTCGTCGGCTCTGGGTCGGCTGGCGGCTTTGTTTGCGCTGATGCTGGGGCTGCTGTGCTTTCTGGTGTCGTTTTCCATTGGCAGCTTTGGCAAGTTGATCGAGGCTGACCGTTGGAACGTTCACACTTACCGCGTGCTGATCGAGAGCGGCCAGGTACTCGAAAGCATGGTGGCCATGGACACGGGCGTGCGCTCCTTCCTCACCCTGGGCGATGAGGCTCAGCTCAGGCCCTACATCCTGGGCCAGAAGAGCTTCGAGGAGCACTTCAGGCGAGCGCGCAGCCTGACCTCCGACCGAGCCGAGCAGCAGGCCCGGCTCAGGACTCTGCACTTGCAGTTCGAGGCGTGGCAGGCTCAGCTCGCTTCCGCGATACGCGAGCGGCGCTCCATCCGCGACAATGAGCGCGCGCTGAGCATCACCATCCGCTCAGCCGGAGCGCACGCCACCGCGCTCAACGAGATGCGCCTCTCGCTGGAGGGCATCGAGAATTACGAAAAGGGTCTGCTCCAGGTGCGCTCGGCGCAGCAGGAAAAGTTCCAGCTCCAAACCGGGCGCACGCTGCTGCTGGGCGGCGTCTTCTCCATCGTGCTGGCCGGAGGGCTGTGCACGCTTGTGCTCTCGAACACGCACGCCCTGAGCCGCTCCAATAGTCGGCTTGAAGCCACCAACGCGGAGCTGGCGCGGGCCATCGGGGAGCTGGACGCGCAGAAGCAGCAGATCGAGGCCGCTAATCGCGAAATGATGGCGCGGCGCGACGAGTTGGCGCGGCTCAACGCCAGCCTGAAGCACACCAACGAGGAGCTGGGACGCTCGAACCAGGAGCTGGAACAGTTCGCCTACGTCGCCTCGCACGACCTGCAAGAGCCCCTACGCGCGGTCGCGGGCTGCGTGCAAGTACTTCAAAAGCGCTACCAGGGGCAGCTCGATGCGCGCGCGGACCAGTTCATCCACCACGCCGTGGATGGGGCGGCCAGAATGCAGAACCTCATCAACGACCTGCTCCTATTCTCGCGCCTGGGCACCAGAGGCAAGCCCTTCGCGCCCACCGATCTGGATGCTGTGCTCAAGCGCGTGCTGAGCAACCTTCAGGGCTCGATTCGCGAGTCGAACGCACGCATCAGCAGCGAGTCGCTGCCGACCTTGGCGTGCGATGAGGGGCAAATCGAGCAGGTGCTGCAGAACTTCGTGGCCAACGCGCTCAAGTTCCGCCGCTTCGACGAGGGCTCGGGCCTGGGCTCGGGCAAAGAAAAAAAGATGCTGCCTCCCGTGGTTCACATCGCGGCCAAGCATGATGTGGAACAGAAGAAGTGGATCATCTCGGTGAGCGACGAGGGGCTGGGCATCGAGAGCAAGTACTTCGAGCGCATCTGGGTCATGTTCCAGCGCCTGCACACGCGCACCGAATACGCGGGGACAGGCATCGGCCTGGCCGTGTGCAAGAAGATCATCGAGCGCCACGGCGGGCAAGTCGGCGTCGAATCGCGCACCCAGAGCAACAGCTCAGACATGAACTCGGGCTCGACCTTCTGCTTCAGCTTACCCGAGCATCCCGTTCGGGTGCAGGCTGCAAGTGCAAGCCTTGAGGAAGCCCCGGAAGAAGCTGGTTCGCCAGACGGAAGCGGAAGCGGCCATAATGGAAGCGGAGAAGATTTAATACCTGAACCCAGCAGCCGCGAAACGGTCGGGGCTGCGGGGGAGACGACATGATTCCCAGGGGAGCGATTATTAAACCCATTGATATTCTGCTGGTTGAGGACTCGCCAACGGACGTGCTCCTGGCCCAGGAAGCCTTGGAGCAGGCCAAGATGCTGAACACTCTGCACGTTGTCTCGGATGGAGTGGAAGCGATGGAATTTCTGAGGCGCGAGGCGCCTTTTGAGGAGGCGGTGCGACCCGACCTGATTCTGCTGGACCTCAACCTGCCGCGCAAGGACGGGCGCGAAGTTCTGGCCGAGGTCAAGGCCGACCCTCAGCTTATGCGCATTCCCGTCGTGGTCTTGACCACCTCGCAGGCCGAGGAAGACATCGCCAAAGCCTACGGACTGCACGCCAACTGCTATATTTCCAAGCCCGTCGATTTCGAGCGCTTCTCCGAAGTGGTGCGCGCCATCGAAAGCTTCTGGTTCACTGTTGTCTCACTACCCAATTAAGAGGTCTCAAGTTCGAGGCTGCGCTGAGCTCACCTGAGTTCGGGCCCAAAGCCTTGCACTTGCCAACCTTGCACCCGAGCCTTAAAACCTGAGACCTCAAACAAGATGCTGCAAGTACTTTTGGTCGAGGACAACCCGGCAGACGCGCTTCTGGTCGAGGTCGCGCTCGAAGAAATGGCCCGGCCTCCGCGCCTGATTCACGTCACGCGCTTGGCCGAGGCGCTGGAACTGCTCGCGGGCCACGCCCTTGAGAGCGCCTCTTTAGAGGAGGGCGCCGGAGGCGAAGTGGGCGGAGGCTTCGACGTGGTGTTCCTCGATCTGGGGCTACCCGATTCGCAGGGCTTATCCTCGTTCGAGCGCGTGCAGCAGGTCGCGCCTGATGTGCCCTTGATTGCCCTGACCGGGCTCGATGACGAGAAGCTGGCGCTCGAAGCGCTGCAGTCGGGCGCTTCGGACTACTTAATCAAGGGCCAGACCGGAGCTGCTCTGCTCGAACGCTCGATGCGCTACGCCATCGAGCGCAAGAAGAGCGAGCGAAGCCGCATTGAGCTGGGCCGCGCCCGCGCCGAGCGCGAGGAAGCCGAGGCCGCCAACCGCGCCAAAGACGAGTTCCTGGCCACGCTCTCGCACGAGTTGCGCACGCCTCTGAACGCGATTTTGGGCTGGGCCTCGCTCTTGCGCTCGCAAAACGTGGACGCCAGCCTGATGCAGATGGCTTTCGACACCATCGAGCGCAACGCACGCACCCAGGCTCAACTGGTGGACGACCTGCTCGATGTCTCGCGCATCATTACCGGCAAGCTCTCGCTGGACCACCGCGTGCTCGACTTCAATGATGTCATTTCCAACGCCATCGGAAGCCTGCACCCACAGATCGAGGCCAAGAAGCTCGTGCTTCAACGCGCCAACAATGAGCCTTTGTTTGTGTGTGGCGATGTAGCGCGGCTGCAGCAGGTCGTGGGGAACCTGCTCTCGAACGCCATTAAGTTCACGCCCGAGGGCGGCGGCATTTTCGTCACAGCTCAGATTCAGGAGCAGCTCCCGGTTGCGGCGCCCGCTCAAGTACTTGAGGCGACAATGGCGACGCGACAAGAGGTGCAGGCGGTTGAAGGCCAGGTTTCGTGGGTCGAGTTGGCAGTGCGTGACACCGGCCAGGGCATCGAGAAGGAATTTTTGCCTCACGTATTCGACCGCTTCCGCCAGGCCGACGGCTCGACAACACGGCGTCACGGCGGGCTGGGCATAGGGCTGGCCATTGTGCGCCATCTGGTGCAAGCGCACCAGGGCACAATCGAGGCGCACTCCGATGGCCCAGGCCTGGGCGCGGCCTTCTGGGTGCGCCTGCCCATTGTCTCTTCCTTGAGTAACGGTGCTGAATGCGATATTGATACTAAGGATCAGGGCTCCGGCAAGGATGCCAGGACGAGCGCTACTTTGCTTTCTGGCCTGCGCGTGCTGGGCATTGACGACCAGCCGGACGCGCGCGACTTGATCCGCGTCGCCATGGCCTCGTGCGGCGCTGCGGTGAAGCTGGCAGCTTCGGCGCACGAGGCTCTGGAAACGGTGCGCCTGTGGCGCCCCGACGTGATCGTCTCGGACGTGGGGATGCCCGAAATGGACGGCTATGAGTTCCTGCGCTGCGTGCGCGCCCTGAGCGAAGGCGAAGGAGGCCGCACGCCCTCGATCGCCCTCACGGGCTACGCACGCGACGAAGAACGCTCCCGAGCCCGAGCCGCAGGCTTCGAGGGCTTTTTGTCCAAGCCCATCGATCCCGACCTGCTCGCCCACACCGTGGCGCAGCTTGCGGGACGCTGAGCACAAGGCTGCAGAGGGCATAGCCGCAGCGTTGTCGTATTTCCTCAAGTACTTGCAGCTTGCGGCGAAGACTGCCTCCTGGTAGCTGAAGACTGAAATGAAGCTAATTGAGCCCGAGGAATTGGTCGGCGGCGAGTGGGCCGAGTGGTACGCGATGACGCCTCAAGAGCGCTGGGCCGAAACCGAGAAGCTGTGGGTGCGGTATTTAGAAATGGGAGGGTCGCTTGATCCCGAACCCGATACGCAAAGTCCTTTCTTCGATGAGGACGAGTGGCGCGCAAACCTTGCTGATGGGCGGCCAGGCCTGCGTTTTGTACGGCGCGGCGGAATTTAGCCGCGATGTGGACTTCGCCGTACTGTGCGATTCGGACAGCCTGAGCCGCGTGCAGAACGCGCTGGATGAGCTGCAGGCGCGTGTTATCGCCGTGCCTCCGTTCGAGCTCAAGTACTTGCAGCGCGGGCACGCGGTTCACTTCCGCTGCTCTCATCCCGAGGCCGAGCGCCTGCGCGTGGACTTGATGAGCGTGATGCGCGGCGTCGCCCCATTCTCGGAGCTTTGGGAGCGTCGCTCGACATTGAGTTACCGAGGCGAGGATTACGAGCTTTTAGATCTGCCCGATCTCATCCAGGCTAAGAAGACGCAGCGCGACAAGGACTGGCCGATGATCGAGCGATTAGCTGCGACCCACTACTTCGAGAACCGGAGCCAAGCCAACTCGGCGCGCATCCAGTTCTGGCTCCGCGAGCTGCGCACACCGCCGCTGCTGCGCGAGGCCGCTCTGCTCTTCCCCGCCGAAGCCGCCAAGCATCCGCGGCCAGCGGTGCGCGCTGCTGTTGAAGATCGGGGCGAGGATGCCATCCGCGCCGCTCTGCTCGAAGAGCAGGAAGCCGAGCGCGTGGCGGACCGGGCGTATTGGGCGCCGCTCAAGGCCGAGTTGGAAGCGCTGCGGCTGGGCGCGCGCCGTTAGTTAAACGAGCAGTATGAATATGCAAAAGCGCAGTTTCCTGATCGGCATCTTCGTTGGCGTGCTGATCGGTGTGGGTGGCCTCTGTTACGTGCGCTTCGTGTTGCTGCCTGGTTCAGCACTCAGCGCCGGACCCTATGCGACTCCATAAGGCAGCGCCACTTCTATTGAGAGCGGCCCCCAAAACTCCCGGCGGCTTCAGCCGCCGGGAGTTTTGGGAACTCAGCGCCTGCAAGTGCTTGTAGGCGCTAAGCCTCACTCCTCCACTTCCACACGCTCACGGAACTCACCGAACAAACGCGCCAGCTCGCGCGGAGGATAATGCGCGTTCAGCCCGCTCGGGTTCGGCAAGACCCACACCCGCGTCGCCCCAATCACACGTGGTTGCAGCCCCAGCACAGCCTTGGGCTCATCAAACGCCACCCGATACGCGCTCACGCCCAGAACGGCCAGCCAGCGCGGGCTGAACTCTCGCACGCGCGCTTCCAGCTCGCACCCGCCTGCTTCCAGAGCGCCGGGAGCTAAATCCGCAGCGGCCACAGTGGCGGGACGCGCCACGTTCGTCACGCCCAGCCCATAATCCAGCAGCGCGCGATCCCGAGTGGGCTCAAGTACTTGGGGTGTCCATCCTGCCGCGTGCAAGGCCTTCCAGAAGCGGTTGCCGGGGCGCGCGAAGTGATGGCCCACGACCGCTGAATACACGCTCGGGTTGATGCCGCAAAACAAGACGCGCAGGCCGGGCGCGATGATGTCGGGCATGGTCTTGCCAACAGCTGCACCGAGCTGCTCGGGAGTAGGCTTCATGAAAACTGGCAGTGTGCAAGTACTTGGGGAGGCCATGTTCCGTAAACTACACGCGTATGCATAAAACAGAACTCCCTTTGCGCGAGGACATTCGCAATTTAGCGATCGTCGCGCACGTCGATCATGGCAAGACAACGCTGGTCGACACCATGCTCAAGCAGGCCAACACCTTCCGCGCCAACCAGGAAGTCCGCGAGCGCGTCATGGATTCCATGGACCTGGAGCGCGAGCGGGGCATCACCATCATGGCCAAGAACGCCTCGATGCGCCTGCACCGCAACGGCCACGATTACAAAATCAACATCATCGACACGCCCGGCCACAGTGACTTCGGCGGCGAAGTCGAGCGCGTCTTGAAGATGGCCGACGGCATTCTCTTGTTAGTCGATGCCTCTGAAGGCGTCTTGCCCCAGACGCGATTTGTGTTGTCCAAAGCTCTGGAAGCGAAGCTGGAGCCGATCATTGTGATCAACAAGATCGACCGGCCCGACGAGCGAGCCGGAGCGGTGCTGGACGAAATCTACTCGCTCTTTATTGATCTGGACGCCGACGAGAACCAGCTCGACTTTCCCGTGGTTTATGCCATTGGGCGCGAGGGAATCGCGCAGATGTCAATGGAAGAAAAGGGCACTGATCTGGGCCCGCTCTTCGACGCCATTTTGGAAACAGTGCCCGCGCCGCGCGTGGATGCAGAGGCGCCGCTGCAGCTGCTTGTCACCAACATCGCCTACAACGATTACGTCGGGCGCCTGGCCATTGGGCGTATTGTGCGCGGCAAGATCGCGGTTGGCCAGGATGCTGCAGTTTGTAAGCTGGACGGAACCCAGCACAAGTTCCGCATCACGCAGCTCTTTGGCTTCGAGGGGCTCAAGCGTGAGCCCATCACGGAGGCTTCGGCTGGCGACATCGTGGGCCTGGCCGGAATCGAGGGCATCGAGATCGGCGAGACCATCGCGGACTCGGAGCAGCCCGAGGCTCTGCCCAAGATCGTCGTGGACGAGCCGACCATCGCGATGCAGTTTTCGACGAACACTTCGCCTCTCTCGGGGCGCGAGGGCAAGTTCGTCACGGGGCGGCATTTGCGCGAGCGCTTGACCAAGGAAGCCCTGAGCAACGTCTCGATTCGCATCGAGCCGACCGAGGACCCGGACACGTTCCGTGTGGCCGCCCGAGGCGAGCTGCAGCTGGCCATCATCATCGAGACCATGAGGCGCGAGGGCTACGAGCTGCAAGTGTCGCGGCCCGAAGTCATCGTCAAGGAAGAGAACGGGCAGAAGATGGAGCCCATCGAGCACGTGTTCGTGGACTGCCCCGAGGAATACATCGGCGTCGTGACCGAGACCCTGGGGCGTCGCAAGGGCACGATGTCGAAGATGACCAACCACGGCGGCGGGCGCGTGCGCATGGAGTTCTTGATTCCCTCGCGCGGCCTGATCGGGTTCCGCTCGCAGTTCCTGACCGACACGCGCGGCATGGGGCTCATCAACACGCTGTTCTCGCACTTCGCGCCGTGGGGCGGGCCTATCCCGCAGCGTTCGAGCGGAGCGCTTGTTTCGGATCGCACCGGAGCCACCACCATGTTCGCCATCAGCAACCTGCAGGAACGCGGCGTGATGTTCGTGCCGCCTGGCACTGCGGTTTATGAAGGCATGGTCATCGGCGAAAACGCGCGCGAGAACGATCTCAACGTCAACATCACCAAGGAAAAGGCGCAGACCAACATCCGCTCCTCCACCTCAGACATCGCCGTGCGCATCGTGCCGCCGCAGGTGCCGACTCTTGAGCGCGCGCTGGAGTGGATCAACGATGATGAACTGGTCGAAGTGACGCCGGAAAGCATCCGGCTGAGGAAGAAGATGCTGAGCGCCAACAAGCGCGAGAAGTAGAAGGAAGAAGCAACAGAAGGCCCGCAAGTACTTGAGCACCCAAGTGCTTGCGGGCTTCTTCTTACCTGGGCCAAGATCAATGCACCGATGACACTCTTCGCGCCGCTGTGGTGGCTGTTCTCACCGCTGAGCATCTTCACGGGCTTTGACTTCACCAGCCCCGAAGATTTCTGCCCGCTCGCGACTCTCATCCTCGGGCTGAGCGTGGTCTTCTTCCTGCGCTGCAGGTCGTCAGAGCCCGCCTCGCCCGTGCTGATGGGGATGATGCTTCTGCTGAGCCTGTGGCCTGTGCTGCCTAACATCGGGCTGTTCCTGCTGGCTCGCGAGTTCCAAGTGGTTCATGGAAGCTGGCCTCAAGTCATGGTTGACACACCCACGGACTATCTCGGCCATACCTCGCTGCGCTACGACAACCTGTTCTCGGTCGTGGATTACCTGCAGGCGTTCGCCGGGGCGTGGATGGTGCTCTTCTTTGCCACGCTGACGCTGCTGCGAGCGCGGTTCTCGACGGCGCAGAAGCGCGCGTTCTGCGGCCTGTGCCTGGCGTGCATGGTCGCGTTCGTGCTCGATTTCGGCGCGCTCTACTCGTGGTGGCTGGACTACGTGATGTGCCGCGAAGCCCGCCTGTGTTCGGGCTTATCCTCCTTTACTTCGGTGGGTTTGCGCCCGGCGGTGTGTTGCGCGGCGTGGCTGGCAGCCTGGGGCGAGCGAAGCGGCGATACAATAGGCGGGCGGGCAGCCCGAACAGGGCTGCTACGAGCAGCCAGGGGATTAGAGCGACGAAGACCAAGACCAGGGCTTTGGCGGTTTCGCCCAGCCCTTGCAGCGAGCCCGAGAACTGGCGCTTGACCAGAGTGGTGAAGGACGCGCGCACAGGAGGCGCGTAGTTCTTGATCTCGTTGAGCGTGAGGGTGATGGTGGTGAGCGAGGACAGGTTGGCCAGCACACGGATGCGGCCCTGCATCTCCTCGATCTCGCCTCGCACGCGGCTCAGCTCGCGCTCGACCTGCAGGATCTCGCTCAGCTTGCCTGTCGAGGCTTCCAGGTGATGCTGCAGCCTCTTCTCCTCGATCTGCTTGTTCGCGATGCGAGCCGCGACATCGTAATATTCGGCTGTCACGTCCTGCGAGGTGGCGTGCGTGCTTTGCAGCTCGCCCAGGCGCGTGGCTCCGGCCATGAACGCGTCGTAGTTCTCCACGGGCACGCGCACCTTCCAGGTGCCGCTGCGCTTGCTGCCGCTCTCGCCTCCCACGCTGGTGTCCGAGATGTAGCCCCTGTTCGCCTTGACCAACTGCGACAGCTTCTGCTGAGCCAGGGAGAGATTCTCCACGACCAAATCCACCTCAGCCGTGTAGATGATCTTGCGCGGCACAGCAGAAGCCGCCAGCGCCAGCGCCGCCACCGCGCCCGCTCCCCCGGAAGCGCCAGCCCGAGCGTTAGGCGTCACACTGCCTCCAGCGCCGTTGGAGGCTGCCGCGCTGGAGGCCGCACCGCTTGAACCTGGGGCCGAGCCGCGCTGGGAGCGCTGGATTCGCGGCCACCGCAGCCAGCCATACAGAGCCCAGGGGCAAGCAGACAGAGACTCCACAGCTGCACACTCCACCGAGTTCGTTGCTTCATGCTTACGCCTCCTGTTATGTCCCGCGCTAAGATCACCATCAAGGTAAGTCCAAGATGCGCCCAAGCAGCAAGTACTTGAGGCCGTCTTTCAAACCCAACTCAAGCCGATTCGGCAGAGGCTGAGTGCTTCGACGGCTCGCCGTAGACCTGAGCCGGGTCAAACAGGGGTTCGCCTTGGGCTTCGAGCGAGCCATCGGGCTGCACTTGCTCGAAGAAGCAGGAACGGTAGCCATGCGCGCAGGCGGCTCCGCCGACCTGCTCGATTTTGATGATGAGCGCGTCGCGGTCGCAGTCGGCGATCATCTCGTGCACGATCTGCACGTTGCCGCTCTGCTCGCCCTTCATCATGATGTAGCCACGGGAGCGGCGGTACACGTGCGTGCGCCGCGTCTGCCACGTCTTCTCGACCGCCTCGCGGTTGAGCCACGACACCATCATCACCTCGCCGGTCTGCCAATCCTGAAAGACGCCGCAGACCAGACCCTTGTCATCGTATTTCAATTCGTCCCAAAACATAGGAGTTGAATTAACCACAGATGGCCACGGAGAACCACAGAAGCACACGGAAAGACGAGGCCAGGCTGCACAAGTACTTGAGGCCTCTAAAAACCTCTGCGGTCAATTGACTGTGATCTTCGAGGCCACACGCTTGGCCTTCTCGCGCAGCGCGCTCATCTCGCAGCCTAACTCATCATAGGCCAGGGCAACAGCCATACGCCGATGCCTGCGCGTGCTCGGCTTGCCGAAGACCCTTACATCCACGCGCTCCTCGCACAAGGCGGCTTCCAGGCCATTGTAAGAAGGCGGCTCGCTTGACTCGTGCTCGGCCAAAACCACCGCCGAAGCCCCTGAGCGCAGCAACTCGATGCCTGGAATCGGCAGGCCCAACACGGCGCGGGCGTGCAGCTCGAACTCGTTGAGGTTCTGGGTCTGGGCCAGAGTGACCATGCCCGTATCGTGCGGGCGAGGCGACAGCTCCGAAAAATACACGCCGTCCCGAGCCAGGAAGAACTCAACACCCCAGATGCCAGCGCCGCCCAGCGAGCGCGTCACAGCCTCGGCCATGCGCTGAGCCTCCTGCAAGTACTTGGGCGAGATGGCGCACGGCTGCCACGACTCCATGTAATCGCCGCGCTCTTGAACGTGGCCGATGGGCGAGCAGAACAAAGTCGGCCCGCTCTTTTGCGTCACGGTGAGCAGCGTAATCTCGCTCTCGAACTGGACGAAGCCCTCGACGATCATCACAGCTTCATCGCCGCGCCCTCCGCTCATGCCGTAATCCCACGCCCGCTCGATCTCGCTTTCTTGCCTGACAGTAGACTGTCCCTTGCCCGAGGACGACATCAGCGGCTTGACAACACAAGGGAGCCCGATGCGCCCGACGGCCACCCGGAATTCCTCCAGTGTCGAAGCGTATTCATAAGGCGCCGTCTTGAGCCCAAGCTCGCGAGAGGCCAGGTCGCGGATGGCGCGGCGGTTCATGGTGAAGTGAGCCGCCCGAGCTGAGGGCACGACCTGAATGCCGCGCGCTTCAAAATCCAGCAGCCTCTCGGTGCGGATGGCCTCGACCTCGGGCACGATAATGTCGGGCCGATGCTTGTGTACAGCCGCATCCAGAGCCGAGCCGTCCAGCATATCGAACACCTCAAAGCCCTGCGCGACTTGCATCGCCGGGGCATCGGCGTAGCGGTCGCAGGCGATCACGCGCTGCCCCAGACGCTGCAGCGCGATCGTGAACTCCTTGCCCAACTCACCCGAGCCCAGCAGCAAAATTGTCTTCATCGTTCTTCTTCACCACAGATGACCACAGAGATTTGCGCGAGGAAGTCTCTGCAAGTACTTGCTCTTTTCTCTTCTCCCTGGTCATCTGTGGCTAAATTCGGACTTCGATGCCTTGAGCGGCCAGTTCGCGCTTGATCTGGCCAATCGAGATCTGCCCGTAGTGCACGATCGAAGCAACCAGAGCGGCTTCGGCTCCTCCTTCGGTGAGAGCGCGCGCGATGTGCTCGACGCTGCCCGCGCCTCCTGAAGCGATCACGGGAATATCCACGGACTGAGCCACTGCTCTGGTTAGCGCGATGTCGTAACCGGCTTGCGTGCCGTCGCCGTCCATCGAGGTGAGCAAAATTTCACCTGCGCCTCGCTGCTGCGCTTCCACGGCCCAGCTCACCGCGTCGCGGCCCGTGGGCGTGCGACCTCCGTGCAGGAAGACTTCCCACTGCCCTTCGCCTCGCTGCTTAGCGTCAATTGCCACAACGATGCACTGCACCCCGAAGTTACGCGCGCCGTCTTCAATGAGCTGAGGATTGCTGAAGGCCGCGGTGTTGATGAAGATCTTGTCGGCGCCCGAGGCGAGGGCGGCTTGCATATCGTCGATCGACTTGAGGCCGCCTCCCACGGTGAAGGGAATGAAGGCTTCTTCGGAGACGCGGGCGGCGAGATCGGCCACGATGTCGCGCTGCTGGTGCGAGGCCGTGATGTCGAGGAAGACCAGTTCGTCGGCGCCCTCGCGGTCGTAGAATGCGGCGCGCTCGACGGGATCTCCGGCGTCGCGCATATTCTCGAACTGGACGCACTTGACCACGCGGCCATCCTGGATGTCCAACGCGGGAATGATTCTCTTGGCTGGCATATGCTGGGTTTAACTGTAATCGGCGGTTGCAGCGCGGGTGCTACAAGTACTGGCTGCTCTCACAGCGTCGGCTTGGTAGGCGAGAGGAGGAGCCAGTGCTCGGTTCCGCTGAAGCTCTCGGCTCGCAGTGCCGTGCCGCGCAATCCCAGGCACAGGATCTGGCCGCGCTCGTTGAGGTCGATGGCGCCGCGCACATACCAGGCGCCGGGTCGGATTAGCGTGTTGAGATCGCGCACCATGCCGTTCTCGTAGATCAGCGGAATAGTCCGCCCGTGCGGCTCGGAGGCGCCGCCTGAGGAGGCGCAGCCAGTCGCCATCAAGGTGTTGCCGATGGCCTGGCCCCGCTCGTTGACCTTGTGGAAGTCCAAGAAGCACCAGTTACGCCAGGTGTAGCCGAGAGGCCTCGCGTCGAAGCGGCGGTTGAAGTGGCCACGGTGCCACACCTGCCATTGATCCGCGCGGTCACCGCGAGCCAGCGCCCAAGTACTTGCTCCCGACATCGCCTGCACCGGGCGCCCCGGAGCCAGCTTCCACTTGCGCGACAGTGATTTAGAAACCGCCTCGGAGCGCTCTGCCTCGTCCTTGACTTGCGACCGGCTCAGCGTGACGACGCGGCCCGATTCGCTCAGGCGGTGCGGCTGCGCGATGAGCTCGGTGCCACCATCGCCCCAGTAGAACAAAGGCGCCGCTCCTATGTCGGACACTGTGTACCGCACCACGCGCGCCGGGATGGGTGGCACAGGATCGTGCTTAATTTTGTAGAGCACCACCCACATCAGCACCACGAAGCCACATGGCACAGCGGCCAGCGCACCGCACCCCGCCAAGGCCCAACTCGCCCGATTCATGGTTGCTTTAGCGGCTCGCCTCACTCAGCAAATCAGGCAGAGTGGCCGTGTTCTCATACAATGCCTTGCCCACGATCACGCCCTCGACGTTGGCAACTCGCCTCAGCGCGCGCACATCTTCAGCCACATGAACGCCGCCCGAAGCCACCACGGGAATCGAAACCGCTTCAGCCACCTTTTGCAGCGCCTCAATGTTGGGGCCAGCCAGAGTGCCGTCGCGCGCGATGTCAGTAAAGATGATGCGCTTGCAGCCCCAGGACTCGGCCTGCCGCGCGAACTCAACCGCTTCGACCTGGCTCGTCTCCATCCAGCCCGCCGTGGCGATCTTGCCCTCGCGCGCGTCCAGACCCAGAATGAGACGCGGGCCAAACTCTTGAAACATCTCGCGCGCCCATTCGGGGTTTTCGATGGCCTTGGTGCCGATGATGGCGCGCTCCACGCCCGACTCAAGTACTTGAGCGATGCTTTCGCGCGTGCGCAAGCCGCCGCCCAGCTGAACCGGAATCGAAAGAGCACGCGCGATCAAGGCCACGACTTCGTGGTTTTGCGGCGCACCGGCTTTGGCTCCGTCCAGATCAACCACGTGCAGGCGGCGCGCCCCCAGAGCTTCCCACTTGCGCGCCATCACCACGGGATCGTCGCCGTAGATGGTTTCCTGAGCGTAGTCGCCGCGCAGCAGGCGCACGCACTTGCCGTTGCGCAGATCAATGGCGGGCAGAATCTCGAACATGATGAAAGTGTTGAGGCTCCCTTGTGCGCGCCTCAAAATCCTCTAAGTACTTGCGGTGATGCTACAGACGGGCGAAGTTGTCCAGGATCTTGAGCCCGGCTGCGCTGCTTTTCTCGGGGTGAAACTGGCAGGCGAAGAGGTTGCCCGACTCAATCGCAGCGGGGAACTCGGCTCCGTGGCGCGCGGTTGCCGAGACGCAAGCGGGCTCATCCGGGACGACGCGATACGAGTGGACGAAGTACACCATCTCACCTGAGCTCAGCCCATCGAAGAGGCGCGAGGGGTGCGGGAAGGACAAGGCGCTCCAGCCCATGTGCGGGATTTTCAGGCCCGGCGCTGCGGGCAGCATCTCGACCTTGCCGGGCAAGAGGCCCAGGCCCGAGTGCAGCCCCAGTTCCTCGCTCCAGTCGAAGAACAGCTGCATCGCCAGGCACACGCCCAGGAGAGGCGTCCCTTGAGACACCGCCTCGACTAAGGGCTCGGCCAGTTGCTTGGAGCGCAGGTTCGCCATCGCCGCGCCAAAGGCTCCCACGCCGGGCAGAACCAGGCGCTCGGCCCGCGCCACCTCGCGCGAGTCGCTGGTCACAAGGGTCTGGTGCCCCAAATGCTCGAAGGCCTTCTGCACCGAGCGCAGGTTGTTCACGCTGTAGTCCACGATGGTAATCATTGAGGTGGTGATCCTTCGGCTGGTGGTGAGGTCGTGAGGCGGTGCAAGTACTTGAGGAGGCGTTCACAAATCCACCACCTCACAACCTAAAGCAGCCCTTTCGTTGTAGGCAGTTCGTCGCCCTCAACCTTCAGCGCGGCTCGCATGGCGCGGCCCAGCGCCTTCATGCTGGCTTCCAAGACGTGGTGCGCGTTTCCATCGGTGCCCTCAAGTGTCAGGTCGTGGAGGTGTAGGTTGATCTTGGCGGCGTTGGATAAGCCAACCAGGAATTCGCGCGCCAGAAACACATCGAAGTCGCCGATGCGCTCTTGATTGAGCTTCCAATCGACTTGCAAAAAAGGGCGCCCGCAGAAATCGACAGCTGCCAAGACCAGCACTTCGTCCATCGGCAGCGCGAACGAGCCGTAGCGCGCGATGCCCTTCTTGTCGCCCACAGCTTCACTCAGGGCCAGGCCCAGAGCCAAGCCGAGGTCTTCGATCAAGTGGTGGCCATCTATCTCGACATCTCCGGTGGCGCGAATGGTCAAGTCGAAGCGTCCGTGGCGCGCCCACTGCTCCATCATGTGCTTCCAGAACGGAGCGCCCGCCTGCGAGGGCAAGGCGATGTCGAAGCGGCCCGAGCCATCTAAGTTCAGCTCCAGCTCGATCTGCGTCTCGTTGGTGTTGCGCTCGATGCGAGATTGACGCGGCATAGTTTTATTCACGGCAGATGAGCACAGAGAAGTACAAGTACTTGCAGATGCCTTATTTAGCGGGAACTCTCCGTGCTCATCTCTGGTGAAGCGAAGTCAGCGGGCCTTGAGAGTGTGCTTGAGATAGCCGAGCAGCGTGTTCACATCGGGCGCCACGACCTCGGTTCCGGCTTCGAGAAACAGACGACGGCTCGCGGCTCCACCTGGCCCCGAGAGCACAATCGCGCCCCAGATGCGCGCGCGCCCGCTGCTCTTGGTGTCGCGATAGTTCTCGACCGAGCGCCAATCGTCGGGCGTGTCGCCGACGTACAGGGCGTTCTTGAACTTCATCTTTTCCTGGCACAAGAGGAGAGCGCGTCCATCGGGCTTGCGAACGCGGTCGTCTTCCGTGACCCAGTTCGAGGGCGGGATTTCTTTTTCCAGCCGAGCAAAGCGCATCGCCAGGCGAGCTTCATTTTGCGAGCGGCCCGTCAGCAGGCCGACGGGCACGGGCGGCAGCATTTCCTTGTCGAGCAGCACTCGCTCGCGCTTGTAGTAGCCCTCGCCGTGCAAGTACTGGGGCGCGAACCCGTATAAGCTCTGGCAGGCGTCCTCGCCGCCGTACAGTTCCTGGCACAGCTGCACCACGAAGCCCTTGTCCCAGCTCAAGGCGAAGTCGCGGCGTTGGCCGGGCGTGAGCATTTCGAGCACGGTCTTCTCTGCGGTGTCGAGCCCAGCCGCGATCAAGGGGTTCTGGCGGCGCCTCAGCGTCTCGGTGAACTCGTCCCACGAAGGCTCCATGTCGCGAATCGATTGGGTGTCGCGCGCGCCCGAGATGGCATTCTTGGCGACCACCAGAGCCACGGCAGCCAGGGTCAAGTCCCAGTCGGAGTTGAAGCCTGCCGCAGCCTTGAAACCCTCGATCTCAGGAGGTTCGAGCAGGCGGGCGGTGTCGCTCAGCCCCAACTTGTGCACGGCGTAGTGCTGGACGACCTCACAAATCACCTCGCGGTAGGAGCGTGAGACATCCAGGATCACGCCATCCACATCGAGGATCAAGGCGTCTAAAAGAGGCAGGAGCTTGAGCAAATCCTGCTTGATGAACAGTTCCATAATCAGGAGGCAGCGGACAACAGGCAGTTGCCGAGGCAGCAGTGGCCCGGAATCACTGCAAGTACTTGTAACAGGTGCGTCGCCAACTGCCGACTACTTCCTGGCGCCTGGCACTTATTACCAGAGCAAGGCTTGCGCGTGGGCAACTCCGTCCTTGATCTGGAGCAGGGCGACACCGAAATTGTGGCTCCAGCGCTTATCGGTGGGCGAGCCTGGGTTGAGCAGCAGCACGCGTCGCCTGGGCTCCAGGCCTTCGCCTCCGATTGTGGCCCGCGCGATCAGAGGGCGGTGCGAGTGGCCAAAGATCATCACCTGAGCATCGGACACATGAGACAAGGCAAAGGCCGAAGTCTGGCCGTTGCCAGGAAAAGGCAGCGAAACCGGTACCTTCTTGCGAGCCCGCTCCTGGAAAGAAGAAGTCTCTGAGGCGTAGCGGTCGCCGTGTGCCATCCCGACCACAACGCCGCCCAGTTCCAGGCGGCGAAACGCAGGCAGGCTCAGCGCGAGCGAATCGTTGTTGCCCGCCACGGCCAGAACAGGCGCGATGGTTTCGAGCTCGCTGAGGACGCGAGGCGAGGTCAGATCGCCCGCGTGCAGAATCAGCTCGACTCCCGCGAAGTCGTCCCACAAGCGCGGCGGCAAAACGCGGCGACCGCTGGAGGAAACGTGCGTGTCGGAGAGAACACCGATCTTCATCAGGGATACAGCCCCGCTCCGCCCAGACCCGCGCGCTCATCGAGCCCGAACATCAAGTTCATGTTCTGGATCGCCTGCCCCGAAGCCCCCTTGACCAGGTTGTCCTCGGCTGCCACCACAATCAGCTTTCCCGTGTGCTCCGAGACAACTGCTCCGATGTCGCAAAAGTTCGAGCCTAAGGTCGACTTGATCGTGGGCAAGGTGCCCTCGGGTAAGACACGCACGAAGGGCTCGCTCGCGTAGCACCTCTTAAGTACTTGCAGCGCCTCGTGCGTGCTCATCGGCCACTTCAGGCGCGCGTAGCACGTGCTCAGAATACCGCGCGAGATCGGCAGCAAATGCGGCGTGAAGGTCACGCGCACTTGACCAATCGGACCCTCGGCGCGTAGCTGGTTGGCATCCTGCAATCCCTGCTCGATCTCAGGCGTGTGGCGGTGGGTTCCCACGCCGTAAGCCTTGAAGTTGCCTTCCAGCTCGGCGAAGTGGTAGTCCAGGCTAAAGGAAGCCCGGCCCGCGCCTGACACTCCGGTTGCTGAGTCCACGATCAAATCGTCAACTTCAATGGAGCCATCAGCCACAAAGGGGCCTAACGCCAAAATCGCGCTCGTCGGGTAGCAGCCTGGGTTCGCAACAAGCTGCGCCGTTTTGATTTCTTCGCGCCACAGTTCGGGCAAGCCGTATTCCGCGCGCTTCAGGACTTGAGGTGCGGTGTGTTCGAGCTTGTACCACTTCTTATAGGCTTCCGGGTCGCGCAGGCGAAAATCCGCGCCCAGATCAATGACCTTGAGGCCTCGCTCCAGCAGAGCGGGTGCGATGTCCAGAGCCTTGCCGTGTCCCAGAGCGATAAAGGCCACGTCGCACTTGTGGGCTAACACCTCGGCATCAAAGGCTTCGAGCTCGATGTCGCACACGCTTCGCAGCGAAGGGAACAGGTCGCTCAGCTTCTGCCCTACGCGCTCGCCCGAGGCTGTGGCGGCAGTAATTGAAGCGTGAGGATGGCCGGCCAGAAGGCGCGCCAGCTCGGCTCCCGTGTAGCCCGAGGCGCCAATCAGGGCCACGCGCACCTTGTTCCCTGCGTTCTTATCCCGATTCATGCCCGCCAGTCTAAGGGATGGGGCGCGCGGGATGCAGGACGAATCTTCAACAGGTGCAAGTACTTGAGGGCGGCCTTTAGTAGAATGACGCGCGAACTCAGGTCAAATTCTGGAGAGCCAATAACATGAAAAAAGCATTGATGGTGTGGGGCGGCTGGGACGGGCACCAGCCCAGAGAGTGCGTCGAGGTCTTCGCGCCGTTCCTGCAGCAGAACGGCTTCGAGGTCACGGTGCGCGACTCGATGGACATCTACACCGACCGCGATCAAATGCACTCCTTCGACTTGATCGTTCCGGTGTGGACCATGGGCTCGATCTCAGGCGAGCAGGAGAAGGGCTTGATGGAAGCCGTCAAGAGCGGCGTTGGGCTCGCGGGCTGGCACGGCGGGATGTGTGATTCGTTCCGCAACAACACGGGCTACCAGTTCATGACGGGAGGCCAATGGGTCGCGCATCCGGGCAACATCACGGATTACACCGTGCGCATCCTGAACCACGAAGACCCCATCACGCGCGGCATTAGCGACTTCAAGATGCACTCGGAGCAGTATTATCTGCACGTCGATCCCGCCGTCCAGGTATTGGCCGACACGGTTTTCTCGGGCGAGCACGAGGGCATCAGCTGGATCAAGGGCGTCGCGATGCCGGTTGTCTGGAAGAAGATGTGGGGCGCGGGCCGCGTCTTCTATTCGAGCCTGGGCCACGTCGCCAGCGACTTCCGCGTGGAGGAAGCCAAAGAGATTCAAGGGCGCGGGTTGCTGTGGGCGGCGCGCTGAGCCCCAAGTACTTGCAGCAAGCGGAGGACGAGCTAAGCGCAGCTCGTGAAGAAAAGACGGCTGGCGAGCCGAGGCGGACAGTCGAGGAGTACTTGTGGTTCGGCACACCTCGCCCTTCAGTCACGAGCATTTCACCGGGCACCACGCTCGCCGCGAGCCGGGCGGCCCTGGAAAGCGGCTCTGAAAGAACTGCAAGTACTTGCAGCTCTTTCAAGTAGCCGCTGGCCGCAGCGCAATGGAGCCCAGGTCCAGCAGCGGAGGCGAGGCGTTGTCGATGCTGAAGGTGCGCTCCGTGCCCCGGTAAGCCGGAGGCGGCGGCGAGGCAACGTGGCCCGCGGCTGGCGGCCCGCTGCCTTTGATCTTCAAGGTATAGCGGCCCAGGGGCAGGCCGTGGTAGGTCTGGGTCAGGTAATCGTAGTAGAGGTAGGAGACGAAGCTGTTGTCCTCGCTGCTGAGCGTGTGCTCGGGCTGGCGCAAGTACTTGTCGCGCGCCTCGACGCCCGGAGCCGCGATCTCGAAGCGCAAGTCCGCGCCCTTACTCAGCGTGGCCGCGATGGAAAGAGGCTGAGCGCCCAGCGTTAAATCTTGCGATTCCCAGCGCGCGGTTCCAGGAGAAAGGACCTCAACACGATAGCGTCCCGTCTGCAGCGCGCTAAAGAGAACGGGGCGATTCAGTGGTAGCGACAGGGGCTCGGAAGCAGGGGCGAAGGAGAGGCTGCCGTAGTGCTGCCCCTCGCGCTTGAGCAGCACGGTCATCCTGGCGTTGGGCGCGGCGGGCAGGAGCGAAGTGACCTTGAGCTCAAGCGTCTGCGTGCTGACCGCTACATCGGTGCGCGAGTCCAGATCAGCGGGCAGCGGAGCTGAAGCGTCGATGTAGGCTTGCTCGGGCGACTTGAGCAGAGGCGAGGTCAGGGTAAGAGAAGCCTTCTTGCGCTGGGTGTCCACCATGTCGTCGCGAGGCAGCAGCAGCAGGCCCTGAGCATCCGTCTGGCCGCCGCTGCTGATGCTGCCTATGCCCTGCTCTTGCCCGGTCTGCAAATCCCAGCCGAGCTGCGTATTCTGGAGCGGCTGCCCGTTGAGCAACACGCGGAACTCAACAGGCCCCAGCACGGGCGGCTCAGCGACCTTCTCGCCCATCTCCTGCAGCGCCTCGAACGCGTTGCGCCGCACCCGCTCGTAGGGCAGCGCCAGAGCTTGCTTCAAGACCAGCGCGCTCTCGCCTCGGCGCAGTTCTTTGAGCAAGCCCGAAGTGGTTTCGAGATTTTGATAACCCGCTTTGGGGCGCATCGCGCTGTGCAGAATGCTGAGCAAACGAAGCTGCAGCGCGGGTGAGGCAGAGGGCTCGGAAGAAAGGCGCAGCCCGGCCACCATCTGCGGCAGCGAGCCGTCGTGGAAGGGGCGCGGCGCGACAAAGGCGGCCACGGCCTTCAGGTAATCGTCGCGAGCAGCCATCGAGGGTAGTGAACCCATTTGAGCCAGCAGGGACGCGCCTTCTTCCGAGCCATGAGCCGCCAGAGGCTCCGTTTGGTAGCGGCCATCGAGAATGGCACCGGCATACAGATTCTGCCACGGCACGCCCACAGCGCTGATGAACGGCTGCGCCCAATGGTCCTGGGAAGTTGTCAAGCCAAACCGCTGGTAATTGGCTGCGGCCATCAGCGCGCCCAGAGCCCGGTCGTAACGCTTCTGCTCCCACAAGGCCATGAACAGCACGCGGTACTTGGGGCCGTATAATTGGTCGCTGCCCGTGCCGCAGCCGCCGCTCCACTCGAACGCGGACAACCTGGCAACCGTATCTGTGGCGCGCCCGCCGAAGAAGTCGCCGATGACCTTGTAGAACGCGGGCCAGCTCGCCTGGGCGTCGATGGTGGCCTTGAGCTGGCCTGGACGCGCGGTTGCGCTGGGCATGAACTCGGTCTCGAAGGGCGATGTGACGCTCTTATACAGCCGCCACGCGTCTTTGAGATCGGGAGCGGCGTCCTTGAGCGGTAAGGGCAAAGCCAGGTTCGCGGGTAGCGCGGCAAGCTGAACCGGCTGGAGCGTAGCGCGGCTCAGCCTGGCCAGCTCGCGCTTGATCCACAGCCGGCTCAGGGCGTCCAGGAAGGTGCCGTGGAGGTTGGACTCCACGCTCAGCCCCTCATAGATTTGCAGTAGGCGCTTGAAGTCGGGCTCGCCTCCGGCTTCGGCGATGGCCCCGGCGACGCCTCGGTAAGCGTCCCACTGCTCGCTGTTGGCCTCCCACGCCTCCTGGTCGGAGGGCAAGACCGCCCTAATGGGATGAGCCTTGCGCTCGGCTTCGAGCCTGTCCATCAAGCGCCACAGATCGGACGGCGAGGGCAAGGGCTTCTGGAAGCCCAGATACAGCTTGTCCAGCGCCTTGTAGAACGGGTGCCCTTGCTGCTGCAGCACGCCCCCGACATCCGGCGGGGCCTGCTGAGCCCGCACAGGAGCCTGAGAACCTGCGATCAGGAACAGGGAAGCGGCGAGGATCGGCTGGAAGAATCGGGGTTTCATAGGTTTCTGACTGGGCTCTCTTGCGAATGGGCTTTTAAACCGATGGCCCAAGATAAAGGTTTCGCCAGCCTCTTGTTTGGGCTCCGGCAAGAGCAACGCAAGCGCAGCAGAGGCGGCGTGGCGTATTTTACTGGCCTCGGGCGCGGCTTGAGTGGGAACGCTAAAGTACTTGCTGGCCCTGCAAGTACTTGGAGGAAGACAATGGCGGCTTTAAGCTACAGCCCCGAGCAGTTCATCACCGAAGAGGAGTATTTTGACATCGAGCTCAGCTCGCGCGAGAAGTTCGAGTACATGGACGGCCAGGTCTGGATGATGGCCGGAGGCTCGCCCTCGCACGCGATCGTCACCAGCAACGTGAGCGCGAGCCTTCACGGGCAGCTTCGCGGCTCTGGGTGCCGTGGCTACAGCTCGGATGTTCGCATTCGCGTTGGCCCGGCCAACTCCTACTTATATCCAGACGCGGCCTTTGTGTGCGGCCAACCACGCCACGCAACCGCGCGCAGGGGCATCGAGAGCCTGCTCAACCCCACCCTCATCCTCGAAGTCCTCTCGCCCTCGACCCAAGATCGCGACCGCAACAGCAAGTGGGCCCTGTATCGCCAGCTCGACTCGATGCGCGACTACCTGCTCATCTCGCAGGACGCGCCGCGCATCGAGCACCGCTTTCGCGGCGAGGATGGCTCATGGAGCCAGGCCATCCACGAAGGGTTGGAGGCCGAGTTCGCGTTCGCGGGAGCGCCCGCTGCGGTGCGGCTGAGCGAGGTGTATGAGTTCATCGACTTCGCATCTCAAGCAACCGATTAATCCGGTTCAGAAAATACTCAGCAAGCATTCAACATGACACAAGACAAAGTGAAAGTCGGCATCATAGGCTGCGGCAACATCTCGGGCGCCTACTTCAGCACCAACAAGAACTTTTCCTTCTTCGACATCACGGCCTGCGCCGACCTCGATTTATCTCGCGCACAGGCCCGAGCCGAGGAATACGACATCGCCAAGGCCTGCACGCCCGAAGAGCTACTGGCCGATGAAGAGATCGGCTTCGTGATCTCGCTCACCATCCCGCAGGCGCACGGGCCTGTGATGCTGCAAGGCGTGCGAGCGGGCAAGAGCGTGTACACCGAGAAGCCCTTCACCGTCACGCGCGAAGAAGCCCGCCAAGTACTTACAGAAGCCAAGGCCCGTGGCCTGCGCGTAGGAAGCGCGCCCGATACGTTTCTGGGCGGCGGGCACCAAACGTGCCGCAAGCTGATTGACGAGGGCTGGATCGGCACTCCGGTGGCGGCCACGGCGTTTATGATGGGAGGCGGGCACGAGTCCTGGCACCCCAGCCCCGAGTTCTACTACAAGAAGGGCGGCGGGCCGATGTTCGACATGGGGCCTTACTACATCACCGCCCTGGTCAATATGCTGGGGCCGATCAAGCGTGCCACGGGCAGCGCGCGCATCACGCGGGCCCAGCGCACCATCACCTCGCAGCCGCTCCATGGAACCGTGATGGATGTCGAGGTGCCAACGCACGTGGCGGGCGTGCTGGACTTCCACTCAGGCACCATCGCGACCATGATTATGAGCTTCGATGTGCATGGAGGGCATGGCCTGCCCAACATCGAGGTGTATGGAACCGAAGGCACCCTGCGCGTGCCCGACCCCAACGGCTTCGGAGGCCCGGTCAGGCTCAAGCGCCACGACTCGAACGAGTGGCTCGAAGTGCCCATTCCCTTCCCCTACAACGGCGGCGCGCGCGGCGTGGGCATGGCCGACATGGCCCTGGCCATGCAGCAAAATCGCGAGCACAGGGCCAACGGCGAACTGGCCTACCACGTCCTCGATGTGATGCATGCCATCCACGACGCGAGCGAGCAAGGCCGCCACATCGAGCTCGCAAGTACTTGCGAGCGCCCGGCTCCGCTGCCGCCCGGCCTGCGTGAAGGCCAGCTGGATTCCTGAGCCCGTATGGACGACAATTGCCCAGCCTTGCCCGCAGCGATTGAAGAGCTATACAGCGCCTTCGGGCGCTACGGACTGGCCGAGCGCGTCGAGGGTTGCCCGTGCTGCGTGAGCCGCGACGATGAGCAACGCTTGCGCTCGGCTCCTCTGCATCGCATGAGCGCAGGCGACCTGAGCAAATACGCTTGGAAGGCCCTGACAACTTGGGGCGATGAGAACGACTTCCGCCACTTCCTGCCGCGCCTCTTCGAGTTGGCTGCGGATGAGCCCGACAGCTGCCTTGATGTCCAGGTGCTCTTCGGCAAGCTGCACTATGGCGGCTGGCAGTCATGGCCTGAGAGGGAGCAGGAAGCCATCTCCAAGTACTTGCAGGCGCTGTGGAGCACCACGCTCTCCGGCGAGGTCGAGGCATCGCAAATCGAGGAGCGCCTGTGCTGCCTTGGACGCGCAACCGATGACATCGAGCCGTTCCTTCAGACTTGGATCGAGCCGCCCGACCTGCTCAAACTTCGGCTCCTGGCTGCCTGGCTCGGCTCAGGCGAGGCTCTGGGCGGTGGTTGGAGGGAGCCCGAGCCGCACTCGCGCGCCCGCACCTGGCTACTCGATGCGCGCACAACGGAGCGCCTGGAAACCGCCTTCTTCGAGGGCGACGGAGCGATCCAAGCCGCCGCGTCGGACGCTCTGGATGGCATCGCGCAGAGGTTCCCCTACTATAGAGGCGCATAATCCTCGCGCTGCAAGTACTTCCACAGCCCCAGCACCAGAAGCGGCGTGATCTTGAGGTAGAACAAGCTCAGCTTCCAGAAGCCTTGAGCCTGGTAGCGCCGCCCCGAAGTCCCGAGCCTAATCAGCAAGTGACGGTGCAGGCCCAGCCGCGAGGCGCGCCGAATCAGGTGGATGTCCTCACCCAGATGTAGCGCGTCGTCAAAACCGCCGATCTTCTCGAAAACCTTGCGCTCTACAATGACGCACACGCCCGAGCCCATCCTCAGCCACCCTTGCCCCAGCCAGAACAGCACGTTGAAACCGAAGTAAGCCGCTCGGATGCTCAGTTCGGGCTCACGCGCCGTGAACCACGGGCACGCAACAGCAAAGCGCAAGCGACGATAAGAGAGCGCCACTTTGAGCAGGAAGTCGCGGGGCGAGCGGTCGTCAGCGTCCATGAAAACCAGCAGGTCGCCTGTGGCCAGCCCCGCCCCAGCGTTGCGCTGGCGGCTGGTGCCCCTCTCGCACACAAGCACAAGTACTTGAGGATGCTCGCGCGCATATGCCTGGACGATTTCAAGCGTGCCATCTTCGGAGCCTCCATCGGCTACGATGATCTCCAGAGGCGCGTGGCTCTGACTTAAGAGCGATTCCAGCAGAGGCCCAATGTTCGCCGCCTCACGCAGCGTGGGGATGATGATCGAGAAAATGGGCGAGGCTTTTAGCTTCATCACGCTTAGTTTAGGAATCCTAAATTTGCGGCGGAGGGGTTGCGCTCGTGCGGGCCACGCGGTAAGATTCTTCGGGCCGGACATCGAGGCGTTGAAGTTTATGGACGCGACAGATATTGCCCGATAACTCAGCGGTAGAGTGAGCGACTGTTAATCGCTAAGTCGTAGGTTCGAATCCTACTCGGGCAGTCTTCAAATAAAAAGCCTTCCAGCACTCTTGTAAGAATGCTGGAAGGCTTTTTATTTGCTGGAGCCATATCAGGCCGATCTGTGATAAGTACAACATAACTTTTCCCCAAAGCCCTACACAGATGACAAGGTGCGCAGCTTTCAGAGGCTCCGCTACTGTCCGGCCTGCCCGCCATTTGGAGCCCACAACACAGGGCGCCTGGGGTTGGCCGAGACTGATCAAGGGCGACGCGTTCGGCGCAAGGAAGAGCGTCGCGAAGCGAGCCGACGCTTGTCGCCGCAGCGCGTCTCCAAGCGTCGCAGGGCACAAAAGCTGCGTGCCGTCGCGCACAAGGGAGATTGTTGCTCCGTGTGCGGCTACAACAGGTGCGTCGAGGCGTTAGAGTTTCACCAACGAGACCCGCAACTCAAGTCCTTCGCCATCGCAGCCAGGCACAATTTCAGTTGGCAGACGCTTGAAGCCGAGCTCGAAAAGTGCGACTTGCTCTGCGCCAACTGCCACCGCGAAGTTGAAGCGGAAGGCCAAGTGCCCAACAGCCAAGGTCTCTCTACCATAAGTACTTGTGCTTGATTAGAGCGAATAAAAACAGCCTCCACTAAATAAGCGGAGGCTGTTTTTATTTACAGCTTACTTCTCGGCTTGCATTGTGGCTTCGGCGGCGGGCGGGGCGATGGCGACGTCGTGGCCTATGGACAAGCCGGGAGGCGAGGGCAGGAACTGCTTGCCGCGCAGGGTGTCGGCCACGAAGCCGCCCGAGACTTCGTAGCCCGCGATGCGGCCCGTGGCCTCGTCGATCATCATGTCGGCCAAGGTGCCGAGCGCCTTGCCTTCGGTTGTCACGATGCGCGTGCCACTCAGGGCGTTCTCGCGCGTGGCTACGTTGCTGGCGGCCTTGTCATCGCGCAGCTTGATTCTGGAAGCGGCTGAGCGCGCGAAGATGACATCGTGGCCCACGCTGCTCAGCTCGCTCCAGGGCACAACCAGCGCGTCTATGAGCCCGAACAGGTCGCGCTCGCCGAGCACGAGGGCCAGCACCTGGTCCGACTCGGTGTCGAAGATCAAATCGCGCACGTGCCCCAGCTGCGCCCCGTCCTGCTGCCCCACGACCGCCATCCCGATGAGTGCCTTGCCCTTAATCATGCTCGCCTCCCGCAAATTCCGCTTCCAGTGTGCCCCAAGTACTTGAGGGCCGGGCACGCTTAGGGCTCGCGGCCCCAGACCAGCACGCCGTTGCGATACAGCGTGACGCGCGGCGCATCTTGAGATCAGGGTTGGCGCTGGTGTCGATGCCAGAAGGCATGGCTCCCGCATTGAACATCTTGTTGCAGTAGGAGACGCGCAGCAAGTTGTAGCCCAGCGAACTCATCTGGTCCAAGAACGAGTTCAGGCGGCGGCCCGTCCACAGGCCGTGAGGCGCGTAGTTCGAGGTCTCGAAGCCGAACCAGTTCAGACCGCTTCACTTCACGGCAGCGCCCGAACTATCCACGATGCGCCCACCTTGCGTGTGCGTGTATTGCGCGCTCGCTCGCCCAACGCTCAGAAGCAAAACCATCCATAGTTTCTTCATCGCAGCCTCCAGGCCTCTTCAAAGGCGCTTTGGTTATTCTCAAATCCAACTCTCACTTGAGCCAAGAGGAAGCTCAAGGCAGCGCGATGATGAGGGCGGTGCCCGCTTTGGCCAGCGAAGCCTTGACGGTGCGCACGCGCGCGCCTTTGGAAGCCGTGATTTCGTAGTCGCCCAGGAAGCCTCGCGTCAAGTACTTGCCCGCGCGGTTGGTTGAGCCCTGGGCCTGAGTCCACCACTTGTTGAAGACCAGATCGAGGTAAGCCTTTCCGTTGGGCCTGATACTCCAGTCGTGGCGGAACAGGGCGGCCTGGGGCATCCCGTTGTCGCCCGCCCAGAAGCCCCACTGCACAAACCCGTTCACAGCCGGGTGCGAGAAGGTCGCGATCATGTAGTCGCGCAGGTAATCGGCCTGCAGCTGCTCATCCGTGCTGTCGACGTCGAACTCCGTCGTCTCGATAGGCAGGCCCAGCTTGGCGAACTTATCCAGCATCGAGAGCAGCTTGACCGGAGGCGTCAGTATGTCCGTATAGTGGCCTTCCATGCCGATGCCTCCGATGGGAGCGCCGGCGCTAAGCAGGTCGCGTATGGTTTTCTCGTAGCCCTCGGCGTGGTCGATGTCCTCGCCGTTGTTCTCCAGGATGCCGTTGTCGTTCACGAACAGCCGAGCGTTGGGGTCAGCCGCGTGAGCCGTCTTATACCACGTCGCCATGGCGCCTGGGCCGAGAATATCCATGAGGACGTGGTGGTCGTAGGGCTCGTTGACCACGTCCCACTCGACGCACTGGCCCTTCAGCGCGCCGACCTCGTCGCTGATGTGATCGGTGATGACCTTGCTCATCGCGGGAGGATCGTTCTTGAGGGGCTCCAGCTGAGGCTCATACAACCAGGCGGGCCAAACCAGGTTGTGGCCGCGCACCTCGGTTCCGTGCGCGCGCATCATCTTGACGAAGGATAGGGCTTCGGCTCGCGTGTAGCGGTGGCCGAAGGGGTCGTAGGAGTTGCCCTCCCACTCGCCCCACTTGAGGGCTCGGCTCAGCGTGACGCGGTTGAAGAGCTTGAAGAACATCTCGCGATACTTTTCCACCTCGGGCGTGGTGCCGTAGAAGAACTGGTTGTCCACAGCCGCGCCAAACGGAAAGGCGTGGCGCGTCATCTTGACTTGGACGCTGGCCCCACGGATGGGCTTGCCTCGCGAATCAACCACAAGTACTTGCAGCGGGCCTTTGCGAATCTTCTCGATGCGCTCCCTGGCCGCGCGCCGCCAGGGAGCATCGGGCTCGCGGCCCTCGTAGGAAACCGCAGTGCGCGGCAGGGTCTTGATGTCTTGGTGCGGCCCGAAGTCTTGCAGGCGCACATCGGCGATCTCGATGGTCTGGGGCACGAAGCCCAAGTGGAAGTTGAGGTGCGCCTGGCCCACGGCCTCGTCCTGAAGCGCGCTGAAGGGCACGAAGAACTGCTTCCAGGCGCCTGTCGGGGCTGCGGTCGCCGAGTAGAAGACGGACTTGTTGTAGCTGGTGGCGTCTTCCAAAATCAGGTTGGTGCGCCCGGAGCCGGCCTGAGCCCGAATGGTGCGCATCCAGAAGGAAGCCAGCAGCACGTCGTCCTTGGCGATGGGCACGGCCAGCGGCGTTCCGATCTGGAAGTCCCAGGTGTTGATGGGCTTCTTGTCGGTGCGCAGCCTCAGCGCCTGAGTCCAGCTCTGGCCCCTTGGAACGGCCTGCGCGGGCATGATCTGCACCGGGCCGTGAGCATCCAGGCCTGTCACGAAGGGACTCAGGTCGCCGGGCGGCAGCAGGTCGGTTCCGGCGGGAAGAGTGGCTGGAGCGGGCGCTGCGGCCTGGGCTCGAAGCGCCGAGGGCCGCGACACAACGAGCACAGCGGCCAGGGGAACAGAGGCGAGGGACAGCTTGAGGAAGGTTTTCATGGTGTGTGGGGCGCGCTGGGCTTGAGGGCCTGGAGGTTGAGGACACGCGGGCTCTTGTAGATGCGTTCAAGTACTTGAGGGCTCATTTTGGCGGGGCCTAAATCGCCCGTCCAGGAGACGAAGTAGCTCCAGCGCACGCCGAACCGAGCCGCCTTGTCCACATCGGGCACGCCGCCGAACTCGGTTAAAGCCAGCAGCTTGCGGCTGTTGTAGCGAGCCAGCAGCTCGTCCCATGTTGGGCTCAGAGGGTCGCTTACATCACTTGGGTAAGCGTCGATGCCGACGATGTCCACCACGTCATCGCCTGGATACCACTCGGGCTTGAGCCCGCTGGAGTCAACCCAGATCAGGTTGTGCAGGCCGTGCGTTTTGGTGAGCCGCTCGAACATCAAGCGCCACAGCTTCTTGAAGGGCTCAGGACCTTTAGCGCCCCACCAGAACCAGCCTCCTTCGGCTTCGTGCAGGGGACGCCAGAGAATTGGAATGTTTGAGTCCTGGAACTTCTTGAGCTGGATCGCGATGGCGTCGATGTCGCGCAGCAAGTACTTGTAGTCTTGAGACTGCGGATTATCCAGCGCCTGCTTTAAGTCGAAGGTGCTGGCGTCGGTGTAGAAGCCGCGCCACCACGGAGCCTCGATCTTCTTGCCCTGAGCATTGGTGTAGGTGGTGTTGATGAGTCCAGAAGGCGCGTTCCAGTGCCACGAAAGCGTGATGATCTGGCCCGCGCGGGCGTTCTGGATCAGCTTCTCCACCGTGCCCTCGGGCTTGGAGCCAAAGGCCAGGCGCGTGGGCGAGTATTCCATCAAGTCGCCGCCCCGGATGGCCGGAGTCTGGCCCGTCCTGGCAAGCACAAGGTCGTTGTCGGCCTGCTCATACTGGCCCGAAAGCGTCTTGGAGCCGTAATCGCGCCCCAGCGACTTCAGCAGAGCACGCGCCTGGGCCGTGGCCTGAGCATCGGCGGGCTGGAGAGGCGGCTTCTTCAAGCCAGCCTGAACCTGCACGGGAACTAAATCCAGCGCGTCGATGAAGTAGTAGCCCCAGCCCTTCTCGATGGAGATTTCGTTAGCGCCCTCCTTGAGCTCGACCTTGCCCGCCTCGCGCGTGGCGAAGGCCTTGCTCTCGGGAAACATCCCCGAGATCCTGGAGCCGTTGACGCTCAGGTCGTAGCCCTTCTCGCCCGAAGGCGCGGCGTAGCGCAGGCGCACCTGATACACGCCGGCATGAGCGCCCGCGATGCTCCACGTGATCTTGGCGCCGTCCTTCTCGAAGCCGCTCACGTAGCCTCGCCCACTGAACCCGGCCAGCTCGGTTGAAACGCCCGGCCCTTCAAGATGCGCGTCCTCGGCTTCCAGATGAATTGAGGACGCTGCGCCGCGCTTGGGCTGAGCGGCAGGTTGGGCGCTGGCACCGCAGCCAGCCGCCAGGAGCGCGAACACGAGGAAGAAGTTGCCGGAGATGTTCATGGGTGGATTCGCAGGAAGTTTCCCTCATGCGTCCGCCCCAAGTACTTGAGGCCGGCTTTGGGGGCATAATGACCTGCGACTTTAAGCACCATGAAACTCATCTCGATCCGCGCCGCTCTCATCCTGCCCTCTCTGCTCCTGGCCTCAGCTGCCCACGCTCAGCCCGCCGCGCCCGCGCCTCTTACCGTCGCGCCGGACCCTTCGATTCAGTTCCAGACCTTCCAGGGCTGGGGCGTTTCGCTCGCTTGGTGGGCCAAGGTCATCGGCGGCTTCCCCGAGCCCGCCCGCAGCGATTACATGAACAAGGCCTTCGATCCCATCAAGGGGCTGGGCCTGAACGTGGTGCGCTACAACATCGGAGGCGGCGAAAACCCCCAGTACTTGAGCCCGAACAAGCAGTTCATCGAGTACCGCGCCGCTATCCCCGGCTTTGAACCCGAGCCTGGCAAGTGGGACTGGAGCGCCGATGCCAACCAGCGCTACGTCTTGCAGGCGGCCATTAACAAGGGCGCCGATCAGCTCGAAGCGTTCTCCAACTCGCCGCCCTACTGGATGACCCAGAGCGGCAGCGTCTCAGGCAACCGTCCCGGAGGCAAGAGCCTGGACAACCTCAAGCCCGAGTTCGACAGGCCCTTCGCGGATTATTTAGCTGAAGTCACGCAACACTTTCGCGATACGTGGAAGATCAACTTCCGCGACCTGGAGCCGCTCAATGAGCCCAGCGGCGACTGGTGGAAGTTCGGCAACCACCAGGAAGGCTGCTTCGTGGAGCGGCCTCACCAGAACACGCTGGTCAAGGAAACCGCGGCGGCTCTGCAAAGGCGCAACCTCAAGATACCCGTCTCGGCCTCCGATGAGTCGCAGATTTCGCAGGGCGTGGACACGTTGCCGTTCTACGATGCTGCGGCTCTCTCAAGCATCAACAAGATCAACAACCATTCCTACGGAGGCGGCGACCGCGTGCGCCTGGCCAACTTCGCGCTTTCCCAAGGCAAGGATCTGTGGCTTTCGGAATACGGTGACGGCGACGCTTCGGGTTTGGAGATGTCCAGGCGCATCCTGGAAGACATCCACGGGTTACACCCTTCCAGCTGGTGCTACTGGCAGGTCGTGGACAACGCAGGCGGCTGGGGCTTCTTGCGCAACCCCATGCTCGACGAGACTAACACGGCCTACACCATCAACCCCAAGTACTACGTGATGGGCCAGTATTCGCGCTTCATCCGTCCCGGCTTCAAGTTCATCGCGAGCGGCAGTCCGAACTCCCTGGCCGCGCTCAATCCACAATCGCGAACGCTTGTCATCGTCACCACCAACTCCTCGGACGCCGTGGCTCCGATGACATTCGACCTGTCGCGCTTCAGCACGATTGGCGCCTCGGCCTCGGTGACGCGCACTTCGCCGGGCGAAGAGTGGGCCTCTCTGCCCGCGATTCCCGTGGCAAACAAGTCGATTTCGTATCAGGCGACGCCGCGATCAGTGACGACACTGGTGATCCGGCGCGCGTCCTACGCAGGCGCGATGGGCTTCGACCCGCGCCAGTACTTCCGTATCGTGAACGCGAGGAGCGCGACGGCTCTTTCAACTGCGAGCGAGCCCCAAGTACTTGAGGGCGCGCAGAAGTTCGACGAGCAGTGGAGCTTGATTGGTGAAGGCAGCGGCGTGTATAGGATGGTGAACCGTCGCAGCGGGCTGGCGCTGGATGTGAGCCGCAGCGAAACCACAAGCGGAGCTGGCGTGATTCCCTACTCCTACAACGGCGGCTCGAACCAGCAGTGGCAGCTGCAAAGGCTCGGGAATGGGGCTTACAAGATCGCGAACCGCAACAGCAAGATCCTGCTCTCCTTCGCAGACGACGGCAAGAGCCTGGTGCAGAAGACCGACAACGGAGGAAATGAGCAGCAGTGGCGCGTTATGGAAGCCAAAGCGTCTTCTGGGAACAAGTGAAAGCAAAAGGGGCGGCTCCCCAACAACTTGGTGAGCCGCCCCTTTGATTCGCGAGGTGGCTGCAAGTACTTGCAGCCGCTGTTTCGCGCCTGTGGTTTCTCAGGCGTTGGTGAGGAACTGCGCTCCGGCCAAGATGCCAGCTTTCTCGCTTTGCTCACCCGCGTTGTAGCTCGCATCTTCAAGCTCGATGCACACGGCGCCTTTGTAACCGTTGGCTTCGAGGATGCGGAAGGCTTCGCCCCAGGGCACGAGTCCCTGGCCTGGAATGGTGTAGCGCCAGGACGCCTCACCACAGAACGGGTTGGCCTTGAAGGTGGCAGGCTGCTCGTGGCCGTATTCGTACAAGTCATCGGCCAAGATCTCGGTGTCCTTGCCGTGCACGTGAGCCACACGCCCGACGAACTCCTTCAAGAAGCGAATGGGGTCGATTCCCATGCGCACCAGATGCGAGGGGTCGTAGTTGATCGCGATCGTCTGCGAGGGGCACTCGCGAAAGGTGGCGCGGTAGCTTTCGGGCGTGCAGCACAGAGCGCCGGGGCCAGGCCAGCCTTCGATGGCCAGGCGTCCTCCAGCCTTCTCCAGCGAAGGAGCCAGGGCGTTCAGCGATTCGACCAGAAGGGCGAAGTTCTCGGAGCGCTTGGCCTCGGGCTTCTCGGGCAGCGCGACGTAGAAATAGTTGCGCGCGCCGCACTCCGCGACATACTCGGCGTTCTTGCTCACGGACTCGTCGCGCTTGGACTTGTCGGGCGAGATCAGGCCGCCCCAATCGAGCAGGTCTACCGAGCCCACGCGCAGCCCGGCCTCTTCAGCAACGCCGATGTCTTCGGGGCTGCGGCCCAGGTCGATGACGCTCAGCTTGTTTTCGGTGGCCCAGGCCAGGGCGCCCTTCAGGTCGCGCTGCCAGGGCGATCCGCCGCGGCGGAATCCAATGGGGAAGTGTCCCGTTCGTGTGGTCATGCTCATAAGAAATCTCTCTTCACTGCGCCCTTTGGCGGGCGGTTCGGCAGAGATTATAGCGGCTCGGAGATCCTCAATGCCTGCGGATGCCTGGGCAAGTACTTGAGCCCACACGCAAAAGCGTCCAGGTGCCTTGGGCACCCGGACGCTTTTGTGTTGCTGAGATCAACAGCCGCTTTACTGGCCCGGAGCCGGAGCAGCACCGCCGTTGTTGCCGCCGTTGCCGCCGCCGCGTCCGCCACGTCCGCCACGTCCGCCACCCATGCCGCCGCGCCCGCCCATCATGGCGCTGCCATAGGGAGAGGACAGGCTGGACTGATCGCCCACGATGCCAAAGACGGTGAGCAGAGCGTTCAGGCGCGGGTTCTTGGAGTAGGAGATCGAGGTGTCCAGATCCTTGAGCGCCTGGGTGCGCCGCGTCTGCTCAGCCGTGGCCAGGGTCTGCCAGTCGGTCATCAGGGTGGCGAACTGAGCGTCTGTGGTGGTCTTGTTCTGCAGGGCCTGCATGATCGCGTTCTGCTTGTCTTGCAGAGGAGCCACAGCCGTGGCCTGGGTCGCCACGAACTCGACCAGCGCGTCCTGCATAGTCGTGTCGGTGAAGCCCATCTGCGTGAGGCCCTGGCGTATGAACTGCTCGCGACGCTGAGCTATCATCTGAGCGCGCTGCTCGGGCGTCATGTTGCGCCAGTTGAGGCGATTGCCGCCGCCGCCCTGGTTCCAGTTGGGCGGGTTCTGTCCCATCGGCTGGCCAGCGCCGGGCTGAGCCTGCGCCACACCAACAGCGCTCAGGGCAAGGCCCAGAGCCATCGGGCCGACAATCCATCGTGACATTTTGTGTGTCTTCATCATAGTCTCTCCAATTGGGGAAGCCCCATCTTCAACGCCAAGCCGCTTCCCAGCCACCTGGCAGCCCGCTCTATGACACGGAGCCCGAGCCGGAGTTGCAGCGCTCAGGCATCTTGTGAACCACAAGGCCTCGCGTCAAGCTCCGTGTGAGCTCTTAAGTACTTGAGGGCACGTTGAACTCTTCTCAAGCGGCTTTACGGGCCAGAGCTTCAAGCGTGGCGTGCGATTCCTGGTAGCGGCGGTTCATCACCTGGCGCATGAAGTCGGGCATTCCCTGCATTGAGCGCGACTTGCCTGGCGGGTAGAAGGGGTTCACGACCTTCAGGAAGCCTTCCATCTGCGAGCGCATCTGCTCCATCTTAGCCCAGTCGAATTTGGGAGGAGGGCCGCCCGGCCTGCGCCCCTGGCCCTGCCCGCCGCCTGACCCACGCCCATCGCGAGGGCCGGGGCGCATCTGAGCCATCTGGCTCTTCTGAGCCGAGGTCAGGATGCTGCTGAGCCTGGAGTTGAGCGCCTGGGCTTCGACGTCGCTCATCGTGGGCCTGCTGTTCCAGGGCCGCACCAGAGCCACCATGCGCCGCGCCTGATCTCGGGAAAGCGCACCTTGCAAGCGGCCTATGCCGCGCCAGGTGCGATCCAGGCTCATCTTGGGGCTGCGCATCCAGCCGCCCGGCCCGCCTCGTCCGCCCTGCTCCTCACGCGGCGCGCCTGGCCTGGCCCACATCGTCCCAACACCCGAGAACACCAGCCCAGCGGCTAAGCCCCACGCGATCATCTTGTTCATCATTGAACTCCTTGTGCAGCAGCACTACAAAACGCTGCCCGCAGTGCTGCTAAGCATTATGCGTCTCGGCTGCAGTTGGAAGGCAAAGGCCGCGTAAGAATTGAGGTGTTGAGCGTAAAGAATCCTTAAGAGCGAGTAACAAAACCAGGGCACAATGTAGAGGCTGCTCTAAGGCTTCAAGTACTTGTAGGCGTCTTGTTCAGAGCTCCATAAAGGTTTGCGATTCGCTTACGCAGGCAGCGGCTCGAAGAGCAGCCACTGCTGCCCGCTCCACTCTTCATCGAACCCTTCCTGCCACGGGAAGCCGCCGCTTGCATCGGGCCAGAAGCACTGCAGGGCCGGGAATCCCTGGCCGCCATAGAATCGTACGGCTCGGCCCAGCATTTCATCGTAATTCTCGGGCTTGATGATGCGGAAGGTGAGCCACTGCCCTTCCAGAAGGCCCGCTGACTCTTGCCCAAACGTGTAGCGCCGCCCGGCCTTGACCTTGTTGCCGATGAGGTTCAGGACCTTGTGCGCGGCTTCAAGAGGCAGGCCCATCACCAGCACTTCGGCGTGCCCGAATGAGTGGAACAGGCCCAGCGTGTAAGCGAAGGCTGGCCCTTCTCCGTCCTCTGGAATCAGCAGCACATGCCAGCCCGGATCGTCCAGGCTGCGCCTTAGTTGCTCGTCGGGTTGAACAGCTTCTCCTCGGGCGCCCCGGCCACTCGCTTGACGCGATGCGCTTGCTGGCCCTTGCTCTTTTCCAGAGCCTCGCTCCACATCCGGCTCCAGGCGGCGTGATCCTCAAGTACTTGAGCGGGGTTGTCAGCCGAGCGCGCCACGAAGTCGGGATGAAACGGCCTGCCCGTGGGCTCGCCTGCAGGCTGGAAGCGCAAGTCCAGGCTCCAGCGCACCGCGTCCGAGTAGTTGGGCGTCGAGCGATGCGGCGTCCAGCGGTGCATGAAAACCACGCCGCCCTTCTTGACCGGAACAGGACGCGGCGCGACTTCGCTTCCATCGGGCAGAAGATCCGGGCGAATCGTTGTGCCGCCCTCGGCTAAGTGCTCCAGATGGCCTCGCTTCCACACGCCGGGCAGCACTTCCATGCAGCCGTTTTCAACCGTGGCATCAACTAAGGCCAGCCAGCAGGTGATGATGTTCGAGCCATCGGCTTCGTCCCAGGTCACGCCCGAGTCCTGGTGCCAGGGCACGTTGTAGAAGCCCGCGTCCGTACCCGAGGAGCTCGCCGGAGGCTTGGCTCGCACGTGCTGGATGGGGTTGCAGGTGATTTCTGAGGTGCCCAGCAGCGATTCCACGGCGTCGAGCAGGTTGGGGTTGCGCAGGAACTCAAACATCGCCGGCCCGCGCATGAACATGATGTCCAGCCCGCTCTCGATCTCGCGCGACTGAGCATACAGGAGGGCAAAGCGGTGCGCGAAGTCCGCCCCTTCGTGCAGGTCTGAAATCTTGCCTGCTGCCTTCAGCTCGCGCGCCTTCTTGTCAATCCAGGCCGAATACTCGGCGATAATGGGCGCCAGATCTTCGTCCGTGACCACGTTCTCGGCTACCAGCACGCCCTCTTCGTGGAAGGCGCTGACTTGCTCGGTTGAAAGCTTCATGTTGGCTCCTTGATGCGCCCTCAGTTTGACGCGGCCATACTGGGCTGCAAGTAGCGGATTCTGGGACAGGATGCGCGCGGCGTAGGCGGCAAGTACTTGCGAGGCCAGATGTCTGATTCTACAGATTCCGAACTCATGCCGCTGCATGATGCGGCGCGCCACGGCCAAGTCGAGCCGGTCCGGCAGCTTCTCGATGAAGGCGCCGATATTGACGCGCGCAACAGGCGGGGCGAAACCCCGCTCTACGTGGCAAGCGTCCGGGGCAACGAGGAAGTGGTGCGCTTGCTTGTCTCGCGCGGCGCCGATTTGCGAGCAAGCGCGGCCAATGGAGAAAACGTGCTGCACAGCGCGGCCTACCACGGCTGGCTGTGGCTTGCCGAGGCGATCCTGAACGCCAAGGGCTACATCCACCAGGAAGATAATCAGGGTCGCACGGCCATCAGGAGCGCGGCTCGCAACGGCCAGGTGGAAATGCTGGAGTTCCTGACACGTCACGGGGCCAACATCAACGACCGCGCAATCTACAATGACAGCACCGCGTTAGATGACGCCCTCTCCTACGGCCAGATCGAGGTCGCGCAGTGGCTGCTGCAACGCGGCGCCAGTCATGAAGACAGCACAGATATGCTGGTCAGGGCTGCGTGGCGCAACAAGGGCGCAGCCATCGAGCTTCTGCTGCGCTACGGCGCGGACGTGAACGGCATATTCGAAGGCCAAACCGCCCTCCATCGGGCTGCGGAGATGGACGCGGTCGAGGCCGTGCAAGCACTTCTTAAGCACGGCGCGCACGTCAACCAGGCCGATGACTACGGCTACACGCCGCTCCACGACGCCGCTGCAAGAGGCTACAAATCGCTGCAAGTACTTCTGGCCCACGGCGCCGACTTGAACCGCCAGGGATACCATGGCTTCACGCCTCTGCACCTCGCCGCAGAGCTGGGCAACCGCTCCACGATTGAGCTTCTGCTCGCGCACGGTGCCGACCCCGCCGCGCTCAACGACAGAGGCCACACGCCCGCGCAAGTCGCCGAGCAACACGAGCACCACGAAATCGTCGGCCTGCTGCGCTCGCCTTGAGCCGCCGTGTCGCTGCGCGGCGTCGGCGGCAAGTACTTGAGGAGGTTTGTGATGTCGCCAGAGAATGAGGCTTTTCTGCACGCGGTTAGGAGCGGCGACCACGACGCGATCCGGTGCGCGTTGGAAGCCGGGCCGGACTTGAGGCAAGCATGATTTACACAGCCGACTTGGAGCCGGGCCGGAGCATCAAGGTCGAGAGCCAGGGCGAGCAGACGCGCGTTTCCCTGAGCTCCAGCCACGCAGGCTCCTCCCAGAGCCAGAGCAGCAGCTTCGACACGGGCGCCTGGAGCCAGCCTCCCACTCTGCACCGCGACGGAGGAGGCTTTTTGCTGCGCGTCCAGACCAAGCGGGGCACAACAGTTATCCGTATCGACGCCAATCGCCTGAGCCTGCTCGATGAGGCACCTCGGAGCCAGGGCGAGCAAATTAGCCTGAGCGCTTCCGATGAGCCAGCCAATTCCGCTCCGGCCATGGAACCCATGAAGCCAATGGAACCGATGCGCATGGGCGACATGGAGATGAGGCCCGGCGAGATGCGCATGGGTAACATGAGGATGTCGCTCAACGATCCGGTTGGCGAGGCGCCGTCCGTGGCTCGCTCCGTGGCCGAGTCCATCGAGCCTGAGCGTGTTGAGGAAGAGGCTCAAGTACTTGAGCCTTCCACGGCGCAGAAGGTGGAGACGAGACGCTTCTGTACGCAGTGCGGGCAGCGAGCGCAAAGCGAGGATCGGTTTTGCGGCTCGTGTGGGCATCCTCTGGGAGCAGCTTAGCGGGCGCATAGACGAGATCAAGGCAACCCCAAGGCAGCACGGGCGTGGGCCAAGCGATTACAATTGAAGGCATTCCGAGACCTGAAGAGAGAGCAAGATCATGGCGAGCGTAGCACTAAGGGGCCTGGGCAAGTCGTTCGTGGACGCCCAGAGCCACAAGACCGTGAAGGCAGTTGACGATTTGAACTTGGAAATCCGCGACGGCGAATTCCTCGTGCTGGTGGGGCCTTCGGGCTGCGGCAAGTCCACCGCCCTGCGCATGATCGCGGGGCTCGAAGAGACTTCGGAAGGCGAGATCTTCATCGGCGACCGCGTGGTCAACAACCTGCCGCCGCGCGAGCGCAACATCGCCATGGTGTTCCAGAACTACGCGCTTTATCCGCACATGAGCGTCTATGACAACATGGCGTTTGCGCTCAAGCTGCGCCGGATGCCGGGCTTCTTCGGGCGCTTGTCCAACGCAGCCGAGGCCAGGAAGGTCAAGACCGAGATCGACGCCCAGGTCAAGGAAGCCGCCGAGCTGCTCGACATCGTGCACCTCTTAGACCGCAAGCCCAAGGCTCTCTCGGGCGGCCAGCGCCAGCGCGTGGCTCTGGGCCGCGCCATCGTGCGCCACCCCGAAGTGTTCTTGATGGACGAGCCGCTCTCGAACTTAGATGCCAAGCTCAGGGTGCAAACCCGAGCCGAGCTCATCAAGCTGCACCGCAGGCTGGGCGTGACGACGATTTATGTGACGCACGACCAAGTCGAGGCCATGACGATGGGCCAGCGCATCGCTGTGATGAAGGACGGTCTGCTGCAGCAGTGCGCTGAGCCTCTGGTGATGTATCACAGGCCCGCAAATGTGTTCGTGGCGAGCTTCATGGGCACGCCCGCGATGAACATCATGCCCGCCAAGCTGAGCCAGCAAAACGGCACTCTGATGGTGGACGCAGGCTCTTTCCAGGTTCCTCTGCCTGAGGAGCGAGCCGCCAGCTTGAGCAAATATGCGGGCCAGGAGATCATCTTCGGCATTCGGCCCGAGCACATCCACGCGGCCAACGGCGCGCCCGCCGAGCTCAGGCGCGACAACACGGTGCGCTTGCCCGTTGAAGTCGTGGAGCCTATGGGCGCGACCTCGATTGTGTATCTGCGCACGGGTGCCAAGAGCCTGCTGGCCGAGCTGAACGGCTCGACTCCAGTCAAGGAGGGCGAGAACCTGGATGTCATTATCGACACCAACGAAGCCCACATCTTCGACGCCCAGACCGAAGTGGCCATTGTGTGAGCCGTGCCGATGATTCATCCCAAGCGAAGCGAGAGGCGGGGCTTAGAGCGAGGAGTGGCTGCAGTTTGTTGTGTTGCTCTATTCGGCTCGGGTGCAAGTACTTGGGCCGCACCCTCCCGTGGCGCGAGGCTGCTGGCCACCGTGCCGATGGGCGCGTATATCCGGGATGCGCACAACTCGCAGCTCGATTTCGTGGCGATTCCCAGCCGCAGCGAGTTCGTGAGCGTGCGCTTGGGCTCAAGGATCAGCGGCCCAAGCATCGACTTCTGGGACATGAAGAGCGGGCGCATCAAGAGCCACATCGTCCCGCCCAACACCATTCAGAGCTACCAGCTCCAAACCTCGCCCGACTCGCGCCTGCTCATCGCGGCTCTTCCTCGCCTCGACCCGATGGGGCCGCGCCTGCTGGTGTGGAGCCTGCGCACCCGCAAGCTGCTGCGTGACATCCCGCTCGGGCCGCACCTTGACCTGACAGGCGCGCCCGCCTTTGTGCCGGGTCGAGCCGATGAAGTGCTGGTTCCGGTGCGCTACGAAACCGGCCACCGCTCGCTGCAGGACGCATCGCGCTCGCCGCGTGTGTTCCGCGTCAACCTGAGCAGCGGCAGCATCCACAAGAACGTGCGGAACCGCTTGAGCCCGTATATCTTTGGGTTTTCGGGCCAGGCGGTTTTCTCGCCGGACAAACGGCTGCTGGCCAGCGTCAGCCCGACAGGTGAGGGCGACACCGGAGACATTGACGTGGTGGACACGGCGAGTGGGCGTCGGCTGTGTCACTTCCAGGGCGACTTCACGCAGCACCCGATCCAGGGCGCGGCCTTCTTCCTGCCGGGCCGCCGCCTCTTCTTCAACTCCACGTTCTACAACGAGCCGAATTCCACCACTTACGGGGGCTTCGCCTTCCGCATCCCGCGCGCGCCAACGAGGAGCAACCTTCAGCCCAAGCCGTACCGCCTGATGAACTTGCGCTGCGTTTCGGGCTTCCCTTCGCGCCCTGGCTGCGGCTTCTTCGTCTCGGATCGCGGCCTTGAACTGTGGAACATCCCGCGCCACAAGATGCTGCGGCGCTGGCCCGGACTTGAGTACACGGAGCAAATCTTCTTCTCGCCCGACGGCAAGACGGCTGGCTTCTACTTCTCGCGCCCAGAGCAGGACGACACAGGAGACACCATCCGCAAGCCTGGCTCTGGAACCTTGCAGTTCTGGCGCTTCCACTAACCAACAGGTGACCCAAGTACTTGCGAGGCAGCATGAGCATCTTGAACATGGACGGCCACCCGAACCTTCCAGGCCGAAGGCGCTTGTCTTGTCAAGCACAGAAACCTCCGCATCAAGAGGCGAGCAGGTTTCTCAATCGCCCAAGTACTTGTTCTATCCCACGAACGCCTCGAAGCTTCCGCCCAGCAAGGCCTTCGCATCGCGCCGAATCACTTCTTCCGAAACGCGAAGCCCTGTCGCCGCGAGCAGCTCATACTTCTCCGCAAGGACTTGGGCGATGATCGCGCGCGAGTGCGCCCACTTGTAAATCACCTGATCCATCACGCGCGCATCCGAGTGCTGGGCCGTGAACGAAGTGCCCAGCAGCTCCAGCCTCATGCGCGTGATTTCCGAAATGAAGCCCGGCGTGTTGAGGAACCACCAGCAGCCGAACAGGTGCAGGTTCTCGAACTTGCGCGCCAGGACGCACGCCTCATACTGGTTCTCGCGCGAAAGAATCGTCATCAAGAACTTCACGTCCGAATACTCGGCGCACAAGTACTTGTAGGGGCTCAGGTCGCTGCGTTCGACGCCATCGCCGGCTATCTTGAGGCGCGGGTTGACGGCTCGCACCACGCCGGGCATCAGGGCCAAGGGCAAGCCCGACTCGCGGCAGACGGGCAGGACGGCGCCCTCGATGATCTTCGAGCGGGCTGAGTTCTCAGGGAAGGCGAAGTCGGGCGGCAGCGAGACCATCACGAATCCCGCGCTCATCTTCTTCGCCCAATCACGCAGGAAGCGCTGGATTTGGGTCAAGCTCTGCCCGCTCAGGTCTTGCGAGACTTCGTAGCCTTGAGCTTGCAGGACGCTTCCGGCCTGCTCCCACTGCATCAGTAGAGGGTCGATGCGCAGGGCGGAAGTGAAGCGCGCATCGCCCTTGAAGCCGCTTTCCCACACCGGGCGCTCCAGGTCATCGAAGGGCGAGTTGGTCATGCAGATGCGGCTCACGTTCGCGAGCTCCATGCACTTCGAGGCGAACTCATCCGGCTTCACCTCGCTGAAATACTGACGGTAACCGCTCAGGTCGCGCGCGTTGGGGTCGAGCCCGAGCGCCTGAAGCGTGGTCAAAATGCCACGGCAGGCTTCGGAAAGCGGCGTGTTCTGCACGAAGAGCGTCTGCCAGATCAAGTCAGCCTGCTCGCTCTTGCTCTTCTTCCAGAACGCTTCGTGCGTCTCATCCGAGAAGCGGAACAGCTCGGCCACCAGGTAGTGGTAGGTGAGCAAGTCGTCGATGCCAAACGAGAACAGCTTGTCGAAGGCTGGCGCGTACAAGTGTGTGTGGACATCGAAGATAGGCGTTTCGCGCACGGCTTTCTCAACAGCGGCGCGCAGGTTGTGGCCTTGCAAACTTGGGGAAGCTTGGTTCATGGCGGCCATTTTAGCAGCGCCCGCAAGTACTTGAAGCCACCTTCGAGATCCACATCCAGAACCGTTGGACTTGTGTTTGCAAACCTCGGCTCAACTTCGCGGGAGAATTCACTATGTCCACCATCAAGCTCAAGCCGCTCAACGATCAGGTCATCGTCATCACCGGAGCTTCTTCCGGCATCGGGCTCGCCACGGCGCGGGCTGCGGCCAAGAAGGGCGCTCGTTTAGTTGTCGCCTCGCGCAACGAGGAAGCGATTCAGGAGCTGGCCAAGGAACTGAACCAGACCACAGCCGCTATCGGCGTGGCGTGCGATGTGTCCAAGATCGAGGATGTCGAGAAGCTGGCTCAGGCCGCTGGCGACAAGTTTGGCGGCTTCGACACCTGGGTCAACAACGCCGGAGTCTCGACTTACGGGCGTCTCGAAGAAGTTGAGCTCGAAGACATGAAGCGCATCTTCGAGACCAACTACTGGGGCGTCGTGAACGGCTCGCTGACCGCCATCAAGCACCTCAAGGGCAAGCACGATTTTGGAGGCGCGCTCATCAACCTGGGCTCGACGCTTTCAGACCGCGCCATTCCGCTGCAAGGAACCTACTGCGCCACCAAGTTCGCGGTGCGCGCCTTCACCGACGCCCTGCGCATGGAGGCCGAGAAGGAGAACTACCCCGTCTCGATCACGCTGATTAAGCCCGCCGCCATCGACACGCCTTACGTGCAGCACGCCAAGAACTACCTGCCCGAAGAGCCCAAGAATCCCGCTCCTGTGTATGCGCCCGAAGTGGTGGCCAACGCGATTCTGCACTGCGCCCAAGTGCCCGAGCGTGATATGTTCGCGGGAGGCGCGGCGACTCAGTTCTCGCTTCTGGAGAAGATCGTGCCGTGGTACACGGACAAGGGCATGGAGAAGGTGATGTTCGAGCAGCAGCAGAGCGGCAAGCCGCCCAAAGCGCGCGACCACGAGGGCGAAGCTGGCCTGTTCGAGCCCGCAGGCCCCAAGCTGCAGGAGCGCGGTGGCTACGAGGGCAAGGTCTTCGAGAGCAGCCCCTACACGGCCTTCCGCTCCAACCGCCGCATCCTGAGCCTGGCTGCTATAGGCGCTGGAGCCGTCGCGTTCCTGGCCCTACGCTCCAAGCGCTGAAGCCGCTGCCGAACCAGAAGGCGGGCCTCAAGGACTGGCCAGTCCTTGAGGCCCGCCTTCTTGCTGCTGGTGCTTGTACCTTGCATCTGACGCAAGTTGAAGTCAGCGCGTGGAGGATAAAACCCGCTCGCCGCGCATCTCTTGAGCGGGCGCGATGTAGTTCTGAGGCGCCTTGATGAAGGCGTCGCGGCAGCTGACGGAGCAGAAGAAGAACACCTCGTCGCCGTGCGGGTGCGACAGGGCGCTGGAGCAGGCCACGGACTTGCCGCACACCACGTCGCGCACATTCACTGCGACGCGCAGGGGCATAATGTTCCACTGGTAGGCCACGCAGTTGAGGCACAGGCTGCCGTCTGAGTTGGTCTCGGTCCACTCCTGGAGCTTGCGCGCCAGCTCGTTGCGCTCGATGAAGCCGAAGATGGCCGTGCCGGTGGCCTCGTGCGACTCCGAAACGCGCGGCCAGTAACCCAGGCGGCACGCTTCCAGCGCGGGCATCACGAACCAGTTGCCCTGCGGCGTGCTCTTCATCTCCGCGACCAGCCTGGGCGCGTGCTTCTCGCAGGCGATGATGACCACGCCCTGCATATCCGTGCTCAAAAACATAAGTCCTCCTCAAACGCAATTCCTGCTCTTACTGTACCCACTTCTCCACGCGCCTCAGCTACACAACCACCTCAAGTACTTGCAGCCCAAAAGCAACAGGCCGAGCCCATTTGGGCTCGGCCTGTTTTCACTTACCAAGGCGGATGAGAATCCGCTCGATTAAACCGGCTCCGAAGAGCAGGAACCCAACGGAGCGGAACGTCTGCGCCACAGCAGCTAATTCCTCAGGGCTCCAACCGTAGCCTCTACCATCGGGCTTGGCCACCAGAGGCCAGGCGAAGGACGCCGGAAACGCCACCAGGTAAAAGCCAACGCCCAGCAAGACCCACATCAGGATCGTGCGCACGCGCTGCATCAAGTCCTCATCCGCCAGCGCCTCGTCCAGCATCGAAGGGTACTGCATTCAAAGTCCTCCTCTTAACGCAGCCCCTCAGTAAACGCTTCGGCCTCTTCCTGGTAGGTGTGGAAGGGGTTCCTCAGCTCGATGTGGCGATCCTTGTCCACGCGAATCCAGTCCCAGTCGATCAAGTAACGCGTCCACTTGCGCCGAATCAGCTCCTGGATGATTTCGCCGCGCCCCTTGGCTCGCGTGTCCTGCGGCGGCTCCTTCGTCGCGTGCAAGATGTCGGCGTCTGTGACAACGCGCTGCATCGCTTCTTGATCTTGCAAGGCGTAATACAAGCCCTCGCGGGGGTTGATGTTGTGGTACTCCAGATCCAGCGAGTGCATGATGTCGTCGTCCCAGCCCACGCCTTCCGCCGCCTGGAATTCTTCCAACATGGCGCGCTTGGCCACCCAATCCAGGCGGTCGCGCAGGGTCATTGGGTCGCGCTCCAGCTCGCTTAGTACTTGCTCCCAGGCATCCAGAGCCTCATCCGTCTGAGCGTCCTTGCCCGCCAAGTACTTGCGGCCCGCTTCGAGATACAAGCGCTGCAAATTCACCGCGCCCATCGACTTGCCGCCCTCACGCTTCACGGTCCACTTCCAGGTCGCGTCACGGGAAACCGACTTCAATGCGCCCAGAGCATCGTCCAGCTTCACGTCCGTGGGCACGACCTTCATGTCGATCAAGTCCAACACGATGCAAGTCGTGGCGATCTTGAGCCACGTCGCATACTCGCTCATGTTGGGCTCGCCATATAAGACGTGCAGTCGATGCAGATCCGAGTAATCGTAGTAAGAATCGCGCTTGGGATTGACAATCGCGCGGTTGAAGCGCACCCGGCTCGAAACTGTGTTCACGATGTGATCGGCGCGCTGCGAAAGTTGGAACTGTACCTTGGGGTCGATCTCGACGGCGTAGAAGTCGGCGACCCACATCGTATCGACATCGTGCTCGCCGATCGACATGATGTTGCGTCTGAAGTCGTTGCGGTTGAGCTTGTGCCCACCGACACGCCCCACGCCCGCGAAAATCTGCCGCGTCACCAAAAACGGCATCAAGAGAGCCAGGGAGCCGCGAAAGGCCGAGGCCGAGATGTCCACCAAGTAATTCTCGTGGCAGCCGAAGGTGTGGCCGCCGAAGTGATCGACCGAGTTGGCATAGAAAGCCACATCCTCGCTCAGCTCCAACTCATCGACCAGGCCTTGCAAAAGCACGCGGCCCGCGCGGTCGTAGGCCACGGCATCGCGCCAGTTGACGCACTCGGGCGTGGCGTATTCCTCGTGCGAGCCCACGGCATCGACATACAAGCGGCCTCCGTTGCGCAAAAAACCACCCGAGCGCGCGGGCTCGAAGGCGTAGTCGCGCGCGTGCATATCGAGCAGGCCGATGCGCTTCTTGAGGAAGGCGAAGTCCTTCACCGCTTCGACGATGCGCTCCGAAGCCGAGGTGCTCGACCCGTAGCGATCCGAGCGAACCATGCAGCCGAACTCAGTCTCGATCCCAACGATGCGCTGTTCCATATCAACACCATCCACTTTGCAATTCGGGCAGATGCCACAGAACCCGAAGCATAAGCGAGGGCCACAAGTACTTGAGCTGGCTCTGGCTTGCGCTTCGGGTTCTGCTGGCGCGCTCAGGCGATTTCGTTCGCGCTGAGCAGGCGGAATTTGCTTTCGCGCGCCGTGTCGCGCTCCAGGATCGCCGCTTCAATGGAGCCGCCGTCTTCCAGCAATTCCTGAAGCGGGTCGGGTCGCTCGCTGTCTTCCTCATCGCTCTTGTCGCGGCGCCCCACAATCCAGGTTTCGCGCGCCAGCTCAAGAGCGCGCTTCAAGTCGGGCGTGCCCTGTTGCGTCTTGAGGTGCTCGATCATCGCGTCCTCAGCCGCCATACTCGGGCCGACAACTGCGATGTGGGCGTGCGTTGTGAACTCGCCATCGTAGCTCAAAACGAAGAACGAGTCGCGCTCGGGGGTCTTGCCCATTTCGGCGAAGATGGCGCGCATCACGGTCGGGGTCGTCATCGGGTCGCCGAAGTTGCGCTTCAAGGGCGGAGACAAGGTGAACCCAACCAGGCGCTGGATCGAAACATCATCAGGCGAGCGCGTGAAGCCTTCCTGGTGCGCGAAGTCAATCGAAGCCAAGCGAACTGCCTCAACATCGGCCTGGTTGCCGATGGCTCCGTACATGATCTGGTCGTAAATCTCAAACAGCTTGCGCTGGGTGCGCTTGACAGTCCACAGCAGCACGCCCTTGTCGTAGCTAATGCCAACCACAGGTGAGCCGCTTTTGAGGCGTTCCTCGACATACTCGGCGCGGTGCGCGATGGACTGGTTGAAGTCGAATGGTGAATACATAGCTGAAGTCGCGGGCATCTCCGATGCCGTGCGAGCTAACCTTGTTTGGGAGCAGGCTTTCTGGCGGGCGCATCTTTGGGCACGGTGGGAGGCGGAGCCTGGGGCGCGGGATCAGCGGGAACTTCGAGAGGAGCCCAGACCAGAAGCAGCATGGTCTCGCTTTGCACCCAGTAGCCCAGCAGCATCTTCTTTTGGGCGTCGCTGATGGCGGTGAAGACCGTGGTCGTGCTGCCAGGCGCTTCAACAGGCTTGCCCATTAACGAGTAGCTAAAGCCTGCTGCCTTGAGCGCGTCCGTGGTTGCCTGAATGAGAGCTCTGGCCTGCTCGCCCTTGTAATTTTTGCCGCCCCACGAAAACGCTTCGGGCGCTCCCAGAGGAAGCTGGGCCTGATCCGCCATGGTCTTGAGCTGAGTCGAGAGCAAGCTGACCATGTCCTTGTCCGTGACGGCTTTGGCTCCGCTGAGAACAATGCCCGCCACCACAGAAGTCGGAGCGGCTTCTGCTTTCGCGGCGGGCTTGGTCTCGGTTGGGGCTGTGTCCTCCGCGCGCGCTGCCATCGTCGCGGCGTGCGGAGCCAGAGGAAGAGACAGGGCGAAAGCCAGCAACGCTCGCGAGGATCCAATCAAATGTCTGCTCATGGTGCTTCTGGCGCCTCAAGTACTTGCAGGCTTAGGCTAAATGACCTGCGAATCCGCGTCGATCTTGCGCGCGCGGACGGGAGGAACCGAGTTCAGCGTGCCGTTCTGGATCGAAGTGAGCACGTTGTTGAGCTGGTCTTCATCAATGGCCAAGATGCCCTCGCGCGTCACGGCCTTGGCTGCGGGCAAAATCTTGGAGTACCCTCCAGTCGCCGCGTCCAAGTCAGCCGCGATGTCGAGCAGAATCAGCGACTCACGCAGCGCTTCATCCAGGCTCATGTCCGAAAATGGCTTCTTGGTGCGCACGATGTAATCGAACGAGCCTCGAATCGCTGAGGAGCCCGAGCCGGCGGCTCCGAACTCAGAGGACTCGAAGCGCGCGCCCATGCCGTCGTAGAAGAAGATGCGACCTTCATCGGCATCCAGGTCGTAGGCGGTGAGCACGGGGATGAAGGCACCGATGCCCTGCAGGGCCATGGGCAGGTTGTTGGTGATCGCGCGCGTCATCTCGGCCAGCTTGCCTTCGAGAGACATGGGCTGCAGCTGCGAGCGCGAGTAGTACTTGAACGAGTGGCGCAGGTAGCGTGAAATCTCGATGGCCTTGGCGAACGAGCCCGAGATCGAGACCAGAGTGTGGTCATCAAGCGCGAGAATCTTCTCGGATCGGTCGAACATCACGCTCATGCCAGCCGTGGCGCGCCTGTCGGCCACGTTCAAGACGCCGTCCTTGTACTTGACGGCGATCACCGTTGTGCCGTGGGTGTCGATGCCTTGCGACACGCCGCCCGAAGGCACTTCAATGCGCGGCTCTTGGATGCGCTCAGTTGAGGTCGATTGAGGGTGGAAGGAGTTGAGGCGAGCAAAGTCGCCGGAAGGGTTGAAGTTCAACATGGGAGGGAGAAAAGGATGAAGGCGGGAGGAGGAGGGATGAGTTTGTTGCGTTCCAAGCACTGCAAGTCGCTGCAAGTACTTGGCGGCGGCGAACTCATCCCTCCTCCTTCCGCCTTCATCCTTTGTGACTACTGGCCCGAGCGCTGGCGGTAGCGCTTGGCCTGGTCGGGATCGACGCGCTTCATGCGGTCCAGCAGCTGGCGCGTGTCCGGCTTCTTGACCTTGGGCGCGCTCGGCCCGCTGTCATCGCCGCCGGGCTTGTTCATGGGGTCGCTCGGCAGGGGCCGGCGCAACGTCTCGTCCGCTTGGAATCGCTCCATTTCAAAACTCCTTTTCACGCTTTCACCACAGATGGTTCTCAGCGGCCATCTATAAGTTAGTTCTGCATCTGCGGCAGGATCTCCGCGACTTGGCGGACGCTTGAGGCGTTTTCAAGGCTCCGTAGCACATCCTCGCACGAACCCATATCTTCGGGCAGGTACAAGGCCAATCTCTGGCCCTCCTCCTCGAGCAACACCGCGCCCCACGAGATCGCCTTGATCTTCTCCGCGAACTTCTCCACCAGAGCCCCACGCAAGCAAGCTCGTGTGGGAGGAGCCTTGCTCATCGCGGATTCGATCTCACTTTCATCCACAAGTACTTGCATCGCGCCGCTCTGGGCCAGCCCGTAATACAGGCCCTCATCCAGATCGACGTTGTGATACTGCAAGTCCAGAGACTGCAAGAACTCCTGGTCCCGCGTCCAGTCCAGCCCTTCGGACTCCACGAACTCATCCAGCAGCGATTTCTTGGCCACCCAGTCCACGCGGTCGAACAGCTCGCTCGGGTCGCGTGCCAGAGCATCCAGCGTGCTTTCCCACTCATCCAGCACCCAGGCTGAGCTGGCGTCGCCCTCGCGCTCGATCATCTCGCGGCAGCCACGCAGGTAAGCCCGCTGCACGTCCACGCCAGAAAGCGAATCGCCCTCAGCCGTATCGACGAGCCACTTGTAAGAAGCGTCGCGCGAAATCTGCTTAATCGCCTGCACCGGATCGCGCAAGGCAACAGGCGTATCCCAGCCGCTCTCGATCAAGTTCGCGACCAAGTTCGTGGCGCCCACGCGCAGAGCCGTGGCGTATTCGCTCATGTTGGCGTCGCCCGCGATGACGTGCAGACGCCTGAAGCGGCGAGCATCGCCGTGCGGCTCGTCGCGCGTGTTGACCAGCGGCCTGTTATGTAGAGTGTCAACCGACTGCAGTACGGAAAAGAAGTCGGCGCGCTGCGAAAGCTGGTACTTGGCCACGCTGCCCTTCTCTTCACTGCCGACTTTTCCGGCTCCTGCGTAAAGAATCCTCGTGGCCAGGAAGGGCGCCAGGTTGCGCGTGACGCGCTCCCAGTCGACGTTGCGGCGGATGAGGTAGCTTTCGTGAGTACCGTAGCTCGCGCCATGGAAGTCGGTGTTGTTCTTGAAGATCTCGACGCGCTTGCCGGTGTCCTGCAAGTACTTGCGGGCACAGGCGAGCACGATGCGCTCGCCGGCTTTGTCGTGAGAGACTAAAGAGCGCAGGTCAGAGCACTCGGGCGTGGAGTATTCGGGGTGGCCGTGGTCGTTGTAGAGGCGGGCTCCGTTGGGCAGCACGCGGTCGGCGCGCTCCTCGATGGGGTTGGCGGCGCGCTCACCTGGGCGGTCGAACTGAGCGTCCACGGGATCTTGCGAGAGGCGCTCGACGTGGAAGCCGCGCTGATCGTTGCGCGGGTCTTCCGAGCGGTAGTTCCAGGGCCCTGCGAAGCGCCCCGCGTAAGCCTTGACGACCTCGCGCGAGGCCGCGACCAGGCCCGAAGTGTCAGTATTCTCAACCGTCAGACCGTATTCGGTCTCAATGCCAAACAGCGAATTCACGGCTGGAAGTGTAGCAGTGGCAGCCGCGCCAACAGAGCGCTTCTGTCAATCGGGAGCGCGCGGATTTCGCATCAGTGTGCGCGCAAGTACTTGCTTGAGTTCGAGCAGCGCCACAGCCCAGAGGAAGGCGTTCCAGAAGAGCACGAGGAACAGGAACCAGCCAGAGGCACCGCGAAAAACTTCCCACTCTGTCAAGTCCCAACAGCTCAACAGCGGCCAGCAGAGAATGCGGGTGGGAATAGGTAGCACGTGTGGCACATCATACCCGCGAGGGATGCAGCCCACTGCAATCAGTGTTGATAGAGCCTGCGCAGTTGTTGCTTTGAGTAGAAATTCCCAATTGTCCTTCCACTTCTTCAAGGTGCGCTCGAACATATTCGCAGTATGCGGCGGGCTGCAAGTACTTGCAGCGCCAGCCAAGCGCAAACGCCGCGCGCTTTGGGAAGCGGGCGGCGTTCGATGGGGCGCAAGTACTTGGGCTTCAGGCCAGGGCTTTGGTATGGCCCGCACCCGAGAAGGCGTGGGAATGACGAGCGGTTTCCTGGAGCGAGACGCAGGCGCGCAGGCGCTTCATGGCGCTCTTCTCGATCTGGCGGATGCGCTCGCGGGTGAGTTGCATCGCGGCTCCGACTTCGTCCAGCGTGCGGCCCACGTTGCTGCCGTCCAACCCGAAGCGCAGCGCGATGACCTGAGCTTCGCGCTCCGAAAGTGAGTCCAGAGCGCTGCGAATCTCGCCTTGCAAAGCGCACAGCGAAGCGGTTTCCTCGGGCGACTGGGCGTGCCTGTCCTCGATGAAGTCGGCCAGCACCGATTCGTCGGCGTCGCCTACTCCTGCGTCCAGCGACATCGGTTCAGCTCCTCGCTCCATGATCTCGCTCGCCTTGTGCTCGGGAATCTGCAAATACGTCGCGATCTCGCGCGTGGTAGGCACGCGCTGCAGCTCCTGGGTCAAGATGGTGCGTGCGCGCTCGGCCCTCGAAACCGACTCAACCATGTGAACAGGCAGCCGAACCGAGCGGCCTCGCTCGGCGATGGAGCGCATCACGGCCTGGCGAATCCAGTAGCAGGCGTAGGTCGAGAACTTGTAGCCCTTGCGGTAATCGAACTTGCGCACCGCGCGCATCAATCCAATCGAGCCTTCCTGAATCAAGTCCGAAAGCTGCAGCGTGCTGCCTGCGAAGCGCCTGCACTTGCGCGCGATGTTGGCCACCAGGCGCAGGTTGCTCTCGACCATCTGGTTGAAGGCGGCCTCATCGCCGGCCTCGATGCGCTTGGCCAGCTCGACTTCCTGCTCGCCGCTGAGCAGGGGAAAGCTCTGCACGTGGCGCCACCAGCTCTTGATCGAGTCGTCGTCCAGCTCGCCCACGCTCACAACAGAGGGAGAAGTACTTGAGGCCGAGAATTCGGACACGGCTTCAGGCGAGCCCTCAAAAGAAGTGACCTCGGACAAGATCGCGGCCTCGTCGCTTGAGCTCGCGAGCTCAGGCTGCGCCTCGCTGCCCAGCCCGCGAGCGCTTCCGCGAGCCTGGATTCGCACTGGCTGCGATCCAGAGGAAAGGAAGGCCGCGCGCATCCCGAACGGGGAAGGCTGGGGCAAGTTCGTGCTCCTGGAGTAAGTGGCGGCAGTGGTGTTCATAAGCACAGGCTCTCGTTCAACTTAATCGGCGTTCGCGTTCAGCAGCAGGGCGTTCCTTCAACCGCAATAGCAGGGAAAGGAACACTGAACACTTTACGCCGCGCCCCACAACCCGGAATCAGGAAAACCCTGAAGCGAGGCTCAGGAATTTCCTGAGTTTTTTGTCGAGCCTGAGCCCAAATGCTTAAAAACCTGTTAACATAGCGCGCCCCTTGCTCTCACGCCTGGCCTAAACGCCTTCATCGCGGCGCAGGGAAAGGTCAGCGTCGGGATTGGCCGGATCCTCGACCCACCAGAAGCCCTCAGGCGTCCACTCCTGCTTCCAGATCGGCGCGCGTGCCTTGAGCTCATCAATGGCCCAGGCGCACGCTTCCATGGCAGACGCGCGGTGCGGCGAGGAAACGGCGATGATGACGCTCGCCTCGCCCACCTGGAGCCGCCCCAGCCTGTGCGCGATGGCGCAGCGCAGCTCGTTGTTCTCATCGCGCGCCTGAGCTTCGCGGACAATGCGCTCCAGCTCGCGCCGCGCCATGGGCTCGTAAGCCGAGTATTCGAGGTAAGCCACGCTCCGCCCACGCGCGTTCGCCCGCACGTTGCCCACAAACAGCGACACCGCCCCCGCTTCGGGCCGCTCCACACAAGCCAGCACGCGCTCCAGTGAAAGCGGCTCCAAGGTAATCTCGACGTTCTCGTTCATGGGCTCCATCCCAAACAGAAGGCGGCAAGTCCTTACACCAAAGACTTGCCGCCTTCTTCCTCTTCTTCCCTTAACGCGTTGCGGGCAGAATCAGCAGCGTGGCCCGCGAAGGCAGGTGCGCCGAGACAAGGATGCTTGTCTCGTCAGCTCGGCGCACCTGCTCCGCTCCAAAGCGGGCGGCGAAGGCTTGCTCAAGCTCCTCAACGGGCGCCAGGCTCATGGTCTTGAGCTGAGGCAAGCCGAAGTGCATCGGAATCACCAAAGGCGAGCCCAACACCTCAATGAAGCTCAGCAGAGCCTCAACCGAGATCGTCGGCCCGGCTCCGGCCAGAGCCAGCAGCACATCGACGCGCCCGCACGCCTTGAGCTGCGCTGGGCTTGGCTCGTGCCCGCAGTCGCCCATGTGCAGCACGCGCAACCCCTCGGCTTCGAGCCACACCATGGCGTTTGGCCCGTTCCCGGCCTCATCTTCAGCGACTTCAACCGCGCCAAAGCGCACATTGTACCGCTCAAGTACTTGCCCTGAGCCTGCCAGCTCCAGCCCATCAACGACTTGAAGCGAGCCCCCAACTTCTTCCAAGCACGAGTGGTATCTGGGGTTCTGGTGCGAGAGCGTCACCAGATCGAAGCTCTCGTTGATGGGCGCGAAGCCGATCTCAGACGAGTAAGGATCGGTCAAGATGCGAGTGCCTTGCGTTTCGATGCCAAAGGCGGCGTGTCCAAACCAGGTGATTTTCATTAAGAAGCGCCGCCCGCGACCGGAGGCAGCAGCGCGATTTCCTGCTCGGGCCGCACACGTGCAGTGCCCGAGGCATATTCGCAGTCGATGGCCACGCGCACGTGCGGCAAGTACTTGCCAAGGGCTGGGCACGCTTCCTCGCACAGTTCCAAGAGCTCGGGCAGGCTCAACTCGGGTCGAGGGTCGTGCAGTTCAAGGGTGTCGCGCTTGGCGGCGTCCTTGAGGACGGCGAAGAGGAGGATGCGGAACATAAGAAAGCTTTTAGCTCTCAGCCATCAGCTTGGAGCGAATTAAGTAGAGCCTGGCTACTCATCAGCAAAAAACCCGCGCACATCGTCCACTTTCTGGGTGCGCTTGCACGGTGGCAGCGAGTCCAGGAAGGTGCGGCCATACGGCTTCGAGACCACGCGAGGGTCCAAAATCGCGACCACGCCGCGGTCTTCGCGCGAGCGGATCAAGCGTCCGAAGCCCTGGCGGAACATCATCACGGCCTGCGGGACTTGGTATTCGGCAAAGGGATTGCGCTTTTGCTCCTTCAGCTTTTCGACTCGCGCCTGCACGATGGGGTCATCGGGCACGGCGAAGGGCAGCTTCATCAAAACCACGCAACTCAAGCTTTCGCCTGGCACGTCCACGCCCTGCCAGAAGCTGGTCGTGCCCACCAGAACAGAGGAGATGTCGCGCCTGAAGTTCTCCAGCAGCGGCCCGCGCGCGCCTTCGCCCTGAGCCAAAACGCGAATCCCTGGAGGCAGGCTTTCGCGCAGCAACCGAGCCGTGGCCTCGACCATACGGAAGCTCGTACACAGCACAAACGCGCGCCCCTCGGTCGCCTCCAGCACGCGGGCCGCGCGCTTCATGGCCGCCTCCTCGAAGTACTTGAGCTGCGAAGGGTCCGGCAAATCGCCCGCGATATACAAGAGGGCGTTGCGCTCGAAGTCAAAGGGCGAGCCCAAACTCAGCGTACGAACAGGCGCGCGTTCGATCTTGGGCTCCGTCTTCTCCGCAGACTTTTCGGGCTTGGGCGCGGCTTCAAGTACTTGCAGCTCGTCCAGGCCCAGGCGCGAGCGCAGGAAGGAGAAGTCGGCGCCTGTTGTCAGGGTAGCCGAGGTGAGCACGACGGGGCGGATCGAGTCGAAGATCTTGGAGCGCATTGAGGCCGCGATTTCGATGGGCGCGCCGTGCATCGAGAGCCTGGGCACCCGAGCCGAGCCGCCGCGCTCCGAAGCCCGAGGCTGCATCGCGACCCAGTACACGTGATCGGGGCGCGACTGCAGCAGCACTTCGCGCAGGGAAACCCGCAGCGCGTCGCAGCGCGAGGCGAAGCCGTCCAGCTCGCGCATCAGGGCTTCGTCTCCCGCAGCTTCCGAGGCACGGCGCGCATCAGCCAAAATCCGCTGCACTCGGTTCAGAGGCTCATCCAGCGCGTGCTCAACGTCCAGCGGCTCGCGCACACGCACGGTCATCATGCGCGCGGCGTCCAAATCGAGAGCGTGCTGAACCGAGCTAAAGAAGCGCTCGGTCGCGCCGCGCGCCTCGTCCACGGCATCGACCAACTCGCGCTCCAGCTTGTCGCTGACGGCGAACTTGGCCGGCGTCAAGACCGTGCGCCCGCTGCGCCTGTGGTGCAGCGTTTCGAGCAGCTTGGCCACGCCCAGATTAGTGACTTCCAGGCCGAGATAAGAAGACGCGACTTCCTCAGCGGTGTGTGCCTCGTCGATGACAAGGGCATCGAAGGGCGGCAGAATGGCGCCCGCTGTGTTGCCTCCAGCAGCCAGGTGCGCGAAGAGCAAGTGGTGGTTGGCGACTAAAATGTGGGCGCGCTCGGCCTCGCGGCGGGCGATGTAATAGAAGCTCTTGTCATACAGCGGGCAGGAGCGACCCAAGCACAAATCCGATTCGCGGTTGAGCTGAGACCACAGGCCGCCTGTGGGCTCGAAGGGCAAGTCAACCGAGCGGCCCGTCTTGCTTTCGCGCGCCCAGGCGTTGATGGTCTGTAGCTCAGCCACTTCATCCTTGCTCGCGAACAAGCCTCCAACCTCAGCTTTGGCCATGCGGCGCGGGCACAGATAGTTTCCAGTGCCCAGGCACAGCGACCAGCGAAACGAGGTGTTCAGGTGCTCTTGCAGCAAGTCGCGCAGGAAGGGCAGGTCGCGCTCGACGAGCTGCTGCTGCAGCGCTTTGGTGTGCGTGGCGATCAGCACCTTCTTCTTCTCGCGCACGGCCCACAGGATGAAGGGGATCAGATACGCGTAGGATTTTCCCACGCCGGTTCCGGCCTCGATGAGCAAGTGCGCGCGCTCTTCGATTGAGGCCTGGACTTCAAAGGCCATGGCACGCTGCTCGGGGCGCTCCTCAAACGAGCGTCCGTCCACGCCCTCGCCTCCAGCCAGCAACCCACCCTGCCCAAAAATCTTCTCCAGATCGGCGCGGTTGTGCGCCACAGGGGAAGCCTCGGGCGCGGCCTCGATGCGGGGCGCGCGCCTGGGCCTGGCTGATGCAGCAGGCGCCTCAAGTACTTGCACGGGCGCTTCGGTTTGGGCGGCTTCAACGATCGCTTCAGGGGCGGGCCTAAAAACGTGAGGCACATCCAGGCGGCGGCGTGGCGCGGCCTTGAGCGGAGTCGAAGTGTTCTCGACGGGGCGCAGCTTCAGGGGCGAGCCGCCAGCAGCGGCGGGCGCAGCCTCCTCGGTGGGCGCGGAAGAGTTGGGGGCTGAGGAAGCGGCGGGAGATTTCATCAGCAGAGGGACGCGCCAGAGCGCTTGAGGTGTCGATTGAGAGCGCTCAACGGAGCAATGAGGCGAGGAGAGGAGGTTAAGGGGCTGCAGGCGTCGAAACGTTGGCGGCAACGGGCAAATTCTACTAAAGTGGCTTGTGCCGCACGTCCGTTTCGCTGGCGCGCGGTTGAATTCATTTCGCTTTCGTCGTCTCCTGTACTTTGAGAAGCTGCAAGTACTTGAGGCGCCCTGACACGCTGTATGGCTGCAATCACTGCTCCCTTGGGATCGCCCGCGTCGGTGGCGCGCGCTTCGTGGCGCGACCTGGACTGGAGCCTGCTGCTCCTGATCGCGCTCATCTCCGCCTGGAGCCTGCTCACTATCGCCTCGGCCTCACGATCGCGCGATGAGGCTCGCCCCGCCTTTTTAGCCAGCCCCGCGCTGAGCACTTCTGGCCTATCAAGTACTTCGGGCGTGCAGAACCCCAAGGATGTGGTTGTGAGCAGCAAGGTTTCGGACGTGGCCAAGCAAGCGGTGTGGATTGCTCTGGGGCTGAGTTTGATGGTGTTCCTGGCCGGGCGCGACTACCAGTTCTGGATGCACGCCCAGACCTGGATTTACGTCGCTAACCTGATGATGCTGGGCACGATGCTGTTCTTGCCCGCCTCGATTGCTCCCGTGATTAACGGAGCCAAGGCCTGGATTCGGCTGGGGCCTCTGGCGGTGCAACCCTCGGAGCTGGCCAAGTTCGCCAACATCGTGTCGCTCGCGGCCTGGGTCTGCCGCCGCCAGGACAAGGTGCGCGAGATGCGCACGGTCTTGCTCTCGCTGCTGTTCCTGGTGCCTCCCCTGTTCCTGATCCTCAAGCAGCCCGATCTGGGAACCACGCTGGCCACGCTGTCGATCTGGTTCGGCGTGATGTTCTTTGGCGGCGCGCGCCTGCGCCACCTGGGGCTGATCGCTCTGGTGGGAATCATCGGCTTCGGCGCGCTGTGGCACGCGGATAAGCTCAAGCCGCACCAGAAGGCTCGCTTGGCCGTGTTCCTGAACAACAACCCGACCACGCGCGAGGACAAGCGCGAAGGCTACCAGATCAGGCAAAGCCAGATCGCAGTGGGCAGCGGCCAGCTGTCGGGCCAGGGCTACGGCCAGGGAATGCAGAACCGAGCCGGCTACGTGCCCGAGAACACAACAGACTTCATCTTCACCGTGGTCGCCGAGGAGCTGGGCTTTATCGGGGCCGCCTCTTTGGTTGCTCTGTATCTGCTGCTGCTGATCCGAACCAGCGCCATCGCGATGACAACGGACAACTACTTCGGCGCCCTCATCGCCGGAGGCTTCACGGCGCTTTTAACCTTCCACACCGTGGTCAACATTGGCATGACGATGCGCGTGATGCCCGTCACCGGCGTTCCGCTGCCATTTTTCTCGTATGGAGGGTCGAGCTACTTAGCGTTCTCGTGCTGCGCGGGCCTGCTGCAAAGCATCGTGCTGCGGCAGAAGCGGACGGGGCTTTAAGCGCCCTCAAGTACTTGGAGGCGCGCGATCTCGTTTACTCTATAGCCCGAAGAAAACTCGGTGGAAGGTGGCTTCCGCAAGCATGGTGCGTGGACATATCAAGGCTGGCAGGCCTACTCCACACGACCTCGCTCAACCCCTTCGCCAAATGTAAAGAAGGGCACCGCGCAAAGATAGCTTGGCTAATATCCGCGCCTGTGAAGTCGGCTCCTTCAAGTGAGGTCTTATAGAACAGGCAGCCGCTTAAATCCGCTTCACGCAAGCTCGCGTTGCGCAGAATGGCGAAGGACAAGTCCGCGCTCCTGAGATTAGCCCCATCGCACAATGCGTGTGACATCGCAGCGTGAGCGAGTCGCGCGCACGACAACTTGGCCCGGCGAAAAATGGTGTGCCTCAACATCGCTCCAGAAAACCAGCAGAACGAGAGGTTCGCGCCCTCGAAATCGGCGCCATCAAGAAAGCTGCTGTCGAATGTCGAATGCCTCAAGTCAAGCTGCCTGAAATCAGCACCTTGAAGACCTTTGACGCTCAGATCGAATGAAGTAGCTTTGGTGGGGCTTTGCAGTAGCACGGCTCCTGTGTCTTTATGCCGGATCGTTAGCATTAATTTAGCGGATGTTCAGCTTTGCTCTGCTTGGCGTTCTCGTGCTGCGCGGGCCTGCTGCAAAGCATCGTGCTGCGGCAGAAGAGAACGGGGCTTTAGAGCACCTCAAGTACTTGAGGCGGCGTGAGACCTTCAACTTAGGGGCGGAAGAAGCGGATTCCCGTGAGCCCGCTTCGCTCGACAAGATCAGCAAAGGATTGTGTGGCGAACACAGCGTTGTCTTCTGGGATGCGGAACAGGGTGCGCCCTTGCAACCGCTCGGGTATGAAGATGTGCTTGACCACGACGATGATGTGCTCAGGCTGCTCGCGACGTGCGAAGTAACCGCTGCGGCTGCGATCTAAAGCATCTATAACGGCAGCTGGATTCAGGAAGTGATAGGTTTCCGGCCCGCACAGCAAGGGTAGGAACTCCACATCTGGCTCGCAGTGCGGCTGCAGGATGCGTTGCGCCTTCTCGTTGCACGCCCAGCCGCTTCCGAAATGCACGAAGTCTTTGGGGCTAACCTGCCATCTATCCTCATCCTCCTCGCACCACATAAAGAGGCGTGGCGCCACCCAGTCAGGATTTCCATGCCCATAAGCACTCAGGGATTGTCTCCAGCCTTCTTCCGGATCGTAACCCAAGTCACAGGTATCTTCCAATTGGATTCGCCACGCGCGTGTATTGTCTTGATCCATGTGTCCTTGGTGCCTCTGCCTTCAAATGTAGCCACGAACAAGAATCAGCCCTTCACTTGATTGTAATAACTCGCGAACCTCTGCGCATAACGGTGCTCGCTCTTATCAGGCCGTGCCAGCCCGCGCTTGATGAGGTGCGCGTTGATAAAGGTCTTGTTCTCCAGATACACGTACGCCCGCCTTGTGCTCTCGACCGCCTCGCTTGAAGCATCGAACTTAAGCAACACCGGCTTGTTCAAGACAGCCGTCTGCAAGTACTTGAGTGCTTCCTCACGCTTCTCTTCGAGAGGCTCGACGCCCAACAGCATCACTTCCGCACCGTTATCCAGCTGCAGGCGATTGGGCGCAAGTACTTGGCGCACGCGCTGGCCGCGCGGCTTTGGCTGAGCCATGTCGGAGGCTTCGATGACGGAGCCGAAGCGCTGCGCTTTGGGATCGACCTGACGCTCCATACTGGATGCGAGCGGCTCGCTGGAGCTTGTTACGGCGCAGGACGGCGCGACCTTGAACTCGATGGGCTCTTGATACAGCGAGGGCTGGTGCAAGCCCAGGCGCTTCTGGATGGCCGGGGCGAAGCCAGCGTTAATCTCGTAGCCCAGGCCACGCCGCCCCAGATCCATGGCCGCCCGTATGGTGGTTCCGCTGCCCGCGAAGGGATCTAAAACCACTTCGTCCGCGAAGGAGAACATCTTGATCAGGCGGCGCGGCAGCTCAAGAGGGAACATCGCGATGTGGCCCTGCCCCTCGTGGCCCTGGCCCTGCTTCTCGCCCGCGAAGTTCCAGTGGCCGGAGAAGAATTGGTTCCATTCTTCGGGCGTCATGGCGCTCGCGGCCTTTTGCTCGGGCGTGACTTTGGGCGCTGTGCCCAGCTTCTTGAAGATCAAGATGAACTCGTAGTCGATCTTCAGGATGCCGTTGCGAGGATGCGGGAACGAGCCCATTACGGCCCCTCCTCCCGAAGCGTTCATCGTGGTCGCCTTCTGCCAGATGATGGCGCCCATGTAATCCATGCCCAACGCTTCGCAGGCGTGCACGATGCGCTCGCGGATGGGGATGACCTTGTAGCGCCCGTAGTGAGCCGCGCGCGCGAACTGGTCGCCTATGTTGATGCACAGGCGGCACCCTGTGCTCAGCACACGGAAGCACTCGCTCCAGACCTGGCTCAAGCTGGCGATGTATTCTTCGTAAGAGTCGTGGAAGCCGATCTGCTGCGGCGAGCCGTAGTCTTTAAGCTGCCAGTAAGGAGGCGAGGTCACGATGAGCTGAACCGAGGCGTCCTCGATCGGGCTCATGCCTCTGGCGTCGCCAAAGAAGATGGTGTGGCGTGCGCAAGGCTCGTTCATGCCCCGCTATTTTAGCGTCTCGAACGCGCGTCAAGTACTTGCAGGCTCCAAAACAACAGCAGCTACACTGCCTGCAACCATGACAAGCCTTTCCTCCAATCCTGCTGCCGAGCTTTTACGAGCCGCCGACTTCGCCGCTCAGCGCCACGCGCAGCAGAAGCGCAAGGGAGCTCAAGGCGAGCCTTACATCAACCACTTGCTCGAAGTCGCGGGCCTGCTGGCCGATGCCACCGATGGTCAGGACACCAACTTGCTCATCGCGGCCCTTCTGCACGACACGGTTGAGGACGTGGGCGTTTCGCGCCAGGAAATCGAGCGCTTGTTCGGCTCGGACGTGGCTGAGCTTGTGCTGGAAGTCACAGATGACAAGTCGCTGCCCAAGGCCAGGCGCAAGGAGTTGCAAGTCGAGCACGCGCCTCATAAATCCGGGCGGGCCAAGATGCTCAAGATCGCGGACAAGGTGAGCAACCTGCGCGCTCTGGTTTCGGGCCCGCCTCTCGATTGGAGCCTTGAGCGCAAGGCCGAGTATTTTGAGTGGGCTCGTCAAGTCGCCGAGGGTTGCAGGGGGCAGAACGAGAAGCTGGATGCGCTTTTCGATGCCTCGCACCGTCACGGGCTGGAGATGCTGAAGAGCGCCTGAAAAGCCGCAGCTATACTTGTGAGCCGCAAGTACTTGCAGCTCCTCATGTGTGCTTTGACTAATTGTTCTTCTTCCCTTGCGCCGCCTTTGTTTGGGCGCGAGCGTCGTCTGCTGGGCTGGCAGGGCGTGTCGCTGTGGCATCCTGCGCACTGGTTCCTGCGCTCGTTCGGAGGCAAGCACGACAAGGGCTCGCTGCGCCTCTTCGATGACGACGGGCTGCGCCTGGAAATTCTGTGGGAGAAGCCGCGCGCCCAGACCGATGTGCCCGTGTCGATCCAGAAACTGCTCGACTCGCTGGCCAAGGACGCCAAGAAAGCCAAGAAGCCCTTCCGCATCGCGGATCACCCGGACTTGCTGTCGCGCAAGCGCCCCGAGCGCGAGCAGGCCACGCCCTTCGGCTGGAGCGGGTATTCGTCGGACCCTCTGGCCACACAGGGCTGGGGCGCTTCGTGGCAGTGCTCGCACTGCGGGCGCGTCATGGTGGCTCACCTCATAGGTCGCTCGCACGAAGGCACGCGCGAGGCGCAGAAGCTGGCCTCCGAAATTATCTCCGGGATGTCGTGCCACGGCGCTGGAGGCTGGGAAGTGTGGAGCATCTCGGGCCTCAAGCTCGAAATCCCCGAAGAGTTCGAGCTGAGGAACGCGCGCCTGCTCGCGGGCCGCATCGAGTGGGAGTGGGAGCGCGTCGGCCCTCAGCTTCCTCTCACGCCGGCCTGGACTCGCTTCGATGAGCGCATCGCTTTAACACGCACCTCGGCTGCCAACATCGTGCTGCAAAACGAAGAGCTTCAAGATTACATCGCGCGCACCATGACCACGCCCGACAAAAAGCGCGCCTGGAGCCGAGCCGAGCCGTTCGAGCTGAGCGGAAGGCAGGGCTGGATCTTCCGTGGCCAGCCGCGCGAGATGCGCAAGCGCGGCCTGTTCACCGCCCAGCGCCGCTACGCCAAGAACAAGCCGCCCCAGATCGAGCTACGGGCCTGGCACGACGAGCCCAGCAACAAAATCTTCGCCCTCACCACCGAGCTAAGGGCCAACAACACCCAGGCCGGAGAAGACGTTCTGGACTCTATCGAGCAGCAGGTTGAGACGAACGAGGATGAGCTGAACTGAGCTCAAGAAAACCGTGTATAATGCGGCCATGACAAGAAGCGAGAAGATCGAGGCTTAGCTCGAACAGGAAGACGAGCGTTTCGTGCAAGCCACTCTGGACTCGGAGAAGTGCCTGGCTGAAATTGACAGATTGTCCAAGCTGCGTCGTAGCCATCTCAAGAGCATGATGGGAACGCTCATTTTCGCCTTGGCAGTTGGTGTACTCCACATCGTTGATCCGTCCGTTTCCAAGAATCCTTCGTTATCGAACTTTTTGTTTGCCATCATCGCGTATTCATACTTCAGCGCCGTATCGTTTTACGATGTTGCCGACATGAAGATCAAGATGCTCAAGGCGCTGCTGGCCGTGCGGGCTTAGGCGGCGTTTGGCGCGTTGCAAGTACTTGAGGTGCCACAAGGCGCACGCTTACAGGAGAAGGGCGCAAGGGCTATGCTGTGTGCTTGGCCCTTGCGCCCTCTGGATTAGCGGCTCAGCTCCTGTTCTGATTAACGACGCCCGCCCAGCTTGCCTGAGCGCAGGGCGTTGAACTGGCGCGGCACCTTCATTTTGCCGTTGGCCATGGCGCTCATCTGGCGCAGCATCTTGCGCATCTCGCGGAACTGGCCCAGCAAGCGGTTCACTTCCTGCACCGTGGTGCCGCTGCCCGTCGCGATGCGCCTTTTGCGGCTGCCGTTGATGATCTCGGGGTCGCGCCTCTCGTGCTTGGTCATCGAGCGCACGATGGCTTCGATGCGGCCCAGTGCCTTCTCGTCGATCTGCAAGCCTCCGGCCTGCGACATCGCTTTGCTGGCTCCGGGAATCATGCCCAGCAGGTTTTCTAGAGGCCCCATCTTGCGCACTTCCTGCATCTGCTGCAAGAAGTCGTCGAAGTCGAAGCTGCCCTCGCGCAGCTTGGCCTCCATGTGAACCGCCTGCTTCTCGGTGATCGAGCGCTCAGCCTTCTCGATGAGAGAAAGCACATCGCCCATGCCCAGAATGCGGCCCGCCATGCGGTCGGGATGGAACGGCTCCAGGGCATCCAGCTTCTCGCCCAGGCCCACGAACTTCACAGGCACGCCCGTCACCGCGCGCACCGAGAGAATGGCTCCGCCACGCGCGTCGCCATCGAGCTTGGTCAGGATCACGCCTGATAGAGGCAGCGTCTCGTTAAAGGCTGAGGCCGCGTTCACGGCGTCCTGGCCGGTCATGGCGTCCAGCACCAGCAGCGTCTCGTGCGGCTGCGTGACTTCGTGGACGCGGCGCACCTCTTCCATCATCATCTCGTCCACGTGCAGGCGCCCCGCCGTGTCCAGGATAACCACATCGTGCGCGTGCTCGCGGGCATATTTGACGCCAGCAGCGGCGATCTCGGGAGGAGGTGCGGTGCCCATCTCGAACACAGCGGCTCCGACCTGCTTGCCCACGGTTTGCAGCTGCAAAATAGCGCCTGGGCGGTAAATGTCGCAGGCCACGAGCAGCGGCTTCTTGCCATCGCGCTTGAGCCAGCCCGCGAGCTTGGCCGCTGTTGTCGTCTTGCCCGTGCCCTGAAGTCCGGCGAGCAGAATCACCGTTGGCGGCTGCGACGAGGTGTTCAGCCGGGTGATGTGCCCGCCCAGCAAATCGGCCAGTTCGTCGCGCACGATGGCGATGACCTGCTGATCGGGCGAGAGCGACTCCATGACAGCCGCGCCCAGAGCACGCTCGCGGACGCGGGACACGAAGTCCTTGACGATCTTGAAGTTCACGTCGGCTTCAAGCAGCGCGAGACGGACTTCTCGCATCGCCACATCGAGGTCGGCCTCGGAAACGCGGCCCTTGCCGCGCAGCTTGGCGAAGGTCTTGGAAAGCTTGTCACTCAGGTTCGAGAGCATAATTTTTTACCGTGCCACTGCAGAGATTAACCACAGAAGACACAAAGAACCACAGGTGGATCACAGAGAAGGCTTGAGAGACCGTCTGCAAGTACTTGTAGAGCACTCTCTTTATCTTCTCTGTGTTCCATCTGTGGTTCTTTGTGTCTTCTGTGGTTCGTGAATTATCAGTCGTGGGTTCCGAACATCGTATTGGTCCATTCGTGCGGGTCGAAGTCGCACAGATCCTCGACCTTCTCGCCCACGCCCAGCAGCTTGACCGGAAGGCCCGTCTCGTGGGCGATGGTCAGCACGATGCCGCCCTTGGCCGTGCCGTCCCACTTGGTCAGGATGAGGCCCGTCAGAGGAGCACTTTCGGCGAAGACGCGGGCCTGAGACAAGCCGTTTTGCCCCGTTGAAGCGTCGATGACAAGCAGCGTTTCTTGAGGAGCCGAGCCCGTCTCGCGCTCGATGACGCGCGCGATCTTGGCCAGCTCGTTCATCAGGTTCGACTTGTTGTGCAGGCGGCCCGCCGTGTCGATGAGAACCACGTCGCAGCCGCGCGCTTTGGCCGCAGCCAGACCATCGAAGACAACGGCTGCGGGATCGGCGTTTTGCTGCTGCGACACGACCTCGCTGTTCGAGCGCTTGCCCCATTCTTGCAGCTGCTCGATGGCCGCAGCGCGGAAGGTGTCGCCCGCGATGAGCAGCGGCTTGTGGCCGCGCCCCACGAGCTGAGCCGCCAGCTTGCCGATGGAAGTGGTCTTGCCCACGCCGTTGACGCCGACGAAGAGCCAGACCGTCAGGCCATTGCGGTTCCACCTCAAATCAACCGGGCTGGCGTTCTCGGCTCGGTTGCGCTCAGCGGCTTCGAGAGCGGCCTGGTGCGCCTGGGCCTGAACCTCGGCCTGCACCGCTTCCTCATCTACAACAGAAACTTCGAAGGATGCGGGCTCCTCGAGCTCAAGTACTTGGGGCGCTTGAGGCTCGTCTTCGAGTTCGAGGGGTTCGAGATCGACATCGATCTCGGGGTCTGGCTCAAGGGTGGGCTCGGGCTCCAGATCAGGCTCGGCTCCGGGAGCGGAGGAGGCGTTGCGTCGCGCGAAAAGGCGCGAGATCAGGCTCTTCTCGCGGGCGGCTTCTCGCTCCTGGCGAGCCTTTTCGCGCGCGGCTTCGCGGGCCTGGGCTTCGGCTCGGGCGCGAGCGGCAGCTTCTTCTCTGGCTTTTGCGATGGCCTCGGCTCGCTCGCGGGCCTGGGCTTCCTTGCGCTCCCTGGCCTCGGTTTCCTGGCGCGCTCTGGCTTCCTGGCGGGCGCGAGCTTCGGCTTCGACCTTGGCGCGGGCCTCGGCTTCGGCTCGGGATTGGGCTTGCTCTCGGGCCTGGGCGCGCGATTGGTTGTGGGCTTCGTTTTTGGTGTCGCCGGTGCCGTCGAGGATCTCCTCGACGCGCTGGCGCAGGATCTGGTGCGCGGCCACGTCGTCGCTGGCCTTGCCCCTTCTGGCGGCCTCGCGCACGCACGAGATGAGGTGGCCAGTGGTTTCAAGCGACACATCGCTCATCACCAGCGTTTCCTCCCACTCTTCCAGGAGCGACTCGTCCAGGCGCCGCCCGCCCAGATTGCGGAACAGATTTCTCAACATAGCTTGGGCCAAGCTCCCTCAGTCTCTTGGATTTCTTACTTCTCACCGCCGGCTCTGCGCTTTCCCCTTCATCGAAGCGGCTGTGGCCACAGTTTAGCGGCGCGCGCGAGTGGCTATGATCTGTGGAGGCCGCCAGGCGCGCCTTCATTGGAACGAATGGGAGACGATTCGTTCCTCCAGGCGCGGTTTCTCGCGTCCCGGCAGCCTGAGCTGGGGTGCAAGTACTTGGGGTGCTCCCGTGTTTTACGAGGCCTTGCGCTCAAGGCAAGGGCTGTGCTGAAGCGCGCTCGCTCTGCGCCCTCTCTACCCTTGCGCTAAGCTTTGGGTGCCATGAACACCCGACTGCTCGCCCTGCTGCGCGACCCCAACGATCAAGTTCCTCTCGAACTCCACGCCTTCACCCGTGAGCCCGGCTTCTCCTCGTCCCAGGCCGCGACCTCAAGTACTTCGGATTCTTCTCGCGTGCGCGAGGGCGTTCTGGTGCAGCCCCAGACGGGACGCTGGTATCCCATCGAGGACGGCCTGCCCTCGCTGTTCGCGGATGCCCTGCGCGTGGGAGGGCAGCGCGAGCGCGAGGCGACCTTCGCTCACCGCCACAGGAATCACTTCCAGGACCTTGGCCTGAGCACAGAGGAAGGCAGCTCAAGCTCCGCAAGCGGCTCGGCAAGCGGCTCGGCAACTGGCTCGGACAGCGCTGAGGATTTCGCGCGCATTGATTCGGAGCGTGCGGCGCGCGACGAGCAGGCCGAGGCTTACGACAGGATGCTGGCCCTGCGCGCCCTGGAGCTGTTCGAGCGCCCGGCCTACGTGGGAGCCATCAAGAACGCTCTCAACGGAGCCCAGCCCGGAGCGCCGGGCAACCTGCCCCTGCTTGAAGCGGGCTGTGGCACAGGGCGTCACACGGGCTTCTTTGCGGAGTCGTGCGATGAGCTGGTGGCTGTGGATATGTCGCGCGACTCGATCGAGCGCAACCGCGTGCGCCACGCCGGACGCACGCGAGCCACGATCCACTTCATACACGCAGACCTGACGCACCTTCCCCTGCGCTCCGCGAGCTTCTGCGCCACGGCCCACTGCGGCGTGTATGAGCACATCCCCTCGCGCGAGCTGCGCCAACAGTTCCTGCAGCACGCACAGCGCACTCTGGCACCCCAGGGCACGCTGCTGCTCTCGGCTTACCGCTACGCTGGGCTGGCCAGGCTGTTCGAAAAGGAAGGCGAGCACGAGGGAGGCATCCCGTTTGTGCGCTTCACTGAGGACGAGCTGCGAGGCGAGGTCGAGCCCTTCTTCGAAATCAAGACGTTTCGCGAGAACCTGGCCATCTATATGTCGATGCTCACGGCCACGCCGCGCGCCCAATGCTGAGCCTGCGGGCCTCAAGTACTTGCACGCCCTGGCACGCCGGGCGCAACCCGGGGCAGCAGTGAACGTTGGGCTTGGCTCATGGCCAAGCCCGACGATTCCAAACAGCACAACTCAAACCCCAGAGCCCCAGGCCAGCGCTCGCGCTCGCTGCTCGGACAGATGCTCGGACGCCTGGGCTGGCCCTCACATCGCAGCCGCGAAGAGCACTTAGGTCCAGGGCGCGGCGGCTTGTGGTGGCGCTTGCTGGGCTCACTGGCTGTGATGTGGTGGCTGGTGGCCTCTGGCGCGGATGCCTTGCTCCAACGCTGGTGGCTGCGCGATGCTCAGGGCAATGCTCAGGGCGCTGATACCTCAAGTACTTGGGGCCTGGATTTCGTGGCTGCTCACGCGCGCCTGGAGGTGTTCCGCTGGGGCGGCACCTTGCTGGGCGCTCTTGTGTGCGGCGCCTGGGTCTGGCGTCAGGGGCGCATCGCGGTGGCCAACGCGCGCGAGAGCCCGGCTTCTCTGGGCGTGCTGTGGCGCGCGGGCGAGGCCGAGCTGCCAACTTTGAGCGGGCTGAGCACGCCTCAGACGGGGCGCTGGATTCCTCTGGAAGACAAGCTGGGCCTGGATCGCTTTCGTGGCGCGGCCCTGCGTGCGTGCGTGGCTGGAGCGGCTCTTCTGGGCGCGACTCTGGGCGGGAGGGCCTGGCCGCTGTGGTTGGAGTTCTGGGCCGCGCGCCCGCTTGATGTGCGCGAGCCCTGGCTGGGCCAGGATCTTTCGTTCTACCTGTTCCGCCTGCCCGCCCTGGACTTCGCCTGGCGAATGCTGCTGCTGGCGCACTGGATGGCCCTGGCCCTGAGCGTGGCGATTTATCTGTTTGAAGACTCGCTGCAGCTGGGGCGGCGACTGTGGGCCTCGGCGCGCGCCCTGCGCCACCTGGCGGTTCTGCTCGCCCTGGCTCTGGCCTGGAAGTCCGTGGGCACGCTCTTGTATCCCTTCGAGCTGCTGGTGCGCCACTCGCCCGAGTGGAGCGGGCCGCACGCCCTGGACTGGTTCTGGCGCCTGCCCCTTAACTTCGCATCTGCCGCAGCGTCACTGCTCTGTGCCCTGCTCTGCCTGCGCGCCTCTCGCCGCAACAGGCCCTCAGCCGTGCTGAAGTGGTCGCTCGCTCCTCTGCCCCTGTCGTGGCTGCTCGTGAACGCCCTGCCAGCCCTGCACGACGCCTCCTCCTCGCGCCAGCTCATCGACGCGCAGGACGCTCCCTTCGCCCGCGCTCAGGTGAGTTGGACTCGGCTCGCCCTGGGTTTTTCCGAGGCCGCGCCGCCTAACACGCCGCCCAATTCGGCTCAAGCCGCGCGATCGCTCAGCGAGGCGCTTGGCTCGCGCGAAGTGGCGCTGTGGGCACAGCGAAATGCCCAGAGCTCGGATTCGTCAAACCTGGGGGCTTTGGACGCGCCGGGAGGCTCAAGTACTTGGGGCAGCTCGCGGATGCTGTGGCAGCGGGCCACAACAGGCCGCTTCGAGCCGCGCACCTGGGAAGAGCGCCACCTCGATGTCTCTTCAACGCTTGCTTTGAAGAGGTTCTCGATTCAATTATCTCCGCCTCCCGCTGCCCCGGCGCCTTCAACGTCGCCCGAGATCAGCGTGGTGCAGGCAACAAGCAGCGCCCACCTTCAGTTGCGCGACGAGCATCAGATGCCTCTGCTGGCTGGCGTTGACGAGACCGATTCGCCGGGCCTGCTGCTCGACAGCGAGGTCGCTGAGGTCATGGCCACAGCGGAAGCTCTGCGCCAGGGCTCTGAGCCCAGAGCCGAGCCGAGCAAAGGTGGAAGCCCGCAAGCTGCCCTTCCCGATTCGTTCTTTGGCAATTCCAGCAGCACGGCTCAGCTCGCAGCTCTGGGTGCCGGGCGCACACTGCCTGTGTTCCGCGTTCTGAACACTTCTAAAGCGACTGCGCCGGGCCGTTCTTCGGAAGCCAGCAGCGAGCAGCAAGCCGGCGTAGCTGGCGTGGGCGTGGCTCTGGATTCGGCCTGGAAGAGGTGGCTGGCGGCCTGGCGCTTCGGCTCGCTGCGTCTGGCCCGCTCGCCTCGCGTGGATGAGGGCGCTCGCCTGGCCTGGAGGCTGGACGTGTCGCAGCGCTGCCGCAGCCTGGCTCCTTTTCTGTCCTGGCCCGATGCCCCTCGGCCCCTGCTCGATGAGCAAGGGCACCTGTTCTGGATGCTCGACGGCTACACGCTCAGCGCAGCCTTTCCCCTGGCTCGCTCTCTTGACACCGCCTCGGCCTTCGCCTCGCCCGATCTGAACAGCACGCGCGTGCCGCGAGCCCAGGACACAGCAGTCAACCAGGCGCAGCAGGAAGCCGATTCGCAAAGGCGCAAGAACCTGATCCTGAGCGTGATCCGGCGCCAGGAAATCCTGTCGCGCCTGGCCCTGAACCTGGATGGCTTCAACTGGGCGCGCGCCTCGGTCGTGGCCCTGGCCGATGCCAGCACCGGCAGCGTGCGCCTGTTCCCCCTGCAAGGGCGCGACCCCATCCTGAGCCTGTACCGCCGTGCCCTCCCCGAGCTGTGGAGCCCAGCTCAAGCCCTGCCCACCTTCGCGCGAGCCGCTCTGCGCACGCCGCCTCACCTGGCCTGCCTGCAAGCCTCTGCCTGGGCCAGCGCCATGAACGCCGCTTCGCGCCCAGACAATGCTCCCGCGCCCACCGTGCAGCCGCATCCCTGGCGAGCGATCAACTTCTTCTTTATCCCCGCCTCGCAAGGTCTGCGCACAGGAGTTCTGCTTCAATCTTCGCCTGATGCGGGCACAACTCGCAGCACGAGCACCTCAAGTACTTGGGCCGCCGCTATATCGCCCGCTTGGGGCACGCCGCAGTTGAACGGAGGGCCGCTCAAGACCAACTGGCAGGCGCACCTGTTCGCGCCAGGCCCGCGCCCGAGCCTGGACTGGAACCTCGTGGACGCGCTGTCGCCCCTGGAAGCCGATTCCGATCCTCTGCACTGGCTCCTGCGCCAGCGCTCGAACCAGCTCAACTCGACAAGCACCACGGCTGCCACACGGGCTTCCCCCACGGAGCAGGCGGAGGCGCATCAAAATTGGAGGCTGGCGCGCGACCTGTGGAGCCAGGAGCTTCAGGCCCAGCAGCGAGGCGATAAAAGTGCCGCCCAGAAGCTGCAAGCCCAACTGGGGCAGATTCTTGAACGCAACGCGCAACGCACACCATAATGGAAGCAGGCGTGTGGCACGACAAAGCGCAACCTGAGCCAACAGCAGGCGTTATCCTATGTGCCAGGTAGATTTAAGCGAGGAAGATGGCGATGATTCACTACACCGAGAAGGATGCTCTGGCCGCGCGCAGCGAGGAGCTCGAAGAACAGGAGCCTCTGGAGATTTTGCGCTGGGCCTTGCAGGAATATGGCTCCAGGCTCACGATGGCCACGGCTTTTGGAGCCGAGGGCTGCTCCCTGATCGCGATGCTGGCTCAGCTGCGCGACGAGACGGGCATCGAGGCCGACATCTTCAACCTGGACACCGGCTACCAGTTCGCGCAGACGCTGGACTTGCGCGAGCGCCTGCAAACACGCTACAAGCTGCCGATCCGCTTCGTGCGCAGCCAGGAAACCGTGAAGGAAATGGAAGCCCGCTTCGGCGGCCCTATCTACAAGAGCCGGCCCGATGAGTGCTGCCACCTGCGCAAGATCGTGCCCCTTTCGGACGCGGTTCAAGGCTTCGAGGCCTGGATCTCGGCCATACGCCGCGACCAGACTCCCGAGCGCGCGATACAGCCCATTGTTGGGCCGGACCTGCGCTACCCCTTGGTCAAGGTCAACCCCCTGGCCAACTGGAGCAAGGCGCGTGTGTGGGAATACATCCAAGAAAACAACGTGCCCTACAACCCCCTGCACGACGTGGGCTTCCCCTCGATTGGCTGCTACCCCTGCACGCGCCCTGTGCAAGAAGGCCAGGACGACCGCGCCGGGCGCTGGGGCGGCGTCAAACGAGAGTGCGGCCTCCACGTCGTTGACACACCCGCCCGGTAGCCTTTGTCTACCTCCGGCGTCGGCAAGAGCTTAAATTAAGACGCCGCGCTGCAACAAATGCAGCGCGGCGTCTTGATCTGTCGGCTTCGCGATTGGGCCCCTCACGTACTTGCGCTTGAGAAGCTTTTTGGCGCACAAGGGATTTACATCCCCATAATCTGGTAGCCGCCATCGACATACAGCACCTGGCCCGTCATCATGGCGGAGGCATCTGAGGCCAGGAAGAGGCCCGTGCCGCCCAGGTCGCCCGGCTTGCCTTCCCAGCTCAGGGGCGAGTGCTCGCGCACGTGCTTGAGCATCCCCGAGAAGCCCGCGATGCCGCGCGCCGCCAGCGTGTTGGTTGGGCCTGCGCTCAGGCAGTTGACGCGGATGCCCTGAGCGCCCAGGTCATAGGCCAGGTAGCGCGTCGTGGCTTCCAGAGCGGCCTTGGCCACGCCCATCACGTTGTAGTTGGGGATGACCTTGGTCGAGCCGTGGTAGGTCATGGCCACCATCGAGCCGCCCTGAGTCATCAGGGGGGCCGTCTCGCGCGCCAAAGCGATCAGAGAATACACCGAGATGTCGTTGGCCACGCGGAAGTCCTCGCGCGTGGTAGGCAAGAACGCGCCTTCAAGAGCCGCCTTGGGCGCGTAGGCCACCGAGTGCAGCATCAAATCCACACGCTCGGTCTTGCTCCTGACGAACTCGAAGAAGCGCGCGATTTCCTCGTCGCTGGACACATCGCACGGAGCCAGGGCCACGTCCGAGCCAAAGGTTGAGGTTAGCTCCTCGACGTTTTCCTTGACGCGCTCGCCCTGGTAGTTGAAGATCAGCGTGGCCCCAGCCTGGTGCCAGGCCTGAGCGATGGCCCACGCGATCGAGCGCTTGTTCGCCACGCCAAAGATCAGCCCGACTTTGCCTGCCAGTGGTTTGTCATTCATAAAAGGTTTTCAGATCCCAGTTGTCAGTTTTCAGAGCCCTTTCGGGCAAGCCCGTTTACCCCTCCGCTCACAACGCAGCCGCCCTGCAAGTACTTGCAGGGCGGCTGCGCTTTAGAAACGGTTCAAGCAATCGGTTCAAGCTTAATACGCCGTGCGCAGTTGGCGGCGGCGCCTGTCGTTGAAGAAGTCGGGGTCGCCGAAGATGTAGATGCGCACCACGCGGTTGTTGCGGATCGTGAAGACCACGTTGTAGCTCTGCTCGTAACGCAGCTCAAACGTCCGAAACGCCTCGTTGCCCGCTGCGGCCGCTCCTCCACCCGCACCGCCTCCTCCGCCGCCTCCTGACCCTGGATAGCCTCCTCCGCTTCCCCCTCCGCCTGAGCCTGGATAGCCTCCGCCGCCTGAGCCCGACGAGCCGCCCGCGCTGGCGGGAGTGTTGATTCCCACGCTGGCGATGGACGTGGTGTAGCTCTCGATGGTGTCGGGGTAGCCGTAGCGGAAGAGCACTTTGCGCAGGTCATCGCCCAGCTTGATGGTGTGGCGCGGGTCTTCAAGCTGCGTGTTGGCGATTGGAGAAGCGGTTCCCGCCACCACGATGGCGTCGCAAAAGCCCAGGCGATCGACCACGAAGCCCATCGAGTAGGTGTCTCGGTTGTAAAGCCACTGCACGTGGTTGTTGTCCAACTGAACCGTGATCGCCGAGGCCCAATCGGGAATGCCGCCGTTGGGCGAATCAGGGAACAGAGACGCCACCTCGGGCGGTTGCTGGTTGATGTTGATGCCAGTCACGCTCGCCGCAGCCGAAGTGCTGGCCCCGCCCGACCCGCCAGATGAGCTGCCCGGATAGCCGCCGCCACCTCCACCTCCACCTCCGCTGCCAGGATAGCCGCCTGAGCTTCCACCCGAGCTTCCACCTGAGCTTGTCCCGCCAGCTGCGAGCAGGGCGGGCACTACAACAGCCGTTGGATTGCCGTGCAAGGCGAACAGGCCGTAGCGATCGATGCGGTTGAACGCATCCTTATCCACCGCGCGCGTGCCGATGCCGATGCCGCACAGCTGGAACTCCAGGGGATAACGCACCCAGCGCGGCACAACAGGCCGGGGCGGAGTCGCGGGGCGCACCGAGGCCGGGCGGATCACACGAGGAAACCTCTGCGCCGAGCTCTTGACCTGCGGGCCGCTCCCCTTGAGCCTGGGCAGAGCCGGAACCGAAACATCGGGAGGCAGAGACGCCAGCGCTCCCGCTCCGGGCAGTGAATACACCGAAGCTGGCAGCAGCTTGCCGTCGAGCGTGGGCGTGAGGCCTGTCCACTCCATATTCGCCTGCGCCTGCTGCAACAGCTTGATCTGCTGCAGAGGCAAGTAGCGAGGCAAGGGCTTGAGAGGCCCCGTGTAAGCCGGGCGAGGGCGCGCTGATGACTGGCGAGGCAAAGCCGCCAGGCGCGTGCCGTGGCTGGCTTTGCTCAAGCGCGAGGAACGGTGGCGCCCGCGTGAGGGCGCTCCGTGCGAAGCCGTGGCAGCCAGAAGAGCGCCCACGGCACCCAGAGCGAGCAGGCGCGGCAGGGGACGAGCAATGCGAGTTCCAGCGGCGGGTGCAGCAGAAGGTGTCATGTGGTCTTCGACTCTTTGTTCCATCCGGGTGCGGCTCCCTTTCAAAAGCAAGTACTTGAACGCTGCCTCAGTATGCACCGCGCACGCCCGTTTCTAACAGCAACAGCCTGCGCCAGCCCCAAGTACTTGAAGAGCCGCAGAGTTTTCGTCGTTGCCAGGCCTGGAGGGGCAGGCACAAGCCCGGCTCATCGGCATCAAGCTAAGCGTACCGGGAATCCATTCCCCAGCGCACTTTTCCTTCAAGTACTTGCAACTCAGCCTTTGCCTTCACTCACGCTGTCCTTCAGGTCGCGTGCTTCCCAGGCAACAATCCAAAGCCAGGGCAGACACTCCCCGGCCAATCCCGCCAGCATGGGGCTTCAGCCCGTGGCGTGCACCATGTTCACGTTCTTGGCCCACACGCCCGACGCCACAGGAGCGCCAGGCTTCTGGCGGTAGATGCGGTAGCGCGTGCCCGGCGTGTCGCAGTAAAAATACGACTTGTCGCCGTCCACGAACAGCTCGAAGCCGCCTCCGCTCTGCAAGAACACCTCACACAACTGCCTGCTTTCAATCGCCACCGACAAAGGCACGTTCGACGGCTGGCCTCCAGTTCGCACCGGCCCCTCGCCCAGCTCGTCCAGCTTCCACAAGCCCTCGCGCTGGTTCAGGAAGCGAGGATCGCGCCCGCTTTTTTCGTCCACGTTGCGCGTATCGGACACCATCTTTATCACAAACCTCTTGCTCGAAACAAGGGGTTGCCCATCCAGAGCCACCGCCACCAGAGTCCCGCTCTTGAAGTTGCGCACCCGCAGCCCAGGCGCCAGCACACGCCCCACGCCCACCATATTCCCGCACAAAGCTTGCACCTGGGGCGCTGAAACCACCAGGCGCCCGCTCGCAGCATCGCGCCACATCTGGCCGTTGTCGGCGCCCAGGACGTTTTGCTCAGAGGCATTGTGCGCGTTGGGCACGCCGTAGAACGTCTGCATCGCGTCCAGGCTGGCTCTCAGCACATCCATGGGCTCCAGGTTGCCGCACACAAAGCGCTGCTTGGCCTCGTCCACAAAGCCCGCGGCCACGCCTCGCTCGCCGTTGTGACCCAGCAACTTGAGCCCGCGCGCAGACAGAGGAGCCAGAGGCAATCCCAGTTCCAGATCCCGCGTCTGCTGCGCTCCAGCATCGAAAAGCAGGCCGTCGTAAGTCAGCGCAACATTTCCAACCGGCTGCGGGACCAGCCCGTATTCCTCCAAGTACTTGGGCGTGGACAACTGCCGCCCGCTCAGGTCACGGGCCAGGCTGGATGTGTGCAGCACAGCAGGCGCGCCCTCAAAAGTGCCCAGCCCAGAGCGTCCAGGCGGCACAATCAAAACGTTGCGTCCATCGGCCACCTTGTAAGTCGGCCCGTCATAAAAGTCGTTCTCGACACGTGAAACCCAGCCCAGCGCGTAAAGAGGATGGTAGTAGCGCGTGTAGGTGTAGGCGTCAACGGTGTTGTAAGGGACGACGATGCGGTGCGTCGAGGGCTGGATCAAGCCCTTCAAGAAGATCTGGGCGCAGATGCCGGCCAGGCCCCAGCGCGAAGGATCGGAGCGCACGTTGAAATACGAAACCCGAGCCGTGGGCTTGGTCTCGTAGGCGAACAAGATCATCGCGTCCACATCGTGCAGAGCCGCGTAAGTGGCCGCCTCAATCATGCCGGTTGAGCGTGAACGGTTGGGCCAGCAGTAGTTCCACTCGCGCACAACTAAAGGCACGCCATGCACCCGAGCCAGGGAAATCGTCGCCGCCATGGAGCGGTCGTCGATGTCCGAGACGGGGTTGGTGTTGTGGTAGAACGAGGGCGGCGTCCACGAGGCCTTGCCCACGCCCCAGAAGGGATGATCGTAGTAGAAGTTGGCGCCTATGTAATCCATCTCGCGCGACAGTCCGCGCAGATCCGCGATGTCATCGAAGCGGCCCGTCGCTGAGATCGGCACCTTGACGCCGATGCCGCGCAGGAACTTCTTCATGTCGCGGAAGTACTTGATGTGCACATCATTGGCGAACAGGGCTCCATCGTTGAGCCTGGACTGGCCGGCGAAGGGCTTCTGCGCTTCGGGCAGCTGGTTCACGTACCACGTCATGGCCGGAACCTGAACCGTGTTCTTTTCCAGATTCTCGCCGCTTTGCAAAGGCGGCAGCGCGCCCTTGGGGTCGCTCCACGAGGCGGCCAGGGCCTCGGTTGTCTTGTATTTGGCCTTGAGCCAGGCATTCCACAGCGCCTGGAAGTTGCGGGCGTAAGGCTGGGGCATCGAGCGCCACACGTCGCGGCGCATGAACAAGCCCGACTCGTCATAGAGCTCCAGCATCACAACAGCCGGGTCATCGGCGTAGGCGAGCTTGGTGTAAGGGTTGACGTGGTCGCGCAGCAGCTTCTTGGCGTATTCCTTTTGCAGCTCGATCAGGTGAGGATCGAAGACCGAGTAAGGCCGCGCGCCGCGCCCGATTCCCTCGGGGCTGGGCACGCCGTCGCCGCTCTTGAAGTGGCGGTAGTCGAGCAGGTCTAAGTAGACGTGGATGCCGGCTTGCTTGGCCTTGAAGATCCAGTAGTCGAGCTTGCGCACGGCCTCGGGATCGAAGTGGCGCGAGTCACGGCGGTTGAGGTCGATGATGCCGCCGCGCTCATCGAAGTGATGCAGGCGCAGCAAGTTGAAGCCCGCAGCCGCGAAGTTGCGCACGATCTTGTCGATCTGGGCATCGCTTTCGTTGAGCGTGGTGTTGGCGATGTTGATGCCCCAGAACCGAGCGCGCGTGCCATCGGCCCAGTAGAAGTGCTCGCCCTTGCGCTGCAAGAAACCGCGCGTGCCCGCAGGAGCCTGGAGCAGCTCGGAAAAGTCGTGCAGCGAAGAGCGCGGGAAGGGCGTGCGGTTGGGATCTAAAATCGGCTCGTCGGGCTGAGCCGAGATGGAAGCAGTCGAGGAAACAAGGGCAAACGCGGCTGCCAGTACTTGCAGCGGGCGAAAAAAGCGGCGGAAGTTCACGAAGACAATCCTTTGGCGCGCGGAGATGCGGGGATGAAAGGCGCCCCTGAAGGATAAGAGATGCGGGCGCGGCGCGAAAGGACAAGGGCGAATCTGGATGTTCGCCAAGTACTTGAGACTGTTAAAGAGCTTGGGCTTGGGGCCGGGGAGAGAGCCACCCTCCACAAGCTCTACTCAACCGAAGCCACCGCTTCATCAATCACGGCTTCGGAGGCTGCGAAGAACTGGATGCCCTTGGACGCAATGGCCGAAGCAATAAAGCCCAGCACCAGGAGATACAGCACGCTCAGAACCTGCGCGGCCAGCACGCTAACCGCGCCCTGCACCATCGACTGCGTGCTGGTGCCCGAAGCGCGGCTGAACTGCTGCGCGAGAAAATCGGGCCTCTGAAATTCCTGGAAGCCGTGCAGAGCTTGCAAGAACACAAAGCCCAGCAGAGCCGAGCCCACGGCAAACAAAGCCAGCCCGATCCAGCGCGCGGTCTGGCGCCAGCGGCGGCCCGAAGTCAGGGCCGCCCGAGGCACGCGCATCGGAGCCGAGAGCGCGGACGCTTGGGATGGCGCGAGGGGAAGCGGTGTGGAGGCGACCTCAGCGGAGGTCACGGCAACATCGGGCTCGCGCGGCGCGGACGACACGCGGCGGGCGAAGGGATCGGGCGAGGAAGCGGGGTTGGCCATTGGAAAAGCAAGGGGCAGAGCCAAGGTTTGGGTTACCAGAGCACGCGCCTTTGCCACGTCCAAACGACGCCCGGCGTGCCCAAAAACAACCTCAGAATCTGTCTGGAGCCTTGATAAACTATAGCCTCAGAGTTTTCTGCTCGCAATTTCGTCCTCTGCTTCAACCGCGCTCATGAGCAACCGCATCCGCAAGCTCGACCCACACATCGCCAACCAGATCGCCGCCGGAGAAGTCATCGAGCGCCCGGCCAACGCCGTCAAGGAGCTGGTCGAAAACGCTCTCGATGCCCAGGCGCGGCGTATCACCATCGACATAGAGGACGGCGGCAAGAAGCTCATCCGCGTGCGCGACGACGGCTCAGGCATGGAAGCTGGCGACGCCGTGCTCGCCCTTCAACGCCACGCCACTTCCAAGCTGCAAGCCGCTGAGGATTTGTATTCGATTTCCACACTTGGCTTTCGAGGCGAGGCTTTGCCTTCGATCGCAGCCGTCTCGCACCTTCAGCTCACCACCTTGGAAACAGGAGCCGAAAGCGGCGTGAGATTATCCGTTGAGGCCGGGGAAGTGGTGGACATCGAGGAAGTCGGGACGACTCCAGGCACCGACATCGCGATTCGCAACCTGTTCTTCAACACGCCGGCCCGCTTCAAGTTCTTGAAGAGCGACTCAGCTGAGGCGGGCCGCATCGCCGAGATGATCGGGCACCTTGCGCTGGCTTATCCTCAGGTCGCCTTTCGCGTGCGCCACAACGGAACCGAGCTGCTGCGCTGCGAAGCCGGAGGCAATGCCTTCAACGCCGTGGTTTCGGTTCTGGGCCGCGAAGTCGCGCGCCAGATGATGCCCATCGCGCCCTCCTCCGAAGCCGAGTCCAGCGAAGTCAAAGTGGCGGGTTTTGTGGGCTCGCCCAGACTAACCAGGGCCAATCGCAACGCCCAGATCTTCTACGTCAATGGCCGCGTGGTCAAGAACCGAGCGCTGCAACACGCCATTCAAGCCGCTTACGAGGGCCTGATCCACGGAGGCGCGCGCCATCCCGTCGTGGTGATTTTCATCTCGCTGCCGCCCAACGCAGTCGATGTCAACGTGCACCCGACCAAGAGCGAAGTGCGCTTCGCCCGCGAGTGGGAAGTCCATCACGCCGTGCGCCTGGCCATTCGCGAAACCCTGGTAGCCTCCCAAGTCGCGCCCGATTGGGACTGGAAGAGCGGCGTGCCAGGAGGCTCGCCTGCCAACGGCTTCAACCCCTCTGCAAGTACTTCGGGGGCTCAGGGCAGCTCAACCCCTTCGGTGTGGGCCGCGATGCCCGAGCTGCCACGCCCCAATTCCCCGCCCTCAAGCGCGCCTTCGTGGGACTCGTTCGCGCGCGGCCTGCGCCCCGACTTCTCTGCGGGCGAGGAAGCCCCGCCCAACGCTTCCAATACTGCCGCAAGTACTTGGGACGCGCCTTCCCCGAACGGGAACGCAGCAAATGGAAACGCGAGCACGAACGCGCTGCAGCCGATGCTTTCGGGAATGGAGGAGCCCGAAGAACAGAAGATGAGGCTGCGGCCTCTGGCTCAGATCTCGAACAACGCTTACATCTTGTGCGAGGCTCAGGATGGCTTATACATCGTGTGCCAGCACCGCGCGCACGAGCGGATTCTGGCCGATCGAGCCATCGCAGCCGCTGCGCGCGAGCCCGTTCCCTCGCAGCGATTGGTGATTCCGTTCACGAGTGAAGTCGGGGCGCGCGTGGCGGCTGCCGTCGAGGAGAACACGGCTTTGCTGCGCGAGCTTGGCTTTGAGGTCGAGGCCTTTGGCGGCAACTCCTTGCTGGTGCGTGCGGTTCCGGTTCTGGTGGCGCACAAGGATTACGAAGTGGCCTTCGCGGACTTGCTGGACGAGCTCGTCTCGGGAGGCGGAGGGCGCGATCTGGAAGCGCGACGCAAGAAGCTCTTGACCTTGCTGGCCTGTAAGAACGCGATCAAGGCCGGCGACCCTCTGCCCAACGAGCAGATGCAGAGGCTTGTCGATGACTTGCTGGAGCTGCCCAACCCGAGCATCTGCCCGCACGGGCAGCCGATCTTGATCCGCATCACCACGCTGGAGCTGGACAAGAAATTCGAGCGCGAATACGCCTGGCGCTAAAGAAGCCGGGCTCCACGGTTCCACGTTATGTAGTGTGGGGCGAGATCCCCTCGCCCTTACAGAGTGCCCGCCTCCTCGCGCGTTTTTAAGCCAAACCTCCTCCCAAAGCCCGCGAGCCCAAGGCAAGTACTTGTAGCCACTTCCGTTCTTGGCGCGCCAAGCCCTCAGCGCGCCGGGCTAAGGAAACGGCGCTCGCGGGGAATAGTGAAGCGCTTGAGGCAAAGCCTCAAGTCCTTGAGGAGCAGCGCGAACATCGCAAACGAAAAATCGCAGCGGCTACACTGCGCGCCATGAACCCTCAGCCGCCTCAGAACCACGCGCAGCCCGAGGACACGGGGCACCGCTCGCCCTCAACCGAGCAGCACCGAGCCCAATCGAAGGGCGTGGCTCACATCCAGTGCGCCGTGCTGACGGTTTCGGACACGCGCTCGCTGGAAGACGATCGTGGCGGCTCGCTCCTCGTGGAGTTGCTGCTGGGCGCGGGGCACCGCATCGAGCGGCGCGATCTGGTGCGCGATGAAGTGGAGCCGATTCGCGATTGGGCGCTGCAAGTACTTGAGGGCGGATCCGAAGTTCTGCTGGTGACTGGAGGCAGCGGCATTGGGCCGCGCGACGTTTCGCCCGAAGCGCTGCGCCCTCTGCTTTCCAAAGAAATGCCGGGCTTTGGCGAAGTGTTCCGAATGCTGAGCTGGGAAGAAGTCGGGGCTGCCACTGTTCTCTCGCGTGCCTTTGCGGGAATCATGGAGCGCGTGGCCAAGGGAGAGGAGACACGGCGCGCGTTGCTGTTTGTGCTGCCGGGCTCGACCAATGCGGTACGCCTGGCGATGGAAAAGCTCATTTTGCCCGACCTGAGCCACTTGGTGCGCGAAGCACGAGGGCGCGGCGCAAGCTAAAGTGAGCAGCAAGAGACGGAGGCACAAGATCGAGAACGGGGAGCTATGGAACAGGACGCGGAGAGCCTTTTGTGGAGCACATACCGCACGATAGGAGCGGGCTGGCCCGACTACTACGCGCTGCTGCGCGAGCCTCGCGAGGCCGGAACCGAGGCTTTGCGTCTCTCGATCAACGCCCTGTATGCTCACGCCGGGGCCAACCGCGACCACCGCGACATCCGCCGCCGCTTCTACTACCAGATGCTGCAAGAGAAAGTCCTGCCCGAAGCGCGCCGTATCCTGCTCGATGAAAGCGCGCGCCGCTCCTACGATGAGCAGTGGCAAATACACGCGAGCAATTTGCCAGGTGCGATTTCCTATGAGCATTTCCTGGGGGCTCTGCCCAGCGCGAGCCAGGCCAGCAGCCAGCTCGATGTGCAAATCGCTCAGGAGCTGACGGCTCGCCTCGAAGCTCAGCTCGCTCTGCAGCGCGCGGCTCAGGAAAAAACGGAGATGAGCGAAGATGAGATGGGCGCTCTGCCCGTCACCTCGGCTCCCGAGGCTTCGCTCGGCACCTCGCTGGCGCAAATAGCCACCGCGCGCGCGGCCCAGCCCAGGCAGCCTGAGCTCATCGAGCCCAACCCCGACGAGCCTGATCCCGATGCCTCCGCGCCACCCGAAGAGCCCGAGCCGGAGCCTCCTCTGAATCTGCAAGTACTTGCCGTCAAGGAAACGCCGCGCGCCCCTTCCGAGAACGCAGCGCCAGAAGGCGGAGACTTGCGAGGGCGTGGAGGACGGCTGCTGCAATATGGCGTCAGGCGCTCGACCGCGCCCCACGCTGCAGGATCTGAAGAGGCTTGGGCGGGCGCGGCTTCGGATACGGGCGCGAGAACGGCTGGGGGCGCGAGTATGTCGCGCATTGTGGTCGGGCTGAGCAACGAGGAGATGCGGGCCATAGGGCGGCGCTCGCAGTGGCGCTGGGCGCGCCGCTCGGCCATAAGGCTGGCGCTTGGAGGCGCGGCCATCGCTCTGGCGGCCTCGGGCCTGACCTGGGCTCTGCTCGGGCGCAACGCAGGCATCGGAGGCACGGCTGCCGAAGCCCATCTACAAACAGCCGTCGAAAGCGCCATCTACCGCGCCATCGCCCGCTCTGAGCAAGCTCGCTCGCAGCGAACAGGCACTCAAGCGGCAGGCCCGCAGACGGCAGGCACTCAAACGGCAGGCACTCAAACGGCAGGCGGCGCTCAGGGGGCTTCGGCAAGTACTGGGGCCGCGAGCCAGGCGCTGCGAGAAGATGTCGTGGCCGCCAATGTGCCCACGATGCGCCTGGACACCCTGTTGCAAAACGCCGATTTCGAGGGGCTGCCGGGCTGCAGCAACGGCGACCTCAAGCCCTGGCAGGTGTGGTCGGGCACGCACGGCACAGGCCAGGGCGCGGCCTTCGCGGTCGGAGCGGGCAAGGAGCAGGACGCGCGCTCGGGACGCTGGCGTCTGGTCTTCTGGAAGGCCACGCCTTATGAGGCTTCGGTCTTCCAGATCGTGAAGAACCTGCGCCCCGGCCTGTATCAGCTCAACGCCTGGACCAAGTGCTCCGGCGGCCAGGACTGGGCCGGAGCCGTTGTCGCCGACTACGGAGGCCCGCGCCTGCACGTCGCGGCTATTCCTTCGAGCCGCTGGGCTCCCCTCACCATACGCAACATCCGCGTCACCAATGGCCAGTGCAAAATCGGGTTTTACACGCGCTCCCTCCAAGGCCGCAAGTGGCTTTCGGTGGACGCCGTGGAATTTCATCCTCAAGGTTAAGCGAGTTCAGCGCAGCCAAACCGCTCGCTTTTTATTTATGAGTGGCATGAGCGATGAAGAAGCATAAGCCGCGGCTTGGGACGAGGATGGTTCAGGGGCTGGCGCGGGTATGATGGGTGCGGGTTTCAGTGGAGCGCGAGAAGACAGGCTATGCAACAGGAAATGGGCAAAGAGGTTTGGAATTCCGACGGCACGCCCGGCGGAAGCTGGCCAGATTTCTACGCGTTGCTCCGCGTCAGCCCCAAGGCCGAGCCCGAAGAGTTGAGGCAGGCCATCAACTCGCTGTATGGCCAGGCGACGGCCAACACCGATCACCGCGACCTTTCCAAGCGCTTTTACTACCAGACTTTGCAGGAAAAGGTGCTGCCCCAGGCGCGCCGCATCTTGCTCGACGAGGCTTCGCGCCGCGCCTACGACAACCAGTGGCACAAGCACCGCCAGAACGCCCAGGGCGCCCTTCCCTACGCCGATTTCCTTGCGTCCCTGCCCTCCGGCACGCGCCTCTCTGCAACCGAAGCCTCAAGCCTTAACCACCTGAGCGAAGACGATCTGGCCGCCTTTCCCGTTGTTTCGCCCGTTACTGCGCCTGTTGAGAACTCGCGTGTCCTTGATCCAGAAGTCGAGGTGGGGACGGCCCAGGGTTGGGAGCCAAGTACTTACGCGCCCGCGAGCAAGGAAGAAGAGATGGAAGCCGAGGTGATGGAAGCCGAGGTGATGGAGGGCGAAGTCATCGAGGCAGAAGTTGTGGAAGAAGAGGGCGTGGACGCTCAGGCCTCGCCCGCGCGGGAGGCGTTGAGAGGGGGCGAGGTTCACCCCGCGGTGCTGCGGGCTTCGCAGGCGCGGGCGGGTCGCACCAGGGGAGCCGAGAGCGATGAGGACTGGGCTCTGAACTTGAAGACCGGCGAGGCCCACGATGCCGTGCAGCGAGCAGCCTTGCGAGGCTCGCGCGCCATCGTGAAGGTCGCTCCCCAGTCGCTTCCGGCCACGCAGACCGCTCCCGTCGAGATCAAGGTGCCCGTTGCGACCCCCAGAATCAGGCCCGCAGGCAAGACGGGCGCTGTGGTACTGGGCGCGGTTCTACTCGCGGGGCTGGGCTGGGGGGCGATGCACGCGCTTGCTCCCGCCAACACAAGCACAAGCTCAGACCGCGCGGCGGACACGCAGCGTCAGGTGGAACTGGCTGTCCAGCAAGCGCTGGCTCACAACGCAGTGGCCGCCGCGAGCTACCGCGAGGTGGTGCCAACCTCGGAAAAATCGGCCCAGAACTGGAAATACACCCTTGGCACTCCGCCCTCCACGTGGAGCGCCAAGAACTTCAACAGCGCGTCCTGGAAAGCCGGGCGCGGAGGATTCGGCACCGACACGCCGGGCTCAGGCCCCATCAGCACGCCCTGGAACACCGCAGACATCTGGATGCGCCGCACCTTCGATCCCGGCAGCCTGACGCACGACCAGATCAGCCGCCTGGTCATCCGCGACTTCCACGACGAGGACGTGGATGTCTTTATCAACGGAGCGCACGCCTACTCATCGCTCGGCTTCATCACTTCCTACGAGTCCATTGCCCTCAGCGATGAGGCCAAGGCAGCCATTATCCCCAACGCCACGAACACCCTGGCCGTGCATTGCCACCAGACCACGGGCGGCCAATACATCGACGTGGGAATCTACGAGCGCAACCCCTCAAAGCCGTAGCTCAACAGCCCGAGAAGCCGCCCCAGAGAAGCAGCCCCAGAGAAGCAGCCCCAAGTACTTGGAGTTGCCTTCCTCACTCTTGGCAGGCAGATGATGGCCTTCTCCTTCTGGCAACCGCTGACGGCTGCTATCCCGAGACCACGAACGCCATCATCGGCCCGCCCAGCGGAGCATTAGAGAAGTCGCTCCTGAGCCCGATCCTCATCTTGTTGGAGGCCCAGCGCGGCGGAATCATCTCGTAGCTCGCTCCGCTCTTCCAGATCATCTGCGCCACGTCGCCCGCGTCCGAGTTGATAGCGCACCACACCTCCTTGGCCTGGCTCTGGCGCAGCGACATCCAGAACCGCTGCACATCGGGCACGCTCCAGCCGCCACCCAAGGGAAGCCCGTTCCGAAGCGCCAGCGCGCTGCCCGACTCCAGATCCGGCTCCTTGACCACGAGCCACCACAAGACCTTCGAGTCCTTCGACCACGCCAGCGAGACGCGACACGTTCTCATGTGGTCGAACACAGGAATATGCCCCGCCTCCTTGTCCGTCGAAGGCACAGGCTGCGGCCTGAAGTCATCGCGGCTGCGCGGGAACGGCTCCAGCTTCAACGGCACGCCGTCCTTGACCAGGCACTGCACTGCTCCCGCCGCCCACTCGAAGCGGCTCAGCGTCTCGCGGTTGGGCAAGTGCACCACGTCGAACCGCTGGCGCCCGTTAATCTTCCTGGTGCCGAATGTCCAGCGGTGGTTGGCTCCGTTGAAGAAGATCTTGCTGTCGAGCACGACCGGCCCGACGTGGAAGGCCACACCATCCGGCCCCGGAACCTTGTTCGCGTAGCCGAAGAACGCCCCGTTCGAGGCCGCAAGTACTTGCCGTGGCTGTGGCATCGAGCCCTGCGTCGCAAGGTCCATGATGCGCCCCTCTGCCTTCCAATGCCTGTTGAGTTCCCCTGTGATCTGCGCCACGCCATGCGGCCAATAGCGAAGCAAGTTGTCGCCAGGCTTGTCGTCGTGCGCCTCGTTGTCCCAGATCGAAAACTTCAGGCGCGGGTTCAGGCCCAGGTCGAAGCGCATCAACAGCAGCAGCGTACCGTCACCCGAAACCGTGCTCCACAAGCGCGTGCCCGGCCCAAGTACTTGAGGCGCCGCTTTCCAAGGCCAGGCCGTGTTCTGCGAAGGCTCGCTCGCCTTGAGCCCGATCTCAATGGGGAACGAGGTGCTGTATTGGCTCAGCTTCCACCAGCCCGCGCCCAGCACCACAGCGAGGAGCAAAGCCGCGCCCAGCAAGCCGCGCCCAGCAAGCCGCGCTTGATACCCTGCTTCCTCTTCGCTCTGGCTTCTGGATTCATATTAAGAGCTTAACCACGTCGGAACGCAAGAGCACGGATTCTGCTTGACTATCCGCCATGCCCGACATCTTGCCCGAACCACCCGAGCCGCTTCCCGAAGAGGCAGCTGCAAGCGTCCCAAGTACTGCGGGCGCGCCGATGGAGCAGTCGCCTCTGATCGAGGCGGGCACGCTGCGCGAGAAGCTCTCTTCGCTGCCCGAGGAGCCAGGCGTGTACCTGCACAAGAACGCCGAGGGCAAGGTCATCTACATCGGCAAGGCGCGCAACCTGCGCAACCGCGTGCGTTCTTACTTCGCCAAAGATGGCGGGCATTCCATCTTTACACGCAAGATGGTCAAGCTCATCGCGGACTTCGAGATCATTATCACGAGAACCGAGAAGGAAGCGCTTATTCTGGAAAACAACCTGGTCAAGATGCACAAGCCGCACTTCAACATCAGGCTCAAGGACGACAAGCGCTACCCTTATCTCAAGCTGACGCTCAACGAGCAGTTCCCGGCGCTTCTGGAAGTGCGCAGCGCCAAGAACGACAAGGCGGCTTACTTCGGCCCGTTCTCGGGCGCGGGCAAGATGCGCCAGACCGTGGGCGTGGCCAAGAAGGTCTTCAAGGTGCGCACCGGAGCGCTGATGAACGACCGTCGCTGGGGCGGCTGCCCCTGGCGCGACACGAAAGTATTTCTCGACAAGCCTTGCCTGGAATACCACATCGACCGCTGCTCTGGGCCTTGCGTGGGCGCGGTTTCGGAAGACGATTACAAGACGCAGGCTCGTGCCCTGAAGAACTTCCTTGAGGGCCGCGCCGGGGACCTCATCAAGCACCTGCGGGAGAAGATGGCTGAGGCCGCTGCGGATATGCGCTTCGAGGACGCCGCCAAGTGGCGCGACCAGATCGAGGCTGTGCAGAGCGTGGTCGAGAAGCAGCAGGTCGTGAGCCTGAGCAACGAAGATTACGATGCTCTGGGGCTCTACATTGAAGCGGGCATCGCGAGCGTCTCGGTGCTCATCGTGCGCGGCGGCAAGCTGCTGGGCGACCAGCACTTCTTCCTGCAAAACATCGAGGGGCGCAGCGAGGCCGAGGTGCTTTCTACCTTTGCGCGCCAGCACTACGATGGGCCGGCCAACATCCCGCCCCAAGTACTTGTGGCCTTCGATCTTGAGGACGCGCCTGCCATTGAAGACTGGCTGGGCGACAAGTCGAAGCACAAGGTTGAGGTGAGGCGGCCTCAGCGCGGCGACAAGACGCAAGTCATCGAGATGGCGCGGCGCAATGGGGAACTGGCCCTGCGCGAGCACCTGAGCTACCAGAACAATGCGACCAGAGTGTCCAACGCTTTGCTGGAAGATCTGCAAAAGCAGATGAGCCTGGAAGTGCTGCCGCAGCGCATCGAGTGCTACGACATCTCGACAGTTCAGGGCGCTTTCTCGACGGGCTCGATGGTTGTGTTCAGCGATGGGCGCGCGGACAAGAAATCGTATCGCCACTTCTCGATCAAGCACGTGCCCGAGGACGGCAAGGCCGAGCCCAACGACTTCGAGATGATGCGCGAGGTGTTGCGCCGCCGCTTCCAGCGCGCCCTGGACGGCGACGAGAAGTTCCTACCGCTGCCCGACTTGCTGCTCATCGACGGCGGCAAAGGTCAGTTGGGAGTGGCTCTGGATGTGCTGCGCGAGAAGAACCTGCAAAGCATCCCCACTGCGGGCTTAGCCAAGCAATACGAGTTGCTCTTCGTGCCTGACCGTGCTGATCCTCTGGCTTTGCCGCGCAACTCGCAAGCGCTTCATTTACTGCAGCGAGTTCGAGACGAGGCGCACAGGTTCGCCATTACGCACCACCGCAAGAAGCGGGGCAAGGCAGCTGTGCACTCGGTTTTGGACGACGTGCCAGGCATTGGAGAGTCGAGGCGCAACGCTTTGCTGCAACACTTCGGGAGCTTGCAGAAGCTGCGCGCGGCCTCGGCGGAAGAAATCGCGGCTGTTCCGGGCATGAACCGCTCGCTCGCGGAGAAGATGCAGGAGTATTTGAACTTGCTGCTGCGTAGTGAGTAGCAATCTCGGCCTCAGGACTTGCCTTCAAGACAAGTTAGAGCATCCTGCGGCCTGTGGGGCATTGGGTTCAAGCCCCCTTGCCGCAAGAACCGGTTCCGTTGAGGCGGCAGTGATGGAAGCTGCCGCCTCGTCCAGCAGGCGACGGTCGCGCACAACCGCTGAGCCGTTGCGAGCCTTGGCCGCGTGCTTGACCTCGGTAGCCCTGGACGCGAGTTCGGCCAGCGAACCGAACTTGTGCACCTCTGTGCCCACGATGCCGATCGAGAGGCAGAGAGGGCCGAACTCTTCGGGTTGCCCCTGACGGTTGCTCGCGACGTAGAACCCGCGCGCCTCGTCCTCGGCTCCGTGGAACTCGCTCCGGCGCGCCTCGAAGCGCTTGATGATGCGCTCAGCCGCCCACATCGAGGACTGAGGGCGCGTGATGAGCAAGAAGTCGTCGCCACCGATGTGGCCCACAAAGCCGAAGCCATTCGCTGAGGATTCGGCCATCACTTCTCGTATCACCTGCCCCAGCGCCTGGATGATCGTGTCGCCCTTGGCGAAACCGTAGTGGTCGTTGAACGGTTTGAAGAAGTCGATGTCGATGTACACCACGTCGAAGTGCATATTCTGCGCGATGCACTTCTCAATCTCTCGCCCGATGATCTCGTTGCCAGGCAGTCCCGTGAGCGGGTTTGAGCCGCGCGCCAGGCTCAGGCTCTTGTCCGTGATTGCCTGCAGCAAGTCGCTGATGGCGGTCGTGCCCAAGTACTTGCCGTTGCTCGTGACGCAGATGTCGTCATAGCTGGACTCGAAGCCGCGCATACCGATCTTGCGCGCCACCGATTCCAGCGTGTCCGTGGCTTCGACCACCAAAAACGAAACGCCCTTCGCGAGCTCACCCGCCTTCTTGTAGGCGCTCAGCGACTGCCCAAAGCCGTAGCGCCCCTGGATCTGATCCTCGAAGAACTTGCGCCGGTGTAGCATCCCAAGTACGCGCGACCCTTCAACGACCGGCAGGCTCATCGCCTCACCACGCTCGATGAAGGCCGCCCGCACCTGCGGCATCGGGGCATCAGGCGCGAGCGGCTCCTGCGGGCGTGAGATGTCTCCGATGAAGAGCTTCTCGCCCGAGCTGGACTCGAACGACTTGGGGGTAGGCATCGGAAAAGATGCGCCGGCTCCCAGCAGCTCGGGCGCGGGGCGGGCCAGGTGGTAGCCCTGGAGCAGCTCGATGCCCATGCCCAGCACGGTGCGCAAATCTTCGTGGCTCTCGACTCCCTCCGCAATAACCTTGATGCCCAGGCGATGGCAGGCCGTCGCCAGCGACTCCACCAAGTTCAGGCGCACAATGGCGCGGTCGATGTTGGAGACGAAGTGGCGATCCATCTTGACAAAGTCGGGCTCGATGGACGCCAGCATCTTCAGACCGCCATGGCCCACCCCGAAGTCGTCGATAGCGATCTTGTAGCCGCGCGAGCGGTAGAACTCAACCGCCCGCGTGAACAGTTCATAATCTCGAACTGCGGTTTCTTCTGTGATTTCAAAAACAATGTCTTCCTTGGGCAGGCCCCAGGTCTCGACAACATCGTCGGCCATGTCGATCTGGTGCGCTGGATCCATCAAGGTGTCCGGGCACACGTTGATGAACAGGTAGCAGCAATGAGCGTGTAGCCCCAACTCGGCAGCGCGGCGCAACGCGTTGTTGCGGCACAAGGTGTCCAGAGAAAAGCTCAGGTTGTGCTCGCGCGCGCTTTGAAACACCTGCTGGATATTAGGCTTAGGGCCATCAATAAGGCCGTCAGCGGGCGCCTGTACCAGACGAGAGAGCGCCTCATAGCCGAAGATAAGCCCGCTTTCAGCGGAAAAAATCGGCTGGAAGTGCATCGCGAAGGCGTTCTGCTTGATCATCAGCGATAGAGCCTCGGGCGCGAGCACAGCCTCAGCCAAGGGTTGAGCCAAGGGCACAGCATGAGACATGGCGCCGGTGCCATTAGAAGCAACGCCCTCATCCTCTTCCAATGCCCACTTGACACGCTGTGTTATACGGCTCTCCCCCTTCCTGAAGCAACGTCTCCAGTTATCACAAGCCCTATTAAATGCACATTAATATTCTCCGCGCCCTCCTTTGTCATTGGGCTTATCTATCAAGACTCCTGCTGAGACTTCGGGGCAAGAGCACTGCACTTTACTCCTGTATGCTGCTATAAATATCGCCAGACGGGGGCTTTCGAGTTGATGGCCCAATTCCTTCGTCAAGCGATTGAAAGTTCGCTTGGCTTAGTGCGGTTAAAGTACTTGCATGCTTCAATTCCTGGTTCGCACCGCTCTGAGCGCGGTGGCTCTGCTGTTTATCTCGGGCGCGTCGCAGGGCCAGGTGGTCATCTCGGGCAGCAATGGCTTTGTGACCGCGCTCATCGTGGCTGTTGTGCTGGGCCTGGCCAACATGGTGGTCAAGCCGATCTTGATGTTCGCGGCTGAGAGCGTGACTTGCCTGCTCTCGTGCTTGACGCTTGGGCTGTGGAGCATCTTGCTCTCGTGGCTGGTGAGCGGGCTGATCTTCTTCATCGCGGGCAGCGGGCTCGTCGAAGGGTTTCGCGTGCACGGCTTCGTGCCCGCTCTGTGGGGCTCGCTGGTGATCTCGGGCCTCAACGCCGTGGTCGGCGTGCTGATGCGTGACCGCAACGACAGCAACTAAAGCCCGAAACGGCGCGCCTGCATCCTCATTACACTGGAACGGCAAGTACCAGGTGCTCCGAGCGGATCAAGTACTTGCCGTTTCGCTTGGCGTAGGCCCTGGGGCCGCGACATTTATGATGCAATTCATTGTGATTACGGGCATGAGCGGCGCGGGCAAGGCGCTGGCCATGCGCGCCTTTGAGGACTTCGGCTTCTTCTGCGTCGATAACCTGCCGCCTGCCCTGGTGCCCATGCTGGCTGAGCTGTGCCAGCGCGGCAGCGTGGGCCGCATCGCGGTCGTGACCGACGTGCGAGGCGGCCAGTTCTTCTCGGACCTGGCCCAGTCGCTGGACGAGCTGCGCTTGCAAGGCACCCAGTTCCGCATCCTGTACCTCGATGCCGACGAGGACGCCCTCATCCAGCGCTTCCGCGAGACGCGCCGCCGCCATCCCTTAAGTGAGGAATTTCCCGACCTGCACGACTCGATTGCAGCTGAGCGCGAGGCGCTTTCCGAGCTGAGGGCGCGGGCCGATAAGGTCATTAACACTTCGCGTGTCACGCCTCGCGAGCTGCGCGAGGAGATACGCAAGAGCTTTCTGGATGAGCCTGACGCGCCCCAGATGCTGATCCGCGTGCAGTCGTTTGGCTTCAAGCACGGGCTGCCCCTGGACGCGGATCTGGTGTTCGACTTGAGGTTTTTGCCCAACCCCAACTACGACCGCGAGATCGGGCACCTGGATGGGACGTGCGCTCCAGTGATCGAGTACGTGTTTCGCAACGAGGTGACGCACAAGTACTTGGAGCACCTGCACAACCTGCTGGAGTTCTGCGTGCCTCAGTATGAGCGCGAGGGCAAGTCGTATCTAAGCATCGCGGTCGGCTGCACGGGAGGGCGCCACCGCTCGGTCGCTATTGCCAACTGGCTGGCCGAAGACCTGCGCAGGCTGGGCCACCGCGCCACCTCCACGCACCGCGACTTAGACCGCTCGGCTCGCGAGGCGCGCAACTTTGAAGGCCCGGCCAACGTGGGGGCACTGGCTCAGCCCGCTCAGCAGAACAGCGCAGCGCCCGATTCTTCCAGCAGCGACGCGGCGCGCGCGATGGAGCCGGGCCAGGCGGAGGGCGCTCAGTGAGAGAGCCGCTGCCTCCTCTGCCTTCGGCTCCAGCTTCTCAAGCGCCCGCTTTCGCTGAGGGCAAAGCCGATCAACTTCTGCTGAAGTCGCCTCCTCCGGGATCTGAGCTTGACGAGGGAAGGGAAGAACAACACCAAGAGCCGCGCAGCAGCCAGAGCAAGGAGGACGGGCACAGCCTCTTGCGCTGGGTTCAGTGGTTCACGCCGGGCATAGGTGTCAAGCGCTGGCTGTTGCTGGTGCTGCTGGGCGCCATCGCGGGCGGGGCCGGAGCCTGCCTGAGCGCGGCTTACACCGCCGTTGAGTGGAGCGTGGACCTCATCGAGTGGTTCTCCGAGCACACGGGCCGCGTGCTCAACACCGAGGTCGTGGGAGCCATCCTGCTCGCTCTGGGCGTCCTGGCCACTCTGGTGGGAGCGCGCGGGGCCATGCGTGCCGTCGAGCGCGCCTACGCTTCCACGGGCCACACCCAGGACGATTTTCTGGAAACCGCGCTCAAGCACCGCGAGCGCTCGGGCCACACCAAGATCGTGGCCATAGGAGGCGGCACGGGCCTCTCGACGATGCTGCGCGGGCTCAAGAAATACTCCTCGCGCATCACGGCTGTTGTGACCATGGCCGATGACGGAGGCTCTTCGGGCGAGCTGCGCGAGCACGGGATGCTGCCTCCGGGCGACCTGCGCAACTGCATCGCGGCCCTGGCCGAATCCGAGCCGCTGATGGTCTCGCTCTTCCAGCACCGTTTCGAGAGCGGGCCCTTCAAGGGGCATCCCGTGGGCAACATCATCCTGACCGCCATGGTCGAGATCGAGGACGATTACGAAAAAGCTGTGCAGTCCACCTCGAAAGTCCTGGCCATCCGGGGCCGTGTCCTGCCCTCGACTGTTGAGAACATCCGCATGGGCGCGACCTTAAGCGACAACACCGAAGTGCTGGGCCAGAAGAACATCGGCAAGGCGGGCCACATCGAGCGCGTGTTCTTGATCCCCGACTCGCCGCGCGCTTTGCCAGCTGTGATCGAGGCCATCGAGGACGCCGAGGTGATTATCATAGGCCCTGGCAGCCTGTTCACCTCGCTGATCCCCAACCTGCTCGTGCCCGACATCGCGCGCGCCATCAAGAGCTCGAAGGCGCCCAAGATCTACGTGTGCAACGTGATGACCCAGCCCGGCGAGACCAGCAGCTTCAAGGCTTCGGATCACGTGGCCGCCATCATACGCCACATCGGAAGCGGCGTCATCACGCACGCGCTGGTCAACAATGGCCACGTCAAGCCCAAGATGCTGGAGAAATACGAGGCCGTCGGCGCTGAGTATGTGGAGCCGGATGAGGCCAGCATCGAGATGCTGGGCGTGGGCCCCATCCACGGCAACTTCATCGACGACTCCAACCTGGTGCGCCACAACTCGCGCAAGCTCGCCGCCAGCATCTTCAAGGTCATCACCAAGATGTGAAGCAAGTACTTGCATGGCGTCTGGTGACGATTGGCAACGGTGGAGCCTGACGATCTGGAGGCGCGAAAAAATAATTTTCCCTAACCCTTGACAGGGTGAGGATCCAGCTCAATATAATAGAGGTCGTCTGCAACGGCGTAGAGCCGTTGAGGGAGGCACGAGATGAAGAGGTTGATTTTGAGTGGGGCGATAGCGCTGGCCGCTGCGACGAACTGCACTGGTGCGAAGGCTGGCTACTATGGCGCTGGCGCCAGCAGGTATGTGCCTTCTACAATTGCAGTGACCAATCGCCCACCTTCTGGCAGCGGTTATGGTTACAATTACACGGTAAGCACCATGATTTCGTCTGGGCAAGCCTCGAACAATCGTGTGGCTGATACGGCTGGAACCACCGCATATAGGGGTGAATATCAAGACATTGATACCTCTTATACAAGAACAGGAGGCAAGTGGGTAAGGACATTCAGTTGGGTGCAGACAAGTCCAACTGACGTGCGGCCAACAACCGCGACGTACACACACCAGTTCACACTCAATGGCGGGCTAAGCGTTTACTGTCCCACGCCCGCCGATCCAAACACAGACCCGCAGGCCATAGCAAACGTCACATTTTACGCGGATGGCGTAGATTCTGCAGGTCGAACCTTGTATGATGGTGGGCAAAATGAGCTTCGGGCTCGAAAAGACGGCAGTGTTGTGGATCGGCTAGGGCAACCCGCTACATCACCTCGCTCCATCTCGAACATACTGACTTTTTACAAAACGGCTTACAACGTCCCTGCTACCGGAGACCAATCCGTTGAGGTTCGCGTTGAGTGCCAAGCTCTGGCAGATGGGCGGCTGATTCCAAACGGTGGTGCGGCTGCCACAGCTCAGTCCGGAACCGGCGGTTCCGACAACCACATCCAATCGACCAACTTCGTTTGGAACCATTGATTCCAGCCGAGGCTCGGCGCCCTTGAAGTCAAAGAGGTGAGCATCAAAAGCCTTATTCTTCGCTTGTGCATAGTAGCCACAGCAGTTTCAAGTTCGTCTACAGCAATGCTTGCACAGGAGCCTACCCAACCCGCTCCCGAAGTTCGTGCACGGATTTTCTCCTTCGAGCTGCGCTCATCAACGCCTGATGACGAAATCCTTGCAGTGGCCCGCGCTGCTGACACGAACCTCTTCATGGATGCAACCGAAGTCCCTGAAATCTCCTCTCAGGTTCAGACGCAGTGGCCTGGAAAACACGATTGGTCACTCGAAACCCTCCTATCGGAGATCACCTCAGGGAGACGTTTAGCTTGGGAAATCCAGAACACGGATCGCGCGCTTCTGCTTGGCGCTGAACCCAACTTAGAGGATTTGCGCCAGAAGATGCTGCAAGGTACGGGCATCAAGGCCGCCGTTCCCAAGCTCAATGAAGCTGCCTTCAACGCGCGCTTGATTGATTACTTGCGTCGGGAGCAGGGGTGGAAGGGTACTGAAGCTGACTGGAGCAAAACGATTCCCATCACTGACCTGCCCGCCGACCTGAGGCAAGAAGTGCTGGCTCGAACCCAACAAGCAGCTTTGAGCGCGCTGGGAGTGGAGCGTGTGAGTATGTTGCGCGACGAGACATGGAAGCAGGCTCGCCTGTCTATTGGGTCTCAGAAAGCAGTTGGAGGACCGGACACGGTTCTTCTTCTCTCTATGCCAACTCCTCTGGGAGCCATTACCAGCGTGCTGAGTGAACTACCCCAACCAAAAGGACAAGACCGCCGATGAGAATCAGCACACGTAACACGCGAAAGCCCCTGCAAGTCCTCGCAGGGGCTTTCGCTGTGGCCTTTACGCCCAGCCTGTGCCGCGCGCAGGAACCCCAAGCCGCTACGCCGCCCCTCCAACAGCCCCAAGCCGCTCTTCTCCTTGATGAGAACACTCTTGGAGGCGAAGCGCAGTTGCTGGGTTCGGTTACATTTGAAGCCAGGCGTCAGAAGCTTCCCGATGTGCTGGCTGCTCTGCAAGCTCAGAGTGGCGTTACTCTTTCAGTTGCGCCTGGTTCGCTCTTCGCCTCCAAGCTGCTGACGGCGCGCGCCAGGGCAATGCCTCTGGCACGTGTGATGGCTTCGCTCAGCCACTTATATGGAGCAGCATGGGTTAAGCGAGGCACAGCGTTCGAGATGAGGAGCAATGAGCGCAGTGACATCGAAAACGCGGCGTGGAAGCTCCCAAGCACGTTCACCAACGCTCTCAAAGCTGCACAGGCAGATCCCATTGACTGGGACCAAGAGGTAGCGAATCTGGGTGTGAATCGGCTGCGACAGAAAGGTGGTATAGCCTTAGATGAACTGCCGGACGACATCGTGCAGAAGCTGCGCAAGCAGTTAGAAGCGCGGGATGTTACTCAACTTGGCGTTGAGCTGGACAAGTTGCGCCTCCAGAATCTTATTGGTGCCACACTAAAGGTCTCAGATAATTCAATGCCCACCGCCAACAGGATCAGGATGAGGCTCTTCCTGCCCGATGAGAAGCTTGTAGGCGAATCTATCTTGGACGTGGCACCAGATGCTAAATAGCTCTGCAAGGACTTGCCGCCCAAGCTCCACGAGAAAGCGCGGCTTCACCCTGATCGAGATCTTGATTGTGCTGGCCATCATCGGAATTTTAGCGGCTATTTTGTTGCCCGCCTTCAACCATGCGCGTTCCAATGCACACACAATTTCTTGTGCTTCCAACTTGCATCAGATAAGCATGGCCATGCGCCAATACACGCAGGACAACGGGGGCTTCTACCCCGATCCATCTCCGTACGGCTTCGGTGTCGCCTGCTCATGGCCCGACCGCATCTTTCCTTACGTGCGCTCATCCCAGATCTTCCAGTGTCCCGAAGCACCTGAACTCGCTTATAAGTCGGGTTGCGCTCCCAATGAGACCATAGACGATAAGATTGTCACCTTCCACGGCGCTTACGACATGGCAGACCTGCGCGATCCGCCCGGCTCGTTCACCATCCGCCTCACAGAGACGCGTATGCGCAACCCCACGAGTACCATCCTCGCCCTCGACGGCACAGGCAGGCCTATGAAGCCAGGAACGCCCATCAATTCCCAGAGCGTCCTCACCGCAGGCATTCCGCTGCGCCACGATAACGCCGCCAATGTCCTGTTTGGTGATGGCCACGTCAAGCGGCTCAACCTGGACGCACTGGCTCAGCCCGAGCAGTGGAATGTTCTCAACAGGCGTTGAAGCCTCCGCTTCCACACACTCAAAGCACAAGAAGCCGCCGCTCGATCAATGAGCGGCGGCTTCTTGCATCACCAGCACTTGCTCTTCAAGCACAAACGCCCACCGATTTCATCGGCGGGCGTTTGAGATCGACAAGTACTTGAGTGGTTCGCTTTACTCGGTGACGTAGCGGGTGCGCTGAACCGAGTAGCCCGTGTTGTCATTGTAGGAGACGGCGCTATTGAGGCGGATTCCCAGCTCGGTGCCCTGAGCCAAGCTGACTTCGCGGGCGTTCTTGGCCTGCTTCTGCGAAAAGATCAGGCCACCAATGGCGCCCAAAATGGTGGGCAGAGCGCCGCCCTTCTTCAGCACGCGGCCCAGCACATATCCGCCAGCCGCGCCGATGCCGATGATCTTGGCCTTTTGCGCGCTGGACTGAGGCTGGGTGCGGGCCGTGATGCGCCCGGCGCGCGTCGAGTCCACCGATGTCTGATCCAGAGGAATCAGCTCAGCGCGCAGAGGGTAGCGCGTGCCATCGGGCAGAACCACGTTGCGGAAGTCCAGATCCAGCACGCCGGGCTGGTCGCCGTCCTTGGGCTGCACTTCGGAGATGATGCCCTCGATCTTCGAGCCGGCGGGGAACTCCGAGTCGCCCAGCTGCTGGCTCTTGATCGAGGCCGTGAAGGTGTCGCCCACGCGCGCCGTGGCCGAGGAAATTTCCTTGTCCAGAGTCACGGGCACAACCACGCCGGCGGGAACCGAAATCTGGCGCATCCCCGCGACCTGAGAGCCGCCGCGCGAGCCCAGCACGCCGCTTGCCTGGCCGCCATTGTTCATGGCCAGGCCGTTCGTGCCCGTCGAGATCGAGACCAGAGCCGTGCTCGGGTTGTAGCTCACCTGAGCGCCCAGAGCGTTCGAGACAAAGCGCAGCGGGACGAAGGTCACGCCGCCCCGCACGATGGGAGCCTGCTCCAGAGCCTGGGCCTGCCCGTTCACGGCGGCTTCGCGGTTGCCGATCTGCAAGTCGATGTGCGTGGCCTGGCGGTTGGCCGAGATGCCACGCGTCACAGCGTTGTAGTTCACCTGAGCGCCCAGCGCCTCGAAGATGTCGCGCATGGGAACTAAGGTGCGCCCGTTCAGCGTGATAGGACGAGCCGAGGTCGCCAGAGGCTGCCCGTTCAGCTCGACCGAAGACGCGCTCGCCATTCCAGCCAGGCCTGACGTGGCCAGAGCCAGCGTCGCCAGCCCAATTGCACGTCCTGTGTTGTTCTTGGTGTTGATGCTCTTCATGGTGTTTTCTCCCTGGCACGGCGCGAAAGTAGATTTTCTGCTTGAGCTTAATGTCAAGCGCTTGTGTGCGCCGCGTTTTGGATGCCCGATCGACGGGAGCAACCGCAAATTGTTCACCAACGCCCGCGAAATCTGCGGTTACAGAAATCATCCCCCCAAGTACTTGAAGCTCACTCAACGCTCGCTTGGAGGGAGGATGCGCAGGATCACCTCGGCCCTGACAATGCCCTACTCGAAGTCGCGCTGCTTGTGCTCGCGCTGCTCTGACGTGCCCAGCAGAAGCAGCAGCCACGCGCGGTGCAGACAATCCAAGCCCACGACGAGCCAAATCAGGAACAGCACAAAAGCCACGCCCATAGCTCCATCGTCTGGAAGCTGGAGGTGAAGCGCCGTTAGAATCCAGCGAGCCACCACCCCAGACAGCCCGAAGGCGCTGAGGATGCAGCACACACCAGTCGAGGTGCAGGCCCTGGCGCGCCGGCGCGCCTCAGCGTGTTTATTGTTGGGGTCGCTCTGCACAGTGATCTCCGGTAGCAAGAGACATCTGCAAGTACTTGCAGGTCCTGTTCGTTAGCTTGCTCTCAGCCGCGCGCGGGCTCTTTCATCTTCAGGCGGGCCTGGCGCGAAAGCTCGGGCAGGTGGCCTTCGTTGTCCAAAATCTGCTCCAGGTGCTTGCGGCGCTCGGGCCCTGAGGTCTTCATCATGGCCTCGCCGTAGTAGCGGTCGAGCCAGAAGCGCGCGGCCTGGCCGATGTAATTGCGCAACTCGGGCAGAAGCTCCTCTGGGTGGCGCTGGCACAGGTTGATGGTGAACATACGGCGCCGGTTGTTGCCGCCAAAGGCCGCGTGCTTGAGGTTGTGGTTGAAGCACACCACATCGCCAGGCGTGCTTTCGAGCGCAACCGAAGGCACCTCATGCCCCTCAGCGCCCCAGTTGCACTGCGACTTCCAGATCTCGCGCTGGCAGCCATCCGCGAAAGAATCGCCCAACAGGTGGCTGCCAGGAATCACGCGCAGGGCTCCCGTATCGCGCGTGACCGGGTCGAGGTACAGCGCGATCTTGAGGTGGCGAATGACGGGATGCCAGCCGTCCGAGTGCCAGCTGGTGTCGCCCACGTAGAAGTTGCCGTCGCTGCCCATGTAGTTGAAGTCCGCGCCCAGCAACCCACTCGCGATGCCTCGCACGCGCTCGTCGTCCAGCAGGGCGCTCAGGTTGGCGCTCTGGTCGATGAAGGGCACGATGCACGAGCGGGCCGTGCCATCGTGCGCGGCTCCGTTGTGCCCGCCTCCGCGCTCCCTGAAGACGGCCTCAAAGTCGTCGGTGATGCTCCCGATGCGGTCGCTCAGCAGGCCGGGAAACCTCAGGAATCCAAAGGTGTTGAAGAATTGCTGCTGCTGTTGGCTCAGTTCCATGTTGCTCCTGATCTCCTTCCAATTCCAGGCTCGCTGCAAGTACTTGAGGCGCCTCTTGGACTGTGCAGCGCCTTCTGTTTACCCCCTTCAAGATCGCCGTCTCATTAACTCCTCGATCGCCTCGGCTTCAATCGGCACATGGCTCATCAAGTCCTCGTTCTTGTCCTTGCCGATCACGATCAGGTTCTCCAGGCGCACGGCTAAGCCTTCCTCGCGGATGTAGATGCCGGGCTCAACCGTCAGGATCATGTTCTCGGCCAGGGGAAGAGCCGGGTCCGCGACATCGTGCACATCGAGCCCGATGTGGTGCGAGACGCTGTGCATAAAATACTTCTTGAGCAGAGGCTGCTTCAGGTCTTGGCTGGTCACCTCGTCCCGATCGAGCAAGCCCAGCCCGATGAGCTCGCTTTCCATCATCTTCTCGGCTTCTTTTTGATACTCCTTGTGCACAACGCCAGGGCGCAGCATGGAGGAGCAGGCACGCAGAACACGCAGCACGGCGTCGTAAACCGCGCGCTGCCTTGAGCTGAAGCGCCCGCTCACCGGAATGGTGCGCGTCATATCCGAGTGGTAGTTGGCGTATTCAGCCGCCACGTCCAGCAGCAGCAAGTCGCCGTCCTGACACTGCGCGTTGTTCTCGACGTAGTGCAAGACGCAGGCGCTGGCTCCCGAAGCGATGATGGGCGAGAAGGCAAAGCCACGCGAGCGGCGCCGGATGTATTCGTGAGCCAGCTCCGCCTCGACCTCGAACTCTTGCACGCCGGGGCGGACGAAGCCCAGCAGACGCCTGAAGCCCGCTTCGGTAATGCTCGTGGCCTCACGGATTGCGTCGAGCTCAGCTGAGGACTTGACCATGCGCAGGCGGTGCATCAAGGGCGCCAGGCGAGCCAGCGTGTGCAGAGGGAAGTCGCGCTTGAGGTCGCTCAGGAAGCGTTGGTCGCGCGTTGAAACCTCGCTGCTCGAACGCGCGTGCTCGTTGAGATTGATGAAGACGGTCTCGGCTTCATACATCATCTCGCGGAGGATGCGGGGGAACTCGCCGAGCCAGAACACGCTTTGGATGCCCGAGACGGCGCTCGCTTCTGCTTTGGACAGCTTGGCGCCTTCCCAGGTACTTAAGAGCTCGTTGGTTTCGCGCACGAAGAGGACTTCGCGGCGCTCGGGGTCGCGGGCTTCGGGGAAGAGCAGCAGGATTGTCGCCTCCTGATCCACGCCCGAGAGGTAGAACAAATCGCTGTTTTGCCTGAAGCCCATAGTGCCGTCGGCGTTGGTTGGCATAACGTCGTTGGCGTTGAGGATCGCCAGCGACTGCGGGGGCAGCAGAGAGATCAGGCGCTCGCGGTTAAGCTGGAATGTGGAGGCCGGAAGCTGAGCGTAACGCATAAGAATGAACCTGGGTGAACCGTTGAGTTGGGCTCGGCGCTGAACACGAGGAGCATCGAGAAGCACAAGAGTAGGCAGCTTGAAGTATGACCTCAGCCGAGCCGAAACTCGCTCCCTGGCGCGGCTTGGAGCCTCAGCGCTGGAGTCTCCACGAAGGAGAACTTCTGGCTACGACAAGCATTCGCGACAAGTACTTGTGCTTTGCATACTAAGCCCTGTCCCGATTTAGCGACATCGCGCGCACAGAGCGCATCTCCAAGACGCTCAGAACCCTCATGCTCAAATCTCTGCAAGTACTTGTGTGCGGCGCCTCACTCGCCGCCCTGCTCCCGGCTCAGGCTCAAGCGCCGAGCAATGCTCAGCTCAACGCGGCTCAAGCGCCGGCGGTGCGGCTTCTGGAAGGCTTCGAGCATGGCCAAGGCTCCTTCGATTCCAGCGATGCCGCAAGCGTGAGCATCACGCCCGAGCACGCAACCGAGGGCAAGTCGGCGCTGCGCGTGGCCAAGGGCTACGTGTCGTGGAGGGGCGCGCAAAACTGGAGCGGCTACGACTTTTTGGAAGCCGATGTCTTCAACGCAAGTGACGACCCAGCCCAGATTTACGTCGAGATCCACGACAAGGCCACCACGGATTACTGGACGCGCGTCAACTACACCACCGTGGTGCCGCCCGGAGCATCCAGACTGCTGGTGCCAACCGACATCTACGTCGGCGAGAAGAGCCGCCCCGGTCACGCGCTGGACTTAGCCAACATCACGCGCCTGGTGCTCAGCGTGCAAGACTCCAAGGCCCCGATCTTCTTCGACAACCTGCGCCTGGAGCGCGATTTGTCCGACAGCATCAAAGTCCCCGGACTGCGCGCCTTTTCGTTTGGGCCCGGCACCTCGCCGCCGCTTTCGGGCTTTACAAGCGTGACTCCGGGCACGAACTACTCGCCTGAGCGCGGCTTTGGGTTCCAGAAGGCGCGCCTTTGGAAGGCCTTCGACGTGCTGCAGCCCGATCCCTTATACGCGCGCTCTATCTGCATCGAGGGCGGAGGCTTCACGGTCGATGTGCCCGACGGCAGATACCACGTGTTCCTCAACATCGACAGTCCGGGCGGCTTCTGGGGCGAGAACCAGATTTACCGCGAGCGCTCGATCAAGGCCAACGGAACCCCCGTGCTCGATGAGAAGATGGACATGGAGGCCTTCAAGAAGCGCTACTTCCGCTTCTCGGATGTCGAGGACAGGCTCAGCGAGAACACCTTCGACAAGTACTTGAGCGCCATCTTCCACGAGAAGGAGTTCGATGTAGATGTCCAGGGCGGCAAGCTGAACCTAGAGTTCAACGGGCAGAACCGGGCCATCACTCTCTCGGCCCTGGTCATTTATCCAGCCGCGCAAGCCGAGGCGGGCCGCAAGTACTTGGCGAACCTGCGCGAGAGGCGGCGCTTCTACTTCGACAACTACTTCAAGCGCGTGGCCCCCAACGGAAGCCGCGACAGCAAGGGCGTAATCCCCACCTTCGTGCCCAACGCTGGGGAGCAGGCCGCTGGCTACGCCCTGTTCTCGCGCGACTGGATGGAGAACGTGCCCGTGAACGCCATCCCGCGCCGCGAGGAGGTCGGGCGCAACCTCTCGGCCTTTGCCTCGGCTGGGCAGATGGAGCCCATCGTGTTCTCGATACACGGCCTGCGCGACCAGGGAAATGTCAGGGTTGGGGTCAGCGATCTGGTTTCAGGCGGCGCGCGCGTGCCGGGCTCAGCGGTTTCCGTGGGCGTGGTTTCGCACCGTTTGACACGCGTGACGGGCGAGGGCACGATTTACACCATCTCGCCGCGCTTCGTGATGCCTCGCAACTCGGCCACGATCCGCCAGGGCGAAACCACGACCTTCTGGCTCACGCTGCACGCTCCGCGCAGCCTCAAGGCGGGGACTTACACGGGCAAGGTCACGCTGACGTTTGCCGATGGCAAGACCGACACGCTTAACCTCAGCGTCCGCCTCTTCGCCACACCGCTGGATGAGCTGGACGTGGCGGCTGGGCCGTGGGGCTCGACGCTGGACTTGCCCTGGTTCGGCGAGGAAACGGGCTCCTGGAACCGCACCATGTTCCAGAAATCGCTGGCCAAGATACGCGAGTATGGCTTCACCACGTTCTCGGGCATCCCCAACTTGAGCATCAGCGGTTGGAAGGACAAGGTGCCCCAGATCGACTTCGCCCAGGCCGATCAGCAGATGGCCGATGCCAAAACTGCTGGATTCAAGCGCATCGTAGTCAACTATAACGGCGGCATCCAGGGCTTCGACAACTACCACATCGACACCGACGCGATGAAGGCCGCGGGCTTCGACAAATACACCCACTTCCTGCGCGCCGTGCTCACCCCGATCGCAGCGCACGCCCGAGCCGCCAACTGGCTGCCCGTGGCCTTCAACCTCTGCGACGAGCCCATTGGAGACGCCGTCGCGTCGGCTACCGACAACGCGCGCGCCTGGAGGGAAGCCGCACCGCCCGAGATCATCACCACGGGAGCCACGAGCGTGGAGTCGAGCGACGCCAACGACCCTCAGCTCAAGCTGGCCCAGGCGCTCAAGATCGCCAACCTGAGCAACCACAGCGTGGCTTCAATCAAGGCCATCCACGACGGAGGAGGCGACTGGTCGTACTACAACGACGGTAGCCGCTGGACGATGGGCACCTATATGTTCAAGGCCGCGCGCGATTACAACATGAAGTTCAGGCTCGAATGGCACTGGAACGAAGCCCAGGGCGATCCTTACTACGCGCTGGACTCGCGCGAGGACGACTACTCCTGGGTCTCGACGAATGCGCGCGGCGACTTGATCTCGACCATCAAGCTGGAGCGCGATATGCGCGAGGGCATCGACGACTACCGCTACATCGAAACTCTCGCGCGCTTGCTCAAGGAGAAGCCCAACCACGCCGGAGCCCAGGCCGCGCGCAAGCTGCTCGACGACGAGATGGCCTCGTTCCAACTGGGCGAGCGCTCGCCTAAAGGCCCGATGTCGGACTTCAGCGCGTTCCGCTTCAAGGTGGCTCAGGCCATCGAGCAAATGTCTTCCTGACAAGCTATGCCAACACAAAACAGCGGACTGCAAGTACTTGCAGCTCGCTGTTGCTTTAGCGTTCCCAACAAAACGTAAGGGCAAGCCCAGCCCTTACAAAACCGAATTTCCTCGCCGCTCTCAGCGCCTCAGCGCCTGGCTCAGAGCGGCCAGCAGAGACTTCTTGCCTGGGGCATCCGAGTCCAGCGACCAGATCATCACGCCCGCCAGCCCTTGCTCCTGAACAAAGCGCGCCTTGGCCTGGATGGTCGGGATGCCGTTATACCAGATGGTGTTGCCCACCTGATCGACGTTCTCGGCTCCGGGAAAAGCGGCCACGATCTCGGCGTAAGAATAACCGTACGCACGGAACGCCTGGCCAAAGCCGTAGCCATAGAACGGAACGCCCAGCACGGCCTTCGATTTGGGCAGCCCTCGCCCGAGCCAATACTCGACGCTGCTGCGCGCGAACTCAAGCGACGAGTGCTGGCCCGGCTCGTTGGGGTTCCAGGGGCCGGTGGCATCGTAGGCCATGATGTTCACGAAGTCCAAGTACTTGAACACCGAGCCCGGCACCTCGCTGCCGCCGTAGCCTTGCGACAGAGCCGCTGTGAGCAGCTTGCGTCGGGGCTTGAGCGCTTTGGCGAGGTCTGCGATAAAGGCCCCGTAATCCTTGCCGATGGACGGCCCTTCCAAATCCACATCCAGGCCATCGAAGTGGTGCCTGGAAACGTAATCCGCCAGCCCTGAGACGAAGCGCGCTCGTCTGGGCTCGCTCAGCAAATCGGCGTAGCGAGCCAGCAGCGCCTTGTCTTGCGAAGCCGAGCCGCCGCCAATCGAAACCGACACCAGAACGTGATTCCTGTGCGCTTGAGCGATCAAGACCTCATCCTGAGCGTTGAACGAGAGCGTGCCGCTGCTGTCGCTCGGGTTCTCAAAGGCGATGTTGAGGTGCGTGACCTTCGCGTAATCGATGGTGGGCGCGAAGGCCTTGAGCTCGATCCAGTTGGGCACATAAACGACGATTTTCTTGGGCACGGAGGCGGCGTGGCTCGATGGAGGCGTGGTCATCAGGAGAAGTGCGGCGGCTTTAAAGAGCGTGTTGAGCACGTGAGTTCGCATAAGGAAGGGGTTGAAGCAAAAGGATTGGCTGCAAGTACTTGGGTTGCTCTACTCGTGGCCAGGCTTGGGGCGGCGTTGCTCCGTCCAGTAGTTGACCCAGCCCTTCAGATAGGCAAGATTCACAAAGCATATGAAGCCCCACCAACCCCAAAGCCCGACCCACATACGCGCCAGTTCGAGAGCGGTGAAGCCAGCAATACTCGGCACTCCTTCTAGGGAGTTCGCTACATCGTGATTACGCAGCACCAGATGCGCGACAAGCGCAGGGCCGAAGCAGCAGGCAATCCATTTCTTGGTGCCCTTCGTTCTGATGGCACAATCCCTCAGAATTTCCTGCCACTCTTCCTCGCTCCACTCCAGCTGTTTCATCTCGGCGCTCCAAACTCTAACGCCACAAGCACTCGCAAGTACTTGCAGCGCCACTTAGCCCTTCACCAGTTCCCTCAACGTCAACAGCTCGTCCCTCAGCTGAGCCGCGCGCTCGAAGTCCAGCGAAGCTGCTGCTGCCTTCATCTCGGTTTCCAGGTCTTCGAGCATCTTGGGCAGGTCCGCGGCTTTGGGCTTGGCTTTGATGAGCGAGGACGGATCAAGCTCGGCGCGCGCATCGGCCAGAAGCTCGGCGATCAGGTCGTCGCGGATGGCTTTCTGGATGCCTTGCGGCGTGATGCCGTTGTCCGTGTTGAACTGGAGTTGGATCGCGCGCCTGCGGTTGGTCTCGTCCATGGCGCGGCGCATTGAGCCGGTGATGTTGTCGGCGTACATAATCACCTGGCCTTCGACATGGCGCGCGGCGCGCCCAATCGTCTGGATCAAGCTGGTGTCACTGCGCAAGAAGCCTTCCTTGTCGGCGTCAAGAATCGCCACGAGCGAGACTTCGGGCAAGTCCAGCCCTTCGCGCAGCAAGTTGATGCCGACCACGACATCGTATTTGCCTTGCCTGAGCTCGCGCAGAATGGCCGAGCGATCCATGGTTAGCACATCCGAGTGCAGGTAGTTGACCTTGACGTTGATCTCCTTGAGATAATCGGTCAAGTCCTCGGCCATGCGCTTGGTTAAGGTCGTCACTAAGACGCGCTGGCTCTTGGCGGTGCGGGCGCGGATTTCGCCGAGCAGATCGTCGATCTGGCCGCGCGACGGGCGCACGAAAATCTCGGGGTCGATCAAGCCGGTTGGCCGGATAATCTGCTGCACAAGCTGGCCCGTGACATCGGGGCCAGGCTTCCACTGGCGCGGCGTGGCCTTCTTGGGCGCGGCCTTCTTGGGCGCGGCCTTCTTGGGCGCGGCCTTCTTGGGCGCGGCCTTCTTGGGCGCGGCCTTCTTGGGCGCGGCCTTCTTGGGCGCGGCCTTCTTGGGCGCGGCCTTCTTCTTCTTGACCGCCGACTCCTCGGGCTCCTGGAGCTCATCTCCCGTGTCGGGCACGTAGCCGATGTGCTCCATCTCATAAGGGCCGGGCGTGGCTGAGACGTAGATGCTCTGGCCTCGGCGCTCCTCGAACTCCTCGAACTTGAGCGGGCGGTTATCGAAGGCGGCTGGCAAACGGAAGCCGTATTCGATCAGCACTTCCTTGCGCGCGCGGTCGCCGTTATACATCCCGCGCACCTGAGGCAAGGTCTGGTGGCTCTCGTCCACGATCAAGACGAAATCCTTGGGGAAGTAATCCAGGAGCGTGTACGGAGCATCGCCCGGCGTGCGGCCATCGAGGTAGCGCGAGTAGTTCTCAATGCCGTTGCAATAGCCGACCTCGCGCATCATCTCCATGTCGTAGCGCACGCGCTGCTTGATGCGCTGCGCCTCGATCAGCTTGCCCTGGCTTTCAAACAAAGCCACCTGCTCGTTCATGTCGCGCTCGATCTGCACCAGAGCCGCGCCCATGCGATCCTCGCTCGCGATGAAGTGCGTGGCCGGGAACACAGACGTGAATTTGAGGTTCTTCAGCACCTCCTGAGTCAAGGGATTGAGAATCTGGATGGCCTCGATCTCGTCGCCGAAGGTATCCACGCGCACGATGTGATCGGCGTCGCGAGGATGAATTTCCAGAACGTCGCCACGCACACGGAAGGTGCCTCGCACCAGGTTGATGTCGTTGCGCGCGAACTGCATATGGACGAGCTTTTCCAGGATGCCGCGCCTGTCGATCTCGTCTCCCACGCGCAGTTCGAGCACGTTCTGCTTATACAACTCGGGCGTGCCCAAGCCGTAGATGCACGACACCGAAGAAACCACGATCACATCGCGGCGGCTTGAAATCGAGTGCGTGGCCGAGTGGCGCAGGCGGTCGATCTCCTCGTTGCGGCTCGATTCCTTCTCAATAAAGGTGTCGGTGTGCGCGACGTAGGCCTCGGGCTGGTAATAGTCGTAGTAGGAGACGAAGTACTCGACCGCGTTGTCGGGGAAGAACTCGCGGATCTCCTGGCACAGCTGAGCCGCCAGCGTCTTGTTGTGCGCGATCACCAGGGCAGGCCGATCGAGCTGAGCAATAACCTGACAGGCCGTGAAGGTTTTTCCCGTTCCCGTGGCTCCCAAAAGAACCTGGTGCGCGAGCCCATCGCGGGCGCCCTGGACGAGTTCTTGGATGGCCTGGGGCTGGTCGCCCTTGGGCTCGAAGGGCGATTTAATCTGGAACACTCCTGCTTTTGACATGAGCTCAAGTTTACGATTCCAGAACCTCAAGTACTTGAGGCGCGTTGGCTCAACGCAGCCCGGTGCAGCACTGGCGGGTTTGTTGTTGATGTGTTGGCCTGAGTGAAGTTGTTAACTTTAAGCAGTCGAGGAATTGGGCTGAGACGAGATGATGTGGCGCATCGAGCTGTTTGGCGGGCTGGTGCTGAAGCGAGCGGGCGGCGAGCGCATCGTGACGCGCTTTCGCACGCGCAAGGCCGCGTCTCTGCTGGCGTGGCTGGCCTTGGAAGAGAAGCCCGTGGCGCGCGAAGTACTTGCCGAAGGCCTGTGGCCCGAGTCCGAGGCCGAAAACGGGCGCAACAGTTTTCGCGTAGCCCTGGCCTCGCTGCGCCGCCAGCTGGAGCCCTCGGGCACGCCTCTGGGCAGCGTGCTGCAAGCCGACCGCTCCACGGTCGCGCTCGATCCTCTTCTCGTTGCGTCAGATGTGCGCGAGTTCCAATTGCACGCGCGCGCCGCTCGCGAAACGCCCGATGTGGAGCAGCGCCTCGCGCACCTGAAACGAGCCTGCGAAATCTACAGCCCGCCTCTGCTGCCCGGCTTCTACGAGGAGTGGATCAGCGCGCACGAGCAGCAGCTCGAAGCGATTTTTGAAAGCGCCTCAGCTGAGCTGATCGTCCTGCTCAAGCAGCGGGGCGACACGGACCAGGCCAGGCGCTGGGCCGAGCGCAGGCGCCAGATCGCAGCGCACGCTCTGGCTCAGCCACGCTCACAAGCACAGCCTCCTTGTCCAGAGCCTTGCAGCAAAGGCGTGGCTCAGGCGCACGCTCGCGAGGTTGACGGGGCTGCCCAGACTTCCCGTTTTTCGCCCGCAGAGGTTCGGGCTGAAGCGCCCTTGCCGCCGCTGTGGAACCGTTTCTTCGGGCGGCAGGAAGAGATGCGCGTGCTGCTCGAAGCGCTGGGCGCGGGCGAGCGCATCGTCACCCTGCACGGAATTGGAGGCTGCGGCAAAACCAGGCTGGCCCTTGAAGCGGCTCACCTGCTCCGTCAGGGCACGGCGCGCTCAGGTGCAAGTAGGGCTGCAAGTACTTGGGAGCAAAACGGCGCTGCGAACCTGGGACGGAGCGCTACTTCCGTGGCGACGGGCGCTTCTTTCGACAAGGTGCTGTGGGTTCCTCTGGCGGACGTAGGGCGCGGCGAGGTCGTGGCCGATTCCATCGCGACGGCGCTGCAGCTCAAGAGCCAGGGCGAAAGGCCTCCACTTGAAGCCATAGCGCTGGCTTTGGCCGAGCAGCGCGTTCTGCTGATCCTGGACAACTTCGAGCAGCTGGCCCTGGAGGGCACGCCCACGCTGCGGGCTCTGCTGGAGCGCCTGCCTTTGCTGCAGATGCTTGTGACTTCGAGGCTGCGCCTGCACGAGCCAGGCGAGCGCGAGCTGCCTCTGCGCCCCCTGCCGATTCCTCTGGTGCCCGTTGTGGAGTCGAACGCGCGGCCCTCGGCTGGAAGCGACACCTGGGTGCGTGTCGCCCTGGACTTCGCGAGCGTGGCCATGTTTGTGGACCGTGCGCAAAGAGCGCGAGCCGACTTCGATCTGACGCCGCACAACGCGCGCGATGTGCTTGAAGTGGTGCGTGCTCTGGAAGGTTTGCCCCTGGCCATCGAGCTGGCCGGCGCGCGGGCCGGAAGCCTCTCAGCGCGAGCCATGCGTGAGCAGCTGCGCGAGCCCCTGGAGTTCCTGCGCTCGCGCCGCCCCTTCGAGCCACGGCGCGATGCCCTGCGCTCGTGCATCGCCTGGAGCCTGCAGATGCTGCCAGAAGAGCTGCAGAAGTTTTGGGCGCGCCTGTGGGTGTTTCGTGGTGGCTGCACTCTGCAAGACGCCACCCAAATCTGTGGCCAGAACAATTCCAGCGCCACTCTGGAGGCACTCGAAGAGCTGCGCGACGCGTCTCTGCTCGTCTTCAACGAAGGGCGAGAACGCTACTTCATGCCCGAAGTGCTGCGCGCCTTCGCCCTGGAGCAGCTGCAAGAGAACGAGAAGCAAGAGCTGCTGGAGGCTCACGGCAAGTACTTCGTGGCGCTGTGCGAGGCCTGGAACACAACATTCCACGACACAGGAGAGACGGATCTCAGCATCGAGGACGACTTCTTCAACATCCAGGCGCTGTTCGAGCGCGCGCTCGACGAGCCGAAGCTGGAGAAGGCCTGGCGCGCCCTGAGCGCGCTGAGTTGGTTCTGGACCATCAGCGGCCATTTATATTTTGCTTTCGAGACGGCTCAGCGCCTGCTTGAATTGGCTCGCGCCCGGAACTGGCAGGCCCCGTCCTGGCTCAAGGCCCAGATGGAGATGACGGCTGGGCTCATGGCGTTGCACGCGGCTTCGTCCTCGCTGGCTCGTGCCTGCTTCGGGCGAGCGCTGAGCATCATGGAAGCTCTGGACGACACGGCAGGGGTAGCCACGGCCCACAACTACCTGGGCGCGGTGGCCCTGGCCAGAGCCGAGGTCGAGGTCGCGCGTCGGCACTTCGCTCTCTCGCTGGAGATGAACCGCAAGCGAGGCCAGCCGCGCCACATCGCCATCGCCCTGAGCTGCCTGGCAGCTGCAGAAGTGGAAGCCGGAGAACTGGAACAGGCGCATATTCTGTGTGAGGAAGCGCGCTCGCTGTGGCGCACCCTGGAAGACGGCGGCGGCCAGGCCTGGGTGCTGTCCATCGAAGGCGACGCGGCCTCGGCCCAGAAGAACTGGACTCTGGCCCGCCGCTGCCAGGAGCGCGCTCTGGAACTCAGGCGCGAGCGCAACGCAGGGGTCGGAGAAACCGGGCCTCTCGCCTTCCTGGGCTACATCGCACTCGATGAGCAGGACGATCTCGACAGCGCCACTGAGTACGTTCAGCACACGCCCGCTGAGCGCGAGGATAGGTACGCCCTGGCGGCTTCGCTGCTGTGCCTGGGCGCGCGCGGACGGCTTCATCTGGGCCACCGTCGCGAGGTGCTGCCGATTCTCGAAGCTCTGGCCGGGCTAACAGCGAACGCCGCTGCAAGTACTTGCGGCGCCCACGAGGAAGAGAAAGTAACGCAAGCTCAAATCGCCGCACGCGCTCTGGGAGCCGCCGAGTCGTGGCGTCAGGAGATGGAAGTGTTCCGCCTGGCCAGCGCTCAGAGGCGCTGGAGTCGCTCGTGCGAGCGCCTGCGCCGCGTGCTGGGGGCTAAAGGCTTTGAAGCCGAGCATCTCATAGGACGCTCGCTTCCCCTCGAAGACGCCGCGCGCGCCTTGCTCACCGTATTCGCAGCCGCCTGAAGCACGCCTGTGCTCCAAACAGCCTCAAGTCCTTGGTCTCCACGAAGTTTGAAGTCGCGCTACTATTGAGCCTCTTTGCTCGCGCGTCTCACCGTAGTGCAAATACTCGGGTTCTATCTTCAGCGCGGCGTGATAGTCGTCCGCCGCTCCGTTTCATGCTCGAAGTGCTCGATAACCTGCATCGTGCCCCCTTCATCCACCGAGTAGCTCGCCACGCTGTCCAGTGAGATGCCATAGCAGGCATCCTCGCCCCTGAAAGCCATTTGAGTTCCACTGAAGAAAAAATTCACATCGCCAACACGCATCGAGAAGCAGGTGCGAGTCGCGAAGTGCCTATCATGCCCGATGTCGCGGCTGCGGCTGATGGACTCGGTGAAGGTCGCCCGTTGGCCCCGCAGCTTGAGAGCAAGATCGAACATAGCCTCAACCTCTTCGCCGCTGAGCTTCCTAATTGTGACTGTTCTGCAAGTACTTGCTACTCGCCCTTTTCGTGGCGAAGTTGGCGCTTACGTTCGGCTTCCTCCACGTTCTCCAGAATCTCCTTGAGATCCGTCAGAGCGCGCCTTTGCAGCCGCGACACGTGCATCGGCGAGACCTTGATTTCCTTGGCGATTTCGGCCTGCGAGAAGCCCTCGAAGTAAGCCAGCTGCAAGACGCGCTGCTGGCGCTCAGGCAGCAAGTCCAGCGCGGCCTGAAGCTGCGAGAAATCATTCAGACGCTCCAGATTGGCGTCGTCGCCTCCGACTTGCTCGGCAATGGGGGCCGAGCCGCCGTCATCCACGCCGCTGGTCTCGTCCAGAGAAGTTGGGTCCAGCGCCTGCGACATTTCCATTGCCTCGACCACATCTTCTTCTTCCACGCCCAGAGCGCGCGCGATCTCGGCGTAGGTCGGAGAGCGGTTCAGCTCTTGAGTGAGCGCCTCGATGCGCTTGTTGATGGTTTGGTGCAGCTCCTGCAAGCGCCTGGGCACGCGCACGCTCCAGGTTTTGTCGCGGAAGTAACGGCGAATTTCTCCCACGATGGTCGGCGTGGCAAAGGTGGCGAAGCGCACGCCCCGGTTGGGGTCGAAGTGATCCAGCGCGTTGATGAGCCCAATCAAGCCTTGCTGGATGATGTCTTCATACATCTCGCCGCGATCCGTGAAGCGGCGCGCGAGGTAAGTGACCAGGTTGCGGTGCATCAAGATCAGGCGGTCGCGCAGCTGAGGGTCGCCGCTTTCGCGCCACTCGGCGAACAGGCGCTCGAACTCGCCTTCGGGCGGCGCGTTGGTCGAGCGAGGGCGCGGCGTCACGCGCTGAGCGCTCTTGATTGAGTGCTGGGCTCCCTTAGCGGCGCGGCGCGCGCTGGCGCTGGCGCTGGCGCTGGCGCTGGCGCTGGCGCTGGCGCTGCTCTTCAGGCCGGCGCGGGCCTTGTCGCTCAGAGGCTCGGAGCCATCGAGATCCGCATCGTCCAGCAGAACATCGGCCAGTACTTCTTCAAGCACCTCGTCCGAAAGCGAGAGGTCGAGCTCGGGCAGGGATTCCAGATCCGAAGCGCTGGAGCGGCCCGCGCCACCGTTGGAAGAGCGCGCCGCTGAGGGCGAGGAGCCAGCCGCGCCCGTAGACGAAGGCGCGGGCGCCGTCGCGGGAGGAGCCGTTTCGGGAGCCTGAGCGCCAGGGAGGGCGGGCCGCGAGGAGAGTGCCATCGTCGTGGGAGCAAGCCACCCAAAGCTCATTCTCAAGCGCATCGAGCGAACGCTCATCAAGCGAACGCTCATCAAGGCCTGGGCACAGCTGAAGGGAAGAAAATGAGCGCGTAACAGCGGCGCGGATGCCAAAAGCGGGCCGCGTCCGTAGCAATTTTAACCAAGCCCAGCAAAGATAAGCACGGCCAACGAAATATGGCCCTCAAGTACTTGCAGTGTCGCTTCAACGGGGCCGCGTGAGCTTGACCATGTGCAAGGCAGTATGATCGGGTGCGCCCGAGTGCGACGAAACCTCGTCCATCAAAGCCTGGATCAGCATCAGGCCCATGCCGCCTTCGGGCAGGTCGTCCACTTGCTGCCACGTGCCTCCGCCCTGGGGCATCTCCAGGCCGGGCGCGGGCACCTGGCCCTGATCGAAGACCGTGATTTCGAGCCTCTCCTCGCCGGGCCGAATGCGCACCACGACCTGGGTCGGGGCGCCGCCTCCGGGCAGCTCGGCGTGCAGGATGGCGTTGTTGCAGGCCTCGGAAACCGCGAGCTTGATGTCCTCGATCTGCTCGTAAGAGAAGCGCATCCGGGTGGCCACGCCCGCCACGGCCAGCCGAACCACGCGCACGAACTCAGACGAAGCCGGAATCGCGATCACAACCGCTCGCGCATCGCCATCCAGCACCGAGCTCAGGCTCGGCGGCTCACCTCTGGGCTCAGCCGAGTGAGGCGCGGAGGATTCAGGCGAAGCCGATTTCGAGGCGGAGCGAGAGGGGCGCGCATCGGGTTTGACGGTAGCTTGCGTGGAGAGCGCGGAAGCGGATGGGTTCATGGGCGGGCTCATGGCGCGGGCCAAAGCAAGGAAAGCAAAGCCAGGAAGAAGAGGCGCTACGAAGCAGCGGGCTGAGGGGAATTGGAAGCACTGGAGCCATTGGAGCCAGCCTCTCGCACCCAGCTCTCGGCATCGGCGCGGTCGCCGAAGAAGAGCAGGGCGCTCGTGAGGCCTGCGATCTCGAACAAACGCATCAGGCGCTGCGAGGGGCACACCAGAGCCAGCGTGCCGCTGTGAGCGCGCGCGGCCTTGAACCCGTGAACCAGAACGCCGATGCCGGTTGAGTCCATAAAGGTAAGGTGCGACAAATCCACAATCACTCCCGGCCTTTCAGCCGCGCACAAGGCGTTGAGTTCCTCACGCAAAGCCCCGGCGTTGTGCAGCTCCAGCTCGCCGCCCAGCTCGATTACGGCCACGCCCTCGCGCCGCACGGTTCGCATTCGCAGATCCATAACCCTGTTCCTTTTTCCCTTCCTCGCCCAAACCCAAACCTCAGCCGGACCTCAAGTACTTGCAGCCACAGTCTCGCAGCGCGCTTTAGCTCCGTCGCCGTGGAGAATCAAGCTCCAGATCCTCTGTTCTCACCCACTCTCATCCGCCTGCCCTTGAGCTTGCTTATCCTCCACGTTCCACCAATCGCGCAGGCGGCGCGCCAACCCCGCTTCAGCCCCGTTCTCGGTCGGCTCATAGAACAGGCTCGGCTCCATCCCTTCGGGCCAGTAACTCTGGCGCACAAAATTGCCCGGCTCATCGTGGGGATACACGTAGCCTTCGCCTGAGCCCAGCTTCTGCCGCGCCTTGTTCAAGGCCGTCGAGCGCAGGTGAACAGGCACGGCTCCGCTGCAACTCTTGGCCGCCTCGCGAGCCCGGTTCAGGGCCACATAAGACGCGTTGCTCTTGGGAGCCGAGGCCACGTAAATCGTGGCCTGCGCCAGAGGAATCGCGGCTTCGGGCAGTCCGACTTTCTCAATGGCCTGCATCGCCGCAAGGGCCACGCTCAAGGCGCGAGGATCGGCGTTGCCCACGTCCTCCGAGGCCTGGATGACCAGACGGCGCGCGATGAAAACCGCATCTTCGCCGCCTTCGAGCATCCGCGCCATCCAGAACAGGGCGGCGTCCGGGTCGCTTCCGCGCAGCGACTTGATGTAAGCCGAGATCGTGTCGTAATGCGCGTCGCCGCTCTTGTCGTAGCGAGGCTTGCGCTCAGTTGCGGCCTCGGCTTCGGCCAGCGTCAGGCGCCCCTCGCGCGCCAGGTCAGCCGCCATCTCCAGAGCGTTCAGCGCTCCACGCGCATCGCCCTCAGCCACGCGCGCGATGTGGCGCAGAGCGTCTTCCTCGGCTTGAAGATGCCGCTCGGCCAGGCCGCGAGGGTCGGTCAAAGCGCGTTGCAACAGAGGCAGCAGATCGTCTTCGTCCAGCACCTGGAAGCGGAACAGGCGGCAGCGCGACAGCAGCGGCGAGTTGATCGAAGCTAAAGGGTTCTCGGTCGTGGCCCCGATCAGCGTGACCGTGCCCTCCTCGACGTGCGGCAGAAAAGCATCTTGCTGGGCGCGGTTGAAGCGATGGATCTCGTCCACGAACAAGATCGTGCGCCCGTCTTTGGAGCCTTTGAAGCGAGAGGAAGCACCTTCTTTCTCCTGGAGCGTGTGCAAGTACTTGCGATGGCGCGCGGCCTCGACGATGCGCCGCACATCAGCCACGCTGCCTGTGACAGCGGAGAAATCCTCGAAAGCGGCGCGCGTGTGAGCGGCGATGAGGCGAGCTAAGGTCGTCTTGCCGCTTCCGGGAGGACCGAAGAAGACGCTGGAAAACAAGCGGTCGCTCTCGATGGCGCGGCGCAGAGGAGCGTCCGGGCCGACGAGGTGCGGCTGCCCGACGTATTCATCCAAGGTGCGCGGCCTCATGCGAGCCGCGAGCGGGCCATGAGCGGGCGCGGCGCCTTGAGTGGGTGGAGCGGGCTCTAAATCGAAGAGGTTCATTGGGGAAAGCAAAAGCGCGCAGCGAAGAGGGCTCGGAAGAGATCTCGCTGCGCGCTCGGTTTCGTACCCGCCACGCCGTGTGAAGACAAGTTAATGAACCCGCTTGCGCAGGTGGGCGCCGCTCCTGACCCTCGCATCACTGCTGTCCCCGCTTCCGAAAAGAAGCGGAGGGCCGGTTAAGGCAGCAGCAACGATGTCCCGGCCCGGAGTTGGGCTCCCTCAAAGGTGAGTGTAGGCTCAGAACGTTGCGATCATCACGCACGCAGCAGGCGACATTTATTTTATCCCGCTCCACTCGCGAAGGCAATCGCGCCCCAAGTACTTGACGGCACTTATGATTCAGCCCCCACGCTGAGGGGAACACTTTGAAGAGGACGCCTCACCCACCACGATGAAGCCAGCCGCCCTTTTACCTTGTGCCCTGCTTTTGCTCGCCTCAGCCAGCCGCGCCTGCCTCAACGACCGCGACAGCCTGGAAACCGAAGCGCGCGGCGTGCCGGACGTGATGCGCGCCCTCTCGGGCCGCTTCGAGCGCAACCCGCCGCTCTTCTACGAGATGCGAATGCAGCGCGTCCAAGCGGAACTGAAGCTAACCCCAAGCCGGCTCGATCTTTACGATGACATCGCCGTAGCCGCCGACCGCTTGAACCGCGACGACGAGGCGCTCAGTTGGATTGAGAAGAAGCGCGCACTCCTGCAAGTACTTGACGCGAAGAAACCCGAAGTTCACGAGCAGTGGTATCGCTACTACGCCAACGCTGGCACCTTCCGCGTGCATCGCTGGATCGCGCGCGGCGCAGATCGTGAGCAGCTAAAGGAAGTCAAGATCGCGCGCAACTTGATCGCGAAGGCTGTGACTCTCAAGCCGGGCGCGCACTTCGGGCGCGAGAAGTACCAGCTCAAGACGATGGACTGGATTCTGTATCCTCCGCCTCCCTACACGGATGCCGACGACAAACTGCCCAACATCCTGGGGCTCGGCAATGGCGGATACATCGAGGACGAAGGAAATGCTCAATTAACGAAGCGCGGCTACGCGGACGCTGAGCGTGGCTTGACTGGGCTCATCACGCTGGGCTCGGCCTGGCAAAGCATTGATGTGTTCAACGCCCTGCGCTATGTTGAGGCGTGGCACGCCAACAGTTCGGTGGTCTATCTGCTTGGGCTGCGCTTGCAGGAGATGGCGCGTAGTGGCCGGACTTCCCTTTATCCGCACTCGCTCTCAGCGCCTAAGTTGGCGCAGGCGTTCGATCCTGAGAAGGCGCAATGGTTTCTGGGCGCTCACTTCGACAACGGTGATGGGCCAAAAGACATGATGGCCTTCTACAAGTCGCTGCGCCAGGAAGCCGATGACTGGCAGGCGAGGCGAACCACCTTCATGCTCGAACGCCTCAACGCCGGGCGCCATCCCGACACCGACCCGACCTTCTGGAACGGCTGGGACGACGGTGCGCCGCCATCTTTGCACTCGGCCAACTCATCGTATTGGAACTCCAGTGATTTCCTGTTCGACATCGCGCCCAGGCTTCTGCAGGCTATCGTTCTATGCCTGCCTGTGGCGATCATGGGCGTGATCGTGCTGTGGAAGATGAGGCGCAGGCGTCGCAAACTGGCTTGAGGAGCGCTGCAAGTACTTGAGGCATATGAGCGACAGCATCGACATCACCGAATTTGGGCGCTTCCCTGCGGCGCCCTCGCCCGAGAACATGAAGCCTCGCCCGGACCGGCGGGCGGTCGCCTCCGTGTTGCCGCACGGGTCGCGGATGCGTGTGGGCGAGCTTTCAGCTGCGGGCTGGCGATTCGAGGACGAGCACGAGGCCATCTTCCCTCTCGGGCTAGTCTACTCGTCCTCGAATCGCCTGGCCTATGTTGCCAGTCGAGCCGGGCAGCAGTTCGTGGTCGTAGATGGCCAGGACGAGAATGAGCGCTGGGACGGCATCAGCGACGAGTTGGGTTGGAGCCCCAATGGTCAGAGCTACCTCTTCGTCAGCCAGCGAGGAGCTGAGGTCTTCGTGGCCGGGCCGCACGGGGCGTGGCCGATCGAGGGCCAGCCCCTGCCGCGCCGCTTCACCCAGAACCTCGACGGCTCACAGGCCGGCTGGGTCACGCAGGATAGGCACCAGCAGTTGTTCATCAATGGCCAGAAGTGCTGGGAAGCACCGCAGATCATCGAAAACCCGACCTGGAGCCCAGACGGCAGGCGCCTGGCCTTCGCGTTCGCTTCGGAGAAGGGAGTTACGGTTCGGGTGGACGGGCGCGAGTTCGGCCCTTACCCGAGCCTCAACAAAGGCACGCCCGTGTGGAGCCCAGACAGCAGGCGCTGCGGCTGGGTCATCCAGCGGCGAGGCAAGAGCGTGGTCGTAGTGGATGGCGAGGAGTTCGGGCTGACGTTTTCGACCGTGCAGGGCGGCACGCTCTCCTTCTCTCCAGACGGCAGCCGCTGGGCCCTTGCAGCGCGAGCCGGGCTGTTGGGGCTCAAGGGCTGCGTCGTCCAGGATGGGCAGGCCGGTCCGGTCTACCTCGCGTTGGGGACGACGCCGCCCGTGTGGAGCCCCAACGGCTATGCTCTGGCCTACTTCGCCGGGCGGGGGATCAAGCACACCTTCGTCGTGTGCGATGGTCGTGAGGGCCAGAAATGCACGGCCTTCATCGACGGCTCGCTGACCTGGCACCATGAGGGTCAGGTCGTAGGCTGCATCGCGCAGCAGGATGGGCTGCCCTGCCTGGCCCTGGAAGAATTGGACGGGCGCTCGTGGAGCCTGAAACCGCCCCAGGGAGGCTTGATACGGGCGGAGAAAGTGGTCTTTGACCAGGGCCGCAGCCTGCACGACCTCGGGTTTCGCACGGACGGCTCGGTCTTTGGCTGGGCCACGCACTTTTGAGGCGAGCGCAAGCGCACCTGACGCAACAAGTACTTGCACGCGCCGCCTCAAAGCCCGCCCGTGAAGCGCCCCGGAGCACACACATCCGCCTCATCGTAAGCCGCTTTGAGGCGCTGCATCAAGCTCCAGTCGCTGCGTTTGTCGCCCCACACGTGCTCCGGCGTCTTCCACGCTGACGGGCCGCTTTCCAGAATCATCCAGCCGCCGCTGTCTTGCGCCGCTTCTCGCAGCGCGGCCACTTGTTCCCATCCAACTTCTTCCCAGCCTGCTCGCAGCGCGGCGCTCGAACAATCCCAACTCAGCCGCTCAGCGCCACTGCGAGACGCGGCTTCGAGCCACGAGCACGCCTGCGTTCGGGGCACGCGAGCCGAAACTTGAACCGCTTCACACCAAGCCTCTTGCGCTTCGACGCCTTCAGCATCCTCAACTGGGGCGGCTTGAGGGGCGCGCTCAAGCTGATGAGACACCGCTCGCTCCGAGCCTTCGCACCACGCCGAAAGCGCCCACGTCGCGCCCTGAAGCTCGGCGCGCAAGCCGCTCCACTCGAAGTGGCGGGCTTCGAGAAGCTGCCACAGTTGCTCGGTTTGGCTGAGCGAATTGCAGAGCCAGGTGGCTCGAACCGAGCGCTCCGAGAGAGGGCGCAGGCGCAGCGTCAGGCGCGAGATCAGGCCCAGCGAGCCGCGCGAGCCGACGAAGAGCTTGGGCAAGTCGTAGCCCGAGACGTTCTTGACGACCTTGCCGCCGCCTCGCACTTCGCGTCCGTCGCTTAAAAGAACACGTGAGCCGAGCACAAGGTCGCGCGGCGTGCCCCACTTCAAGCTGCGCGCGCCGCTCGTGTTGCACCCAGCCACGCCGCCCAGAGTCGCGTTCGGGAACGATTCCAGAGGCACGAACTGGCGTTGGGCTCGCGTGTGTTCATCCAACTCGCGCAGTGTGATGCCCGCTCCGGCCTCGATGGTGGTGTTGCCCACATCGAACTCATAAATGCGGTTCAAGTACTTGGTGCTCAGCACGAAGTTGCAGCGTGTAGGAACCGCGCCCGTTGAGAGCTTCGTCGCGCCGCCCGCGATGCAAAAGGCGCGTCTCGTGCGACCGGCCCACGCGACAAGCTCGGCGGCGACTGCTTCGTGGCGAGGAGCAGCCGCGACGAGCCGAGCCGAAGCGTCCAGGCCAAGCGCTTCTGCCCAGGCCGAGGGAGCTGGGCTTAGCTCAATGGCGTCGCCAAGCTCGGCCTTGAGATCATCTTCTGTTGCGTCTGGTGTGGGCTCTTCCATAGGCGCAGTGAACGCAAGGGGCGCGCTCGTGGCAAGATGAAGCGTGCTCAAGAGAAGAGGTTGCGCCTCCAGTACTTGGGGAAGCATAGAAGGGCCTTGCGAATTCCACTCTTACAGATGAAAAAAAGTCGTTCCCATTCCACAACGCCCAAGCCCTACGAATACAAGTTCGAGGAGACGGGCGAGATGTTTCCTGGCACCGTCTTGCGCGCCGTCGGTGGCGGGCTCTATGACGTGCGCATCGAAGCCGACCCCGAGTTGCTGCCGCCTCTCGTGGACACCAACGGAGCGCCCCTTGAAGACGCCGAGGACGGCGGCCTGCGCGCCCAGTGCTTTGTCTCGGGCAAGCTCAAGAAGGGCCGCCAGCTCACCTCGCAGCCCATAGCCGTCGGGGATCGGGTTCAGGTGCGGCCTCTGCCTGGCAGCGGATCGAGCTTGAGCGTGCGCCGCGTGCGCGAAGGCACCATCGAAGAAGTGCTGCCACGCCAGAAGATTCTGGGCCGCTCGCGCTACAACAAGTACTTGCAGGTCACAGTCGCCAACTTAGACCAGATCGTGGTCGTGATGTCGCTGCGCGCGCCCGAGCTCAGCACGCATCGCCTGGATCGTTTTCTGGTGTTGGCCGAGGCTTCGGATCTGCGAGCCGTGATCTGCATCAACAAGATCGACCTGGTGCCCAAGCGCGAGAGGAAGAAGGAGCTGGAGCCGATCCAGCAGCTTTACGAAGGCCTGGGCTACCCCGTGGTCGCGGTCGCGGCTGAGAAAGATGAGAACATCGAGGCGCTCAGAGATGAACTTAAGGGTCACATCTCGGCTTTTATCGGATCGTCGGGCGTGGGCAAGTCTTCGCTGGCGATGGCGGTTCAGCCTGAGCTGATGCTGTGGGTGGGCGAGGTGATGGAGATCGGTAAGGGGCGCCACACCACAACCGAAGTCTCGCTGCACCCTCTGGATGGAGGCGGCTACATCGCCGACACTCCCGGCATTAAAACGGTGACTTTGCTGGAGCAGAGCGAGGTCAACCTGCCCAACTGCTTCCCTGAGTTCCGCGCCCGCGCCCAGGATTGCCGCTTCAACGACTGCACCCACACCCACGAGCCTGGCTGCGCCGTGCGAGCCGCTGTTGAAGCGGGCGAAGTGGCTCAGGCGCGCTACGATTCGTATCAAAGGATGCTCGAAGACGACCTATTCTCGCTGCGCTTGACACGAGAATAGAGGTGCGCGGAGGATGGCGAAAAGATGGCAGGGGAAGAGGATGCAGTGGGCACAAAAAAGCCGAAGGCGAGGAGCCTTCGGCTTTTTGCTGGGCTTGGTTGGGCTGGGTGGTCAGGGGATTTCGGGTGTTTCGGGCTCCTGCGAGGGGCGCAGCAGCTTGTTATACAGGCCCAGATTGAGAATGGTGGGAGCCCACAGGCCGACGAAGATGGCCGAGAGCCTCTTGCCTGAAATGAAGAGGAGCAGCGAGAGCAAGATCGAGCCGATTACGCCACCGTAGTAGACCGAGGACGGCAAATTTTCTACTGTTTCGAGCAAATCATCCATGGGAGCACCTCGTAGAGCACTTGTGCCTCGCCAGAGCGAAGCCTTCAAAATCAACAGCAGCAGGCGCCCGTCCAGCGCGCCGCCCGCGCAGGCTGCGTCGCCTGGTGTGGGGCCGCGCGCGGTTTTGCAAACTGTATGCCTCCTCAGCGCCCCAAGTACTTGCAGTGCCCCTCGCTCGCATATAGCAGAGCCCGTCCGGCGCAATGGAATAGCGCGGCTGTAAGCGGCGCGCGGTAAAATCAGGACGCACCGACATACGGTTCCTCGCTTAGCCGGAGATTGAAAGGAAGTTCCATGAACGCCTCCCCGCGTGCCCACCGCCCGCACGCTGATGCACCCGACGCCAACCCTGAATCAGATGGGCGCACTGAAGAACCCGGTTTGGCCACGCCGGATTCAAATGGCCACGGCTCTTCCGCGCCCGTTCCTGGAACGCCTTTCGAGACGCGAACTCTGTGGCTGCTGGCCGGAGCCCTGGGCGTGCTGGGCCTGCTGCTGAGCGCCTGGGCGCACCGGGTCGGAGCCTCGGACATGGCTGCTGGCGTGCGCCTGGCCGCAAGCGCGAGCGCTCTGCTCGGCGCTGGGGCTTTGCTGGGCGGCTCGCGTTTGCTGCAAGGCCCAGCCCAAAACCCAATCGGCCTGTGGCTGCCCGTCATCAGCGCGGCCCTGTTCACGCGCGCTCTGTGGCTGGGGCTGGGAGGCTTGGCCTCGAACCCACGAGCGCATTTGCTGCTGGATGCGCTCGCTCTGCTCTCGTTCGCGCTGGAGTTCGGTGCGGCTCTGCTTTTTGCCACTCGCTCGCCTGCGCCAAGTACTTCGGAATCCGATGCCGCTGCTTCTGAAAGCAGCGCCTCCCAGAGGCGCTTGAGGCTGGTATCTCGCGTTGTGGCGGCCTGGGATGGGCTGGCCCTTGGGATGGGGGCGTGTGCCCTGGCGTGGTGGGCGTGGCGCGTGCCCTTGATGCTGCGCTCGCTGCCCGCGGGCAAGCCCGCTTCGGGAGCGGGGCTGCCCGGCCTGCTCGCCTTTGGCCTGAGCGTGGGAGCCTTGGCTCTGCTGGCGAGCTGGTTGTATGGGAGGCACTGGGTTCAGCGATCAAGCTCTCAGAAGAGCGATTGGGCTGGCCTGGCTTCAGGGGTGCTGGCGCTGGCTGGAGCCTTGGGGCTGAGTTTGGCTCAGTTGCGCTGGCTCAATGTTGGTGTGCGCGGAGCGCTGGGCTCCGTGGATGCGGTTGCGGGCTGCCTGGCTCCTCTTGCTCTGGCCGCCGGGCTGCTGCTGGCGTGTTCCTACGCGGCTTCGCCCGCTCAGGCGGCGCCGTCGTCCTGGGAAAGTGAGGAGGAAGCTGGTGCGCCCAGCCTGGAAGCGTGGGCTCTGGCCTTGGCGTGCGCCGCGGCTCTGGCGATGGCCTGGCGTCTGGGCGTGGCGGCTCTGGGTGCTTCGCCGTGGTCGCTGTGGTGGGCTCCTCTGCTGGTGGCGAGCTCGGCCTTGCGCCTGGCTTGGCGCGGCCAGGGCGGGAGCAAAGGGTCGAGGGAAGCGCGGCGCGAGGTGGCTCAGCTCAAGCGCGTGGTCGCGCGCCGCACTCATCAGTTGGCCACGCTGCACTCGATGACGGCTGAGCTCTCGGACACGCTTTCGTGCGAGAGGATCTTGAGCACGGCTGTTGAGCGCGCTCTGGTGGCTCTGGATGCTCGCTGTGCGGCGATCTGGCTCAACATTGATGTGTCGGAAATATCGCTGGAAGACCGCCCTCTGGGCTCTCAGGGAATCGAGGGCGCGCCCGGCGTCACGCGCGCCGTGCCGGTGGCGGTCTTCGTGTGGCGCGAGATGGAGCGCACGGGAACAGAGAGGCGCGCCCTCGACAACCTGCGCCTGGACAACACCGACTTGATGGGGCGGCGCACGCAGAAGATCGGCGGCAGCGGCGGCGCGCTGGCCGGCGTGGCCGTGGCCGACAAAAGCTGGAGCATGGCCCTGGCGCGCGGGAACCAGCACGAGAACGCCCGCCGCGTGCTCTCAGAGATGCACCGCCTGCTGGAATTCAATGGCCTGGAACGCTTCGCGAACCTGGCTCACGGCGATGCCTCCGCATTGGACATCCAGCCCAGGGACGTGGGCCTGCGCACCATCACGGTGCAAACGCCAAATGCTGTCACCACAGGCGTTGCAGGCCCACACGCGCCCCAGCTTCGAGCCGGAGCCAGGGCGGACAAGAATCAAGGCACGGCAGACGATTCGGCTTCGCTTGACGAAAATGCCAGGCAAATCCAGGAGTTGCGCCAAGTACTTGAGCAGGCGCACCTGGCACCCATCCGCTCCAAGGGCGAGAGTCTGGGTGCGCTGGGAGCCTGGCGCGAGGGCGCTCCACTCGATGAAGCCGAGCGCTCTCTGGTCGCGGCCCTGGCCCTGGAAGTCGGAGCCGTGCTGCAAAACGTGCAGCTCTATCAAGAGACCAGCCGCCTGGCCGACCGCGATCCTCTCACCGACTTGCTCAACCACCGCGCCATCCAGAGCCAGCTCAACTCGATTCTGGCGCGCACGCAGCGAGCCGAAGGCGTGTTCGCCGTGGTGATGATGGACCTGAACAACTTCAAGTTCTTCAACGACACCTACGGCCACCCTGAAGGCGACCGCGTGCTGCGCACCGTGGCCCGCTGCCTGCGCGAAGCCTGCCGCGCGGGAGACATCATTGGCCGCTTCGGGGGCGATGAGTTCATCGCCCTGCTCATCGACACCGACGCCGAGGGCACGCTGCAGGCCTGCCAGCGCATCGCCGAGCGCGTGAAAGAAGAAGGCTACCAGCAACGAGGCGACGCCCGCCGCATCCCCATCACGCTCTCCTTTGGAGCCGCGCTCTTCCCGCAAGACGGCACCACGGCCCTTGATCTTCTGACTGCTGCGGACAGCCATTTATATGAGGCCAAGCGCGGCGGCGGAGCGATCAACATCACCAAGCAGGGCGGCGATGAGGACGAGCTGCGCAAGCTCAAGGAAGCCGGAGTCGGAGGCTCGTTCGGCGTGCTGGATGCCCTGGTCACGGCCATCGACAACAAGGATCACTACACGCGCCGCCACTCCGAGGACGTGACGCACTGGGCCAGCTTGATGGCGCGCCAGCTCGAATTCTCGCCCGAGACTCTGCGCGCGGTTCGCGTGGCCGGGCTGCTGCATGATGTTGGGAAGATCGCCGTTCCCGACTCGATCCTGCGCAAGCCGGGGCGCCTGGGCGATGATGAGTTCCAGATCATGCAGCAGCACCCCGTGTTTGGAGCTTTGATCGTGAAGGACGTGCCGAACTTGCCCGAAGTACTTGGGGGCATCCGCCACCACCACGAAAGGTGGGACGGCAAGGGCTACCCGGACAAGCTCAAGGCAGAGAACATTCCTCTGCTGGGGCGCCTGTTGGCCGTGCCCGACTGCTTCTCGGCCATGACAACCGACAGGCCTTACCGCAAGGCCCTGACCTGGGTCGAGGCCATGGACGAGATCGAGAAGGGCAAGGGCACCCAGTTCGACGCGGTGATGGCCGATGCCTTTCTGGAAGTGATGGCACACATCATCTCGGGCGCGCCCGATGAGCCCACTCCAGAAGGAGCCTTGCCCGAAGGAGACATGGGCGCACAGGCGGGCGACGCCGAAGCCGTGGCGCGCAGCATGGCCGACCCCGAGGCCAAGGTCGTCGCGCCCGACGAGGACGAGCCCCAGTTCCAACCGCGCTCCGTCGCAGACGCCGAGAAGTAAGCGGGGCAAGAGAGTGGGCTTTTCCTCCGCAAGTACTTGCAGAGGAAAAGCCCACTCCATTCTTGCTCGCTATTAAGATCATGCAACCAGTTCTGTGCATCGCGACGGGCCGCTCGTGCGTGCGGCTGCTGCCTCTGGGCCAGGCCGGTTCTGAGGGCGGCTTGTGGAGCGCTCCGTGGCGCGGCGTGGAGATGCTCGATGGCGGGCGCATCCACCGCGTGGGCGTGCGCTCTGGGGCACGCGCGACGATTTTTGCGGCCTCGTGGGGTGAGGGGCTGTGGTTTTCGCGCGACGGAGGGCGGCGCTGGAGCAACGCAGGCGTGGACATCCAGGGCTCGCGCGTGCACTGCGCCGCAGCGACCTCGTCAGGCGAGTTCTTCGTGGGCTCAGATCACGCCATCCTCAAGCGCTCGGGCGGCGACCTGCGCCGCTGGGAGCTGCTCGACAATTTGTGGCTGGTGCCCTCATCATCGAGCTGGAGCAGCCAGAACAGCACGGCTGTGCGCGACATCGCCGTCAATCCGCGCCACGAAGAGTGGCTCTTGACCGCGCTCGATGGCGTGGGCGTGCTGTTTTCCTCGGACGGCGGCTTCTCCTGGGACGACGCGCGCCCAAACACCGACCCCCAAACCCTGCGCCTGCTCTGGCACCCCGATGAGCCCACGCACGCCCTGGCCCTGGCCCCGAATTCCCTGCGCCAGAGCGACGACGGCGGCTGGAGCTGGAGCAGCACGGACTTCCCGCTTACCGAGCTCAAGGCCGTGGCCGCTCTGCCCGAAGGCCAGTGGCTTGTTGCCGGGCAAAGCGGCGAGCGCAGTGAGCTGTGGCGTGGCGAGGGAACCGAGTGGCTGCTGGCCGGGCGCTTTCCAAGCCGCGCGCCAAAGCAAGCCCAGGACAGCGCGAGAGCTTCAGGGCAAGGGGCGTTTGTGGAGTCTGTGCTGGTCGTCTCTGAAGAAGAAAGCGCGGGAGCTGGAGCGGCCTGGCTTGCGGGCTGGAGCGACGGCGCGCTAGAGGTTTCGCTCGACAGCGGGCGCTCCTGGCGGCCATTATTGATGGACGGAGCGCAACCCGAGCGCGCGTGCGATATGGCGCTTTCGATGGCCCAAGAGGAAGAGGAAGACGAGGGTGAGGAGCAGGCCCAAAAAATTGAAGCGGCCAGAGACGCACGGAACGGAAGCAGGTTCAATCTGGACGAGAAATTTCAGTCGTCTTTGCTTGACAAGAACCGAGGCCGCGTTTAGAATGGTAGCGGTTCATTTGAACCCAGTTCAAAAGGTCGCAGACGCACCGTAGACGCACCCGCAAGAGTCGTCCGTTGGAGCTTTCTGCTGGACGCACGAGCTTCTCCAAACCGTTCTCACGAACGTGCGGGGGCGCTTCGCAGCTCGCTCACGCGGACGGGAAACATCGACACCGTTCGCTCCAGGCGCGCCGCGAAAGCCGACGCGGAAGCCCGTCGTTCCTCACGCTGCTCCTCTTATGAGTCCCATGGAGCCAGGCGGTGCGCGACCACAGGAGATTGTCTTCATGGCAAAGGGCACAGTGAAGTGGTTTAACGACGCCAAGGGCTTTGGCTTCATCGAGCAGGAAGGCGGCGGCGAGGATGTCTTCGTGCATTTCTCGGCCATCAACTTCGACGGCTACAAGTCTCTCAAGGAAGGCCAGGCGGTCGACTTCGAGATCACCAACGAGAACAAGGGCCTGCGCGCCGCCAACGTCAAGCCCGTTGGCTAAGCTCAACCCGGCGCACCAACCCGCAACGCCCCGCTTCACCCGAAGCGGGGCGTTGTGCTTGCAGAGCCCGCTCTCCCGCTGCCTCTAAGCAAGCCACGCGCATTTGCCTGAGACTGCTTCTATGCTCTATCGCACACTCCTGGTTTCGCTGCCCATCTCCGGCGCAGGCTGCTGCCTGCTCGCGGGCTGCACGCCGCAGCCTCAGCTCGCCGCGCCCGCTTCCTCTAAGCTGCCCGCAGCTTCGCTTGCGCAGCCGAGGCCGAGGCTCAAGACAAACCTCGTCCTCAAGCACGGGGGCGGCTGGGTGAGCGGGATGACCGAGCACGGCGGGTGCGAGATGCAAGTACTTGAGGCCGCCAGCGGGCGCCCCATCACGGCCTTCGAGGGTACGCCTCAAGCTCCTCTGCACGTGATTCTCCTCACACGCGACCTTTCGCTGTGGAACTACTGCGAACTGTCGCCCGAGCGCGCCGGGCCGTTCAAGGGGCAGTTCGAGCTTCCGCTCATCCTGCCGATGCGCCGCAGCCCGTTCAAGCTCATCGTCGAGTACACACCGCGCGGAGGCGAGCGGACTGTTGTGCATCACGATCTGAGATGGGGCGTCCTGAAGGTCCCGACGCCCGCGCTGAAGGAAGACAGGTTCCCAGCCGGCTGGAGCGTGCGCAGCACCTTCGCCGCCTCGCTCTCGCTGCCGCCCCAGAATCGCCTGTTGGCGACGCCGCACCAGTCGCCTGATCTCGATGCCGGGCCTAACTTCCTCAACTCCGGCGCGCGCTACCAAATCGCGCTCGCCAGGCCCACGCTGATCGAGGGCCAGGAGTCGGTCTTGCGCTTCCAGCTGCGCGACAGCAAGGGGCATCCTCTGCGCTTGGGGCAGCCGCGCACAGAGGGCTGGGCGCGCTGCGTCATCGTGTCCCAGGACACTTCGGTTTACCTGCGCCCGCCCGCTTCAGCCGAACCTGGCGGCTCAGGCTCAGACGCCGTGTTCCGCGTGCGATTTCCACGATCAGGGCTCTACAAAGCCTGGAGCCAGTGGAGAATTGGAGGCCAGGTGGCGGCAGCAGCCTTCGTGCTGCGCGTCGCGGCGGCTCAGGCAGGAGCGAGCCGATGAGCAAGACGAACGTGGATGACCTGCGCGGCGTACTCTTCTGCTGCCACGGCAGCTCCTGCACGCGGGCCGGAGCGCGCACCGTCGAGAAGGCCCTGCGCCTGCACACGCGCGAGGCCGGGCTCAAGAATCAGATTCGCTTTGTGCGAACCGCTTGCACCGGGCTGTGCAAGAGCGCCCCGATCGTCATTGCGAGCGTCAATCCTCCGCCCGAAGAAGCCCAGGCGGGCGCTGCAAGTACTTGTGGCGCCCGCTGGCAACTCAAAGTGCGGGCAGAAGACGCGCCCGCTCTTATCGACTCGCACTTTGGCACAGGCACGAATGAAACTGAAGCCAAGGCCGTCAAGAAAAAGAAGGCCAAGAAGTAGTAGTTCGGCCTCACCATCGCCAACGCAACGGCGCGTGCAAATAATTGCACGCGCCGTTGTTTGCAGCTCCATCCAGCTCAGCTCAGGAGACCTTGAGCAGCTCGACCACGAAGACCAGGGTGGAGTTGGACGGGATGGCGGGCGAGGGCGACTGCGCTCCGTAAGCCAGGGCAGCGGGAATGACGAGCCTCCTCTTGCCCCCAACCCTCATGCCCTTGACGCCTTGATCCCAGCCCTTGATGACCTGACCCGCACCCAGCGTGAAGTCGAAGGGCTGGCCCCTGTCATACGAAGCGTCGAACTGCTTGCCACTGGTGAGCGTGCCACGATAATGCACCGTGACCTTCTTGCCACTCGTGGCCAGAGCGCCGTGCCCGACCTTCAAGTCCTGCACCTTCAGGCCTCCGGGCAGCACGCGCACCTTCGAGCCCTTGCTGCTCCTGGCTGGCTTGGTCTTGGCCATAGACGCCACGGGCGCGCTCGCCGCGTAGCCAAAAGCCACTGCCAACCCACACAGCGCAACACGAGAAGAAATCTGTCGCAAAATCATTTGGAAACTCCCACTGAATTCAACTGAGGCCACTTAAAAAGCGTTCGCGAAGTACTTGCGCCTGTTACGCAACAGCGCGGGCAAGACGGTCTTGCTCGCGCTGTTCAACGTTCGGGCGCACCCGAAATCTCTACGAGACCTTGAGCAGCTCGACCTCGAAGTGCAGCGTGCTGTTGGGCGGGATGACGCCGCCCGCGCCGCGTGCGCCGTAGCCCAAGGCGGCGGGAATGGTCAGGTTGCGCTTGCCGCCGACCTTCATGCCCTTGACGCCCTGATCCCAGCCCTGGATGACCTCGCCCGCGCCCAGGTTGAAGGAGAAGGGCTCGCCGCGATCATACGAAGCATCGAACTGCTTGCCGTTGTCCAGCGTGCCGCGGTAATGCACCGTGACCTTCTTGCCGTCCGTCGCCTCGGCTCCATCGCCTACCTTCACGTCTTCAATCACAAGTCCGTCTGCCATTTTCGTCACGTTTCCTTTGTTGTCAAGTACTTGAGCGTTCGTCGCGCCCGCGCCCAGATTGGGGTTGTCCGAGCCCGTTGAGCTAAAGGCATCGACGGTGATGCTCTGGATGGGAGCGACTTCGGCCTGGGCCATGGCGGGCACGTTGATGTTGAAATCGGCCAGCTTGAGCGGGAAGGTAGCGCGGATGTGCAGGATGTCGCCCTTGAGCCGCTTTGAGGTTGCGTCCGTGCCCGCGATGGTGTTGATGCTCAGTTGAGCCCGCACCGTCTTGGTGACGCCATGAACCGTCAAGTCGCCCTCGACTTCGCCCTGAGCCGTCTTGCCCTGCTGCAGAGGCACCACGCCTGTGGGCGCGACGACCCTGGTCAAGGTGAAGGTGGCTTTGGGGAACTGCTTGGCGTCCAACCACATCGGGCTCTTGAGGTGCTCGTTGCGCAGGGCGATGCCTGTGTTGAGCGAGTCCATGTTGATCTCGAAGTGGGCGCGCGGGTTGTGCAGCACGTTCGAGGGGTCGATGGCCAGCTCAGCCTTGATGTCGCTGGTCGTGGTGACGATGGTCTCCATCGGCGCCAGCGACTGGATCGTGACCACGTTGCGGCCCACGGGATCGTTGAGGTAGTAGGCGCGCACTGCGTCCTGAGCGTGCACTCCAGCCAGGACGAACAGGCCAAGCGAGGCGCCGCCCAGAACGCCGGTCTTGATGATCTTAAAACTGCGGTTTTTCATGAGGCTGTTGGGAACAGGCGCGCACTTGGCGCGCCCCAAGTACTTGCAGACGCGCCTATTTTAACACGCCGAGCCGCCGCATCGCGCTTCGGGCGCAGCTCACTTGTTCTCCGCGCCAGCCTACGCGCTCGCTGAAGCAGCCACATCTTGGGCGTGCGTGACGCGGTTGCGGCCGGCTTCCTTCGAGCAATACAAAGCCTCGTCCGCCGCCTGCAGCAGCGATTTGGGAGCCTCCATCTGCGCGCTCAGCGTGGCCACGCCAAAGCTCGCGGTGACGGGACGCAGCAGCCACTGGGCTTCTTGAAGCTGCTCGCGCAACCGATCGGCCACAATCAGGGCTCCAGAAGCATCGGTGTTGGGCAGGAGCAGCACGAACTCCTCGCCGCCGTAGCGGGCCAGGAAGTCGATGTTGCGAATCGAGTCTCCAAGTACTTGCGCCACTTTCTTGAGCACTTCGTCGCCCGCGGGGTGGCCAAAGGTGTCGTTGAAGCTCTTGAACTTGTCCACGTCGAGCAGAACCAGGGAAAGAGGAGTCTTGTAGCGGCGCGAGCGCAGCCACTCGGTTCGAAGGTGCTCGTCGAAGGCGCGCCTGTTCTTGGCTCCGGTCAGGCCATCGCGCACGGCTAGGTTTTCGAGTTGGATGGCGGCTTCAAGCAGCTCTTTCTGCTGCTCTTCGAGCCGGGCTCGGATCTGGCGGCGCTCGATCTCGCCGCCGAGCCAGGCCGCCATAGAGCCCAGGAATCGCTTGTCCTCGTCCTCGATAGCCGCGCGCCCCTCGGCGTCCGAGAAGTGCAGCCCGCCCCACACCACGCCCTCAGCCACGATAGGCGCGCCCATATAGGTTTCACCCTGGTGGATGAAGACGGGTTCGAGAGACGGCAGGTACACCTTGTTCGGGTCGGATTCAAAGGGCGCGTGGGCCAAACCTCGCGGGCCAAGAGGACGGCACAGCGGCCCTTCGACTTTGGTTTCGCTAAGCGAGTAGCCGGTGTTGCGACGCAGCCGAGGGTCCTCGGAGCGCACTTCGAGCAGGCGCAGCTTGCCTTCGCGACGCTGCGCCACGAAGCCCGTCTCGACACCGAAGCGCCGCCGTCCCAATTCCAGCAGAGCTCTGACCTGCTCTTCGAGCTGCTGCCCGGCCACGATCTCGTGCAGGTCGTGGAGCGATTGCTGCGAGCGGCTGAGCTGAGCTTCAAGAGTGCGCAGAGTAGAAATATCTTCGACCAAGACGGTGGCCGACTGCTGGGCTCCAGGGCGCGGCTCGAAGAAACGCAGGTGCCACAGCGCCTGGAACATGGTGCCGCCGCGCCCGAAGCAGCGCCGCTCCTGGGTGCAGTCGCGCGCGGTTCCGTTGCCCATCAGGGCCAGCAGGCGCGTGTTGAGCGCTTCCTCATCCGGGTGCACCACTTGAGGCAGCGTGGTCTCGCCGCCTTCGCCCAACCCGAATAGCGCCCGAGCCTGCGCATTGCAATTGAAAATCCTGCCGCGCGCGTCCAGCGTGAACAAAATTACAGGCCACTCGATTGGCTGCTGCGCCACAGCCTCGTCTTCCAAGACGCGTCGCGACCTGGACATCCATAGCCCGAGCGCAACGTTGGCCAGTGCGGGAACGAGCCAGGCTCGCGGCGGCACGCGACGAGGAACAAGCGCCGCAGCCGTGAAAAAGAGCGCGTTAAAAACCACGAGAATCCAGATCAGCACGGACGAGCGCGAGGATTTCATAACCCGATTGTTCCACACTTGAACGTGTTTGAACCCCAGCTGGCTGCCTCCCGCATACTGTGCTCATGTGGCTCCATGAAGTGCGATTCCAACACGCCCGCGAAGAGGCCTGGCCCTGGACTATCCCCGCCCTGCGCGCCCTGAGCTCGCTACGCCTCGAAAGCCCAGTCACGATCTTGGTGGGCGAGAATGGCAGCGGCAAATCGACCTTGCTCGAAGCCATCGCGCGCAAGTGCGGCTTACCCTCCATAGGAAGCGAGGACGCCGAGCACGACGGCACGCTCGCGCATCTGGATTCGCTCATCTCCAGCATCTCTCTCAAGTGGCGTCGCAAGACTGGGCGCGGCTTCTTCCTGCGCGCCGAAGACTTCTTCGCCTACTCGCGCCGCCTGCAAACCCTCCAATCCGAGCTGCAAGTACTTGCAGACTCCTACGAAGCCGAGCTGAGCCACGAAGAAGGCCGCAATTTGCTGCGCGATGAGGGCCTCAAGCGCGCCCGAGGCGTCGTGCTGGGCCAGAAGCACGCCCTGACTTCGCGCTACGGAGACAACCTGGACGCGCGCTCTCACGGCGAGAGCTTCCTCAAGCTCTTCGAGTCGAGGCTGGCTCCCAACGGCTTCTACATCCTGGACGAGCCCGAAGCTGCTTTGTCTCCACTGCGCCAACTGGCGTTCTTGTCGATGCTCAAGGCCTCGGTTGAAGAAGGCAGCCAATTCCTCATCGCCACGCACTCGCCCATCCTGATGGCCTTCCCTGGCGCTGGGCTCCTGAGCTTCAACGCCTCACCGCCCGCGCCGATTGGCTTCGATGACATCGAGCACGTGAGCCTGATGCGCGCCTTCCTGAGCGACCCCGAGGCCTTCACGCGGCGCTTGTAGAACTGCCGGTTTTGGCTCTGCTTAGCACAGAATCACGCCTTTTGAAGCTTCGAAGACTTGCCACTCTTCGCTTCAAAGCGGCTCCAGCACGCCTTCTTGAGCGCAAGCCTTATCGAGCGCGATGCGGGCCGCAGTCGAAAACGACATCGAGGCGCGAGTTGACCTCGTGGGCGAGCATCTTGAGCAGCGAAACCCGCGTTCGCACCACAGGCCGCCCCTGCTCGGCTCGGTTCAGCGCCCAATCGCGCACCCCGAAGCCCACCGCCGCGATGAACATCGCCATGTCCGCGCGGCTCCAGCTCGCCTCCTCCAGATCGACATCAAACACGAAGACAAACTCTTCACCTTCCACGTTGGGCTCGATGCGCAGCGTGATGTCAGCGAACTGCTCGCTGGTGATGAAGCGCGTGTGCTGCTCGACTTCGCGCACGCAAGCCCAGCGCACATCACCGGGCGCGAGCGGGATTTCAAAGCTGACCTCGTTGTTCTCGTCCATGGCTCGGCCCTCAAGTACTTGAGGCAGCTCCGTAGCGCTCTTAATCAGCGACGTTGAACAGCAGCTTGCGCCACGTCGCCGGGCCGACGATGCCGTCGGGCTTCAGGTTGACGTCACGCTGCCACTTCTCCAACGCGCGCCGCGTCTGCACGCCGAAGATGCCATCAACTGGCAATCGAGAGTCGCCTTGAGGTGGCGGTGAGTCGTGTAGCACAAGCTGAACCGCGCGCACCGCGTCGCCCCGGCTGCCCTGCCTGACTGTCACGATGAGCTTGCGCCACGTCGGGGCGCTCAGCACGCCCGTGGCCTTGAGCCCTCGCGAGCGCTGGAAGCGGCGCACCGCCGCGACTGACTGAACCCCGAAGTTTGGGTCTACCTTGACCGCGAAGCCATGCGCGCGCAGCAAATACTGCGCGATCTGAACCTGGAAGTTGGCTGCATCCGATTCGCCCGGCTTCATCTGCGTCACGACAGGCCAGCCATCGCGCCACTCCTCGGCCCACGCCTGGCTCGCGCTTCCCATCAAGAACGCGGACGCAGTTAACACAGCCGCCCATCGAACCCAACTCATCCTAACGCTTTTCATCACGCCCTCCCGATTCTGCAAGTACTTGCAGAGGCTCAGCGCAGCCGCACCATCAAGTCCTTGCTCTCGACGGTTTCGCCCACAGCCACCAGAACCTCATCCACCACGCCATCTTCAGGCGCGTTGATGGTCGTATACATCTTCATCGCCTCCAACGTGATGAGCTTGTCGCCCTTGCTCACCTTGCCTCCCACGCTCGCCGAAACACTCGTAATCATGCCCGGAATCGGCGCGCCGATCTGCTTGGCGTCTCCGGCATCGGCCTTCGCACGCGCCTGCGACACCACGCCGAGCGACTTATCCACGACCGTGGCCTGGCGCGTGATGCCATTCAGTTCGAAGTTCACGATGCGTCGCCCTTCCTTGTCCGGGGCGCCCACGTTGATGAGCTTGATAATCAAGGTCTTGCCCGCCTCGATCTCGACCGAGATTTCTTCATCCGGCTGCAGCCCATAGAAGTAAGCTGGCGTAGGCAAGACCGAGACATCTCCGAACTGAGCCACAAACCCGGCGAACTCGCTCTGCACCTGCGGATACATCAACGCATCGTACAGGTCATCGTCCGTGGCCTCGCGATCCAGAGACTCCGCAAGTACTTGAGACAGAGCGCGCTTCTCAGCTTCCAGATCCAGAGGCGGCAAATCTTCGCCCGGCCTCTTGATTGAGGCGGGCTTGTCGCCCAGAACAACGCGCTGAAGCTGCTCGGGCCAGCCGCCCATCGGCTGGCCCAAACCGCCTGAGAGCATATCAATCACCGATTCGGGAAACGGTGTCGCGCCGGGTTCGAGATTCAAAATATCAACCGGCTTGATGCCGCGCGTGATGCAGAACATCGCAAGATCCCCAACGACTTTGCTCGAAGGCGTCACCTTCACGATGTCACCGAATAAGGCGTTGACCTCGGCGTAAGTGCGCGCGATCTCGGGCCAGCGCCCGCTCAGGCCCATGCCCTGAGCCTGCTCTTTGAGGTTGGTGTATTGCCCGCCCGGCATCTCGTGCAGATAGACCTCGGCGGTTCCTGAACGTGGAGCCGTGTCGAAGGGTTTGTAGAACGCGCCGACCGCCTCGAAGTAGTCCGAGAACTCGTTTAAGGCTTCCAAATCCAGCCCCGTCTCGCGCGGCGTGTGCTGCAGAGCCGCGACAACCGAGTTCAAGTTCGGCTGCGATGTCGAACCCGACCAGGCTGCTAAAGCCAGATCCACAATATCAACGCCCGCATCCGAAGCCTGCAGCACGCTGGCCGCGTTGACGCCCGAAGTGTCGTGGGTGTGGAAGTGGATCGGGATGCCGATTTCCTGCTTGAGCGCACTCACCAAACGATGAGCGGCGTAAGGACGGCACAGGCCCGCCATGTCTTTGATGGCCAGGATGTGCGCGCCCATGCCTTCGAGCTGCTTGGCTAAGTCCACGTAGTACTTGAGCGAGTATTTCTCGCGCGCGGGATCGAGAATATCGCCCGTGTAGCAGATGGCGGCCTCGCAAACCGCGTGCGTCTCCTGAACCGCGTCCATGGCGGCGCGCAGGTTGGGCACGTAGTTGAGAGAGTCGAAGATGCGGAAGATGTCGATGCCAGAAGTTGCCGCGTGCCTGACGAAGCCTTGCACCACGTTGTCGGGGTAGTTGGAGTAGCCCACGGCGTTGGAGCCACGGAACAGCATCTGGAAGCAGATGTTGGGGATGTGCTCGCGCAAGAGGCGCAGGCGCTCCCAGGGATCTTCGCGCAGGAAGCGCATCGCGGTGTCGAAGGTCGCGCCGCCCCACATCTCCAGCGAGAAGAGTTGAGGTGTGCGATGAGCAATGGCATCGGCGACGCGCAGCATATCGAAGGTGCGCACGCGCGTGGCGAAGAGCGACTGGTGCGCGTCCCGCAGCGTGGTGTCCGTGACGAGCAGCGGCTTCTGCTCTCGAATCCAGCTCGCAAAGCCGCGCGCTCCGAGTTCGAGCAGCTTCTGGCGCGTGCCCGGTGGCGTCAGAGATTGGTGGTTCCAGGGCGGGGCTTTGGGCGTGGCATAAGCGTGGGCGGGCTTGAAACCCTTGGCGTTGGGGTTGCCGTTGACAATCGTCTCGCCCAGGAAGTTGAGCAGCTTGGTCGCACGGTCGCGGCGCGGCGCGAACTCAAACAGTGAGGGCGTGGTGTCGATCAGCGTCGTAGTTGCTTCGCCGCGCCTGAAGGCCTCGTTCGAGATCACGTTCTCGACGAAGGGAATGTTGGTCTTGACGCCTCGGATGCGGAACTCGCGCAGCGCACGATCCAGGCGTCCCAGAGCCTGCTCGAAGGTGCTTCCACTCGCCGTGACCTTAACCAGGAGCGAATCATAAAACGGCGTAATGACCGCGCCCTGCCCGGCCAGGCCTCCGTCCAAGCGGATGCCGAAGCCTGCCGCCGAGCGATAGGCGAGCAGCTTGCCGTAGTCGGGCGTGAAGCCGTTCTCGGGGTCTTCGGTCGTGATGCGCGCCTGCACCGCGTAGCCGTTGCGCGGGATTTGGTCTTGAGCGGGAATCGCCACGGCTTCATCGTGCAGCGAATGTCCCTGAGCGATGAGGATTTGCGAGCGCACCAAGTCGATGCCTGTGATCTGCTCGGTGACGGTGTGCTCGACCTGGATGCGCGGGTTCATCTCGATGAAGAACCACTCGTGCCTGTCGATGTCGAGCAGGAATTCCACCGTGCCCGCGTTGTCGTAGCCGATCTCGCGCGCGATGCGAACCGCTGCCTCGCACAGTTCGGCGCGCACCTTCGGATCCAAATTGACGCTGGGCGCGATCTCGATGACCTTCTGGTGGCGGCGCTGGACGGAGCAGTCGCGCTCGTGCAGATGCACCACGTTGCCGTGCGCGTCGCCAAGTACTTGCACCTCGATGTGCTTGGCGCGCCCAATGTACTTCTCCAAAAACACGCTGGGGTCGCCAAAGGCGCGGCCCGCTTCAGATTGCGCTTCATCTAAAAGCGCATCTAAATTGGCTTCCTCGTGGACGACGCGCATCCCGCGCCCTCCGCCTCCCGCTGCGGCCTTGATGATGAGCGGGAAGCCGATCTCGCGCGCGCGGGTCAAGGCTTCAGCTCGATCCGAGATGGGCTCTTGGGTTCCGGGCAGCGTTGGGACTTGAGCCCGCTCGGCCAAAGCGCGGGCTGCGACTTTGTCGCCCATGAGTTCGAGCAGCTCAGCTTGAGGGCCGACGAAGGCGATTCCGGCTTCGCGGCAGGCGCGAGCGAAGCGTGCGTTCTCGGACAGAAAGCCGTAGCCTGGATGGATGGCATCCACGCCTTTGGCTCGGGCCAGAGCCACGATGCTCTCGATGTCGAGGTAAGCCCCGACAGGGCCTTTGCCCTGGCCGACGAGGTAGGATTCATCGGCTTTGAAGCGGTGGATGCCGAAGCGGTCTTCCTCGGCGTAGATGGCCACGGTGCGAAGCCCCAGCTCGGTAGCCGCGCGCAGCACGCGGATGGCGATCTCGCTTCGGTTGGCGACGAGCAGCTTGGAAAAGGGGCGCAGAATAAGTTCGGCGGGCAAAGGATCGCTCCTGAAGAGTTGGATTGGGTGCAGCTTGAGATGGCACCGCAAATTATAGCCGCGAGCGCGCTAGAGGGCCTTGGCTATCCACCCAAAGCCGCAAGTACTTGAGCGCTCAAGTACTTGCTGTTCTCACGGCAGCGTCTCGGCTTCCAGGCAGATGCGCTTGAACTGAGTCGCGCTGATGCCCAGTCTCGCAGCGTCCTTCTTGTCGAACTTCAGCTTATGCACGGGCAACAGAGGGTTCAGGTTGGACTTGAGACCTTCCATGAAGCGCATGAAAGAAGAGGAAGGGTAGGCTTCTTGCGGGAGTGTGGCCCTCAGCTCGGCCACGCAACGGCGGGCCTGAGCGTAGCCGTCCTGCTCGCAGAGGTCCAGAATCGCGCACAGAATGCGGGCCGAGCGCAAGGGGCCGAACCCGCTTGTACTAAAAATCTTGGAGCGTGAGAGGCTGGCCTTCACGAATTCTACAGGCCCCGGCTCAGCTTCCGCTTCGGCCTCAGTTTGCGCTTGATCTGCGTTTTGAGCCTGCTGGGGCCTGTGATGTTGAGTCTGGTTGATCTTGGCTCGATTCCGCTTCATCTGGTCGTTCATGGCGCGCCAGCTTTCGCGCCCGGTCTGGGCTTGCTCGGGGTTCTGGCGCACGTCCTCCTCGGCTAAGCCGCGTCGGAAGTGCGCGGCCTGGCGCGCTTCCTCGAAGCGCCCGTTGATCCAGAACAGGTACGCGATTCCGGTCAGGTTGCGCCGCAGCGTCTCGTTGCGCGGCCCGAAGATTTCCAAGTACTTGGGCCACGGCGCGCGCTCCTCGAAGAGCAGGCAGAGCTGGATGAAGTCCGTGCCTTTGTCGAAGCTCTTGAGCCGCAAGCGCAAGGCGGCTGGAAGAGCGCGCGGCACCTTCAAAAGCCCGCGCATCACGGCACGGTAAGCCGGGCGGCTCCAGATGCCGATGAGGAAGGGCGTGCAGTTCACGAGCAGCCGCAACGGAGGCAAGAGCAACACGGCCACCAGAATATTCCCAACGGTTCGCATCGAAGTTCCTCCGCACAAAGGCTTCCCTCAGCTCAGCCCTTTCAACCTCCGCCACAAGTACTTGCGGCGCCTCACAGCCGAACTCAAACAGGCGCGCGAACCGCCACGAAGGCGCGGATGCCCTCAACGCCAACGCCTCAGCCTGACGCCTCGCCCGCCAAAGAGCCTCTGCGCGAGCCAGCTCGCTCGCCTTCGGGATCTCGCACGCGGCTGGAGGTGCGGCGCGAGCTGGCCCTGGCGCTCTTGCCCACGCTCACCGTTTTGCTGGTGATGGCCTTCGTGGAGGCGCTGAGCAGGCAGCGCCTACTCTTTGCTTGCTTGGCCGGGAGCGCGTTCTTGATCTACTTGGATCCTCACCACTCGACCAACAAGGCACGCACGCTGATGATCGCGCACACCCTGGCGGCTCTGCTTGGCTTTGGATGCAACACCGTGCTGGGCAACGGCTACGCTTCGCCTGGACTGGCCATGACGCTGAGCGTGCTCGCCATGGTGCTGCTCGATGTGGTGCATCCTCCTGCGGTTTCAACTTCGCTGGCCTTTGCCCTGCGCGCGGGCAAGGACTCGAACCTCTTGCTCTTCGAGCTTTCGCTTGGGCTGATCGTGCTGCTGCTGCTCTTGCAGCGCGCCCTGCTTTGGCTCCTGGGCCGCTTCTCTCCAGATTCAGTTTCGCCGCAGATGGCGCAAAGCAAGATGCCGTCCTCAAGTACTTGAGGACGGCATCTTGACGGCGTTTACAAAAGCTCAGGCGATCTTGGGCAGCTCGAAGCCCATGCGGTATTCGCGCTGGCGCATGGCCTTGACGCGCGGGGTGATGATCTCGCGCTTGACGGGGTCGCACTGGAACTTGTAGCCGACTTCGCCGATCTTCTCGACCAGCGAGCCCAGCAGCATGACTTCGGTCAGAGGAGCGGCGTAGGTGGCGAAGTTCGAGCCCGGAGAGTCCCAGGGCTTCTGTCCCTTGGCCGCCATCACCCACTCTTGCTTGTGGCCAGGCGAACGCGGGATAGTCTTCTCGGGCCGCTTGGCCGCCTGCATGAACGACTCGGGAATCAGGCGGGCGGTGTCCGAGTAGTCGCCGGTCACGAGCATCTTGCCCTTGGTGCCCACGAATATGGTGCCGCTGTCTGGCAGGCCGCGCTTGTCGGCGGGCCGGGCCGGGTCGTTCTTGATCTCATCCGGTACCGGAGGCTTCATGCCGCCCGAGTACCAATGCGCTTCAAACGCCCGCCGCGCGCCCTTGGCCGGGAAGTTCCAGCGGAAGTGCGTCTGCTTAGCGAAGGTGTACGGGCCGGGCTCCTTGACGTCGATCAGCTCGACCGAGGACGGGTAGTCGGGGGCCAGAGCCCAGAACACGCAGTCCCAGGTGTGGCAGCCCATGTCGCCGACCGCGCCGCAGCCGAAGTCGAACCAGCCGCGCCACTCGAAGGAGTGCAGGTGCTTCTGGTAAGGCCGCATCGCAGCCGGGCCGACCCACACGTCCCAATTCAGGTTGTCGGGCTTGGGGATCTCCTCGATCTTGAGGTTGCCCTGGGGCCAGATGGGACGGTTGGTCCAAGTGTGCACCTCGGTCACCTCACCGATGAGCCCGGAGCGCACCCACTCGACCACGATGCGGTTGCCCTCGTTGGCGTGGCCCATGTTGCCCATCTGCGTCGCGACCTTCTTCTTCTGCGTGGCCTCTTGCATCAGGCGCGCTTCCTGGATGCTCCAGGTCAGCGGCTTCTCGGTGTAAACGGCCTTGCCCGCCAAGATCGCGTGCAGCGAGGGCAAGGCGTGCGAGTGGTCGGGCACCGTCACGATCACGGCGTCGGCCTTGTCCAAGTGCGAGTCGAACATCGAGCGCCAGTCGGTGTAGGCCAGCGCCTTGGGCGCCTTGCCCTTGATGGTGTCCATGCGGCTGGTGTCCACATCGGCGTAGGCGATGCAGTTCTCCTCGTCCGCCAGGTGCATATGCGCTCCGGCCTGCCCGCCGGTGCCCACATACATGATGTTCAACTTCTGCTTGCCAGGCGCAGCCGCGCGCGCCACAAACGGCCCGAACGCCTTGGGCGACAGAGCCGGCGCCAGCAGCGTGCCCGCCGCCAATCCAGCCACGCCCGTCAAAAAGCCGCGCCGCGATACGCCAGCCTCGGCTTTGACCTCATCCTTACCATCTACTTCGGCCTCGACTGCGGCCTGCTGATCCTGCTCGATACCTGAATCGTTGCTCACGGAAAATCCTCCACTCGCGCCACAAGTACTTGCAGAGCTTTGGGCCGCAAGTACTTGCACCGCGAAAAATTTCGCTCGGGACGCCTGGTTATACCCGGTCGCCTTAAATTTCTATCCTCACTTGCACTCGGGCTTGCGGCTTCACCACTCGGGATCGGCCAGCAGCATCTCGGTGGCCGAATCGACATCGAGCGGGCCGGCGAAGAAGTAGCCCTGCCCGTAGTGGCACTTGAGGGCGCGCAGGTGATCAAGTTGCGAAGCGGTCTCGACGCCCTCGGCGATCACGTCCATCCTCAAGGTATGAGCCAGGGCCACAATGGTGCGCACGATCTCCTCGTTTTTCGCGGTCGCTTCCATTTGCGACACAAACGATTGGTCGATCTTCAAGACGTTGAACGGGAAGCGGTGCAGGTAGCTCAAGCTCGAATAGCCCGTGCCGAAGTCATCCAGGCTCAGCTTGATGCCATAGGCCTTGAAGGCGTTGAGCGTGGCCACGGCTGTCTCAGGGTTGTCCATGATGGCCGACTCGGTGACTTCGAGCTTGAGCGAAGAGCCGTCGATGCCCGCCGCCTGCATGATGCGATCGACCTGACGCACTAAGTCGGGCTGAGCAAACTGCTTGGCCGAGACGTTGACCGACATAATCAGGCTCGACATCCGCCCGCCGCGCTTTTGCCACACCGCGAGCTGGCGACACGACTCGCGCAGCATCCAGGCTCCCAGCGGCAAGATCAGCCCCGTGTCCTCGGCCAGAGGAATGAAGTGGCCCGGCGAGATAAAGCCCCGGCGAGGATGGAACCAGCGCACCAGGGCCTCGAAGCCCACGATGCGGCCACTCGCCAGCGAGACAAGAGGCTGATAAAACGCCCGGAACTCGTTGCGCTCGACGGCTCGCCTCAGCTCGCTTTCGAGCTGCATGGCGTTGGCTCCACGCAGCGGAGCGTCGTCGCCTTCCCACACCTCGTAGCGCCCGCGCCCCTTACCCTTGGCCTTGTACAGCGCGGCCTCCGCATGGCGCATCATGGTCTCGACGCGGTCGTCGCGGCCCCCAAGCACGATTCCGATTGAAGCGTTGGTGAACATCTCCTGCCCTTCGATTGTGACCGGAAGAGCCAGCCGCTTCTGCATTCGGTCAATCATGGGCAGCACATCTTGCAGCTCGCGCACATCTTCGAGCACGATGCCGAACTCATCGGAGCCCAGGCGAGCCAGCAAATCGTTGGGCCGCAGCACGGCTTCGAGGCGGCGCGCCGTTCCCGAAAGGAGCTGGTCGCCCGCACCATGACCGAGCGTGTCGTTGACGACTTTGAAGCGGTCCAAATCGACGATGAGCAGAGCGAAGCGCAAGGGGTCGCCCGCCGCGCGCGTCGAGGTGCGGCGGATGAGCGCGGCCACGCGATCCATGAACAGGTTGCGGTTGGGCAGGCCGGTCACTTTGTCGTGGAAGGCGTGGCGCAGCAACCGTTCCTCAGCTGTCTTCTCGCGCGTGACATCTTCGATCACGCCCCAGAATCCTCCGCTTGGAACAGCTGCCAGAGGATCTCCGTTAACGGGTGCTCCGTTAAGCGAGAGATTCTCGGGAGCCAGAACCGGAGGAGCGGCTTCGAGAGGCCACATGGACCAACGCGTCCACAGCGTGGTGCCATCACTGCGCCGCACCAGCATCTCTTCGTCTTCGAGCGCGCCGTCATCGCGCAGCTTGAGCAGAAAGAGCGAGGCGCGCTCGGGATCATCAAACAGGCCACCCGCAAAGAGAGAAGGCGCTTCGGAATGGACTTCATCGGGCGAGGAAAAGCCCAGGACACGAGCCGCCGCAGGGTTGGCGAGGCGGACGCGACCATCCAGGGCACACTCGAAAAAGCCCTCGCGCGCCCGATTCCACCAGCGTTCGACCTGGTGAGCGCCGCTCGCAGGGGCGCTTGGGGGAGATAAGGGTTCGGGCGCGTCGCGCTTGCGGTTCCACAATGCCATAGCCATTCCCACGGGTTCGACTTTGCCATGAAAAATCCATGGCTGTCTCTATTCTACCGCGCCGCAACCAGATTGTGAGGCGGTGCGCCTTCGGCTCGTGGTGGGGTAATGCAAGTACTTGCAGCCTTCGCGCGCTCCCATTGTGCTCACCACCCCACCACCTCACGACCAGCCGAAGGCGCGCCACCTCACAGCCTGAGCGCGGCCCTGCTATCCTTGAAGGCGCCAATGAGCCAGAAACTTCTTATTACCGGCGGGACCGGATTTTTGGGCTGCCACATCGCGCCACGCTTCTTGCGCGAGGGCTGGGACGTGCGCCTCTTCGACCTGGCCGAACTCGACGAGCCCGAACTGCTCGAAGCCCAGAAAGCGGGCCGCGTCGAAGTCGTGCACGGCGATGTCGCCGATAAAGGCGCGGTCGAAAAGGCCTGCGAGGGCATCCACGCCGTCGTACACACCGCAGCCGCCTTGCCTATCCAGGGCGATCGCGACAAGATCATGGCGGTCAACGTCGAGGGCACCGACAACGCTCTGCAAGGCGCGCTCAAGGCCGGAGCGAGCAAGGCCATCCACATCTCGACAACGGCTGTGTACGGCGTGCCCAAGATTCACCCGCTATACGAAGACTCGCCGATTGTGCCTCTGGGCTTATACGGCGTCTCCAAGGTTGAGGCCGAGGCTCGCTGCAGGCGCGCCCAGGACGCGGGCCTGGATGTCACCATCATCCGCCCCAAGACCTTCATCGGAACGGGGCGCCTGGGCATCTTCCAGATTCTGTTCGAGTGGATTCGCGAGGGGCGGCGCATTCCCATCATCGGCACGGGCAACAACCGCTACCAGTTGCTCGCCGTGACGGATCTGGTCGATGCCATCTACCGAGGCATCACGCAGGAAAACAAGAACGAGGTCTTCAACATCGGAGCCAAAGAGTTCGGCACCGTGCGCGAGGACTTGAACGCTGTCATCCGGCGCGCCAACTCAGGCGCGCGCTTGTCGCCTCAGCCGCCGTGGTTGGTGCAGCCGGTGCTGCGCGCTCTGGAGCTGGCCAAGCTGTCGCCCTTAGTTGAGTGGCACTACAAGACGGCGAACCAGGATTCGTTCGTGGACTGCTCAAGGGCCGAGCGAGTGCTGGGCTGGAAGGCTGAGAAGTCCAATGCGGCCACGCTCATCGAGACCTACGATTGGTATATCAACCATTACCAGGAGTATCTGGACAAGGTCGGCATGACGCACCGTGTGGCCTGGGACCAGGGCGCGCTCAACTGGTTCCGCAAGATCTCGTAGCAAGTACTTGCGAGCCTCACCCGCGCGATGATTCTGGACTTCGACGGGCAGCGCATCCAGGGGCAGGAGCCTCTGGGCGATCTCGAAGTGCGGGCAGGTCGCGCCTTCTGGAACACGGAGCCGCAAGCTGGCGAGCCGCTCCAAGTGTGGCGCGCGCTGAACAAGCGCTTCTCCGGGTACTTGCACGGCGGCGCGATTGGCTTTTTGTCCTACGATCTGGCCCGCTCGCTCGAACCACGCGCCTTTTCCAACTCGCCCTTAGACGACTTAAAAATTCCAGACGCGCGCCTGCGCTTTTACAAGTCTTTGCACTTCGAGCCGCTTCCAGTTCTTGCAAGCGCGTCGGACTCTTTCGACACGGTTGAAGAAGAGGGAGCGGATCACAAGTACTTGCAAGATGTAGCGCGCATCATCGAGTGGATCGGGCGCGGCGACATTTATCAGGCCAACTTGACGCGGCGCTTTGAGGTGCCTTTTGCGTCTTCGGCGCGTGCTCTGTTCGCGAGGCTGCGTTCGCGCCACGCTTCGGCGATGGCGGCTTGCCTGGAGTGGGACGACTTGCAGATCGTGTCCAACTCGCCCGAGAGGTTCTTCAAGATCGAGGGGTCAAGGGTGAGAGCCGAGCCGATCAAGGGCACCATAGGGCGCGGCGGGACGGCTGAAGACGATGCGATCTTGCGCGAGAAGCTGCGCACTTCCCCAAAAGATCGGGCCGAGAACGTGATGATCGTGGACTTGCTGCGCAACGATCTGGGCCGCGTCTGCCGATCCGGGAGCGTGCGTGTGCCTCAGCTGTGGGAAGTGCGAACGCTGCCCACGCTGCATCATCTGGTTTCTGTTGTGGAGGGCGAGCTAAAGGCGGGGTATGATGGGCTCGATGTGCTGCGCGCGGCTTTTCCGTGCGGCTCGATCACGGGAGCGCCCAAGATTCGCGCGATGCAGATTTTGGATGAGATGGAGCCGGTGCGACGTGGAGCGGCCATGGGCGCGATGGGCTACATGAAGTTTGGTGGCGAGTCGGATTGGAACGTGGCGATTCGCACCGTGATAATGCGAGGCGGGCGGGCGTTCTTCCACGTTGGCGGCGGCATCGTGGCCGACAGCGTGGGCGCGGACGAGTGGCGCGAGGTGCAGCTCAAGGCGCGCGCGATTCGAGAAGCGCTGCGGGCGCTGGAAGCTGGCGCAGCGTAATTACCCAAGACTTTGCATTTCTCGGTCGCGATCAAGCACGCCAAGTACTTGCAGCGCGCAGCGTGGGCGGCTTGTGCGCGCGATGGCGGCGTTCGATAATGTGAGCGAGATTGAGGCGAGGAAGAGGAAGAGACGGCGCAGTGGAACTGTTTTACGTAGTCAACGGCTGGGCGGGGCGAGTCGCGTGGGTGGATGAGGCGGCTCGCCTCTTCTACGTGGGCGCGCTGCCTCTGTTGTGGAGCGCCGTGGCGTGGCTGCTGCTGCTGGCTCCGCGCTCCTGGGCCGCGTTCTCACGACGCCGCATCCTGGCCGCTTCGGGGCTGGCTTTGCTGGGGGCGTTTGGGCTGTGGCAGGGGCTGGAGTGGGCTTCGCGCACGATCTGGAGCACGCCGATCTTCTCGTCGCGGCCCTTCGTGACGCACTGGGTCAACCTGCTCATCGTCGAGCCCAACGACAACTCGTATCCCTGCATCGAAGTACTTGTGGCCGCAATCGGAGCGACCTTGTGCTGGGCGGCTTCGCTGCGGGCGGGCGCTCTGGCCTGGGGCTGGACGCTGCTGTATGGGTTCGTGCGCATCTTCTGCGGCTCCAATTATCCGATCGATATTCTCGCGGGCTGGGCGCTCGGCTGGGGATTGAGCGCGTTTTCGCTGGCTTTGTGGCGCGTGCCGCTGCGCATTCCGGCCCGCGATGGAGGCCGCTTGAAGTGGAGGCAGCGGCCCCAGGCGGTGCTTTCGCTCACCTGCATCGCGCTGGTGCTGGGCGCGGCCCTGATCGAGTTGCTGGGAGCGCCCCAGGCCCTGCGCCATCCCAATTCTCTGTTAGCGGGCAGCCATGTCGCGGCGTCTCCGGCTGTCAATGTGGCTGCAAGTACTTCGGCTCTGGCTCAGCCCAAGCCCACGCCTGGCGCGCTGCCTTTGGATGGCGAGTATGGACGCCAGCCCAATGTCGAGGCCGTGATGAGGAAGGCGCTGGAGCAACTCAGGCTGGCGCACAGGATCGTGGATGTCGAGGTGGCTCAGGCCACCGTGGGCGGCTCGATTTATCGCGTGGCTGCGGCCTCGTTCGAGGTGCAGCCCGCGCGGGCGGGCGAGAGAAAGGAAGCGACTCGATCGGCGGCACGCATCGCGCGCGCTTGCTTTGCGGCTGATCCCAGAACGCAAAACGTGGATGTGCTGGGCGTGATCTTCCCCAACCGTCCCACGGGCGAGAGCTTCGGCGAGGGCGGAGGCGCGGCGGTTCCAGCTGAGATCAAGCCGTTGCCCATCTTCACGGCCTCGATCCAGAGGAAAAATCTCATCTTGAGCGGCAAGCTGGTCTGGGCCAACTGGAGCCTAGTCGATCCTGGCCTGTGGCTGCGCACCCGCTCACGCCTCTTCATCGACCCGGATTGGCTGCCCTACGTAGCTCCAACTCCTCATTCCGCAGCTAAGCCCAGAACAACTCCAAAACCCGTTGTGCCAGCCAAGCCCATTGTGCCTCTCGTGCCGCCGAAACTCCTGGCGCCCAGAGTGGTGCCGCACGCGCTTCCTCATCCAGCTCCATCTATGGCTGCCAAGCCACAGCCCAGGCCCGCACTCAAACTCGCGCCGAAGCCGCAAGCTAAGCTGAAGGCAGTAGCCAAACCCAAAGCGGTTTGGAAACCGAAAACGATCTGGAAGCCGCCGGTGCATCGGCAATACTTTCAGCGCCCGCCTTATTAGCGGCGGTATCGTTGTCACAGGTGGCTTGGCTGAGCTTGTAGAACAATCGCATAAGGGCCATGAGCCTCACCTCATAATGACGGGGTAGCAAGAAGAGAGAATCTTCTCACAGAACTGCGTTGACTGAGCTTGTGGCTCAGCAAGATCTTGGTTTTATGGAACAGCTTCCTTCCACGCCCGCTCAAGTCTCAGGCGGCGCAAGTACTTGGCCTGGCTCGGCGCCTGTTGAAGCCGCGCCGCGCCGCGCGGTCTGGTGGCGCTGGGTGGCCTGGCTGGGGCTGAGCGGGCTGATCTGGGCGGGCTACTTCAGCTGGCGCCCTCCCCAGCCGATGCTGGAGATGCGCCACATCGAGCACCTGAGCCGCGACATGCCCGAGGTGGCGATCACCTTTGATGACGCGCCTCATCCCGTGATTACGCCCTTGCTGCTGGCTTCGCTGAGGCGAGCGGGCGTGAAGGCCACGTTCTTCGTCATCGGCCAGGGGCTCAAGCGCTACCCCGAGCTGGCGCGGCGTCTGCTGCTCGAAGGCCACGAGCTGGGCAACCACTCGCAGAACCACCACAACCTCTCGACCGTGGAGCGCAGCGCCTTCGCTGAAGAAGTTCTGCACCCGTTCGGCGGCATCGCGGACGTGCGCCGCCTGAGTGGAGCCGAGAACCTGACGCCGCAGACGCGCCTGTTCCGCCCGCCAGGCGGCGGCATGGACCGCGACGTGATGGAGTTTCTGTGGCGCAACAAGCTGACCCTGGCCTGGTGGAGCAACAACGTTGGCGACTGGGCGCGCCCTCCGGCCTGGAAGATATTCAACGGCGTCGAAGCTCACATGAGGCCAGGCGACATCATCCTGCTGCACGACGGCCTCGGCGCCTACGGCACCGCCCAGGCCATCCCCATCATCGTCCGCGAAGCCCACGATCAAGGCCTCCAGTGCGTCCTCATGCCCCAACAGTAGAAGCAGTCGCCAGGATCAGGAGCGCAGCCTGTCCTTCCGAGTGGAGCGGCAGCAACGTGAAGAATCGGCTGCAAGTACTTGAGCCCCGTGGGAACGCCCAGAAGCCGCGACAGATTCTCCGCTCGCGCGGGCTCCCTCTGAATGACAGGGCACGCTCCTGCCTCCTGCCCACAGATGAAGCCGTCATACTCTGGCGCGTGGACATCGCATCGCTGCTGTGGGGGCACTCTAAGGCGCTCTACTCGACGTGGGTCTTCTACAGGCCCGATCACTTGCTCATCGACTGCGGCGAGGGCGCGGCTTCGGCCCTTGGCAACGGAGGCTATGGCATCGAACGCGTGCTGCTCACGCATGGCCACATCGACCACATCGCGGGCCTGCCTGCTCTGCTCTGGACCCGAGCCGGAGGTATGGGCGACACCGACAAGCCACTCTCGATCTTCTACCCCGCAGGCGACCCTTCAGTTGCCCTCATGCGCGATTACTTGCTCCGCTCACGCCGTCGCTGGCCCTTCGAGCTGAGCTGGATTGAGCTCCAACCAGGTGATTCGATTCCACTTTCAGGCGAGCCCAACGCGCAGCACGCGCGCCGCGTTCGCGCCTTCGAGACGCGCCACATCCGCAACCAGATAACGCTGGGCTATCAAATACTTGAGACGCGTCGCCGCCTCAAGCCCGAGTTTGCAGCTCTCTCACCTCAAGAAATCGGCAAGCTGGCGCGCGACATCGGAAGCGCGGGCCTGTCCGAGTCCTTCGAGGCTGCCCTTGTTGTGTGGAGCGGCGACAGCGCGCCCCTTCGCCCTGAAGACGCTGCGGGCACTGAGATCTTGATGCACGAGGCGACCATTCTGCACGACGAGGACAAGAAGGGCCAGGAGCACTCGGCTCTGAGCGAGGTTCTGCAGCTGGCGGCTCAAGCTCGGCCCAGAACGCTGGTGCTGTATCATTTCTCGGGCCGCTACCGCGCGAGCGAGGTGCGCGAGCACGTCGCCAGAAGCGCTCGCGAGCACAAGTTAGAATGTGATGTGTGGTGCCTGGTGCGCGACAAAATCTTCCCTGTCATAACTGCTCACGACGAGCCCAGGAGCGCGCGCCCCAAACCCCAAACCACGCCTCAAGTACTTGAGGCATCCGGTGCCACAGAAGTACTTGCCCAAGGGCAAGAGGAGAATCCATGAACCGTCTCATCCGCATCCTGAGCCGCGCCGCCCTGTGCGGCGCCCTCGCCTCGACCGCTTCAACCGCTCACGCTCAGCAGAACTACGGGCGCCAATATCCAAACGGCGGCCCCAACTACAACGGTCAGGGCAACCAGAACAGAGCCAACCAGAACAACGGAGGCGCGACTTTGCCCTTGCCCGAAGGCGTGTCGCGCGTGATCGGCATTGATGCTCAGAACACGCTGCTGGTCGAACTGGAGCCCGAGACTCCGGGCGCCCCGAGCGAATACCGCGCGATTCCCGTGCGCCACGTCTACGAAGGAGGCATCGCCAGACTGTTCGGCGGCACCACCATCTCGACTGAGGATTTCGTCTCGCCCGCCTTCTCCAAGAACGGCGGCGGCTTCGGCAACATGAACAACGGCGGGCCGGGCAACTTCGTGGGCAACACCAACGGAGGCAACGGCTTCGGGCAGAACAACTTCAACGGCGGCTACCCAAACGGCGGCCTGGTGCCCAACGGAAACAACTTCGTCCCCAACGGTTATCTCAACGGAGCCTTGCCCAACGGAGTTCTGCCCAACGGCTACAACGCGGGCGGCAACGGCAACTTTAACGGCGCGTCGCAGGTGGTGCCGCAGGTGACTTACGGCGTGGGCAACTACATCCGCAGCCGCCAGATGCCAATCCAGAACAGCACGACAACAACGGTAACTACTCAGCCAGCACAGTAAAGCGATTTGATGGCAGCGATACTCAAGAGCCGGGCCGAGATCCTGGCGATGAAGAAGTCGGGCCGCGTGGCCCAGAAGATTCTGCGCGCTCTGGGCGATGAAGTCCGCGTCGGCCAGACGCCGCGCGGCCTGGACAAAATAGCGCGCGCCTTGTTCAAGGAGCACGGGGCCAAGTCCTGCTTCCTGGGGCACCACGGCTACCCGGCTGTCATCACGGTCTCGCCCAACGACGCCGTGGTGCACGGCATTCCCTCCGACGATCCCTTCCGCGAAGGCGACGTGATCTCACTCGACGTGGGCACCAGCATCAACGGCTGGATCGGCGACAACGCCTGGACGTTTCCCGTGGGCACCATCTCGCCCTCAGCCGAGCGGCTGCTGCGCGTGACGCAGGAGGCGCTCTTCGAGGGTATCAAGAAGGCCCGGCCCGGAGCGCGCATCGGAGACATCGGCCACGCCATCCAGAGCCACGTCGAAAGCCACGGCTATTCGGTCGTGCGGCCCCTGGTTGGCCACGGCGTGGGGCGCAAGATGTGGGAAGAGCCTCAAGTCCCCAACTACGGCGAGGCGGGCGAAGGCCCCAAGCTGCGCGCGGGCATGACCATCGCCATCGAGCCCATGGTCAACGCCGGCGACGCCGAAGTCGTGCAGCTGGGCGACGGCTGGACTTACGTTACTAAAGACGGCAGCCTGTCCGCGCACTTCGAGCACACCATTGCCATCTTGAGCGACGGGGCCGAGATCCTGACCACTCTGGAGTAGCCCAAGTACTTGCAGCGCCCAGAAGCCTTGAACATGAACATCGAACTTCTCTTCGCCTCGCCTCTGGACATCGCCGCGCCCGTTCTGCTGCTGCCTTTGTGGAGCGGAGGCGAGCTTTCGAGTGAAGCACGCGCTCTGGACGAAAAGCTGGGCGGCCTGATTCGTTCGGTTCTCGAAGAGGACGCCTTTAAGCCTTCCGTTGGAGCCACGCGCGTGCTGCACACGCCCTCGCTCTCCGCTGGGCGCTTGGTTCTGCTCGGGCTGGGCGCGCGGGAGAAGTTCTCTCTGGTCAAGTGGACTCAGGCCGTGGCGCGAGGCGCCCGGGTCGTGCGCTCGCTCAAGAGAAGCCAGGCTGCTCTGCTCTTGCCCTCATGTGATTTGTCTCTTGAAGAGCTGGCTCAAGGCGCAACGGAAGGCACGATTCTGGGCCTGCACCTCTACAACGACTTCAAGACTGATGCGGAGACCAAAGCGCTCACGGTTCTGGACTCGCTGAGCTTAGTAGCGAGTGATGAGGCGAGGCGAGGTGAGCTGGAGCGCGGCGTACATCAAGGCAAGATCATCGCGCAGGGGAATTTGTTGGCGCGCGCGCTGGTGAACGCGCCGTCGAACACCAAGTCGCCGCAGTCGCTGGCTCTGGTGGCGCAGAGCATCGCGGATGAGCACAAGATGCGCTGCGAGGTGTGGGACGAGGACAAGATGCGCGAGGAGAAGATGGGCGCTCTGTTCGCGGTGGGAGTGGGCAGCGATAACCCTTCGCGCTTCATCATCCTGGAATACGCGGCTGAGGGACACGAGGAAGACGCGCCGATTGTGCTGGTTGGCAAGGGCATGACCTTCGACTCGGGCGGCTACTCGATCAAGCCCGCGACCTCGATGGAGGACATGAAGGACGACATGGCCGGAGCCGCCATCGTGCTCGGCGTCATGGAAGCCGTGGGGCAAATGAAGCCCCAGCAGCGCATCATCGGTCTGATTCCTTCAGCTGAGAACATGATCGCGGGCAACGCGATGCGGCCTGGCGACATCATCTCGGCGCGCAACGGATTGACAATCGAAGTACTGAACACCGATGCCGAAGGGCGCTTGATCTTGGCCGATGCGCTGTCTTACGCCACCGAGCTCAAGCCGCGCGCCATCGTGGACTACGCGACCTTAACCGGTGCGATTCGTGTTGCGCTGGGCACGGAGGGCGCGGGCCTGTTCTCGAACGACGATGCCTTAGCTGAAGGCATCGCGAAGGCGGGCGAGCACAGCGGCGACAAGGTGTGGCGCTTCCCGCTGTGGGACGAGTACAAGGACTACATGAAGGGCACCATCTCGGACCTGAAGAACATCGGGCCCGAGCGCGCGGCGGGCTCGATTGCGGCGGCAATCTTCCTGGAAAAGTTCGTCGGCGCGGGCATTCCCTGGGCTCATTTGGATGTGGCCGCTGTGAGCTTGATTCGCGAGGACAAGCCGCTGTGCGCGCGCGGCGCCACGGGCTTCGGTGTGCGCCTGACGCTGGACTGGCTGCAGAATCTACAAAGCTAACCACAGAGAACCACAGAGAAAATTCAGAGTAGAGGAAGAACTCCAAGTACTTGGAGTTCTTCCTCTGTGGTTCTCTGTGGTGAATAAGAAATATGCGTGATCCCTGGGCCGAGGATGTGGAGGTTGTCTCTTCGGAGAACGTCTCGTTTGGGGTGGAGTCGGCGGGCCTGGGCTCGCGCTTCGCGGCGACCTGCATCGACTTGACGATCCAGATGCTGATCATCGGGCTGTGCTCAGCTGTCATCGCGCGCAGCTTGGACGCCATCCAGGTCGATAAGTGGAGCCCAGCGCTGCGCAACATCGCGCAGGCTTTGCTGATTCTACTGGCGTTTTGCATTCTGTGGGGCTACTACTTCGCCTTCGAGTGGCGCTGGGACGGGCAGACGCCGGGCAAGCGCGCCCTGGGCCTGCGCGTGCTGCACACCGACGGCTCGCCGCTCACGATGTGGGGCTCTCTGGTGCGCAACACGGTGCGCGTCTTCGATTTTTTGCCCGGCTTCTACGGGGCCGGAGCCGTGATCGCTCTGCTTGGCCCCAACAATCGCCGAGCCGGTGATCTGGTCGCCAACACCATCGTGGCGCGCGAGAAGCACGATGCCACGCGCCAGGTACTTGGCATCGGCCAGGCCGCCGATGCTTTTTTACTCTCGGCTCAGAACCCTCTGGCCACCGCCAACTCAGCGCCTGCTGCCACTTCTGCCACAACTTCAACCTCCGCGCACGACGAGGCGGCACAGCCAGTTGCAGCGGATGAGTTCGAGGCGGCTCCTGATCTGGAAGCGCTGGCTTTGCGGGCGCGCTTGAAGGCTGGCGACTGGGAAATGGCGCTGGATTTCGCGCGCCGTCGCGAGAGCCTGGCGACTCCGGTGCGCACGCGGCTGGCGGCTCGTCTGGCGCAGCAGCTGGCAGCCAAAGCCAACATCGAAGCGGGCGCGGATGCCGAAGCCTTCGTGATGCGCGTGGCGAGCGAGGCGTTGCAGCAGTCGGCGCGCGGCTGAGCCTCAGCTGCAAGTACTTACGGCTTGTCTGGGCATACTCTTCTGGTTCGAGTTTATTTTCGAGGGCACTTATGCTCAGAGATCCGGCGCAACACGCGCTTAACGGTTCGCGAGAGGCAGGGCTTGGGGCGCGGGAGTGGAATCCCGTTGTGGTGCGCGAGGGGCGCGTGCGCTGGCGCGGGGCGCGGGCTTACTGGCTGGCCCTGGGCTACGCCTGCTTTCTGGCGCTGGTGCTGTGGTGGAGCTACAACAGTTCACTCAGCTTCCTGAGCACTCAAGATCAGACGCCGATGGATGCTCTGGGCACGGCGGCTCAGCTGGGGCACGATTTGTTCAAGGTGCTGTGCTTCTGCCAGCTGGGAGCGTGGCTGCTGCTGGCCCCGATCCTGACCGCCGCATCCATCTCGGGCGAGCGGCAGAAGGGGTTGCTCGAAGGGCTGCTTCTCTCCAGGTTGAGGCCCGAGCAGATCGTTTATGGCAAGTGGGTCTCGGCCCTGAGCTTGATCGTGCTGCTGCAGCTGGCGGGACTGCCCGTGATGGCGGTGTGCTTTCTGCTGGGCGGCGTCTCGCCCGGCGAGGTGATCGGAGCCCTGGCGATCCTGCTGTCGGCAGCAGGCTGCGGAGCGGCCTGCGGCATCGCGAGCTCGTCTTGCAGCCGCAACAACAGCGACGCTGCCAGCGGAGCCATCGTTTCGGTTGTGGGCTGGATGCTGGGCACGGGTATGGCCTACATCGCGCTGAGAGGCAGTGGCTACATTCCTCTTGTCAACGAAGCTGTGCTGCTGATCGTGGGCGCGAACCCTATCGTGTCCATGATTATGCTATTTTCGCCGCTACCTTCAAGCGGTGGCAATCAGTTCGAGTTTGGCCTGTGGCGCGTGCTCATGGCCTCAGGCTGCGGCTGGATGTTTTCGGTGGCTGGCATGGGCTTGCTTTCGGCCTTGCTGCTCAAGCACGCGGGCCAGGTCTTGCGGCGCTCACCCGAGCGCTTCGATGAGCCTCCGGTGGTTTCGCGTGCGGCTGCAAGTACTTACAGGCCGACCACTTCCTCTATGGCGGATATGGCGCAGGGCGAGGCGCATCAGCTCGAAGTTGGGCATTTGAGGCGTCCTCAGCTCGGGCACATCCGGCCCGAGGGCAGCTGGCAGATGCCGATTTTGGAGCGCATCGTCTTTGGCAGCGCGATGATGCAGCGCGAGTTGACTTTGCTCTGGCGCTGGCCACTCCTCTCGGAGAACGAGAAGAGTGGCGCGGGCGTGCTCGTGCTATTTCTGTTTTTGTTTGTCTGCGCGGGCTTGAACGGCATCTTCGAGTCTCAGAGCAGCGCTCAGGGCGTGTGGTCTGTGCTGCTGATGCTCTATGGAGTCGCGGGCGCTTTGCTGTGCGCCGCGCGGCCCGCTTCGAGCATCGCACGCGAGCGCGAGGGTGGGCTGTGGCAGGGGCTGAGCTTGACTCTACTCTCGCCGTCTCAGGTGACATCAGCCAAGGTTCTCGCGCCCATCGTCGCGGCTCTGGGCTACGGCGGCTTGGCTTGCCTTTTCTTGGTACTGGCAGCCTGGAACGGGCACATCGGGCTCGGGGCTGCGCTGAGCAGCGTGCTGAGCGTTCTGCTGGCCTGGGCTCAGGTCGCGAGTTGGAGCACGCTGGTGGGCACGCGTGTCCGCGTTCCTGGGACGGCTCTGGGCTGGGCGCTGGGCGTTCCCGCTGTGGCGTGGGCTGGAGTCCTCCTGCTGATCTCACTCTTCAACGTGCAGGTGTATGGGGCAATCGGGTTTGGGGAATTAAGTGAGTTCGGAGGAAGCGCAATTGGACTGGAGTTTCTGCGCCTGCTGAATCCTCTGGTGGCTCTGGATATGGGCGTCATGTCGAGCCAGGCCCTATTGCAGGTGCTGGGGCTGCAAAGTATTCTGACCGCGATTCTGCTTGGCCTGGCTCAGCGCGCCGTGCAGCGTTCGCGCTGAGCCGCTTGTTAAGGTGCAAGTACTTGCAGCCTCCCACACATGAAGCAGCTTTATACGAGAGGTTTGAGGCGGAGCGGCGGGTTGCGCGACAGTCCCATCGTGCGCCGCGAGTGGGCGCAGTGGCGGCGAGGGCGCGCTGTGTGGATGGCGCCTCTGATTCTGACATTGGCTCTGTCGGCTCTGCTGGTGCGCTTTTGCGTTTTGTATCAGCCGCGCACCTGGGCCTTGGGTTCGCCTGGTGGAGTGTCCGGTGGCCTGGCGAGCGTGCTGGGGCCGTCCGCGCTGGGCTTCCTGGGGCTGGTCTCAAGCGCGATGGCGTTGCTGCTGCCTCCTGCTCTGGCGGCGCCCTCGATTGCTTCCGAGCGCGAGGCGAACTTGCTCGATGGCCTGCACCTCACGCACCTGAGCCCGGCTGAGATCGTGGTTGGCAAGTGGGCGGCTGCGTTCATGCGCTCGCTGTGGATGCTGGCCTGCGTCCTGCCCCTGCACTTCGCGATTGTGCCTCTGGGCGGCATCTCAGCGCGCGATGTGCTGAGCGTGTGGGCGTGCGAGGTTGTGTTCGCGGCTCTGGCGTGCGCCTTTGGCATCTTTTGCTCAGCCTGGGCGCGCACCGCGATCAGCGCCACGCGCACGGCTTACGGCTTTGGCGTGATGCACGCGGTGGTCTGCCTCAACGCTCTCTCGATCGCTGCGCTGAACCGATGCGCTCTCATCCCGATTCCTTTGCGTGTCGGCGAGCCTCTGCACTCGGTTCTGGCTTGGATAGGAGCCACGCATCCCCTGGCCGCGATGGGAATTTCGTGGTGGCAGCCCTGGCGCCTGGCGGTTGCGCGCACGGCTTTGGCACCTCTGCTCGCTCATCCCGTTCTGCTGTGGTCGCTCGCGGAACAGATTGTGGGCGCGGCCTTGCTGCTGGCCTTAGCTTGCCCAGCCGTGCAGCGTCCCTTCGAGGCCAGGCCCTTCATCAAGACCAAGGCGCGCTCGCACCGGCCCGAAACCGCCAGGAGCCAGGGGCCTTCGACGTGGTGGGAGCTGCCTCTGGGGGTTCTCTCGCGCAGCCGCAACCCGGTTCATGGGCGCGAGTTCGTGTGCAAGTTCCGCATGAGGGCAGTGCCGCGGGTGGTGATTGTGAGCGAGGCGATTCTGGGGCTGGGCGTGGCGATTTTCTACGGGCGGGCGGTTTACCTGGGTGTTTTCGTGCCGAGCGCGCGGCCTCTGATCTGGTGGGCTCTGCTCCTGGTCGGGCTGATTGTGGGCATGACTTCGCTGCTGGTACTGGGAGCCACGGGCATCGCGCGCGAGCGTGAGTTGGGCACCTGGGAAGCGCTGCAGCTGTCGTTTCTCTCGCCCCTCGAAGTGCTGCGCGGCAAGATGAGCGCGATGCTGCTGGCCAGCGTGCTCTTCTCGGTTCCGTTCTGGCCCTTGCTCGCCTTGTGCGTGCGTGGCTGGCGCAACTCGCCGCGTGGCCTGGGCGCAGTTGAAGCGGCTTGCTCGCTGCTCATCCTGGCGGCCATGGCCTGGTCGCACGGAGCGCTGGGCTTGTGGCTCTCGGTTCGCCTCAAGAGCTCCTCGGCTACGCTGTGCGCCATGGCCGCGCTCTTCGGCTGGGATTTGCTGATTCCCCTGGCCATTGGCGGCTCTAATGGGCCAACCGAGCGCCTGCTGCTGAGCATCAACACCGCCTTCAACCCCGTGCTGGCCCTGATGCGCCTAATGAGCACCCCTCCGGACCAACTCGCCGCAGCCACACTGCTGCCCGTGCTTGCCCTCACCCTGAGCGGTTCCCTGCTGCTCTGGAACGTAGGGCGCACGCTGCGGCGCGAATGGGCCATCGCCAAGCCCGTGCACTGAGCTTTGCGGAGGAAGGTGCCCGCTCCTCAAGTACTTGCAGGCCCAAGCGGAGTTAGCGCGATAAAGCAGCAGGATCTGAAGGAAGTGAGGCGCAGAGCCATCATTTGCGTCTATCCAGACCAGGCAGCACAGAGGGGAGGCGCTGCTTGTGCTTAAAGCTAAACAGCGTTGTGTTCGGCTTTCTTGAATGCTCTTCAGCCTTGTTGCAGCTCAATGGCTAACATTTCCACGCCCAGCGATGCAACCCGCTCAGTTCCCGCCGCCCTCGCGCCCGAGGAGGCATCGGCTGAGGCTCTCTCGCAGGCGTCTGTGAGGAACGAGGCGGGAGAGGGCAGATCGTCGCGCTTGGAAGAGTTCTTTTCGTTTTCCTTTCCCGGGGGGCCGCGCGAGGAAGCCAGGGCACGCGAGGCGGCTTACCACCAGGAGCTGGTGCATCTGTTCCAGCAGCGCGTGAGGATTCTGACCAGCATCACTCTGCTCGTGCTGCCCGCCTTTGCTCTGCTGCACGGCTTGCTGTCGGCTTCCACGCGGCGCTCGGTTGCGCTCACGCACCTGGTTCTACTGCTGACCTGCCTGGCTGTGCGAGCTCTGGCTCCTCGATTGAAGCGTCTGCAATCGCTGCGCGCCCTGGTCTTTGGAGCTTACACGCTTTATTTCGTAGGCGCGGCTGCAGTTTGCATTCAGCTTTCCTCACCCGATGTTCAGGCGCAAGTCGCGAATCACTTCATCGCGCTGTGTGCGTTCGAGCAGATCGTGCTGTCTGTTATGGTGCTGCCGCTGTCCACGGGCGAAGTAGCTTTCATCGTTGGGTGCGGCGTGGCCTCGATGGGGCTGGCCGTGAGCTGGGCCTTGAAGCCGGTGTTGGAGCAGGCTCTGGGCTACGTCGTAGGGCAAGGCATCGAGGTCAACGCTCTGCAGCAGCTGTATCTATCGCACTTGTTCTCGTTCGTGTTCGCCTCGGTGATCGTGATCTGCCTGGCTCACCTCAACGCGGTGCAGCGCCGCAGTGCCTTCGAAGCGGCCTGGGAGCTGAGGATCAGCGCGGCTCAGCTGGAAAAGCTTTCGACTCTGGATCCCGTGACGGGAGGCTGGAACAGGCGGCGCCTGGAGGAAGTGCTGCACGAGGAAATAGCGCGCGCGGCCCGCTTCGAGCGTCACTTCGTGGTCTTGATGTTCGACCTGGACAACTTCAAGGTCGTCAACGACACGCGAGGCCACGCCGCCGGAGACGACGTGCTGCGCCTGATCTACCAGGCCGCCGTCGAGACAGTGCGCCAGATCGACACCGTGGCCCGCTTTGGCAGCGATGAGTTCGTGGTCGTGCTGCCCGAAACTTCGCCCGAGGCCGCCGTCACGATGGCCGCGCGCCTGCAGGACGCGGTGCGCGACCGCCTGCTGCAAACCTGGCCTCCTCTCAGCGCGCAGTCCAAGGTCACGCTTTCGATCGGCATTTTCACCTCGCGCGAGGCAACTCACCTCAGCGTATCTTCCCTGCTCGCCGGAGCCGATGGGCGCCTGTACAGCGCCAAGCGCGCCGGCAAGAACCAGGTCTCGGTTTCTTCCCTGGCCCCTTGATCGTGGTGACAAATCGCCAAGCGCTGCAAGTACTTGAGTGGCTTCAGCGCTTAGCGGCTGCTGGCCCAGCGGCGGGCCAAGACTTCGGCGGCGAAGTCGTCCACGGCGCGCGGCGGGTTTTGCAGAGACAGAGGAATCAGGCGCCTCCAGCCGCGCGGAGGGTTCGCCTGCCAGTACAAGGGCCGCGCTTCCAGAGTCGAGTTGCGCTCATCTACCACGTGGATGGGAATGCCCGGACGCTTCTGCTCCAGCTCGGCCCGCAGCGAGCCGGAGGTCGTCGCGTCTCCCAGCACAAACGCCTGCACTTCCCACGATTGAAGCAGAAGATCGAGCTGCTTGAAGAAGCTCGTGCGCGGCCAGATGGCGCGCTCAAGTACTTGCACTTCGTCGGGAGCCCCGGCGCTCAGGCGCACCAGAGCGACGCCGCACTTCTCGCGGCCCGGATCAATGGAAAGTACTTGCATCGGGTTCCTGCGCCCGGGCGTTGGGGCTCGGTCGGCTGAATTCGGCTCGGCTGGCGGTTCATGTGCTGCGGCGCGTGGCTGGAACGACCTCGAAGCGCACGCGCAAGGGATTGGCCGTCGAAAGGTCTTCCGCAGCGACGATGCGCACATTGGCCAGGCTCTTGAGAGCCTGGATCGAGCGCAGGGCCTCGAAGATGCGCTCGTTGGTGTGTAGCGCGTAGAAGGGCACATCGCGAGAGAGCGGTGGCTGCACACCTCCCTTCTCAGCTGTGCGCTGGCCTTCGTTGGCCAGGTTCAGCAGCTGCTTGAAGATGCCGGCGTCGCCGCCGCGCCCGTCGATGTTGGCCGAGGCCAGAGTCTCGCCGCTTGTAAAGGCCGTGCGCACATCTACGGCGCGCAGTTGAACCTGAATATTGGGCTCGCTTATGGTGTGCGAGCGGGCCGCGATCACACGAACCGAAGAGGCCGTGTCCGCGCTCACCAATTGCTGAGCTAACAGCGTCAGCAGAGCCTTCTCAACCACGACTTCGGTTCGGTCGTCGAGATGAACACGCTGCGTGGCGTCGATGCCCAGCTTCAGGTTGCCCACGCTCTCGCCCAGTCGCCGCGCTTGCACACGCGCTTCTTCCATCAGGCTGCTCAGCTCGGCCTGCACTTCGCTCGGGCTCTGGCGCGGCGCAATGGTCTTCTCAGCCAGAGTCTCGCCCGCAGCAACCAGAGAAGGCTTGGTCTGAGCTTCGCTCAACGTGGTGCGTGCTGAAACCAGCGAAACCTGGCTCTGCTCGACCTGCGTTCTGAGCCCCTCCACCTGAGCACGCAGCTCCGAAACTTTACTTGTTTGATCCAGAATCTGCTTACCCTGTGCCAGAATCTCTTTCGCCTGCGCGAGAATCTGCTTGCCTTGAAAGTCGCGCTGAGCGGAGAGGCGCTGCACTCCGACCAGGGTCTTGTTGAGTTGAACCTGTGTTGAGACGAGACGAGTTCGCAAATTCGCCAGCCTGCCCTCAGCTTGCTTCAGTTCGACCTGCCTTGCCTTAAGCTGCTCCTGAGCTCGTGTAGTGGCCTGAACCGCGAGGCGTTCCTGGCTGCGCGCGCTCTGCTCGCCCTGGCGTGCAAACTGCGCGCTCTGCTCGGCCTGGCGCTTGCGACCTTCGGCCTGACGCGCGCTTTGTTGGGCCAGCTGCGCATTGCGGCTTTCCTCAGCGGCTTTGCGGCTCGCGTTTTGCGCGTTCTGCGTCGCGGTTTTGGCGCTGATGGTGGCCTTAGCCTCGTCAGCACGCGCCGAGCCAAGCGCCCTTTGTGACTCATTGATCTTCTTTTGCGACTCCTGTATCTTCTTGCTGAGCTGAGATCCCTGGGTGCTTAGCTCGGCGTTCTTGGTGGCCAGGCCTTCGTTGCTCTTTTGCAGAATCCGGTTTTCCTGCGCGGCCAGCACAGCTTCATCGCGCACCTTTTCGTATTTGGTCAGCGCATCACGCAGGGGCTTGTAAACCGCCAGAGTCGCGGCCAGCGTGAAGAGCATGATCGGCATCGACGAGGTGATGGTAATCAGGGTCGCCGTCTGCTTGGGCCGCAGGCCAAAGAGCGTCACGCGCTTCTTGCCCAGCTTCTTGCCCAGGTTGTCCGACCAATACGCGATCACAGCCGTCGCCACCATAAGACCTAAGACCAGGGTTATGATCGGCAGCATGGTTTTCAAAAGCGATTAGAGTTCAATCTCAGCCCACAGTATAGAAGGCGCCCCTTAAGTACTTGAGGGCGCCCGCGTCTTCTCTCGCAAGATCTCAGGCTCCAGACCCGGTGTGAGGCTTGCGAGTGGATTAGACATCCGCTAAGGGCTCGCTGTTCCCCGCAACAGGGGCTTTGGCTGGGTTTAAAGGGTGGTGTGGCGGCCAATTTTCTCTCCGAAGTAGACGGCTCGGGCCTGGGGATCGTCGATCAGTTCGCGCGCGCTGCCCTGGGTGATGATGCGCCCTTCGCTCAGGATGTAGCCTCGGTCGATGATTTCGAGCGTGTCATATTCGTTGTGATCCGTGATGAGCACGCCTATGCCGCGCGCCTTGAGCTGCCTCACGATGCGCTGGATTTCCTGGCGCACCAGAGGATCGACGCCGTAGAAGGGCTCATCGAGCAGGATGAAGTAGGGCGAGGTCGCCATGGCGCGCGCGATTTCGGTGCGCCTGCGCTCGCCTCCCGAAAGGGCCATGGCCTTGATGTGGCGGCGTTCGCTGAGGTCCAGGTCTTCGAGCAGCTCGTCGCACCTGGCGCGGCGCTGGGCCGAGGAAAGGGGCATCATCTCCAAAATGGCCATGATGTTTTGCTCGACCGAGAGCTTCTTGAAGACCGAGGCGTCCTGAGCTAAGTAGCCCATGCCGCCGCGCGCGCGCTCGTGCATGGGCCAGCGCGTGATGTCGGATTCGCCCAGCCAGACGTGCCCGCTGTCGGCTCGCACCAGGCCCATAATCATGTAGAAGGCGGTGGTCTTGCCCGCTCCGTTTGGCCCGAGCAGGCCCACGACCTCGCCTCGGTTGACGTGCAACGACACGCCATCCACCACGGCTCGCGCGCCGTAGCTCTTGCGCAAGTCGCGGGCGACGATGGCGCCAGGCGTGCCGTCTTCAAACACAACGGGCACGGCTGCCGGGGCGGAATCAGAAGCAATGGGAGACATAATGGCTGGATGCACGAGCGCGGCGCGCGCTGCAAGTACTTGAGGCTCTAATCCAAAGCTACAGCGAGAAGCCGAACGAGCCCGGCAGCTCGATCTGTGCGCCCTCGATGTCCATGTCCAGCGACAAAGGCTGCTTGTCGGGGTTAGCGGCATTCTGGTTGGCAGGCGGCGTGGGATTGGAAGCGGAGGTCGTGTCCGTGGGACGGCTCGAAGCCAGAACTTCGCGCAGCACGTAGGAGCCGCGCACGTTGCCCTTGAGCGTCAGCGTGAGCCTGGACTCGGGCTTGGCTCCGGGCGTGAGCGGCTGAGTCTGCGGCTCGATGACGATGCTGTCAGCGGAGAACTCGATGCGCACTGGCACCTGCGTCGTGTCCTGTTTCTTAGTCGTAATCGCGGCGTCCGCTGGAGCCTTGCCTTGAGCTTGGCTCTGGGGCACAGCAGGCTTGGACACAGTCGCGGTGGTCGGAGCGGGCGTAGCCTGCGGCACCAGGCGCAACACGGCGCTTGAAGCGGACAGAGGGTAAGTGGCGTCCTGGGTTCCCTGGGCGGGCGCGCCGATGTCCTTGGGCGGCAGAATCAGCGAGATGGAGACGCGGCCCCCTGAGGACGACAGGCGGCTCAGGCTGCGCGTGGTCACGTCCTTGTCCTGCACCCTTGCGGTCTTGGTGACGAAGGAGGCGTCGAAGGCGCCTCCCGAGATGCTCAGCTTGCCTGGGCCTTCCGAGGACAGGCTGGCTCCTCCTTCCAGGCGCGCGGTGTTCGCGGCCTGATCCAGCAGGGCTCGCCCGCCTCCGTGCAGCGTGAGCCGCCCCAGAGGAAGCTGCGAGCCCAGGTCCTGCGGCGGCAGAGTCAGGTCGAACCCCTGAGCTCCGCCCTCGAAAGTGGCCTTCACGTCGTTGGGCCGGGCTCCAAACGAGATCACGGCCTTCTGGCCCTTCAGCTCGGTTCGATCCACGCCGATCTGGTAGAAGCCGCTCAGGTTGCCCAGCAGCGTGATGGTGCGCCTCCCATCTTGAGTGTCCGAGTCGAGCAGCACTTCCTGCGCCCCGGCCTGCACATTGACAGGCACACCGGGATCGTTTGGTGTGACTGAGGGCCGCACGCCCGAGTACTTGAGCGACACGCCGCCCTGCCCACGGATACGCCTCAACCTGGATTCCGCCGTGATGAGAGCCGCCGCAAGATCCAGCTGCGGCGAGGCCTTGGGATCCGGCGTGTAAAGCCTGACGTTGCCCTCAAGCTTCCAACTGCCGTTCGCGATGCCCCCAGGCGTCGTGATGCGGTCGGCCTTGAACTGATAAGGCCCCGCTTGCCCTGTAGATTGCTGAGCGTGCGCGGGCAGCGCGCTCAGGAGGAACGGGGCGAGCAGAAGCGAAAAGCGCGGCATCGACGCGCGGAAGAAGATGTTCATAAAGCACAAGCCGCCGCACCGAAGAACCTGGGGCGCGGCGCAAGAAGCAGCTTTGAGTTTGCCCGACGCAAGGCTGAAGCGCCGAATGCAAGTACTTGAGACGAGCACGGAGCCTACAGCTTGAAGCCCTTGAGCGTTCTGGCCTCGCCGCTGCCGTTGCTGATGATGGCCTGGCGCTGCGCCTGATCCGAAACGTGGCGCACCAGAACAGTGCTCCCCCTCAAGTTCATCCCTTGCTTGGCATCCACGTAATGAGCGCCTTCTTCGGCGTAAGCCTCGTCGCGCACGTGGTTATAGCGTGCCGAGGGAGCGCTGAGCGTGGCGCCGTCGCTCGTGGTGAGCAGCACGCCGCCGCTGCCCAGCACATCGTGGCCCGAAGTCGTGGCTTCGAGGCGAGCCACGCGCAGCGAAACGCCCTTCTGCTGCGCCTGCACGCCCTCGGTCGCGATGATTTTGTCGCCCGATTTCTCGATGCGGCCCGCGCTCAGGCGCCCGCCCTGGGGCAAATCGCCGTGCACGTGGCCCGTGAGCACAGCGTTCTCGAACCTGTCGTCGCTTGTCAGGCGGTCGCCGCGCAAGATGGCTTGTTGCTGCTGCAAGGCCACGCTTCCGCTCGCCTGGACGCGCCCTGCGGCCCACCTCACGCGCTCGCATGTGACGCGGCCCTTGGAGCTGCGCGCCCGCACACCTCCGCTGGCCTCCACAACCGACTTCTCCTTGTCGCGCAGGTTCGTGGCGTCCACGCTGCTGGCGCTGACCGTAAGATCGTCGCGCACCAGCTCAACGCTGCCGCGCGCCGAGGCCCGCCCCGCTCCCTTGAGATCAAAGGCCTGCACGCGCGCGCCTCGCACCGTGGCCGCGCCCTGCTGCAGCGTGACTCCTCCCGAAGCCACGGCCCGCGTGAAGTCGTCGAAGGCCTGGACCTGCGAGGCTCGCACCAGCGTCTGGCCCTGCGCAGTACTTGCAGATAGCCTCACGCCGCCCGAAGCCTCAGCCCGCGTGAACTTCTCGAAGGCTCGCACCCGCTCTGCAGTCACCACTGTGTCGCCCTTGGTCAGGTGCACGCCTCCCAGAGCCGTGGCCTGCGAGAAATCCACATCGGTCGCGACTTGCTGAGCCTTGAGAATCGCGCCGTCCTTTTCCATCGAGACGCCGCCCCCGGCCTGAAGAGTACGCGCTCGCCAGTTGAAGCGCAGCTGAGCTGCGCTCGCCGAACCGCTTTGCCCGGCGCTCTGCCCGCCCTGAGCCTGAGCGCGCACACCTCCCGAGAGCAGGCCGCCGCCGCCTTCGATGTCGGCCTCCAGACGCTCGCCCGTGAGCAGCACATTCGTGGGAGCCTGGCCTTTCAAGGCCGCGGGAGCCTGAGCCCGCACGTGTCCCGAGGCGAGCAGGCGGCGCGAAGTCCAGTTGTAAGTCGCGCTGTCGGCTCGCACGCGGCCCTGGGGCGAAGAGGCTTCAACGTTTCCGCTCATGTCAAGACGCTTCAGCCCAGTGTCGGCGTGCAGAGTCTTTGAAGCGGCGCGCAGGTGGCTTTGCTTCTGCTCCACGACGGCGCTAGAGGGCACGTAAACCGTCTTCTGGCTCAGGTTCACTTCTACGCGCGGCGCCTGCAGCTCAACGGGAGCCGAGCTAAGCGCAGGAGGAGACGAGGCTGAGGGCGTGGCTTTGGGCTGGTTGGCTTTGAGCAGCGAGGGCGGAGGGATGCTCTGGGCGTGCACGCCGCCGCTCAGGGTGAGGTTTTGGCTCTGGCCGACCGAGACGAACTCGATGCGCGCGGCTTCGAAGGCGCTTTCGAGAACGCCGTTGCGAAACAGCTCGGCTCGGGCTCCCAGCAGCGTGGCGCGCCGGGGCGCAGCGGGATCTTCGCTCGCGTTGATGTGGCTCTCGCGCGACTGCAAGCGCCAGGCCGGGCGATGCTGGGCGTCCCAGCCCGTGATCGCCGAGTCCTTGAAGGTCGCGTTGCGCACTTTGTTCAGCGTCGAGCGAGCCGATTCCTCTTCCGGGTGGAGGGCTTCGTGAGCGAGCTTGTCGCTCGCCCCATTGCGGCAGCCGCCCAGAACCAGAGCGCAGGCCAGAGGCGCGAGCGCAAAGCGAGGGCGAAGGAGAGAACGTGGATGCAACGGAATTGGAGTTCCTTGATGGGGCGCTGCAAGTACTTGTAGCGCGCGCCTTGAGGCCGCTTTGTGCCGCCAGCGCTCTTCTAACGATCGAGCTTGCTGTGGGCTACAAGTACTTGAGGCTACAGCACGCGCGCGCGCAACAGAGCGAAGGCGGCTTTCCAGCCGTCGCGCCAGGCGCGCAGCTTCTTGCCCTGGGCTTGCGAGCGAGGCGTGTAGGAAATGGGGATTTCGAGCAGGCGGGCGTTTGAGCGAGCCAGGCGGGCGGCGATCTCGAAGTCCAGGTCGAAGCCGTCGCTGCGCAGGCGCAGCGATTGAGCCAGGTCGCGAGGCATCAGCTTGTAGCAAGTCGAGACATCGCTCAGCGAGCGGCCATAGAGGAGCCTGAACAGAAACGTCAGCCCGATGCGGCCCATCAGCAAGGCGCTGCGGCCCTGAGCGCGGCGCGTGCTGACTTCGAGCAGGCGCGAGCCGAAGACAACGACGGGGCGGCGCACGCGCCGTGGGCGGGCCAGTACTTGGCGGGCGGCTTCGAGCAGGCGCACGAAATCGTGGGGGTCGTATTCCAGGTCGGCGTCCTGCACGATGACCCAGTCGCCGCGCGCGATGCGCAGGGCCGCGCGCACGCTGGCTCCCTTGCCCCTGTTCTCGCGCTGGAACATGATGCGGATCGGGGCGATGTCGTCCGCGCGGTGGTCGATGTTGTTCCAGTGCTGCGAGTCGGTCCAGCGCCCCAGCTGAGCCGCTCCCGATTGGATAAGCCCTTCCAGAAACTCGCGCGTCCCATCGTCCGAGCCGTTGTCCACGATGATGATTTCCTTGTCCAGCGCAACCGATTGCACACGCTTCAGGATCTCCTCGATGGTCGCACGCTCGTTCCACACCGGCATCAAGACGCTCAATTCCATATCGCTCGCTTCCCACACCACCCAGGCCCGCTCAGGGCACAGACGGTTTACACCAAGCGCCCCAGCTGCGCAGACCCGCCCTAAACCAGCGTTCGCCACAGCAGCATATTGGCCAGTGTCAGCCCGAGCATCACCCCAGCAAGCACCCAGCTCAACAGAGGCCGAATCGGGCGCGGCAAATCTTCCCAGGCGCGCGAACTGAGCACGCAGAGGGGCAGAAGCGCGCCGTGAAGATAACGCGCCTGAGCCCCGGCGAAGTGCGCCAGCGCGAACTGAGCCCAGGCCAGCACCACCAGCCCAACGCCTACGCCCCACCAGACCCAAACCCAGTCGCGAGCCGAGCCGCTTCCACTTCGCAGCCGCTTCAGCACACGCGAAGCCAGCACAAGCACGCGGATGAGCACCCAGGTACTTGCAGCCACAAGAATCAAAGCGGCAAGCCCAGACCAGCCCTCGGGCCAGGACGCGCCGTGCGAAGAAAGCCGGAATCCCTTTAGGGCCGAGTTCGGCCCGCCGAAGAAGCCCCAGCAAGTCGCGAACAGCACGATGAGCAGGTTCCGCACATAGCCCAGAACGCTGAACCCCAGGAACTGCGTGAACACTGCGAGCCCAGGCCCAATCGCATTGGCGGCTTTGCTGAAGACACCAAGAGCCAGCGCGTCGCCGTACAGCATCGTGTTGCGCACCAGGAGCCAGCCGCAAACCACGAGCGAAGCCACGATCCCCGAGCCCAGCACGCGCCCAGGCTCAGCCACAGCACTCGAAGCCACAGCCGCAAGTACTTGAGGCGCGCCCTTGCTCGACTTCGCGGGCGCGGTTGCCGCGGACGAGGAGGCAAAGGCACGTCGCGAAAGATGCCACACGCCGAGCATCGCGGCAGCCGAAACCGCGAGCGTGGTGCTCTTGGAAAGCACGCCCAGCCCACACAGCACGCCGATCCACACGCCGTCGCGCACAGCGGGCGCGCGCTTCGACAAGAGCGCCAGGCGATAAAATAAGGCCGCGCAACACAAGCCGCCCAGAGCATCGTTGTTGGACGAAGCGCCAACCGCTAAGTGCAGAGGCCACAGCGCGCACAGCATCCCCGCGCGCCTCGATAGGCGCTCGCTCCGCTCGTCCTCTCCAAACAAAGCCCGCGCGCTGAGCAAGACGAGCCAGACCGTCAGCGCTCCACAGAGCAAAGTCACCAGACGCGCCGAATAGTTCTGAGCCCCAGCGCCCAGAGCAGCCCACAGCGGCGCGCAGAGGATGTAATACAGCGGCGGCTGATGAAACTCATAGCCCGGATCGGGCGGCGCGGCTCCCGCGAAGAGGGGCAGCGAGTGCAAAGTCGCGACGTGCTCAATATATTCCCAGTGCGCCGGCTCATCAGGCGCCAGCGCCAGATGCACACGCAGCGCCAGAGCCAGCCCAAGCAGAACATAGACGCCGATGCACAGCGCAGCCCAACTGTCCAAGCGGCGCCTGGTCTGGCTGTCAACTCGGCTGCCTTCTGAAATGAGAGGCGAAGTGTGATGAGAAAGAGCCATCGTCCAAGTACTTGTAGCGCTCCATTGAGCTTATGATTCCGTGCCACCCTCAAAGCGCAAGTAGTCGAGCGTCCAGACGAACTTCAAGACCTCGTCCTCGGGCACTTCAAACATCACGATCTCAGGCACCACGCCGGGCTGGAGCTTGAAGTCGTAAGACACGCTCATCCAGTCGCGCTCACGCACTTCGCGCAAGTTGATGGCGCGCTCAGCTTGGGGACTCCACTCGAAGAACACCAACTGAACCCCAGAGCCCGAGTGGTCCGTGAGCCTGGCCATTCCATCCCGGAAGAACTCCCACACGTGATGCTCCAAGGGGTCGAAAACCGCGAGCGAAGACCAGCGCCCCAGCGGAACTCTCTTAAACCTGTCGCGAAACTCCCCGATGGTTTTCATGGCTTAATTCAGGCTGTAAACGCGGTAGCCGCGCGCCTCGAACTGGAAGTGCGCGTTCGCTTCGATAAGCCGCGCCACCTCAGCCGAAGGGCCAAAGACGCCGCCGTTGCGCCCGGCGTTGGTGTTCCACAAGATCCAACTCGTGCCCAGCTTGTTGAGCGCGGCCTTGAGCGAAGGCCAATCGCGCAGCCTGGAGTAGTCGAGCAGGTTGTTGTGCGGGTCGTCGGCCCACAAGTACTTGCGATCCAGATACAGGCAGCGCGGCTCGCCCCAGACGGCCACGCCCTCGTTCTCGGGCACGTGGAGGTTGATCCAGCTCATGGCCTTCCAGCCGGGGAAGGTGCTCGCCAGCCACTCAACGGGTTGCCTGCGACCCAGCACAACATCCCACGAGCTTGTGCTGTTGAGGGCGCTGAGCCCCAGCGAAACCACGCACCACAAACCCAGGACGCCGCTCAGCAGCAGGCGCAAGAGCGGGCGTTCGAGCAGGCGAGCGGCGCACCAGCCGCAGGCCGCGCTCCACAGAGCCAGGGCGGGCAGCAGGTAGCGCGCGTATTGGCCGGTCAAGGCCCAGAAAATCCACATCGCCCCCACCGCCAGCATCCACGCCTTGAGTTGGGGAGGCTTGCGCCTCATCAGCACGGCGGGTGCTCCCAGAGCCAGCAGCAGCGGGCTCAGCAGCGTGTTGCTGAAGGCCCCTACAGTCTCGAAGAGGCCAGTGTGAACCTCATCTGAGGCGGGCACATCAGAGAACGGCCACAGAGGAAGGCCGACCGTCAGCGGCTGGCCCGACTGCGTGGCCTGCCGGCCGGCGGCGTTCAAGGGCGTCATGGTCAAACGCCAGGGCAGCCAGGCCAGGTCGCTCGGCGAGCGCCCGAAGCCGAAGGCGTTCTGATCCCTGGTGTAAGCACTTGCCATCTCGGAAGTCCAGCCTCGCCCGCCGAACACGCTGTAAGCGAAGGGGAAGACGGGGCTTGCGGTCCACACGATGTTGCGCGCGTAGAAGCCGCCGCCCAGCACGAGCATCAGTGATAGAGCGCTTGCGTAAGCCTTCCACCCCGAACCGTTGGGCTGCATCTTGAGCGCGGCGAGCAGCAACCAGGCGCACACGAAGGCCGCATACAGCGCGCCCAAGTACTTGCAGCCCAGAGCCGCGCCCGCGAACGCTCCACTCCACAGAATCCACGCCTTGCTGTCCGCTCGGCTTGGCACAGCGCGCGCGGCGCAGTGGAAAGCCGCCAGAACCCAGGCGCACAGCCCCAGGTCGATGTAAGCCATCGAAGCCTCGCCCACAACCAAGGGAACTGAGCACCAGATCAAGGCCGCCATCCAACCCGCGCGCCTGCTGTTCAGCACCCGCGAGCCGAAGGCCACCAGCATCAAGGCGCTGGCGGGCAGCATCGCCCAGTGCAAAACCTTGGCGGCCACGGCTCCACCTGCGGGAGCGCTTGAGTTCAGACTCAAGCCGAACCAGCTTAAGGGAGCCGCGAAGAGCATCTCGAAGGCGAAGGGGAAATACGAGTGGTGATCGTAAGGCAGCTCCAGCACGCGCCCGGCACGCACGTATCGCCACGGCACGGCCAGGTGATAAACCAGGCTGTCGTAATCGCCGCCCGAAGGCGGAGCGAGCAGCTGAGTCAGGCTCAGCGCACAGGCCAGGCTCACGAAAATCGCCGCGCCCTTCTCGCCTCGATCCAGCGACTTCAAGCCCAAGGTCAGCACACTCAGCCGCTCGCGCATTCGGTGAACGGGCTGAGAGCGGCGTGCGCGCCAGGCTCCGGCCAGCAGCAGCACCAGCAGCGTGCTCAGCGCGACCAGGCCGTTGAAGGCCAGCAGCAAGCCCGTGAGCCACATGGCCAGGGCCCAGGCCGCGAGCAGAGCCAGCGGAGGCAGCAGCAGAGCTTCAAGCGGCGACAGCTCCTGGGCTCCCACAGCCAGGCCCCACAAGATCAAGGCGGCGAGCAGCAGCAGCATCGCCCCAGCAACACCAAGGTAGAACATGAAGATCAGGAGCCAGACGAGGAGGCCAGCAGCAAAGGCACGAGCTTGGTCCAAGCCCCATAAAGCCACGTCCCAACGCAGAGCAAGATGAACAAAGCCACGGCGATTTCGCGGGCGCTTTTCATTATCAGGATTTCACAGCCAAAGCAGATCTCGCAAGTACTTGAACCTCGCGGGTTCTCTTCGACACCAAGGCCTTTTAGAACAACGAAGCGTAACGCGATCTTCGATTGGAGCGAGGGTAGGGGCGAGGGAACCTCGCCCCTACTTCTTCATCCGCCGTACGGACGCGTGCTGCTCTCGCGCTGAGTCCACTCGTCGCGCGTGAAGGATTCGAGTAGCGAGTCCCAGTGGCCCTGAGCCGCCAGGATCAGCTCGATGACCTCGCGGGCCGCGCCCCGCCCGCCTTGCGCCTGAGTTATGTAATCGGCGCGCGCGAGAAGGATGGGCTCGGCATCAGCCACGGCGACGCGCAGGCCGCACTCGGCCCAGGCGGGCAGGTCCGGCAAGTCGTCGCCCACGAAGCAGCACTCCTCGGGTTGGAGGTTATGCTCTTGCCTCAGCTCGCGCAGGGCCGCGCTCTTGTCCGAGCAGGCCAGCAAGCAGTGATGCCCGCCCAGCTCCTCGAACCTCTTCTGCGCCACAGGCGAGGGCCGCCCCGAAACCCAGGCCACCAGGAGCCCCGCCCGCCGAGCCGCCACCTGGCCAAAGCCATCGCGCACGTTGAAGGTCTGATACAGGCGCCCTTCGCCATCGAAGGTGAGCGAGCCATCGGTCAAGGTGCCGTCCACATCGAAGCCAACGAGCTTGATCTTGGCCCACGTCTCGCGCGAGGGCAGCGTTGCCAGACCGTTAGGATTCTTGAGTCGAGCCGTTAACTCGCGCCACGCCGCGCCCTCGCTTGTGCCAACTTCCATTTTCATTTCCTCCGCGCCTTCCATTGTACTCGCTGCTCCGCGCGGCTTCTCCAGCGCGAAGACCACGCGGGGCGGACAGTACTTGAGGCAGTCGAGCTTAACCAAACCATGCACTGGATTTACTTTGACGTCGAAACCGAGCGTGCGGCCAGCGAGGTGGGCGGCTGGAGCAACATTGAGGCTCTGGGTATGGCTGTTACCGTAACACTTTCCTCGCGAGAGGAGGAGTGCCGCGCCTTCCTTGCGCCCCAGGCCCACGAGATGGGCGAGCTGCTGCGCACCGCCGATGCCCTGGTCGGCTTCAACTCGCGGCGCTTCGATGTGCGAGTGCTGCAGCCTTACCTCGACTTCGACCTCGCGGCCCTGCCTCACCTCGACTTGATGCTGGATCTGCGCGATGCTCTGGGATTTCGGCCCTCGCTCGAATCTTGCGTCGGCCCGACACTGGGCGAGGGCAAGAGTGCTTCGGGGCTGCAGTCGGTGGAGTGGTGGCGCGAGGGCAAGCGCGACGAAGTCATCGCCTACTGCGCCAAGGATGTCTTGCTCACGCGTCGCCTGCACGAGTTCGGCGCCCGCCACGGTCACATCAAAATGCGCGACCGCAAAGGCGCCGTGCGCACCGTAGAAATCGCCTGGAGCCTGGACGCTCTGCATCCAAAGCCCATCCAGCCCACGCTCTTCGACCTGTGATCTTGTTGCTCAGGGGCGCACGCTGCGCCGGGCCAGGCAGCCGAGCACGAACAAAGTTGCCCACAACAAAACCGAAGCCACGCTGCTGTAGCTCTTGTGTGCCGCGTCGAAGGAAGCGTGCAGAGCGGGATCGCTTAGCGCAAGTACTTGGCCCTGCATGGCCAGGATGCGCGGCATCAAGGCCAGCTGCAGGAACAGAGACAAGCCCAGCACAAGCAGCGAGGCCGCACCCTGAAGCCGCCACCACAGGCTGGAGCGGCGTGCATCGGGCACATCGAGGCGAGGCCTATCAGCGATCCAACAGGCCAGCGCAACGCCAGCGCAGGCGATGAGCACCCAGCCGAAGCGCCCCAGCATCAGCGCCACCATCTGAGGCGCCAGCTCGGGGCGGTGAGCCGCGCGCGCCACCCTGAACATTGAGGGAGCCGCGAAGATGCCGAAGAAGGCCAGCCCGCCCAGCGGCAGCGCCAGCGCCAATAAGTTGGCCAAGCGCAGGGCGATAATCGCGCTCAGCTGCCCAGGCCGCAACTCCTGCACGTTCATGCCACGCGCCGAGCGTTCATCGAGGTCGCTTCCCCTGTCTACTGTGGAAGAAAGTCTGTTCATCTTCCAAAGCATCGAACAGCTCAGGCCCATCGGCAAGAGCGCAGCGATAAACGCTGCAAGTACTTGAGCTGCTTTTACACAAAGCAAAAGGCCGGGATCGAAAGATCCCAGCCTTTTGCTCCGACTTTGTTTGTGGCCAAGTCGAGGTGCGCTGACGCTTACTGAGCCGTGTTGTTGCTGGCGTGCAGGATGACGCGCACACCATCAACGAAGGTTCGGGCATAGTAGCCACGGAAGGGCGTCAGGTTGTCCTGCACTGCGGTGTAACTGTCATCTGCAGGGTTCAGCGTGAACAGCGTGTTCGAGACCAGCCCAGCTCCCACCGCATCCATGAGCTTGTCGTAGCGACGCCCGTCGGGTGCGATAACCGTGGCCTTAAGCCAGTCTGAAGCCGAGAAGCGAGCCGGGTCGAAGGGGAAGCCGATCAAGTTGAAGCCGTTGTTGGCCTGACCTTGAGGCGAGGACGGATTGACACGCAGCGTGATCTCGAACTCCGTAACGCCAGTTGGAACGCGCGAGCGATCGGTTGCAGGACGCTTGATCGAGACGCCGCGCGCCTGAGGCTGCAGGAAGTAGCCCTCGCCACGTCGGATGAGGGAGCCGCCTGTCAAGGGCTCATACTCGCGCTTCAGAGCATTGTAGCGGAACAGGCGGTAGTTCTCTACGCCATTCACCAGAGGAGGCACGGTGAAGGCACGATTAACCGTGGTTGTCGAGTAAGGGGCGGCCGAGTCCGTGTAAGGCACCGAGATCTGATAAGACGAGCCCGGCTGGAACTCTTCGCCCGCAGAATCCGGCGGCGGCGTGATCAGCACGATGGTCGGCACAACCGTATCCACGCCAGCGCGAACCACAACGGAACGCTGTGAGGAAACCGTGCGCCCGCTGATAGACACCGTGGCCGTCAGCAAGTAGGTGCCTGGTGCCACGCCGCCAAAGGCGTAGGTGCCATTCGTGATCGTGGTTACTGCGGGAGCCACGGTTGTGGTGCCGCGTGTCAGCGTGATGCTGACACCAGCCGCAGGCCGCCCATCCAGAGTCACCGTACCGCGCACCGATTGCAGCGACAGCTTCAGCGTAACAGAGACATCGTGTCCACGCGCGATGTTGACAGCTTTGCTGATTATGGCTCCGTTGCGCGTGGCGCGCAGGATGTAGGCTCCGGCCGTCAGGTTGCTGAAGGTAAAGCGACCTCGCGCGTCCGAGGTTGTCTTCGCTACGATCACGTTGTTTCGGATCAGCTGCACCACTTGGCCACCTATGGGCGAAGTGTTGGCCAAGATGGTTCCGTGGATGCTTTCCAGCAGCAGGTTCAGCGCAACATCAACCGTGCGCCCGTTGGCCGTGACATTCACGACCGTCTGCGTGGTGTCGCCGCCCTTGGCAGCTCGCACCGTGTAACGTCCGCGAGCCAGGTCAGCGAAGATCGCCTCGCCTCGCGCATTGGTCTTAGCACGCCTGACCAGCTTCGTGCCCAGCAGCAGGTCAACAGTAGCGCCCGAAGTCACCTTGCCGTTGAGCCTCACCGTGACGCGGATTGTCTGCGACAGCAGCAGAAGGTCGCGCACTACATAAGTGCGACCGCTGCGAGTTACATTGGGAACCGTCTGCTGAGCCGTAAAGCCCTGGCGAGTAGCACGCACCACATAGGTCGTGCTCACACCGCCCCTGATTACGATCCCTGAGAACAAGTACACGCCCGTGCGATCGGTGCGCACACTCTGCACCACACGCCCGGCCTGGAGCAGCTCAACAACCTGGCTGGGCAAAACGCGTCCATTGAGCAACACCCGGCCACGGATCGACTGCAGCAGCAACTGGAGGTCGATAGAGGTCAGAGCCGCTCCACGTGCGATGGTCACGGTGCTATCTACAGTGTCGCCCTGGTAGATAGCGCGCAGCACATAGGTGCCTGCGGGAATCTCATCGAAACGGTAGGTGCCGTCGGCTGCCGAGCTCACAGAAGTCAGGATGTTGTCGCCCTGCAAGAGCTGCACGACCGCTCCGCCTATACCACGCCCGTTCAGCAACACATGACCCTGGACAGATTGCTTCACCAGATCAAGCGGCGGCACATCGATTACCACAGCCTGGTTGATGCTGCGCGCGATGACAACCGTTGTCAGCGGAGTCTGATCGGTGACCAGCGTGGTGCCGATGATGCGCGTTGCCTGAAGCTGGAAAGCCGTTCCCGCAGCAGTGGCCACCAGACGATCAATCAGGTAGGTGCCTGAAGCATCTGTTGTCACCGTTGCGATCACGGCTCCATTTTGGAAGGCATCCACACGCTGTCCCTGAATCGGAACGCCGTTCAAGCGCACCGTGCCGCGCAGCGTGTACAAGAACAGAGGCACCAGAACGTTGCTCTGGTCCGCACTCAGACCAACCGGGGTCGAAGCGCTGTCCGTTCCGTTGCGCCCCGCGACCGAGGAGACAACTGTGTAGTTGCCGCTCAGCAGGTTGGCGAAGGCGAAGCTGCCGCCCGCGCCCGAGGTCGTCGTTCCGGCCACGCGGCCAGAAGCGTCAAGTACTTGCACGTTCAAACCGGATGTCCCTACTCCGTTCACCGTCACCGCGCCCGTCAAGTTCAGAGCCGTGATGTTGATCGTGGGCGCCACAGCGTCGCCGCCCGTAGCAGGAGGCCCAGGACTGAAGGCCGTTACCGCGAAGGGAGCCGAAGACACGGAGGCTCCACTGCGCGTTGCCAGCACGGTGTAGGTGCCTGCAGGCACATCGGTGAAGAAGTAGGCGCCTGCAGCATTCGTCTGCTGCGTCTGCACCACGTTGCCCGCAGCATCCACCAGCTGCACCGTCAGCGGCGCGCCCGGAGCCGCTCCATTGACCGTGACCAGCCCGCTCACATTCTGGCTGAGCAAGATGATGTTGGGCACAACGGGATCGCGCACTTGCGTGGTGTCCACCGTCACAGTGATCGAGTTCGTCACGGTGCGGCCTGGAGGTGTTCCGCCAGCGTTCAAGGTGAAGGAGGCAGTGACAACGTAGGTGCCGCCTGGCAGGTCGAAGAAGGCGTAGTCACCCGTCGAGTTCGTCGTGGTAGCGGCTCGGTTGAAGGCCGCGTTGGAAGGCGAGGAGATGCTCACTGTCGCTCCCGCCAGCGGCGTGGCGTTCAAGAACACCTTGCCCGCGATGGTGCGTCCCACGGGAACCAAGATCGGCCCGCCGGAGATGAAGTTGCCGTTGGCATCTGTCACCAAAGGATCGTCGGCGGGCGTGTCGTTCTTGCCGTCGTTGAGCACGAAGTTGTTGCCCGTGTTGTTGGACGACGTGTTGAAGCGTATACCCTGCGGGCGCTGAGCATCGGGGATGCGGCGGCGCCCAAAGGCCGAGTTGGAAGCGAAGGTCGCGATGCCCGAGGTGTCGGGAATGTCGCCGCCCTGCGACTCGAAGCGGCCATCGGGGTTGAAGATCACTTCGAGGTCTGTATCCAGCGGCACCGAGGTGAAGGAGAAGCGCCCACCCGAATCGGTCGTGGTCACCTGTGCGAACTTGCCGCCGCCGGGAAAGATGCTCGAAGCCTGAACGGAGCGGATCAACACGCGCACGTTGGGCAGCACCGAGTCGTCAGTGCGCAGGTCGAAGGTACCATTGCTCTGCGTCGCCACACCGGAAACCGAGGCCAGGGGAGCGGGGATAACGCGGAAGTTCACATTGCGCGAGATGTTGGGCGCGCTGATGTTTGGCCCCTGCGACGTGCCGGCGAAGGAGTTGAGAAAACCCGCGTTGATCGAGTTGCCCTTGGCATCCACTGCTGGGCGCACCCCATACGTCTGGAAGTAGCTGAAGGTAGGGTTGCCCATGTAAGAGCTGTTGGGCAGGCCCTGGATTTCGTAATTGCCGTTGGCATCCGTGCGTGCGTAGTAGACCGTGCCGCTGGGGCTGGTGATCTGAAGCACGAAGTTGGGCACAGGCAGGTTGGTCTGGTCATTGAAGACCGTGCCCGAGATGCCGCCCGTCTTGAAGTAGCGCCGGATGTTGTCCGCCATCAACGGGCGCACGTCACACGCCGAAGGCGTCGCCGGATTGCCCGTCGAGAACGAGTAGCGGCGGTTCACACCCTCCAGGCCAAAGGAGAAGAACACCACGCGCGACTGGAAGCCCGCAGTTCTGTCCCGTTCAATGCGCTGGCCCACCCTGTTGCCACCCAACTCGTAGGCCGAGGCGATGCGCGCGCCATTGGTGTTGGTCGGTGTGATCACGTCGAACCCGAACCCGACCTGGTTGGTTGAGGCGTCCAAGTAAGAGTTGAAGGGGTCGATGTTCGGCGGGAACTGCAGGTCGTTCAGCGTGGCATCGTTGTAAGGCGAGGTAGGGACGCCATCGGGGAACTGAGTGAACCGGCCCCCAAAAATGTCTCCTATGGCCGTGACGGTGCTGCCACCGCCTCCTACTTCATTGCCGCCCCGGAAGCTGGTCTGCAGCTCGTCATTCAGGAACGAGTTCGTCACGGCTCCATTAGCCGAAAGCGTGAAGGCCACATCGCGTCCCGTGACGAAGAGACGTCCGCCGTTGTTGAGGAAGGTCGTCAAGCGTTGCTGCTGCTGAGCATCAGCCAGAGTTCCCGGCCCGGTGAAGACGGTTCCGGTGTAGGGGCTGCCCCAAATGACGCAGGACTGAGCTGAGGCCAACGAGCGTCGGGTGTCGCTTTGGGCATCCGCGCCAGGCGTTCCAATAACGCTGATAGGGGCCGGCGTGTACAGTTGCAACACGCTGTCTGGAACACCGCCACGGCACAGCACACGCCACACGTCGATGGCACCGACTCCTCCATCGTTGCTCAAAGTAGCCAGCCTGGGCTGCTTGCCAGCCGGGTTCTGAGCGATGTTGGCCGGGTTGGAGAGGAAATACGACTCGACCGGTGGCTGGTTGGAGAAGCGCGAATCGCCTGAGCGCGCAGGGAAATTCTGGCCCTGCGTGTAATCCGAAACAAACAGGTCGCTCGTTGGTGAACTCTTGACAAAGGCCCGGTTCGAGAAGCCCCAGATGTTGTCGTAGGTGAAGGAGTTGCCGTCGCGGTCGGTGGCGGTCACGTCGAAGTAGAAGTCGCCCTGCGCAGGCGGTGTGTAAGTACCTTCGCAGTAGTACAAACCATCGCCGCGCACCGCGCCCGCCTGCCGCTCGTGTCCTCCAGCGGAAACCGGACCATCGTCATAGGCCGTCAAGGTGACGCTTCCGATAGAAACCGGCTTTCGCTCTGTGCTGGTGCGCACGTTGATCTTCTCGTCCACCTGAGATACCGTCGAGCTATAGCTGCGCTGGTCGGCGTTATAAACGTTCACCGTGACGCTGCCCGTCGGGCTCAAGCCGCTCTCGCGCTCATCGAGCACGACCGCGATCTGAACTGGTGTTCCTGCAGTGAGACCCTCCTCAAAGGTGCGCGGCGCAAAGAACGGTGCCTGCGGACCGGGAGCCACAACCGGGAACTGTACATTGCCAGCACCTACAGGCACCAGCACGGGAGGCGTGAAGTCCTGCGAGGCCGTCACCCAGATATCGTGCGTCGGCCCACCTCCACTTCTATTCACGTCTGAGCCGCCCCCAGTGGAGAGATCGGGGCCACCGGAAGGGTTGACAACAGCTGCGTTGGGTACCGCGGCCTGTGTGCGTGTGGAAGCGAAGGCAAGCTGAGCCGCCGACTGCAGATCAGCCTGCGAGCGAGAAAAGGTTGGCTCACGGTCAGCAGCATTGTCCTCTTGCGCGGGATTCAAACGGTTGGCCGCTACCAGAGAAGGAGCAGAGACAGGGTTGCTCTCTAAGGTGGCCGGGTTGCTCGCCTTCTCTGCGCCGGGGAAAACCGGAGTTGCAGTGGGGGTGGCTGAAGTTGGCGTGGGCGTAGCTCCGACTACAGGAGGGAAGAACGCCAGGCTCGCCGGCCCATCGTTCCCTGGAGTGATAGCAAACACCGCGTTCTGCGCCGCGCCAGGCACTGCAGTTGTTCCTGCAGCAGGCAGGGGCTGACCTGGAGTGGCCGAGCGTGGGCCGCCAAAGCGCAGAATGTACTTCCCGTTTCCACTTGCGCGATTGCTGTTTGCCAGGTCGAAGGCTGTGACGTACAGGTTGCCATCAGGTCCAAAGGCGAAGTTTTCCGGCGACTGCAGACCAAAAGTCGCGCCGTTGTTGTCGGCGATAAAGTCGTCCACATAAGCGCCTGTATCGACGTTGAACCGCTTGACATCATCGGAACCACTGCTGCATACATACAGCAATCCGTCTGGCCCGAAGTGGATACCTGTAGCTCCAGTTAGGCCACCTGTATTTGGGGGCACGGTGTCCCTAATGTAAGTACCTGTCCCGGCGTTGTACGCGACGACTTTATTCCCCGGAAAAGTCGACGCGTACAGGATGTTTCCTCTCAGAGCCAGGCCTTCCAAGCCGTTTGTGATGCCGTCCGCCCCATTCGAAAACAGGGAGCCCATCTGCCCACCTGACGGGGCTGGCATTGCAAGGCCATTTGTCACGATATAGCGATGGATATGGTTGGTTGAGGTAGCGGCGGTAGCCGGATTTTTGGCGTCCCCAAAACCACTGGCGACGTAAAGAGTTCCATTGAGGGCACCGGGGCCACCGGTATAGATCAGGGCTGTCGGGGTTCGGAGCGAGGTATCGTTGTTGGGCGCGCCGTTGCCGGCGAAGGTCTGTAAGAAGGTCAGCGTCATGCCGTCATAGGCATCAACGCTATCAGTCCCTCGGTTGGACACCAGGATATCCGGATATCCGTCGTTGTTAAGGTCAGGGCCGAAGATTATATCTTCAGGATTACCCAACTGGCCACCCGAAGCCGTATTGATGGGAAAACCACCAGTAGACGGGTCGAACTCGTAGAGCGTGTTCTGGGTAAAAGCCGTAAGCACCAATTTGGGTGTTGGTATTGGTGTGGCTGTAGGCGCTGGCCCCAGGCTCGCCGTCGAAACGCTAAGGCTCCAGATGTTGGTGTCGCGCGTGACGTCATCCGGTGCGGCCAGGCGATTGGACTGGAAAGCCACACGCTCCGTGAAGTCGTTTAGGCGGCCATTCAGCGAGGTCGAGGGCGCGGGATACTCATCCACGGCAGCCGTATCCGCCGGGTTGGTCACCTGCTGCTTGCTGGTGCCGTCTGCAGCCATCAAGAAGATGCGGCTGGCTCCGCCCGCACGTGTCGAGGTGAAATACAGCACAGTGGGGTTCACCAGTGAGAACGCTGGCTGACGATTCTGTGCCGTAGCGCCTGCTGGATCAGCCGTGCCACCTGTTAGGCGGTGCGGAGGAGTGGGCGGCCCCGTAGGCGGAGTGGACGGGCCCGTGGGCGGAATCGTGAAGATGTCGTAGTTGCCCGCCGTGTCACCAGCGTCGTCGTCCAGGTTGGCGTTGTCGCCAAAGGCAATCGCATTCGAACCGTAGCTGGGGCGCTCCAAATCTCCCGACTGGAAGAAGGTGCGCTGCTCAAAGGGAGGGACTGTGGTCGTGTTAATGAAGGGCGACACCACGAACAGGTTGCCCGCGTTGCGCGTGTTCACAGGAGTCGCGCCCGCCGCCTGAAACAAGCCCAGCGACTTGTAAGCGATCTGGTTGCCGTCCGTCGAGAACACGGGCTGCCACTGATCGACGTTGGTGTCCTGATTCGGCCCGCTCAGCGTCAAGCCCGTCACCTGGCGCAGCCCAGAACCATCGCGGCCCATGATCCAGATGTGGTAATTGGCGCCCATTGCCGAGCCCGCCACGTTGGAGCGATTGGACACGAACGCAATGAAGGAGCCCGTCGGGCTGTAAGTGGGCTGCCTGTCATCCGAGATCGTGCCTGGTGTCAGGTCGCGCTCAGTCAGCCCGAAGCGCTCAGGGCTCGGAGCGATGTTGGCTCCGTCTCCTGTTCCCGCTCCATGCCCAGCCCGCTGGTTGCGAGCGAGCGTGCGCACAAAATTGGGTAAGTCACTCAGCTTGAGAGGCCCACTCTTGGAAGAAGACGACTTAGCAGCCGGAGCTTTGGGCTTGACGGCTCCAGTCTTAGAACTTTGCGCGCTCGCCCACATCACCGAGCCGGCCACAACAGCCGCAACAGCCGCGAGCAAGACACGAGGACGCGCGAAAGCCGCGCGCCTGGACTCACCGAGCCGCGGGCGCGAACTCCCGCCGGAACCTCTGCGGGCGCTGGCAACGGGCTGCGGCCCGTCTTTGCGTCGAACTGAAGGCAAGGAAGATTGATCCTGGTGCATATTCTTTACACATTCCGGCGGGCGCACATTCAGCCCGCTGCCTATCCCCACACTACTCTGCGACGAACACATCATGCCACATTCGCCCGCTCTTGATCCACTCGCGCCGTCCCGCACGCGAGAAAACCGGGCCAACATGGCTCACGGCTCCAACACGCCTCAAGCAAGCACGCCATAATCGGCGCGTCAAGTACTTGAGGTGCGGGTTTCTCCTTCCACGGAGCCGGAGCGAGCCGAGCAACAGCGGCCTTTCATACTACCCCGCCGTGCCCCCAACGTAACACGTACCAAAAAGCGCCGCCTGAACGGGAAAGTAGCGCGCCATTGAGAGGCCCGTTATTTGTTGCATCAGATTTTGACAGGAAGCATCACTTTTGCCAACTCCTGCAGCAGAACGAGTTCTACTGTCGCACGAGGCCATGGTGAAGCTCACCAGTGGCTCGACATTCCGCAGCAAGTACTTGAAGCCAGTGCGAGATGTTCCAACTCGCAACAACTTCTTGCTGGGCCGAGCCCACACGAGCGACTTCCAAGTCCGCTCAAGATAAGCGGCCCCACCAAACAAGAAGCGGCGGCTCCCAGAGGAAGCCGCCGCTTGGACTTGAATGAACTTAAAAAGTTGCGAAGTCAATTACTCAGCGTTCTGCTCAGCGTGACCCGCAGGACTGCTGTCACCAATAAGCGCTTCGGTATCGGCGGTAGCAGCTGCGTTGATGGCGTTGATGTCCACATCAACATCCACGTCAGCGTCAATGGCCTCGGCCTCGACCTCGTTGCCGTCCCAGTCCTCTTCCTCAACGGCTTGCTGGGCGCGGTCACGGGCCGTCTTGCGCTTGGTCTCGCGCTCCTTGCCCTTCTCGCGAGCCTGGCGGAACTGCTCGGCGAACAGGTCACCCAGCTTGGTGCCGCCGTCGTCGCTGCCGCCACCTCCGCCGCCTCCGCCACTTCTCTCGCCGCCTCCGCCACTTCTCTCGCCGCCACCGCCGCCAGTCGCACGCTCGTTGACCTCGCGCACCGCGGTACGTGTCTCGCGGCGCTCGCGCTCCACCGTGGCCGCGCGCAGGCTCAGCGAAATGCGCCTCTGGTTGGGCTGCAGCTGCTTGACTCGCGCCTCAACTTCCTGCCCAATTTCCAACACGTCCTCGGGCTTGTTGATGCGCACCTCGCTCATCTCCGAGATCGGGATGATGCCTTCGAGCCCATCTTCAAGCTCCATAAAGGCAAACGCCGGCGCCAGGCGCGTGATCTTGCCCTTGACCATCTCGCCGATCTTGAGGTTCTTGGCCGCCTTCTTCCAGGGATCGGGCTGCAGTTGCTTCAGGCCAAGAGCTACACGCTTGCGCTCGTGGTCGATGTCCAGCACAAGTACTTGCAGCTTCTGCCCGCGCTTGACCACGTTCTCGGGATGCTCAACGCGGCTCCAAGCCATCTCGCGTACATGAAGCAGGCCGTCGATGCCGCCCAGATCCACGAACGCGCCGAACTCCGTGATGCGACGCACGATGCCTTCGACAACCTTGTCCTTTTCCAGCGTGCCCCAGGCGTCTTCCTCGCGCTTCTTGCGATCTTCCTCCGCCGCCAGGCGGTGCGAAGCGATGACCTTGTTCTTCTTGCGGTCGATCTCGATCACGCGCACGGGAATCGTGCGGCCCACGAAGCGCGACAAGTCGCCACGGTTGCGCGAGTCCACATGAGACGCGGGAATAAAAGCCGAAACGCCCAGGTCAATGATAAGGCCGCCCTTGACCTGATCGCGAACCGTGCCCTCGATCACCTGGTTGGTGTCGCGGATTTCGGCCAGCTCGCGCCAGCGGCGCTCGAAGTCCGCGCGGCGCTTGGACAGAATCGGGTGCCCCTCATCGTCCTCGGGCCGCACTACGACCACCAGAATAGTGTCGCCCACTCCGATAGGATCCTCGCCGACTTCGTTCTTCGGGATGATGCCTTCGCTCTTGGTGTTGACATCCACCAGCACTTCGCCGGTGTTCGAGTCGATGCGCACTACAGTTCCCGTGAGCAGGGCGTTCTTTTCCAGCGTGTCCGCGCCGCTCAGGTAGGAAGAAAACTCATCCGATTCCATGATCTGAGCCATCGAGGGCTGACGGCTTTCGCCGCCCGCTGTGCCGCCCGAAGACGAAGGAACCGTTGTCGCTGAGGGCTGCGAACTGGGAGCACTTTCCACGGGAGCCGTCGGCTGAGCCGCAGGAACCTCGGGCGAAGACGCAGGCGATGAAGGCGCGGGCGCAACATCAGAGCCAGAAGCATCCACAGCGCCCTCAACGGGAGCGTCCAAGGAGACCGCGCCCGAAGAAACCGAGTTGTCGGCCTGCGCAGCATCCGCACTTGCATCTGCACCCTCAGCGGGAGCATCAGTTGAGGGCGAAGCACTGGGCGAGGCCGAAGCCTCAGCGGGAGCTACTGAAGTGTTGGCTTCAGTGGGGGTTGTCGCTGCGGTTGGGGCCGCGTCCGAAGCGAGGGTCAGGTTGTCCGTCTGGGAGTTCTCCATACGAGAATGATCCACCACAAATCTCCTTCAATCGCCGCTCTGCCCGGCATCCGCTTAATACGGCCTGCGCACAGATGGTCGATAAGTTCTCTACAAGTCGCTCACTGGCCTGCCAAAGTACTTATATCTTCACCAAATTCCAGCTTCCGGCCTCCAGCCATGCGCGAGCCTGATGCACAGCGCAAACTTCGCAGGCTTACACGCCCGCGAAGTTGGTTGAAGACAGAAGAGACCTGGGGTTTCCGGGAAGAGGTAAGGTCAGATGAGCGACCGGCGAGGAACCATTGGCATTATAGCAGGCGCTTGCCAGGGCTTACAAGGCTCTTTCAACTTTCAAAGTAGAATTTTTCGTCTCTGTTCTCTCAGCACCTTACCACACTGCAAGAACTTGCCTTTACGCCGCGCCCGCATCTTCCAGACCGCGCGTTTCGTCCCAGTTCGGGCCAACTTCGACCTCGACTTCCAGTGGCACGCGCAGCTTGAGCGCATCCGTTGGCACCTCGCGCATGATCTGCTCCACCAGAATCGCGACTTGCTGCACTTCGTCTTCGGGCACCTCGAAGACGAGCTCGTCGTGCACTTGCATCGTCATGCGCGTCTTGAGCTTGTTTTCGTGCAGGGCGGCGTGGACGGCCAGCATCGCCAGCTTCATGGCATCGGCTGAGGTGCCCTGGATGGGATGATTGATGGCCGTGCGCTCGGCAGCGGCGCGCTCTGGGCCGCGAGGCGAGGTGATCTCGGGCAGAGGGCGCCGCCGCCCCAGCAGCGTGGAGACAAAGCCATCCAAGCGCGCCTGAGCCAAGGTGTCGTCGATGTATTTCTTGACGCCAGGCAGAGTCAGGAAGTACTTACGTATGAATTCCTGGGCTTCGGCAGCGGTGCCCGAGCCCAATTGCTTGGCCAGACCAAAGCCCGAGACGCCGTAGGCGATGGCGTAGTTGGTCATCTTGGCCTTGCGCCTCATCTCGGAGTCGACCTCTTCCATGGGGATATGGAACAGGTCGGCGGCGGTGCGCGCGTGCACGTCCTCGCCCGAGTTGAAGGCATCGACCAGAGTCTTGTCACCCGTGATGTGAGCCAGCAAACGCAGCTCGATCTGCGAGTAGTCGATGGCCATCAGCACGTGGCCTGGAGGCGCAATAAAGGCGCGCCGAATCAGGCGTCCCTGCTCTGTGCGTATGGGAACATTTTGCAGGTTCGGGTTCGATGAGCTGAGGCGTCCCGAGACAGTTCCTGTCTGGTTCAGGTTGGAGTGGATGCGGCTGGTGCTCTGATCCATGCCCGCGAGCAGGCCATCGATGTAGGTGCTCTTGAGCTTGGTCACGCCCCTGAAGTCCAGGACTTTGCGCACGATCTCGTGGTCCTGAGCCAGATTCTCCAGCGTGTGTACGTCGGTCGAGAAGCCCGTCTTGTTGGAGCGGCCCTTGGCCAGCTGCAGCTTGTCGAACAGGATGGTCTGCAGCTGCTTGGTCGAGCCAATGGTGAACTTCTCGCCAGCAGACTCCCAGATTTCGTTTTGCAAGCGCTCGGCCTCGGCTTCCAGATGCGCTCCGATCTGCTGCAGGCGAGCGCGATCCAGCAGCATTCCGTTGCGCTCCATCTCGACCAGAACTTCGACCAAGGGCAGCTCGATGCGGTCGAACAGGTGCTCGGCCTCGCTCTTGGCCATCTCCGCGCGCAGAACGGGAACAGCGTCCAGAATGGCCACGGCCTGAGCCGCAAGCACTTCCCGACGCGCCGACTCCATCCTTTCTGCCTCAGCTGAAGCCTCGGCCTGGGCAGCGTTGTTGGCCTCGGTGTCTTCGGCTTCGGCTTCAAAGAGCGAAGCGTCGGCTTTCTTCTTGGGCTTGGCCTTGGGCTTTGGCTTGGCTGGCTCGGGCTGAGCGGGCAACTCGCGCCTCAAGTACTTGCGGGCCAGGATGTCCAGAGGGTGCTGCTGCTTGGTGGGCTCCAGCAGGTAGCTCATCAAGAAGGTGTCGGCTTGCACGCCCTGAGCCTGGATGTTCAGGTTCATCAGGCGCAGCAGCACGCTCTTGGCGTCGTGCAAGTACTTGGGCTTGCCTTCATCACCCAGCCAGGAGGCCAGAGCTTGCAGCTCGCCTGTCCACACAACGGCCTCGTCGCCGTGCGCCAGAGCCGCATCCGTTTCGCTCAGCGTAAGAGCCGTGGGCTCGCTTGAGTTCAGCCATAGGTTCAGCTCAGCCGGGTCATCGAGCAGGCGGGTTTGGAAGGGGCGCTCCTGGGCTGGGCTGAGATGGGCTTGTTCTTCGGCGGCTTCGGGCAAAGCGTAGCGCGCGGCCAGGCTCTTGAATTCGAAGCGCTGCATGGTCTGCATGGCTCGCTGGCGCTTCGCTTCGTCGATTACGTAGCGGCAGGCTTCCAGGTCGATGTCCACGTCCAGATCACGCACGATGCGCGCGAGCTGGCGCGAGTGCAGGGCGATTTCCTTGTTGACCTTGAGCAAGTCGCGTATGCGCGGCGGCGTGACTTCCTCGACGTGCTCGAACAGACTGTCCAGCGAGCCGAACTTGGAGACCAGGGTGATCGCGGTCTTGTCGCCGATGCCCGGCACGCCTGGGATGTTGTCGGACGAGTCTCCGCGCAGGCCCTTGTAGTCGGGGATGAGAGGCGCCTCGAACTGGAAGCGGTCGCGTATGGCCTGGGGCGTGTAACATTCCAGATCCGAAACTCCGCGCCGCGTCAGCATCACCGAGACACGCTCATCCACAAGCTGAAGCGCGTCGCCATCACCTGTCACGATGGTGACTTCAAATTCCTTCTCTGCGGCCACGCACGACATGGTGCCCAGAATGTCGTCGGCCTCGAAGCCCGCGTGCTCGTAGAAGGGGATGGACAGCCCGAGCATCATCTCGCGCACCAGAGCAGTCTGCAGGCGCAGGTCGTCGTGCATATCGGGCCGCCCGGCTTTGTAGGTGGCGTCGGAATCGTGGCGGAAGGTCGGGCCGTGCGCGTCCATGGCGACCAGCACGTGCGAGGGCGTGCGCTCATCGATGAGGCGCAGCACCATCTTGGAGAAGCCAAACAGCGCTCCCGTGGGCTCGCCCGCCTTCGTTGTGAACGGAGGCGAGGAGAAGAAGGCGCGATACAACAGCGAATAGCCGTCGATGAGCAGGATGTTCATAGTGAGTTGAGTGGACACGCGAAATCATAACCCGAGCGCGGCCATTTTCCTACGCTTCAAGTACTTGTACGTGCCGCCACAACCCGGCATGAAGGAGGCAAGAGCTTAATGCTGAAGCCGCATCGAACTCTGCAGCCTGGGTGCGGAAGCCGAGCTTTGCAGGCGCGCCTGCACCTCGTCGGCCACGCCCGCGCCGAAGGAATGGCCCAGCGCGGAGCCAAAGGCCTGGCCCGCATCGCTGGCCGCGCTCCGGGCCGAAGCTCCGATCAAACCACCAAGCAGGCTGCCCGGCTGCTGTACCTCCTGCGCCTCGACCTCACCCGAGATGCCGGCTTCGCGGCCCGCCTCCTGGACGGCTTCGTGCAAGCCTCCCATCTCATCGACCAGCTGCACCGCCAGCGCCTGACGCCCCGTGAAGACGCGCCCATCCGCCAGAGGCAGCAGCTTCTGCTTGCTTAAGGCGCCTCGCGTGGCCTCGCTGCGGCCAGCCACAACATCATCCACGAACTGCTCGTAGATGTCGCGGTTGATGCTCTGGAACAGAGCCTTCTCCTCGTCTGTCAGGCGCCGCGAGGGATTGCCCGCGTCCTTAAACTTGCCGCTCTTGATGATCGCTTCGTCCAGGCCCAACTTGCGCATCAAGTCGCCATAGCTCAGGAACTGCGAGATCACGCCGATCGAGCCCGTCAGGGTTGAGGGCAGGGCGAAGATTTTGTCGCACGCCGAAGCGATGTAGTAGCCGCCAGAAGCCGCCACTCCGCCCATAGAGGCATAGATTTTCTTGCTCTTACGCGCTCTCATCACGGCCTGATACATCTCCTGCGAAGCCGAGGCCGAGCCTCCGGGCGAGTTGATGCGTATCACGATGCTCTTCACCGAGGGATCACGCACCGCGCGCTCCAGGCCAGCGATGAAGAGGCGCGTGCCTCCCGAACGCCCACCCAGCAGAGAGCTGGACTCCGTATCCGAAATCGCGCCCTGCACCGAGATCAGAGCCACGCGAGAGCTCGGCTCCTTCAAGCCAAACAGCGAACGCAGCGTAGTCATCATCGCGACCCACAGCAGCAACATCAGCCCAACACTCCCCAGCACGATCCACACCCACGGCACTCGACGATCCATGATTGCACTTCCTTTTCATTAGCACGCTCACCGCTCGCAAGAAGCAAGAGGCGCGGCTTACCAGAACAATGTGCCCTCTCCACCCGCACAAGCGCCGGGCGCGCTGCTTCCAGCGATTACAAGCACTTGAGAGAAATGAGGCTCGACCCGGCGGGCAAAAGCAAAAACAACGGCCCCCACCTTTCGGTAGGGGCCGTTGCGATCGAGTCTGCTGGAAAGCCGAAGCTTAGAAGCCGACGTTGGCGCCGACGCGGACGTACTGGATGCTGGGGTAGGGTCCGTACACGTTGTAGCGACCGTACTTCACTTCCAGATCCAAACCTGGCGACAGGTTGACGGTCGAGCCGACCGTGAACACCGTACCCAGGTCAAGCCTGTCCTTCTTGCCAGCGTTGCCCAACAGCCGCGAGCCGTAGCCACGGTAGTAGCGGAAGTCCAGCGGCAGACGGCGGATGATGCGCAGCGTGCCGTTGATGTCATAGGCCTCTTTGGCCGCAGCATACAAGGGAACGCCGGCCTTGGTGTTGCCGAAGTTGAAGAAACGACCGTTGATCATCGGCGCGCCCAGAGCCATCGGACGGTCGAACAGAGCTTCGGCGTAGGTGCGGGCGTAGGGGTTCGCCGACGAGGACGCGAAGTACTCGAAGTCGTTGCCAGCCTTGCCATAAGCGAAGTTGGCATCCAGAACGCGCGAGCGGAACAAAGGCACCGTGACGTTGTAAGCGTGTGGGTTGCCCCTGGTCCTCTCACCATCAGCATACTGGCGCTGGCGCACATACTCAACACCGATGGTGCGGTTGAACAACGGGATCGTGAGGTCAGCCGAATCGCCCTGCTGGTTCTCGACACCGTCGAACAGACGTGTGATGCCCAGGCTCACGGGCTGGCCCGCGATCTCGAACAGGTTCACCGAAGCACGTGCAGCTGCCTCGTTGTCGTCCAGGTAGTTAGAGAAACCGCTGCGGGGGCCGCCGGGGAAGCCTACCGCAGCACCCGAGCGCGCCGAAGCCGCCGAGTTCAACCTGAAGAGTCCAGCCGGATCACCCGACAGGCCCACGTTGCGAACCGCGCCCGTGCTCAGGTAAGGGCTGTTGCCTCCGCCTGCGCTGGTCAGCGTCTGGTTGTTGCTCGAACCGATGAAGGCGTTGAGCGACACGGGGCCGATTTTGAACAAGCCCTGAACCTGATCGGTCGGCTGCAGATCGTTGTCATACAACAAGCCCTGGCCGATCTTGGTGCGCTGGCGGCCCAAAATGGCCGTGAAGCCCTTGAGGCCCAGGAAGGAGCGGTCGCTCAGATCGGCTACCGCGTAGCCTTCACGCAAATAGGTCGTGCCACCAAAGCCGCCGCCGGGGGCCTCGCCCGTCCACTCATCTTCCTGAGTCGAACCCAGCGAGCGCAACGCGCCCGTCACGCTCAAGCGGTCGGTGATGCGGTCCGTCAAGCGCAACTCGAAGTCGGTGTACGAATACTTCTCGTTCGCCACGCGGTTGGAGCGGCGGGGGAAGTTGGTGTAAGGCGGACGGGGCAGGACAGCGTTCAAGCCGGCGAACGAGTTGCCGTTCACAACGCTGCGGCCAGCGGGAGAGGGGCCATACACGCCGGGCTGTCCAGGCACCGGAACCTGCGAGATGTAGGTCGCCGTGCCCGTGCGGTGCAGGATCGACGGTGTGATCGTCACGCGAGGCGGAGCCGTGACGCGGTTCTCCAGATCCGACACGCGACCTTCAAGCGAATCTACACGCACGCCCAGACGAGACAGTTCGTCCGCGAACTCGCGGCGCAGAGCCGCCAGCAGGTCATTGACCTCAGCGCGCGTGATCGTGTCGGGTGCATTCACGCCCTGAGGGCCAGTGAGACCCTGAGGGCCAACGGGGCCAACAGGGCCAACGGCTCCGACACCACCAGCACCATTCATGCGCTCCAGCAAACGAGCGATGGCGACCGCGAACTCGTAGCGGGTCATCGGCTTGTTGCCGGCATAGTTGCCGTTGGGCAGGCCTTCGATGATACCGGCCTGGCTCAAGCGGTTGAGGGCCTCGTAAGCCCAGTGGCCACGGGGCACATCGGGATACTCGGCGTTGGCGGGGGTCGCGGCGTCTTGGGCCTTAACAGCGGTCAGACGGGGCGTGACGAGCGCGGGGGCAGCCATCGCGGCGGCGAGGGCAAGCAAAGCAGCTTTACGCTTCATGAAGTGGAAACTCCTGAGTGCGGGGAATCCCGCAAAGTCGATACGGCTTTTGGACTCAATGAGACTGTCCGACAAAGCGGGAGAAGACTCCCGCAAGTACTTGCAGCTTTTCTGCAAGCACCGGCCACATGGGTGGACCTGCGCGCCTGGGCTCAAGTACTTGAAAGCACCTGGGCGGCGCGGATCAGGCTTCGATTGTTTCACTTCCCAACAATCCGTGTGGCGCTTCGCGGTGGACAAGAGTTTCCACGTTTCCTCTGCCTGCGAAGGGCTGGCGAATGTTGCTCGGCTCGCGCTCGAATCCGTCTCCGAACCTGGCTCGGCCCGTTCTTCCTCGTCTGGAGGAACAACATGAACCAGATTTCGCGCTCCATTATATACCCCCCTTCGCGCTGTGTAAAGCCGCATTACGCAGTTTTTTTTCGGTGCTGTATTCTGACGGCGACCGGAAGAAGCGGAAGAAGTTGGCCGAGCCCGACGCCCTCCTCTCACTGCCGTTCAGCGTTTTATCAAGATATTTCGGGTCCACAAACACGACAGCCGCTCCAGCCTGAGTAGGCTGAAGCGGCTGCGGCGTTCAAAGCGCCCTGCAAGTAGCTTGGGTTAGCTGTTGTTGAGCGACAGCGTAACGCCCGAGATATACAGGTTCTGTTTGGAGCCGAAGGCGTTGAGGGTGAGGTCCGTACCATCAGTGTTGCCGAAGGTGGCGCCGGGCAGGTCGAAGGAATACTGCACGAAGCCGTCGCCGTCCTCGACCTGCTGCCAGCGCGAGGAGCGCGGCCCGCTCAGGGTGTTGTAGTCGATCTTGAAGCCCGCGGTGTTCGAAGTCAGCGCGCCTCCAGCACTGGGAACGGCTTTGTGCACGCGCACCGTGACCGTGGGCGTGCTCCTGGGCGTGCGCGTGAAGAAGGCCAAGTCGTCGTCCACGTCGAAGAACAGGAAGGGCTTGCCATCGGCTGGGTGCAGGATGTCGGGCGGGACTTCCGAGACCAGGGTCGCCTCGCCGCTCCTCTGCTCGACTCGCGTGGCCTCGCCTCGCCACTGCTCATACTTGCGCCACAGCAGCCCGTTCTCCTGACCCTCGGGGCCAAAGGTGGCGTTGGCCAGGTTCTTGTCCGAAGCGTGCGGCAGAGGCCGCGAGATCCTCAAGTACTTGGACTCCGTGTTGCGCGCGGCCTTGGCACGAGCCGCCGTCTCAGCCGCGATACGCGTGATCCAGATGGGACGCTCACTCAAGCTAAAGGCGCCTCCCGTCAGGCTGGCGGGGTCGCCGTTCGAGAACAGGATCTGAGAATCGGCCCGCGAGCCGATGTAAACCGAGCCGGGCACCTTGGGGTCCTGCACATCGTTGACCGTGATCTTGCCGTGGCCCGAGGGAGACCAGGCCAGCACGTGGCCCACCTGACCGTTATCAAACGCCAGGGCCACCACGTCAGGCCCCGTGGCCAGGGCGCCGATGAAGCGGAACTTGGGGTCGCCGATCAAGCGCGCCAGCGTTGCCAGAGCGTTGTAAGAGGGGCGAGGCGAGTTGTCGGGGCGCAGCAGGCCAGTGCCCCACTCGGGGTTGACGGGCTCGACCGACTCATACTGAGGGTCGTCGCGCAGGGTGTTCCACAGCACCTTCTCGGCTCCAGAGGCCACAGCCAGGGCCGCGCTCTTGGTCAAGAAGTCGGCCTGCTCAGCGGGCGAGAAGGCGTTCAAGATCTGCTCGCGCCGCGTGTCCGAGACCCTGGAGAACTGAGGGCCGCTGGGTTTGGCCACGCCCTCGCGCTCGATGGCCGGGTACCACAGACCGCCCAGCCACACATCGCGGCCCAGTTCGAGCTGGCTCTGGTAAGCCGCCAGAGGCAGTATTTGATCCTCGGGCGCAACGGGCAGGCCGGGCTGCCACTGCGAAGCCGGGAACAGGCTCACGCCGTCCATTGTGGACAGCGCAGCGTCATTTCTGAGGGCGTTGAGGTAGATCAAGTTGACGCCTCCGGGCTCGGCTGCGTGCACGATGGCCTTGGGGTCAGCCTTGCGCGCGGCCTGCAAAGCCAGCGAAGCCAGCTCGGAGTAAGTACTGTAGCCCGCAGCCCGCAGCTTCCACGAGGTGGGCTGATCCCAGATCTGCCAGGCGTGCACATCGGGCCGGAAGTGCGCAACCGTGGCGCGCACGTAGGTCGACCACGAGACCAAGTCGGCCTTGCGCGGCGCATTGAAGCGCCACTCGAAGGGGTTGTCGCTGCTGCTCTGCGAGGCCCAGCGCGCCGAGTCGCCCAGAATGCCGACCACGATCATGTTGCGCTTGTGCGCCTCGGTGATCACGGTGTCATAGAGCGAGAAGTCAAAGGCTCCGCCCTTGGTCGGCTGGATGGTGTTCCAGTCGAAGCGCGTCTGCACGATGTCCACGCCTGTAGCCTTAGCCAAGTCCAGCAGAGCCGCAATTTCAGCGGTCGTGGCCTGCGAGAAGTCGATGCCGACTCCAAAGCGCCGCGAGTTGTTGAGCGCCTCGCGGTGGTTGGTGGTGTCCAGGGGAGCGGCCTCGGTGTTGATGAGCACGGACTTGGCCGCGTTGTCCCACTCGACGCGGTAGCCAAACAGCTCGACCAGAGAGCGCAGGGGAACATAAACCGAGTTCCCGATGCGCTGAGGAGCCGCAGGCAAAGCCACGAGCTGAGTGCCCGAGACAGCCGACTTCTGCCCTTCGCGCAGAACGAACAGCTTGCCGTTTTGCCGCACCTCGATGCGGCGATCCGAACCCACGTAGTTGACCTGAGCGTGCAGCTTTTCCAGCACGCCGCGCAGGGGAACCAGAACCGAGCCCGTGCTCGTGATGACGGGCTCGGGCGCAACCGGCGTCACCTCGCCGTTGATCGAAATGGCCGCAGTGCGGCCGGACAGGATTTGCGGCGCCGAGGGCTTGAGGGGCTTCGCGGAGCGAGGGGACGCAGCAAGGAGGAGAGGGAGCGAGGCGGGCGCCAGAACACAGGCGCAAGCCAGGAGAGCGATTCGTCCCGGGCGGCGCTGCACAAAGCGGAGCCGCGAGGGGCGGGGCTGCGAAGTCAACACGGAAACTCCTTTGGGAGAACAACGGTGCGAGAACAACAGAGCACAAGAAGCCGCAAATTATCAAACGCGGCAGGTGCGCGGCCAAGAAACTCTTCCCGAACGACTTCAGCCGCGCGCAGGTTCACCAAGTCTGAGCACAGAAAGCAGACCAAAGCCCGATCATCGGAGAGTAGGAAGAGAAGCAGGAAGGCCCAGTCTAATCAACCGCGCAAGAGCAAGTACTTGTACCACCAAGAAGCGGTTGGAAAACTCCGCCACACGCCTGGAGCTACAGCCAGCCGCCACTTCAAGCAGCTTCTCAACGCAGATGCAACTTCCAAGTTCTCAAGGCCTACGGCGGTCTACAATGGTTCGCTTCTCAGGTTTTGGGAAGTGCAAAAACAAAAGCCACTTGCATTGGCAAGTGGCTTTTGCTCGGGTGGAACAGGTTTTACTGAGCGGCGGGAGCGGCAGCGGCGGCTGGAGTCGCTCCGCCTGTGGGGGCGGGGCCGACGTTGGCGCCCTGAGAGGCAGCGGCGCGCACAGCCTCGTCGCGCGAGATCCAGCGGCCCGAGGCCTGCAAGTAGCGCAGGCGCAGCACGCCTGGCAGCGACATATAGTTGGCCGGCTGTGTGAACGCCGTCAAATCAGCCACGTTCGGGTACGTCTGCGCCTGCACCTTGGACGCCATCGAGCCCAGCAGGGCCGCGCTTCCCAAAGCCACCGTCAACACAAGCTTACGCATCTTCATCTTCAAGCACCTCCGCGAATTTTCAACTTTTGCTTCTGGCCGCACCAATTTCTTGAGCTGAGCCGAGCCGCGCTCTCTATTCTCACGGCTCGCGGCCCCGCCGTCAACGGGGCGCGCCGTTAAGCAAAGCCCGTGCCGTCCATTACAGCACCCAAGAGCGCTCCTGCTCAGCCAAGCATCACGGCAGGAAGTGCGAAAATCCTGAGCGGGGCTTGAGCGCGAGTCTCGGCTCGGGCCTTGTGGGAAGCGATGAACGCTGAGCGCTGGGTGCTAAAATAAGCTCATCACACCAAGCGGGCGCCTGGCGCGCGCGCACATAATAGCATCTGAAGAGGAGTCATCCATGGCAGCACCCGCACGCTTTACACGCGAAGCCTATGAGCGCCTGCAGGCCGAGCTGGACACGCTCAAGCAAAAGCGCAACGAGGTTCGTCTGGACGTCAAGGAAACCCGCGAGCAGGGCGATCTCAAGGAAAACTTCGCCTACCACGCCGCCCGCGAGCAGCAAGGCATTCTGGAAGCCCGCATCAACGGCCTGGAGTCGCGCCTGGGCTCAGCTAACATCATCGAGCCCGGCGAAATTCTGGACGAGGTGGTGCTCGGCGTGCCTGTCACCGTGCACATGGAAGGCGCGCCCAAAGAGCGTTCTTACACCATCGTCTCGCCCGAGGAGATGGAAGACTTCTCGCTCGAAGGCGTCGCTTCGTCTGAGTCGGCCATTGGCCAGGCCTTGCTGGGCCGCAAAGTCGGCGAAACGGTCGAGGTCGAAAGCCCGCGCGGAGCCGTACGCTTCGCGATCAAAAGCGTGGGCTAAGCGCTCAAGTACTTGCACGAACGCGGCTGGAACTTCCAGCCGCGTTTTGCTTTGGCGCTCAAGTACTTGCAGCTCTTAGCGTGTAGAAGCAGGCGAGAAGCTAAGCCAGTGCTTGAAAAACTCGGGAGTCCTGAGATAGGCGCTCCCATCTGCGCAGAGGAACCCGCCCATGCCCCGATTGTGCCGTCGCACCGGAGAATCAGCTGAATCCAGCCAAGCCGCAGGCAGATTAGAGCGATTGTAACGCGCGTTGGTGATGTCCAGGCCGTCGTTGCCATCGCCGCACATCACGACGTTGCTGGGCTCGCGGATGGCGCTCTGCCTCAATCCAGCGAGCCTCGTGTTGAACCAGTAATCGGTGAAGCCCGGCGCGGCGGCCTCGGAAGTGTTGGATTGAGAGCCTTCGGTTGGGCATTGCAGAACCTGCGTGCTCTTTAGATAAGGCTGAATGGCATCAGCCCAGCCAAAGGGCTTAGCGAACGGCGCTCTTGAGGAAGTGACTGGATTGGAAGCGATGAGCGGCATCCGCTCGTTGTAGTCCTGAACATACTGCATCAGGCTCAGGCCTAATACGGACAAGTTCGATGCGCACGTGGTGCTCTCAGCATTGACGCGCTGCCTGCTTGGATTCGAAGATGAAGATCCTGGCCACAATGCCGATCACGGTCAGCACGAGCAAGGCTTCCATTGGGTTGAAGGTTCGCTTCATCAGCTTGTTGTGTTGGCAATCTCAAGTACTTGGGCTTAGAAATGGCGGCTGTGCTCAAAGATCTTCTCGAACCCAAAGGCTTTGACGTGGCCATCGGCGAAGAGGAAGTTGGACGCGTCCAGATGCCTTCGCACCGGAGATTTTTCGGTGTCCAGCCAGGCTTGAGAAATGGCGTTGCGGTTGTAGCGCGCATCACTTCCATCGTGGCCATCATTGCCCTCACCACACAGGAAGGTGTTGGCCGGGTCAGCGATGAGCTTCTGCTGGCGCTTGTCCAGGTTGGTGTTGAAGTAGTAATCGGTGAAGCCGGGCTGCGTCGCTTCCAAAGTCGGCTTCCCGATGCCTTGCGTTGGGCACTGCAACACCCCCAGGCTCTTGATGTAAGGCTGGATGCCATCAGCCCAGCCGTAAGGGTGCTGAAAGGGCCGCGTGCTCGAAGCCACGGAGTTGGAGGCGATGCACGGCAACCGCTCATCGTAATCCTGAGCGTATTGCAGCATCCCCAGGCCAATCTGCTTCAGGTTCGACTGGCAGCTCGCGAGCCGCGCGTTATCTCCGTGGCCGCGCTGGAAGACCGGGAACAAAATCGCGGCGAGGATGAACACGATGGCCAGCACAACAACCAACTCGATCAAGGTGAACGCGCGCTTCATAAAGACTCCAAGTACTTGCAGCGCCTGAATCCACAAACGCAAACGGGAAGCAAGTCACACGTACTTGCTTCCCATTCCCGCCTGCTTCCTAACGCTCTACTTGTCGGGCGCGACCAAACACTGCTCGTAAGCCTGCTGCAGCGCTTGGATGGCGTCGCCCTTGGGGCTGAACTCGTGGCCCAGCCAGTTGCGGTAGCCCGTGTCGTGGATCGCCTGCGCCACGGCGGGATAGTAAATCTCCTGGTGCGTGTCCAGATCCTTGCGACCGGGATTGCCAGCCGTGTGGAAGTGCCCGATGTGCTCGATGTGGTCGCGGATGTTGCGGATCAAATCGCCTTCCATGATCTGCATATGGTAGATGTCATACAGCAGCTTGACCCGAGGCGAAGCCACCTGCGACACCACGCCGACGCCCCAACTGGTGTGGTCGCACTGGTAATCGGGATGATCCACCTTCGAGTTGAGCAGCTCCATCACCAGAGTTACGCCCGCGCTCTCCGCCAGCGGAGCCAGCAGCCTAAGCCCCTCGATTGTGATTTGCGCTCCCTCTTCCTCCGACAAGCCGTTGCGGTTGCCCGAGAAGACAATCAGATTCGGGATGCCGAACTGCTTGGCCTTGTCTAAGCTGATACCGATCTCATCCACGATACGCGAGTGGTTGGACTTCTTGTTGAGCCCATCGCCCAGCGACTGGTGCCCGCCTGTTGTCGCAATGGTGAAGCCGATGTCGCGCAGCCCCTCGTACTTGTCCTCGGGCGCCATCTCGACGCCGATGATGCCGATCGCGAAGATCTTCTTGTAGTCGTCCAGCGTGAGGTCCTTCAAGGCCCAGTACGCCACGCTCTGCTTGAATGTTGACATGATTGCACTCAAGAACGCAGCGGAAGTGCAAGTACTTGCACTTCCGCTGCGTTCTTTGTTTCTAACCCTGCTCTTCTTTATCAAATGCCGAATCAAAGGCGCGCGTCGAGGGCTTGAAATCGACCTTCTTGGTGAAGGCCGCGGCCTCTTCCGCGCCGTGGAAGCGATCCATGCCCGAGTCTTCCCACTCGATCGAGAGCGGGCCTTCGTAACCAATCGAGTTCAGAGCGCGAATGATTTCCTCGAAGTCGATCTTGCCGTGCCCCAGCGAGCGGAAGTCCCAGTAGCGCCTGTAATCTCCGAAGTTGAGGTGGCCGCCGAAGACACCCGAGCGCTGCAGGCTGTGGCTCCAGTACACGTCCTTCATATGCACGTGGTAGATGCGATCCTGGAACTCGCGGATGAAGTCCACGTAAGCCACGCCCTGGTAGCCCAGGTGCGAAGGGTCGTAGTTGAACCCAAACGCTTCACGCCTGCCCAGAGCTTGCAGAGCGCGCTCAGCCGTCACGATGTCGAAGGCGATCTCGGTCGGGTGCACTTCCAAGGCGAACTTGACGCCGCACTCATCGAACACATCCAGAATTGGATTCCACGCAGCCGCGAAGTCCTCGAAGCCCTTGTCGATGGTCGCTGGCGACACGGGCGGAAACGAGTACAGATACCCCCAGATCGAGGAGCCGGTGAAGCCATTGACGACCTTGAGGCCAAGGTTCTTGGCGGTGCGCGCGGTGAGCTTCATTTCCTCGGCGGCGCGCGCGTTGACGCCCGAAGGGTCGCCATCGCCCCAGACGTGGGGCGGCAGGATGGCCTTGTGGCGCTCGTCGATGCGGTCGCACACGGCTTGCCCGGCGAGGTGGTTGGAGATGGCGAAGAGGGCCAGGCCGTTGTCGGCCAGCAGCTTCTTCTGGGCCTTACAGTAGTCCAAGTCGGTCGCGCCGCGCGAGACGTCCATGTGGTCGCCCCAGCAGGCCAGCTCAAGGCCATCGAAGCCCATTTGCCTGGCGCGAGGCGCGAGTTCGGAAAGGGGGATGTCGGCCCACTGGCCCGTGAAAAGTGTCACCGGACGTGCCATGAATAATGCTCCCGTGGTTTGCTCAAGTCGCGGCCTATTATGGCACACAGGCGCGGGAGCGGCGAGGGGAGTTGAGGTTGTATGGTGGTGAGGTTGTGGCGTCGGCTGCCAGTACTTGCAGTGGTCGTGAGCACAACCTCACCACCATACAACCTCGCTACATCGCCAACTTTCGGCTTGACCGCTGGCGCCCGCACCACTTATAATCAACGGACTTCGCGCGGCCCGAAGGGAGTTCCCTGGGGCTTGTGACGCGGAGAAACGCGCTGATTCTGGTCCTTGCTGTTGTTGATTGTCGCGGAGCCGCACTTTCTTCTGCTCAATTGCGCTGTTCCACGTGCTGAAGCTGCTGTTTTCTAAGCGAATGCTTCGGTGATGAGAGGAGCGCCTTGGTTTGATAGGTTAGTCCACTTGCTACTTGGGGAAGTACTTGTGGCACACAGGAGAAAGCACGCTTCGTCTCGCAGGAGTTTTTTTCGCCCATGAGTTTTCGCGCCCCGGCTTTGCGCCACTCCGCCCTTGTCCTGTCCGCCTTTGTCCTCTCCGCCTGCTCTTCAGCCTTCGCCGACACCTATCATCAGGTCGAGCAGGGCGAGACCCTTTCTTCCATTGCCGCCCGTTACGCGACCTCGCCCGAAGCGCTGAGCTCGCTCAACAAGCTTTCCTTTGCGAATTCCGCGCCATTGCCCGTCATGCTGCTGCGCGTCCCCGAAGGCGGCGAGGCAACCTCCGATTCCACTTCCAGGCGCAGCCAGACCAGTGAGCAAGCACCCACTCCACAACCTCAAGGCCAGGGCAGCATCGTGCGCTCGGTGCGCTACACGGTGCGCGAAGGCGACACTCTCGCTTCGATCGCCGCTCAGTTCTCGCGCGATGGGCGCCTGGTTTCCGAGACCTCGATTCGCGACAGGAACCACCTCAACAGCGAGCCTCGCGTGGGCCGCGAGTTGCGCATTCCCATTTCCAGCGCCATATATCGCTCCAATGCTCAGGAAAGCGATCAGGTCGCAACGTCCGCCATTGGTTCGACGCGCGTAGGCGATGCTGAAGTTTCGGATCAGTTCGCCTGGCCCGTGGCTGAGGTAGTGGCTCAGCCCAATCCCGTGTACCGCGCGCCCGAATCTGGCAGCGGCAACGCTTCACTGAACGGAGCACGCTTCGCTCAGGCCGCTCGCGCGCCATCTCGTGGCGGCTCGCCTCGCGATTACAGGCGCTCTAAACCGACTTCGCGCGGCTACACGCCCGGAGGACGCGCCGGTTATCAATATGGGGCGCAGCTGGATGGGGCTCGTGTGCTGGGCTCGGGCGAGGACGCGGCCAACAACGCTCCTGGCTTCAACGGCAACCGCTCGCGCGTGGTGCAGGCCCCAGTGCAGTCGGCTCCGACCGCGCAGAAGACCGCGCGCGTGGCCAAGGTCGCGATGCAGGGGGCCAAGATTCGGCGTTTGCCCGATTCCGAGGCCGTGGCTTTGTACGCCTGCCCAACCTCGACGGAGCTGGCCGTGATCCGCCAGAGCGGAGCCTGGTCCGCGATCTTGATGAGCGACAAGTCCACGGGCTGGATGCCCACACGCTACATCCAGTTCACGGGAGCGAGCGTGGACATCTCCTCGATCCCGACCACGGACACCCAGTATTCCAACGTGCGCCGCACGGGACGCCACGGCATCGCGCTGGTGGGCAACTTCTCCTCGGACAACCCCTTCGTGGCCTCGGCCCTGGGCTGGCTAGGCACTCCCTATGTATATGGAGGCGAGGGCAGGCGCGGCATCGACTGCTCCAGCCTGGTGCAGCACGCCTTCGCCGCCAACGGAGTGCGCCTACCGCGCACCGCTGCTGAGCAGGCTCGGGTGGGCGTGAACGTGCCCACTGATCAGCTGCAGCCCGGCGACCGCTTGTACTTTTCGGCCTCGGGCACACGCATCGACCACACCGGCTTGTATATGGGCGATGGCCTGTTCGTGCAGGCCTCGGGCACAGGACGCGGCGTGATCGTGTCCAACTTCGCTGACAGGTGGAACTACAACATCTTCGTCTGCGCCCGCCGCTAAGCATCCGCTAATCCCTCGGCGATCTCGCAGCAGCCTTTAGCTCAAGCCTCCGGTTCGCGCCGGAGGCTTTTTGCGTGGCCCTCAAGTACTTGAGAGCTGAGCGCTGAAGGCTGGCGGCGCGTTGTGAGGAAGCGTTGAAATCGCTATCCTCAAGAGCGGGCCCCATTCTTCCCGCGCCGCCCGACTCGTGTTGATGGCGAGAGTGGCGTGGGCGCAATAATGAGAAGCGAACGCCCGGAATCCAGATGGCTTCCGGGCGCTTTCGTTTGCTTTTTTGGCTCTTTATCTTTTCATTAAGCGAGGTTCGACATGGCCACCCAAGCCCCTGAAGCCCCCGAAGCTCCTCAAGCTTCCGATCCCACCGCACCAGCGCCTCCTAAAGCCCGCAAGTCGCGCAAGAAGAGCGCGCCCAAACCCCAGCCCGAAGTACTTGTGGAGGAAGCCCCCGCCCCTCCTGAGCCAGAGCCCATCCCCGAAGAGACCGACGACGAGCGTGCTCTGCGCCTGGCTCGCCTGGCCATCGAGGACTTCGCCGTGACGCTGCTGCTCAAGAACGGGCGCGCGATCACCACAGCCGAGCTTTCGTCCGCTGCTGAAGGCTGGACTCTGTCCAAGAACGTGCTGAAGGCCGGGCTCGAAGGCTCGGCTCTGCTGCACGCCCACGAGCGCGAGTGGGAGCTGGACTTGCGCGAGCGCATCAAGAGCACGCCACGCGATCTGCGAGGCCGCTCGCCACTCGAATCGACGCTCAAGAGCTTGCTGCTCGAAGTGGGCAAGCCCTTGCCTCTGCCCATCATCATCCGCGAGGCCTCCACGCTGCGCGGCACTTACCCCGAATACGTGCGCGACCAGATCACGTCGTCGCTTGCGGCTGCGCGATGGGCCGTCGAGGTGCGCGACAAGACCTATCTGCCCGCCGACTTGCTGCTCAACGTGGGAGCGCCCACCGAAGAGCTGGTGGCGCGCGTCAACAAGCTTTATCTGGACCCGGACTTCCCGCTCGCCTCCGATCTTTCCGGCCCTCCCAGCGGCGACCTGGCCACGCGAGCGGCTCAAGTACTTGAGGCCTCGGGCCGCCCTCTGTCGCACAAGATGCTCGGCTTCGTGCTGTGGCGCGCCGACCACTCGCTCGACGCCCGCGCCCTGGCCCGCGCCACAGCCGACCGCGCCCGTTTCTACACCTTCATCGGGGGCCGCGTCTGCACCCTGGCTATGCTGCCAGCGCTGCGAGCTCAGGCCGAGGAGGTGTTGCGCGCGGGAGAGGGCGGAGGAGTTGCCATCGACATCGCCGAGATCCTGCGCCAGCGCCTGCTGCCCGCGCAGATCATCGCGCCGAGCGAAGCTCAACTCACAGAAGCACGCAATTTCGCTCAGAACTCGGGCGGCAATGCCTTCTCGGTCGGGACGCTGGCCACGGACGTTCTGGAAATGGAAGCCGAGGCGCCCGATTTTGCGGCCCGCGTGCAGGGGCTCAACGATGCCCTGCGCAAGTCGAGCGAGTACTTACCGGCTGGCATCGGGCGTTACTTGTTGAGGGCGGCTGTCCCCACGGATGTGGGCCAGGTTCCGGCTCGGCTGCGTCCGGTTTCTCTGTCTGTGCGCGTTTCGGCGGACTCGGAGCCTCTGGATGTGGAGATGAGCGACGAGGGGCTCGAAGGCGACGCCGTGGACTTCGTGCATTCTCCCGAGTGGGAGGACGTGAACGAGGAAGTCGAGGTACGCCTGCCGCGACGCACCGAAGAAATCGAGTCCAGCACACGCATCGTCGTCCTGAACCACCACTGGGAGTCGGGCACACTCAAGCTGAGGCGCAAGGACGAGGACTTCTTCGCCCCCGAAGGCGCCTTCTCCAAGATCAACCTGCGCGCTCACGGAGCCTCGGGGACCCAGGCTCTCGGCCTGTGGACAAGTCGCGAGAGTGGCCTGATCTACGGCCTCAAGGATTGGTTCGCGGCCAACCTGCCCGGCTCGGGCGGCGTGCTCGAAATGGCGCGCGATCCTCAAGCGCCGCTTTCCACGCCCATCGAAGCCCGCGTGGGCGAGCCCGATAAGGAGGCCTTCGTGGACCAAGAGCGGCTGCAAGTACTGGTGGGCCTGCGCGAATCGGCCACGTATCTGTCGCTCTTCGAGCTGCTACAAACCGTGATGAGCGCGCATGAAGGCGGCGCTCCCATGGAGAAGCTGTGGGCCGAGGTGAACGCGGTTCGCCGCACCACCAAGCGCGCCCTGTGCTCAATTCTGTGCGCTTACTCGTGCTACTCGTTCAAGCAGCGCGGCCCCCAGCAGTTCGCCTGGCGCTACGATGCCAGCAAGCTCGACCAAGGCTTCAAGAAGAACAAAAAGAAGTTCGTTAGGCGCTGAGCCAAGCAGCAGCCAAGCAGCAAAACGCCCCGCAAGCGCAAGTACTTGCGGGGCGTTTGCGTTGGCTGCGGTGCAGCGCCTTGTTTGGTAGCCATATGTCGCTCCGGTCCTCATTGGGCCGCGAATTTCTGCACAAAGGCCGGATAGCGGTCTCCAATGACCGTGCCTGGTGCGAAGGCTTGGTCAAGCGCGGCCAGTTCGTCCGCGCTGAAGCTGATGTCGAGAATCTTGAGATTCTCGGGCAAGCGCGAGCGTCGGCTCATGCCGACCAGCGGGACGATGTCGTCGCCACGCGAGAGAAGCCAGGCAACCGCCAGTTGCGCCGCTGTATACCCCTTGTCGGCGGCCATCTCCTTCAGGAACGAGACGGTTGCGAGGTTGTGCTTGAGATTCTCGCCCTGCAGTCGCGGCGACAGAAGTCGTGTATTGCCGCCAACTGGCTCTTCCGTAACCGCCCCGCTCAGAAGTCCATCCGCGAGCACACGATAGGGGACGATCGCGACGCCCAATTCCCGCGCTGTCGGCAGAATTTCCGGTTCGATGAATCGAGACGCCAGAGAATACTCGATCTCCAAAGCGGTGACGGGATGGACGCTGTGCGCGAGGCGCAGGTTGTCGGCTCCCACTTCGGAGACGCCCAGATAGCGGACTTTGCCTTCTTTGATGAGGTCTGCGATCGCGCCAATCGTCTCTTCGTAGGGCACTGAGGGATCGGGGCGGCCCGGCTGATACAGGTCGATCACATCCACACCCAGTCGCTGGAGCGAGTAGGAGGCGAAGTTCTTGACCGAGTTCGGTCGTCCATCGAGGCCGAGAAAGGCTCCCGATGGCGACATCATCATGCCGCACTTGACGCTGAGGAAGGCTTGCTCCCGCCGTCCCTTGATCGCGCGACCGACCAGAGACTCGTTGTGGCCCATGCCGTAGAAGTCGGCTGTGTTCAGAAAATTGATTCCGGCACCCAGAGCCGCTTGGATTGTTGCGATGCTTTCCTCATCGTTTCTGGGTTGCTGCATCGACATACCACCGCAGCCGAGGCCCAGCGATGAAACCTGCGGTCCCTCTTTACCGAGACGTTTCATTCTCATTCTAATGCCTCCGTGTAGATTCCCTTTTATTTTATGGCACGCGGCCAAGTTGCACGCAGCCGCCGAACAATGTGACTCAACCGCTATTTTGCGGTTGAATCATGGGTTTCGTAATATGCTTTCCAATCCCAATCTTCTATTTCGTCTGCTTCCATGCTTCACGTGGTGCAAGTACTTGAGCCGCCCGCGCTCGCTACTGATACCCAGGCCTCTTCCAGTCGGACACAGGCTCGACCTTGTAGACGATCTCCGTGTCCTGCATCCTGACGACCGGCTTGTGACGCGACTTTTGTAAATCCTCTTGAGTTTGCCCATGGCCACGCTGTCTCAGTATTTCGTCATCGGTCATAGTGGACAGCAGAGGCCGCTGCTGCTCAAGGAGGAACTGTCGTATGCGCTGCCAGGCCTTGTGATGGTTCTTGCGTGGTGCTTTGAAGTGCGGCCCCACGTCCACCAGAAGCTCGCCGCACAGGGGACAGGCAAACTTCTTGGTGAGCGCCTTCAGCTCAGCGTCTCGGCGCCACTGCTTGGCTCGCCCCGGCAACCCTTCTGCTTCTGCTTGTGCAATGTAAGCAGCCATACGCGGCGAGATGTGATGAGGCGAGCGCGTATACCAGACGCTCTTCTTGTAAACGCGGCGACAGTTCAAGCAGGCGTAGCGGCTGCTGTGGCGGCGAGCAATCCTTTGGTTCGGCTTCATGATGTTGCCCAAGTACTTGCTACAGCTTCCCCAACTCCTCACGCGCCACGCGCTTATCCCGCGCCTGCTCCCACTTCCACGCGGCATCTTCGGGCGCGGCGATGATCTTTTGCAGGTTCTGCCGAGCCAGGCCGGGCTGCCTGTCCGCGATCAGGGCCTGGGCGTGATACAGGAGCGTGGTCGAGTTGTCGGGCGCGACTTGAACGGCGCGGCGATAAATTTCGAGCGCGTGGTTCAGGTTGCCGCCCAGGACGAAGGGCTTGAGGTGAACCAAGCGGCCCCACACGCGCAGAGGGCCGGCGAAGTGGAAGGTCTCGTCCACGGCCACGGCTTTTTCGATGCGCTTCTCGGCGGGCTTGAGAGCGCGCGCTCCCACAAGAGGGTTGCTGAGACGAGCCACTTCGAGGGCGCAGGCTCCGGCCCAGAAGAAGCCCTCGACTCGGTTGGGCTGCAGCAGCAAGGCGGCCTCGGCTTCCCTGGCTGCGGCCTCAAAGTGGCGCAGGGCTTCCTCCTGAGCCGATTTCTTGTCGCGCTCGCCCAAGGCCATGGCCTCCAGTACTTGCATCGCCCGAAAGTGCGACAGCCTGGCCCAGCGCCACAGCAAAGGGTAGCCGCCCTCCTCGCCTCGCTTGAACAGGGCATCGTCCAGCTCGCGCTCGATGCTCGCGAGGCGTGAGGCGTCCCAGCGATTGTTCCAGTCTTCGTCCACGCGCGTCCAGTTCAAGGGCTCAGGGCTGTTGCTCATTGCCGGTTCATTTTCTGTGTTTTCGCGCGCGATAGCCACAGCGCCCGCTGCCGCGCGTGGCAGCAGCAGCCAGACTGTGATTGATAGAGCCTGGCCGAGCCTCAAGTACTTGCGTCGCCGCTCGCTCTTCGCCTGCCACACGCTATTGCCACACGCTATGAACCACGCTCTCACGCTCGCGCTCGCCCTTGCCGCCCCGTCTGCTCCCGCTCAGCGGCCAGCCGCTTCAGCCGCTGCCTATACGCTCTCAGCCCCGCTTACCACGCTTGCCATCGCGGGGCCGAAGTGGGCCAGGAACGCGGTCTTGTATCAGGCTTATCCGCACGACTTCTGGAGCCCGGAATATCAAAAGGGCTCCTACTTCCGCCGCACGCAAGCTCTCCTGCCCACGCTGCGCGAGATGGGTGTGGGCATCATCTGGATGATGCCTCTGCACGGGCGCGGCATCCAGAAGGGAGCCACGCCTCCGCCTGGCATCTCGAAAGAGGCTCAGCTCGAATCGGACAGCCCCTATTCGGTGCGCGATTACTACTCCATCGAGCCTCGCCTGGGCACCTCAGACGAGCTTAAGAGGCTCATCGCGCGCGCTCACGAGCTTGGCCTGCACGTCATCATGGACTGGGTGCCCAATCACACCAGTTGGGGCAACGCTTTGCTCGGGGAGCATCCCGATTGGTATCAGAAGGATGCCCAGGGCAACATCGACTTCCCGCACCCCTGGAAGGACATCGCGCAACTCGATTACCAGAACCGCGCCGTCTGGAATTACCAGCGCGACGCGCTTTTACACTGGCTGCGCGACTTCAACATCGACGGCTTTCGCATGGACGCCGCCGGGCGCGTGCCCATCGAGTTCTGGAACTGGCTGAGGCCTCAGCTGGACGCAGTCAAGCCCGTGTTCATGCTGGCCGAGGCCGATGAGCCACGCCACCACCCCGCCTTCGATGCGACCTACGCGTGGCGCTTGCCGCCTGTGTTGTGGGGCATCGCGCGGCGCGGCGTGACCGAGGCAAGCAACCTCTTCACGGCTCGCGATATCGACGTTTTGCTGCAAAGCGAGGCACGCGAGTATCCCGCAGGCGCAATTCGGATGCTGCACCTGGACAACCACGATCAGCACTTCAGCCCAGGCCCCATGACTTACTTAGGCGAGGCCAAGAACCAGAGCGCGGGCGGCATCGCGATGCGCTACGGCCCAGGCTACCGTGCCTTCGCCGTCCTGACCGCGACGCTGCCCGGCAAGCCGATGCTCTACAACTCCGAGGAAAACCAGGAGCCCGACGGCCCACCCGCTTCGGTTCCCATCACGCCCCAAGCCTTAAAATCAGCGCGCAACTTCGAGTTCTACAAGCGGCTGTTCAACCTTTATAAGTCGAGTGTGGCCCTGCAAAACGGTGAGTTCATCAAGGTGCCCTCGAACCACGACGAATTTATCTATTCGTTCGTGCGCCGCGAGCCCATGAGCGGCTCTCAAGTACTTGTGGTGCTGAATCTATCGGGCCAAAAGCAGGACGCGACGTTGCAAAGCGAAGCCCTGGCTGGAGATTATCGCGAGCTGTTCACGGATCGCGAGGCGAGGCTGGGCCCGCGCGCGGCGATGAGGCTTGGGGCCTGGGAGTATCGTGTCTACGTGCGGAGCTGAGGCCGCATCTGGCGGGCTCAAGTACTTGCGATGCTAAGCCGCCTCGCATTCGGGGCATGATGAAGCACACAAGTCTTTGCGCTTCCCTATGAAAACCTCCCGCTTCCTCCTGCTCGCCGCTCCTCTGCTCGCTGCTCTGCCCGCTCTGGCCCAGCAAACTTCGCCAGTTCAAGCCGCGCCCGCTCAAGCCCTCCCTTCGGTTGATCCTCACGCCAATGAAACCAAGGCCCAGCGCGATGCGCGCATGAAGTGGTTTCGCGAGGCTCGCTTTGGGATGTTCATCCACTGGGGCCTCTACGCCGTGCCTGCTGGCGAGTGGAAGGGCAAGCCTGTGGGCAGCATAGGCGAGTGGATTATGAACACGGCCAAGATTCCCGTGGCCGACTACGCGATGCTGGCGCCTCAATTCAACCCCACGAAGTTCGATGCCGAGGCCTGGGCTCAGCTGGCTCAGGACGCGGGCATGAAGTACATGGTCATCACGGCCAAGCACCACGACGGCTTCGCCATGTTCCCCTCCAAGGTCGGGGGCTTCAACATCGGCGCCTCGACTCCGTTCAAGCGCGACCCTCTGGCCGAGCTGTCTGCCGCCTGCCGCAAGCGTGGCATCAAGTTCGGCGTTTATTATTCGCAGGCTCAGGACTGGCACCAGCCTGGAGGCGCGGCCTATGGAGGCCACTGGGACAAGGCTCAGGACGGCGACCTGCATCACTATGTGAAGAACGTGGCCGCACCTCAACTCAGCGAGCTCTTAACCAAGTACAAGCCTGCTGTGCTGTGGTGGGACACGCCGGTTGATATGTCGCGCGAAGACATCCAGGCGCTCACGGAGGCGTTTGCGCAGAATCCTCAGCTGATCGCCAATAACAGGCTCGGGAACGGAGTCAAGGGCGACACTGAAACGCCCGAGCAGTTCATCCCAGCGCAAGGGTTCCCTAGCCGCGACTGGGAGACTTGCATGACCATCAACGATACCTGGGGCTTCAAGAAGAACGACCTCAACTTCAAGAGCGCCGAGTCGCTCACGCGCAACCTGATCGACATCGCGAGCAAAGGCGGCAACTACCTCTTGAACGTTGGCCCGGACGCCACGGGCACCATTCCGCTTCCCGAAGTGCAGCGTTTGCGCGAAGTCGGGGCGTGGCTCAAGCGCAACAGAGAAACCATCTACGCCACAACCTCCAGCCCTTACAAACGCCTGCCCTTCGATGGGCGCGCCACCGTGAAGGGGAACACGCTGTATCTCAACGTCTTCGCCTGGCCCGAAGCCGGGCTCACGCTGAGCGGCCTGCAAACACCTGTGCGCCGTGCCAGAACTGTGGCGAGCGGCGAGACGCTGCAAGTACTTAAGGGCGCGGATGGCACGCTGCACATCTCCAAGCCGAGCAAGCTGGACCCAGTCTCGACGGCCATTGCGCTGGAACTCTCAGGCCCGCCCGTTGTGATGGAGCCCGAGATTTTGCTGGCGCCTCAAGCAGACGGTTCGTTTAAGCTCGGCGCCACGGACGCCACGCTCGAAGGTGGCCTCAAGACCGAGGGCAACCCGAGCAACATCGGGTTCTGGACGAGCGCCTCGGACTCGGTGAGCTGGAAGGTATCGGCTCCTCATGCGGGCAAATATCAGGTTCAGCTGGACTATTCGTGCGAGCCGGACAGCGGAGGCAGCACCTTCACGTTGGAAGTGGACGGCCAAGACTCCGGGCTCAAGGGCACCGTCGCGCCCACAGCCAGCTGGAACGACTACAAGAGCTTCACACTCGATGGCGCTCTTGCGTTGAGCGAGGGCAAGCACACGCTGCGCCTCAAGCCTGTCGCCAAGCCCAACCTGGCCGTGATGAACCTGAGAGGCATCACGCTGACGCAAGTCAAAGCGGATAAGTAGTTGGACAAATAGGATCCGGCTAGACCGGATTCCATTTGTCCAACTACTCAGGAGAGAAGGCACGCAGAGGCTGAGGAAGTGCCAGGTGCTTTCGATAGGCTCTCAGCGCCTGGCACTTCCCACCTTCCCTCGACTCGCAAGCTCACAGCTCGGCTCAAGTACTTGCTCAGCTTCCGCATCTTCCCACCGTGCCATGAATCTTCCCAGACTGCTGCTGAGCGTGGTGCTGAGCATCGCCGCACTAAACGCGGCGTCCCCGGCTCAAGCCGCTCAAGTCGCGCCGCGCCACGTCTCCACATTTGATGCGCGGCCTCTGCGCTCGCTCGACTTGAAGCAGCCCTCAAACGCCACGAAGATGTGGGACACGCTGCATCTGCTGGGCGCGTTGCAAGGGCTGGCCAACAGAAGCCAGCCGCGCTTGTACGTGTTCTTCTCTGAGGAGTTCGGCGTCCAGACCGACCGCTTCTGGCTCGATTGGCTGCGCGGCGAGGATGGCTGGCTCAAGAGCGCTCAAGTCCAGGCCCTGCCCGATCTCGATGCGGCCTTGCACTTCTTCCACTCTGATTTTCGCGGTTTGGTCGTCTACGATCCGCGCGTTCCGGCCACTTCCAACGCGGCTTCCACAGCTGCGGGCGTGGAGTCTCTGCTGCCCGTTCGATTCGACAATGCGCCGGGCTCACTGTACACGCACCTGACGCGCGACCTGCGCCTTCCCGTGCGGCGCTGGCTGGTCAAGCCTGATGGCCAGAGCCTCTTCACCGGGCGCGGCCTGCTGCCCGACTTCCAAACGCCTTCGAGCGGCAGCGCCAAGGTCGATGTTTACCGCTGGGCGCGCCTCAAGTACTTGGACAGCGGCTTGTGCGGCGCGGGCTACGCGGCCTTCTACGTGGACGCCGACTGGCTCAGCCGCCCGACCAACGGCGCGCCGGACATGAACACGCTGCTCAACCACGATTACTTCATCGCGAGGGGCGCCTTCTTCTTCGATCTATCGCCCTGGGCCGACGAAGCGCCCAACGATGAGCCCGCTCAAGTACTTGGAGGTGACAAGACCGAGCTGCTGCGAGTCCTGCGCGCCTTGTATGAGCGCAACGCCGCGCGCATCACCAAGATTGGCGGCTTTCCGCCCTGGCCCTTCAAATACACCAGCTTCACGGGCGGCAAGCACGGAGGAGTCGAGACCGAGTGGGAGTTCACGCGCCTGATCTCGCAATTCAACGCCTACCACGAGGCCGATGCCGCCAACGTCGGAGGCATGGCCAACGCCTCCTTCTTCGCGCACTACCCTCTGCGCCCGCACTACGCCCAGCCCAACCCGCGCCCCAGCTTAGCCGAGTGGAAGGCCCGAGGCTTCGTGGATGCCCAAAATCACGTCGCCAACCGCTGCTTCGTGGCGCACTACGTCGGCGATTACGATGCTCCTTCCTGGATGTATAAAGCCATCGCCGCCTTCTTCTCTGATCCGAAAAGAGGTCAGGTTCCTCTCGCCTGGGCTTTTGACCCGAACTTAGCCGATCGTGCGCCTCAAGCTCTGGCCTACGCTTATCGCCACGCTTCGCCGAATGATTTCGTCATCACGGGCGACTCGGGCGCGGGCTACCTCAACGCTCGTGCCTTGACGGTTCGCCCCGATTCTCATCTGCCTTCGGGCCTGGACGCCTGGGCCGAGCACAACCTCAAGTACCTGGGGCGTTGGGACATGAGCATCACCGGCTTCGTGCTCGATGGCGCGGGCGGCGCTTCTGGCCCCGACGAGTGGCGGGCCTACGCTCGCTTTAGCCCTGATGGTCTGGGCACCCACTTCGAGCCCAGAGCGGCTCTGCTTGAGGGCGTGCCGTCCAGCCCCGAGCGCGACTTGCCCAACGACATCGCTCAAGCCGCCGCCCAGATCGCGCACGACGCTGCTGGCAGCGACCACGAGCCCATCTTCCAGTGGCGCCGCTCCATCCTCAAGAGCCCAGGCTGGTACGCTGACCTGTCGCAAGAGTTGCGCGACAAGCACGCCGAGGCGCGGGTCGAAGTGGTCGATCCTTACACCTTTTTCGGCCTGCTCAAGCTGCACCTGAGCGAGAAAACCACAGCCGCGAAATAGTGCTGCCTCAAAACAAAACAGCGCGCTGCAAGTACTTGCTGCGCGCTGTTCGTGTTGTTTCCTCTTGACTGGGCGTTCAGTAAGGCCCGCGAATATGGCTCTGGACTTCTGAGCCATACCACTCGCTGAGCCGAGCATGAAGCTCAGGGCTCAAGGGCGCAAGCTCGCTGGCCGAGACGTTGGAGTGCACCTGCTCGACTCGGCTCGCGCCTGGGATGATCGTAGTAACAGCCTCAAAATCCAGAATCCAGCGCAGGGACATCTGAGCCAGGGCCATGCCCTCAGGCACCAGGGCCTTGAGTTCATCGGCCAACTCCACGCCCTTCTCAAAGGGCAGCCCGGCGAAGGTTTCGCCCACGTTGAAGCTCGCTCCGTCGCGGTTGAAGTTGCGGTGGTCGTCCTCGCCAAAGCGCGTCGCGCGCGTGAACTTACCCGACAAAAGCCCGCTCGCCAGAGGTAGGCGCACAATCAAAGCCACACCCTTCTCCTGAGCCTCGCGGAACAAAACCTTGATCGGCTTCTGGCGGAAGATGTTAAAGATGATTTGCAGCGAGGCCAGCCCGTCCTGCTTCAAGCAGATCAAGGCCTCGTCCATCGACTCTACGCTGGCTCCAAAGCGCTGGATTTTGCCCTCGCGCTGCAGGTCGCGCAGCGTCTCGAAGACATCGCCCTGCTCAAGTACTTGGGTGGGCACGCAATGCAGCTGCGTCAGATCCAAGGACTCCACACCCAGGCGCTTCAACGAGGCCTCGGTGTGAGCGCGCATCGTTGCGGGCTCGAAGTTCTGCGGCCAGCCCGGAGCCGAGCGGCCCAGCTTGGTCGCCACAAACACGCTGCGGCTCTTGTCTTCCTGGAGGAAGCGTCCAATCAAGCTCTCGCTGCGCCCGTCGCCGTAAACATCAGCGGTGTCGAAGAAGGTCACGCCGCTGCTTGCGGCTTCGCGCAAGATGGCCAGCGAGTCATCCTCGCTGACCTCGCCCCACGAGCCTCCGATCTGCCAGGTGCCAAGGCCAACTTCCGAAACGGGCACGCCCATCCGCCCACACAATCTTTGATTCATATTCGCTTCTTGTTGAAGAAATTACTGCTGCGTCCCGTAAACCTCGACTTCGCTGGTGAAGGCGAAGGTCGGGGTGTAACCCGCTTCCTGAGCGTAGTGATCGGGGTAGGTGAGGCGCACGTAGCGGGCTGGTGTGGGAGCGAAGCGAAAGCCGTGCTTCTCTTCCTGCGCGCGCGTGAAGACGTAGCTGCCCACAGGAGTGAAGCCTTGGCCGTCCGTGCTTAACGAAACCTGGATGGTCTTGGTCGAGCCAAACGGAGGCACGCCCAGGCGCACGAAGCTCAGCGTGGCGATCTTGCCCAGGTCGATGGTCGCGGTCTTGGGAAAGGTGTCCTTCTCCCCTGTGGCGAAGATGTGCTGGCTGCCTGCTTCCCACGAGCCATCGGTCAGGCCGCCGATGCCGAAATTGTACACGTTGGGGTCGCTTGCTGTGTAAGGCTTGTTCAGGGCGAGGTTCGCTCCCAGGCCCGCAGGCAGCTGATTGGACTGGATCGAAATGCTCAAGCCCGCAACAGGCGCGCGCAGGCTCTCGATGGAGTCCTGGAAGCCGTCGTCAGCCTTCATCAAGCCTGACACCTCGCCCTCTGTGGCCGGGCTTGGATCGTTGGCGATGCGCACGTTGCGCCAGGCGTTGAAGTAATTCTGCTCCTTCCACTGCGTCACGTCGTAAAGCCTCCGCGCTGAGGTCGAGTAGGAGCCCGGAACCAGCACGCCTTCGGACAACTCAGCACCAGACCACTCGCCGACCAAGCTGCCGTTGATCTTGACCTCGTAAGTACTTGGCGGCAGGTTGCGCACCCGCAGCCTCTGCCCGACCAGGCTCAGCACGCCCGATTGAGCGGCTGGAGCCACGGCATCCGAGCCCATCCACAGCGGCACGTTGGCTGGCCCAGCCACCGTGAAGCGGTAGCTTTGCGCGGCCCTGTCCGCTCCGGCTAAGGTCGCGGCGTCCACATCGGCCAGGGCGGGCATGGGCTCGGCTCCCAGCCCCTTGAGCATCAGGCCGCCCATCACAATGCCGCCCTTTTCATCGGGATGCACGCCGTCGGGAATCATGCTGAAGCCCGCTTCCCTGGCCTTGAGAGCATCCTGAGCCGCCATCATGGGGTGCAGAATGTCGAAGTAAGTGCAGCCATACTTGGCCGCCACCTGGCTGGCCGCCGCGCCCAGAGCTTCCAGGTTTTTGTTGTAGTCCACGGGCTTGAGGTTGGGCCTCTTGTCGTAGTCCACGCATGAGGGCGAGAAGATTACCACGCGCACGTTCCGCGCCCGCAAAGCCTTGACGATGCCGTCCATGTTGTCGCGGTAAGCCTGGACGATGCTGTCGTTCACGTTGGTGTAATGCCCATCGTTCATGCCGAAGCACAGCGTGACCAAGTTCGGCTTGAGCCACAGCACATCGCGATCAAGGCGCCGCAGAGCGGGGCCTGTCTGGTCGCCGCTCCAGCCAGCGTTGAAGAAGCGCACCTGGAGATTGGGGTAGCGCGCGTAAATGTAATCTTGCAGAGGCCGCGTGTAGTTCTTGAACTCGGTGATGCTGTCGCCATAGAACACCACGCGGTCGCCCGGCTTGATGAGCAACTCGGCCCGAGCAGGACGGCTCGCCAGCGTGGAACTCAGCACAGCAGCAAGCACGGGCAGCAGAAGCGAAGGTTTGGCTTTCATGGTGTTTTCAGGAAGAAGAGGCTGCAAGCACTTGAGGAATCGCGCAATTGTAAATTTGGACAGAGCAGGGCTGACACACTTTTTCAATCAAGCTGGAGCAGGAGCGCATTGATTGGAAGAGGGCGTCAGCCTCGCTTGAACATTTGGCGCATCAAAACCCGACTGCCTAATTCCTAACTTCAATGCTGACTACACGCGAGATAAAGCGCAACCCGTACCAGTTCGAGGTGTTGATCTAAAAGCTTGACGAGACGAGAGCACCTGACAAGCTGGAGCAGCAAAAGGCGGCAAGTACTTGGATCAAGTACTTGCCGCCTTTCTTTCCATAGCCGCTCTACAGCGCGCCCATCACGAACTCGCGCATCAGGGTCGGGGCCGAGGTGTCAAAGCCGACCACGTCCAGCATCCCGCCGTCGTCCGGGTCCGCGATGCTGAACTTGTTCGACACCATGCCCACCACGATCAGCCGCGCCGCTCGCCCCATGGCCTGGCGGTATTGCTGCAGGGCCGTGACGGGATGCACCTTTCCGAACCAGGTTTCCGAATCGGTGTACACGGCGAACACATCGACCTCGACCTTGTTCTTCATCGCCCACAGCATCGGCAGGGCGCAGTCGGTGGAGCCAAAGGGCAGGCCAGCCATCCTCTTCACTACGTCATCCAGGCGCTGGCGAGGCGAGATCGAGAGCGGCACAAACTGGCTCTGGAAGGCCATGAACGCGTGCTCCTTCTCGGTCGCAGCCGTAATCAAGGACATCGCAGCCGCGCCGTCGCGAGCCGAAAGCCCGGCCACGCCCGCCAGGGGCACGGACATCGAGCCCGAGACATCCAGGCCCAGCAAGTACTTGTGGCCCGTGGGCTCCACGTTCTCAAAGGACCCGTAGAACGCGCCATCCAGAGCATCCACGATCCCGGCAACAGGAGCCCACACATTCTGCCCGCGCACGCCCTGCCCGCTCGCGTAGGTGCGCAAAGCCGACAAAATGCTCAGAGGATGCACGCGCGCCTTCTTGAGCCGGGCCGAATCGTTCAGTTGATCGGCCACCTTCGCGGCCCAAGGCGAGTTCGGCGCTATCAGCCCAATGCGCGTCAGCGTGGCCAGGTTGCGCACCAGAGCCATCATCGGCATCGCTTCGAGCAAAGCTTCCCACACTACGGGCTGAAGCAGCATCTCCGAAGGCACCACCTCGCGCGGCAGGCGGTAGCGGCGCACAAAGTCCGCCACGATCGAAGCGTCCTTCTCGTTCTTGATGCGCTCAGCCGCCCACACCTGCTGTAGCGCCGCGTCGGGATGAGGCTGCTCGCCCACGCCTGGCCAGCCCTGCGTGATCCAGTGGAACAAGGTCTGGTGCGACTCCGTGGACGCCTTGGGATGCGACAGGCGCAGCAAGTCGCGGTGGCTCCAGCCGTCGCGCTGAGCGTATTTGATGCTCTGGTAAGCCAGATCGCCAGCCTCGCGATCCGAATACCAGTTGCCCACCGAGCGCCTCAGCCCACGCCCCCAGCCGCGCAGCCCGTCCACAAAAGCCGCGAAGTGGAACAGGTGAGTGCCCGTGCGTGCCACCTCGCCAAGTACTTGCAGGGCCAGAGCGCGCGTGGCCTCGTCGCCCTTGGCGGCGCACAAAGCCAGGGCAAACAGAGCCGGGTCGTTCTTGGGCGCGCGCCCGGCTTGGCTCACCTCGACGATGGCGCGAACCGTGCGTGCTCCGTCCAGGGCGATGCAGCGCAGCACGCCAGAAGCGTTCTCCAGCGTCAGCTTAGGCTCGGATGCGTAGTAGGAGCCGCCCTCGGAGCCCAGGATCAGGAAGCGGTTGAGCCGCGTCCAGTCATCGACGCCAAACGAGTAGCCACCCGCCGAGTTTGCGACCTGCTGGCTTCCAGGGATGGGAAGCGACTGCAGCACTTCGTTGGGACGCGCGAGAGTGTGCAGTACCTGCTGGAGATTCTTCATTTTCAATTCACATCGCTTCGGGCGAGGGTTCGCCACTCATACGGCCTGGGGAGGAGAGAAAGCGACCCGAGCCAGGCTCAAGAAAAACCGGGCTGAGGCCGTGGAAGGGGAAAGGCAAGCAAGAGTTGTGACGGGATTTGCCTCAGCTCCGGGGCTGTTTAGCCTGAACCGTTCAGCTTGAGGCTGCTCAGCTTTGGAACTGAGGTTCAAGAGTCGAACTTGTGGAGCCAGATAACCCGCTCCCCACAGCCCGCGATTCCCAATTGGCCTGGCCAGGCGCGCGGAGAAGATCAAGTTGTCTAAGCATCATTTTCTCCTCCGGCCTGTGGCCAAGCTGTGAACGGTGGCTGGACTCGAACCAGCACGCCCTTGCGGGCACCGAATCCTAAAGATAACCCACTTCTAACGGCCCGCACGCACTGGGAAGCACTGCAGGCAAAAGAGCGAGGCGGGACATTCACCCGAAGGTGCTTATCCGGCGCGTCTGCCATTTCGCCACACCGTTCGTGTAGCTGCTTTCAACGCTGCAAGTACTTGCAGCGGGCGAGTAATAGCTTCGGGAGCGTAGGAAGATAACCCGAGAGCTGCGGCCCGCTCAAGTTCTTGTTTCCTTTGCAGCTGGGACGGGATTCGAACCCGTGACAATCGATTGGTTTCGGGAACCTTCAGCCTGCGGCCCACGAATCGCTTCGGAGGCAAAGGATGGAGAAGGAAGTGCTCTGACCACTGAGCTACACCAACCGCAAAGGCACATCATCTTAACGCCGCAACCGAGCATCGTCAAGAGCAGTTATAAAAGATTTCGTGGGAATTTGAGGACTCCAGTACTTGCAGCGGGCAAGTGGATGCGCTCGGGTGATGTTCCAGATAACCCGAGCGCCGCGGCCCGCTGCAGTGGCTGAAGCACTTGAGGCCTTGGCGCAAGCGGCAGGATTCGAACCTGCGACCTCTCGAGTGATAATCGATAACCTGCTGCCGACGGCCCGCCGCTTGAACAGCGGGCAAAGGATGGAACAGGAAGTCGTGGCTCGCGCCACGATAGCGCTCTATCCAGCTGAGCTACGCTTGCGCAAAGGACGAGCATCTTAACGCCGGGCTCAGTGCGCGTCAAGAGCAACTGCAAGTACTTGCGGCGGTTTCTACCACGTCGGGGCTTGTTGCAGCAGTTCCTCGAAGGCGTCGAATGTCAGGGGGCGGGCGAAGAAGTAGCCCTGGCCGATGTCACAGCCCAGGGCGCGCAGGCGTTGCAGCTGTTCCGGGGTTTCAATGCCTTCGGCGACAACGGTCATCTTGAGGGCGCGGCCTATGGCGTGCACGGCTTCGACGATGGCCGCGTTCTGGGCGGCTTCCTCGGCGTTTGCGCCGGCCTGCGAGACAAACGAGCGGTCAATCTTCAAGGTGTCGAGCGGGAACTGCTTGAGGTAAGACAGGGACGAGAAGCCGGTGCCAAAGTCGTCCAGCGACAGCCCCACGCCCAGCTCGCGCAGCGAAGACAGAACTTCCGTGACCATTGTGGCAACCGAGGCCGCTCCTCCGCCCAACATCACGCTTTCTGTGATTTCCAGGTTGAGGCGCGCGGGATCGAGCTCGGATTCCTTCAGGGCGCGCGTGATTTCTTCGCTCAGGTTGGGCCCGTGGAACTGCTTGGCCGAGATATTCACGCTGATGTGGAAGGGCTGGCCCTGGAAGTACTGGCTGGCCCAGTCGCGCGCCTGAGCGCAGGCCTGGCGCAAGACCCAGGCGCCCAGCGCGAAGATCATGCCGCTTTCCTCGGCCAGCTCGATGAAGTCGCCTGGGAAAATCAGGCCTCGCTCGGGGTGCTGCCAGCGCACCAGGGCTTCGGCCCCGATGATGCGGCCCGAAGACAAGTCCACCAAGGGCTGATAATGCAAGCGCAGCTGGCCCTTCTTGATGCCCTGGCGCAAGTCGATCTCCGTGCGCAGCCGCTCGAAGGCCTGAGCGCTCATCTGCGAGTCGAAGATTTCGTAGCGCGCGCGGCCCTTGTTCTTAGCGCGATACATCGCGACATCGGCGTCGCGCAGCAGGTCTTCGGCCAGGTCGCCGCCCAAGGTGCTCAGCACGATGCCCACGCTGGTCGTGGTGTAAACCTCGTGGCCACCCAGGTCGAAGGGCGTGGATAGAACCTCGGCGATGCGCTCGGCCACGATGGTAGCGTCCGAGATGTGCTCGACGCCTTCGAGCAACACGGTGAACTCATCGCCTCCAAAGCGAGCTGCCAAGTCGCCTGGGCGCAGGCAGCTTTTGAGGCGGCGCGAGGCTTCGATGAGAAGCTGGTCTCCAGCCTCGTGGCCCAGAGAATCGTTGATGATCTTGAAGCGATCCAGATCCAGAAACAAAACCGCAGCGACCTCGCCCGAGCGCCGCGCCCTGGCCAGCACACGGCTCAGCGTGTCCATAAAAAACGCCCGGTTGGGCAGGCCGGTGAGCGGGTCGTGGAAGGCCTGGTGGCGCAGCTGGTGCTCGGTTCGCTTGCGCTCCGTGATGTCGGAGAAGCTCCACACGCGCCCGTAGTTCTTGCCCCCAGGAGCAATCGCAGGAGCCGAGTAGCGCTCGAAGATGCGCCCGTCCTTGAGCCTTACCTCGTCGCGAGTCGAGGCGCGCGGGTGGTCGATAAGGAACGAGATGCGCGCCAGGAACTCGTCGGGGTCGGCCATCAGCGAGAGGGTGTAATACATCAGCTGATCCTGAGCGCGCAGGTCTTCGAGCAGGGGCTCGGGAATCTGCCACATCTGCGTGAAGCGGCGGTTGCACGAGACAACCGAGCCCTTCTCATCAACTAAAAAAATGCCGTCTGCGGCGGCTTCCTGGGTGGCTTGCAAAACCGCGTTGCTCTCGCGCAGCCTCTCCTCGGCGTGGCGCCGCTCCGAGATGTCGCTCTTGACCGCGATGAAGTGAGTCACGGCTCCCGCGGCATCGCGAACGGGAGAAAGCGACAGCTCCACCCAGATGGCGCGTCCATCGGGCCGCGTCTGACGCAGCGAAACGCGGCACTGGCTCCTGCTCGAAACCGCTTGCTTGAGTTGCTCCAGCTCAGGGCTGTCTTCAAAGTTGTTCCAGCCTGGAAAGGGCTTGCCTCTGGCTTCAGACAGAGTGCGCCCCGCGATGCTCTCCCAGGCTTCGTTGACGTAGAAAATTGGGTTGCCCTGGTGCCGCGCATCCAGCATCAAGATGCCCGCGTCCACCGATTCGACGGCGCGTTCGAGCAGCATCAGGCGGGCGCGAGCGGCCTTACGCTGCGAGATGTCGTGCGCCACGGCCAAGTGGCGGCCAGGCAGAAAGTGCGAGCGCCACGAGAAAGCCAAATCGCAGCGACTCCCATCCTTGCGCTGCAGTTGGAACTCGCCGCGAGCGGTCTTCTGCCCCAAGTACTTGCGCCAGCCGCGCCTGAAGAGCCGCCGCGCGGGTTCGGACACAAATTCTTCCAGGCTGCGCCCCTTCAGCTCGGAGGCTCTCAGGCCCAGCAGCTCGCCAGCAGCGGAGTTGGCGCTCAGCAAGCGGGCCTGGGAATCCAGGATAAAGATGGCGTCCAGGGCGCCCTCGAACACGGCGCGGAACCTTTCCTCGTTCTCGCGCAGGCGGTCGCCGGCCTGCTTGCGCTCGGTGATGTCGATCATCAGCCCGTGCATACGAACGGGAACGCCGGCTTCGTTGCGCTCGACAGAGAGGATGTCGCGCACCCAGATCGCCTCGTCCTCGCGCAGAGGGCCGGGCTCCAGAACTTGGGGCGCGCCTGGCGGCGACAGGGCGTGCAAAGGGGCATCGAAAACCCCAAGCTTGCCCTTTACGGGAGCATCAAGAGTTGGGGTGCCGTGCTTGGGCTCCTCAAGTACTTGGGGCTCGGGCGTCAGCGGCGCGGGGTGTTTGAGCAGGCGGAACTCGAAGGTGTGATCGCGGCCCTGATCCGTGAGGTTGGAGCAGCGCTGGAGGATGCGCTCGCGTTCTTCGGGGTGCAGCCAGCGCGCCATCTTCTCGTGGATGGGGCCGATCCACTCCTCGGGCTCGCAGCCCAGCCATTCTTGGACGCGAGGCGACACAAAGGTCCAGGGTGCCGGCCTGGGGGTCGCCTTCCCACACGATGGCATCGACCTGAGCCACGATCTCGACCAGCCGCTCGCGGGCCTCGCGCGCCGCGTCCAGAGACTGCAGGCGACGCAAGGCTCCCGCAATGTGATCGGCCACGATTCCCGCCAGGCGCAGGTGCTCGGGCGTGAAGATGTGGGGCTGGAACGAGTCGAAGTGCAGCACGCCCACGGGAACACCGTCCACGCGCAGAGGCGCGTTGATGTAGGCGCGCATATTGGCATTCGAGCGCGGCCAACGCTCAAACTCTTCAACTGAACAGCCCAGCTGGCGCGCCCACATCTCGGAGGTGCAGAGCGGAAAGTCGTTTTCAAAGAGCACCTGCGTGCCCCCACTGGCCAGGATGCGCGGCCAGATGTAGAAGGTTCCGTCCGACCTGGGGTCGAAGAAGATCGGCGTGTCGTCGCCGAGAGGCAGATCGGACGCGGCCAGATGCATCCCCGAGGGCCCTATCAGCGAGATGAACAGCAAGTCGAAGGGCAGCAGCGGCTTGAGCGCGCGGCTCAGAGAGCGCGTCACGGCCTGCAAATCATCGTCGCGGTTGACGATTTCGAGCAGCAGGGACAGCAGGACGCGCTCTTCTTCAAGCCTCTTGCGCTCCGAAATGTCGTGCGACACGCACAGCCAGAAGCGCTCGCCCTCAGCATTGCGGCCCAGGCGCACCGTGCTGCCACTCCACAGCCACGAGCCATCGAGGTGGCGCACGCGCATCTCGAAAGCAGCCTGATCGCCCGGCTCGCGCACACGGCTCATCACCTCTTGCACCCTCTCAAGGTCCTCGGGATGCATAAAGTCGTGAGCCAGGCGCCCGATCATTTCCGAAGGCTTGTAGCCCAGCACAGCCTCGTGGTTGGGCGAAACGAAAAGCAGCACACCGCGCTCGTCCGCCTCACTGATGAGATCCGAGGTGTTCTCGACAACCGTCTGCCAGCGCTCATTATGGGCCTCGGTTCCAGGCTCGCCTGCTCCGCTAACGGAGCCCAAGGCCGCGCCCGGCGCGTGTTGCGCGGGCGTGGACGGCTCAGCAGTTTCGGTGGGCGACAGATCGCGAGCGGGCATAAGAAGCGGTGCAGTCGCTGGAGTAAGCCAAGACACAACAGCGTGCGGTAGAACACAAAGTATACCGTGCCCTCAACTGAGTTCCTTTCTTCTGCCCTGGGCATAAGGCAAGACCCCGCGCCTGGAGCACGGGGTTTCATCCTGGGGTGCTGTAAGTACTTGAGAGGTCGCGGAGTTTTGTCTGCTGCCAGGCTTGTAGGGGCGAGGGAACCTCGCCCCTACAGAGGACGCGCTTGGAGCGCCGGGCTACTTTTGTCCGCCTACTTAAAAGGGATGATCGCCCGGAGCGACCTTGAGCCCGTGCTCGGTAAAGTGCAGCCTGTGCACGTTGATGTCGTGGCGAGTGCCGCGCATCTTGCGTACTTCGAGCGCGCGGTAAGCGTGCGCCATGTGCAAGACCAGCATCCCCTGCGTCACGAACTGAGCCAGGCCAAAGCGCATCGTGGCCTCGCCTCGGTCCGGCATTTCCGTCACCATCAGCACGGTGCAGCCCAGTTCCCTGAGCAAAGCGCACAAGCGCAGCACATCGCGCCTCAAGTTCGTCGTCTCGGTGTAGCAAAAGCCCAGGGCCGAAAGCGAGTCGAAGACCAGGCGCTTGGCGTTGACCTGAGTCACAGCGGCATGAATGTCATCAAGCAGAATATCGACCGCTCGCGGGGTGTTGACCTCAGTTGGGATAAAGGACTTGACCACGGCCAGCCGGTTGCCCTCGATGTGCTCGCGCATATTCCAGCCGAAGCGCGCCATGTCCTGCACCACGTCCGAAACTTCATCTTCCAGCGTGACATAGACGCCGGCTTCGTTGCACTCGGTGATGCCGTGCTGCAAAAACTGCAAGCCCAGCGTGGTCTTGCCGCTTCCAGTGGCTCCCGTGACGCCGATGATGCGGCCCTCGGGCAAGCCACCCTCGATCATCGAATCCAGGCCGGGCACACCGGTGGGCACGCGCTGCAGTGGGCGAGACGAGCCCAGGCTGTGCAGCCGCCCTTCGCCCGCGCCGCCTCCGGTAATGGTGTAGCCCGCCCCGTGGCGAGCCGAACGCGTGCTGCGATCCATAGTTACTCCTTAGCTGAAGTCAAGCCAAGCGGAAGTGCCTTGTGCTGTGCCCTGGGTTGCGCCCTCGACTGAAGTCGGGGCTTAGAGCCTTCGGCTGGTTGTCCGCCTGCGCGGACAAAACTTGGTCTGCAAGTACTTGCAGAAATGTGGAGCGTTTCCGTTCAAGATGTCCGCGCAGGCGGACAACCAGCCGAAGGCTCTAAGAGTCTGTACGCAAATACAGTTATTACGCCGAAAGGCGACAAGTGTCGACGGATTTTGGCAGCAAGGGAGGCTAAACGAGAGGTGCCCTTGGTCAATCTTCAGCCCGCAACTCTCGAATTTCAGCCCTAATCGCACGAATAACTGTATTTGCGTACAGACTCTAAGCCCCGACTTCAGTCGAGGGCGCAACCCAGGGCACAGCACAAGGCACTTAAAACTCCTTAGCCAGAGCATAGCGCTTAGGCACATCAAGCGTCGAGAGGGCGAGCCCGGATTCTTCCAGCGCATCGAGCACGTCGCGCACTTTGGAAAACGGGATCGGGCCCTTGAGCGCGATCTCGCGGGCCGTCATCTCGCCAAAAGTCGCCAGCACCGAGCACGCCAAGATCTGCTCCGAGGGCAGGTGCCCGAACTGAGGCGAGCGCGCCATCGCACGTCCCAGAGCTTCGAGCTTGTCGCTTCTCGGCGCCATCAAGCCTTCGACAACGGTGCCATCAGCCACCGAAATGACTGGCCCCACGCGCGAATAAGCCGCGACCTGAACATCATCGCCCACGTTGCAGCTCTCGCCGATCACGGCCAGGGGCTCGACCGAAACGTTGGCTCCCAGGCGCGAGTGGCGCGCGATCACGCAGTCCGTCAGGCGCGCGCCAGCTCCAACCGTGACATCGTCGAACAAAAGCGCGCCCGACAAGCGCGAGTTGTCGCCGATCGAACAGTTGCGCGCCACGGTTGCGTTGGGGCCGATGGTGCAGCCCTCGCCGATGCGCGAGCCTTCCTGGATCAAGAACGGCGGCACTAATGTCGTCGAGTCGGGCACGTGAACACCTTCAGCGACCTCGGCTCGGCCCTGCATCCGGTGCCTGTTGCCTTCCAAGTAGTTCTGCACGCGGCCAATGTCAACCCAGTAGCCGTTCATCTCCCAGGCGAAGAAGCGCGCGTTTTCGGCCATCAGCTCGGGGAAGAGCTGGCGCGAGAAGTCGTATTCTTCGCCTTCGGGCACGCGGTCGAAGACGCTCTTCTTCAAGACGTAGAAGCCTGAATTGGCCATGTTGGAGAACGCTTCCTCGGCCTTGGGCTTCTCCTGGAAGCGCGAGATGCGCCCATCGGCTTCAATGGCCACGATGCCGAACTCGCGCGGGTCCGAAACGCGCATCGTCGCAATCGAAACGTCGGCGTTCTGCTCGCGGTGAAACAGGACGAAGCGCTTGTAGTCGATGTCGGCTACAGCGTCGCCCTGGATGATGACGAACTCGTCTTCGAGCTGGTCGATCACGTTCTTGACGCAGCCCGCCGTGCCCATGGCCTTGGCCTCGCGGATGCAGCGCACAGGAATCGGAGGCGCCAGGCGTTTGAGCGCTTCGTCCACCACTTCGGCGAGGTAGTTGGTCGTGATGAAGACCTCATCGAAGCCCGCGGCATAGAGGGCTTCGACGGTGTGCATCATGGCGGGCAGGCCGGCCACGGGCAGCATAGGCTTGGGCACGGTGTAGGTCAGGGGCCGCAGCCGCGTGCCCATGCCTCCGGCCAGGATAATCGCTTGCATCGTTTAGTTCCGCCCTCTTGCGCCTTCAGTCGGCTTCAGTTGACAAGAGGCTACATCAAGCCGTCCACACGCACAAAAGCGGCAAGTACTTGCACCAAGTACTTGCCGCTTGAAGTCACCATCGAAACCACAAAGCGCGCCCCGTCGCCAGCTCAATGCCCAGCGCGATGAAGAAGCCCATGCACAGGCCCACGCCCCAGGGCACGAACTTCTTGGTCACAACGGGAGCCGGGGCATCGGGAGCCGAAGCCGTAACAGCCGCCAGCTTCGCGTAGCCCGCGATGTTGCTGCCCACTTCCTTGAGCTGCCCGCGTCGCGCCAGCCAGGGCAAAATCAACACCGCGAACGCAACCGAGCCATACAGAAACCCAAAGCCGCAAAACGCCCAGCCCTTGAGCGCCCCAACAGCTGCCAGCAGCTTCACATCACCGGCCTTGGCCAAGCCCAGCATGAACGGAACCCACTGGATTCCCATGCCCACAGCCCAGCCCAGCCCAGCCCACTTGAGCCCTTCCACACCTCCGAACATCCCATTCAAACCCACACCCAGCAGCATGGCCGGGAAGGTGTACTTGTTGTAGATCTTGCCCTGAGTGCCATCGGTGTAAGCGCACACGGCCAGCAAAGCCAGGAGCATGGCATCCAGAATCCACGCGCCGGACTGAGGCAGCCCGGCTTCCGCACTGCTCCACTTCGCGAATAGATCGCCCATAAGACATTCTCCTGATGCTCAAGCCGGGCGCAAGTCCTTGAGCGCCCGCTAAGCCTCGCGAGGCAAAGCCAAAGCATCCTCGACCGAGCACTCGACCTCGGCGCTCTGCCCCGTGCGCCAAGCCTGGCGCGGGTTGAACTGCGACACAGCCAGTCTCACCTCTCCCGCGCCTGCTCCGTTCTGGGGCAGCAGCAGCTCGATTCGCTCGCGGTCGCCCAAGAACGAAGAGCCTGCGAACGCACCGTGCAACCGATTGGCCGCGTCCGCTGAACTCAGCGCATTGGAGCCGCCTTCTTCGACAACGCGCAGGCTTTCGGGGCGGACAGCGAACCAGGCGGGCTGCCCTGGGCTCAGCGCACTGTCGGGATGGCGGATGGTGCGCAGCGTTCCGTGAGCGGTGTCCAGAAGCACTTGCTCGCCTTCGAGAGCCGCGACCTTGGCCTCGATAAAGTTGCATTCGCCCAGAAACTCGGCCACGAAGCGCGACGTGGGGCGGCGGTAGACCTCGCGTGGAGCACCGATTTGCTCGATGCGCCCCTCGCGCATCACGGCCAGGCGATTCGCAATCGAAAGGGCTTCCTCCTGATCGTGTGTCACGTAGATGGCTGTGGTCTGGGTTTCGTGGTGCAAGCGCTTGATCTCCTCGCGCATTTCGAGGCGCAGGCGCGCGTCCAGGTTTGAGAGGGGCTCGTCTAAAAGAAGGGCTTCGGGGCGAATGACCAGGGCTCGGGCCAGGGCCACGCGCTGCTGCTGGCCGCCCGACATCTGCGAAGGGTAGCGATCCGCCAGGTGCGACAGGCGCACCATTTCGAGCGCCTCAAGTACTTGGCGGCGGCGTTCATCGCGCGCGATTTTGCGAATTTTGAGGCCGTATTCGACGTTTTGAGCCACGGTCATGTGCGGCCACAGCGCGTAGTTCTGGAACACCATGCCCGTGTTGCGCTTGTGCGGCGGCACCTCATTGATGACACGCTCACCAAAACGAACTGTTCCCGAGTCAGGCGTCAAGAAGCCGGCGACCATGCGCAGGCAAGTCGTCTTGCCGCAGCCCGAAGGCCCGAGCAGGAAGAACAGCTCGCCCGCCTCGATGCTCAATGTGACATCGTTGACGGCAAAGGTGTGCTCGAACCTCTTGGACACGTTCTCGAACGAGATGGAAGTCATCTGGCTTTGGGTGAGCACAAGTACTTGGGAGGTTACGAAATCTGAAGCCGCGCCCCATCGAGGTTGTTGTAGCTGAGGGTTCTTGTAGGGGCGCATTGCAATGCGCCCTTCATCTCCATCACAGGCACCCTCTTCCGAGGGCGCATTGCAATGCGCCCCTAGCAAGAACCCTCAGCGTAGAAGCTACTGTACAACCTCACCAGAGCCACGGCCCCTCAAGTGCTTACGAGCCGCCATAATGCACCCGCGCCGCGTTGCTCCACTCGCCAATTTTCTTGGTGCGAAACGTCGAATCGTTCCACTGCGCAGCGTCCTGTTGCATCTGGGCTTCCGTGATCGGAACCCAGTCCAGCTTGGCGGGCGTGCTCGCAGCCGCCTCTACCGTGTCCAGGTCATCAATCAAAATCGCGCCCAGCAAGTCATCGAGAGCCTGGCGGCGCGCGGCAGCTTTGTCGGCGTCGTAGGGGCGCGAATTCTTGGTGGCGTAAGGATCGGACTGCACCAACGAGTTCTTGGGGATGGGCTTATACAACGCAGGCAGCGCGGGCTGGCGAAACAAAGAAGCCGCTTTTGGGCCGCCGGGCGCGCCCTTGGGCAGCATCCACAGCTTCTGGCCTGTGGGAGACATCACGAAGGCCACCCACTTCTTGGCCAGCTCCATATGGGGCGCGCCCTTCAGGATGCCGATGGGGTCGGGCGTCTGCACCACGCCTCCCACAGGCGAGATGTAGCCCAGTTTGTCCGCTCCAGCGCTCGCAATGGCCGCCAGAGCATAGAAGTTGATCGAGGTCGCGGCCACGGTGTCGCCCCGAGCCACGCTCTGAGGCAAGTCGGACGAGCCGCGCGAAAACTCGCGCGCGTTGGCCGCCATACGGTTGAGAATCTTCCAGCCCGCGTCCCAGCCAGCCGTCTGCAAGATGATCTCGAAGACCGCGTGCGCGCTGCCCGAGTGCCGAGGATCGGCCAGCCCAACGCGACCCTTCAAAGCAGGATTGCCCAAGTCAGCCCAGCTCTTAGGTAAAGGCAGCCTGTCGCGCACGAAGAGCGCCTTGTTATACAAAATACCGAAGTCCGACAGCGCAGCCGCCACCCACATCTTGTCCTTGCCAACCAAAGGCACTCCGTTGAGCTTGTCCGGCACCCCAAAAGTCTCAGCAAGAGGCTGCAAAGCATTGGCGCTTTCGAGCTGGTCGAAGGTCTCGCCGCCGCCGCCGAAGAAGCAGTCGATGCCGATGCCCTGGGGCTTGCTCTGGAACTGCGACTGCACGAAGCGCAGGTCTTCCGAGGTCGCGCCCTTGTCGATCCACTTGATGGTGACGCCAGGGTTTGTGGCCTTAAACGCCGTCTCGAACTCGTTCTGGATCTGGTTCGAGTGCGGCGAGATGATCGTCAGCGTTTGCGCCCCTCCTGAAGAGTCCGCAGCGCCGCCCGCACCCGAGCCGCCCGAAGTGCCACTGGAACCGCCCTTAGAGCCGCAGCCAGCAGCCAACAGCCCCACTAATGTCGACAAAGCCACACGAGAAAGATTGATGCGCATCGCCCAAAGAGTAGCACCGTGCGCCCCAACTTTCAACGCGCCTGGGCTTAACAATGGGTTAAGAAACCGAATATCAACCCACACAGCAACCGCCAAACCTCTCCTCCAAGTACTTGCTCTCTCTAACACTCTGTTTCATCTAAATCATCCATAAATATTCCACATCAAACGCAACTCCTCACGGAAATATTCGTCCATTTCGCATCGCTTTCATTGATTTCAATGAGGCGATGCGATAAAATAAAGAGTGCCTTTCCGCGCGGTGGGTTCGGGTGCTGATGCCAATACTTGAGCGAGCTGTGCCAAAGAGTTTCCGGGCTTCTGGCCTGGTGTGGAGGTCGACATGACCAAGCAGAACAAGGTTGCGGCGGCGGTGCAGGGGACGTTGGAAGGAGCTTTCGACGGGGCGTTTGGAGCCGAGACGATCCAGCTCGCGCTGCCTGGGATGGAAGGGCTGAGCCGGGCGGTTGCCCCTTCAGCTTCAGCGGAAGCGAGGGATGAGCCCAGGGCGCGGCTGGCCAGGATGCGCGTGTCGCAGGACTTCGGCATGGAAGAGTTGCGCCAGAAGTGGCAGGTGCGGGGCTCGGAGGAGGAACTGGCGCGAGGCCGCTTCCAGCTACGGCCTGGAGGCTTCGTCTCGGCCATCGCGGAAGTCGAGGGCGAGCGGCGCGTTGAGGCCTTGCGCTGGGGCTTGATTCCGTTCTGGACGCCTCTGGAAGATGTGCGCGGCGGTCGTCGCATGGTGTGGGCGCGCGCCGAGACCCTGGCGAAGAAGGCTTCGTTTCGCCAGTCGCTCGCGGGCCAGAGGTGCATTGTTCCTGTCTCGGGCTTCTTCGTCTCGGTTCGCGACGGCTCGGCTGGGCGCACGCTGCTGGCTCGTCCGCGCGGTGGGGGCTTGTGGGCGGCTGCGGCTTTGTGGGACGAGTGGGTTTCGAGCGAGGGGCACGTGCTGAGGACGCTGGCTCTGGTCTCGGTTGAGGCCAACGCGAGGCTGGCCAAGGTCGAGGGCAGGATGCCCGCGATCCTGCGCTCGGGTGAAGACGCGGCTTGGCTGAGTGGAGATCAGATGGGCGAGAAGACGCTGGCTCGTGTCCTGAGGCCGTGGAGCGGGCGTGAGATGGAGATCGAGGCGGTTCCGATGCCGCGCTGGAAGGAGCAGGACGACGAGGGCTTGGTTGAGCCGCTTTCCCAGAGCGCCGCCATCATCGAGAGGCTGGGCTTGGCTCGTCCGCAGCGCGACCAGGTGTTCAAGCGCCAGATCGTGCGCGACTGGCGCTCGGAAGATGGCCAGGTCGGGTTCAAGGTGCGCTCGTTCACGCGCGACGACGGCTCGCGCTGGCATCCCGTGGTGGACACGCACGACGGCTCCGTGTTCTGCGACTGCCCCGACTTCCACTACCGCCACGCCGCGCACCACCCGAGCGTCGCGACGCCGGCTCACTGGTGCAAGCATCTGCAGCGCGCCGTCAAGAACTGCGTGCAGCACGGCGATTTGCAAGCAGCGTAAAGTCAGTTGAAACGAAGCGGCAAGTACTTGAGTGCAAGTACTTGCCGCTTTTGCGTTTGGCGCGCCGTGTGCCCTGATGCTCAAGATGAACGGAACGGTGAGGCCGCAGATTAAACTCCGCGCCCATGAAGCCATTCCTTCTTGTGGGGCTCGGCGGCGCGCTGGGCTCCATGCTACGCTTTGGAGCCGTTACGCAGGCCACGCGCTTCTCGCCTGGGTTCCCAACGGGCACCGTCACAGTCAACCTCGTCGGCTGCTTCCTCATCGGCTTGCTTTCTGCCCTGGCCGAGAGGCGCGGGCTGATCTCAAGCGAGATGAAGCTGCTGCTGGTCACGGGCTTTCTGGGCGGCTTCACCACGTTCTCCGCGTTTGGGCTCGACACGCTCAAGCTCGCGCAGGCAGGCAAGTTCGTGCCCGCGCTCGCAAATGTTTTGCTTAGCGTGCTGGGCGGGCTCGCGATGGTGTGGCTGGGCGGGCAAATCGTCGGTACGACGAAATAAAAAGCCTCAAGTAGCTTGCTGCAAGTACTTGAGGCCATTGATGCGGCTCCCAGTTGCTCAGCTCAAATCGACTTGGCGCGCGCCCAGCAAATCCTCATTCGCGTTCAGCTTGGCCATCACCTCGTCTGGAGCCGCGTGCTCCAGCGAGATGACCATCACCGCCCGCTCGCCCACGCCCCGGCGCCCCACGTCCATCGCCGTGATGTTGAGCCCGGCTTGGCCCAGAATCGTGCCGACCACGCCGATCATGCCCGGCTTATCCGTGTTGGGGATGATTAAGAGCGTGCCGCTGGGCACCACATCCACGCGCAGCCCCTGGATGCTCACGATGTGCGCCTCGCGTCCGTTGAAGACGGTGCCGTCGATCTGGCGCACGCGCTTGTGGTCGCTGTCGTTGCGCTCGACTCGGGTCTGGATCAGGTTGGCGTAGTCGCCGCTCTTGCTGTGCTTGGACTCCTTGATCTCAACGCCGCGCGCCTGAGCCAGAGCCGGCGCGTTCACATAAGTTACGGCCTGCTCGAACGAGCCTTGCAGCAAGCCCTTCAGGAACACGCGCGTCAGGGCCGAGGTGTCGAAGCCGTCCAGCTCGCCGCAAAACGTGAGCTCAACCGACTCGATGCGACCATCGGCGAGCTGAGCCTGCATACGCCCCAGCTTCTCGACCAGAGGCAAAAACGGCCCGATGAACTCGCGCGTCTCGGGCGGCAGAGGCGGCAAATTCACCGCGCTCTGCGGAGGACGGCCTCCCAGCACATCCACGATCTGGCGCGCCACATCCAGAGCGACCTCGACCTGAGCTTCCTCCGTTGAAGCGCCCAAATGCGGCGTCAAAATCACATTGGGCAGGCTCAAAAGCGGCGAATCCTTGGGCGGCTCGACCTCGTAAACATCCAGCCCGGCTCCACCGAGCTTGCCCGACTTCAAGGCATCATAGAGCGCGGCCTCGTCCACAATGCCGCCGCGTGAGCAGTTGAGCAAAATCGCGCCGCCCTTCATCAAGCCCAGAGCGCGCTTGTCGATAAGGTGCTGCGTCTCTTTGATGAGCGGCGTGTGCAGCGTGATGATGTCGGCGCGCTTGAGGATGTCGTCTACTGTTGTGGCCTCGATCTGAAGCTGCTGCGCCCGAGCGCTCGTCAAGAAGGGATCGTAGCCAAGTACTTGCATCCCGAAGGCTTGAGCCCGGCGCGACACTTCAACTCCGATGCGGCCCACGCCGACCACGCCCAGCGTCTTGTTGTAAAGCTGCGAGCCCATGAACGAGGAGCGCTTCCATTCGCCGCCAGCCAGGCTCTGGTGAGCCGGAATCAGGCGACGAACTAAAGCGAGCATCATGCCCAGGGCCAGCTCAGCCACCGCGACCGTGTTGCCTGCGGGCGAGTTGACCACGATCACGCCGCGCTCCGTAGCGGCTTCGACATCAATGTTATCGACGCCAACGCCGGCGCGCCCGACAATCTGCAGGCGGTCAGCGGCTTCTAAAACGGCGCGTGTGATCTTGGTCTGCGAGCGCACCATGATGGCGTCGAAGCGAGGCGCGCGCTGGATGAGCTGCTCTTCGCTCAGCCCAGTTTCGACAACGACGTTGCCGGCGCGGCGCAAAATATCGAGCCCTTCGCCCGCCACGGGGTCACAAATGAGAATTTCAGGCATGATGATAGAAGATTGGAAATTGAGCGCCGAGTTTACAGCGAACACAGGCCTCAAGTACTTACTGCGCTGTGCCTCTTCGGAATTCGTGTTCGGCTTCTACTCGGCTCTGTCACACTTCGCATCCCATGCGCCCGTTGCTGCTCTTGCCTCTCGTCCTCGCTTCCTCTGTGCCCGCCCTCGCCCAGGATAAGCCCAAGGCTCCCGATCTCGCCACAGTGTTGCCCGCGCCCGAAGAGAAGATCCTCTCGGCTTCAGTGGAAGCGACTCTGGATGAGCTCTCTTCGCGCGGCTCGGTTCAGTTCAGCGCGCCGAACTCGTTGCGCTTCGATGTGGAAGCTGATTCGGCTGTGGGCTCGCCCGCTCGCTCGGGCCTGGCTTGGGAGCAGGAGACGCTGGCGGTCGAGGGCAAGCGAGCGCGCCGAGCCGCTTTCAACGGGCTCAGCCAGTGGTTTCGCAACGCCGATGAGCCTCTGCTGCAAGCCCTGGGGCCTTGGCTGAGCCCAACTAAAGAGCTGGCGGGTTTCTACACGCTCTCAACTTCGCGTGATGGCGCGAGCACCGTCATCGAGGCCAGGGCCAACGAAGCGGGCAAGTACTTGAGGCGCGATCTGGTGCGTTCGGGCGGAGCGGGCAACCAGCGATTCTACGCGGCGCGCACCGCCCCGGCCTGGGATCGGCCTGCGCGCATCAGGCTGCGCATCGAGAAAAATCACATCGTCAGCCGCGAAGACTTTGGCTCCAACTCGGCTCGCCCTCTGCAAACCTGGAGCTGGCGCTACGAGAACAATCGCCCCACGCTCATCGAGGCGCGCGATGGCCGCAACATCCTGCGCGCGCGGTGGCGCTTGAGCTTCGATGCCGCGCCCAAACCTCTTGCGCTCTTGCAAGCGCCGCCCGAGGCCATCGTAGAAGGCGACGCCCCGGCTGATGACCAAGCTGCCGGGCGGTTCGCGCGTGGCGTGCTCTGGGCTCAGCGAGACAACTACTCCGAGGCGATAAGCGCCATGAGCCAGGCTGCTCAGCTCAAGCCTCGCGCCGTTGCGGTTCCCCTGGCTCTATTCGAGGTCGCGCTCTCGACGCGCAACGACGGGCTGGCTCAGGCCGCTCTGCTCAAGATCCAGGCGCTTCAAGGCGAGCAGTCGCCCGAATACTTGGTGGCGCACGCCCGCTTCGCGCTGCAAAAGGGCGCTTCCAACCTGGCTTCGATCTTGGATGCGCTGCCTCAAGTACTTGAAGGCGGCTCCAACGCTTTGCCGCGCCTTCAAGTCGCGGATTTAATGCGCGTGGGAGGCGAGCGCGATCAGGCCGCGGGCCTCTTGCTGCCCTTGCTTGAAGCCAATGTGCCCGCGCCCATCGCGGCTGGAGCCGCGGCGCGGTTGAGCAGTTGGTTCGCTCCCACAGAGCAAGCCGCGCGCGATGCTCTGGCGGCCAAGATTACAGGAGCAAACCCTTCGGCTCAGGTGACGCGGGCGCTGCTCAAGAACCAGGCCGCAGCTGATCTGGATGTCTCAAAATCGCCTGAGCTGAACTTCTTGCTGGCTCAGCAAGATGCCCTGTCCGGGCGCGATGTGGAAGCGGCGCGGCGTTGGAGAGAAGCGTCGCAGGGTGCGAATGAGGCGCTGTGGCTGCGCTCTCAGCTGGGCCTGGCTCAAGTGGCGGCGCGACGCGGCGATGCGGCGGGGGCCGTGGCCATTCATCGCGAGGTGTGGCCGCTTTTAGGGGGCGAGCGCGCGCGCGAAGGCTGGCTGCACGCTTTGCTTTCCTCGTGGCTCAAGGCCAACCAGACGCAGGCCCTGCGCGGAGCCGTGAATGCTTCGGCTCTCGGGGCTGTGCCGCGCTTCAAGGCGGGCGCAACCGAGGCTCTGGATCAGGCTGAGGCGGACGCGCGGCTTTTGGTGGCCGTGGACGAAGCCGAAGGCGACGCCACAAGTACTTTGCGCGCCCAGGCCGCGCGCTGGAAGAGCAGCGAGCCCGAGCGCGCCGCCTGGTGGCAAAGCAAGCTGGCCGAGGCCCTGATCGGAGCCGCAGCCCAGGCCGCAGCCGAGCCAGGAACCCAGCCCAAGCGCGAGAGCCTGTCCAACGAGGCGCTTCAGGCTGTGGATGAGGCGAGCGCTCTGGATCCTCAGCAGGCTTACTACGCCGAGCAGAAACTGGTCATCGCTTCGAGACGCGTGGCCGTGCCCGAAGCCGTCACGGATGCCGCGACCGGAGTGCGCAACAGGGAAGGCGCTCAAGCGGCTCTGGATGCCCTGCGCGCACGCTTCGGCTCGCAGCCTGACGCCCTCATCTCAGGAGGGCTGGCCCTGCTCACCACGCAGCAGGAGCGCCAGGCCGCGCCCCTGCTCACGCAGGCTCTGGCACTTCTGGACGCGGCCTCAGCCCAAGGCGCGCGGGATGCCACGGGCGAGCGAGCGGCGCGCGTCACGGCGCGTTCGAGTTTGGCCGGGGCTCTGCGTAAGGCCGGTGATATGGAGGGCGCGATGCGCTTATACGCCCTTCTTTTCCAGGGCGCGCTATCGCCCGTTGAGCAGGGAGCCTTCGCCGCTAACTGGGTCAATGCCCTCTTCGATTCGCGAGACGCTTCTGGAGGCGCGGCCATTCTTTCTGAAGTCGCGCGCACTGGCTGGAAGCCCTCGCAAACCCAGGAAGTGCTGGCCCAAGTACTTGCCGGAGTCAGCGTGCGCGCTCCCTGGAGAGCCGCCATTCGCCAGGCTCTCGAAGCCGCTTTGCAAACTCCAGCCGCACCCGCCAACGGAGCCGCCAACACAGCAGCGGCGGGCGTGAATTCGGCGGCGGGACTCAGCGAGGGCGCGGCTCTGGTGACGGCTTACCTCGACTTCTCCGTGCTCAGCTCGGCGCGTCGCTCTGCCCTGCCCCAGCCCAAGGCAGCAGGAACCGGTGCCGCAACCGCTGCGGCTCCAGCCACGCCCACCATCGCAGCTCAGCAGAACTTTAACGCGGCGGTGACGGTGTGGAGGGGCGACATCGCGCGGCTGCAAGGGTTGGCGTCCTCGCCCGAGCCAGGAATCGCGGGCCAGGCGCTCTCGCTCCTGGCTCAAGATGCTCTGCTGCGCGGCCAGGCACCCGAAGCCGCTTCGTTCTTCGAGCGCGCCCTGAGCCGCGTGCCTGGAGATGAAGGGCTCGCGCTTTCGCTGAGCAACGCTCTGTCGGCCTCCAAGCCCGCGCCCGACGACGCCGCGCGCATCACCAAGGCCCGCGATGCTCTGCTCGTGCGCCTGCCCCTGAGCTCCAGCCTGCTGCAGCAAGCCTCGCAAATGTCGCAGCAAGCGGGCGAAGTCGAGAACGCCAGAATTCTGCTCGCGCGCGCCAAGGCGCTGGCCTTCTTCGACAATTCGGTGAGCCCAAGCGCTTACGATGATCTGAGCGCTCCGGCTGCAGCGGCGACGAGTTGAGGCCGTGTCTCAAGTGCTTGGGGGTGTTGGGGAGTTACTTCGGTCGCTGCAAGCCCAGCTGCCACAGAAATTTTCTAACGCCTCAAGTACTTGCGGTTCCCCGAGCATCACGAGCGCTTGCTCAGGGCGGGGATCGCGGCTCCCACGGCCAGGATGATGAAGGAGACGGCGGCTGTCATGGCTGAGGCGGGCACGTCGAACACGAACGAGAAGTGCAGGCCCAGCGCGACAGCCACAACCGCCAGAGCCGGAGCCAGCATCAGCGAAGAGCGCAGGCGACGGCAGTTCAGCAGAGCGGTCACGGCGGGCATCACGAGCAGAGTCGAGGTGAGCAAAACGCCCACGGCCCGGATCGAGAAGGCGATGACGCCGCCTATGCTCGCGAAAAGCAGCGTGTCCCACAAAGCCGCGCGGTAGCCCAGAGTCGAGGCCTGGTCGCGGTCGAAGGACACCAGCGTAAATTCCTTGAAGAACACGGCATACAGCGCGCCCAGCAGCACGTAGATGCCCGCCATCTGCTCGGTTTCGCCCACGTCAACCGTGAGCACATCGCCTTGCAGCAGCTTGAGCATATGCGTCTCGCCGCCGGGAGCCTTGGCGATAAGCAAGATGGCCACGGCTCCGGCGATGGCGTAGATCACACCGATCGAGCTTTCGTTGGGCACGCGCCGAGGCGACAACCGAGCCGCGAAGAGCAGCACGCCCACCAGGGTGAAGGCCAGCGCTCCGATCAAGGGCGAGAAGCCCGCAAGCAAAGCCAGCGCGATGCCAGCCGAAGACATCTCGGCCAAGGCCACGCCCACGAACACGATGCGCTTGAGCACAACGAACACCCCGACGAAGCCGCAAGCCAGAGCCGCCAGAATCCCGGCCACCAGAGCGTGGCGCAGAAACGCCTTGTCCTCGCCGGAAAACGTCGCCCTGATGTCCCACCACGGAGCGGCTGCGGCCTCGGGCACATCGTAAGGTGCATCGCTCGCGCTGTTGGTTAAGCCGCCCTGCATTGGCCTGGTGCCTGGAGCCGAGCCCGCACCGGGTGCGCCTCCCTTGGCTCCAGGAGCGCCAGGAGCGCCAGCCACGGTGTTGCCCGCAGGAGCATCGGGCGCATCCAGATCAGTCGAGGGGAAGTCCAGGGGCGCACCGGGCTGAGCTGGAGCCGCACCTGGAGCCGCTCCAGTCGCGCCGGGAACTGGAGATGAGGCGCCGGGAACTGGAGATGAGGCGCCGGGAGCTGGAGCAGGCTGGCCCGTGCTTCCCGCTTTGGGAGCCGAGGCATTGGGCAGCGAGGCGGGAGGAGCACCGGCAGGCGGAGCACTCGCGGAAGGCGCATCCGCGGGCGGAAGATCAACGGGCGGAGCATCGGGGCGAAACGTTTCGGCCTCGGGATCAACCGGAAGCGGTGCGGCGGGCTTAGAGCTGGGGCTGCGAGCGGGGGACGGCTTGGGAGCGGGCGGGGGCTTGGGAGCGGGAGGTTTTGGACGCGGCGTGGCTGTTGGGCGCGGCCTCGAAGTACTTGCAGGAGCAGCAGGTCGCGGCGGCGCAGTGGCAGCAGCGTGAGGCCGAGGGGTTGGCCTTGGCGCGGGCGCGGGAGGTCGCGGCGAGGTTGCAGGCGTCCTGGCCGCAGCAGGCCCGCCGGATTTCGATGGCGCGGGCTTTGGCATTGGCACACCAGCCGCCGAGCCCGCTCCCTTAGTCGCGGTCACTGCGGGAGTTAACGAGGCGTTGGGTGTGGCGGCAGCATCCTGTGGCGCGGGCGCGTCCTGGCTCTGGCCCCGCATCGGCAGCCAGAGCAGCACGCAGAGCAGAAGCGCCAGGCGAGTGCAAGTCCTTGTGCCACAAGTACTTGAGCTTGCGGCAGGAAGTCGGAGGAAGTGGAAGAAGTTCATGCCGCAAAGTGGTGCGTGAGCGTGGGAAAGGGCTGAACGAAAGAGGTGCTTCAAGAAGCTAACGCGCTTTTTGATTGGAGTGAGAGTAGGCGCGAGGTTCCCTCGCCCTTACGAGGCTAAAATTTCGCCTATCAACTCATCTGAGAACGGCTTTGGAGCCCGCGACTTCCGTTCATCAAGCGCGAGGAAATTCCATCCAGGCGGCGCTTCAGGCCACGACCTTGCGCCCGTGGACGTCAAGTACTTGCAGCGGCAGGCCGTAGAACTCGCTCAGGAACTCGCCCTGCAGAATCTCCTCAGTGCGTGCGAAGGAGAACTTGCCGCCTCGAATCAGGCCAATCGAGCGCGCGTGGTTGGCCACGGTGTTGAGCGAGTGGCTCACCATCACGACGGCGAAGTGGCGCTTGGCGTGCAAGTCGTCGAGCAAGGCCATAATCGCGCGCTCGCCGGTGATGTCCAGGTCGTTGGTGTGCTCGTCCAGGATCAGCACGTCGGGCTCGCCAACTAAAGCCCGCGCGATCAAGGTGCGCTGCTTCTGCCCGCCCGAAAGCTCCGAATAGAGCCTCTCTTCCAGAGGCAGCGCGCCCACATCTTCCAGGGCCGCGCGCACCTTCTGCCTGTCGCTTGAGCCCGGCCTCTTGAGCGCGCCGAGACGCCCGAAACGGCCCATCAAAACCACTTCGCCCACGGTGAGGGGGAAGTATTCGTCCACGGTCTGCAGCTGGGGCACGTAGCCGAAGTGCAGGTTGGGCAAACGCTGCACGCGCCCGCCCAGAGGGGGCAGCAAGCCTAGGATGCCGCGCAGCAAAGTCGATTTCCCGCTGCCGTTGGAGCCCACGATGGCCAGGTAATCGCCGCGCTTGATGCCAAAGTCCAGCCCCTCCAGGATGCGCCTCTTGCCGTAGCCCAGAGCCGCGCCCGCGAAGGTGATGAGGTTTTCCATAGTTGTACGCGAGCCGTCAGCAAGTACTTGCTGACGGCTGACGCTCTCTTTGCCTACGAGGACAACGCTTGCTTAGCCGCGTCCACCAGCCTGTCGATCATCGCCGCGTAAGCGCCCTGATTCAGCGAGGAAACCGAGTACGGCCCGACGACCACGCGCGAGCCGACCGACTTGGCGACCAGGTTCGGGTACTTGAGCGGGTAGATGCCCTCGATCAAGACGCCTCGCGTGCCGTTGGCCTTCATGGTCGCGAGCAGGGCGTCGATGTGGCGCGCCGAGGGCGGGATGCCGGGACGCGGCTCCATCGTCCCCGCCTGCACAATGCCGAAGCGCCTCAAGAAATAGTTGTAGTTGCGGTGATACGTCACGACCTTCTTGCCACGATACGGAGCCAGTGTGCTCTGCCAACCCGGCAGCCGGCGCCTCATGTCCTGGTTGAAGCGAGCGTAACCCGCACGATACATCGCGGCGTGCGCGGCGTCCACGCGCAGCAACCCCTTGGCGATGTTGCGCGCGGCGAAGATGGCGTACACGGGATCGTAGTAGTAATGAGGGTTGCCCTCGGGGTGCACGTCGCCCGAAGAGCCCGAAATCTGCTCGTTTGGCATCTCGATGGTCGGGATGCCGGACGACGCGTCCACATAAGCCGAGCCTCCGGGCTTAATCGCAGTATTGCCCGCGGCGTTAGAGAGCGCGATCATCCAGGGATCGAGGCCAAGCCCGATGCGCACGACCAGCTGAGCGTGAGAAAGCCGCGCCACATCCGAAGGCCTCGTCTCGATGGTGTGGTAATCCTGGTTGGACTTGGCGATGGTGTACACGTCCACGGCGTCGCCGCCGACTTCCTTGGCGATAGCCGCCAGTTCGGGAATGGCGGCCACAACCGAAGTCTTGGCCTGAGCCGCGCGCACGTTGAACGAGAGCGCCAGCACAGCGGCGCCCGAAGCCAGGCCGCGCAAAACCGCGCGGCGGGTGATGAAGAGTTGCATCTTTGTCCTTTGGGAAGTTCAGTGCTCAGCCTTCCGTTCTCATAGGGGCGCGGCCCAAGTACTTGCAGCGACGCCCTGTCCTGTGGAACGGAAGACTGAGCATTGGAAACGAAAAACTATTCGAGGTTGTGGGTGTGCGGGCCGATGCCGAACACGAACTGCAAGAAGGCCGCGTTGAAGCTGCCCTTGCCGGGCGCGTCGCCGCGCGTGAGGTGCAGGCGGGTGTAGAACTGCTCGGTGAACTGGTGCGTAAAAATCAGCGACAGATCCTTCTCGCGCTGGCCGTGCGAGCTGAGCTGAGGGAAGCCCGAATTCTCATACAGGAGCCCCACGTCGTTGAAGGTGTTATAGCGGAGGTTGGCCAGGCCGTAGTAGCCGTTGGCGCGCCTGAAGTTCGTGGTCAGCCCGCCGCTCGGGCTGGAGCCGAAGTATTCGGTGCGCAGCAGCAGGCGCTTGTTGACACCCATGAAGCGCCGAAAGCTCAGGTCAACGCCGCTCAAGGTGTTGCGCCCTATACCCAGCGAGGTGCCCAGATCATTGTTCACTTGAGCCCGCCCTTGAGCGTAGCTAAGCCCCGCTTCGAGCTCCTGCTTCTCGCCCAGCGCCACTCCGCTCCACAGCCGAGCCGAAGTGAAGCGGTCGTAGAACGAAGCGCCTGGCCCCTGCGGAGAGTCCACACCAAAGGGGCTCGAAGACACCTGGCCCGCGCCCTCGCCATTGAAGATGCCCACATCCAAATTGGTGTAGAGCTTTCCCGTGGGCAAGAGAAAGCGGAACAGAGCGCCGTCGCCGATGATGTTCTCGGTGCCCAGGAGGTTGCGGCGCGGCAGGAGCTGGCGGGCATACAGCCAGGAGTGAGGATGCTGCTCTCCGCTGCGCCCGAAAGGCACGAACTTGCGGCCCAGAATCACGCTCAGGTTCTTCTTGATGCCTACGAAGTTGATGTAGCCTTCCTCGACTTGGAACGGCTCGTTGTTGGTCGGAGAGCCCACGATGAAGGCATTCACGTTGACATTGGGATACACGCTGCCCTGAATGCCGATCTCGCCCTCGGTGAAGCGCAGAGTGCCGCGCCCCACCTGTCGCTTATCGGAAGATAAAGCCCCGTTCACGTTGCCAATGAACGAAATGTCGGGCAGCAAAAGGTAATTGCGATTGCCCGAGCTGTTGGCATCACCCGTCGAGACAGGAGCCGTGCCGCCCGAGTCAGAGCCACCCGAACTCGGCGCTCCCGCTGAGGGCTCGCCGCTCACAACATCAGGAATCGTATCGTCCAAGCCCGGCGGAGTTGCTCCGTTGGGCGAGCCGCTCGGTGTGCGCGGCTCAGTTGAACCGGCAGCCGAAGAACCAGCCCCACGTTGGCGCTTAAGATCCTCGACATCGCGCAGCAGCTTTTCCCACACCGCGCGCGGCACCGTAATGTTGTCGCCAGCGCCAGACGCCGTGGAAGAAGTGGAAGTACTTGGGGTGTCAGGAGCAGCATTGGCCGTCGCCGGAGCCGTGTTGGAAGCAGAAGACGGCGCGCCAGCAGCAGGCGAAGCTGGTGTGGAACGGGTTGGGGAATTAGGAGCTGAAGGCGCGGGAGCAGCGGGCAACTCGTCGGGGATGGGTTCATCCTCGACGTTCTGGGCGCGCGCCAGAGTCGGCAGTGAGAGCAGAGCCGGCAGCGCCAGAGCCAGGCTCAGCCGCACGCCAGCCGAGCGCGGGTTCGACCCGCGCGGCTTCTTATGAAGTTGTGGGGGGTTCATGTACCTCGTTGATGTCGAGCGCCGGGGGCCGCGCAGACGCGCCGCCCCAAACAGGCGCAAGCGGAAGCTCCGAGCGCGCGAAAACACCACGCGCCAGAGAAATCAGACCGCGAACATCAACCGAGACGGCGGCCCGCGCGAGCAGGCGCGGCGCGCACGAGCGGCCACAGGCAATCGCACACGAGCAACTCGCACCAACCTCTTGCTACTCAGCACGAGCACAAGCGCCGCGCCGAGCAAGGCTACGCTGCACGCCACCCACTGGCACGCCAGGCAGTCAACGGCCTCAGCCACACGAGCCGCTCCACTCTGAGCACCCGCAGCCGAGCCAGCAGCCGCAACTCGGGTGTAAGTACTTAGCGCCGAGGGAAGATCAAGATCCAGCGGCGAGTGCGTGTGCAGAGCTTCCGAGAACAAGGCCAGCCACAGGTAAGGCAGCACGCCCCACAGCCACCAACGCGACCGCCGACCCAGCGCGCCACACGACGATTTCTCGTCACGGGCACGGCGGATGTTCGGGCGAGCACGGCGCAAGGTCGGCATCTGAGGCAACTCGGCAACAAAGCAGCAAGTACTTGAGCTTCTACTTGAGAACCCAGTATCGCTTGATCGGCCCAACCCGCGTCAAGGGCTGGGCGGAATTTTTTTTTGGGCGCTTCAAAGCTCGCCCGCTCAGAGCGTCTGTTCAGAGCGTCTGCGAGCGGGCCTGGCGAATTTACGGGACGCGCTTGAGGCTGCTCCAGTTGCCCAGCGCGTAGACCAACCCACCCAGAGCCAAGAGGAGGACATCAATGGGAACGGGAACTTCGCTTTCGATGCGCGTGATGTTGGGCGGCGGCACCAGGCGCTTCTGATCGGTCGAGGGCGAGAAGAACACGTCATCGAAGCCGGGCCGAGGCGAGGAGAAGTCCTCGAAGGCCGTCATCCATAAGTGTGGCGGCAGCTGAGCGCGCGTCATCTTGAGCTGCGTGGCCAGAGCGCCCAGCCTGGCTTCGCTCAAGGCGCCCGCCCACGAAGCATGGCCGGGCCAGAGGCGTGAGATGAGAGCCGAAGCGGTTGAAGCGCTTCGAGCCCGTCCCATGCTGCCCTGAGCACGCTGAGCCGAGAGGAAGAAGACGCACAGCGAGCGGGTGCTGAAGCGGTTCTGGTTGCGCTGGCTGGAGGGCTCGCGGTAGGGGAAGAAGGGCTGCTCGCAGGCGAAGCTCATGCGCACGGGCGAAGAGGAGTACACAGATCCGCTTCCCGGCGAGCCAGCTGCGGAGCCCTGGCCTGCGCTTGGTGTGGGCCGCGCGATCTTGAAGGCCGTGATCTTCCAGCCTTGCGCGATGTAGGGCCGGAGCCAGGCATTGAGCGAGCGGCTCGAAGGGTAGCCGTGCGCGTGGAGCCAGCGGTTCAGCGCGCGGCTGTCGCTGGCGGCCAGGATCACGGCATCGTAGCCCGCGACGCGCTGCTTGCCTAGCACCTGGATCTCGTCCCTGTCCGTCGTGGTCGAGAGCTGGCCCGCAGCCGCGTTGAAGGTGTTGCTCATGCGTCGCCACGACAAAGCACTGAGCACAGGGCCAAGCATCAGGAAGGGCTTCAGGGTGCGATGCACTTCGACTCGCTCTTCGGGCAGCGTCCACGAGGCCAGGCGCGTGAATGCGCGCTCATCGACCGCGCTCAGCGTGGGCACGTTGGGCGTGGGAACCAGGAAGCCCACGCTCTGGCCGCGCGAGTCGAAGGTGGCGCGGCGGATGAAGTGCTCGGTGTGGCGCGCCTGATCCCACACGATGGCCGCCGTTTCGTCCACAACGGCGGTCGAGTCTGTTGTCACGGAGAGCGTGGCACACGCGCGTGATGGCGCCTCCGGCCACAGCAACGCGGCCAGCACAACACAAGTACTTGCAGCGCGCGCGAGTTGAATCATCTTGCTCCGAGAAGGCCTTACGAAAACCAAGCGGCGCCCCAAGTACTTGAGGCGCCGCTTGTGGTGCTGAGCAGTTAGAACTCGCGATCGGAGAAGACCAGGACGGCGATGGTGAGCAGGATGGCCGAGTAGATGAGGCCGGAGTCCCAGGCCTTCCAGACGGTGTTGAAGGCGATGGGCGTGTCGGCGGCGAGCTGGGTGTGCACGTCGAAGCGGTCCAGCCTGGGCAGGGCGTAATAGACCACGTTCACCATGCCCTGCATTCCGCGCGAGATGCTCGTGCTGGCGTCTCCGCCCTCGGCACGCCCGCCCAGGTTCTGCCAGTACGAGCTCATCTGGCCGCCGAAGTAGGCCAGGAAGCAGAACACAATCGCCGTGATGCTCGAAACAAACAGCGACAGCGTCAGGGCCATCGAAGCCACCACGACCAGCTGCCCGTAGTGCAAGATCAGCGCGTTGGCCAGGTTGCCCAGAGTCCAGCCCAGGGGCATCCTCGAAGCCACCGCGCTGCCTGCCCAGGCGTCGGTGTAGCGCGAAGTCACGAAGAGCATATAGGCCAGCAGGAAGGCCGCGCTCATCACGAACAAAGCCAGGGCCAGGGAAGCGCACAGGCCCAGAAACTTGCCCAGCACGAACTCGGTGCGGTTGACGGGCTTGGATAGAATCGTGAAGATCGTGCGGCGCTCGATGTCGGGCGGAACCAGAGAGACGCCCAAAAAAATCGCGATGAGCAGCGTGATCGTCGAGATGAACAGCGTACCGATGTCTTGCAGGAACTGCTCTTCGCTGCCCGGCTGCAACCCGGTGAACGAGCCCGAGAACAGGAGCAGCAGAACGGAGAAGCCCGTCAGCACCACGATCCAGCGCCGCCGCAGCGCTTCCTGAACCGTGGTCACGGCGATGACGCCCGTTGCGGGAGTCGTGAGCCAGGTCAAGGCGGCCAGAAGGCCAAAGCCGAGCATATCGCCGGCGGTGCGCGAATCCAGGGCGGGGCTGGTTCCCTTGGGCGAGTGCCAGCCCTTGGTGTAGTAATAGGCCGCGGCCAGAGCGATCAGCACGAGCACGATGGCCTGCCCGATACGCCAACGCGCCGGGACTTTCATCGTCTCGCTAACAGCGGCACGCGGCGCTCGCGGTGGCGCGCTCGCGGGAAGCGGGGCGCCTAAAGTGGGAGAAGCATTCATACTCTCAGTGTAGCCCGCGCCCACCTTTTTCTCACTCAACACGCACGATTCCCCAGCAAACCAGGTGCAAGTACTTGTAAGCGTGCCACCTTGAGAACAAGCCACGCACCCACGTTGCCCCAAGCGCGAGGCTTGCACGCCCAAGTTCCGCCTCAAGCCTCTTGCTTTAGCCACGAAAAAGCGCGGCAAGTACTTGAGGCTCAAGTACTTGTCGCACTTTTGTTCCGCCTGACGCTTGGCTTACGCCGCGCCGGTGCTTTTGGCATCGGCTGGCCGCTGCTCGGAGGGGAAGTCGGGGTGCTGCTCGGTCTGGGGCTCCTTCTGATCCTCGAACCACTCGGTGTGGAACGAGCCTTCCTTGTCCACGCGCTCGTAAGTGTGCGCGCCGAAGTAATCGCGCTGCGCCTGCAGCAAGTTCTGGGGCAGCTGAGCCGAGCGATACTGGTCGAAGTAGCCCAGCGAAGCTGTCATCGCGGGCATGGCCACGCCCGTGCGCACGCCCTCGGCAATCGCCGTGCGCCAGCCCTCGTTGCAGCGCGTCAAGATCTCGGTGAAGAACGGGTCCAGCATCAAGTTCGCCAGCTTGGAGTCGCGCCCGTAAGCCTCCGTGATGCGATCCAGGAACTTCGCGCGGATGATGCAGCCGCCGCGCCAGATCGCCGCGATCTCGCCCAGGCTCAGGTGCCACTCGTGCTCGTCCGAAGCGCGCCTCATCAAGTCCAGCCCCTGCGCGTAAGACACGATCTTCGAGGCATACAGCGCGTTGTGAACCGAGTCGATGAAGGCCTGCCTGTCGCCGCTAAACGGTTGCGCGGGAGGCGCGGGCAAAATCTTTGAGGCGTTGACGCGCTCTGTCTTGAGCGAGGACACGATGCGCGCTTCCACAGCGGCATTGATGGTCGAGACCACGACGCCCATGTCGTTGGCGCTCATCAAAGTCCACTTGCCCGTGCCCTTCTGCCCTGCCTTGTCCAGAATCACATCGATCAGGGCCTTGCCCGTCTCAGGATCCTGGCGGCTGAAGATGTCGGCTGTGATCTCGATCAGGAAGGAGTTCAGCTCGCCCTCGTTCCACTTGACGAACACATCGTGCAGCGCCTTATCGTCGAGCCCCAGCACGTTCTTGAGCAGAGCGTAGGCCTCGCAGATGAGCTGCATATCGCCATACTCGATGCCGTTGTGCACCATCTTGACGTAATGTCCAGCACCGTTTGGCCCGATATAAGTGACGCACGCGGCCATGCGCCCATCTTTGGAAAGGGTGTCCACGACGTGAGCCGAGATCTTGGTGAAGATGGGCTCAATGATGGCGTAGCTGGCCGGAGCGCCGCCGGGCATGATCGAAGGGCCGTGCAGGGCGCCTTCCTCGCCGCCCGAGACTCCGGTGCCGATGAAGAGCAGGCCCTTGTCGGCGAGTTCTTTTTCGCGCCTTATGGTGTCAGTGAAGAGCGAGTTGCCGCCGTCGATGATAACATCGCCCTTTTGCAGCAGCGGCTCCAGTTGGGTGATGACGGCATCAACTGGAACGCCGGCCTTGACCATGATCATCACCTTGCGCGGCGTGGAGAGGGACTCGACGAACTCGTGCAGGTCGGTGCAGGGGAGGATGTTCTTGCCCTTGGCTCGCCCCTCGGCGAAGCGCTGGGTGACGGCTGTGGTGCGGTTGAAGACCGAGACCTTGAAGCCCTTGGATTCCATGTTGAGGACCAGGTTCTCGCCCATGACGGCCAGCCCGATCAGCCCGATGTCGCTCTTGGCGTCGCTCGTTGACATGATGTTGTTCCCGTTTCTAAAAGTGCCCGCAGCTCCAGACGCCGCGCCGTGATCCCGCTGCCCGAACCCGCAACCGCGCGGCCTCTAAAACAATAGACGGCTCAGGGCACCTCCGCAAGTACTTAAAGCCGGGAGGAGTGCCTAAAGCGAAGTGGTTTTGGTCGGGACAGGGCTTGTCCCTGCCCTGCTCCTACGAACTTCGCCTACTCTCTTTTAGGCACTCCCAGCGGGCCACACCCTTTGGCTTCACCAGGAGAGGCAGTTAAAATGGCTTGAGCTGTTCCTCTATGCCCACTCCTCCTCCACATCCTGCTCTGAACCCGCCTCCTCCACCCGAGCCCGCTTCTTCGAATGAGGAACCTACCTCAGCCGAGCCTGAATGGATTGATGTCTCGCCCGACACGCCGCGCCCGACCGCGCCTGAGATCTCGGCTGCGTCGCCTGGGGAGCCGCAGGAAGCCGCGTCGCAGGCGCGCTGGCACACGCGCTGGAACTGGTTTCTGATGGTGCTGGCTTTCGTCGCAGCAATTTTGGCGACGCGCTGGGTCACATGGCGCCAGGCCGTGATGTATCAGCCTCCGCTCGAAGTTAGCGCGCTGTCGACACCCTCCGCGCCTACGCCCGGCGAGCGAGCGCTGGCCGGAGCCCCCAGGACTTCTGCCAACGCGTCCGCTTCGGCTCCAACGCCGCGCCCGACGGTTGCGCCCAGGAAGATTCTGGTGCACGTCATAGGCCTGGTGAAGAAGCCCGGCGTGTTCGAGATCCAGGACGGAGCTCGCCTCAAGGACGCGCTGCACCTGGCCGGAGGCGTCTTGCCCAACGCCGATCTCGAAGCCATCAACTTAGCCGAGCCCCTTGAAGATGGCCGCCAGTATCGCGTCACACAGCGCCAGCCCGCTTCAGCTTCCGACGCGCCTGAGCCCTCGCGAGCGCACGCTGAGCGAGCGCCCCAAGTACTTGCACGCGCCACACCGCGCCCCCAAGCCGAGCGCACCGGGGCCAGCCAACCCGGTCCACGACGCACGAGCGCCAAAGCGCCGCCCGCGCCCATCGACCTCAACCGAGCGGATCTCGCCCAGTTGGAGCAGCTTCCAGGCGTTGGGCCGGCCACGGCTCAGGGCATTCTGGATTACCGCAATGAAATCGGCGGCTTCAAGAGCGTGGACGATTTGGACGGCGTCAAGGGCATCGGCCCCAAGAAGCTGGACAAAATCCGGCCTTACGCTCTGGTGCGTTAATCAATTTTGAATGTTGAGTTCCGAATTCTCCCGCCCTCAAGTACTTGCAGATGCTCAAGCGCTCTCAGGCTCAGGCAACTGAAATTTAAGATTCAACATTCAAACTTTGCGTAGCCCGGTCGCGCACCACATCGGCGATGAGAGCGTCGTGGCCCAGGTAATCGCCCATCAAAAACGCGATGTGCGGGAATTGTTGGGACGCTGCTTCGAGCAGGCCGGGCAGATCGTCCGCGACGTGCGTGCCCGCGTGCAGGAAGTAGGGCACCGCGATGATCTTCCGCGCGCCCCCGGCCACGCACTCCGCGATGGCTTCGGGAATGGTGGGCTCGTTGAGCTCCATGAAGCCCACGTGAACGCAGTGGAACATCTCGCGCTCGCGGATGCGCCCGACCACGGCGAACATATCGCGGTTCGACTCAGGCCGAGGCGAGCCGTGCACCATCACCAACAGAGCGGTCTTCATCTTAAAACTCAAAATTCAAATTTGCTGACTGCGCGGGCAGCGCGGCGTCTCGAAGAGCGGGCACTGCGGGTTCGAGCGGCAGAACGTGGGCGCCGTGCTTAGCAAATCGCGCCAACGCGCAGGAGGAGCCGCGCGCTCAACGCAAGAGAGCAAGGCGTCTTCCAGAAAGCGGTGGTCGCGCATCGCCTCGGCCACAAGTACTTGCACATGGGGGTGCTTGAGGCGCGCGGGATCGAGCACCTTGGGCAGCTCAACCTTGACAAAGTAGCCCGCGACCAGGAAGTAAGGCACGATGATGATGCGCGTGGCTCCGAGCCCAACGCACTCATCGAAGGCGGCTCCAAAGCGAGGCTCGGAGAAGTTGAGGAAGCCCACGCGCACCAGAGGAGCATCGCCGCGCGCCTCCATCTGGCGCGCGAGGGATTGGAGAGTTTCTCCCGCGCCGCACAAAGTCGAGCCATGCGAGAAGAGGATAATGGCGTCCATGAAGTAGTTGTAGCAGGAACCGAGGGTGGGTTCGCCTCAAGTACTTGAGGCAGACATTAGCCTGCGACATCTTTAACCCAAGTTGCCCCGTTGCAGGCCCAGGTGCTTGAGCGCCTGGAACGGCAAGAGTGGCAACATGGGCGCACGGCTATGCACCTTTATAAAGTTGCGGCTGGCTCGCTTCTTCACGCCAGCTTTCGCCGCGAGCCTTGCCATAGCGTCCAGTTGCCCCTGAGAACTTCGAGGCCCAGGGCGGCTAAGCAGAGGAGGAAGGGGTACACGGGCTGCGAGTAGCGCGCTTCGCTGGAGTGCAGCGGCAGGTAGAACAAGCCCGTCCACAACACGGGCAGGGCGAGCCACAGGAAGAAGACATCGCGCCTGCGGATCGCCCTCACCAGGCCAGCCAGGGCCAGCAGCAGCACTACGGCGTTGAGGGCGTAAAAGAAGGCCTTGAAAAGCAGCCAGCGCTTCGAGCCGTGCGGCAGGATGCCGGGGCGCCAGGCCATGAGGTCGGAGCGCGTGCCCAGCCACAAGCGCGGCCAGCGCACGATCCAGCTGCCAAAGGCCTGCACGGGATGCGTGCGGTAGCGCTGCAGCGTCAGAGGGATGAAAAACTTGTCTTGCTGCAGGAACGGCACACGCCTCATGGTGCGCACCTCCTCGACACGCGCCCGCTCCTGGGGGCTTGAGAAGGCGTAGGCGGGGTAATGCACCACTCCGTTGTCGGCCCACGAGCCGTCGCGCTCCCAGGTACCGATCCACAGCAGGTGCCCCAAAAACCCCTTGCTGACAGGCGCCACCTCGCCCAGCAGCCTGTAGTTGCGCCAGGTCCACGGCGCGACCACCACAGCCAGCCCCACCAGGGCCAGAGCCATGTGCCTCCGGCGCACCCCTCGCTGCGCCATCTCGCCGCGCAACAGCCACACAGCGCCCAGCACGCTGGCCACGCCCATGGCCAGGACGATGTCGCGCGTCAGAGCGGCCAGCCCCCAGCACACGCCCGAGACGAACCACGCCGCTCGGCCAGGCCACAGCCACGGCAGGCACACCGCCAGCGCGATGCACAGGGTCACAAGTACTTCGGTGAGCTGCACGGCGCAGAAGAACGCCTCGAAGGGAGCCAGAGCCAGCAGAGCCAGAGCCAGGCGCGCCCTTTCGGGCCGCACCACCTCGACGCAGCGCGCCACCACAACGATCGTGAGCAGGCTCACCACGCACTGCACCGCCTGGATTCCGGCCAGTCTGCTGCCGAAGAGCATCATCGGCAGCGTGAGGAAGGCCGGGTAGCCCGGCCCTCGCGACACCGTGGGCACGTAGCTGGGCGGCCCCATCTCGGAAAGAGAGCCCGCCTGGATCAGCGAGTGCGCCGCAGCCATGTAAGCCTTGCCATCGTCGGTGATGAAGTTCGGGTCGCACGCCAGGCACACCAGAACCCGCCACGCCAACGCGATGCCCAGCGCCCAGAGCCAATCGCGGCGGCTCAGAACCCGTTTCGAAACTGGTGGCGCCGCAGCCGAGAACAGACGGGAGGCAGGCGCTAATGACGGAGAGGCCATGATGCAAAATCCAGCGTCGCACTCAGGAGCGGCGCCTGGGGCGCTGGATCTTGGGGCGGCAGCGCAGGGTCTGGCCGAAGGAGCGCAGGGCCGCCTTCCACAGCTTCCACTTGACAATGGACACGCTTCCCGTGCGGCGGCTCTCGTGCGGGATCGGCAGGTTGTAGATGCGCACGGGCGCCTTGGCCAAAGCGCCCGAGATAATGACGTTGGGCGCGAAGGTGTCGCCTGGAATCTGAGGCAGCATCTGGCGCAGCAAGTCGGAGCGTATCAGGCGGTAAGGCACGTTCACATCGCGGATGCCTCGCCCGAAGAGCAAGCGCACAGTGGCACGAGAAGTGGCGCTGATCAGGCTGCGCCCTATGTTCTGCTCGCGCCCCGAGCGCACCGCAAAGAGAGCGTCGTACCTGTCGCGCTTTTCCCACAGGCGGGGGAAGTGCTCGGGCTTCATCTCATCGTCGCTGTCGCACTGGAAGACCCAGGACGCCAACTCCACCCCAAGCCTGTAGCCCTCCAGAATGGTGGGGCCGTGGCCGCTGTTGCTCTTGGTCACGACCTGCACCCGCTCGTCGTCCTTGAACTCTTCCAGAGCGCGGGCCGTTCCGTCCTTCGAGCCATCGTTGAGCACAACGACGCGGAAGGCAATGTCGGCCTGTGACAGCATCTCGCTCCAGGAGCGCACCACACCGGCGATGCACTCCTCCTCATTGTAAACCGGCATTACCACGGCCAAGTCAAGTGTCATCGAGTTCTATCCGTTAATTTCCTCTGGCCGCGCTACCCTTGATCGCAGCCCACTTTCGACTTCCGCGAGCGACTTCCTAACGAGCGGCAATCGCGTAATCCTGCACGCTGCGCACGCCGACCACGCGCTGGTTCGCCTGATACTTCAAGGCCGTCAGCAGCGCGGCTGCGGTGTCCAGCGAGGTCAGGCACGGAACGCCGTGCTCAACTGAAGCGCGGCGGATGCGCAGGCCATCGTGATCCGAGCCGCGTTCGCGCTCGGGTGTGTTCAGCAAGAAGTCCACGCGCGGCTCGGTCAAGACCGTCATCAAATTGGGCTCGGCTTCCTCGCGGATCTTGTGCACCACTTCGCACTCGACGCCAGCCGCTGCAAGTACTTGAGCCGTGCCCGAAGTCGCGTAGATCTTGAAGCCAAGCTCCGCGAACCCCTTCACAATCGGCGCGCCCTCTTCCTTGTCGTGGTTGGCCAGCGTGACCAGAATCGCGCCGTGCGACGCCGAGCCGTCGCTTTGCTTGTGGCCGGGCAACGGAATATCGTAGCCCGAAGCGACCATAGCTTTATACAGGGCGCGCGGAAATTCGTTGTCCACGCCCATGATCTCGCCGGTGGACTTCATCTCGGGGCCCAATCCCGTGTCAACCATGGTCAGCTTCTGGAACGAGAACACGGGAGCCTTCACAGCCACCTGATCCGGCAAGGGATACAAGCCCGACTTGTAGCCCAGCTCCTTCAAGCTCGCGCCCAGCATCACCTGCGTGGCCACCGTGACCATCGCGATGCCCGTGATCTTGGACAGATAAGGCACAGTCCGGCTCGCCCTGGGGTTGACCTCGATGATAAAGGCCTCATCGTTCTCGATGACATACTGGATGTTCATCAGGCCCTTGACCTCAAGAGCCTTGGCCATGCGAATGGCGTAGTCCTCGATCTGCGCGATAACCCTAGGGCTCAGAGTCTGCGGAGGATAGACCGCCATCGAGTCGCCCGAGTGCACACCCGCGCGCTCGATGTGCTCCATGATGCCGGGCAGCAAGCAGTCCACGCCATCCGAAATCACATCGACCTCGGCTTCCTTGCCCGTGATGTATTTGTCCACTAAAAGCGGACGATCCGGCGTCATCTCGGACGAGTTGCGCATATAAGAGCGCAGGTCGGGCTCGTTCCACACCACTTCCATGGCGCGCCCGCCGATCACGTAGCTCGGGCGGACCAGAACCGGATAGCCGATCTCATCGGCCACGACCACAGCCGCATCCAGGCTCGTCACCGCTCGGCCCGGAGGCTTGGGGATGCCGAGATGAGTGAGCAGCTTCTCGAAGCGGTCGCGGTCTTCGGCGAGGTCGATCGAGTCGTATTGCGTGCCCAAGATGCGAATCCCGGCCTGATCGAGCGGCTTGGCTAAGTTGATGGCAGTCTGGCCGCCGAACTGGACAACGACGCCCAGAGGCTGCTCGCGGTCGATGATGTTGAGCACATCTTCCAAGGCCAGAGGCTCGAAATAGAGGCGATCCGAAGTGTCGAAGTCGGTCGAGACGGTCTCGGGGTTGTTGTTGATGACGATGGCCTCGTAGCCCAGAGTGCGCACAGTTCGCGTGCAGTGAACCGAAGCGTAATCGAACTCGATGCCCTGCCCGATGCGGATCGGCCCGCTCCCGATGATGATGACCTTGCCCTGAGAAGTCCGTGAGTTGTTCGACATAATGATTCCGAGCCGCTCCGCGATGCAAACCGCAGCCATTTTACCAACTCGACCCGTTCCCTTCATTGAGCCCTGGCTGCGCACTGCAAGTACTTGAGCCTCTCAAAAGCTCAAAATTCGGCATACTGCCGCGCATGAGCCGATCCATTGTTACGGGCGCCGGAGACGCGGGCCAGACGAAACTAATTTTTGGCGCCAAGGTTTCCAAGGCCGATTTGCAAGTCGAGGCCTACGGCACCTTAGATGAGCTGAACTCGTTCCTGGGTCTGGCGCGCGCCCAGTGCGAAGCGCCGGACGTGAAGCAAGTCTTGGAGCATCTGCAGCGCGACACCTTTATCGTGGGCGCTGAGCTGGCTACTCCGGTTGAGGAGTTGGACAAGCTCAAGCAGCGCGTCGATGAGCCGATGGTTCAAGTGTTGGACGAGCACGTGGCGCGCATCGAGCAGACGCCTGGCCTCCTGGACGACTGGGCCTTGCCCGGCGCGACCCTGGCCGGAGCCGCTATCGACGTGGCTCGCAGCGTGGCCCGCCGCGCCGAGCGCTGCGTGGTGAGGCTCAGCCACGAGGAGATGGTGCCCAACCCCAGCGTGCTCAAGTACTTGAACCGCGTCTCGGACTTGCTGTGGCTGCTGGGCCGCCAGTATGAAATCGAGCAGGGCGCGGATGGAGCGCTGCGCTAACGCTTCGCTGGAAGGACAGCCCGCAAGGGCAAAGCATCGAAGCCTTGTCCCTGGCCGAGCACGAGCATCGACTAACGCCGTCGCGCGATGCCAACCAGCGACGTACCGAACTGGAGCGGACGGCGCGTGATGATCTCGCCTTCAAGCTCTAAGTACTTGATGAGAGCAGCGTTGAGGAACGGCGGCACGGTAGGCAGGACGGCGCCTTCGGAGTGGCGCTTGGCGTTCTTGGGGCGGCGCGGGGCGAAGGGGAGCATGGCCTTGCGCCACAGCCAGGCCGCGGGAGGCATCGCGCTCATGGCGAAGGAGAGCTTCTCGACACGGAAGCCGCTCTTCCTCAGCAAAGCGCCCAGCGAGCGAAACTCATAGCGCCTAAAATGGTGCAGCGCCTCGTCATGCGCGCTCCAGAGGTGCTGGTAAGCCGGAACGCTGAACACGTAGCGGCCTCCAGGCTTGAGCACCCGGCGCACTTCCCCAAGAGCCGCGCGATCATCGCTCAGGTGCTCCAGCACATCCAGCATCGTCACCACGTCGAAAGCAGCATCGCTAAAGGGAAGGCCCAGCGCGTCGCAGCGGGCCAGGGTGATGTTCTGAGCGGCGTTGGTCTGGCGCGCGAACTTGAGGGCCAGATCCGAAAAATCCACCGAAGTGAGGCGAGCGCCCTGGCCTGCGGCTTCGCGCAGCATCGACAGGTTCGCTCCCGTGCCGCAGCCGATGTCGAGCAGAGACACGCTCGGGCGGCGCGCGCCGCAAGTACTTGTGGGCGCGCTTGAAATTGAAGCGAGCGACGGAGCCTGGCCGGGCAGAGCCTCACGCAGCAGGCGGCGCACGATGGCGCGCCTGCCGACGAACCACCAGTAGTGGTTTTCGAGCGCGTGCATCCGCTTGTATTCGCGCATCTCCATTTCAGTCGCGCCTCACGATGCGCGGGCCCCTTTGCCCTGGCCGCCCTTCCCCTCGCCACCACTTTCGTCGCCACGCTGAGAGGCGCCTTCGTCCTGGGCTCTGGGCTCCTCGGAGCGAGCACGCGGCACGCCCAGGCGCAACGGGCTGCGAGGACGAGGCGCCTCCTGTCCCGAAGTTCTACCCACAGGAGCCTGAGCCGACTGCAAAGGAACAGCCTGACGCTTCTGAGCGGTCTGAGCCGCAGCAGCCTGAGACGCTTGAGCTTGCAGGCGAGCCGCCTGAGCGCGCGCGTGCGTGGCCGCCAGCAGCTCGCGGGGATCGCGGGCGCGGGGATCGCGGGCGCGGGGATCGCGGGCGCGGGGCGGCTCCACGGGCAGGCTTCGCCGCGAGGCCGAAGCATAGGGAGCCGAAGGGGAAACAGGCGGGCGTGTGAGGGGGCGGTAGGTAGACGAGCGCTGCTTCTCGCGTTCCTCGCGCTCCTGGAGGACGCGCATCACGTCGCGCAGAAAAAAACGCCTCTGGCCGCCATCGGTGCGGTTGTGCGGCAACTCGCCCTGGTTGGCCAGGCGGCGCACCGTGGACGTGCACACCCTCAGCAGCACGCTGGCCTCGTGCAGCGTAATCAAAGGGTTCGACAGCCTCTCCAGCATCTGGGCGCGCGTCTCAGGCGGCTTCCTCTGCCTTACCCTGGCCTCGCCTGTGCTGTGCTCCACTTCTTCGCGCGCCACCGCACGCGCGAGAGAGCGAGGCGCAGCAACCGAAGGGCGAGCGGTGCGCGAGGAGGTTTTGGAACGAGGCGCGGCGGCTTTGGGCGGGTCTTTTTCCATCGCGTCTGGAGCAAGTACTTGCAGCAAGCTGGCCTTCAGCAAGCGACCTTCAACGCCCAATCCCGAAGCCGCTTCTACTCAAGCAGCATGGCGTCGCCAAAGGAAAAGAAACGGTAGTCTTGAGCGATGGCCTGAGCATAAACGGTGTGCACGCTCGCGAGTCCATCAAGCATAACATCCTCGCGGCGCGCCTTGTCCTCAATCCAGGCGGCCACCAGAGCCAGCAGAGTCGAGCGCGGCAGGTGGAAGTTTGTCATCAAAGCATCCACCACGCGAAACTCGTAGCCGGGCCGCACGAACAGCCGCGTCGAGCCCAGCCCGGCCCGCAGCTGCCCGCTTTGATCGCAAGCCGATTCCAGGGTGCGAGCCGAAGTCGTGCCCACCGCGATGACGCGCCCTCCGCGCCTCTTCTGCTCGTTGATGCGAGCGGCAACCGCGCTCGAAAGGAAGAATTCTTCCTGGTGCATCGTGTGCCCTTCCAGAGTCTCGCTTTGCACGGGCCGAAAGGTGCCAGGCCCCACTCCCAGCGTCACGGTCACCATTTCCACGCCGCGCTCGCTTAGCTCTTGCAGCAAATTGGGCGTGAAGTGCAACCCAGCCGTCGGCGCCGCGCACGAATCCAGAGCGCCCGCAGCTTCGGTTCCCGCCTGCTCAGCTCGGCTCGGCTGAGTTGAGCGTGCGTAAACAGTTTGATAATCCTCTTCGGGCGCGCGCGCGCGGATGTAAGGAGGCAGAGGCACCTGGCCGTAATCTCCAAGTACTTGACGCACATCCAGGCTCGCGCCCGCGCCGGGCTCGAAGCGCACCATCCAGTTCTCTCCCACACGTTTGAGCGGCGCGGCCCGCAGAGGAAGAGCATCAGGCGAGCCGGGCGGCAGAAAGAGCAGCTGGGTGTGGGGCTTGAGCCGAGCCGAGGGCCGCAGCAAGCACTCCCACACATTGAGTTCCACTTCGCGCAGCAAGAGAGCCTCGACGCGCCCGCCCGAATCGGCCTTGACGCCGCGCAGCCTGGCCCTCAGCACGCGCGAGTCGTTGACCACCAGCAAATCGCCGCGCCTGAGCAGCCGGGGCAAATCGCTCACCCGCAGATGCTCAATCGCCTCGTCGCCGCGCACCAAACCGGCGCAGCGGGCGTGCAGCAGACGAGCCGTGTCGCGAGGGCGGGCGGGCTCCTGCGCGATGAGGCGAGGCGGCAGGTCAAAATCCAGATCCGAGACGAGCATGAGGAGCAAAGTCAAGCAGAATTAAAGGAACGCAGCGTAGACCACGATTCCCGAGCCTTCATCGTTCAGCAAATACTTGGTGCTGATTTCCGTGCGCCGTTCGTCTTCCCCATACAAATACGCATCACGCCCCATTGAAAGCAGTCGAAACGCCATCTCAGCCTCCTCAAGTACTTGTACACATGAACACTCCTGCTTCTCCAGCTCTGAATCTTCTCGTGCTGCGCGCCGTGGATATGGAAGCCACGCGCGCCTTTTACGAAGCTCTTGGCTTGAGCTTCAGGCGCGAGAAGCACGGCAACGGCTCTGAGCATTTCTCGTGCGATGCGGGCGGCGTGCTGCTGGAGATTTATCCTCGCACGAGCGATGCAACAGCCGAACAAACCATGCTCGGGCTGAGCGTGACGTCGCTGGAAGAACTTCTGGCGCGCTTGAAGCCGCTGGGAGTTGAGCCTAAGTCGGGGCCGCGTGAGAGCGAGCGGGGCCGCTGGGCCAGCGTGCTCGATCCCGATGGGCGCACGGTGCGCTTGAGCGAGGAGCGCTGAGCTTACGACCGATTGAGCGGCAGGCAGAAAAACAGCACGCTGCAAGTACTTGCAGCGTGCTGAAGAGTTCAAGTAGGCGGACAAGATCAAGCCGGCGACCAAGCGTCCTCTGCGGGGGCGGGGTTCCCTTGTCCTGGCTGCGCTTAAGTGATTGCGACACGGGCGAGGGAGCCTCGCTCCTACCAGCCATCCGCAAAAACAGTCGCCCGCCTGCTTAACCCGCTCCGGTGCGGGCGGCGTTGAGCATCAGGATAGCCTGGCGTTGCAGGGCGTTGGCCTGCTCTCGCATTCTCTCCTGGCCTGTTTCGAGGTAGGTGGTGTAGGAGGTCATGGCCTGGCTCATCAAATCCGCCGAGAAGACGCGCGAGGCGTGCGTGTTCGAGACTTGAGAGCTGTAGGGGGGCTGCATCACGCGCAGGGCCTCGACGGCGTCGTCCATATCTTCTTTGTGACGCGACATCTGCAGCAGGGCCGTCTCGCGCGGCGAGGTTCCAGCCGCCACGCTGGAGGTGAGCTGAGCCGCCCGCTTGCCCAGGGTCGCCAGCCTCTGGTCGAAGCCATCGGAGAGGCGCCTGTAACGAGCCGAATCCACCGGAGCCGCGGCCTGGCCCGACAGGTGCCACACGCGAGCCCAGGCCACAAAAGCATCTTCATCGCGCCCGCCCGCGCTGAAGAGCGTGTTCGCGTACAAAGTCTGCAGCTCCACGTCATCGGGATACTGCGGGGCGATGCGATCCAGCATTTTCAGCGCGTCTCTGTAGTGCCCCTGGCGCACCAGGTAGTCCGCCATTAAACGCGCGGGGCCGGGATCATCAGGCGCCAGGGCCACGGCTTGATCCAGGTGAGCCTGGGCATCGGCGTCGGCCTCGTCGGCCTTATCGAAGCGCTCGGCCTGGCGGAACAGCAACGCCCGTCCCATCTGAGCCGTGGCCATCGCCTGCTGCAACTCGGACGAGTCGTAGCCCAGAGCCAGGGCCTTGCGCGCCGCGGTCAAAGCCTGGGGCCAGCTTGGTGTGGTGCCCAGTGTGAAGGACACGGCGGCCTTAGCCCACGAGGGCCCGTCCACGCCTTCGAGAGTCAGGACCGAGCGGTAGGCGCGCTGAGCCGCAACGGGATCCGTCTTGCCCAAAACATCGGCCATCAGCAACCACGCCTCAGTTCGCTTCGGCTCGAACGCAAGTACTTGCGACAGGTAATCCTGGGCGCTCGCGAAGTCCTTAGCATCATAAGCCGCGCGCGCCTGAGCCATATACGAAGAGGAGCGCTGCACCTTCTCGGCGTTCGTGACCGAGGGCAAAGCGTTCAGAGAGCGCGTCACCAGAGCCGAAGCTGTCAGGGCCGCGCTCGCGTTGGCCTGAGCCACCGTGCCCGCGTCCTCATCGAAGGCGATGGGCTCGCCCGTCTCGTGCAGGGCATCGACCACAGCCAGCGTGAAGAGCGCACCCTTGGCCGCGCTTCCATTCTGAGCCGTCTGAGGCGCCACGCCCAGCACAACCACGGCCCTGTAGTCAAGAGCCTGCCCCACACGCGAGGCCGCCTGATACAAGCTGGCCCAGCGCTTGTCCTGCGCAACCCCTGCCGACAACTCCGCCGAAGCCGCGCCCCCAGGCGGGGACGAAGTACTTGCTGCGCTCCGGTCATCCGCCTGGGCATCCGTGGCCGCACCAGTGGCGCTGCCATTGGCGGAAGCAGAGGCCAGCTGAGCCAGGCCCAGACGCGCCGCTTCGAGAACCCGAGGCGAGAGCGTGCGAGACTCCAGAGCGTGCATCAGAACCACGTTGCCGGGCGCCACGGCCAGAACATCCGCGAATCCAGCCCGCATCAGAGCGAGGCGCAGAGGCTGAGCCACCGCCTGAGCCCGCCCAGGCCCCAAGATCGAAGCGGCGCTTCCACTTCCGGTTCCAGAAGGTGAATCAATCGCGAAAGGCGAGTTGCGAGACACGCCCGAGCCCAACGCGCCGAAGCCTGTATCGCCTGTCACCACACCGCCCGTTGTGTTGCCATCGGCGCCGCTCGTGCCGACATCGCCTGCGGAAGCTCCGTTGTCACCGGGCACGCGTGTCTGGGGGCGCGTGGGCGGCAGGGGCAGAGGGTCAGGGCGAAAATCATCGTCGGTCAACCCCTTCTTCTTGCGAGGCGGCTTCTTGTCGCGCTGCTGAGCCAGAGCACGATACTCAATGGCACCCGGAACACTGTTCGCAGTGGGCCGAATCGCCGGCTCCTCTCGGGGCGAGCCCGGCGCCCGAGGCACGGCCCGCGTTTGAGGCACCGGCGTGATAGCCGCCCCGCCTCCGTTTCCGCTTTCGCTTCCTCTCGACCCGCTCGAAGCTCCAGCCTCTGGAGCAGGCGCAGCCAGAGCAGGCGAGCCAGGCGTATTGGGAACCGCCATCTGAGGCACAGGCCTAATTCTGTGCCTGCCCACGGTTCTTGCGCCGTGACCAGGCTGCGCCACCGCGGGCGCACCGGACATCGCAGGTGTCTGAGGCGCGATAAGAGGCGTGCTCAGATCATCGAAGGCCAAAATCAGCACGTTCACGGCCTGGACGCGCGGAGCCACCAGCCCGCTTGAGCCGGAAGCGCCCAGCGCCGAGCCAGCCGCAGGAATAGCAGCCGGACGCGAGGGCACTCCTCCCGCACGAGGACGCGGCGCTCGCGTGCCGTTCTGAGCCAGGGCGCGCGGCGAGGAGGAAGAAGGCCACAGCGCAACCGCCAGCGCAAGGCTCATCAGGCTCAAGGTCTGGCGTCGTGCGCCCGAGCCGGGCCGCGCAAAATGCGGGATCGAGCGCAGCAGGGGGCGCCTGCGCCGGACGAGGAAGCGGGTGTTGTCCATAAGGGAAAGTCACAGAGCTGGGCTTTGTCCCGCCCTGGCTCAGTAGAGGCGCAGGGTCTGGACTCCGAATAGTTGAAGGCGCACCGCAAGTACTTACAGCCCGATTCGCGGGCGCCACCCTTGTGGCATCGCTCCTGAACCAGCCACGCCCCATCGCTTTCGCTTGGTGGAGCGTGTCCCCATCAAGAGAAAACAGTGAGGCGTTTGGAATTAGCGATGCAGGTTCTGCAGGGCCAGAGCGAGACCGCTCTGGCAGGCGGCGATGCCGGCTTGGGCTTCGTCCACGTGTTCACCGCGCGCCTTCTGGTCGCGGTAGGCGGAGATGGCAGTCTGGAAGTCGTCTGCGGCACGCTGGTAGTCGCCCCTGGTGATGAAGGCCAGGGCACGCTGCTGGTAAGTCCAGCCCGTCTCGCCACCACTGCTGACCGTTCGGTTGAGGTTGCTGATCGCCTCATCGGTGTGCCCGTACCGCGCCGCACGCGCTGCGTCCTGCTCTGCTCGCTCACGAGCCGCCGAAGTCCGAGGTGAAGCGGCTTGGGGAGATCGAGGTCTTGTCAGCGTAATCGTATCGCCGCCCGAAGAAGTCGCGGGTCCAAGAGGCCCTCCGCCCGAGGAAGTCAAGTTGTTCTGCGACTGCCCTGGCGCAACAGAAACCGAGGGCGCAGCCGGAGCAGACAGCACGCGCATCGGTGGCAGGTTGTTGGGAATTTCAGGCTGCGCCACGCGCCCGGCCGGAGGAAACACAGGCTGAGGACGCGAAGCCGCTCGGCCCGGCCCGCTGTACCTGGACGCATTCTGGTTGGCGCTCGACGCGCCTCCGTTGGCCTGCGTACCAGGCCTCACAGCGCCCTGATTAGCAGGAGCGCCCGGAGCCCTGGGTTGGTTGCTCACGGGGTAGCCGTCGTTGGGGCCAGCGACTCCGGGAGGCACGCCTTGAGATGGAGAGCCTGGGCTCGGGCTACCGGCGACACCGCCGGGCGCAAGGCTTGAGGTCGATCCAGTGGAAGAGGAGCTTGCGCCGGGCAGAGGCGGCGTAACACCCGTGATAAGAGGAGCCGAGTTCAAGCCCGAAGGCAGCTCGGCGTCCTGGGGATAGCGAGAGAGAGCCGCGCCCCGCGCCCAGATCAAAAACAACAGGCTCAACCCGGCCGCGCCCGCCACGGGCGCTGCGCGCGAGAAAGCCGACGGACGTGCCAGCACACGCTTCCACCAGGGCTCGGCTTCCACATCCGTCACATCGAACTGCAGCGCGCTGATGCTGGGCGCGGCCTGCGATGTGGCGCCCACGCTCACAATCAGCGGCAGCGCCGAGTTGGGATAAGTGTCGGGCACGGGTGCCGCCGTGTTCAACGCGGTTCCACTGACAGGAATCGCAGCCGCAGAAGCCGCCTCCGCAGCGCCCAGACCAGCGGCAGTTGCAGCCAGAGCAGGAGAGGGAGGAAGAGCTGAGGCCCAGGCTTCCTCTAATTCGTGCTCATCGAAGCGGAACAAGGGCGCTTCACCGCGACGGCTGTTGAGCGTGGCCCGGATGCGCTCCAGGCTTTCCATTTCCAGGCGCGAGTTGGGAGCCAGGCGCAGCACACGCGCATAAGCCGCCGCCGCCTGCTCCAGATCGCCGCTGCGCTCCAGCAATAGGCCCAGCATCGAAAAGCCCTGCGGCGCGTCCGGGGCCAGAGCCACCGACTGGCGGCACGCCAGAATCGCCCCGCTGAGGTCGCCTCGCTCCCCCAACGCGAAGGCCTTGTCCAGAAGCTGGCGCGCCCGTCGCGCATCAGCTGGCAGCATCGAGGCCGAAGTACTTGCAGCCAGAACACTGCCCCCGCCCACTACGCCGTTAACCGGAATCGCATTAACAGGGGCGTTGGCAACAGCTGTAGGCTCCACAGCTGAAGCGGTGTCCGCAGCGGGCGCGGCCACAGCGCGGTCGAAGACAGTGCCTTCGCTCGCGGCGGCTTGAGTAGCGCCGGACGCCGCAAGGAGTTGAGGCGAGGCGGCGTCTCCGGCGCGCAGCGAAGCACCACAGGAGCGGCAGAAGCGCGAGTCGGGCACATTCGCCGCACCGCACGAGGTGCAGGTCAACACAGCGGCGCTTGAGGCGCCATCGAGAGCACCGTTGGCAAGGCCGTTGGAAACGCCGGGCACGTCCGAAGCGGACGCTTCCTTGTGCACAATGCCTGTTTCAGTTAATCCAGTGGACATAGCCAAACCGCCGTTGTCACTTCGTCTTTTCCAGCACACGCTTCTTGCGCAGCGTCAGCCGCCGCTTGAAGATCGGGCTCAGTTTACCCGCCGCGCTCCCCACACGAACCGCTTTCCTCTTGCGCGACTTGCTCTCCCTCGCTTTGAGGCCAGGCCCGCAGCTGCGTTTCGGAGTTGAGATGGGGTTGAACCGGATTGAAGTTGCTACAATCGAAAGGTGCAACTTCCGCCTCTCTCTTCAAGCCCTAATTCGAGACTAACTGAGCCCAAGGAAAGGTTCCAGATCGGCGCGCTTCGCATCGAGAGCTGGGTGTGCGGGCCGCTGGCGACCAACGCCTTCCTGCTCAGCGACAGCTCAGCGCTCCAGATGCTCCTGGTTGATCCCGCCATCGAGAGCCATGAAGCCTTCGCCCGCGCCCAGGAGCTACAAGCTCAAGGCCTTGGGCTGGGCGCCATCTGGAACACGCACGGCCACTTCGACCACGTCTACGACAACGCGCGCTGGAAAGCCGCGTTTCCCTCCCAACTCTGGCTCCATTCAGAAGACGCTTTTCTCCTGGACTTCCTGCGCGAGCAATCGCTGTGGTTCGGCCTCAGCGCTCCCGAAGAGGCCCAGCCCGATCGCGATTGGAAAGGCCTTAGCCGGACGGAGTTCGCGGGCCGTCAGGTGCAAGTACTTGCCACGCCCGGCCACTCGCCGGGCAGCGTCTCGTTTTACTTCTCAGGCGAGAAGATGTTGCTGTGCGGCGACGTGCTCTTCAAAGGCTCCGTGGGCCGCACCGATTTGCCAGGCAGCGACGCGGCGACGCTCAAGGCTTCGCTGCAAGTACTTGCGGCTTTGCCGCCCGAGACTCTGGTGCTGTGCGGGCACGGCCCTTCGACTACAATAGGCGACGAATTGCAGCACAATCCCTTTCTCCAAGAGCTTGGCCCGGCGCGCTGAAGCGTCGCGGAAGCGAAGCAGTTGCAACTGAACTTCAAGGAACACCATGACAATCGAACCTCTTTCTTACGGCGGCTGGCACAACTGCGTCAAGATGTCCAACGGCACGGTCGAGATCGTGGCCACGCTGGACGTGGGCCCACGCCTGATTCGCTTCGGCTTTGTCGATGGCCCCAACGTCTTCAAGGAGTTTGAGGACATGATGGGGCGCACAGGAGACGACAAGTGGAACATCTACGGCGGCCACCGCCTATGGCACGCGCCCGAAGAGATGCCGCGCACTTACGTGGTGGACAACTCGCCTGTTGCGCACGAGGATCACGGCGACTTCCTGCGCCTGCGCCCGCCTCTGGAATCGACCACGGGCTTGCAGAAAGAATACGATGTGTATCTGCTCGAAGGCGCGCGCGCCCGCATCGTGCACCGCACCATCAACCACAACGTGTGGGGCGTTGAGTTCGCGATGTGGGCCTTGTCGGTGATGGACGCGGGAGGCGCCTGCTTCTTCCCTCTGCCCGAGCGCGGAGGCCACCCCGAGAACCTGGAACCCGCCTCAACGCTCACGCTGTGGAAGTTCTCGGATCTCAGCGACCCGCGCTGGCAGTTCATGCCCAAATACATCGGCCTCAAGCAAGACGCGAGCAAGTCGAGCCCGCAGAAAATCGGCGCCTGGGTGCCTGATGGCTGGGCGGCCTACGCCAACAAGAACCAGCTCTTCGTCAAGTACTTCGAGGCGCACGAAGACGAGCTGTATCCCGACATGAACTGCAACTTCGAGACATTCACCAACGAGTCGATGCTCGAAGTCGAAACGCTTGGCCCACTGCTGGTTCTGGAGCCAAATGAATCCGTCGAGCACGTCGAGGAATGGGCCTTGTTCGACAACGTGGCGATGCCCCAAACCCAGGACGACATCGACCAGAACGTGCTGCCTTTGGTGCAAAGCGCGATGGAGTAGGTGCTGCAAGTACTTGCGTGGGCTTCAGATGTCATGTTGAGCTACTTCGAGCGCTACCAGGGAGGTGAGCACGAGCGCGTCTGGGATGAGTTAGTGCAGCGTGGCGCGGAGGTGTTCGAGGAACCGCTGCATTTGGATGCGTGGGCCGTGGCCCAGGAGACGATGAGGCGCGTTCGTCACAACATCGAGCTGCTCGTGCCTCGCCTGGAGCAGCTCGGCTACAGGTTCGGCTCGCTTCCAGACTTCCCCGGCTACTCGCAAAATACCCCAATTTTTACGCCACCCCTGACGACGGCGAGCGCTATCGTTGACGAATGGGAAGCGCTGGTCGGCACGATTCCACTTTCTCTGCGCGCCTGGTTCGAGATCGTGGGGCAGGTTTGCCTCAACGGTTTCCACCTCGACTGGCCGGGCACAGCCACACTCGATCCCCTTTGGGTGGATGGCTTAAACCTGGACTACGTGCGCCCACAGTCGTTGCCAAAACCTACGCCCTGGCCATGTTGTCCTCAGCTTAAACCTGGACTACGTGCGCCCACAGTGGAGCAACCGACGCGACCGGCGCGTAGATGTAGATCAAGAGGAGCCGGGCGAGGAAGAAACTGCTGGGTTCATGGTCTACCTGTCACCAGACTTTCTGCACAAAGACGGCACCAGCGGCGGTGCCCCGTACGGAATCGAGCTCCCCTGCCGGGCCGCCGATGCGCCGTGGCTCAACGAGTGGAACGAGACGAGCTTTGTCGGCTATCTGAGAATCTGCTCGCGGTGCGGCGGATTTCCAGGTCTGGCTGGAGGCTCGAATACCATTTCTCTCAGGCCCGTGCTCAGTCCAAACAGGGCGAGGTTCGTGCGCCTCTCTGAAGTCGCCATGCCTCGGGAGCACTTCGAGTACTTGACTCAGAACCTCCTGTCGTTCTAACCCCGCCGCGCCATGATTCGCCTCGTCCTCGCCGCTCTGCTCACCACAAGTACTTGCAGCGCCTTGGCTCACGGCATCGCGCCCGTGCCCTCAACATTCAAGCTCACGGCGGTTGCGCCCGGCGTGCTGGGTGCTTTCCCGGTGCGCTCGGTTCAGCTCAGGGCGGCGCGCGCCGAATACGAGTGCTTCCAAATCGTAGTGCGCGCCGATGGGCGCGGCATCAAGAGCCTCAAGCTCAAGGCGACCAACTTGGCCACGCATCTTGGCCGCTTCATCGGGCGCGAGAACGTGCAAATCTTTCGCGAGAACTTCGTTTATGTGCCCAGGCCATCGGGCAATGCGGAGCTCAAGCCTCTGTGGTGGAGCGACGCCCTGATCCCGCTCAATGGCGCGGCCTCAAGTACTTGCCAGGCGGGTCGCGCCATCGCGTTTTGGGTCGCGGTTCGCACGCCCCAGGACGCTGAGCCGGGCCAGTATTACGGAGCCATCGACTTCAGCATTGATGGCGAGCCGCGCACCTTGGCCATCGCGCTGCAAGCCGAGAGCGTGGCGCTGCCTGCTGCCACGATGCGGAGCACGGTGGCCGTTTACTACGACGTGCTGCGCGATTGGTATAAGAAGTCAGGCCGCCTGTTCTCCGAAGCTGAGTGGGATGAGCAGAAGCGCCGTTACTACGAGTTCCTGCTCGATTACCGCATCAACGCTTACGACCTGCCCGTGGCCTGGGACGATCCTCAGGCGCAGAAATATCTGCGCGATCCACGCGTCACCTCGGTTCGACTGCCTCCGCTCGGCTCGCCTGAGATGCCTCTGGCGCTCAAGGCTCTGGATCAAAGCGGAGCTAAAGCCAAGGCCTTCTACTACCGCATCGACGAGCCCACGCCAGACGCTTATCCTCAAGTACTTGAGGACAAGCGCAAGCTGCACGCACTTGATCCCGAGCTCAAGCAGCTGGTTACGATCCATCCTAACACGGCGCTCAAGGATGCCGTGGACATCTGGTGCCCCAACATCGGCGACGCCACGGGCGTGGGCTGGCTTGACTTCGAGCGCCTCCAATCCGAGCGCAAAAAGGGCCGCCAAACGTGGTGGTACACGATGGTCGAGCCCAAATTCCCGTATCCGACGTGGCTGGTGGACGACGATGCGCTCGCGGTTCGCTCTTACGGCTGGCTGATGGCGCGTTGGGGCATCAACGGCTTCGTCTACTCGATGGCGCACGGCTGGGGGCCTGATCCGCTGAACAACCTGCAATCCTTCGCGGATACCTCGGGCGATGGCACGCTGCTCTATCCAGGCGAGTTAGTTGGCTTGAAAGGGCCAATCCCCTCGATTCGCCTGATGCTTCTGCGCGACGCGATCGAGGATTACGAGCTGCTGCGCGCAACTCCCGAGGTCGAGCGAGGCGTATTGATCGACTCGACCTTGAACACTCTTCCTCAGCAGACCCTTCAGCGCGCCGTTTTACCGCTCCGGTTTGAGCCTTCCAAGCTCCTGGACGAGTCGCGCTTGTTTCTCTTCAACACGATGCAGAAGCGCCCGGCCTCGCTTGGCTTCCGTGCCACAGCGGGCCCTCTTCGGAATCGCGAGAGGCGTCAAGTACTTGTGGCTCGCGCGCCTGGCGTGGACGGCGTTTTGGATGAGAAGACCTGGAGCGAGAATAGGGCAAAGGCTGCAATCGAGACTGACTCTCCTCTTAGCAGCTTTGGGCGCGTTGACGCCGATTCGTTGTCCTGGCCCGCGACATCGCTCTACCTCAGCCGCGACTCCAAGTACTTATACGCCGCTTTGCGCGCCCGCAGCGGCCCCCAAGTTCGGGAAGACAACTGGTTCGCCCTTGAAATTGCGCCCGAAGCTGCTCGCGAGAAGTGGCGCTTTGTCGTCACTGCCAAAGGCGCTCTGGCCATCGAACGCGACACGCGCGAAGGCCGCTTCCGCGTCGAGAACGTGGATTTCAAGGGCGCGCTGAAGAAGTTCAACGGCTACACCGATGTGGAGATGGCGATCCCGATTTCGCTCTTTCCCGACCAATCATGGCATCTCAATGCCCTGCGCCGTGTGCTGCATTCGAGCGGAGCCAAAGTCACTTTGCGCGCCTTCGATGACGCGGACGATGCGCGCGCCACACCGCTTTTTCGTGTCAAGTAGGGCCGCTCAAGTACTTGAGGTGCTAAAATCCCAGGCGTCGTCACTGCAAGAATTGTGGAGCCGCTTAATGAGTTTTGATCTTCAACACTTACAAGAAACTGATCCCGAAATCGCCCAGGTGGTGCGCGATGAGCTGAGCCGCCAGCAAGATGGGCTCGAAATGATTGCGTCTGAGAACTTCACCTCGCGCGCCGTGCTCGAAGCTACGGGCAGCGTCTTGACCAACAAATACGCCGAGGGCTATCCCGGCAAGCGCTACTACGGAGGCTGCGAGGTCGTCGATGTGGCCGAGAACCTGGCTATCTCGCGAGCCAAGGAGCTGTTTGGAGCCGAGCACGCTAACGTGCAGCCTCACTCGGGTAGCCAGGCCAACGCGGGCGTCTACTTAGCCGCCATCAACGCCGGAGACACGATTCTGGGGATGAACCTGGCCGCTGGCGGGCACCTGACGCATGGCCACAAGATGAGCTTCAGCGGCAAAATTTACAACGCCGTCGCGTATGGCCTCAACCGCGAGACCGAGCGCGTCGACTACGACGAGGTGTTGGCATTGGCCTGCGAGCATAAGCCCAAGATTTTGGTCGCTGGCTTCTCGGCTTACCCTCGCGTGATGGACTGGGCTCGCTTTAAGAGCATCGCCGATGAAGTCGGGGCCCTGCTCATGGTTGATATGGCGCACGTGGCGGGCCTGGTGGCGGCTGGCGAGTATCCCAGCCCGGTTCCGCACGCGGATTTTGTGACCACGACCACGCACAAAACCTTGCGCGGGCCTCGCGCGGGCCTGATTCTGTGCAAGCGAGAGTGGGCCGAGCGCATTGACAAGGCCATCATGCCCGGCATCCAGGGCGGGCCTCTGATGCACGTCATCGCGGCCAAGGCCGTGTGCTTCAAGGAAGCGCTGCGCCCCGAGTTCAAGCAGTATCAAAAGCAGATCCGGCTAAACGCGCACGCTTTAGCGGAAGGCTTAGTGGCTGGCGGCTTGAGGCTGGTCACGGGAGGCACCGACAACCACCTGATGCTCGTCGATATGACACCCGCCGAGATCACGGGCAAGGACGCGGAGAACCTGCTGGGCGAAGTTCACATCACCTGCAACAAGAACCAGATCCCCTTCGACACCCGCTCGCCCTTCGTGACTTCAGGCATCCGCCTGGGCACCCCGGCCCTGACAACGCGCGGCATGGGCGAGGCCGAGATGAGCGAGGTCGCCGACATCATCGTGAGCACAATCAAGGGCCGCGACGATGAAGCCGTGAAGCAAAAGTCGCGAGCACGTGTCAAGGCGCTGTGCGAGAAGTTCCCGCTCTACGCGTGAAACTTGAGTTGAGAACGCCGCTGCAAGTACTTGCAGCGGCGCTTTTGCTTTGGGGCAACGGCGCGTCAGGTCAAGGCCTGCTTCAGGGACGCGTAGAATTCCTCGGCTCCCATCTGAGGCGGCAGGCCCGAGACGCCGCCGTCGCCCAGCTCAATCACGATCCACGCGCCGCTTTCGAGTTGCGCCACGTCCATCGAGTAAAAATTGCTTGGTATGAACTCGGCAGCGCCATAAGCGACGTTGTTATAATCTTCGGATTCATCCAGAGGTGGAGCTTCAATGTCACCTGTAACGAGAGACGAAGTGTGAGGGGCGCACGCGATGAAGCGGTGGCCAAGCCGGAACAAGCGCCACTCATTGACAAGCGGAGCCGCGCCTGAAGTCCCGGTTCCAAGAACGCGCAGAGACACGAACTCGCGCAGCACCAGGCCTCCGACCAAACTCTCGCCCTGGCGCGCGAGGAAATTCGAGGTCACGCGCTCAATTTGCTCGGTATCGCTGGCGTCGGGGATGAAGCAGGAAGTGCTCCATTCATGCTTGCGCGACTTCACGTAGTCCTTCACGATCAGGGCAGCTGAGCCAAAGCTCGCGGCGGCTTCCAGGACGTGAGCCGAGTCGAAGCACTCGGGAATCGGCAGCCAGGTCGAGCGAGGCGTGCGGCCAGCCAGAAGTGGATACCAGTTCGGTAGCTCGTGGCACATCGCATAGGATGAGGCATCAGTTGAGCAAGTGCCAGTTCCGTTCGAGCAACGCGTTGAAGAGCGTGTGGTAAAGCTCGGCGCGCAGCATCCAACCGCGATACACAAGTACTTGAAACTGCTCGGAGTGCCCAACGAAGCGCAGGGCGCGGCTAATGTCACCTTGCATGAAAGCATCAGAATCGAGCCGCAGCACACCGAGCCCGGCTCCTTGCGCAGCCTGGGCTTGGGAAGCAAAGTCGGGCTCGACCTGGCGCGGGTGAAGCGCATCGCAGGGGAAGAGAATGGTCATGGCCTTGCGTGGCCCTCAGTGCTTGCGGAAGAGGCAAGCGGGCACAAGAAAGAGTATGGAGCGCGAGCCCTTGAGCCTGGCGGCTCGTGGCGAGCCGAAGCCAGCACAACAGCCCCCAATCCCAACACAGCGCTTAGGGCAGTTGCGGCCATCCAACGCCTGTGGGCGTTCATCATGCTTGCGTCTCCGCGTGAATCGCCCTCAGTATCGCAGCACGCTGAGCATCAGGAGCAAGTACTTGAGCTTCGCTTTGGTTAAACTCGGCGCGCTTATGCCCGCCTCGATTGAACAGTCTGCCCCAGCCTTTGGAATCCGGCTCGAAAGCGATCGCCCGCTCAAGGTGATGCCCATCTTTGGCACGCGGCCCGAAGCCGTCAAGATGGCGCCGCTCATCAACCTGCTGAAGTCGCACGCGGATTTCAGCGTGCAGGTCTGCGTCACGGCTCAGCAGCGCCAGATTCTGGATCAAGTGCTCGAAGTCTTCTCGATCACGCCCGACTTCGACCTGGACATCATGCAGCAAGGCCAGACGCTGACCCAGATCACAACGCGCGCCCTGATAGGATTGGAGCAAGTACTTGCCGAGTCGCGCCCCGACATCGTGCTCGCCCAGGGCGACACCACAACTGTCCTGGCCGCTGCCATGGCCGCCGCCTATCAGAAGATCGCCTTCGGGCACGTCGAGGCCGGCCTGCGCTCGGGAGACAAGTTCGATCCCTTTCCCGAAGAGCTCAACCGCAGGCTCACGGGCCAGATCACGGACTTGCACTTCGCTCCGACCCAGCGAGCCAAAGAAAACCTCTTGCGCGAAGGCATCGACGCCCAAAGCGTCTTCCTGAGCGGCAACACGGTCATTGATGCTCTGTTCCAGAAGAGCGAGGGGCTGACGCGGCGCGCGACTCCTGGCCAGAGAATGCTGCTCGTGACCACGCACAGGCGCGAGAACTGGGGCGAGCCGCTGCAGCAGATCGCGCTGGCCTTGCGCGACATCGTGCAGAAGTTCCCTGACACGCGGCTGGTGCATTGTATGCATCCCAACCCGGTGGTGCGCGAGACGCTGCAGCAAGTACTTGGCGGCTTGGATCGCGTTGAGTTGCGCGAGCCTCCGGCCTACATCGAGTTCGTGGAGCTGATGCGCTCGGCTCACCTGGTGCTGACCGATTCGGGCGGTGTGCAAGAGGAAGCTCCGGCTCTGGGGCTGCCTGTTCTGGTGCTGAGGCGCACCACCGAGAGGCCCGAGGGTGTGGACGCGGGCACGGCGCGGCTGGTGGGCACGGATCGCGAGGAGATTGTGCGCCAGGCGTCGCGTCTGCTGAGCTCAGACGAGGCGTATGGCGAGATGAGCCGCGCGGCCAATCCTTATGGCGATGGCAAGTCGAGCGAGCGCATCGTGGAAGCCCTCCGGTTCTGGTGCGGGCGCGGCGAGCGGCCCCAAGATTTTGCATACGCAGGGCGAGCCGACCAGTAGCTAAGCCAGTTGAACATCGAGCTTGGTAGGCGCTGCTTAGGTGTTGCGCTACCAAGTACTTGCAGCCTTTGGAGCGCATCGTCGTTGGATCAACAGCTTAATGACCAAGCCCATGTCACTTCCCACTCACCCTCAGCCCAACACACGCGTGCACCCCGAGGTGCACTCCACCAGCCACACCGAAGCCAATGGAGCGCCCGCAGCCGTTGTGCCGCCTGTTGCCGCGCCGCCCGTTGTCGTGCTCGGCTCAGGGCTTGAGGCCGGGGGCTGGAACAACAGGCGCATCTTGTGGCTGCTGGCCGTGGGGACTTTGATTGTGAGCTTGGTGTGGCACGCGCCTAACGAAGTGCGCTACATCTTCGAGCGGGCGGGCGAGCTGTTCCTGACGCTTGTGCTGGCCATGGCCGGGACGTATTTGATGCGGCCAGCCGTGCGCGGCCTGATGCGCCTGCCCTTCTTCGGCACGTACCGCAACGGGAAGACCTGGGCCACGATCGCGGTTTTTGTTGGCGGCCTGGCGTTGCTGTGGGTGTTCTTCCTGTTCGGGCTCAAGCCCATCGTGGCCGATATGCGCGAGCTGTGGAGCAACTTCATGCCCTCCGATCCGGCGGACCGCGCCGAGAAGATGAAGGTGTGGAAGGACTCGCTGCGCACGGCTCTGACGCCCTACGCCAGCCTGCTGCCCTTCAAACTGGACGAGATGGACGCGGCTCTGGCGGGCTACACGCAGCAGGGCACGCGCCTGCTGGCAGCCAAGCTCTCGCACTCGTTCTCGCCCGGCTTTATCGTTGAGTTGATTTTGATTCCCGTTCTGGTGTTCTACTTCCTGACCGATGGGCGCGCGATTCGGGCCGAGGCTCGCCTGCTGGCGCCGGATCAGTGGCACGCGCGCGGCAGCCAGATGCTGACCGACTTCGACCGCGTGCTGGATGGCTACATCCGGGGCCAGGTCATCATGTGCCTGATCGCCTGGGTGTTCGTGACCTTGCTGCTCATGGCCCTCCATGTGCCGCACGCCTTTATCCTGGGCCTGGTCGCGGGCATCACGCGCGCTGTTCCCGTGATAGGCCCTTTGCTGGGCGGCATACCGCTCATCTTGATTACCCTGCTCACTACAGGCGATATGCACACGGCGGGCACGCTGCTCATCGCCTTCACGCTGATGCACTTCCTGGAGTCCAAGGTCTTGCTCCCCAAGATCGTGGGGCACGAGGTCGATCTGCATCCCGTTTCTGTCATCATCGCGCTGTTGGTCGGGATGGAGTTCTTCGGCTTCATGGGCGTGTTCCTGGCAGTTCCCCTGGCGGCCCTGATGAAGATTTTGCTCACCGAGATGCACGAGAAGCGCGCCCAGATCGCTCAGAACCAGGGCGACGCGGCCACCATGCGCGATGTCCACGAAGCCAGCGCTCTGACGTACTGAGCCCAGGCAGAACACGCCTACTCCCCTCAAGTCCTTGAAGCATCGGCCCTTGCTCACGCTGCGGGTTCTGTAGGAGGCGCGGCTTCTCACAGGTCGGTTAAGGCCAAGTACTTGCGCCTGAGCAGCAAGAGAAGCGAGCCTGGAGCGCCTTAATGTGAGAGCGGGCCTGATTTTGGGCACCCTGTTTGACGGCGAGGCTGGCAGCGTGCTCAGCAGAGCATTGCGGGGCCGCGCTTGTCTTCTCCATCATTTTAATAGCCGTCCACGCGCTTGCTTTTCAAGGCGAGATGTGGACGCGAAGGCTGTGTCGCTGCGGAATGTTGAATCACAATACTCAACCCGGCTCGGGCGGAGGCGCTTATGTGTGCGGGCGTTGCGCTCAGAGAACCAGTGTGGGCTCCAACTACTGCCCGCGCTGCCGCTGGACGCTCTTCTCGGATTTGCCCGACTTGATCTCGCCTGTGGACGCGCCGCCTATCGAGATTGAGGCTGTGCGCTCGGGCAGCTTCTTGGAGCGCAAGAAGCTGGAGCACCAGGCCGCCAACTTCGACAAGCAGCTCAAAGCCGGGGCCGAGACGCACCTCAACCTCTTGGAAGACAAGCTGCAGTCGCTGCCCGGCGACGCGGTGATTCTGGCTGGCCTGGGCGAGTGGTGCCTGCTCAACTACCAATATCTGCGTGCCCAGGCCCTGCTGCAAAAAGCCGTCGAGAGCGCCACGCAGCCCGATGCCCTCACGCTCAACAACCTGGGCTTGGTTCAGGCGCGCCTGGGGTTCTGGGCGCCCGCTCTTGAATCGCTGCAGAGCGCGGCCAGGGCCGCGCCTCAAGAAAGCGTCGTATGGTCCAACCTGGCCTCGGTTGCCCTCAGCGCGGGCCGCTTCGACCTGGCGCTGGAGAGCGCGCAGAAACTACAGGAAACTCTTGGCGACGAAGCCGCACGCGAGGCCTGGGGCGAGGAAATCGCGACTTTGCGCGGGCTGGCTCATGCGGGCAAGAAGCAGTGGGCCGAGGCCAGAACAGCCCTGAACGGAGCCGTGCAGCTGGCGCGCGCGCGCCGTGAGAAAGCGCCCGAGGAAGCCGCGGGCGAAGACACAGACGCCCTGAACAACCTGGCCGTGGCTGAGGCCAACGCGGGCGACTTCAAGAGCGCCATCGAGCACCTGCGCTCGGCTCTGCAAGCGGCTCCTGGGCACCCCAGGGTCTTGAACAACATGGGCGTGCTGGCTCTGAGACAGGGCCGCGCCGATGTCGCGCTCAAGTACTTGAGGATGGCCACGCAGATCGAGGAGGAGCTGGAAGCGCCCGAGCCCGCGCGCATCAACAACCTGGGCGTGGCTCTGGCGGCGCGCGGGATGCTGGAACAATCGCTGGAAGCCTTTGTGCTCGCGGGCTCCTTCGAGAGCGCCGAGTTCGAGGTTTTATACAACCTGGGCCGCGCCCTAATCCAGTGGGGCAAGCCCGATAAAGGCGTCGAGGCTCTCAAGAAAGCGTTTGCACTGGACCCCTACAACGCCGATGTGCACTCGGTTCTGGGCGCGGCTTATCTTCTGCGTGGTCAGGAGAAGCTCTTGCCCGAAGCGGTCAAGCACCTCAAGCGAGCGCTGCAGATCAACTCGACGCACAAGGTCGCTCAGGTGAACATGACGCTGGCGCTGCGCGAGTCCAACAACGAAGAGACTGCGGGCCGCTTGCTGACCCAGACCTTGAAGAGCTATCCACGCTCCTCGGAGGCCCTGTTCCTGGGCGCCCTGATGACGATGATGCAGGGCGGCGAGCCGGGTTGGGCCGCAGCGGGCGGCCAGTTCCAGACGGTGTATGACGCCAGGCCGGATGCCATGGCCAGCTTGCACAACGCGGCTCTGTGCCAGTTTTTGATGGGCTTTCGCGACACGGCTTCGAGCCAGTGGGCCATGGTTTCGCAGCGTGACCCTTCGTTTGTGCCCGCGCACTACATGATGGGCCTGAGCCACGCCGCAGCCGCGCGCTACCCCGAAGCCATCAAAGCCTGGCTCAACGCAATTGAATACGAGCCGTCCAACGTGGATTTGCAGGCCAATATGGGCTTCGCTTACTACCGCCAGGAGAAGTGGAACGCAGCCATCAAGAGCTTTATGTCCGCGCACGGGCTCGAACCCGGCGACGCCGATCTGCTGGCTTCGCTGGGGCTTTCGTTCGCGCGGGCTGGAATGTTCCCGCAGGCGGTCACGGCCTTCACGCAGAGCCTGTCGATCAACCCGCGCTCGCCCGTCACCCACTCGAACATTGGGCTCGCGTATTATTTGCAAAAGCAGATCGAGCGGGCCATCGACCACTGGAAGATCGTGTCGCAGCTCGATCGTTCCTACGCCGAGAAGCGAGAAGAGGACCAGGACAAGAGGTTCGACGACTCTCTGGTGGGCCTACGCCCCTTCCGCTGGCGCGAGCGCGTGGTTCCGCCTGCGCCCTCCTTGCCGCCGCCCAAGATGAAGCTGCTGCCGGGCTTCAACGCGCGCCGCCTGCGCCCCCTGTTCCACGACGCCGACGCACAAAAAGCCTGGAGCCGTCGCGAAGAATTGGAGCGCACCCAGCGCCGAATCGCGCAGATGCACGCGAGGTGAGGCGGCGAGGCTGGCACAGTAAGTACTTGCGAGGTTCCGCAACCTACGACCAGCCGAAGGGCCACCACCTCGCTTGCGCTCTGTAAACTGGAGCCATTATGGAACCGTGGAAAGGCGCCGCCATCGGCGCGATGCTGCTACTGATCGTGGGCTACGGAGTGGTTCAGAACCGCCCTTTGCAGGATGGCACCGCAGGAGCGGACGCTGTGCCTGGAGCTAAGGCGACCGAAACTCCCGATCCCACGCTCACGGCTTGGATCGGCAAGGAGCCGCTGCCGTGGAGCTTCCCGGCTCAGTCGTGGGTCAACACGCCGCGCCCCTTGACTCCCACCGACTTGAAGGGCAAGATCACGCTGATCGAGTTCTGGAGGCGCGGCTGCTCGCACTGCGAGGACGCCGTGCCCTTCATGAACACGCTCAAGAGCCACTTCGGGCCGAAGCTGCAGATCATCACCTTCCAGTCACCGGGCGTGATCGATGACCCCGAGAACCCCGAGAACTCGTGGCCCCAGGTCAAGGACTGGATCAAGGCCCACAACATTCAGTATCCCGTGGCCTTCGATGAAGGCCGCAAGCTCAAGAACCAGTACCAAGTCGCACTGTATCCCTTTGTGATGGTGGTCAACCGCCAGGGCAAGATCGTCTACGACCACACCGGCCACACCTCGGAAAAGGCGCGCGCGCTCGGCGACGAACTCCAGAAGCTCATCTTAGAAAAGTAAATGGCCCTGGCGACCCACTAAGCCAGAACCAAGTCCTTCCAGCCCCGCTCGATGATTGGTCTCCGCTGGAACTGAAGAGCAAAGTCGAAATAAAGGGCGCGCCAGTACTTGCAGGTTCTGGCGCGCCCTTCACTTTTGCATCTCTTGATCTCGCTGCAGCTTGGAGCCCACAGGCCCCTGCTGGCCCGAGTATTTGCCCCGGTAAGGACGGCTCGAAGGCGAGGACAGCTTCTCAAAGGTGAACGAGCAGATGCGCATTCCGGGATACAAAGCCACCGGCATCGGCCCGATGTTGCCCAGCTCCATGACCGCGCGGCCCGTGAAGCCAGGAAAAAAGAGCGGAGCCGTGCCGTGCACGATGATGCCCAGCCGCCCCAGCGAAGACCGCCCTTCCAGCCGCCCCAGCACATCGTCGCCCAATGTAATTGTCTCGATGGTCGCCGCCAGGACCAGCTCCTGCGGGTGCATAATAAAGGGCTGGCCCTCGCCCACCGTGACGACCGAAGTGAACGAATCCCAGTCAATCGGGCCACGCGGGTCGATGAAGGCGGTGCGCGCGCGCTCGAAGACGCGGAACTCAGCGCCCAGCCGTAGATCCAGCGAGCAGGCACCCAGTTGCGATTCCAGATCCGGCGCGGGCTCAACCGAAATCGAGCCCGCTTCAATCGCGGCCAGCAAATCAACGTCGGATAAAACCATAGCGCTCTACTCTAAGCTCGAATATCAAATCGCTCACACCCGCAAGTACTTGCACAAGTACTTGCAGCAGCATCCGAGGCTGAGCTCAACATTTAGAATTGGAAATCGCCCGCCGCGCCGCGCAGCACGAACAGCGTGATCTCGGGAGGGCAGCGCAGGCGGGCCGGGAAGTGAACCGAGCCCAGGCCGCTCGACACATACATCTGCGCCCCTTCCTGGCGATACCAGCCCTGGAACCAGGGGCTGCCGCTCATATCACTGGGCCGCCGCCTGAAGTTCGTGAGAGGCAAATGAATCTGCCCCGCGTGCGTGTGCCCCGCCAGAACCAGCGCGTTGCGCCCCCTGAGCAAGCCCATCAGCCGGGGATTGTGCGCCAGAACCACCTGCGCCTCACTTCTGTTCACGCCCTGGAAGGCCGCTTCGAGCCTGGGACGCCCGGCTCGCACATCGTCCAGCCCAACAAAGGGCAGCCCTCCCAGACGCACGCTCTTGTTTTCCAGGGTGGTGACGCCCACCGCTTCGAGTAGGCTTCCGATGGCCTCGAAGCGGTCCCTGGCGCGGTCGTGGTTGCCCGGAATCGCCAGCACGCCGAGCCTGGCCTTCAAGAGCGCGATTTCGTCGGCCATGCGCCCGGCATATTCGAGCACGGGCCGCGCCCAGAGGCGCGCTCCCGTGAAAGACGCGTAGGAATTGCGCCGCGAGATATAGTCTCCCGTCAGTGCAACCACATCGGGCTGCAAGGCGTTGCAGCGCTCGATGACCTGGCGCAGAAAAGTGGTGCCCGTCATGGCCGAGATGTGCAGATCCGATAGCTGCAAAATCTTCAGACCCTCGCACTCGCGCGGCAAGCCGGGCAGGAAGACCTCGAAGTGGCGCAAAGCCACACGATGAGGCTCGGCCAAAGACCACGCCACCATTCCTCCCAGCCCCCAGCCCAGCGCTCTCGCCCACTTCATAATTTTCCAGCGCCCGCAAGTACTTGGGCGCTGCTTGATCTTAGTTCTGCCGCGCGGCCTGCACAAACGCCGCGAACAAGCGCTGCGTAGCCAGCGATTCGGGCGTGCGCTCAGGATGCCACTGCACGCCGAACACCCAGGGCTGATCCGGAAACTCGATCGCCTCAGCCACGCCATCAGGCGCGGTCGCCACCAGGCGAGCGAAGGGCGCGATCCTCTTGACCGATTGATGATGCGAGGACTCGACCACGAACTCATCGGCGCCTATAATCTCGCTCAGGCGCGAGCCGTGCGGCAAATGAACGCCGTGCCTGGTGCCCGAGTGCTCAATCGGGTCGGGCCACTGCGAGCCGATGTCCTGGATCAAGGAGCCGCCTCGCCACACATTGAGAAACTGGCAGCCGTAGCAAATACCCAGAATCGGCTGCTTGGCTTCCCAGAACGCGCGCGTTAAAGCCGCCTCCCACCGAGGCCGCTCGGTTCGGATCAGCTCGACTCGGCTATCCTCGCGCACCTCCTCGCCATACATCGAGGGCGGCAAATCCGCGCCTCCTGAGATGAGCAGCCCACTGCAGCGCCGCGACGCCTCTTGAGCCAGGGGTGCCAGAGCCTGGGCTTCAAGATCGGGGTTTTCTTGCAGCTCGCGCGGAATCCACAGCATCTCGGCCTCGCCTCCGCCTGCTTCGATGCCTTCCTGATAGCGGCGCAGGCGCCACACGTTGTCCTCATCTAAGGGCATCGCGAAGTGCGAACAGGTAATTCCAAAGGTCATAAAGGCAGTTGCGAATTTTGAATCGGCAACGAGCGGGGCACGTGGCTCGCCTCAAGTACTTGTAGCGGAGGGCCACTCAGAATTCAACACCTGAAATTCAGAATTCTCTTGTGCGCGCGATGAGATCATCCACCACGGCCACAAGCGAGCCGCCTTCTTCCAGAGCCCGCCTCTGGCGCGCGGCTCCATTGCCCTCAGCAAGTACTTGCTGAGCCCAGTCGCGCGCGAATTCCCACTCGCCGCGCTCTTCCAGAGCAGGCCGCAGCCAGCTCAAGAAGCCTTCGACCACCTCGCGCGCCGGAAGCGAGCGAGCCTCCAGCACCTCAATCAGCTCGCCCTCGGTTCCGTAGCGCGCCGCCTTCCACTCGGCGGCGCGCAGCATCTCGCCGCGCACGGGCTTGAACACAAGGCCTTTAGCTTGATCTTGGCTGTGCTCGCGCCAGCAAGTCGTGGCCAGGGCGCGGCACACAATCGCGAGCGCAACCGAGTCGCGCCAGCTTGTGCCGATGTCGCAGGCGCGGAACTCGATGGTCTCGAAGCGGTCGGCGGGGCGTATATCCCAGTAGATCTTGGTCTCGTCCGAAATCGCGCCCGACTGCACCAGATCACGCACCAGCTCATCGTATTCGGCTCGGTCAGCAAAGGGCAGAGGCGCCCCGGCCATGGGCCAGCGCCGCCAGATCTCGGTGCGAAACGACGCGTAGCGCGTGTCCGCTCCCTGCCAGAACGGTGAGTTGCCGCTCAGGGCCAGCAACACGGCGTTGAAGGCGCGCGCGCGGTTCAAGATCGCGATGGCCGCCTCACGGTCCCCGATGCCGATGTGGACGTGGCAGCCGCAGATCAGGTGCTCATCGGCCAGCTGCCCGTAATCTTGGGCCATCGCCTGGTAGCGCTCCTTGGGCGTCACGTCCTGGTCGCTAAAGAGCGAAAAAGGATGAGTCGAAGCTGCCACAATCGCATCGCCCGCGTCCTGAGCCGCTTCGATGACAGCGCTTCTCAAGCGCTTGACCTCAGCCTCAACTTCCCCGAGCGTGTGGCAAACCGGCGTTCCGACCTCGACTTGCGACAGGAACAGCTCGTTGGTCGCCGCCTCGCCAACCTCTTCCTGAGCGCGGTGCACGATGCGCCGGGCGTGCGACTTCAGCTCGCGCGTTGAAGCGTCCACGATCTGGAACTCTTCCTCGACACCGATGGAGAAGGGCGGCTCAGACATCATCAATTTCTAACCACAGATGGCCACGGAGAACCACAGAGTTCTCAAAGAGAAGGTGTAAGTACTTGCAGAGCTTCCTCTCACTTTTTCTCTGTGATCGTCTGTGGTTCTTCGTGGCCATCTGCGGTGCATTCCCAGCCGCAGATTGTTACGAGCCCCGGCGCAGGAATGAGGGCACATCAATGTCCACATCAGCCGCTTTGGGAGCTGTGGGACGCACGATGGTCGGGTTCGTGCTCGATCCCTGGCCTGGCGTCGAAAGCCCCACGCTGCCCAGGCTGACCGCCTGTGCGGGCTTATCAAAACCCGTCGCCACCACGGTCACGGCCACCTTATCGTCCATTGAGGGGTTGAAGACCAGGCCCCAGAACACGTTCGAGTCGTCCACATCCGAAGCCTCGCGCACGATGCGCACGATTTCCTCGGCCTCGCCAATCGCCAGGTCATCGCCCGCCGTGATGTTGACCAAGAGCTTGCGCGCTCCGCTGATCGGACGCTCCAGAAACGGCGAACTGATGGCCTGCGAAGCCGCGTCCGCCGCGCGACGGTCGCCGACGCCCAGGCCGATGCCCATCAAAGCGGTGCCCGCATCGGCGATCACCGAGCGCACGTCCATAAAGTCCAGGTTCACGATGCCGGGGATGGTAATCAAGTCCGAGATGCCCTGCACGCCCTGGCGCAGCACGTCGTCGGCCTGCGAGAAGGCGTCGCGGATGCGCGCGTTCTTCTGCATCACTTCGAGCAGTTTGTCGTTGGGAACCACGATAAAGGCATCGACCGAATTGCGCAGCTTCTCGACACCGATCTCCGCGTTGTTCTTGCGCTGCCCGCCCTCAAAGCCAAACGGCTTGGTCACAACGGCCACTGTGAGCGCGCCCGAAGACTTGGCGATGTCGGCCACCACAGGCGCGGCTCCAGTTCCCGTGCCTCCGCCCATGCCCGCCGTGATGAAGATCAAGTCGCTCTTGGCCAGAGAATCCACGATTTCGTCGCGCGACTCCTCAGCTGAGCGGTGGCCGACTTCAGGGTTGCCGCCCGCGCCGAGGCCCGAAGTGACCGTAGTTCCGATCTGGATTTTCTTGTCGGCGTTCGACAGATCGAGCGCCTGCTTGTCGGTGTTGATGGCGATGAACTCGACGCCCGAGAGCCCGGACTCGATCATGCGGTTGACGGCGTTGTTGCCCCCGCCCCCGACGCCGATTACTTTGATTTGCGCGTAGCCATTGCCGCGACCCATTGCCATGCTCGAAGTTCTCCTGTCCATTCAGCCCGCCCCGACGCGAACGTGCGCGTCGGAGCGGTTTATTTTTAGTTCTGATTGATGAGCAAGGCCGTCCGCCCACCCGCACCGACAGATCACGATCGGAGTGGGAAGTCTCTTTGAGGCGCAAGAACGCGTGCCAACTCTGCGGGTCTGCCAAGTCACTGCAATTCTACACAAGGCCCCGCAACAGCGCCATAATTTTCCCGCCGCGCAGTCGCCTCAAGTACTTGGGGCCTCGCTTTGAGCGACCTGAGCTGAGATGAAGGCTTCCAGGTCAGCCACCGAGTAGTCAGCGATGTTCTGGATGTGCAGCCAGTTGCCCAGCAGGATCCTGATGTCCTCAAAGCTCACCTGAGGACGTAGGCGCTCGACTTCGCGACTTTGCCGCCGCTTCTCCTCACGGCTCAGGTTCGCTTTGCTCTGCTCGAAGGCCCACGTTTGAAAGTGGAACTCGGCCTCGGCACGCACCAACTCGTTTTCATCACGCCGCAAGAGCTCAAAACTGCGCGCGTGAATGGAGCGTAGCGGCTCTTCATACGGCACGCCATGAACCCATAGGCCCATGCCGAAGACAGCCCAACGCACAGCGAAGTAGGTATGCTCGACCATGCGCTCGACCAGGCTCCAGGTGGCGTGCTCTTCGAGCCACCAGATTTCTTCGGCTAACCCCGGCAGCAGCACAGGATCGCGCTCAAGCAGCACATCGAAGGCTTGGTACATCGCGGGTAGGCTGCGCGTGCTGCCAATCTTGCCCAGCGCGTAAATGGCGTTCGCGCGCACGAAGAAGCGCCCGGCGAGAATCAGCCGCTCCAACTGCTGCACAGCCTCGGACTCAGGAAGCAGACGGCGAAATTCTTGGCCGTGCGCGTTCTGCGGCCCGAAGTTCTCCAGATCACGGATGCACAGGCTCGTCCAAATCACATCCTGCCTATCTTCCGCACGCAGCATCTTTGCGAGGAGGCTCAGGAGCTCAGGCACCGGACACGAGGCCAAGATGCCGTCCAGATACGCGACATCGCTCAGGAAGTCGATGTAACCCAAGATACGGTCTTCAAGCGTCATTGCAAGTAATTACTCCTCCAGCCTCGCCATGCGCGACATCCCACGCCTCAACCTGCTCCTGCATTCGCAGCCACAGCCCAGCCTCGTTGCCAAACACTTCCGCTAAACGACACGCTGTCGCCGCTGAGAACTTGCGCCCCTTAATCAGCGCGATCACGCGCCGTCGCGAGACTCCGAGCCGACGCGCGCACTCGCTTTGCGACATCTCGCGGCTTTCGAGCAGGTTCACCAGCAGATCGCCGGGCGTTTGGGGTCGAGGATTCATCTTTGTCTGCGCAAGTACTTGGAGTGCTCTACGCGCTCAGGATTTCGGCTCGCAGCGTCTTCATTAGCTCGATGTAGAAGAACACGTTGTGGATCGTGAGCAGGCGCGCGCCCAGCATCTCGCGGCACTTCATCAAGTGATGCAGGTAGGCTCGCGAGTATTGGCGGCAAGTCGGGCAGGCGCACTCAGGGTCCAGCGGGCTCATGTCCAGCTTGAAGCGGGCGTTGATTAAGTTGGCCTTGCCCTGGCTGGTCAGGGCCGTAGCGTGGCGAGCCAGGCGCGTGGGATACACGCAGTCGAACATATCGATGCCCAAAGCCACGCACTCACGCAAATCGCGCGGCGTGCCCACGCCCATCAGATAGCGCGGCTTCTCGGGGGGAAGTACGTGAGCCACCGTCTGCACCATGGGATACATCTCCTCGGGCGCCTCGCCCACGCTCAGGCCGCCGATCGCGTAGCCGTCGAAGCCGATCTCGATCGTTGACTGAGCCGATTCGAGCCTCAGATCTTCGTGCAAGCCGCCCTGCACAATGCCAAAGACGGCTTGATCCGCGCGCGTGCGAGCATGGGAAGCGCGCCGAGCCCAGGCCACCGAGCGCCTCATGGCGCGCGCGGTGTCTTCGTAAGTGGCGGGCAGAGCCACGACATCATCGAGCACCATGGCGATGTCCGAGCCGAGCGCTTCTTCCAGCGCGATGGTCGATTCGGGCGTAAAGAAGTGCTTCGTCCCATCAATCGGCGAGGCGAAGTGGACGCCTTCGTCGGTGATCTTGCGCATCTTCGAGAGCGAGAAGACCTGGTAGCCGCCCGAGTCGGTCAGGATGGGGCGCGTCCAGTTCTGGAAAGGGTGCACTCCTCCTGCGGACTGGATGACCGGGGCTCCGGGCCGCAGGTGCAGGTGGAAGGCATTGTTGAGGATGATCTGAGCGCCCAACTCTTCCAGGTCGCGCGCTTCCAGCGTCTTGACGTTGGCCAGCGTTCCAACAGGCATGAAGACGGGCGTTTCGATCGTGCCGTGCGGCAGGTGCAAGAGCCCGGCGCGGGCGCGGCCCCTGGTGGCCAGAACCTCAAAGCGAAGCGGAGAAGCGGAATCAGAAGCGGGCATGAAGAGACATTTTGGCAGACCGAGCCGCCCCCAAGTACTTGCTGCCTCACCAAGCGCTCTTCAGCCGCGCTACTCGCGGCTTTGGCCCGCGTTGAGAACTTCATGGCTCGGCTCGCCTGAGCTTAGACTGGCAGGCGTAGAAGGAGGGCTGCTTTGAGCGCAGGCGGGCGCGTTCGGGGAGCAGGCGCTGGTGGGAATGAGAAGCAGCGGGCTCAAGGACCGAACCATTGGCTTTGTGTTCTTCAAGCTCCTCCAGGCTCATGCTTCCGCCTCAAGTACTTACGGCGCAATCTCGCGCAGCAGTGAGGCGACGTGGCCCGGATCGCGAACGCCGTAGAATCCAATGGCGGCCCAGTGAACCGAGCCCGACTTGCCGACCGTGCCTGTTTCAGCGAAGAGCACGTCTCCAGTACCGTCTGGGCTCTCGGTCTGCTTGATGGAGGTCAGCGTGGCGGGGTTCAGGTTGCGCTTCCCGGTGCTCGGGCTGGATGTGGACTCGCCCGGCCTCCAGGAGCGCACGATGCGCTGCGCGGTGCCCTCGATGACGATCGCGCGCCGATCCGTGACGCCGTAGAAGACGCTCGCAGCCCCAGCGCGAGCACGGTCGGGAGCCCGTCTGATCCACACCGCGAAGCCGCACAGCACCAGGCCCCACGCGGGCCAGAAGAAGGCCCAGCCGCCCACGCTCATCGCGAACAGGCCTGAGAGCACGGTAAACAAGATCGCGAACGCCAGGAACCCGGTCCCGAAACTCGACGCCTCGCGCGCACGCTGCACCAGCGCTTCCACGTTGCCGCGCGAGCACCAGCGCAGCGCCTCGCCCGCTTCCAGCTCGCGCTCGATCTGCGCCCTCGCCTCGGCCTCGTGAGCTTCATCGGGGCTGCTCAGCTTGGGGTTCGTCTCGCTGTTCATCGTGGCTCCTTGAAGCGTCTCAAGTACTTGAGGCTCGCCTACTGAGAATTGCGCTTTAATCGCGTGCGTGCAGCGAGGGCGCGCGCTCAGGAGGCGCCGTCACTCGCGCGTGCTCTTCCAGAGCATCCAGCACATCCTGGAAGTCCTGGTGCAGCGGCGCCTGGAACTTCATCGTCTCTCCGCTCACGGGATGCTCGAACTCCAGCTTCCACGCGTGCAACGCCTGACCTTCCAGATTCTGCAAAGCGTGGCGAATCTCCGGGCTGGCTGCGGTTTCGAGGGCGCGCTTCTGCCCGCCATACATCTCGTCGCCCACAATGGCGTTGCCCATGAACTGGAAGTGAACGCGGATCTGGTGCGTGCGGCCCGTGAGCAAATCCACCTCGCACAAGGCGAGCTTAGGCCACGACTTGACCACGCGATAAAGGGTCGTGGCTCCGCGCCCGTGAGGAGCCACGGCCATCTTGAGCCTGTTGCTGGGGTGCCTCGCGATAGGAGCTTCGATGCGGCCCGGCGTGCGAGGAACGCCGCAGCACAGGGCGAGGTAAACCTTGCCCACGCGCCTTTCCTCGAAGGCTTTCGCCAGAAACTCGTGCGCCTCATTGGTCTTGGCGATGACCATCGTCCCTGTTGTGTCCTTGTCCAGACGGTGCACGATGCCCGCGCGGTCTTCAGGCCCGCTCGAAGAAAGCGCCTTGCCGTGCGCGCGCAGCACCTCGACTAAAGTGGCTCCGGTTTCCCCTGCCCCGGCGTGCACGACCAGGCCGCGAGGCTTGTCAATGACGAGAAAATGCTCGTCCTCGAACAGAATCGGGGGCAGCGAAACATCGGCAGCCAGTACTTGAGGCGCTTGAGGCGGCACTTCGGGAGCTTCAGGGAGTTCGAGCACCTCGTCTCCCTTGAGCGTGTAGGCGGCCTTGACCTCGGCGCCATCAAGCGTGGCACCTTCGAGCCTCTTGTGAGCCGCAGCGCGCGAGATATGGAAGTGCTCAGCCACGAACTTGTCCAGCCTCTGGCCGCGCGCGTAGGACTGGATTTCGATTCTCGTCTCTTGAATGGGCGCTCCTGTGCCTCCCGTGATCTGGTCGACAAGCTCCCGCTCTGTGTTTTTCATGTGTTCGATAAAACGTCAGTTTAACCGTGCCTGAAGGAGCATTCACACGAGCCAAAGCCCCGCCTCAAGTACTTGGGGCAGGGCTTTCTCTTCTCACAGCGGCTCTCAGGCGCTTTCAAAAATACTTGACGACTTGCAGCTCGGCGATGCCCGCGAAGGCTCCAGGCTCGCGCACCACGAGCGGGATTTCGTGCGCCAGAGCCGTAGCCGCGACCAAGGCATCCAGAGCGCTCAGGCCACTGGTGACGTGCTGCAGCATTAGCTCAGCCGCCCGGCTCGAAGCCATAGGGCCCAGGCTGAGGACAGCGTAAGGCTGCACGAAGGCGCGGATGCGATCGACCTGCTCTTCGTTTTCCGCTGCTCCGAGCAGAGCTAAGTAAGAAGCCGTGGCCAGGCGCGGCTCGACGGGCAAGTTGTGCCAGAAATGCACCGCTTCGGGTCGCCCGACGGCCAAGTCGGTGGCCACGGCTGTGTGGACGACGACGGGCTGACTGCGCGCGAGCGAGGTGACATTGGGGACTTCGGAGTGGCCTTCGGGCGGGATGATGTCTTCGAAGTGGCTCCACATCCCTTCGATGGCGCCCGGCCCGTTGGCTATGGGAGCGGCTTGCCCGGCTCGGGTGTCCAGAACGGCGTGTCCGGTTTCGCGGGCGCGCCAGGCTTCGGGGTTGGAAATATCGGGGCGGTTGACGAACTGGTTCAGCGGCAGCGTCTTGCCGGGCCCGCCCTTGAGGTGCACGTTGAGGCCAAGGGCGCGCCCCAGGCGCTCGCGCTCGGCCATGGGGAGCTGGACGGCTACTGCCATCGCGTCTTCAAAGAGTGACATCGTTACACTTCCTCCACTTGATTCGCCCTGCTTCCCTGCAAGATTCGTTCGCCGCCCACCTCAAGTACTTGAGGCACCCGCCTCATTCTTATGAACCCAGTCCAATCCCTCGCCGCTCCAGCAGTGACGGCTGAAGAATCCCAGGCGCCCGCGCGCGCCTGGGATCATCCGCTGGTGTGGCTGGGCGCGCTGGCCTTGCTTTCTCTGCTGGCGCCTTATGTTCCCATCGTCTCGCGCGCTGGGGCCTTGCTGAGCGTCTTGCTCTCGACGGGGCTCTATGTGTGGCTCGTGGTGCGCCTGGCCTCAGCCACGGGGCGCGTTTTCAACACGCCACGCGCGCGTCCTCTGTGGCAAGTTCTGGAGTGGTGCGCCACCTTCGTGTTGCTGTGGGCCGCCTCCGAGTTCCGCATCAAGCCTTACTTAGAAGGCTTGTTCCACAGTTTCGGGAACAACGTCCCGCTGGCGTGGCAGCTCGTGGGCAAGCTGAACTTCACCACCAGACCCTTAGCGCTGGTCATGGGAGCCACCTGCGGCGGCGTGGCCCTGAGCCGCTTGGTTCGCTACCCCAATATGCTCGGCCCTCTGGCGGGCGTGGCGGCTCTGATCGACATCTGGGGCGTGCTGCTGGGCGGCATCGTGTCTAAGCTGCTCACCTCGCCGGCCACAGCTCCCATAGCTCAGAAGGCCATGGCTCCCCTGCCCTCGATCGGCGGCGCTCAGGGCGCGGGCGGCGGCGCGGGCATCTCGATCGCCTCGGTTGGAACCGGCGATTTCTTGTTCCTGGGGTTGTTCTTCGGCGTGCTGTGGGCGCACAACATGAACGTGCGCGCCGCTGAAAAGTGGATCGCGCCACTGGTGGCGCTGGCGCTTGTCACCGTCGCGTTGCTGCCAATTGTACCGATGCTGCCCGGCCTCTTGTTCATCGGGCTGGGAGCCACCATTCCCAACCTCAAGTACTTGCGCTACACCCGCGAGGAGAACTTCGCCCTGCTTTATGCCGCGATTTTGGTCGCCATCTTGACGGCAGGCTTGTACTTCGCCATCAGCAGCCGTCTTGAAGAAGCTCCGTCAGGCAAGAGCACGCGGGCAAGGCCGCAGCGTGCGCCCTCGACTGAAGTCGGGGCTTAGAGCCTGCGGCTGGTTGTCCACTGCCCAGAGGGCACCCGGCGGACATCTTCAGCGCAAGGTCTTGCGGAGCATAGGTGTTCCTTGACCTGCAAGTACTTGCAACGAGACTGTCCGCGCAGGCGGACAACCAGCCGCAGGCTCTAAGCCCCGACTTCAGTCGAGGGCACCACCACGGGCAGCACTGCGGCCACGTAACAAACCGAACTCACTAAAACTGGAGACACATGATCGAGCAGCCAACAGAGACGACAGCCGAGCGTTACGATCCCGGCGCAATCGAGGCGAAGTGGCAGGCCAAGTGGGAAGAGTCGAAGATCTTCGAGGTCGAGCCGGACGCGAGCAAGCCCAAGTTCTATTACTTAGATATGTTCCCGTATCCCTCGGGCGATCTGCACGTTGGGCACGTGCGCAACTACGCCATCGGTGATGCGGTGGCGCGGTGGCGCGTGATGAACGGCTTCGATGTTTTGCACCCCATGGGCTTCGACTCGTTCGGGTTGCCCGCCGAGAACGCGGCCATTAAGCAGGGCGGGCACCCAGCTGAGTGGACGCGCACTCAGATCGCCCGCATGAAGGCTCAGTTCGACCGCCTGGGCATCTCGTTCGACTGGAGGCGCGAGGTCGTGACTTGCCAGCCCGATTATTACAAGTGGACTCAGTGGCTCTTCCTGCAGTTCTTCAAGCGCGGCTTGGCCGAGAGGCGCCAATCGCTGGTCAATTGGTGCCCCAACGACATGACCGTGCTGGCCAACGAGCAGGTCAAGGACGGCAAGTGCGACCGCTGCGGCACTTCGGTTGAGCAGAAATCCTTGACCCAGTGGTTCTTCAAGACCTCGGCTTATGCCCAGCGCCTGCTCGATGACCTGGACACCCTGACCGACTGGCCCGAGCGCGTCATCAAGATGCAGCGCGAATGGATCGGACGCTCTGAAGGCACCACGTTTCGATGGAAAATCGAAGGCTCGGAGGAGGAAATCGAGGTCTTCACCACGCGCGTGGACACGCTGTTTGGCGTGACTTACATGGTGCTCGCGCCCGATCATCCCCTGGTCGATAAGTTCGCAAGGCAGAATGGAATCGAGGCCGAGGTCGCAGCCTTCCGCAACCGCGTGGCGATTTTGAAGGACAACCAGCGCGACCGCAGCACCGACATTCCCAAGGAAGGCCTGGACACCAAAGCCTTCTGCTTACACCCCTTGACGAACGAGCGCGTTCCGATTTGGCTGGGCAACTACGTGCTCAGCGACTACGGAAGCGGCGCTGTGATGGCCGTCCCCGCCCACGATGAGCGCGACTTCGAGTTCGCGCGGCAATATGGATTGCCAATTAATGTCGTCATCTATCCAGAGGGAAGCGCGAGCTTTGCCCCCGAGGGATATTCTCCCGCGCTCACAGGATTCTCCGACCCCTTCGAGGAAAAAGTTCTCACTGAGGGCGCGTTCACGGGTTATGGGTTCCTATTCAGCTCCGGCGAGTTCGATGGCTTGAGTTCAGATGTGGCCAAGCTCGCGATCACCGCCAAGCTCGAAGCGATGGGCGTCGGCAAGGCCACGGTGAACTTCAGGCTGCGCGACTGGTGCTTGTCTCGCCAGCGCTACTGGGGCTGCCCGATTCCCGTTGTCTATAACGCCCAGGGCGAGCCCGAAGCCGTTCCTGAAGAGCAGCTTCCGGTTCTGCTGCCCTCGGATGTTGAGTTCACGGGCCAGGGCAACCCACTCGAAACGAGCGAGAGCTTCCTCAAGGCGACCGACTCTCAAGGCCGCCCCGCACGGCGTGAGACGGACACGATGGACACCTTTGTGGATTCGAGCTGGTATTTCCTGCGCTTCTGCTCGCCCGATGCTCAAGATGTTCCGTTTCGACCCGATGACCTGGCGCGTTGGATGGCCGTGGATCAATACGTCGGCGGCGTAGAGCACGCCACGATGCACCTCATCTACGCGCGCTTCTTCACCAAAGTGCTGTTCGATCTGGGGTTGTGCCCAGTTTCGGAGCCGTTCCCCAAGCTGTTCACGCAGGGCATGGTGACGATGTGGGCGCCCAACGAGGAGGGCGGCGGCAAGGTCATCAAGATGAGCAAGAGCAAGGGCAACGTGGTCGCGCTCGACTCTGCCGTGTCGCGCTTTGGCGCCGACGCCACGCGATTGGCGACCTTGTTCCTCGGCCCCGCTGAGCTGGACGCGGAGTGGGCGAGCGGCAAGGACGCAGAAGGGAACGATAAGAGCGACAAGGTCTTCGCCGGGCCGTATCGCTTTCTGGAGCGCGTGTGGCGCATCGCTCAGGCGCGGCCTTTCGAGCGCGCTTGGAAGTCGAAGTTGGATCACCAAGTACTTGAGGGCGCGCACAAAAGCCTGTCACGCAAGACGCACCAGACGATCTTGAGGGTTGGAAGCGACATCGAGCGATTCTCGCTCAACACGGCTCTGGCCGCCATGATGGAGCACATCAACGCGCTCTACGCCTGGCACGAAAGCACCAGGAACGATGCGAGCGAGGCGGCTCAGTTGGTCTTCTCGGAGGCAGTGGAGTCGCTGGCTTTGTGCTTGGCTCCGTTTGCGCCGCACGTGGGCGACGAGATCCTGGAGCGCCTGGGCTTTGAGGCTTCGTCCTTCAAGCTGTCCTGGCCTCAAGCTGATGCGGATTGGGCGCGCGAGGAAGAAGTGACTGTTCCGGTTCAGGTCAACGGCAAGCTCAAGGCCCGCATCCAGGTCGCGGCTGACGCGGATCAGACGGCCATTCAAGAGACGGCGCTGGCGGCTCCCGAAATCCGCGCGGCGTTGGGCGGCAAGGAGCCCAGGCGCGTGATTGTGGTGCCCGGACGCCTGGTCAACATCGTGGCCTGAGCATCTGTGAACGTGCGCAAGGGAAGCCGTAAGTACTTGGAGAGTGCTTGCGGCTTCTCTTTGCGTGAGCGGAGCCGCGTACACTGAGAGAAGTACTTGCGGAGGCTTTATGGCATCAGCGGCGCGTCAGCTCGACCCTTACATCACGCCCCAGGAACACGAGCAGATCGAGCAGGAGACGGGCGTCAAGCACGAGTGGTATGACGGCGAGGTTTTCGCCATGGCCGGAGGCACCAGCGAACACAGCCGCATCGCGGGCAACATCTACACGAGCCTGGACAACCAACTGGACGGCCAGCCGTGCGAGCCCTGGAACAGCGACAGGCAGGTAAAAATCCCCTCGCGCCGCGCTGTGCCTTACCCCGACGTAACCGTCTCGTGCCCGCCCTACGAATATGATGAGCAGCACCGCAACGCGCTCTTGAACCCGCGCGTGATTGTCGAGGTGCTCTCGCCTTCGACCGAGAAGTACGATCGCGAGGGCAAGTTCGACCTCTACAAGCAGATCGCAACGCTTTCGGATTACATCTTGGTCGCCTCCGACTGCCGCCGCATCGAGCACTACGCTCGCCACGACGACAACGCCTGGCTGCAGCGTGTGGCTGCGCACAACAACGAGTGCATCGAGATCGAGAGCATCGGCTGCCGCCTCTGCCTGGATGATGTTTACAAGCGGCTCGACTTGCCCTCAGCCGAGGAAGCCTTCCTCGCCCATTTCGAGCCCTCAAGTACTTGAGGTGCATCCGCTGAATGGAAGTGAAGCCTAAACAGAACGGCCCTGGACTCTTCGTCCAGGGCCGTTCTGCTGGCTTGAGCTTGGCTGGGCTTACCTGAGCTTACAAGATGACGCCGCGCACTTCGCGGCATTCGATGTTGGCTTCGCGGCAGATCTGCTGCATCTCCTCGACCACGTTGCCAATCGAGGGCATGGCAATGATGACCTCATCGACCGAGAGGCGCTGCACCACATCGAGCAGGCTGCCTCGCGAGCCAAGTACTTGCACGCCGTGGATGCGCGCGCGCTGCTTGAGAGGGTCGTCGTCCAAGAACCCGACGGGCTTAAGGTGCAGCGACTGGTTCTGCAGCATCTCGCGCACCGCCAGCTCTCCCGCATCGCCCGCTCCGACAATAAGCACGCGCTTGAGCCCCTCGCGCCACTTCAGGGCGAAGTAATAGCGCAGCGCCTTTAGCCCCAGGCGCACGCCCACAACCGCGATGGTGAGCAGGGCGGCGTCGATAATCAAGGTCTCGGCGGCCATCTTGGAAGAGGCGGGGACGATGATCGCGATGGCTACGCCCGCCAGCAAAGTGCCTCCGACCACGGCTCGCACTGCGGCTCCGATGTCCGTGATGGTCACGTAGCGCCAGATGCCCGAATACAAGCCCACGTAATACAAAGCCGTCATCTGCGCGGCCACGACGTAAGGCCAGCAGTTGGTCAGGGCGCGGATGTGGCCCGTCATGTGCCCCTCATACTGCAGCAGCGAGGCCGCCAGCAAACACGCGCACACCAAGCAGAAATCCAGAAACGCCTCCACGAAGCGCCTCTTGTGCATGGCCAGGCGCGACAGCACGGTCGCCTCGCCCGAAGCCCTCTGCTTGGCCCGCGCCGCCTCGTATTCTTCCTCGGAATACACCTGCACCTCGGCCAAGAAAACCGCGAACACCAAGAGCGCAATCGCAGACAGCAACGTCACCACAGCCGTGGCTAACGGAGCGCCCTCGGTCGCGCCCCACAGCGCAATCGAACCGAACCAGAGCGTGATGCCATACAGGTAGCACACCGCGCGCTTCTCTGACAGGCCCAGCATCACCAGACGGTGCGACGTGTGGTCGCGCCCACCTTTGGAGATGGGACGCCCGTTCAGGAAGCGCACCACGGACACGAAGGTCGTGTCAAAAAGAGGAGTAGCCAGGGCCAGGGTTGGGATCAAGAGCGCCGTGAAGAGGTTGCTTGATGAAGTGCGCGGCGAGCTCATCAAGGTCAGGCAGGCCAGGGTGTAGCCCAGGAACATCGAGCCGCAGTCGCCCATGAAGACCTTGGCGGGGTTGAAGTTGTACACCAGAAACCCGCCCGCCGCGCCAGCCACAACCATCGCCCCCAGAGCCACATCGGTGTCTCCCACGATAGCGGCGTGCCCGGCCATTAGAAGAGCCACCAGAGTGGCCACGCCTGCCGAGAGCCCATCCATGTTGTCCAGCAGGTTGAAGGCATTGGTGATGCCCACGATCCACACCACGGCCAGAGGCATCAGCCACAGCAGGCTCAGGCTGGAAGCGCCCTCGTGCGAGTCCATGCCGTAATGCAGAGCCACAAAGCCGCACGAAGCCACTACCTGAGCAATGAACTTATGAGCCGGACGCAAAGGGCGTAGGTCGTCCCACACCCCGACCGCCCAGATCCAGGCCCCACCCACGCCTACCGCCACGAAGGGCCTCTTGTCGGGCAGAAACAGCATCGCGGCCACGCTTGCAGCCAGGAAGATGGCGATGCCGCCGAAGAGAGGCGTCGTCTTCTGATTCCAGCGATCAGACGAGGGCCGCGATACCAGGCCGTTGCGCCGCGCCCACGCCATCACCAGAGGCGTCAGCAGCAACGCCAGCCCAAAGGCCCCGCCCAGCCCCAGCAAAGTCTGGCGCCCGTGATCCTCGGCCTGTAGCCAATTCAGAAAAAGTGACATCGGAAGACCTACCTGCAACAACAATCCCCGCTCCCTATTATGACCCCATTCCAAACCCCAACGCGCACCACACGCGACGCAGAGAGCACGCAATTACCTACAAGTACTTGTAGCCCACCGCCAACACCCCTGAACTCAACTGGAATCAGCCCCAAATTGACGCCTGCGCGTTACCGATGTTGTGCTTTAGCGGCCCTCTGGGTTTGGGATTTGGGTCGAGATTTAATTTCCTGCCCCAAGTACTTGAGGGTCAGTGGGAGTTTTTTCGCCTGCTAAACTGGGTGGTTCCGACCTACATTGCACTTTTCTACATCTCAAGGAAGCGCCTCTTATGTCTGCTCAACGCCCGCCTGCCCTCGCCAACTCCGCAGCCCAGGAATACCCCAAGGTCGATCCCAGCCGCGACCGCACGCCGCGCCAGTCGATCACCTTCTCGTTATACAAGCTGGACCCGGCCTTTCGCTTTCTCTCCGCTGAAGAACAGGAGCGCGGCAAAGCCGAGTGGATCGAAGCCGTGCAAGGCTTCCAGTCATCGGGCACGATCGTGGTGCCCTACTCGTGCGTGGGCCTGCGCGCCGACCACGACATCCTGCTGTGGCGCATCGACTTCGAGCTCGAACGCCTGCAAGGAATGCAGGCCGCGATGAGCCGCACGGGCCTGGGCAAGTACTTGCTGCCCTCGCTGAGCTTCCTCTCGATGAGCAAGAGGAGCCACTACGTCGATAAGATCAACCCCGAGCACGATGAAGTGCGCTCGGTGATCGCGCCTGGCCGGGGCAAGTACATTTTCGTGTATCCCTTCGTGAAGTCGCGCGAGTGGTATCTCTTGCACAAGGCCACACGGCAGGGCATCATGGATGAGCACATCCAGATCGGCCAGAAATACCCCAGCGTCAAGCTCAACACCACGTACTCATTCGGGCTGGATGACCAGGATTTCGTGGTGGCTTTTGAAGGCGATTACCCCGAGGATTTCTTGGACCTGGTGATGGAGCTGCGCGAGACAGACGGCAGCAAATACACCGTGCGCGACACGCCGATCATCACAGGCGTCAAGGGCACGCTGGAAGATGTGGTGGCGACGTTGGGTTGAGCCGTCCGCATGACAAGAGCCGCTGCAAGTACTTGCAGCGGTTGGTTATCTTGAATCTCAGGCGTTCTTCCCGGCCTTCTTCGCTCCAGCCTTAGGCCTACTCTTCGGAGGGGTGATCGGGGTCGGCGTCCATGGCTCCGACGAAGAACTTGGCGTCCTTGCGGAAGGCCGCGGGATAGTTGTCGTAGACGCGGCGGAACATTTCCATGTCCAGCCTGTCGGCCAGAGCCTCGCCTTCATCCAGCGTAGCGTCCATCATGCGGAACAGGTTGCGGGGATCCACCGCACGGATGATGCGCTCGTCTTCCTTGTACCACTTGACCAACAGCTCCGACATCTCGACCGCCAGCCTCTTGTCGATGCCGTGCTTGGCCGCGATGCGCTGGAAGATGTCCTTGAACAACTCCTTGGTCGGGCGATCCACCAGAATCTGATACTGCAAGCGCCGCTTGAACGCGTCGTCCAGCAACTGCTCGTGGTTCAGGTTCGTCGAGAGGAACAGGCGCTCCAGAAACGGAGCGCGCATCGAGGAGCCTCCGGTGAACTTCACGATCGATTCCTGCTGCTCCAGAGGGTAGATGAACTGGTTGAGGATCATGTTGTGATCCTCGGTCTGGCGGCCCAGGTCGTCGAAGATGAAGATGCCGTTGTTGGCCTTGACGTGCGGAGGCGCCGAATACTGGCCATCGAAGGAGATCTCGAAGTGCTCGGTCTTGAACTCGGTTCCCACTGTCACTAAGGGCGGGTTTGAAATCAGCCAGCGTCGATCCGGCTTGCCGCTCGTGGCGAAGGAGTCGCCGGCATCGGTTTCCTCGCGCGTCATCAAGTCCTCGCGCAAGCGGTGATAAGCCGAGTCGTAATACTCGACGACCTTGGAGTTGAACTCGAAGGCGTAGGGCAAGAGCACGGGGTCCTTGAGCAGGGCGTGCAAAGCATCGGTGATGAGCGACTTGCCGTTGCCAGGAGGCCCGTAGAAGAGCATGATGCGCCCTTCGGAATTGAAGCCCTCCTTGAGCGTGTTGAGCAGCTCGGGCCGCATGGACTGCTGCGCGAAGACGGCCTTGACCTCCTCCACCGTGACGCGTCGTTCGCGCTTGGCTTGCTGGCGGCACATCTCGCAGTAGGCCTTGAACGAAACGGGAGCGGGCCCCACGTAGCCATCATCGCGCTCCATGATGGCCACCATCTCGCGCCCCTTGCCCGTCAGGTCGTAGTGCATGGGAGCCGGAGTGTCGAGCAGCTCGCGCTTGTGCAGAGACTTCAAGATTTCCTGGAAGACATTGACCGAGAGCTTGAGGAATTCCGAAAGCTGAGTCTCGTTCTGAGGCCCTTCCTGCTTGATGATCTTGAGGATCAGGCTCTCGATGACGCGGTAGGAAATACCCGCTTCCTTGAAGGTCTTGGGCTGCTCGGGCCTGAACAGGCCGCCCGTGAAGACGGCCTCAGACGCAAGCTGCTTGGACTGAGCCTGGTTGAGCGCTTCGAGCCGAGCCGCAAACGAGCTCGAACCGCCATTGGTGGGCACAGCAGAAGGCAGTAAGGGCGCCGAGGGCGAGGCCGAAGGAGAAGCCGGAGGAGGAGGCAAAGCAGGCGATCTCGGAGGCGGGGAAACCGAAATCGAGGCCAGGCGCGACATAGGGTCGAGCGAGGGCGGCTCAAGCGTGGCGGTTGCGTTGGCCTCGTAAGAATCGTCCTCGGCCTCGCGCTCTTCGGCGCGGGCGGAGGGAGGAGGAGTGGTGGCCTGCTGCTGGCGAAACTGCTCCAGTGCGGCGCGCGCGGCGGGGCTCAGTGCCATGGGGACCTCGTGAGAAACAACTGTGACAAAGCCAAATCTCCAATCAAGACGCGAAACCAGAGCGCATCCAGGTAAATTATAGTCCGCGCCAGCCACGCCCAGAGCTCAAGCTCATCAGAGCCCTCATTAAGCTGTGCAGCTGGAAGCTAAACGGCTGGCATTCGACATCCATGCGCTCCTACCATTTTTTCGCCATCGCGCTCGCTTTGTGCGCCACAAGTACTTGCACGGCGTCGCGCGCCACCTTGGAAGGCCAGCACGGGCCTTCGCCTGAAGTGCAGGCCGAAAACACCGTCCCCAAAATCGAGATCGGGCGCCTGCGGGTGCACAACATCCAGGGCGGCGAGATCGAGGGCTCGCGCGACAAGGGCCTGACCTGGCAAATGCTCGGGCACGTCATCGGCCCGACGCAAAAGACCAACCCCAACGGCTTCACGGCCTCCAAATACGGTCCTCCAGGACGCGTGGTGGCCACAGCGGTCAACGCCATCCACCTCAAGGCGGGCCAGAACACCAAGGCCGACCGGGGCATTATCTGGACGCTTTCGCCCGCGAGCACGACAAGTTCGGGGCGCGTGAGCTTGCAAAGCGAAATCTCGCTGGGCTCCTCGGTGTATACGGATATTCCTGGAGGGCGCGGCATCTTCGGCGGGCCGTTCACGCCGTTTGTGGCCAACAGGATTTACCTGGACAACGAGCGCAGCAACACCTTGACGCCTCTGCCCGACAATTACAAGCCCAAACTGGGCGACTCGTGGGTGATCAAGATCGAGCGCCCGCGCCGCTACCCGCGCGAAATCATCTTCGAGAACCGCTTCGGCGGGCTGATCACAATCGACTACAGGGGCCAGAAGCCGCGCGTGATCGGTCAAGTGCTGCGTCCCGTGCTGGGCGTGGGCCGCTTCGTGGGCTCGTATTTCGCGGAGCGCGGGCGGCTCAGGGCCAACCACAACGGAGTGATCGACATCGGCCTGGCTCCTCCCGAAACCAGGGGCACGACAGGACGCGTGGGCAGTTTCCAGATCGTGCCCGCCAACCACGCCATGAGCGCCGAAACCACCTACATCCGCGAGCTGACGCAGTGGATGGTCGTCGGCCCCGTGAGCGCGCTCGACCCTTCGTGGGAGGGCACAGCTCCTCTGTTCTCGCAGTTCCTGCGGCCTCGCTTTGATCCCGCTGATTTCCAGGGCGACTGGGTGGACGATGTGGCGGGCCGCTTCTACTTCGATTGCAAGATGCGCCTCAAGAACGGACGCATTTCGGACTGGCAGCCCTTGCCTTACCTGTATCTCGATCCCAAGAAGCCGCTTCCAAGCTGGGCCGCAACCGCGCTGGAGAAGATGACGCATTTGAGAATCGTGTTCCCCTTCACCTACAACGACCCTCCCCAGACTCCCGAAGACAGCGCCGCAACGCCGCCTGAAGCACCCGAGGGCACCACCCAGAGCACAGTGGACGCCGCCCAACAAGATCGGAAAAAGCAAGATGCAGCCGCTCCCGACGCAGCAGCAAGCTCAACAGTAGGCAGCTCAACGGATCGGGCCAGCCAGTAGATACAGCGTCATCAAAGTCTTCTTGCACGCCCCGCTCCCTTCGCTACAGGCAGGCTCAAGTACTTGCAGCTGTGGCAAGCGTCATTCTTGAGAGGCGAACAGGGGCAACTGTTAGTCTGAACGCGCACGCACCGCGCGCTTTGCCACGCGTCCTGGCGATAAACCAAGCCTCTTCAAGATTCTATGCCCTTCTTTCGCCTCGTCGCTCTCGCTGCCTGCCTCCTGATCCCCTTTGCGCCTCACGTCTCGCACGCTGAATCTGTTTCCGGCCCAGCTTCCACTCTTCCTGTTGCTTCAACCACGCCCATCGCTTCAAGCGTGCCCGTGGCTTCGGTTCGCGTTGCTGGGGCGCCTGTGGAGCCCGTGACGTTCTGGCTGCCGAGCGCGAAGCCTTCGGGGATCGAGGTCAACGATCGCGTCTGGGTTTCGTTTTACGCGGCTGCGGGCGCTTCGGCCTCGGCTCCCGCTCCTGCTGTTGTGCTGCTGCATTACCTGGGCACCACGCGCAACGCCGAGATGCACCGCTACGCGCGTACGCTTTCGCGCCAGAACATCAGCGCGGCGGTTGTGACTCTGCCTTATCATATGCAGCGTGCTGTTGGGAAAACGGAGCCGATGCAGTACTTCGTGTCGCGCGACGCCAATGTCGCGGTGCGCGCCTTTGAGCAGGGCATCTCGGATGTGTCCACGGTTGTGACCTGGCTCACGGCTCAGAGCATCGTGGACAAGAGGCGCATTGGCGTGGTGGGCGTGAGCCTGGGCGCGATTACGGCTCACGTGGCGATGGGGCGCGATGCTCGGCTTAGTGCGGGCGTGGCTCTACTGGGCGGGGGAGACCTGCCCGACATCTACGAGACCAGCCCAGCCGGACGCATCTTCCTGCACACCCAGGCGCGCAGGCTCACCGAAGCGGAGAAGGCTCAGCTGAGGACGGTCGATCCCCTGACCTACGCCGGCCAGAACCAGCCGCGCCGCGTGCTGATGATCCAGGGCGCGCGCGACTCGTTCATCCCGCAGCGCGACGCTTTGGAATTGTGGCGCGCTCTGGGCCGCCCTCCGATCCAGTGGATCGACACCAACCACGCCGCTCTGCTGCTGGCCATCGACTCAGCGGGGCGTGCCGCCACCACGTACCTGCGCAACGTCTGGAGCGGCAACTTCAACGCTCCCATCCCGCGCGTGCACGTCCCGACCATCCAGATCGGGCTGATGACGGGGCTGGACGCGCTCATTACGCCTGTCATCCAGCTGCAAGTACTAAGGATCGGCACGCGCCACCACATGGCTCTGGCGCACGTGGACGCGGGCCTGGGCACGCGCGGCTTGTTCGCGGGTTTGGCCGCCACGGTGACTCCTCTGGTGGATGTGGGTGTGGGACGGCGGCTGGGAGGCACGCGCTGGCGGCCCTACACCTCGTTGCACATCACGTTCTAAACCCGCTCTGAGCCCGCTGAGTTGGGTTGCTGTTAAGCTGAGGGCGGCCCTGAACCGAACCCATGGCTCAGGGCGCAAGGAGTTAAAAGGCAATATGAATCAATTACAAAAGCAACTTGAAAGCGGCTGGTGTCTACTGGTTTCGCTGGCTCGCAACGATGTGCGTCTGGCGCAGGCGGCCTTGCGCGGCGGAGCGGTGGGATTGAAGATCCACATCAACGTGCACCATCACGCTTCGGGGACGCACTTCGGCTCGTGGGACGAGGAGAAGGCCAATGTCACGCGCATTGTGGAAGTGGCGCGCGAACATGGCGCTTCGGTGGGCATTGTGCCCGGAGGCAGCCCCTTCGCGACACCCGAAGAGTTCGCGGACATGGCGCGCTCGGGCGTGGATTACTTCGATGCCTATCCCTCGGAAGCCCCGGCCTGGACGCTGTCGCAAGGCCACCTCGATGTGATGCTGGCCGCTTATTTCGGCGGCTCCATTGAGGAGATGCAAGCTCTGGAAGCGCTGGGCATGAGCTTGTGCGAAGCCTCGATCGTGAACCAGGACCTGTATGGAACGCCGCTGAACGCTTCGGATCTGGCGGCCTACACCCACCTGGCGCGAAACTTGAAGAGCTCGATCATCGTGCCCTCGCAAAAAGCCATCACGACCGACGACGTGGCCGCGCTCAGGAAAACAGGAGCCAGAGCCCTACTCATCGGAGCCGTCGTCACGGGCCGCGACGCCTCTTCCATCGAAGCCGCCACGCGCGAGTTTTCTTCCTGCTGAGTTCTTGCTGAGGCAAGGCACGTAGCCCCAAAAACCGATGCAAAGAGGCGCAGCAAGTACTTGCTGCGCCTCTTTGCATCGGGTGCTGCGAATCATCATTGCGGACGCGGCAGAGCCAGAGGAGCATTGCCGATGACGCCAAAGAGAACCAGCATGGCTTCGAGGCGGGGCTTGGAGCGAAAACCTATGCGGTCGTTGAGCGTGTTCTCGGCTTCGCGGCGACGCGCGCGGTCGGCCTCAACTACGCCCTGATACTGCGACAAGGCGGCACGCACCTGGGCGTCGCTCTGGTGGGAATCGCGCAGCACGGTATACAGCTGCTGACCTTGGCGCCTCACCTGGCCTCGCGCACGCACCTCGCTCACGATGTAGCGCAGCACTTCGTCCTGCAAAGCGCGGTCGTCAAAGCCAAGCGAGCTCATGGTGCGCCGCAGGTTCTCGGCCTTGCGCTGGCGTTCTCTGGCGCGCCTCTGCCGACGCTCCTGCTTCTGAGCCTCGGTCAAGGGCGCACGAGGCTCGCCCCCAGCAGGATCAGCGTTGTGTTGCGCTCCGTTAGGCTGTTCTCCGTTAGGCGCGACAACAGCGTTCGCTGTGGCCAAGGGCTGAACTGGAGGCAAAGCAAGGGCAGCCGAGGAGAGAAGAACAAGGATAAGGCGGGCGTTTCGGGTAATCATAAAGGGCGCCGGATGAGCCGCCTCTGTGACACTTCGAGGCGGGACCGGTTGCGCCCCATTTAAGAACCGGCGCCCGGCGCGGGCTTCCCTGAGCCCCTCAAGTACTTGCAGCGGCGCTCACGTCTGGTGTTACTGGCGCTGACTGAACCTCTGCCTGGCTCAAGCAATGCTTTCTTCTCTTTCCTCTTTGCCACGCGATGCGGTGCGCGTGCGCGTCCCCGGGTCCTCGGCCAACCTGGGGCCTGGCTTCGACTGCCTCGGTCTGGCCTTGCAGATGCACAACTTCGTGACCATCCATTCGTCCGGGCGCGATGAAGTCTTGGCCTGGGGCGAGGGCGAGTCCTACGTGCCGCGCGGCCCCAACGTCGAGAAGAACATCGCGGTTGGGGCTGCGCGCACGCTCTTCGACTTCCTCAAGATGCCGCGCGAGCCTTTGCGCTTCTACCTCGAAAATGCCATTCCGCTTTCGCGCGGCCTTGGCTCCTCCTCCGCGGCTCGCGTGGGAGCCCTGGTCGCGGCCAACGAGTGGGCGCTGCACCAGAGAGGCCGCAGCGCCTCGCCTCAAGAGCTGCTGATTTTGGCCTCCGAGCTCGAAGGCCACCCCGACAACGTCGCCGCCGCTCTGCTCGGCGGCCTCACCGTGGCCGGAACCTTCAGCTCATCGCTCGGCTCAGCTCAACCCGGTTCAGCTCACACTTCCTCAGCTCACACGCCGCCTGTGCGAGCGCTGCGCTTTGCGGTGGAGAGATTCCCGCGATTGGCTGTCTTCATTCCCGATGCGCACCTGGAAACCAAGACCGCGCGCGGCGTCTTGCCCGAATCTGTTCCTCGCGAAGATGCCATCTTCAACCTGGGCGCCACGGCCATGCTGCTGGCCGCTTTGAAGTCCCAATCCTGGGACGAAGTGCGCGTCGCCCTCGATGACCGCCTGCACCAGCCCTTCCGCGCGCCTCTAATCCCCGCCTTCGAGCTGATCTCCGAGACGATGAAGGGTCGCGAGGAATGCCTGGGCGTGACCATCTCGGGAGCGGGGCCGACCGTTTTGCTGTGGCTGCACCCCGAAGCCGACGTGCCTCAAGTACTTGAGCCCGTGCTCGAAGCCGCGCGCGAACAAGACATCGAGGGCACGGCGCGTGAGGTCGAGGCCGATGATGAGGGCTGCGTGGTAGTGGCGCTGTAGAAGAGGAAGATTCTTTAAACACGCCGGAGAATCCGACGTTGGGGCGATGTTTCTTTTGGGAGCCTCAACATGAACAAGAACATTCGTAGGTCATATCGTGGAGCCTGGATGGGTTTGCTGGTGAGCACGAGCCTGGCTCTTCTGGCCGGAGCCGCCAGCGCCCAGAGCTCAGCGCCCGCCAATGATGACTTCGAGAACGCGCAGCCCTTGCGCTCAAGCAACGGCAACTATCTCACCTCGGGCTACTGGTATGGCAACACCAACCTGGCCACAGATCAAGATGGCGAGCCCACGCACGCCGGAAACTACGGTGGCAAGTCGGTCTGGTTCTACTGGGTCGCGCCTTACTCGGGAACGGTGACCTTCACCACGGCGGGCTCGAACTTCGACACGCTGCTCGCGGCCTACCGTGGCTCCTCCATCGACGGCCTTTCGCGCGTGGCCAGCAACGACAACGTGAGCCAGAGCGACAGCACCTCGGCCATACGCTTCAACGCCCTCGCGGGAGCGTCCTACTTCATCGCCGTGGACGGCTACAACCCCGACGACCCCAACAACGCCGATCCCCAGGACGCAGACTCGGGCTCCTACAGGCTCAACGTCCTTATGTCGGGCAGCGGCAACGGAAGCGCGCGGCCCTCGAACGACAACTTCGCCTCGGCTTATAGTCTGGGCTCCTCCAGCACGCGCACGGTGCGGGGCTCCAACATCAACGCCACCCGCGAATACGGCGAGCCCTACCACGCGGGCCAGAGCGGAGGCCACTCCGTCTGGTTCACTTGGACCGCGCCTTACACCGGCTACGTGCGCCTCTCGACGGGAGGCTCCAGCTTCAGGCCCGTTGTGGCCGCCTACTACGGCTCCAGCTTCCCGGCGCTGCGGGTTTACGGCTCGGGCGCGGGCAGCGCGCGCTTCTACGCGGTGCAAGGCTACACCTATCGCATCGCGTTGGATGGCCTCAACGGAGCCTCGGGCAACTACATCCTGAGCTTGATCCAGGACTCCAGCCAGGGCGTCTGATCTTGGCCGCGCTTGTTTACAATGGTTCGGACAAAAGTGGGTGGATAAGAAGTGAGGCGTTTCGCTGATAATTTGGATTAGCAGCCCAAATTCCAGGAAACACCTCATGCCCATTGTAGCGCAGATTCTGAGTTCGATGTCTGGTTTGTCCGGCCCGCAGCGCAAGGTGCTGCTGCATCTGATGAGCCTGTGGCCCTGCATCCGTGGTCGCTTCAACTTTTTGAACCTGAGCCGCTACAGCTCCTGCTGCGAGCGCACCTTGCGTCGCCACTTCGCCCAGCCCTTTGACTGGGGCGCCTTCAACGCCGCCTGGATGGGCCTGGCGGTGCCCGCGCACCACTCGCTCATCCTGGCCTTGGACGCCTCCTTCATCCCAAAGAGCGGACGCCAGACGCCCGGCCTCTCCTGGTTCTACAATGGCTGTGCCGCACGCACCCAGAAGGGCCTGGAGCTGTCGCTGCTGGCAGTTGTTGACCTCCACCGTAACACCGCCTATGCCCTACACGCTAAGCAAACTCTTCCAGCTTCAGCTTCAGCTTCAGAATGCAAGGATGTGCAGCACCTGCGCGAGTCCAAGGCCAACTGGCCCGCCCGCGCGCGGCATCTGGTGGCCGACGGGGCCTACACACGCCGCCCCTTTGTGGAGGGCGTGTGTGAGCTGGGGCTGGAGATGGTGGGCAAGCTGCGCCGCGACGCCAACCTGCGCTACCTCTTCAGCGGCGTGCAGAGTGGGCGTGGGCGTCCCAGGCTCTACGACGGCAAGGTGCTGTGGAGCCTGTTCGAGCCCACGCGCTGGCACCGCGAAGCCGAACTTGAAGGCGGCGTGACCCTCTACACCGCCACGCTCTACCACGTCTCGTTGAAGAGGCGGATCAAGGTTGCCCTGCTGTGCAAAGCCGCAGCAGCACCTGCAGCACCCGCAGGCCAGGTGCTGTTGTTCAGCACCGACTTGAACTTGAGCGGGCGCGAGATCGTGCGGATGGATCGCGCCCGCTTCCAGATCGAGTTCCTCTTTCGCGATGCCAAAAGTGGAGCGGGACTGACCCACTGCCAGGCTCGCAACACAGCCGCGCTCCACTTCCACTGGAACGCCGCTTTTGCCGCCCTCAATCTGGCCAAGACGCAGCAGCCCACGGCTTCAACCACAGCTTCAACCACAGCTCGGGCACCCTTCTCTTGGGCTTCGACTCGGCAAAAGCACGCCAACCAGCACTTCCTGCGCCTCGTTTCTTCACACTTAGATTTGGACTGGAACGCCATTAAAGCCCATCCCCACTTCCAAAACCTCTGTAACTACGGTGTCATTGCTCCCTAATTCTGTCCGAACCATTGTTGTTTAGTGATCGCTTGATAATCGCTCCGATTCTGGAAACAGAGTCGGGGCGATTCGCGTTTGCGCCGCAAGTACTTGCAGCTTACGCCTGGGGCACAGCGTGCTTGCGCTGCCACTCGCGCTCGTCGCCCTGGAAAGTTGTCCAGGCCAGCAGGTTCATCAGGCAGCCTGCGAGGAAGAAGAAGCCGCCCTGCTGCAGCAACAGGCTCGCCCACTCGCGCCACGGCAGCAGCATCGAGCCGAAGAGCCAGCGCGCCAGCAGCGGGTACAGCGCGAAGAACAAGGCCATGGCCAGGCCAGCCTCGCGCCTCCGGCCAGCAGGTAGCGCGGCCCGCCCTTGCTGCGCTCGCGCAGCCACCACTCGCGCTCTTCGGGCGTAAAACAAGTGCCTTGACGTGTTGAGGTGATAGCACTTATAATTGCGTCATCCTACAGAACTTCCAGTTCTGAACTTCATGGAGGCCCAGATATGAGACGGTCTGCATCGGTTGGTCTGCATCGGTTGGTCTGCTGGCGGTAGCGACACCAGTTATGGCAGGCGACTACATCCCTGACGCGGGCAACGCGACACCGAAGTCAGTTACAGCAACGGTCGCATTCGCCAAGGACAACACCACGGGGACTTACACTGTTACAGACCCGCCTGCGATCAATCCATCACCGTATTACAGCTCCATCACCAACTGGTCGTGGACTTGGATGGCAAACGGCGCAAACGATCCAGCTCCGGCGCGCAAGCCACAACACGTCGCGAGTCTCTCTGCGGCAACCTTGAAGGCGACGATAAATGGCCCAGCCACCGCCTACGCTTCCGGCGACTACCAATGGCTGATAGGAGGAGCTGGTTTTGGCACCCATCGCACGTCAGGGCAGGCTATAAATGGGCCGGTTACCGCACCTTATGCAGCGGAAACCCAGTCTGTGACGGGAAGTTTGCAGACACCGGTGAACGGCAAGATTTCAGTTCCAGATGCTGAGGTCAAAGTCAAGGCCTTGGGTAGCGTGCAATTGAACGCCCCCTTCGCTACTGCATCAACAGACACTGACAACATCACAGCTACTACTACCAGCATCACCTTGGTGCCCTAAGCCACAGTAGCCCAACTAACCCGGCAGTCTTCGTGGAAGACTGCCGGGATTTTGCTCTAAAACATTGGGAGTTACGCAGCTGAGAGTCTCAACGCAGCGGAGTTACCGCCCTCTTGTAATCCGGCACGGGTCGATTGGAAGAGGGCGACATCCCCGCCTGAACTTTGGCTCTCTAAAATGCAACTGCGTAAGTCCTAAACATACTAGGGGATGGGTGGATGAAGCGTTTCTTGCCAGCCTTATCTGTACTGGCGTTTTCTTCAGGAGCTTCGCTCTGCCGCGCAAATCCAGTGATTGACGCGACTTTGCTGCGGCAGGTAGAGCTCAAGCCCGCCCCTGGCTCGCCCGACGAGAGCTTTCTGGCCCTGTCACGCGCTGGCCAGGTGAACTTCATCGCCGACGATAGCCAGGGGCGCAAGGCCGCTGCTGTTCCGACCGGCGACAGGCCTCAGCATGACACTCTGCTGGAGCTGATGGTCGATTTGGCTCAGCAACACCGGCTCAGCCAGCTGCGCTACGATGCGCGCACCTTTTTGTTCTGGCCCGAGCCGGATGTAGTGGCTCTGGCGAAGCAGATCGTCGCGGGAAAAGGCGTGCATCCCCAGGGAGAAGTACTTGGCAGCTACCAAATGGGCACCGCGATTGGCACCTACCTCGTGAAAGAGCGCGGCTGGGACGGCCAAACGGCGGACGCGGGCATCCGCGTTTCTCTTTCGGATGTGCCTCCGGCTCTGCGCCAGCAGCTCCAAGACTACACAGTCAGCCAGACGCTGAGCCGCGAAAGCACCAGTCGGGCCTGGCTTTCCGATGAGTTTTGGGAGGGCGCCCGGCTGTGGCTGGGGATACCGCGTGGAGGTAGGGGCGAGCAGCTCCTGGTGAGCGGAATTGTTGACCCAGAGACTGGAAAGGTCGAAAGTCGGCCTCTTAGCTTCGCGCCGCTTGCACCGCGCGAGCCCGAAGCTCCAACAACAGCGCCCGCCCAAACCCCGGCGCAGCAAGCTGCCGAACAGGCCGCGCTACAAGCCCCTGCATTGCCTATCGACAAGGACGCCGCTCTCTCGATCAAGGTGTCTTTGGAGGCCAAGCAGCAGTCGTTGCGCGATTTGCTCAACAGCCTGCAAAAGCAAAGCGGGGTGAAGCTGCAACTGGCACCCGGCGCTGGCACCGCTCTGAAAGTAACCGCGCGCGTCAGCCAGCTTCCGTTGTCGGCATTGATGGGAGCCCTGGGCCGCCTCTTTGAAGCCGATTGGCAGCCGAACGGTGAGAAGACCTATCTCTTCCAGCCTCGCCAGCTGAGCGAGATGCAAAAGCAGATGTCGCGGCTGGGCGAGTTTCAGTGGTACCGCTTCCGTTACAACAACCTGCGCAGCCCCGAGAACCGGATGCAGCGCGGCAATGCCTTGGCGCAGCAGATCCGAGAGGAAGTCGGCGCCGCTGCCCTCAGGAGAGGCGTCGCATTTACAGCGCTGAACACCGACACGCAAGAGGCTATCCAGGGTTACTTTCAGGAAATTCTGGGCCGGGACATCGTTGGGCTCGATCAGTATCTCGTCGACAGCCTCGATCAGAGCGCCATTTCCGAGCTGCGCGTCGAAGTGCCCTCTGACCTGAAGGCCCAGGCAGCGGCACAGAGAGCATCTGTGATCCCTTCGGCTCGCCTCTTCAACGCCAAGCGAGAAAACTTCCTCTCCGTTCCCCTGGCTGGGCTTCGCCTTCCAGACGCTGCGCCAGAAGTGGTTGCGCCTACCGCAAGCGCCGCCCAATAAGGATACCACCCATGAGGTTTAAACTGCGATTAGGCCCTCGCCATGCGGCACGGGCCTTTACCCTGGTTGAAGTTTTGGTTGTGTTGGCATTCTGGCCGCTTTGCTGTTCCCGGTGCTGGCTTCGGTGCGCGAAAGCGGGCGCATTGCGACGTGTTCGAGCAACCTGCGCCAGATCGGCTTGGCAACCACCCTTTACGCGAACGACAACAACGACTACTACCCACCAGTCGGCCCATTTCCCGTTGCGCCGGGCCTCGCGGGCTCCTGGCCGAACCGAATCTACCCCTACGTAAAATCGGAAGCGGTTTTCCAATGCCCTTCGTTGCCCGACGGCGATTTCAAGCTGGGCGGCTCGCCAGAAACTGTAATCACCTCACAAACAGGCGAGTACTGGCACAACGGCAGCTACGTGCGCAATATGCTCTCGCTCGAAGGGATGTTCTTTGGGGTTCGGCAATCGCATTTGAGGCATCCCTCCAGCACAATCTTGCTGTTGGACGGCAAAGTCGGAGATTTCTTAGTCAATCCCGGCAAAGGCCCGCTGAATACGGTTGACGATCTGACCACCGCAGGCCTCGCCAAGCGCCACCGCGATGGCGTGAACGTGCTGATGGCCGATGGCCATGCCAAGTGGATGAAGTTCGAGAATCTGCTTCAGCGCAGCCTGTGGACAGTAAGGGAAACTTCGTAATCCTCGTGTCCGCGACCAAAAGCGCCTGCAAGTACTTGCAGGCGCTTTTTGCTGCTCTACCCCAAACGCGCTCGCTTCTAACTTGGGAAATGCGATTTAGTTATAATGCCTCGCGAGCACGAGCCGCGAACCGGTAGCAGTTGGGCCGGAGCGCCGTTACTCGATCACGCTCGCGAATTTGGGAGGACGAGATTTATGGCGGTTAAAGTTGGCATCAACGGCTTCGGGCGCATCGGGCGCATCACCTTCCGGGCCATCACCGAGAAGTACGGCGACTCGATCGAGGTCGTCGCCATCAACGACCTGAGCGACCCCAAGACCAACGCCCACCTGCTCAAGCACGACTCGAACTACGGCCACTACGCGCGCTCGATCGAAGTCACCGAGCACGGCTTCGTCGTGGACGGTGAAGCGGTCAAGGTCTTCAAGGAGCGCGACCCGGCCAACCTGCGCTGGGGCGAGGAGGGCGTCGATGTCGTTGTGGAATCCACGGGCTTCTTCACCGACGCGACCAAGGCGCGCGCCCACGTGGACTCGGGCGGAGCCAAGAAGGTCGTCATCTCGGCCCCGGCCAAGAACGAGGACGCGACCTTCGTTATGGGCGTCAACAACGAGCTGTATGACCCCTCGAAGCACACCGTAGTCTCCAACGCGAGCTGCACCACGAACTGCCTGGCCCCGATTGCCAAGGTCATCCTCGACACCTTCGGCATCGAGAACGGCTTCATGACCACGATCCACTCCTACACCAACGATCAGCGCATCGCGGACCAGGTTCACGAAGACCTGCGCCGTGCCCGCGCCGCAGCCCAGTCGATGATCCCTTCGAGCACAGGTGCGGCCAAGGCCATCTCGCTGGTGATCCCTGAGCTGAAGGGCAAGCTGCACGGGATGTCGATGCGCGTGCCGACGCCAACGGTTTCGATCGTGGATCTGGTCGTCAACACCTCGAAGGGCGTCACGGCTGAGGCGGCTAACCAGGCCTTCCGTGAGGCTGCCGCAGGCAAGATGAAGGGCATCCTGAACGTCGAGGACGAGGAGCTTGTCTCGGTCGATTACAAGGGCAACCCGTTCTCCTCGATCGTCGATTCGCCCCAGACCATGGTCATCGGCGACAACCTGCTCAAGGTGATGAGCTGGTATGACAACGAGTGGGGCTACTCCTGCCGCGTCGCCGACTTGATCAACTTCATGGCGAGCAAAGGCCTCTAACTCAACTTGGCGCATCAAAATTGCGCGTAGACAAAGCAGCAAGTACTTGAGTGTAAGTACTTGCTGCTTTTTGTTTTCTGCGAGGAACAATGCAAACACGCAAGTTAGGCGAACTCGAAGTTAGCGCCCTTGGCCTGGGCTGCATGGGCATGAGCGATTTCTACGGCACGCGCGACGATGCCGAGTCCGAGGCCACAATCCAGCGCGCCCTTGAGATGGGCTGTACCTTCCTGGACACCGCCGATATGTATGGCTTCGGCGACAACGAGCGGCTGGTTGGCAAGGCCATTCAGGGGCGGCGCCAGGAAGTGGTGCTGGCCACCAAGTTCGGCATCCTGCGCGACGCCAACGATCCCAGCGTGCGCGGCGTTTCGGGGCGGCCCGAGTATGTTAAGCAAGCCTGTGATGCTTCGTTGGGGCGGCTGGGTGTGGATACCATCGACTTGTATTATCAGCATCGCGTGGATGACCAGGTGCCGATCGAAGAGACCGTGGGCACGATGAGCGAGTTGGTCAGCGCGGGCAAAGTCCGCTTCCTGGGCTTGAGCGAGGCCGCGCCCGAGACGATTCGGCGCGCTCACAAAGTGCATCCGATCTCGGCCTTGCAAACCGAGTTCTCATTATGGAGCAGGGAGCCCGAAGACGAAATCCTGCCCTTGCTGCACGAGCTTGGCATCGGCTTCGTGCCCTACTCGCCGCTGGGACGAGGCTTCCTGACAGGAGACATCCGCTCGCCCGCAGACTTCGAGGCGGATGACTACAGGCGCCACTCGCCGCGTTTCCAGGGCGAGAATTTCGCGAAGAACCTCGCGCTCGTAGACAAAATCGCGGACATGGCCCGTCAGCGAGGCTACACCCCGGCTCAGCTGGCCCTGGCCTGGGTCTTGGCTCAGGGCAAGCACATCGCGCCCATCCCCGGCACCAAGAAGCGCTCGCGTCTCGAAGAGAACCTGGGCTCCATCGAAATCACGCTGAGCCGCGATGAGCTGGCGCAAATCGACGACATCGCGCCGCACGGAGCCGCTGCAGGCGACCGCTACCCTCCTGCGATGATGAGCGCGGTCAATCGCTGAGCAGCAAGTCCTTGAGGAGGCCCATGAGCGAGCAGCCTGACACCTGGCAGATTTACCTCGAAGCGGATGAAAAGGAGGACGCCGGAGATTTGGTGGGGGCGTTTGACTTGTTTATGCAAGGCGCTCGGCTGGGCGATGCCGACTGTCAGAACCGGCTCGGCATCATTTACGGCGCTGGCTTGGGCGTTGGCAAGAGCTTCAGCAAGGCGATGTACTGGCACCAGCGGGCGTGGACGACCAGTAGGCAGAGCTACCTTTGCAGCGGCATTGCGGTGACCTATGCTCAGGCCGGGAACCAGAAGCAAGCTGAGTTCTGGTGGCATAAAGCTCTGGCACAAGGCGATTCCAGCACGGCCCTACCGCTCGCCAAGCTCCTGCTGAAGACGAGGCGGCGGCACGACATCGCGCGGGCCATCGCGCTGCTCAAGTTCACCGTGTCGCGCTCGGTATGGAAGCAGATCAGCTTGGCCGATTGGGAAGAGGCGCGGGATCTCCTGCTGCAGCTCAGGAAATCGTGGCGCACGGTGCTAAACCGGCGCTCAAGTGAAGCGCCCGCAAGTCCAAGTACTTGTGGGCGCCTTGTGCTTCAAGCTCAGCGCTTGAGCGGCACGAAGGCCAACACGGTTCCGATCAGACCCAGCAAGCAGCCCAGATGCGCTCGCTGAAGAGGCGTGAGTCGAAGCGGTGGCCCGAAGCAGCCAAGTCATACAGAACTAGAATCAGCAGCGCGACCAGAGCCGCTTGCAGCCAGTGGTTGCGCGAGATGCCATGAGGCATCAGCAGCGCGATCAGCGCGGCCAGCAACACGCCCACCAGAGTGCCAAAGGCCCTCTGCGCGATGCGCTCGTAGGATGAGCACGACTGGGGCTGCATCACGAGCAGAACCGTTGTGGCCACCCACATCGGGCGCGCCACACCCTCGATGCTGCCAAGCAGCAGCGCGAAGGCAGCCGTGGCCGCATACACCAAGCAGAACCTCAGCCCGGCTTGGGAAACAGGCTCGTCCGGCTGAGCTGGGTTGCCCTCAGCGTCCTGGGCGCGCGGCACAGCGGATGAGATCAAGGCCGCGTGGGGGAACAAGAGCGAGCCCAGCACGCGCGCCAAGGCGGAGGCACCCGCCGCGATGAGCACCATCCACACGGTTGAAGCGCCCGCCTCGCGCAGCCCGGCCATCGAGATGAGGGCCAGATCGCCCAGGCGCAGGGTCGCGGCGCCCGAGCTTCCGGGCTGGCTGAGCCAGCCCGTGACCAAAGTCAGAATCGCGAAGGTACTCCAGAAGAGCCAATTGTCGCCGCCCAGGAAGTGGCCCAGCACGAGCATCGTCGCCGTCGTGCGCACCAGCAGCAGAAGCCGCGCGCCCAGCCCATCCGCGCTGTCCGTGAGCGCCAGCAGCAACCCGGCCACCGCGCCCGCCACGCCCGCCCGGATGTCACCCAGCTACAAAGCGATCAGAACAGGAACGCCCACGCTCAGAGCGAACAGGACGCTGTGCCACGCCGAAGCCTCGCTCGGGCGCAGAGCAAGCAGAGGATGCACCTTCAAGTGCCGATTCAAGCCAGGCATAAGTTCAAGGTTCACTAACCAACTGCTTCCCAATCCAACTCAACCCCGCCACAGTCAAGCCGATGCCGCGGCCACTCTGAAGCCTCTCGCGAACTGCCGTAAGTACTTGTAGCACCGCGCGCGCGGCCCTGAGGGATGCACAAAGTCCACGCAGCGCGTTGGAGACGCGGACGTTTCCACCATGAGCGGCGCGTGCTTAAGAATGTAAACTGGCGCCGCAACACAAAGCCCGTGCTCGGGCTTTCGAGGAGGCTCACCATGCCAAGGTTGACCATTGCCGAGGACGCGCGCGAATCGGTGCGCACGCTGCTGATTTCCGTTGGCTTAGCCGTTGCGCTTTCGTTCGTGCCCTACGCGAACCTGCTGCTATATCCCTTCCGCCTCTTCGTAACCTTCATCCACGAGGGAGGGCACGCTGTGGCGGCTCTGGCCACAGGCAACAGCGTCCAGAGTTTGAGCATCGCGACCGATGGCTCGGGCGAAGTGATGGCCACGCACGACGGCTTCTTGTCGGGCCTCTTCATCTCCAGCGCGGGCTATCTGGGAGCCACGCTCTATGGAGCCGCTCTGCTGGTCTTGATCCGGCACAAGATCGCGGCGCGCGCCATCTTGATTGCCACCGCGATCTTCATTGGCCTGATGAGCCTGCGCTTTGGCTACTCCAACCCCTTCACGCTGGTTTCGGGAATTGTTCTCTCCGGCGCTTTGCTGCTGGCGGCCAAGCACGCTCAGGAGCGCATCGCGAACTTCCTGCTTTCGTTCGTGGCCGTGCAGTGCGTGCTGAACGCTCTGTTCGACCTGCGCACTCTGCTCAATTTGTCCTCGCCCATGGAAGCTCAGGTGCACACCGACGCGCTCAACATGGCTCAGGCCACGGGCATCCCGGCGATTGTGTGGGCCTTGCTCTGGATCGGCATCTCGCTGGGCTTGCTGCGCCTGGCCCTGCGCTCCTACATCGCCGCGCCCAAGCCCGTGCCCTCCACCACTTCTGCGCTCGGAGTTTAAGCAGAGCGAAATCCAAAGCCGCAAGTACTTCAAGTACTTGCGGCTTTGGATTTTTATTCCACAGCGTGTTCGGGGAAGCGCAGGGCCATGGCGGTCTTGAGGCGAGAGAAGCCCAGCTTGCGATAGAAGTCCATCAGGTAAGGCTCGTCAGCCGTGAGCATGATGGCGATGTGAGGAGGGCAGCTCTCGATGATCGAGCGCATGAGGGCTGTGCCAATGCCTTGCTTCTGGAAGTCGGGGTGGACGGCCAGGCCGTAAAGAACCCCACCGCAAGCGGTGGGGCATTAACGACCACGACAAGAAGTGCTCGGTGGCATTGAGCCACCTCCCACTTCCAGAACTTCCGAGGAGGAAACAGACATCGAGTCTGTTCCCTCCTCCAGCCCATTCATCCCCGCCGCAAGCAGCGGGGCACTCTGGGCTACTTCGTAGATGGCCGCGTCCAACTCGCCGTCGCTCAGGGCATACACGCCTCCGACTTCGGCTCCGCTCACCAGGGCGATGCGCGTGAGGTAGCAGCGCTCAAAGATCGAACGCGTGCGCTGGGCCGAGAGCGAGCTGTTAAAGGCCGTGCGGTAGACCTCAGCTAAGTGCTCCCAATCGACGCCCTGCAAATCTGCTTTGAGAATCACGTCCATCGCAGCCATTGTGGCCCGCGAGGCCAGGCTCCGTCAAGTACTTGCCGCTTTTGCCTTGAGGCCGGGCGGCGTGTATCCTCTGAGCGATTGAGAGGCATTATGAACATCAAAACCATTCGCGATATTGACGTGGCGGGCAAGAAAGTGCTGTGCCGCGTGGACTACAACGTGCCCATCGACGAGCACAGCGGCCAGATCACGGACGACGCCCGTATCCGCGAGACGCTGCCCACGCTGCAGTATCTGCTCGAACAGAACGCAGCCGTCATCTTGATGGCGCACTTTGGGCGTCCCAAAGGCAAAGTCGTCGAGTCACTGCGCATGGCTCCCATCGCCGCCAAGCTGAGCGAACTGCTGGGCCAGCCCGTGCAAAGCGTGCGCGACTGCGTTGGCCCCGAAGCTCAGGCCGCCGCCGCTACTCTTCAGGGCGGGCAAGTACTTGTGCTGGAGAATATGCGCTTCCACCCGGAAGAAGAATCCAACGACGCGGCGTTCTCGGCTCGGTTGGCCTCGATGGGCGAGGTGTATGTGAACGACGCCTTCGGGACGGGTCACCGCGCCCACGCCTCAACAGAAGGAGCAGCCCGAGCCATGAAGGCCGCGGGCAAGCCCTGCGTGGCAGGCCTCTTGATGGCGCGCGAGATCAAGTTCCTCTCGCCTCTGCTCGAAGAGCCCGAGCGGCCTTTCGTGGCCATCATGGGCGGAGTCAAGGTGAGCGACAAGATCAAGGTCATCGAGAACTTGCTGCCCAAGGTCGATGCCCTGCTCATCGGAGGCGCCATGAGCTACGCTTTCGTGCGAGCTGCTGGACACGAGGTCGGGACGAGTTACTTCAAGGAAGAAGACGCGCCCATCGCCAAGGATCTGGTCGAGAAGGACGCGGCGGGGACGCAGGTTTTGTATCTCGCTCAGGACTTTCTGGTCGCGGATCGCGATGCCGAGGATGCGCGCATGGAGTTCGTGCCCTTCGATGGCATCCCTAAAGATATGATGGGCATGGACATCGGACCCAAGACGCGCGAGATGTTCGCGCGCATCATCCAGAGCGCGCAGACCGTGCTGTGGAACGGGCCCATGGGCCGCTTCGAGGTCGAGGCGTTCTCGCAGGGCACGCGCGATGTCGCCCAGGCCGTGGCCAATGCCACTGCAGAAGGCGGCATCACCATTATAGGCGGCGGCGATTCGGCGGCTGCCGTGAAGAAGTTCGGCCTCTCGGAGCAGATGACGCACGTCTCGACGGGAGGCGGCGCCAGCCTGGAGTTCCTGGAAGGCGCTGAGCTGCCGGGCGTGGCGGTTCTGGATCGTGAATAGGCAGAGATCTTGAGCGTCGCAGAACGGAAAGCCGCAACCGGCAAGTACTTGTATCGTATGAACAGCGGCGCGCGATTTGGTAGGCGTGCCTGCAAAGGAGACACACCATGAACTCGGGATACAATCCTCAGAACCAGGGCTACGGTTCCAACTCGAACCCAGGCGCCAGGCCCTACGGCGCGGGCTCGCTCAACAGCGTGGCCAACGCTTCGCCTGAAGTGCGCGCCAACTTCATCCGCTCGACTTACCTGCTCTTCGTGAGCGGCATCCTGTGCTCGATCCTCGTTGGAGCACTCACGTTGTCCTCTTACGCGCTGACCTCAGTTGCCATAAGCGCCATCCGCAGCCCGATCTTGGCCATCGTGCTGATTCTGGGCGGCTCGATGGGCGCTCAGGCCGTGGCGCGCACGCCCGGCCTGAACCTGGTTGGGCTCTATGGCTTCACGGGCTTGATGGGCTTTCTGTTCGCTCCCATCCTGCGCATTTACGAGATACAGCAGCCGGGCATCGTTGGGCAGGCCGCGTTCTTGAGCGTGCTGGTGTTCGGCGCTCTGTCGGCTTACGCTCTGATCTCGAAGACCAACTTCAACTTCCTGGGCGGCATGATCTTCGTGGGCATGATCGCCATTGTGGGAGCGGGCATCGCGAACTTGCTGTTCTTCCACAGTGCGGGCATCGGCTACTGGCTGGCGTGGGCTACGCTGTTCATGTCGAGCGGGTTCGTGCTGTGGCGCACCTCGCGCATGGTGCACGAGTATGAGCCCGGCGAGAACGTGGCCGCGGCCCTGGGTCTGTTCATCTCGTTCTTCAACATCTTCATGTCGATCCTGCGCATCCTGGGCGGCAACCGCCGTTAAGGACACAAGTACTTGCAGAAGGCGGAGCCTCAACCGAGGCTCCGCTTTTTGCTGTCTGCCTCTTGCTGGAAGGCCGAGGTATTTGCGCTTTGGGCTGAGGCGTGCTATTTTCTCAAGCGTCGCCGCTTGGATGCGGTTTTAAGATTATGCGAACACCGCTCATCGCCGGGAACTGGAAGCTCAACAAGACCTCAGCCGAAGCCGTCTCGTTCGTGCAGGAACTCAAGCCGCTCATTGCGGACGCTGCAGGAGTGCAAGTACTTGTGTGCCCTGTCGCGCTCTCCATCGAAGCCGCCGTTGCCGCAGCCAAGGGCAGCGCGATTTCTGTAGGGGCGCAGAACACCTACTGGAAGGAATCGGGCGCTTACACCGGCGAGCTGTCGCCCAGTCTGCTCAAAGCCGCGGGAGCCTCTTATGTTCTGGTGGGCCACTCGGAGCGGCGCGGGCGCTTCGGCGTGCCCGAACCAGATCTGGAAGGCGACGCGGGCCGTGTCTTCGGCGACACCGACGCCAGCGTGAACCTGAAGGTGCTCGCCTTACTCAAGGCCGGGCTCAAGCCCATCATTTGCGTAGGCGAGACCTTGAGCGAGCGCCGCGCCAACCACACCGATGAGCTCGTCTCAGTCCAGGTCAAGGCCGCGCTTGAGGGCGTCGAGTCGAGCGCTCTGAGCACCCTGGTCTTCGCTTACGAGCCGGTGTGGGCTATTGGAACCGGCGAGACGTGCGCTTCTGAGGAAGCCAATCGGGTATGCGGCGTGATTCGGGCGGCTGTAGGCGATCTTGGCGGCTCGGAGGCGGCTCAGGGCGTGCGCGTGCAGTATGGAGGCAGCGTCAAGCCCGACAACGCGCACGAGCTGCTGGGCCAGGAGCACATCGATGGCGCTCTGGTGGGAGGAGCCAGCCTGAAGGCAGATTCATTCGCCCAGATCGTGCGCGCCACGCCAAGGTAGCTCGCGGAGGAGTTTACGGTTGCAGCGAATAACAGATACTGGTTGGCTAAGAGCTTGAAGTATAGGGCGTCATGTACGAAGCGCCCGAAGTACTTAGGGGACAGGGAGGGGGAGAGGCGATAATGATGCTCAAGTGCCGCAACTGCGGTGCGGATGTGGCTTCGGACGAGAAGGCGCGCAAGTGCCGCTCGTGCAACACCCTGTTTCCCTTTTCGTGCGCTGTGTGCGAGCGCAAGATGCGGCCTCCGCTGCCCGATTTTCCCGTCGAGCGCTACTTCAACGACGAGGGCGAGCCGCTGTGCGAGGATCACTACCAGCGCCAGTGCCCCGAGTGCTCGCGCTGGTTCCAGGCCGACGAGAACCCAGGCTTCTACCTGTGCCCCGAGTGCGCCGAGCGCCGCGAAGCTCAAGTCGCCGACGGCGCCGTGGGCCTGGACACCGCGCCCCAGAGCACGCAGCAGCCCCAGGGCACCGAGCTTCAGGATGCTGAAGCCGACCACGCCGCGCGCAAAGCAGGCTGCGGCTCCGCTGCAGTTTTGCTGCTGGCCGCAGTTTTCGCCGTGGCCCGGGCGCTGTGGGCATAGAACAAATCTCGGTTGGATCGCATCTTTTGTAGGGGCGCATTGCCACGCGTCCCCTACAATGATGCGCCCCAACTGGGACACGTTTTGACAAGGCTCAACTCAGCAAAACACGCAGCTTCAGGTTCTTCCGAAGCTGCGTGTTTTGCTGAGTCGGGTGCGAGGCTGTGGAGGCTCAGGCCCTCAGCCGTTGTGTTCGATGAGCAACTGGGCGATGGCTTGATAGATCGTGGTGTTGTCGTGGGCCAGGGCGAGCACCAGGCGCTGCAGGGCGAGCCTGTCCAGAGAAGCGAGCAGGTCTTCGAGAGGCTTCTGCTCCACAACAGAAGCGGCGGCGGAGTAGGCCAGCAGCACGGCCACGATGTGCTTGCACCAGCCTTCCCACTCTTCGGCGTAAAGGCAGTTGCACTCAGCTTGCACCAAATTCCCGGACGCGGGCCACAGAATCACGACGTCATAAGGCTCCTCATCGTCGCCCGCGATCTGAGCGTGCAGCGTGTTGCCGCTGCGTGCCAGCGAAAGCACGGCTCCGGCACGGCAGTATTCCTGGCCGCGCGCGAACACCTTTGAGGCGGCGCGAGCACGGATCGCGTTTTCATCCAGTGGTTCCATCAGGCCTTCCTTAGTTCAAGCACGCCGAACTCATTTTCTCTTTTGTCTACCAGCACAAATTCCCATAAAGCATCAAAGCTCTTGCCGATTTGGACGTGCTGTAAGTACTTGAGGGCGCGTCTGCCTACGATGCAACCCGCGCCACCCGAGGCAGCGAGAGGAACAGCTCGGCCACGCGCGGCGCCTGCACCTGAGCCGAGAATTCTGCTTCGACCGTGCGTCGTCCGGCTTCGCCCACGCGCGCGCGCGCGGCTTTGTCGCGCAGCAAGGTTGCAAGTACTTGCAGCCACTCGTCTTCGGTGGAAGCCAGGAACCCGTTGTCGCCGTAGCGGATGATGTCCTTGTTGACGCCCACGGGTGAGGCCACGGTCGCGATGCCCAGGGCCATATATTGCAGCGCTTTCATGCCGCACTTGCCGCGCGTCCAGGGCTCATCGGGCAGGGGCATCAGGCCAACATCGAGCGCGCTCAAGTCCAGGGCCTCGGTACTCGCTTTCCAACGCACGTTCTGGACTTCGACGCCTTCCAGGCTCCAGTCGCTGGGGCCTATGAAGCGGAAGAGGAAGGGCTCGATGCGGGCCAGCTTTTGCAGCGCGCCTCGAATGGTGTTCAGGTGCGGAATCGTCGTCGTCGAGCCGCTCCAGCCGATAAGCGGCGGCCCAGTCTTACTGGCGCGCGCGTTGGGCCCGAACTTCTCGTAATTGTATAAGCCCAGGTCAATAGTCGAGGGCACAACGCTCACGTTGGGGTTGTGCATCTTGGCCCAGTTCGCGAGGTATTTGTTGCCCGCGATGACGCGCGTGGCCAGCGTGCAGATGCGCGCGACTTTGGCGGGCGACTTGAGGAAGGCCAGCTTCTCGTTGGCCTGGGAGGAGGCTGGCAAATAGATGGCGTCGTCGAAATCGTAGACCAGGGGCACGCGCGCGGCCAGCAGCTTCTCGAAGACCTCGGGGCCAAGCAGAGCGGCCTCGCGGTAGATGTAGACCGCGTCGTAGTGCTGAACCTGGCTCAGCAGGCGAGCACGTCGCGCCATGGCCTGCACAATGAGGCGTCCCTTGCGACCGAACTGGCCCGGCTGATAGAGGCGCTGATTGAGGTTGGCGCACTCGAAGGGCGCGAACTCCAGGCGCACGCCCTGGCGAGCCAGAAAAGGAGCCCACTGCTCGATGCGGTAGCGCTGCCCAGGCGAGACTCCGGTCAAATAAGGCACGATGGCGAGAATCTTCATGGTCGGATGAGCGCTCCAAGTACTTGAGCGCTTGAGGCGCTTGAAGATTGTACCGATTTTGAAGCGCCTCAGTGCTTGAACCCGCCAGCCTTCCTCTGCTCCAGGGCGCTTCGACATTGCTCGCTGCTCACGCCTGGGCGCGCCTTTGTTATCCTGATTAGCCGCCTGGCGCGGCACAGCGCAATGCCAGAGGTTGAGCTGGGTGGCTGAGTTTGGCTGGGTGTTGAACGTTCGCGATGCGGATTTTGCACGTTATTGAAACTCTGGGAGCGGGCGGGGCCGAGCGTGTCCTGCTCAACTTGCTGCCCTTGTTGGCTCAGCGCGGGCACACCTGCGAGGTGGCCTGCCTGTACCCCGTATACACGCTGCAAAGTGAGATCGAGGCGGCTGGCGTGACAGTGCACAGAATGCACTCGCGCCACTCAAGGCGCTGGGACATCTTGGCCAACTCCAGGCGCGTCATGCACCTGCACGAGCAGCGACGCTACGACATCATCCACGCCCACTTGCTCTTCGCCGATCTCTACGTCGGGGCCTCGCGGCTTTTTGGAGCACGGCCACGGCGCACCGTGACCTTCCACTCGACCAACTTCAACCACTTCCACGGCTCGCCCACCGCTCGCATGGCGCGCTACCTTTTCCCGACCGTGGTGCGCTACGGCTTCGACTCGGTCACGGCTGTTTCCAAACCTGTGGCGGATCACCTGTGCGAGCACGTTCCAGGCATCAGCCCCTTCGTCATCCCGAACCCCTTGCCGCTTTCGATTGCGCCGGACCCCAGCCTGGATCGCGACCAAGTACTTGGGCCGTGGGGAGTCACGCGCGAGGACTTCGCTATTGTGGTGGCCGCGCGCCTGATTCCAGACAAGGCGCACGTCAACCTGTTCTCGGCGCTGGAGCTGCTGCGCGGGCGCGGTCTCAAGCCCAAGCTCTTGCTGGCTGGAGCAGGCCAGCTCGAAGCCGAGCTCAAGGCCTCGGCCAAGAGCAAGAAGCTCGACGATCAAGTTATTTTCTGCGGCCTGATGCCCCACGCCAAGCTGCTGAACTTAGTCCAGGCCTGCGATCTGTTCGCCCTGGCCTCGGTTCGCGAAGGCTTCGGCCTGGCTCCAGCCGAGGCCATGCTGCTGGAGCGTCCCGTGCTCGCAACCACAGCCGGCGGTTTAGTTGAGGTCATCGAGCACAACAAGTCCGGCATTCTGGTGCCTCCGGGCGACGTGCCTGCTCTGGCCGAGGGAATGTTTATGCTGATGCGCGATGAGGCCCTGCGCCATCGCCTGGCCAAAGCGGGCCGCGAGCGTGTGCGCGCCAACTTCGGAGCCGACGAGGTCGCGCGGCGTTGGGACGAACATTATCGCAGCCTGTTGCCTGCGGCCAAATTTTGAGGAAGCCGTCAGCTTTCAGCCATCAACTCTCAGCAAGCCGAGGCGCCTGCAAGTACTTAGAAGCACCACAGCTTAAGTGCTGAAAGCTATAAACCACCATGTGCGGGATCGTTGGAATCTACAACTTGAAGGGCGAGAGCGTCGAGCGCAGCCAGGTCGAGCGCATGAACGCTTGCATTGTGCACCGTGGCCCGGACGAAGCCGGCGTGTGGGCGAGCGGGCCGGTCGCCATCGCGATGCGGCGGCTTTCGATCATTGACCTGGCTTCGGGGCAGCAGCCCATGAGCAACGAGGACGCCAGGGTCTGGATCGTCTTCAACGGCGAGGTGTATAACTTCGCTGACCTGCGCACGCGTCTCGAAGCCAAGGGCCACACCTTCCGCACCCACTGCGACACCGAAGCTATCGTGCACGCCTACGAGGAGTGGGGTGCCGAGTGCCCCAAGTACTTGCGTGGGATGTTCGCCTTTGCCATCTACGACATGAGGCAAGGGCACGAAAACGCCACGCTCTTCCTGGCCCGCGACCGCGTGGGCAAGAAGCCTCTGCTCTACACAACAGCCGGCGGCCAGTTCATCTGGGGCAGCGAGTTCTCGGCAATTTTGTCCAACGCGCACGTGCAGCGCCGCCCTCACCTGGGAGCCATTGATGCTTACCTCGCCACATCCTGCGTGCCCTCGCCTCTGACGGCTTACCAGGACATCCACAAGCTGCCGCCTGCGCACTCGCTCACCATCAAGCATGGCCAGGTCAAAATCGAGCGCTACTGGAGCCTGGACTTCAGCAACAAGCTTTCGATTTCGGAAGACGACGCGGTGCGCGAACTGGTCGAGCGCCTGGATGATGCCGTCCAGGTGCGCATGATTTCCGAGGTTCCCCTGGGCGCGTTCCTGAGCGGAGGCGTGGACTCCTCGGCTGTGGTGGCGATGATGGCGCGCCACTCGACGCGGCCCGTGAAGACCTTCAGCATCGGCTTCAACGAGCGCGAGTTTTCCGAGATCGAGCACGCCAGGCGCATCGCCAAGTTCTACGGCACCGACCACACCGAGGTCATCGTCGAGCCCGACGCCCTGGCCATTCTGCCGACTTTGGTTCGTCATTACGGCGAGCCCTACGCCGATTCGAGCGCCGTCCCGACGTTCTATGTGTCGCAGATCACGCGCGCTCACGTGACCGTTGCGCTCACGGGAGACGGCGGCGACGAGCTGTTCGCGGGCTATGAGCGGCACCGCGCCATGAAGTTCGTCGAGATGGCGCACCCGGCTCTGATGCGCACCGGCGCGGCTTTGTCGGGTTTGATGCCCGATGGCACCAACTTCCGCGCTTTCCATGTGCGCGCCAAGAGGCTGTTGCAGGCCGCAGCCATGGATCGGCCCCAGAGGTACTTGCACTGGATGAGCGCCTTCAGCGTGGCCCAGAAGCGCGAGATGTATACAAAGGAGTTCGCGCACGAGAGCGGCTTCGGCGTGACGAGGCACCCCATCGAGAAGTGGCTCATCGACTCCAAGGATCTGGATGTCGTGGACGCCTGCCTCCTGACTGACACCATGACGTACTTGACCGACGACCTACTGGTCAAGACCGACATCACCTCGATGGCGAACTCTCTCGAAGCCCGCTCGCCGTTCCTGGACACGCCCTTGATGGAGTGGGCCGCGCGCCTGCCGCCCGAGTACAAGCTGCGCGGCAAGGCCCTCAAGCACTTGCTGAGGAAGGCCCTGGCTGATGAGAAGCTGGTTCCTCTGGAGAACATGGATCGCCCCAAGATGGGCTTCGGCGTCCCGATCCGCCACTGGTTCCGCGACGCCATGAAAGACTTGCTCTTCGACACGGTGCTCTCAGATCGCGCTCTGGCACGCGGCTACTTCAAGCGCGACGCCATCAAGAAGATGGTGGACGAACACCTGCACGACCAGCAGGATCACGCCTACCGCCTGTGGGCTCTGCTGATGCTGGAGCTGTGGCACCGCGAGTTTATTGATTAATTCCTAAGGCTTCTGGAGCGCTCAAGTACTTGTTGCAAGTCCTTGAGCGCCGGAAGCCTCTTCTCTTTTGTATGCCTTCGCCCCTGCGCGTGATGCGCTTGATTGCGCGCCTCAATATCGGTGGCCCGGCCATTCACACCACTCTGCTCACCGAGAGGCTTGATCCCAGGCGCTTCGAGTCCACATTGGTCACAGGAGTCGAGGGCGAGGACGAAGGGCATATGTGGGACGTGATGGGGCGGCGCGACTGGGAGCCGATCATCATTCCGTCTCTTGGCCGCGAGATTTCGCCCCAAGCCGACATCTCCACCTTGCGCGAGGTGGTGCGCTTGATGAGGCAGAAGCAGCCCCACATCGTGCACACCCACACCGCCAAGGCCGGGTTCGTAGGTCGAGCCGCAGCGCGCCTGTGCCGCGTGCCGGTTGTCGTACACACCTTCCACGGCAACGTGTTCAAGGGCTACTTCTCGCCGCGCAAGACGGCTCTGTTCGTGCGCATCGAGCGCAAGATGGCCACTTGGAGCGACCGCGTCATCGTGCTCGGCGAAGCGCAGAAGCGCGAGATCTTAAGCCTGGGCATCGGCAGCGAGGCCAAGATGCGCGTGATTCCTCTGGGCCTGGACCTGGCTCCGTTTCTCGAAGTGGACAGGATGCGCGGCGAGTTGAGGCGCGAGCTGGGGGTAGGCGAAGAGGTGCCGATCATCGGCATCGTGGCGCGCCTGGTACCGATCAAGGCGATTGATTTATTCCTGAGCGCGGCGCGCCAAGTACTTGAGGCGTGGCCTGATGCGCTGTTTGTCGTCGCGGGCGATGGAACCGAGCGGACCGCGCTGGAAGCTCTGATGCGCGAACTGAAGATAGAAAAGAGCGTTCGATTTTTGGGCTTCCGCTCAGACTTGGCGCGCCTGAACGCGGACTTTAATTGCGTGGTGCTGTGCTCGCACAACGAAGGGCTTCCTGTGGCTGTGATCGAGGCTCTGGCTTCAGCTCGGGCTGTGGTGGCAACTCAAGTGGGCAGCGTGGGCGATTTGGTTGTGCCCGAAGAATCAGGCTTGCTGGTGCCGCCGGGCGATGTGGAGGCGCTGGCTCAGGCCATCACGCGCACCATCAACGAGCCCGAGGCGGCGCGGAAGTGGGGGCTGAACGGACGGGCGCGTGTGTATCCTCAGCTCGACATCTCGCGCTTGGTGCGCGACATCGAGGGCTTGTATGAGGAAGCCGCGCGCGAAAAGGGTATCCTTTAGGGGCATTGGATTCGGGCTCCCGCGCAGCCGTGAAGCGGCCTGGAGCAAGCGCAGCCCTGAGCAAGCACTGGCTCAAGTACTTGCAGGCGCGCAACGACACGAGGGGTGGCAAGAGAGTGGGCAAGCAAACGGTTCTGGTGACGGGCGGCGCGGGCTTCATAGGCTCGCATCTGGTCGATCGTCTTCTCAAAGATGGTTTTGAAGTGCGCGTGCTGGACGACTTTTTCTCAGGCAAGCGCGCCAACATCGCGCACGTGCTGGATCGAATTGAGCTGATCGAAGGCTCGGTCGCCGATGTCGATGTAGCTGCGCGCGCTGTCGAAGGCGTGGACTACGTGCTGCACCAGGCGGCTATTCCCTCGGTTCCGCGCTCCGTGCGCGAGCCGCTCAAGAGCAACCACGCCAACGTCGATGGCACCTTAGCCATGCTCGATGCCGCGCGCAACGCAGGCGTGCGGCGCTTCATCTACGCGGCTTCGTCCTCGGCTTACGGCGACACCCCGACGCTGCCCAAAGTCGAGACGATGGCTTCGGATCCGCGCTCGCCTTATGCCGTGGCCAAGCTCGCAGGCGAGGGTTACTGCCGCGCCTTCACGCGCGTGTATGGGCTCGAAACGGTGGCTTTGCGCTACTTCAATGTCTTCGGGCCGCGCCAGGACCCCGAAAGTGAATACGCCGCTGTCATTCCGAAATTCATCCTGGCCTTGATGGAAGACCGTCCGATCACGCTGCACGGCGACGGCGAACAGTCGCGCGACTTCACCTTTATCGACAACAACCTCGAGGGCAACAGGCTCGCGATGACAGCACCTGAAGCGAGCGGTGAGGTGATGAACCTGGCGTGCGGCGAGCGCTTCACGCTCAACGAACTGGTCGCGATGCTGGCCGAGATCATGGGCAAGACGCCGCGCGTGACCTACATCGAGTCGCGAACGGGCGACGTGAAGCACTCACTGGCCGACATCTCGAAGGCTAAAAGGCTACTGGGATACGAACCCAGAGTCTCCTTTCGCGAGGGGCTGGAGCGGACCGTAGAATACTTTCGCGAGCTGAAGAGCGTCGAGCGCAAGGGCGCTTAAACTGCAAGTACTTGCACCGATCCAAACCAAACTAAACATCTCCAAACATCGAGAGGCGAGAGAGCTTTGAAAATCTTAATCACGGGCGGGGCGGGCTTCATCGGCTCGCATCTGAGCGAGCTGCTGCTGCAAGACGAGAACACAAGCGTCACGGTTGTGGACTCGCTTTCGACAGGCACCTACCGCAACATCGAGCACCTGGTGCTGCACCCGCGCTACCGCTTGATCGTGGCTCCCGTCACCGAGCACGCGGTCATGGAGCCCTTAGTCGAGGCTTGCGATCACGTGTATCATCTGGCCGCGGCTGTGGGCGTGCGTCGCATCATCGAGCAGCCCGTCGAGACGATCCAGACCAACATCCTGGGCACCGAAGCCGTGCTTGGACTGTGCGCCAAGTACCACAAGAAAGTGCTGGTGGCCTCGACTTCGGAGGTCTACGGCAAGAACTCCAAGGTGCCTTTTCGCGAAGAGGACGACTCGGTCTTTGGCGCGACGACCAAGTCGCGCTGGAGCTACGCCTGCTCCAAGGCCATTGATGAGTTCCTGGCTCTGGCCTACCACATGGAGAAGGGCCTGCCGGTCGTGATCGTGCGCTTCTTCAACACCGTGGGCCCACGCCAGACGGGGCGCTATGGCATGGTGATCCCCAACCTGGTCAAGCAGGCCCTGCGCGGCGATGCGCTGACGGTTTATGGAGATGGGCAGCAGTCGCGCTGCTTCACCCACGTCAAGGACTCGATCCGCTGCCAGACGGCTTTGATGAACGAGCCGCGCGCTGTGGGGCAGGTCTTCAACCTGGGTGCCAATGAGGAAGTGACCATCGAGATGCTGGCGCGGCGCATCATCGCGATGAGCGGCTCGCACTCGGAACTGCGCTTCATTCCCTATGACGAGGCTTACGGAGCCGGCTTCGAGGACATGAGACGCCGCGTGCCTTCAGGCGAGAAGGTCAAGAAGCTGCTCGGCTTCGCGCCCGACTCCAAGCTGGATGATATTCTGCACGATGTCATCGACTACTTCCGCGAGCATCCCGAGCTGTATTAGATTGATCAGAAGAAGCGGCAAGTACTTGTGATGCAAGTACTTACCGCTTTTGCGCGTCTCGCGTATTGATTGCGAACTCCTATCACACATTGCCACCAACGCCCCCGCGTGTGTGGCGTCCGTGGGGTAAATTCACATCATCTCCTCATTTCGCGGCGGCAACATGAACATCTGGCAGCATCAGCTTGAGCAGGCGGGCCTCGCCCCCATCCACGCCAAAGTACTGGCTGGCGAGCGCCTTTCGTTTGACGATGGGCTTCAGCTCTACTCAACTCCTCAGCTTCCCTTGCTGGGCTACCTCGCCAACATCGTGCGCGAGAGGAAAAACGGCAACGTGGCCTGGTGGGTGCGCAATCAGCACGTCAACTACACCAACGTGTGCAACAAAGGCTGCCTGTTCTGCTCGTTCTACGCGCGCCCCAAGGACGACCCGCGCGCCTACGTCATGAGCCCCGAGCAGGCCGCGCACAAAGTCTCCAACTACGGCGATGTGCCCATCACCGAAGTCCACGTCGTCGGAGGCGTCAACCCCAGGCTGCCTTACAGTTACTACATCGAGCTGCTGCAAGCGATCAAGGCGGCGCGGCCCAAGGCTCACATCAAGGCCTTCACGATGGTCGAGATCGACCAGATCGTGCGCTGCTCCAAGAAAAGCGCTGAGGAAGTCTTCGAGGATTTGAAGGCGGCTGGGCTCGATGCTCTGCCCGGAGGCGGCGCCGAAGTGATGAGCGAGCGCGTGCACGAAGACCTCTTCGCCGCCAAGCCCAACGCAGCTCGCTGGCTGGAGCTGGCTCAGGCGGCGCATCGCTGCGGGCTCAAGTCCAACGCCACACTGTTGTATGGGCACGTCGAGCAGACGCGCGAGAAGGTCGAGCACTTCGTGCGCCTGCGCGAAGTTCAGGATCACTCGCTGGCCAATACCTCGGGCGGATTCTTGACTTTCATTCCCTTGAGCTGGCATCCCGAGAAGACGGCTCTGGAATCGCTGCCCGCGCCCACGGGCGTGGAAGACTTGCGCGAGATCGCCGTAGCTCGGCTGATGCTGGACAACTTCCCGCACATCAAGAGCTTCTGGATTATGAACTCGGCTCCCGTCACGCAGAGCGCGCTGTGGTTCGGGGCTGACGACGTAGACGGAACCATCATGGAATACGAGATCATCCGCGACCCCACGCGCGACAGGAAGCAGGTGCTGACCTCAAGGCAGCTGGTCGAGATGATCGTCGAGGCCGGGCGCGACGCAATCGAGCGCGACCCGTTGTATAACATCATCTCGCGCGGCTTCGAGAATGTGCGCGACGCGCAGAGCGTGGAGCAAGTACTTGTGGACGCGCACGCCGACGAGTCGCAGCCTCAGGCCAATCTGCAAATCATGCGTCGCGACGAGATCGTGACCGCAGCGCAGGGCCAGAAGAATCGCGCCTTCGAGAAGGGCTTGATTGGAGCGGAAGCGGTCGGGGCGGAACACCGCTGAGGCAAGCTCAATCGGGGCGCGCAGAGCACTCGAAGTGCTTTGCAAGTACTTGTGGAAGAGGGAACATCGAGCGCCTCTGCTCCGGTCATGGCGAGCATGGAACCACTCAGCACCACCCGTTCGCCCAGGCCGTTCGACCCCTCGAAGGCCGCTGTAAGTACTTTGATCCCGCTCGAAAGCGTGCAGATCGCCACGCCCTGCCACGCGGACTGGAGCAAGATGCAGGGCGACGATAAATCGCGCTTCTGCCACAGCTGCCAGAAAAGCGTGTATAACCTCTCGGCCATGACCACACCTGAAGCTCAGGCACTCATTGAGGAGAAAGGCGGCAACCTGTGCGCGCGCATCTACCGCCGCGCGGACGGCACCCTCATCACGGGCGACTGTCCCGTGGGCCAGACCTCGCCGCGCCTCTCGTTGTGGAGCGCCGCCGCTGGAACTCTGGCCGCCGTTAGCGCTGCCTTGCTGAGCGGCTGCGGAGTGAGCAGCTCAGCCGCCTCCAGCGACGTGAGCCTGCTCGACACGCTACGGAATGTGCCCGTACTGAGCATATTGGTGAACTTGGTCAGCCCAAGCCCGCCTCCGGTGACGCCGCCGACGGTATCCCCAATGATGGGCACCACCCGCGCACTGCCCGCTCCCACTGCTACTCCCAGCCCAACCCTTGAGCCCAAGAGCCCGGCCACACCAGAAGGCTCGGCCACGATGGGCGAAGCCGTCGCGCTGCCTGTCCTGGGCCGCATCGCCTGCACCAGACCCTCCGCTCAGCCCAAGCCCACCACAGCTCCCGAACCCACAGCCACACCCAAAGCAAACGCATGAACACTCTCGCACTCGGCACGCCCCAAGTACTTGCGCCCTCGAACATCGACGACATCGCCTCCAAAGTCTGGAGCGGCGAGCGGTTGAGCTACGAAGATGGCGTGCGCCTGATGCGCCACCCCAACTTAGCCGAGTTGGGCATCCTGGCCGACTTCGTGCGCCAGAAGCACAACCCAGGGCAAGTCGTGACCTACATCGCAGGGCGCAACATCAACTACTCAAACGTGTGCTGGGTGCAGTGCAAGTTCTGCGCGTTCTACGATCTGCCCTCCTCGCAAAAAGGCTACACACTGTCCAAAGAGCAGATCTTCCACAAGATCGACGAGATGGTCGCGCTGGGCGGCATCGAAATTCTGCTGCAGGGCGGGCTCAACCCGCGCCTCAAGATCGACTATTACGAAGACCTCTTCTCATCCATCAAGGCGAAGTACCCAGGTGTGTGGATTCACGGGCTGAGCGTGGCCGAGATCTTATACATCGCCAAGATCAGCCGCCTCAGCCTGCGCGACACGCTGCTGCGCCTACGCGAGGCTGGCCTGGGCTCGATTCCAGGAGCCGGAGCCGAGATGCTGGTTGATCGCGTGCGTAAGATCATCGCGCCCTACAAAGACACTTCCGATGAGTGGCTCGCGACGCACCAAACTTGGCACAGGCTGGGCGGCAAGTCCACGGTCACGATGATGTATGGCACGGTCGAGACACCCGAGGAGCGAGTCCAGCACATGATGCGCGCCCGCGATGTGCAGGACGAGTCGCTGGCCACTACTTCGGGCGGCTTCACGGCCTTCATCGCCTGGAACTTCCAGCCCGACGGCACGCCTCTGGGCAACCAGCTCATGGGCCTCGAAGATAAGACGCGAGCGACGCCAGAAGAGGCTGCAAGTACTTGGTGGAGCTCGGATCTGTCGTGGCGCAAGGCGAGCGGCTTCGACTATTTGCGCACCGTGGCCGTGGGGCGTTTGCTGCTGGACAATATTCCGCACCACCAGGCCAGTTGGGTCACTCAAGGCCCCAAGATCGCGCAGATCGGGTTGAGTTACGGGCTGGATGACTTCGGCTCGACGATGATGGAGGAGAACGTGGTTTCGGCTGCGGGCACCGATTTCGTGATGCCCATTAGTGAGATCGAGCGCTTGATTCGCGAGGCCGGCTTCGAGGCGCGTCGTCGCACTACGCTGTATGATGTGCTCTAACTGTTGGGCAAAGCGCGGCGCAGTTTGAAGGCGTTCTGGCTGCCGCGAACTGCATCAACCAAGATGAGCATGAACAAACCAGACTTGAAGCGTGGCGCCGCGAGCGCTCTGTGGGCCGTGGCGGTGCTGGCCGGAACCTCTTCCTGCGGCTCGAACGGCCCGCCGGACAGCACGGCAAGCGCGCCTCCCGCGCCTCCTCCCGCTGCGGCTCCCCTCGATTCGCGCCCCTCAAATCGCCCTTCAGCGCCTGCTGTGGCTCAGCGCTCGCAGAGAACACTCGTCAACTCGCTGACCGCTCCCGTTGCGGGAGCGGCTCCCGCTTCGGGAGTGGTGCCCGAGGCAGCTGTGGCTGGGCAAGCGCCTCAAGGGTCGCAGGCTTCGGCTGATCCCGCGAATCGGCGCGGGCGCTTCAAGGTGGTGCGCCTGCCGGCCAAGAACCCGCGCAACATCAAGATGCGTGACTCGGGCTTCCTGGAAGAGATCGTCAACGACCTGAACAAGACCATAGGCCCCAAGTTTCCGGTCGATGTGCCCGTGAGCTTCGTCGAGCTGGGTGAGGCCAACGCTTACTACTCGCCCAAGACACGCTCTATCTCGATAGGCTACGAGCTGCTGGATCAGATGATCCTGATGTTCCTCAAGAACGCCAACCGCGACGATCCCAAGGTCGCGGCCAAGGTCGCGCAGCAGGTCGTGGACACGCTCTCATTTGTGTTCTACCACGAGGCCGGGCACGCCCTGATCGACCTGGACGACCTGCCCATCACGGGCCGAGAGGAAGACGACGCGGACCAGATCGCGACCGTGATGATCGTGGCCAGCGCGCGCTCCAAGGCCCCGCCCGAGATGAAGCCTAACGGCATCACGCACCGAGCCCAGGGCGGAGCTGCCGCCATCAACGGCGCCATGTTCTTCCTGCTCTCTTCGGGCGACGAGGGCTCGGACGTGCGCCAGCTTCCGTTCTGGGACGAGCACTCGCTCAGCCCCCAGAGGTTCTACAACATCCTGACCTGGGTTTATGGCAGCGACCCCCAGAAATACTCCTTCCTGGTCGATCAGAAGATCTTGCCCCAGGAGCGGGCCGACCGCGCGCGCGCCGAGTTCACGCGCATGGTGCGCTCGTGGCTCAGGCTTCTCGAAGAAGCCCACGCCGCCTGAGCTGGCGCCGCAGTCTCAAGGCCGGGCGAGTTACGGAGGTTCAGCATGGAAGCCTTTGAAAATTACACTTTTGGAAAGCATCTAATCAGCCCTGAGCAGAGGCAGAGGCTACAGGAAGCGATCTTGAATGATGACCCAGATTCGTTCCGCCAGATACGGCGCGAGGACCCGCCACCTCCCGGCCTGCGTCTCTACGGCGTGCTGACACAAGTCGAGGAGCAGATGATACTGATTTTGGTGGACCAGAATGGCGAGCGATTTGGTGGGCCGGGCGCGGTTATTCCTGAAGGCACGCCCATCGAGATGCTCAACATCGAATACTTCCCTGAGCGCGTGGTAGCCACCATTGGCGATGAAGACTTCATCGCCTCCACTCCCATCAAAGGCCTCACGCCCGATTCCTCCAGAGATTAAGCTCCTCAACAAGCGCTCGTGCAAGTACTTGCACGAGCGCTTCGTGTTCTGTGCGCGACGCTTTTTGAGGCTCAGGCCCTCGCGGGAACCGCGCTTGCCCAGTGCGCGCCGGATTCCAAGGAGAGCACGATGAACAAGCAGGAGCAAGACCCCAAGGAAATGGCGCCCCAGTCACCCAAGGATCAAGGCAGCTAAGAGCAGACACAAACGCCCCCCGGCACAGAAGGCGAGATGCAGATGAAGCCCGATCACGGCGACGATTCTTACAAGGGCAGCGGGCGACTCGAAGGCAAAGTCGCGCTCATCACGGGAGCCGACTCGGGCATTGGCCGCGCCGTGGCCCTGGCCTTCGCACGCGAAGGGGCTGATGTGGTGATCGCCACTTGAACGAGCACGAGGACGCGCGCCAATCAGCCCAGGCGATTGAGCAGGCGGGACGCCGTACCGTTTTGATTCTAGGCGACATCCGCGAGGAATCGCACTGCCAGTCGCTGGTGCAGAAGGCCTTCGACGAGTTCGGGCAGCTGGACATCCTGGTCAACAACGCGGCTTACCAGAGCACGCACGAGAGCGTGGATGAGTTCTCGACTGAAGAGTTCGACCGCGCTTACAAGACCAACATCTACGCCATGTTCTGGCTGTGCCGCGCGGCTGTTCCCGGGATGAAGCCCGGCTCGTGCATCATCAACACCGCCTCGATCCAGGCGTTTTCGCCCACGCCGATGCTCTTGCCCTACGCCTCGACCAAAGCCGCCATCGTCAACTTCACCAAGGGCTTGTCGGGTCTCGCCATGAAGCACGGTATCCGCGTCAACGCCGTGGCGCCCGGCCCGGTGTGGACGCCGCTCATCCCCGCGACGATGCCCGACGAAAAGGTGCAGGAGTTCGGCAAGGACACCGACTTCGAGCGGCCCGCCCAGCCCGCTGAGCTGGCTCCGCTGTATGTTTTCCTGGCCTCCAAAGATGCGAGTTACGTGACGGGCGAGACGTATGGCGCGACGGGGGCTCAACGCCTGTGCAAGCGCCAGTAGATTAGAAGCGGCTCCAAGTACTTGCAGCAGCGGCTGAGACTTGGAGCCGCTCTTTTTGAAGGTTCAAGTTGAGGATTCTTTTCGTCGTGCGGCTTTGGTCAGCGTTGTTGGGATTAGGGCGCAAATTCCTGGATAATCAGAAGGTTCGCTTGCAGCACGCGGCTCAGTGGGAGAATATGGTCCAGTGGCTAACAAGAGGAATATAATGTTTGAAGCACTTGATACGGTTTCATGGACGGTGGCCTGTCAGCCGGAATGGAATACAACGGACGAGATTCCCAATTCTTTGCGCCAGTTAGCGTCCTGTGATCCTAAGTCAGGATGGGTCAAGCCTTATCGGCGCTTCTTATACGCAGTCGGCAATGATCACGCAGGAACATACTATCCAGCAGTTCTCTCAACTATTCCTTTCCTTGGCGAAATTCTTAAAAATGGCAGTGAAACCGCGCAGATAGGAACGCTCAATGCCCTGATTGATCTTATTGGCACTTTCTATCCAGAGCCCGGATGTGAAAAAATCAACAATCCGAATGGTGAGCAACCAGAGGTAAGACTACAGCTTGTACTCGAAGCAAGACGCCTCTATCCCTTGATTCACGAAATCGCCGTTGATTCAAGCAAAGAGTCGGAGACAAGGCAGTTCGCTGACGATCTGCTGAAAATCCTGGCGACATCTGAAGGAGAAGGCAGCGGCTAAGAGCCGTTAACAGCTGCTAAATTAGGTGCTGCACCCGACCTCCTACAGCGTACACTCATTCTCAGGACTTTCGCTTGGTTCTCGTAGGGGCAGGGCTTGTCCCTGCCCTCCACTCCGTGTTGCGACAGGGCAGGGACAAGCCCTGCCCCTACGAGCAGCTTCCGAGTTCTGTCGGAGGCAGAATAGGCCCAAGCGAAAGTCCTGATTCTAAAGGTTCAACTTCAGGAGCCGTTTAGCCGTGAGGCCTTAGTTGTGTTTGTTAGAGTTGCGACGCAAATTTTCCGAGTAATCAGATAGCTTTGTCGCCACGCGCAGCACGACAATGCTTGGTTGAGTAGAAGGCGTCGCGTTACGAAAAGACTCTCATGGATGACGCAAACGTTCTGTACAACAGTTCGCTCAATTACATCGGCGAGAATGGTCACCCCGTAGATTACGCCAAAGCGTTTTCGTTAAATGCTAAAGCCGCAGCTATGGGTTTGCCTGATGCCATCCTTTCCATGGGTTGGTTTTACTTCAACGGCTACGGCACGCCCCAAGATCTGCGTAATGCCGAACGTTGGTATCGTCGATCCGCCCGCATGGGTGAACCCAAAGCCATGTTCAGTCTTGGGCAGATTGCGTACGATGAAAAAATGTTTGAGGTTGCATTCCAATGGTTTGAACGCGCGCACAAACATGGGCACGTTCGCTCACTGTATTGGCTCGGCAAATTGCATTGGCGCGGTCAAGGAAGGCCGTGCGACCGCGTGAAAGCGACCAAACTTTTTGAACAGGCGGCCCGCGCCAATCACCCTGAGGCAAAGCGGCTTATGCGGTTCAGGAATCGGCGGCGTAATTCACAGCGATGATGATGAAGTGAAGATCAGACAAAAGCTCGCAAACACAGCGATGGAAGTCGTCAACAGCGACAGAACGTGGTGCTATACCTAACCTCCTACAGGCGGTGACCTCGGTCGTTAACCTGCCCGCCACATCTCAAACATCTCGCTCAGCCGCCGTGCCACGCTCTGCATCTCCCACGCGCTGCTCCCCAGGAATGAAGCTGACGCACCGAATCCAGCCGTCAAACTCACGCCGCCCCAGCACGCCGAGGCATCTAAAATAGTGCGCCAAGATTGCACAAGCGCTTCGCGGCGCGGCGAATTTAATTCGTCGCACACGGCAAGGACTTGAGCCCAGTGCGTGAAGACGTTCCAGGTCGCTGCATTGTTGAAGTTCTGCGCGTGGGGCTCGCACTTCTGGCGCGATAGGAAGATCAGCTCGCCTTCGCGCTCGACTTCCAGGATGTTGCGCCACGAACTGAACGCGAAGGCTTCGCCGCGCTCGACGCGGCCCGCGCACACGATCTCGCTCAGGACACAAGTACTTGCCGCTTCCATCACGACGCGCGTGTGTGAAAGCAGACGCGCATTCGCGAAGAGCATCACGGGCTCGGGGCGCAGCGTGAGGCGCGCTCCGGCTTCGAGCACGAAGTTCTGACGCAGTGAACTGCCGCAAGTACTTGAGCGAGACGGATGAACGCGCGTGAATCCCTGGTTGAAGATGTGGGCGTGCGCGCCAGCTTCGAGGTGCCAGTCCAGCTCGTAAGCGTCGCCTTCGAGCAGGCCGGGCGAGCAGTCCATCACGCAGAGATCGAGGCCGCCATCGCCACGACCGAAGCTCCTGGCGATCTTGAGCGGCGCGCGGTGAAATGCTTCGCGCAGAACTGTCTCCCCGTTCGAGCAACCCAGGCGCGCGCGCAGAACGGCGTGGTTCATCGCTGCGAAGCACTTGCAGCCGCGCCCAGGCGCTCAGCTCCGCGCTGATGGTCGAGCCATTGCACGATGTCCTCAACGCCGAGCCCAGTCATCATGTTTGTGAGCAAGAACGGACGCGCGCCGCGCTGGGTGCGGGCATCGCGCTGCATCACATCGAGGCTGGCCCCGACGTAAGGCGCCAGGTCGATCTTGTTGACGAGCAAGAGGTCGCTTTCCTTGATGCCAGGCCCGCCCTTGCGCGGGATTTTCTCGCCCTGAGCCACGTCGATCACGTAGATGAAGCGATCGACCAGCTCAGGAGAAAAGGCCGCGGCCAGGTTGTCGCCGCCGCTCTCGATGAAGAGGATGTCGATGTGGCCCAGGCGCGCGCTCAGCTCTTCAATGGCCTCGAAGTTCATCGAGGCGTCCTCACGAATCGCGGTGTGAGGGCAGCCTCCTGTCTCGACGCCGAGAATTCGATCGGCGGGAAGGACGCCGGAGCGCAGCAAAATCTCGGCGTCCTCGCGGGTGTAGATGTCGTTGGTCACGACGGCGATGCTCAGGTTTGGGTGCAAGCGCCGGCACAGCTGCTCAACCAGAGCCGTCTTGCCGCTTCCCACAGGCCCGCCTACGCCGATGCGCAGCGCTCGGTCAGCAGGAACAGGCGGCGCCTGCCAGCCGCCGTGATGGTGATTGCCGAACGCGTCAGAGTGCATAATTTCGCTTCGATGAAGTACTGTCAAGACATAAAGAGGCGCGAATACAGTGCTTCGTGTCGCGCTCCGGCGACTTCGCTGCCAGGAGTTTGGCTCCAGAAATCAAGCGAATCATCATCGCACACACGCTGCCAGGCGACTTCGATCTCGGGCAAGAGAGCCGCAAGTACTTGCGCGGCCTGAGTCTGCCCAATGCGCATCAGGCGCACCGCATTGGCACACGTGCTGGAAGCGCAGCCGTATAAGAAGCCTCGGGCGGCGTCATCTAAGCTCACGCCAAGCTGCCAGCAGGCCCAGCCATAAACCGTGGCGTGCATACCGATCGCACGCCCAGATTCAACGGCTTCGAGCAAAGGAGCCCAGCTCAGCTCAGGGTGCAGAGCCTGAGCCAAGTGCAGCAGCCGCTTGCCCATCTTGGCCGTGCCCTCGCGCGCCTCGCGAGCCGAGCGCGAGACGTGGAGCATCTTATCGAGCCGCCACAACGCGTCGTAATCCTCACACTTCGCGAACGCGTAAACGCCCTTCACACCAAACACATCTACCGAAGACCACGAGCCAAAGAGCATGGTGCGCGCGTAGCTCTGCAAATCCTCCACAGTTCGAACGCTCCCCTCTTGTGTCAGGGTTTCAAGCCCGAACGAGTGGGCGAAGGAGCCAATCGGCAGGGCTGAGTCCAGCAGCTGCAGGTGAGCCAGAGGAAGCATCGTGCAAGTACTTGAGGCTCAGCTCAGAACAAGAAATAGCGCTGCGTCATCGGAAGCGCGCGGGCGGGCTCGGAAGTCAATAATTCGCCATCGGCGCGCACCTCATAAGTTTCGGCGTTGACTTCGATCTTGGGCGTGGCATCGTTGTGCATCATGTCGCGCTTGGCGATGTTGCGGCAGCCGCGCACGGCTTCGATGCGCTTTTCGAGCTTCAAGCGCTCAGGCAGGCCGTCTTCGATAGCGGCTTGCGACAGGAACGTGATGTTGGACTTCAGCTTCGAGCGCCCGAATGAGGCGAACATGGGCCGCCCCCAACTTGGTTGAGGCGTGGGAATCGAGGCATTAGGATCGCCCATCTGAGCCCACGAGATCGAGCCGCTCTTCAAGATCATCTCGGGCTTGATGCCGAAGAACGCGGGCGACCACAGCACCAGATCCGCGACTTTGCCTTCTTCAACTGAGCCCACTAGGTGCGCGATGCCGTGCGTGCGGGCGGGGTTGAGCGTGTATTTCGCGATGTAGCGCTTGATGCGCGCGTTGTCATTCGAGCCGCCGATGTTGTCGCCTTCAAGCGGGCCGCGCTGTTCTTTCATCTTGTGAGCCGTCTGCCAGGTGCGCGTCACGACCTCGCCGATGCGGCCCATCGCCTGCGAGTCGCTCGACATCATCGAGATGGCGCCCAGGTCGTGCAGGATGTCCTCGGCCATGATGGTCTCGGGGCGGATGCGCGAGTCGGCGAAGGCCACGTCCTCGCGAATGCTCGGGTCTAAATGGTGGCAGACCATCAGCATATCGAGGTGCTCTTCCAACGTGTTCACGGTGTAAGGGCGCGTCGGGTTCGTCGAGGAGGGCAGCACGAAACTCTCGCCAGCCACGCGGATGATGTCGGGCGCGTGGCCTCCACCTGCTCCCTCAGTGTGGAAGGTGTGGATAGCGCGGCCAGCAATCGCGCGCAAGGTGTCCTCAACGAAGCCGGCTTCGTTGAGCGTGTCGGTGTGGATGGCGACCTGAACATCCATCTCGTCCGCGACCTTCAAACAAGCATCAATGGCGGCGGGAGTTGTGCCCCAATCCTCGTGCAGCTTGAGGCCTATGGCTCCTGCAAGTACTTGCTCGCGCAAAGGCTCGCCGAATGACGCGTTGCCCTTGCCGAAGAAGCCCAGGTTGATTGGGAACTCCTCGGCGGCTTCGAGCATACGCTGCAGGTGCCAGGCTCCGGGCGTGCAAGTCGTGGCCGAAGTGCCCGCAGACGGGCCTGTTCCGCCTCCGAGCATCGTGGTGATTCCGTTCGACAGGGCGGGCTCGATCTGCTGAGGGCAGATGAAGTGGATGTGCGTATCCACGCCGCCCGCCGTCACGATTTTGTTTTCGCCCGCGATGACTTCGGTTGAAGCGCCGATCACCATGCGCGGGTCTACGCCGTCTTGCGTGTCGGGGTTGCCGGCTTTGCCCAGGGCGACGATGAGCCCGTCACGCAAGCCGATGTCGCACTTGAAGATGCCCGTGGCGTCCATCACAACCGCGTTGGTGATAACGGTGTCGAGAACGCCCTGGGCTCGCGTGGCGCGCGAGGATTGGCCCATGCCGTCGCGGATGACCTTGCCGCCGCCGAACTTCACCTCGTCTCCATGCACCGTCGCGTCGCGCTCGATTTGAGCCCACAGGTCGGTGTCGGCGAGCCGGATGCAGTCGCCGGTCGTCGGCCCAAACATCGCCGCGTAGCTCTTGCGATCCATGCGGCTCATCGCGATTCTCCTTCCAGCTTCCGCCACTCTGCGAGCCTCTCCAGTACTTGTGGGCTCGCCTCACTTTCGCCCTGAGATAGATTGTTCAGCCCGAATGCCTGTTTCGACCCGCCCAGCTCAACCAGATCCACGGGCCGCGATTCGCCGGGCTCGAAGCGCACGGCTGTTCCCGCTGGAATGTCCAGCCGCATATTGAAAGCGGCCTGCCTATCAAAGTGCAGGGCTCGGTTGACTTCAAAGAAGGGGAAGTGCGAGCCAACCTGAATCGGGCGGTCGCCTACGTTGGCCACAAGTATTTGCAAAGTGCGGCGGCCAGCGTTGAGTTCGATTTGGCCGTCCTGGATGCGGAGTTCGCCTGGAATCATAGAGCGCACGTTCTTTCGCTAAGGCCGGATGGGATTATGCACCGTGACGAGCTTGGTGCCATCGGGAAACGTGGCCTCGACTTGCACTTCGTGGATCATCTCGGGCACGCCTTCCATGACTTCATCGGCCTTGAGAATGCGCGTCCCGCTGTCCATCATCTCGGCCACGCTGAGGCCATCGCGCGCGCCTTCCATGATCTCGGCGGTGATGAGCGCCATGCTCTCGGGGTAGTTCAGCTTGAGGCCTCGGCTCATGCGGCGGCGCGCTAAATCGGCGGCCACGACGATGAGCAGCTTTTCCTTCTCGCGTTCTGTCAGGTGCATTTAGATGGTCAGGTGAGCGCGCAGCTTGTCCTCGTCCATGTCGCCGCGCGCGCCCTGGGCGACAACCTTGCCGTGATCCAGGACGGTGTAATGATCCACGATACGCAGCGCGAAGTCCAGGGTTTGCTCAACCAGGATGATGGCCATATCGCCATCGTCCTTGAGGCGCGCGATGGCGTGCTCGATGTCCTGCACGATGTTGGGCTGGATGCCTTCCATGGGCTCATCTAACAGCAGCAGCTTGGGGTTCGAGGCCAGGGCGCGTCCAATTGCCAGTTGCTGCTGCTGGCCGCCCGAAAGCGAGCCGCCTTTGCGGCTCAGCATCTTGCTCAGCATGGGGAACATCTCCCACACGCGCTCGGGGATTTTGCCCTCGCGCCGGGCCTCTTTGCCTGCGGCTTCGAGGCCCAAATTCAGGTTCTCCTGGACGCTCATGTGCGGGAAGACTTCACGGCCCTGCGGCACGTAAGCGATGCCTGAGCGAGCCCGAGCATCGGTAGGCGAGCGCGTGATGTCGTGCCCGGCCCACGAAATCTTGCCCTCCGAAGACTTGAGCAAGCCCATGAGCGACTTGAGCAGCGTGCTCTTGCCCACTCCGTTGCGCCCCATCAAGCACAAGACTTCGCCCGGCGCGACCCGCAAAGAAACGCCGCGCAGAACAGGCCCGCCCCCGTAGCCGGCTTGAAGATTTTCAATTTGTAGCATCGCACTCCATTAGCCGCAGATGGCCACGGAGAACACAGATGGATCACAGAGAATGTTTGGAGAGGAGCAAGTACTTGCAGATGCCCTTCTCCAAATATTCTGTCCTCCTTTGTGGTTCTCCGTGGCCATCTGTGGCGAGTAAAAGTCAGTCGCGTTCGCCACGCCGCCCCAAATACACCGCGATCACTTGAGGATCGTTCTGCACTTCTTCCATCGCGCCCGCGCACAAAATCTTGCCCTCGTGCATCACGGTGACGCGGTGGGCGAAGCGGCGCACGAACTCCATATCGTGCTCAACCACCAGGATCGAGTGCTTGTGCGCGATGCGGTGCAGCATCTCGCCCATCTTGTCGGTTTCGGAATCCGTCATGCCCGCAGCGGGCTCATCGAGCAGAACGGCGTCCGGCTCTTGAGCCAGGAGCATCCCGATTTCGAGCCACTGCTTCTCGCCGTGCGACATCTCGCCCGAGATCACATCCGCGCGCCCAGTCAGGCCCGTGGTTTCGAGCAGCTCATCGACTTTTTGCTGCGAGCGGCCTTTGCCGCGCAGGTTGGCCCACACGCCGCGCGGCCCCTGAGCCGCCAGATCCAGGTTCTCGCGCGGCGTCAGCGAGAGGAACACCGAAGGCGCCTGGAACTTGCGCCCCACGCCCAGTCGCGAGATTTGATGCTCTTGCATCTTGGTCAGGTCGCGCGTTTCCTTGAACAGAATGCGTCCGCTCTGAGGACGCGTGCGACCGCACATCACGTCGAGCAAGGTCGTCTTGCCGGCTCCGTTAGGGCCGATCAGAAAGTGAACCTCGCCCGCGTGCAGCGCGAAATCCAGATCCTGAACCGCCTTGAAGCCATCGAAATCGACCGTGATCTTCTCCGCCCGTAAGACGCAAGTACTTGCAGCGGCATTCGCAGCCACTTCAGGCATCAAGGACGGGCTGGGATTCGCTAAGCTCTGCACGCTGCCACCTCCTGGCCGAAAACTTGTTCTTCATCTGTGCCCACGAGCCCACGATGCCGCGCGGCAAGAACAGCACGAAGATCAAGAACGCGGCGCCGATGAAGTAGGACCACACCGCTGGAAACTGCTCGCTCAGGGCGTTCTGGCCCGCGTTGACGACGATGGCGCCCAATATGGCTCCGGCTAACGTGGCGCGGCCTCCGATGGCGACCCACAAGACCATCTGAACCGAGTGCGAGATGTCCATCTCGGTTGGCGTGATGAGCCCGACCTGCAAGACGAACAGCATTCCAGCCAGCCCAGCCAGCCCAGCTGAGAGCGCGTAGACGAAGGTCTTGTAAGCGGCTGGATCGTAGCCTGTGAAGCGCACGCGGTTCTCGCCGTCGCGCACCGCCTGCAAGATGCGCCCGAAGCGGCTGCCGACCAGGAAGCGCGCGCCGAGGTAAGCCAGAGCCAGGATCACGGCTGAGATCCAGAACAGGCCGTGCTGAACGCTCGTAGAGTTGAGATCGAAGCCCCACAGCGTCTTGAAGTTGGTCATGCCATTGGTGCCTCCGAGCGTACCCTGCTGCCCGATGAAGAACGTCACGACGACCAGAGCCAGCGCTTGAGACAAGATCGAGAAGAACACTCCAGTCACGCGCGAGCGGAACGAAGCCCAGCCCAGCAGGGCAGCTAAGATCGTGGGCACGAGCAAGGCCATGGCAATGCCGAACAGAGGCGAGGCGAAGGGCTTCCACCACCAGGGCAGAACATCCATGCCGCTGTAGGCCATGAACTCGGGCATCTTGCCCTTGGTGGCTTCGAGCTTGAGCGACATGGCCATGCAGTAAGCGCCCAGCCCGAACCAAACGCCGTGCCCCAGACTCAAGATGCCGGTGTAGCCCCAGATCAAGTCGATGCCGATAGCCACGATGCCGTAGCACAAGAAGCGCCCCATCAACGCCAGCCTGAACTCGGGTATGGCTAAGGGCGCGGGCAGAATCGGCATAGCCAGCAGCAGAGCGAACAGCAGCAGCCCAAGCCAGGGCACGCGGCGAGGGCGGGACTTTGCCATGGGAGCGGGCGAGGCAAGTGCAGAGTTCATTAGCGTGTTAGGATGGCGTTGTTGCATCAATCAGCGGTTTGTGCAAGTTCACGTTTCAAAGCTGCACAAAAGACTGTTCCGCGCTTGCAGCTTTTGCGGCCAGAACTACACAGAAACTGATTGATGCCACAACGCCGGTTAGGATTGCCAGCGACTGAAGTCGCGGCTTAGAGCCTGCGGCTGGGCGTCCGCCTGCGCGGACGCAAGAGTTACTGCAAGTACTTGCAGATGAAAGAAGCGGCTTCTCATTAGCGTCCGCGCAGGCGGACGCCCAGCCGCAGGCTCTAAGCCGCGACTTCAGTCGCTGGCATTGCTCAATCCAGCGCTCGTGTTCTGGTCGGGAACAAGCCCTGCGGCTTCCACTGCAAGAACGCGATGATGCAGGCGAAGGTTAAGACCTTGCCCAGAGAAGCCGTGGTTTCGTGTTCCCAGATGGTGTTCAAGGCGCCCATGCCCAATGCTCCGGCGAAGGCTCCCACGATCTTGCCCACGCCGCCCAGGACAACCACCATGAAGGCGTCCACGATGTACTTGGTGCCCATATTGGAGTCAACCGAGTCGAGCAGGCTCAGGGCGCAGCCAGCCACGCCCGCGAAGCCCGAGCCCACGGCAAAGGCCAGAGCGTCCACGCGACGCGTCGAGATGCCCAGGCAAGCCGCCATTGGGCGGTTCTGCATCACGGCCTGGATGCGGCGCCCGTTCTGCGTGGCATACAAAAACGCCGCCATCGCGCCCAGGCAGCACAAGGCCAGAGCGATGATGAAGAGCCTGTTGTAAGGCATCACCAGCCCGCCAGCCGCCTTAATCTGCCCGTCCAACCATGGGGGCGCGTCCACGTTGACGGCCTGCGTGCCGAAGAGTGAGCGCGCGGCCTGCTGCAAAATCAAGCTCACGCCCCAAGTCGCGAGCAGCGTGTCCAGCGGACGCCCATACAAGCGCCGGATCACGGTTGCTTCGAGAACCCAGCCCATCAGCGCGCCCACACCAAACGAAAACGGAATCGCGGCCAGGAAAGAGTATTGGAGAGCCGAGGCGGGCAGGAAGTGCTTGAAGGCAAGCTGAGTCACGAAGGTAGCGTAGGCTCCTGCCATCAGGAACTCGCCGTGCGCCATGTTGATCACGCGCATCAGCCCGAAGGTGATGGCCAGGCCCAGCGCGATGAGAAGCAAAATCGAGCCCAGCGAAAGCGAGTTGAAGAGGTTGGAAGCGGTCATAATCCAGCGGTGAGCCTGGAGTTGCCAGCGACTTCAGTCGCTGGCAACTCCAATTGCAGAGCTACGAAGTCACGAGCTTGTCCTTGAGCCCCTTGGCCCACGGGTAGCCTTCGAGATACGGATCGGGCTTGACGGGCTTGCCTGAGTTCCACACTTCCTGGAACATCCCATCCGGCTTGACCACGCCGATGCGCACCGTCTTGTACATATGCTGCGTCTTGCCGTCGATCATGACGGGCCCGCCCGGAGCGCTATACGTGATGCCTCCAGCCGCAGCCTTGACCTTATCCACGTCAAAGGACTTGGCCTTCTCTACCGCAGCCTTCCACAAGTAGACGCCGAAGTAACCAGCCTCCATCGGGTCGTCCGTGACCGGCGTCTTGGGGAACTTGCTCTTGAAGTCCGCGACGAACTTGGTGTTGGCCGGGGTCTTGGTCGTCTCGAAGTAGTTCCACACCGCCCAGTGGCCGGCCAGAGTACTTGGGCCAATCGCCCGAATCTCGGGCTCAGCAATCGAAACAGACATCGTCGGCATATCCTTGGCCGTGAGCCCGACCGCCTTCATCTGCTTGAAGAACTCGACGTTGGAATCGCCGTTGAGCGAGTTGAACACGACATCGGGCTTAGCCGCCTTGATCTTGTCCACGATCGTCGAATACTCGCGATGCCCCAGCGGCGTGTATTCCTCGCCCACGATCGTGCCGCCCAGAGCTGCCACCTGCGGCTTGATCTCGGCGTTGGCGGTGCGCGGGAACACGTAATCGGAGCCCAGCAGGAAGAACTTCTTGAGGCCCTTGGTCTTGATGAGCCACTCGACAGCGGGCGAGATTTGCTGGTTGGTCGTCGCTCCCGTGTAAAAGATGTTGGGCGAAGTTTCCATGCCCTCATACTGCACGGGGTAGAAGAGCAGACCGTTGTATTTCTCGAAGGTGGGCAAAACCGTCTTGCGCGACACGCTGGTCCAGCAGCCGAACACAGCCGCCACCTTGTCCTGGGTCAGCAGCTTCTCGGCCTTGGTCTTGAAGGTGGGCCAGTCCGAAGCGCCGTCTTCGACCACGGGCACGATCTTCTTGCCCAGCACGCCGCCCTTGGCGTTGATCTCGTCGATGGCCATCATCTCGGCGTCCTTGACCGAGGATTCGGAAATCGCCATCGTGCCCGAGAGCGAGTGCAGCAGGCCGACTTTGACGGTTGGGCCTGAGACATCGGGCTGCACGGCGTCGGCGGAGACCATCTTGGTGGCAGGGCCGGTTGCAGGGCTGTTACCCGTGCTCGCCGTTGCACCTGAAGTGGAATTGCCGACGTCAGTGGAAGCGGTTTCTGTTTTGCTGCCGCCGCAGCCCGCGACGAAGAGGCTCAGGGCAGCTAAGGGAAGCGCCAGGCGCAAGAAGCGCGTCGGGCTGCAAGTACTTGTGCCCGTACTGGAGGGCGCGTCGAGGGGAAGGCGTTGCATAGAAGCTCCTGGGGGAATTGGAAGAGGCTGAGAAAGGGGAAGGCGACGCTCGGGTGTCGAGGCGCACAAAGCCGCTTGAAGTAGCCTCCATTGTAGAGAGCTGTTGTTTCGGGATGATTAAGAACGCGTTTATAAGTTGTTTATTTGAAGCCTCGCAGAAGTTAAGCGGGCAGCCCGCAAAGAACGCTACAAGTACTTGTATAAAGAAAGCTGCGCGCAAAGATCCCACGAGCAAGCGCACTGTTTACGCGACTGTAGGCAACTCTTTACCTTAAGGAAACGGGCTTGAAATAAAGGGCCATTAAAGTTCCCTCAACGCTTCAGACGGTGCGCTGGGCAACCGAAGGCAGCGGCGAGCTGGAAACACGGACACAGACCCGCCGAGACTTTGGGGCCTTCGGCCAAGAAGCGAAAATCAGGAGGTGTCTCTGACACCATGATGAGTTTTCGCAGACGTTCCCTCTTTCTCGCCGGGCCTCTGGCGCTGGCGGCCTGCATGGGCCTGCTGCCGCACACGGCTCAGGCCACGCCTTCGGGCCTGTCGAACTACCCCTCGACGGATTTTAATCCCAATGGAGGCTTCCACTTCAGCTCCGACAACTTCAGCTCGACCAGCGGGCGTGTCAGCACAGGCTCCAGCGAAGGTCTGGAGTATGGCGTGGGCAACAATAGCGACAAGCCACTGGGACGCAACGAGTTGGGTTTCGATTACGTCCTCGGGGGAGGTATCAACGCAAACCACGCCGAGCGCCTGCTCTTCAACATCAAGACGCAGCTCTTTTCCAACGCCGCTGCGAGCACACGCCTGGTGGCCGGCGTGTATGGCGTTGGCTCCAAGAAGATCGCGGCTGGCGACTGGTTGTATCTAGTGGGCTCCAAGGGCTTTAAGTTCGGGCGCATCCACGTCGGCGCGGCGCACTCCTTTGCTTCGCGCGAGGTCATGCCCACCAACCGCACCGTGCTGCAACTGGGCTTCGACAAGACACTGAGCCCCAAAGTCACCTTCGTGATGGATTATCAGAGCGGCAAAACGCAGTTCATCGCTCCTGGCCTGATCTTCACCATCAATGACAAGTCCGATGTCCAGTTTTCGTACTTGCACGGCGGCACCTTGGTCGATCCGCGCAACCAGCTGTACCTGCGCTTCGACTACAACTTCGGCAAGGTCGCGCCGCCCCCACCCAATGCTCCCGCCGCAACCACTGGAGGTGGCGCTGGCGGCGGTGGAGGTGGCGGCGGAGGTGGCGGCAAGTAGTCATCCAAGCCCTGTGCGAGTTGCGCTCCAGGGCCTGCCTGGAACTCTTGCAGCTTGAGTTCGCCAGGGCTCACAGTGGCGAGTGCTAAAATGAAGATGGGCCGCCCAAACGCAAAGCAAGCGCTGGACGGCCCATCTTTTCGTTTTCCGCGCACCACCTCAACGCTGCAGGTACTTACGCAAGTACTTACAGCGTTGAGGTGGGCGCGGCGCGTCCCGAGCCGCCATGAACATCAACCCTTCATCTGAGCATCCTCAGCCACCGTCAGAATCGCCGGCAACGCAAGCCCCGCCCGAGCCTGTTCCCGATGCCATTTCTCAGCCGCCCGCGCCCCTCGCAGCTTTAGATCAATCAGATCAAGGGGAAGCGATGGATGAAGAGGAGGACGATCAGGAAGAGCCGGAGGCGAGCGACCTCCCCGTCATGAGAAGCAATTCCACCGCACCGCGCCCATCCAAGGAACATAGAGAAGCCAGAGAAGCGAAAGAGTCCAGGCCCGTAGCGCCCAAGAGCGATGAGAAAAGTCGCGAGTTCGTGCTGCGAGCCGCTCGCGACCGCGACGTGAAGTTCGTGCGCCTGTGGTTCACCGACATCCTGGGGATGCTCAAGTCCACGGCCATCATCTCAGACGAGCTCGAAACCGCGCTCGATGAGGGCATCACCTTCGACGGCGGCGCCATCGAGGGCTTCGCGCGCGAGGACGAGTCGGACATGATCGCCCTGCCCGATGCCAACACCTTTACCCTGCTGCCCTTTCGCCCCGTCGAGGGCGGAGCCGTCGCGCGCATCTTCTGCGACATCATGACGCCAGACGGCGCTCCGGCCAGCACCGATCCGCGCTCGATCCTGAAGAAGCAGCTCAAGAAAGCGGCTGAGCTGGGCTACACCTATTATGTCGGCCCTGAAGTCGAGTTCTTCTACTTCCGTTCCGGCCCCGAGCCGGGCAAGCAGCCCGAGGCGCTGGATCAAGGCGGCTACTTCGACCAGACTCCTCTGGACATCGCCAGCCCGCTGCGCCGCAAGACGGCTTTGACCTTGGAAGCGATGGACATTGGAGTCGAGTCCAGCCACCATGAAGGCGCGCCCTCGCAGCACGAGATCGACCTGCGCTACACGGACGCCCTGACCATGGCCGACAACCTGATGACCTTCCGCCTGGTCGTCAAGGAAGTCGCGACCGAGAGCGGCTACTACGCCACGTTCATGCCCAAGCCCCTGGCCTCGTGCAACGGTTCGGGCCTGCACATCAACATGAGCTTGTTCCAGGGCTCGCGCAACGCCTTCCATGACAAGAAAGACCCGGATCAGCTCAGCGACATCGCGCGCTATTACATCGCGGGCCTGCTCAAGCACGCGCGCGAAATCACGCTCTTCACCAACCAGTGGGTCAACTCTTACAAGCGCCTGGTGCCAGGCTTCGAGGCTCCCACGCGCGTGACCTGGGCCATGCGCAACCACGCCGATTTAGTCCGCGTTCCCGCTTCAAAGCCTGGCCGCGAGTCGAGCCGTCGAGTCGAATACCGCTCGCCAGATCCTTCGTGCAACCCTTACCTTGTGTTCGCGCTCTTGCTGGCGGCGGGCCTGGAAGGGATCAAGCACAAGTATGAGCTGCCCCCGGCCTGGACTGGCGAGCGCCCCATCGAAGGCGAAGGCCCTGACACCTTGCCCGCGGACTTGAACGAGGCCATCAACGCGGCCTGCGCGGGCAGCCTGGCGCGCCAAGTACTTGGGGATGCTCTGTTCGACAAGTTCATCTCCAACAAGCGCATGGAGTGGGACAACTACCGAGGCCAGGTGCACGCCTACGAAATCGAGAGGTACCTTGGTATTTTGTGAGTTGAAGCAAGACGAAAGCGCCCTGCAAGTACTTGCAGGGCGTTTTGCTGTTGGATGGAAAGGACGGTGAGTACGAGCTTCAACTTCAGCCGCGTCTTTTACGACACGGGGCCGGGCGGAGAGACTTTGGTCTTCAACGTCGAGCGGCTGTGGGAATTGGCCCTTGAGCTTCCAGTCCATTCGGTTCCGCTGGCCGAGGTCGAGGATGAGTTGGATTACGCTTACTGCTGGTTCAAGACCAAGCACCCCACGCCGCGCGAAGTCGCGCGCCACGCGCGCCTGATTTACCAGGCTGACCTCTCGCACCCCATCATCCTCTCCTCACGTGGCCTGGTCATGGACGGCGTGCACCGCATCGCACGGGCCTGGCTCGAAGGCCGCAGCACAATCGAAGCCGTGCGCTTCAAGCAAGACCCCGCGCCCGACGCCATCTTGCCGCCATCGCCATGAAGCGAGCCTCACCAAACGCGAAGCTCCTGAACGTTCAAAGGCTGAGCCTCCGCTGCCCAAGTTGCTGCCACAGCGCGGACACCGCCAGCGTGGCGAAGAAGAGCAACAGAGGACGCACGCCAGCCGTGTAGCGCGCTTCGGTGTGCAGCCAGATGTGCACGCCCGGCACATACAGCAAGATCAAAGCGGGGATCTTCAAGGCCCGCTCCACGTGCGACGAGACGAAGCACCAGAGAGCCCCGCCAAGCCCCAGCACACAGAGGAGGCCGCTGCACAGGCGAAGCGCCGCCTGCGCCCAGTTCGGCACGCTTGGCGGGAAGAGCGAGGTGTTCCACAGCAGCCAAGCGTTGAGCAAAACATGGCGCGCATAAGCATCCGGATGGTCCGTGATGCGCGACAGGGCCGCCTGACGCAGCACAGGAGCCGAGCGCAACTGAGTCGCGGGGTCACCGTAGTTGCTGGGATCGTTGGGCAGCGTGCGGGCCGGCGCGCCGATGAGAGCGTTGACGCGCAGCATCTCGCGCACGTAGCTCGCTCTCTCGGAAGCCGAAGCCGAGTCCAGCAGCGCAGCCGACCAGCCCACCGTATACAGCGAGTTCCACAGCGCGCCCGCCACGGGAGCGGGCGAAAACTTGCCGAAGTGACGCACGTTCCAAGCTACGTAAGGCAGCAGAGGCAGCACTGCGAGCACCACAAATAGCGCACCTCGCTTCCACCGCACCTGGCGCTTACTGTTGCGTGGAGCAGGAGCCGCCACGAAGGACTCCGCTGAACCGCGCCAGGCCAGAGCCAGAGCCAGAATCGGGATGAGCAGCAGCATATCGGCTCGCACCAGGCACCCGAAGCCACAGCACAAAGCCGCAGCCGCCACTTCACCCGCCGAGGGCAGCTCAGGACGCCCCAGCCAGAAGGCAATGGCGCACACCAGCAGCAGCCCCAGAGCCTCGCTCATGATGAACGAGGAATAGGCTGCCGAGAGAGGATAAAAGAGCAGCAAGAGCAGAAACAGCCACACAGGCGCTCGGTGCGAGCGCAGCAGACGAGCCGTGAGCAGCAAGCCGCCCAGGTAGAACAGCCCGTTGAAGGCGACTGCGACCATGAGCGGAAGCCGCCCGCAGCCCGTGAGCAGGGCGAGAACCAGAGGGTAGCCAGGAGGCCGCACCGTCTGTGGCGTCAGCGTCCCGTTGATGAGCGTGCCGTAGAAGCCCTGGCCCAAGCGCTGCGACAGCTCCAAGTACTTGGGCGAGTCTGGTGTCAGCCACGGGCGGTTCAGGACGAACACGCCGCAGATAAGCACGATGTTCAAGGCCCACAGAACCCTTTCCAACGCCGCTTCGTGCGCCGAGATCTCCTCCCGCATCGGCTTCCGCGGCGGCTGAGCCCAACCCTTCGCGATCGCTGGATCAGTCATGGTCAGCCATAGAGCGGGTTCAAGACGGGCTCGCTGGGTCTACTGAGTTCGAGCGCAAAGCGGGCTCCGGCGCTACGGCCAGGGATTGGGGCGCTGGCGTGCGCGCCATCTGGCGCAGGCGCTCCAGGATGTCCTCGGTTGAGGGCTGGCCCTTAGCTTCGCCCTTCTTCTTGCGGCGCGCGTCGTAGCCTGCGGCGGCGAAGAAGAGGAAGAAGGGCATCAGCTGAGCGCGCTGGCGGTAAGCCAGGCCGATGTTGCCAAACGAGAACGAGTAGACCAGAATCAGAGGCGCGAGGTAGGACAAGATCGCGATCGAGAGGCCGGGATACTTCTTCCAGGCGTAGGGAATTCCGGGCAGGATGTAGGCGAAGACCAATACCCACCAGATGGCCACGTCGGGCAGGGCCAGGATCTGCTTGCCGCCCAGGGACCAGGGAAACGGAGACAGCAGCAGGTAAGCCATGCCCACCAGGAGCAGCATGAGCGCACCCTGGGGAGTCGAAGGGTCGTAAGGCAGCACGACGCCGCTGCTCACACCCGTGTTGGTTCCGTTGGCGCCCGAGGTCGCGTTGCCAAAAGTCCGCAGGCTCTGCATCTGGTCAGTCACAATCGAGATCACATCCACGTGGATCACGCCGGCCATCGAGCCCAGGATGTAGGCCACAACCACACCAGCCAGAGCAGTTAAGGCGCTGCGCCTGGGGTTGGTCGAGCGCGTGCCCAGCACGATGAAGGGCAGGGCCGCGATCATCACGTAACCGACATAGAAGCGCATCGAATACGTGACCAGAACCAGGAAGAAGGCCAGCGCCAGCAGCACCCAGCGGCGCGAACGGAAGGATTCCCAGCACAGGTAGAAGACGAAGATCTCCAGGAAGATCAGCCACGGCTCCTTGATTGTGAGGGCGCTCCAGGCAATAAAGCCGGGAAATATCACAGCCGCTCCAGCCGCGATCAGCGAAGCCTTCTCCGAAAAGTAGGAGCGCGTCACGCGGTAGATCACGCAGGGCGTGAGCGAGGAGAGGAAGGTGTTGACAAAGGCCAGGGCGATCTGCGAGGGCGTATCAATAAGGTTGAACAGATACCCCACATAGAAAAACCAGCCCCTGTTCTTGCCGTAGACGCCGCTGAGCACTTCCAGAAACGAGTTGGGCGGGCGCACGCCGGGAATGTCGCGCACGTTGGGCGGATCGGGCAGGTAATGGCGCCAGTAGCGCGAGATGGCCCAGGCATACTGCCAGCCCTCGTCGTCCGCGCCTCCGATGACCCGGATGAGGTCCAGGGCATAGGCCAGCAGAGTGAAGACCAGGCGCAGCAGGAAGGCCGCCATGAACAGGCGCAGCATCAGCGTGCGCTCGCGCTCATCCGGTATCAGCGAAAGCAAGATCACGCCCAGGCCGAAGAAGAAGGCGCACACCAGCATGGCCACGCTGTCCTCCAGCGACAGGGTGCACGACACGGCCACCAGCAGCAGCAGCCCCACGCACACACCGATCGTCACCCCACGCTCCCTCCACTGCGTCATCGCCATTCGATTCTCCAGCTTTCGCAGGCCACACGTCCAGCCTCAAGTACTTGCAAGTCGCAACGGCCAAATCCAGGCGCTCTCAACTCACCTGCGCGAGTTCACTCGCGCCCTTCACCCGCGATTCACGCCCAGGTTTGTGGCGATGGCGCGATACAAGCGGTCGTAACGAGGCACGCCGATTTTCTCCAGCGAGGCCGATTGCTGAGCCGCTTGCCTGCAGCGAGGTGCAACTCCGCCTCGGCTCAGCTCAAGGGCCTGGCGCGCGGCCTGAGCGTAAGCCTCGTGGCTCCACTCGCGCACCACGACGCCGGTGCCGAATTCTTCGAGCACCAGATCCACGTCGCCCACGCCCGCGTTGCACACAACGGGCAGGCCAGCCGCCAGATACTCGCCGATCTTGGTCGGTGAAGACGCGATCTTCGAGGGCGCGGCCTCAATAAACGACAGCGCGATGTCCGAGGCCGCCAGGAATGCGCCCACGCGCTCGTGCGGCGCCTGCGTGACCGTGAACGAGCTGGCGGGAATACCGTGGCGCTCCAACTCGCGCTCAATCAGCGCGCGAGCGCTTTGGGTCAGGATCAGGAAGTGCAAATCGGGGATTTCACCTCTGGCCGCCGCGAAGAAATCGGCCATCTTGTCTTGCAAGTACCAGCCTCCGAACTTGCCCACATACACCAGCACCGTCTTGTCCTGGAGCCCAAGCTGCTCGCGCATCTGAGCGCGCTGTTCGGCTTGCGACTCGATGAGCGTGAGGTCGGCGCAGCAGGGAATCACTTCGATGGGCGTGCCGTGGCGTGGCTGCGCAGGCGAACGCCCGATGGCCGCTTCAGGGCCGGGCTGAGGCGAGTAAGAGACGTCGAAGAGCACGCGGCGCACGCGCTCAGTCAGCACGACCAGCCCATCGGCCCGCGCTATGGCCCTGGCCTCGACTCGCTTGGTCACGCGGAAGGGCCACCCGTCGCGCGCCCAGCGGCCAGCATCTTCATACTCCTCGGCCATCAGACCACGGATATCAAAGAGCAGGCGCGTGCCCCTCAAGTACTTGAGGACGAGCCCCATCATGGCCGGGACATGAGCCCGCGCGTGCACGCACTGCAAATGGTGCCGCCGCATAATGCGAGAGGCGGCCAGCACCCCGCACGCGACATCGAAGAGCGTGGCCGGAACCGTCGGCCTCTTGTGATACCTCAGAGCGTGCCACGTGATGCCCTGGCTCCTGAGCCCAGCCCTCAGCTCGCGCCTGCGCGCCGGAGAGTGAGGCTCAGTCTCAAACGACAGCAGGTGAATCGTGTGCCCTCGCCGCGCCAGCCCAGCCAGATAAGCCACCACCTGCGTCTGCACCAGAGGATCCGTCAAAGGGTAGTAGCAGATGTAAAGCGAGCGCAGCCTCTCCCCGCCCCCCGCCGTTAACGGAACCCCATCGCTCGACTTATCGCGCGGATTGCCAGGCAGTTCATCGTGTGCTGAATTGAGTGGAGACGAGCCGGCGGCAACGAAGGGCGGCTCAAGTTTCAGGGGCCGAAGCCTCACCGTCTCGGACATAACGCCGTAGTTTGACAGCCCAGGCCAGGCTCAGCCCACGCGCAAGGGAGCGCCAGAACAACAACATCAAGATCTTCAACGCCTATTCTTCAGCTCGCTGAGCTCAACTCGAAACGACGGCAGGCGAGCCGAACCTCCCTTGCGCCTGCTCTGGGACGCAGGCGAGCTGTCTCCACAACTCGATTCCTGTTGCGCTACACTCTGCGCGCTGCTGGACCCGGAACAGAAATAGGGAGGCGTGGCTTACACTTCTTCATTGACAATCCAGCACTTTAGCTGCAACCCATCGCCTTTTTTGCAGTCAGAGGTGTGGCTGCGGCCAGGGTCGCGAAGTAGGTAGATCCGGCTGCAGTAAACGATTTGGATCGCGGGCGTCATCAACGGGCGCTCGCCAGGACGGAGCGAATGAACACTTCTTCAACGCGAGATCAGGACAAGGTATATGGCAGGCTGCCTCTTGTGCTTCCTGTTCTGGTGTGGGCGCTGGCGGCTGCGGGGCCGGTGCGAGCGCAAGGTTACAGGGCCGGGGGAGCGGAGCGCACGGGCGGCACGGGTTCGGCGAGCGGCATGGCGCGCAGCGACAACAGTGAAAGCGGCGGATCAGGCATCCTGAACCCGACTATCGGGATTATTGAGCCAATGGACAAGTACTTGCTTGGCCCACAGGATGTCATCAAGGTGACGGTGGAGCGCTTCCCGGACTTCTCGACGGACAACATCGTGGTGCCGCCTGATGGCCGCATTTCGCTGCCTTACTTCGGGACGCTCAACGTCAATGGCAAGACGACGGCGCAGCTGGAGACTGAGCTCACCGGGCGCATCAACCATCGCATCCGCAATCCCAATGTCAGTGTGAGCATTCGCCAGCTGAGGCCTGCTGCTGATGGCTACGTGCACGTGATCGGCAACGCGGTGAATTCTCAGGGCGCCATTGAGATTCTCAACGGCTATCGCCTGACTCAAGTTCTGGGCAAGGCCGGAGGCGTGCGCGGGCGCTACGAGGAAGTGGACGCGATGCTGTCGCGTCCTGGCAAGCCTCTCATCAAGCTCGATCTGGCCGAGGCCATCAGGCATCCTCAGTCCGCAGCCAACAAAGTCCTCAAAGCAAACGACACCCTGACGTTCGAGAGCGTGGATCTGGGCCGGATTTACGTTACGGGCGACGTGGCGCGCAGCGGAACTTACGTCCTGCGTCGCTCTCCCGACCCCAACGCGCCCGAGCTCAAGCTGCACCCCAGGCTCTCGGATCTGGTGGTGGCGACGGGAGGCTTCAGCAACAGCGACAAGCTGCTCAACGGGCGCGTCAAGGGCTTTGTGCAGCGAGGGCCGGAAAAAATCGCCTTGCGTGTGGACGATGCCATCACGTTCAAGGACGAGAGCGCCAACATCGAGCTCAAGCCCAACGACTTCGTGAACTTCACGGTTGAGTTGCCCTTGAGCATCAACATGGTGGGACTGGCCAAAAATCCGGGCAACTACCGCCTCAAGCCTGGCGGAGGCGTGCTGGACGCGATTTCTCTGGCTGGAGGCCTGTCGCATGACGCCACGCAGGTGGTGGCCACGCTGCAGCGCGACGGGCTGTCGCGCGTTATCGACTTGAGAAAGCTGCTCGCGGGAGACACCACCGAGAACCTGAAGCTGCAAAACGGCGACACCATCAACCTGTCCTCGCCCAACACGCTCAAGGTGCTGATGTCGGGCGCCATAGCCGAGCCCTCCAGGGAAGACGGCATGGGCTTACCTCCCGACTCAACCATCTCGACGGCCATCGCTCAGGCCGGAGGTTTGAGGCTGACACCGGACCGCGCCAGCATCACGATCGTCCGCACCATGCCAGACGGCAGGCAGAGGTTCCTCTCGATCGACCCCGTGGCTTTGCTGGAGCGCAACGATCCCAGCCAGAACACGAAGCTGCAAACCGGCGACATCATCAATATCCAGGAGAAGCGCCCACGCACAGCCTTCATCTCGGGCGAGGTGAACAAGGTCGGCCCCCAGCCCGTGACCGAAGAGGGCATGGATCTGGCGGCCTTTATCGTAGCCGCGGGAGGCCCACGCGATACGGCTCTGCTCAGCGCCGTCAAGATCAAGGGTGCGGACAACAGCGAGAAGACAGTGGACGCTTACGAGGCCGTTACCAACGGGCGCCCGCTCAACGTCAAGGTGCACGAGGGCGACCAGGTGGTCGTGCCCGTGAACCAGAACCGCATCCTGATCAACGGAGCGGTGGCCAAGCAGGGCGTGGTTCCTTTGCCCGAGAATCGTACCTTCACGGTTCAGGATGCTCTGGCGGCGGCGGGCGGCGCGGTGCCCGGAGCGCGCTTGCAGGAGATCGTGCTGGTGCGCGCGCAGCCTGACGGCAAGGGCGGCGTCACGCCCCAAACGCGCACCCTGAATCTGAAAGACGTGAAGAAGGGCGACATCGTCGACTCCAGGTTCACGTTGCAAAACGGCGACATCCTGGTCGTGCCCGAGGCCAAGATCAGGCGAGATCCCATTGGCACCGGCCTGGGTCTGTTCTCGATCTTCAACATCCTGCGCCAGTCCGGGCTCAAGCTCTGATCCGCAACCCGATTCCATCCCACGCCAGGAGCGCCTGCAAGTACTTGCAGGCGCTCCTGGCCACACGTTTTTAGACTCACGCAACGCACTATGGCAGAACACGGCTCACAACCTGGCGACGGGCTTGTCCCCAACGGAGGTTCCAGAGGAGGCCCGAGCGGGGACGACAACAGCGGGCGCGACAACACAGAGGGTTTTTCGCATCTGGTTCCCTCAGCCAACGGAGCAGCGCAGGAGGATTCGCCTCCGCCCGCTTCGGCTTCCAACACTTCCAACGGAGCGGGCGGCAATGGCGCGGGCGGCAATGGGCACGGCAACGGCAGCCGCGACAACGCGAGTGTGCTGTCGGTGGATGATCCTCGCACGCGCGTTTTGCTGGAGCAGCTGCTGCACACCATCACAACAGATGGCGGCTCAGCGGCGCGCGAAAAGCCTCGGCCCTCGATGATCTCGGAGTGGTGGATGGCGCTGAGGCGGCGCTGGAAGCCGATGCTGGTGGTCTTCGCGCTATCTCTGATCGCTATTTCGTGGAAGTTGCGCCCTGTGGGGTCACAGTTCGTCGCAACGGCCACTATGCTGCTGCCCAAGAGCGCCACGAGTGCAGGCTCGGACGTGCTTGCAGGCTTGGGAGGGCAACGCGACGCTCCGGGCTCGACTCTGGACACGCAGATCGCCATCATCGAGTCGCGCCCCTTCGTGGAGCAGGTGAAGGCCGATGCCAAGAGCGCTCTGGAAAGGCACAAGCGTGCAGGTAGCCTGACAGCTCCGCTGCCCGTTGTGAGCCAGGCTGTTCAGGGTGCGACCTTCAAAGCGGCGGCTCCAGTCTCGCCTGAGCTGGTAGACGTCACGGTTACTTCTGACAACCCCGAGGCCAGCGTGGTGTTGGCCAATACTACGGTTGCTGTGTATGCGCGCAGGCTGGTGCAGCGCGGCAACCACGATCAAGACGTGGACGTGCAATTCGTCAAGGAGCAGAGGCAGAAGACCCTCCAGGACCTGGACAAAGCCAAAGCCGACCTGCAGCACTTCAAGGAAAGGTACCACGTCTTCGACATCCAGGAAGCCCTGACGCGCAACAACGCGAGCGTCGAGGAGCTGGCGCAGAAGTCGCGAGCGGCCAATATTGAGGCGGCGGCGGGCGCGCAGGCTACTTCGGTTTCAGGTGATGCCATCACACAGAGCCTGCAGCAACGCGCTTCGGACGCCAAGCTCAGGTACGACGCGGTCACGCGCGACTTCTATCCCACTTCTCCCGAAGGCCTGGCGTCCAAGGCTCAGCTCGATGCGGCTCAGGCTCTGTATCAGCAGCGCGTGGACCGTCTGATACAGCAGAATGCGCAGACAGCCCGGGATGTGCAGCAGAACCTGAGGGGAGCTCAGAAGCGCGCCAACGCTCTGCCTGCCATTGAATACGCGCTGTCCAGACTCCAAGATCGCGTGCAGCAGGCGGGCAGTACTTACGCTCAGCTTTCGACCCGCTACACCTCGCTGGCTCTTTCCAGGGCCGCCAATCCCGCAACCGCCGAGCCCATCCAGAGCGCTCTGAGCGCAATGGAAGTCTCGCGCACCTGGTCGCGCGCCATCCTGACCGGCTTGCTGTGCGCCCTGGTCATGGCCGCTCTGTGCGCCCTGTTGCTGGAGCAACTGGATCACTCGCTGCACTCGGTTTCGGATCTGGAGCCCTTGCTGCCCGTGGGTGTGCTGGGCACGATGCCTCTGCTGCGGGGCCGCGCCGAGCGCCGCCTGGCCCAGATGACGGGAGCCCAGCCCATGGCGCCGCGCGTTCTGGAAGCGTGCCGCATCGTACGCTCGAACCTCTCGTTCGCAACCATGGACTCGCCCGCCCAGACGATTCTGATCACCTCAGCCGCGCCCGGCGAGGGCAAGTCGCTCTCGGCCCTGAACCTGGCCACGGTCACGGCCTTCGATGGGAGGCGCGTGCTGCTGCTGGACTGCGACCTGCGCCGCCCCTCGCAGCACTCGCTCAACGGACTGCCCCTGGAGCCAGGCTTCACCAACCTGCTCTCAGGCGAGGCCAGCATCGACGAGACGCTGCAGAGTACGCGCGTCAACAACCTGTGGGTGATGACGGCAGGTACGCTGCCGCTCAACCCTCCTGAGTTGCTGGGCTCACCAGAAGCACGGCGTATGCTGCAAGAGTTCAAGGCGCGCTTCGACGTAATCGTGATCGACAGCCCGCCTGTGCTGGCCCTGACGGACGCTCAAGTCCTGTGCTCGCAGGTGGATGGCGTGGTCATGATCGTGGCTGCAGAATCGACCTCGAAGGAAGAAGTGCAGCGTGCTCAAGGGATGCTGCGCCACGCGGGAGGGCGCTTGCTGGGCGCGGTCTTGAACAAAGTACGCCGGGGCGATGCGATGCCGGGCTACGGCACCTACGCCTCCTACGGCCCCAATATGCTGGGCCGCGACCGCTCGCTCAGCGACAGCGTCGGCACTTTAGCTCGACACTAAGACCTTGATCGAACACCGGCAAGTACTTGAAGTACTTGCCGGTGTTTTTGTGTCTGGCGGCGTGCAAGTACTTGGGACGCGCAACCGCAGCCGATTGCGCCTGCTAAAATGGCGTGCGTGACCATCCGCTGCCTGCATCACCTGCTGATCTACGTTTCCGATTTGGAGCGCGCCGCCACGTTTTACACCCGGCTGGGCATGGAGCCGATCCCGAGCCTGGGGCCGCGCATCCGCTGGATGCGCATGGGGCCAAACGAGCTGCACCTGATGGCCAACGAAGGCTCCTGGCAGCGCTTCCGCGAGGAGCCCAGCCCTCACTTCGCCATCGAAGCCGACGACATCCACGCGGCCCAGCAGCTCATCCCGCGAATCGGCGGCGAGATTCTGCAAGAAGTCGGAGCACGTCCGCACGACGGCTCGCTGTATCTCTTCGCGCTGGACCCCGACGGCAACCGCTTCGAGGTCACGCAGCACAGCCAAGACTGGCACCTGCGCCACGCCCTGCTCGAAGCAATGAAGGGCAAGGGCAGTTTGCGCTCGGCTTGCGTCGAGGGCGCTCTGCGCAGCGTGCCGCGCCACTTGTTCCTGCCGAACAAGCCGCTGCAAGAGGCCTACTCGGACCAGGCTATCTTGACCAAAGATCAAGGCGAAGCCCGCTCGTCCTGCTCGCAGCCTTCGATTGTGGCCATCATGCTCGAACTGCTGAGGCTGCAAGGTGGCGAGAACATCTTGGAAATCGGTGCCGGAACGGGCTGGAACGCCGCTTTGATGAGCGCGCTGAGCGGAAGCCAAGGCCGCGTTACTACGCTGGAGATCGACCAGGACACGGCGGAGTCCGCGCGCTCCAACGTAGCCCAGGTCAAGGCTGCAAACGTCCAGGTCATCAACTCGGACGGAGGCTTCGGCTGGCCCGAGAGCGCGCCCTACGACGCCATCATCGCGACGTGCGGGGCTTCGGACATCTCGCCGCACTGGGCCGAGCAGCTTCGCGAAGGTGGGGTGTTCGTGGCTCCTCTGTGGTTCAACACCACGCAGTTCTGCGGCGCCTGGGAAAAGCGCGGCGACAAGCTCTTCTCGCGCGACTTGAGCTGGGCTGGGTTCATGCCCCTGCGCGGCCACTTCGCCACAGCGCGCCAAATCGAAGAAAATGGCGCCTCCTTCCTCTTCGATGAGATGCACGCCCTGGAGATGAAGGCCCTGAGCCTTCTGCTTAGCACCGCTGCGCGCGAGGTTGAACTGCCTGAGCTTTATACGAACGGCGCTCCCGCCAACAGCTCGTTCCTGACTTACCTCGCTCTGCGCGGCGAGCCTTTGCTGATGCTCACGCCTCCCGGTGTGCTCAATGCTGTCTCCGCACTCTCGGTTGAGCCCGAAAGCCTACTGGTTCTGGACATGGAGCCCAGGCTATACGGCAGCCAGGCGAGTGTGGAACGGTTGCGCGCCAGGTGGAGCGAGTGGGAAGCCAGCGGGCGTCCGGGCTTGGAGCAAGCGCATCTCACGGTGGCTGAGCGCAACACGCTGCAGCCCGAGCCGGACGCGTTTCTGGTGCGCAAGACGTGGATGGACTACCTGGTGCGCTTCCAGCCGCCCGAGCTCAAGCCGCCGCAATAGCCCAGGAGATGTAGGCTTTCATTACTCAGCCCGATTTTGAGTCAGCTACATGGTGCCATTCGAGAAGCAGATTTTCCTTTATTCCCGTGCTTTCCTCTCCTCTCGCTCCGACTGTTGCGCCCAACTCAAGAGAAGCCATGCCCGATTCCTCAGCTGCTCCCGGCAGTCAGGAGGGTGGCAACAGCTCGGCGGGGCTGGGGCGGCGCGTGGCGAGCGGCGGGGCCTGGACTATGCTGGGCGAGGTGGCTCGCTTCATGGCGGCTCTGGTGGCCACGCACTTCACCGTACTTGTGCTGGGCAAGGAAAGCTACGGCGTGTGGTCGCTGCTCACGCGCATCACCAGCGCGCTTTCGTTTAGCGACGCGGGCGTGGGCGTGGCCTCGACCAAATACGTTTCCGAAGCCTACGCGCGCGGCGATGAGGAGGGCGAGAGGCGAGCGCTGTGGACTTCGCTCTTGGCTGGGTTCGTGCCCTCGCTCCTCGTGGCTCTGCTGGTGCTATTTCTGGCGCCGTGGGTGGTGCACGAGTTCTTCGCCAAAGTTCCACCTCAGCTCAAGGGGCCGATGGCGCTGGGGCTGCAGATCGGGGCGTTTGCGTTTGTGTTGCGCACCATTTCCTCTGTCTTCAACTCGCCTCTGCTGGCGCGCATGAGGCTCGACCTCAACACCGCGATCTCCTATGGAGGCATCGTAGCTCAGATCGCGCTGGTGCCCCTAGCACTCAAGCTGGGAGGCATCGCTTGGGGCACGGCGGTTTCGCTCGGCGTCTGGGTTGTGACCGGAACGATCTACACGCTGCTCACCGCGCGCCTGCTGCCGGGCTCGCTGCGACCTGTGCTCGATCGCGAGCTACTCAAGCCCATAGCGCGTATGGGAGCCGGGACTCTGGTGATGGCTGTGGCGGCTCAGGCGCTCTACTCCGCTGACGCCATCATCGTGGGGCGCCTGCTTAAGATCGAGCAGGCGGGCTACTACAACATCGCGTTCCAGGCCTCGACGATGCTCTCGATTTTGCCTGCGGCTTCGGCTCAAGCTCTGCTGCCCGCCTTCACACGCCTGCTCGCGCGCCAGGAGCACCAGGAACTGCAGGCTCTGGTGCGGCGTGCGATGCGCGCCTCGTGCTTGGTTCTGCCGCCCGTGATGGCGCTGATGTGCGTGGCCGCGCGCCCCTTCTTCGAGCGCTGGGCCAGCGATCCCGCTTACGCCGCCAACGCCACGCCCGCCTTCTTCTGCTTGATCGCTGGCCTGGCCCTCAATGTCTTGATGACCGTGCCCTTCACGCTGCTCATGGCCATGGGACGCACCGACATCACAGCGCGCATCGGGCTTCTGGAAGTGGTGCCCTTCGTGCTTTACACCTGGTTCCTGACCTCGGCTTACGGCATCGTGGGAGCTGCGATAGGGCGCAGCCTGCGCTTCGCCATCGTCTCAGCCATCGTCTTCCCGCTCACCTCGCGGCTCTCGAAGGTGCGATTCTCGCCTTCGCTGCGCCTGGCTCCGCTGGCTCTGGCCCTGCCCGGAGTTGCGTTGCCCATCGCGCTGGCGATCTGGCCTCATGTGCCGCTGTGGATTCAGTTCAGCTCAGCTCTGGCGGGCGTGGCCTTCTACGCATTTGTTGTGCACGGCGGCGTTCTGGAGCCGGAAGAGCGCGCGATCGTGGCCCGGCTGGTGGCTCGGCTACGTGGTCTAAGGAAGAAGTAGAGGAAGTTCCTGAGAGTTCGCCTTGCCACGCAGGTGTTGAATTCAGCATAATAAGCGGGCGATTCAACGGTTGAACCGCACGATTCCGATGCCAGAGGCGGATGCTGGAGGCGCGAGGCGGGGCTTTTGGGTAGCTGCAAGTACTTGCAGAACAGAAAAAGACAAATGGATTCCAACACACAACCAACGACCGGCTCGGCGCCCCACGGCGAGACTTCAGTTTCGGGTGCGGCTTCGGGCGAGGCGAACCGCGATTTCTGGCGCGACAGGCCCGTCTTTGTGACGGGCGCGACCGGACTGGTGGGCTCGTGGCTGGTGTCTCGGCTCGCTCAGGCCGGGGCCGATGTCACTTGCCTGGTGCGCGACTGGGTGCCGCAGTCGGCTCTGGTGCGCGAGGGCAAGCTGTCCTCGTTCAAGGTCGTGCACGGCGACCTGCGCGACCAGGCTCTGCTGGAGCGCGCGCTGGGCGAGTATGAAATCTCCACGATCTTCCACCTGGGCGCTCAGACCATCGTGGGCACGGCCAACCGCAACCCTGTCCCGACCTTCGAGGCCAACATCGCCGGAACCTGGGCCCTGATGGAAGCCGCGCGCCGCACGCCGACCATCAAGCAGGTCGTGGTGGCTTCCTCGGACAAGGCCTATGGCGCCTGCGACACGCTGCCCTACGACGAGAGCACGCCTTTGCAGGGGCGGCATCCTTATGATGTGTCGAAGTCGTGCGCCGACTTGATCGCCCAGACTTACGCTCACTCGTATGGGATGCCAGTCACGGTGACGCGCTGCGGCAACTTCTACGGCGGAGGCGACCTGAACTGGAACCGCATCGTGCCCGGAACCATCCGCGCGGCCCTGCGCGGCGAGCGTCCCGTCATCCGCTCGGACGGCCAGTTCGTGCGCGACTACTTCTACGTCGAGGACGGAGCGGCCTGCTACACGCAGCTGGCCGAGAAAATGGGCGATGAGGGCCACTTCAAGGGCCACGCGTTCAACTTCTCGAACGAAATTCAGGTCACGGTTCTGGAGCTGGTCGAGCGTCTGCTCAAGGCCATGGGTTCGGACTTGAAGCCCGAAGTGCGCAACGAAGCCTCCAACGAGATTCGCCACCAGTACTTAAGCGCCGCGAAAGCACGCCGCGAGCTGAGCTGGGCTCCCCTGTTCACGCTGGACCAGGGGCTGGAGCGCACCATCGCCTGGTACCGCGAGTTCTTCGAGCACAGCCACGCCGTAGGTGGTTCTCACTAGCCAGTTCGCGGTTGTCAGTCAGTTGGCCAAGTTCCCATTGCAGCTGCAAGTACTTGCAGCCGTGTAAAGCGCGCTTGGTGTGAGGGAGTGGGGAGCAAGGCTGACGTCCTCTGCCAAGCGCGCTCGAAAAGCACAATGAGCCCGCACCCGTGCCAATTGCCTCGGGTGCAACTACTGGCACGCCTTCAAGTGCGCTTGGGAATGGGTAACAGCCTCGCTCCCGCTCACAGCAAGCGCTGAAGACTGTATTCGAGATGCGAATTCTTAACGTCATCGAGTCGCTGGGAGGCGGTGGCGCGGAGCAGGTGCTGGTCAACGTGCTGCCCGAGCTGCAGGCGCGCGGCCACATTTGCGAGCTCGTCGTTTTGTGGCCGCCCTACGATTTGCAGGGCGCTCTGGAGCGCGCGGGTGTGCGCGTTTATCGCCTGGGCTGGAGCTACGAGAAGCGCTGGAGCATGGCCGGCGCCGTGTCGCGTCTGGTGCGGCTGGCGCGGCGAAGGCGGCCCGATGTGCTGCACGCGCACCTGCTCTTCGCCGACTTATACGTCGCGCTGAGCCGCCCTCTGCTGCCCGGCATGGCGCGCGTGATGTGGGGACAGAACACTGACTTCGACTTTCTGCACGGCTCGCTGACCGCGCGCGCTGCTCACAAACTGCTGCCCCTGGCCCTGCGCCACGGCTTCGATGGCCTGGCCGCAGTGGGAACGCCGGTCACCCAGCACTACAACGAGCACGTGCCCGGAGCCGACGTGCGCACCATCTTCAACGCCGTGCCCGTGCCGCTTCTGCCACTGGCAGAGGGAGCACAAGAACGGCGCCGCGCCATCCTGAGCGAGTGGAAGCTGGAGCCTGAGGCATTCGTGCTGCTCATCGCGGCCCGCCTCGCGCCCGAAAAAAATCACTGCATCCTCCTCGAAGCCCTGGAGATGCTGCGCGCGCGCGGGCAGCTTGCTCAAGTACTTGTGGCGGGCGAGGGGCCTCTGCGCGAGGAACTTAGGCGCTCGGTGCACGAGAAGAAGCTGGAGGATCAGGTCATCTTCTGCGGGCACATCGACCACGAGCGCCTGCTGGAAGTGCTGCCCGTCGTGGATGCCTTCGTCCTGCCTTCACAGCACGAGGGGCTGCCTCTGGCTCTGGCCGAAGCGATGGCTGTTGAGCGTGCGGTGCTGGCCACGCCCGTAGGCGGCGTGCCCGACTTGATCCAGGACAACATCAACGGTCTGCTGGTGCCCCCCGGCGATGCCCTGGCCCTCTCGCACGCCATCGAGCGCCTGATGGAGGACGAGCCTCTGCGCCATCGCCTGGGCCGAGCTGCCCGCGAGCAGGTCGTGCAGCACTTCAGCACCCAGGCCGTCGCCTCGCAGTGGGAATCCTTCTACTCCGAGCTGCTGCACAAACGGGCTCGGCATTGAGCAGTTGCGGGCTCAACGGAAGCCCCTCCAACGCCACAAGTACTTGCAGTCCGTCGGCTCCACTCAGGGGCTCAGCTCAGCGAGCGCACGAACGCTTCGAGCGCTTCGGGCCAGGGCCTCATCTTCGCCACGCCACAGCTGTAAGCCCTGGCGTTGCTCATCGTCGAGTACGCGGGGCGCGCGGCAGGGGCTCCATATTCCTGGGACGAAACGCCCTCGACGCGGCAGTTGGTGACGCCGCCGATTTTTAAAATCGTGCGCGCGTATTCATCGAAGGCCACCTCGCCTTCGTTCGAGAGCTGGAACAGGCCGCCATCAGCATTTTGAACCAGCTGCCACACGCCTCGCGCCAGGTCAGGCGTGTAAGAGGGCGAGCCGACTTGATCGTTGACCACGCGCAAGACCTCGCGCTCGCGGCCCAGCTTGAGCATCAGCAAGGGGAAGTTGCCCGCGGGCTTGCCTCCTGGCTGCGAAGAAAAAACTGGCCCGAACAAGCGCTCCACACGGATCGCGAAGTGAGCCCGGCTCGCGCTCAAGACCGCGTTCTCGCCGCCCAGCTTGGCGCTGCCGTAGAAGGACAGGGGCCGCGCCGCATCCTCTTCCACGTAAGGCTCGCGCTTAGATCCATCGAAGACGAAATCTGTCGAGAAGTGCGCCAGGGGAATGCTCTGCTCAGTGCAGGCGCGCGCCAGCAGCGAAGGCCCCAGAGCGTTCAGCCGCCAGTTGGCTTCGAGCCCTTCGCCCTGAGCCTTGTCCACCAGGTTGTAAGCCGCCCCGTTGAAGACGATCTGCGGCTCGTGAGCCCGCAGAGCCCCGGCGATGGATTCTGTGGAGGTAATGTCCAGCTCAGTTCGAGGCAGCAGAACGCACTCCACGCCCGAGGGAGCCGCAGCAGCCAGGGCGCGCGACAGCTGACCGTCGCCGCCCGCGATTAGGACGCGGGCGTAGCGCGGAGAAAGGCTTGAGATCATAGTGGAGGAACTTTGGATGTGGAGTGTTGAATTGGTTGAGCATTCAGGCCAGTTCAATACTCCACGTTCAAAATTAATTGTTGTCGATGTGCGTCTCGGCTTCGGCTTGCTTTTCTTCCGGCTGGATGAAGTGGCCTTCCATGACCGAATCCCTGGAGGGGCGGCGCTCGGAGGGGAACTCGCGCTCCTGGACTTCGGGCGGCAGCTTGCTCTTGTCGCCGTGGTAGCCGATGGCGAAGACGGCCATCAGCTCGAAGTCGGTGGGCACGCCCAGCGTGGCGCGCGCCATATCGTCATCGAAGCCCGCCATGCCGTGCGCGATCAGGCCCTGCTGGGCGCAGGCCAGCGTCATGTAAGCCGCCGCCGCTCCCGTGCAAAACTGATACGTCTTGTTGGGGCTGCCGTTGTGCGAGAAGGTCTTCTTGGCCAGCACGAGCACCAGAACGGGAGCGCTGGCGGCCCAGGCCTGGTTCATGGGCAGCAGGAAATCCACGAACTTCTGGTGGTGCTGGGGTGAGCGCGCGAGCACGAAGCGCCAGGGCTGCTCGTTGTAAGACGAAGCGGCCCAGCGCGCGGCCTCGAAGATGGCGTCCAGCTTCTCGGGCTCGACGGGGCGCGAGTCGAAGGCGCGCGGCGACCAGCGCTCCAAAATGGCGGCATCCACGGGTGCCTCGGGCTGGCGGGCGGCCTGGACTTCGGGCGAGAGTTCAACGGCGAAGTGGCGTGCGAGTGATTGGGTCATAGAGGTCTCAGCAGAGAAATACAAGTGCAAGTACTTGCACGGGGAGCGTGCGGCGTCAAGGCTTGAGTCTCAAGCCTTGACCTCTCAGGCTTACGAGCCTCGATCCAGGCGCGCTTGACCAAAGGGGCAGTCGCCCACAACCACGCAGCGCGAGCAGGCCGGGTTGTTGAAGAAGCACACCTTCTGCCCGTGCAGCATCAAGGCCTCGTGGTGATCGTAGACCGCTTGAGCATCCCAGTTCGCGGGCAGCAGAGCTTCCAGAGCGGCATGAGCAGGCCCGACGGCTAAAGCCGCCGCGATGAGCCCAAGCCGCAAAGCCACGCGATGATGGTGCGAATCCACAGGCAGAGCCCGGCCCCGGATGCGCGAGAAGCACAGCACGGCAGCCGAAGTCTTGGGGCCAACGCCGGGCAGCCTTTCGAGCCAGGCTCGCGCCTCCTCCGCGCTCAGCGCGCTCAGAAAATCGAGCGCATCTTCATCCAGCGTCCCGCGCTCCGCCTGAATCGCCCCAAGTACTTGCAGCAGCCGAGGCGCCTTCTGCTCGGGCCAGGTGCACGGCGAAATAGCTGCCTCAACCTCTTCAACGGACGCCTTCAGCACGTGAGGCCAAGTGGGAAAGCGTTCGCGCAACCGATGGAAGGCACGAGACGAATCGGCGTTCCTGGTGCGATGCGAGAGCAGCGAGGAGACCAGCTCAGACAAAGGATCGAGGGCGTGGAAGTAAGCGATGGGGCAGCCATATTCGCGGCACAGAAGCTCGTGCACGCGCAGGGCCTTGGCCTTGAGCTCGTCGGATGGAGCAAGTACTTGGCGGGGCTTCATGCGCGGCTCAGGGGCAAGATGCTGTCCGCGCTGAGAGGCTGAGTATCTTAAAATCAAAGCCTTCTATGAATATTCAGCCGCCTCCGATTCGAGTCGTCGCGCTGTGCCTGCTCTCACTTAAAAACAGGATTTTGGTCTCGCGCGATTGAGACAGCGTGAAGCAAAGCCACTTCTGCCGCCCGTTGGAAGGCGGCGTTGAGTTCGGTGAGCGGGCTGAGGCTGCTGTGCGCCGCGAGATTCTTGAAGAGCTTAACCAGGAGATCAAAGATGTGCGTTTGCTTAGCGTAGTCGAGAACATCTTCGCTCTCGAAGGCAAGGCTGGGCACGAAATTGTCTTCCTCTTCGACGCCCGCTTTGTAGACAGCTCGCTGTACGATCGGGATCAACTGCCAGGCCACGAAGCTGCCATCAAAGCCGATTTCGTAGCGTTCTGGAGCACAGCAGAAGAAATCGAGGCGCGAGGCGAGCGATTAGTGCCAGAAGCGCTGCGAGAAATATTGCACGCGCACTAAGCCCACCTCAAGTACTTGGACTTGCCAGCGCGCCGCCGCAGCTCGAACCCGCGCCCGCCGTGCAGCCCAGGCAGTGCGAGCCCGTGAGAATCTCCTGGCCTTCCAGATCGCGCGGCTTTAGCTCCCACACGAACGCGGCTTCAGGGCGGCGCAGGTGGAGCATCTGGTTGAAGTCGCAGTCGAAGACGCGGCCCTGCCAATCCACGTTGATGGTGTCGCGGCACATCAGGCCATCCACAGTGGCTGCGTTGAAGTTCTCCAGCAACAGAGCCTGATACTCTTCGAGCTTGCCCTCGCGCCTGAGCTGAGCCGCGAAGCGCGCGATGGGCAGGTTGGCCAGAGCGTACAAGCGGTTGAACCTGATGCCGAAGTCCAGATGCAGGCGCTCCTTGTAAGAGGCTTCAAGGGCGCTCTGCTCCGGCGGCAAGTGTGCGCCCAGGGGATTGTAAACCAGGTGCAGAGCCAGCTCGTCGCGCCCGTAGCCCAGCGCGTTCAAGCGCCTCAAGACGCGGATGCTCTTCTCGAAGACGCCCTTTCCACGCTGCAAATCCACGTTCTCAGCTCCGTAGCAGGGCAAGGAAGCCACAATCTCAACGCCGTGCTGAGCTAAGAACTCGGGCAGATCTTGCTGGCCTTCCTCTTCGCAGACTGTCAGGTTACACCTGTCCATGACGTGGCGACCCAAGGACTTGCAGCCTTCGACCAGGCGACGAAAGTGAGGGTTCAGCTCGGGCGCGCCGCCTGTGATGTCTACCGTTGGGATGTCGGTGGTTTGGAGCCAGGCCAGGATTCTGTCCAGGGCTTCGCCGCTCATGGCCTCGATGCGCGCGGGGCCTGCGTTGACGTGGCAGTGGACGCAGGTCTGGTTGCACTTCTTGCCCACGTTGAGCTGCAGCACGCGCGTCTGGGCTCGCCTCAGCTCGATGTTGCGGGACTCAAGCTCGTGGGCAAAGAGGTTCATGGTTGGAAGCGGCTTAGGCTAAGAGTCTGTACGCAAATACAGTTATTCGTGCGATTAGGGCTGAAATTCGAGAGTTGCGGGCTGAAGATTGACCAAGGGGACCTCTCGTTTAGCCTCCCTTGCTGCCAAAATCCGTCGACACTTGTCTCCTTTCGGCGTAATAACTGTATTTGCGTACAGACTCTAAGCGATGTCGGGCCAGCGGTCGCGCCAGGTTTGTTCCTCGCCTGCGTAAGCGACCAGCTCAGCCATGCTCAGCACATCGAGCGCGTTGTGGTGGACGACTGGAGCCAGCGTGCGTGCCCTGGCCCGAGCATCGCTTTGATACAGCGAAGCGGCGTAAGTACTTGGGACGAGGCTCGAAGGCACATCGTCCTCGCGCACGCGGCCACAGATGAAGGTTTCCAGAGTTTGCAGGCGGCAGTTGGGCACATCGCCTCGCCACAGGCGGCGGCTCAGGGCGAGCGTGTCCAGGTGATCCGTGGGCTCAGAAAAGACCAGGCCCAGGCGACGAGAGCGGGCCGCGATGTAAGGCCAGTCGAAGGTCTTGCCGTTAAAAGTCAGCAAGTACTTGCCGCGCGCCACGCGATGAAAAGCCACCAGAGCAGCCGCTTCCTGAGCCAGGCTCTGCGCCAGGAAGAACTCGACGCGCGGCTCGTTGTGCGCGAAGTACAGCGTGCCGAGCAGGAACAAAGGCTTGTCGGACGAGGTGCCCATGGTCTCGATGTCCACGAAGAGCAAGTCGCGCAGGCTCTGGCCCGCCAGCTTGTAAATCTTGCCGCTTTCCAGAGCCGCTTCCAGACGCGTGCTCAGGTCATCGAACTCGCGGGCGTAGAATCCCGGCGGTCGCACTATGGAAACGAAGCGCCCGTGCCCCGCGACTTCTTCCTCGCGCCCACCCAGAGCCGAGGCCAACGTCGAGCCCGGCAAAAGCGGAGGCACGACGACAACGTGAGGCTTGCTTGGCGCGTTGGGAATCTGGCCCGCTTCCATGGCGGCTCTCAAACCCGCGCCGGCTCGATTTTTGGCGCGGTTGGCTCCAGTAGCCAGCCCAGCCGCGGGCGCCTCTATGGGCGCCACTTCGTTCGCGATCTCTTCCCACGAAGCCATGATTCTCCTTAGCTAAACGGCAGCTCGCTCATCAGGGCCGGCGCTTCCGCTTCGCCCCCAAGTACTTGCAGGACTTGGCCCGGCTCGAAGGCATCTTCGCGCACATAAGCCAGCGCGATGGGCCCGAAGCGAGGCGACTCAACCGCGCTCGTCACGCGCCCCGCCGCCTTGCCGTTGCACCCAAGCGAGACCCCGGCCAGCTCAGCCAGGCCCAGCGAGTTGGGCAGGCGCAGGCCACGCAATCGCTGCTTGATCTTGGCGTAGGAATGCAGCCGTGCCACCACTTCCTGCCCGTTGTAGCAGCCTTTCGAAAGCGAAATCGAGTTGTCGAAGAGGGCTTCCCAGGGGTTGAAATCTTCGGTAATCTCGGCTCCTGCGACAGGAATTCCGGCCTCGACGCGCAGCACGTTGAACGTTTCGCCATCCACTTCCACGCCAGAGGGACGAGCCGCCTCAAGAGAATCGTGCCACTGCCAAACGCCGCTCGGCAGGCGCGAAGTGAGCCACTCGCAGCCGCCTTCCACCTCTTGAACCTGCCCGGCTGGATGCCCCTCCAGTACTTGAGGCCCCATCAGAGCGAACAGTTGCGTCGAATGGGACACGTCCTGAATGGAGACTTCCTGGCGAAAGAGCACGAAGCGGCGCGCGTGTGGCTCGAAGATCGAGCGTCGGTTGGGCGAGGTGATGACGCGCCACTCATCGCCGCCAGAAGTTGCGACGCGCGCGATTGAAAGCCAGTCGAGCAGGCGCGCCTTCGAGGTGAGCAGCGCGGCTTCCAGGGCGCGGGCGGGCTGCAGGCTCTTGATGGAGTTGGTCGTCAGGTGGTGCAGCAGAGCCGGAGCGTCGCGCCCACGCAGCACGAAGCGCCCAAAGTGCGAGCAGTCGCGCCAGGCCCTGTCTTCGCGGGCCGCGTTGTAGGTTTGGAGGTTCATAAGGGAGCTTTCAGCAATCAGAGGTCAGCTTTGGGCCGCGCACGCCTCAGGGACTTGCTGTAAGTTTAAGGGCTGAGAGCCAGTGCTGAAGGCTACAAGGGCAGCACCAGAGGCGCCAGCGTGACTGCCATCAGCAGGCTCTGCGCGGCTTGCAAGGCCACCACAAGCAAGGCCACCACGCCCACCAGCGCGAATCGGAAGCGCCGCGGCGTGGCCTGGGCTTGAGCGGCACGCAGCGGCAGCCAGGAGGCAGCGGCCAGAGCGCAAAACGGAGGCAGCAGGAACATCCACAGCCGCTCGACTTCGCCGCGCACGCTTTGGGCCAGCGAGATCAGCAGCATCGTGCCCAGAGTCGCCAGGCCCAGACGCTTCAGCCTCTCCAGGCCGCTGTCGCTGAGCCCAGGCTTGAGGAGCAAGGCGCGCAATCCGAGCACGACAGGCCATCCCGCAAACAGCGCGAAGACCCCGAAGTTCAAGGCCGGCCACAGCTTGAAGGGGCGGTTATTCAGGGTCGCGAACTTGTGCGCCTGCATTGCCTGCACAAACACCTGGAGCAAGGCGTGCGGGAACAAGAGCAGCAGCAGAACCTGCATTCCCAGCGCGCCGCCCAGCAGCCACGCGATGCCCTGAGCCCGGCGCTCCAGCAGCAGCCACAGCACCAGCACCAGGCCAATAGTCAAAGCACCGAACGAGATGAAGCCAGTCAAGGCCAGGAGCGCGCCCGCTCCCACCACGAAGCCTCGCCCTCCCCAGTACTTGCGGCTCGCGGACGGCTCATCCTGCGCCAAGTACTTGCAGCACAAAGCCAGAGCCCAGGCCGCTCCCAGAGCAACAATGGCATCGAGCGTGGGAGCGAACAGGCCCGTCGAAGGAGCCAAGATCCACAGCGCGGCTGCCAAGATGCCGCGTCCCTGCGCGCGCCGCCGCTCAGATTCGCTGGCCGCAGCACACGAGAAGCCCAGCACGAACAGCGCGGGCACGGCCAGAGCGGGCGCGGCTCCCAGCAGCAGCGAGGCCAGCAGAGCCGTCGCGATGGCTTCCACAGGCAAAATCGTGTCGATGCCGCCTCCAGAGTTGGCGGCGCTGCTGCGAATCTGGTTCAGCTCCAGCGCCAGCTCCCGGCGATCCAGCCCCACAGCACGCTCGGACAGGCTGAGCAACTCCTCGCGCAAAGCCGGGCTCGCTTCAACCGCACGACGGCAGGCGAAGTAGAACAGCGTGGCTCCGGGAGGGTGCGTGGCCACGTGAGCGATCAAGATCGAGCGCGGCTGCTGCCACTCCAAAGCGTAGCGCCTGGAGAACTCGCGCGCGTCCTCGATTCGGTAAGCCGCGCCCAAATACTCGGTGGCCACGTCGCTCCAAGAGGAGGCCAGCACATTGAGAAAGCCGGGCCGCGCGTCTCCTTTGACGTTGGAGCCCAGAGGCCCCAGCACGCCCCAATTCCACACCAAGGACAGCAGCATCAACGAGCCCAGGGCCAGACGCAGCGAGGTCTGTTCTTCGCGCTTGGACTTAGCGCGGTAGAAGCGATCGTAGCAGCAGGCCGCGCTCAGCCCACCGAAGATCAGCAGCCCGCTCAAGGGCAGCCACCAGGCGCCCAAGGGCCACGGCGGGTGCGGCTTCAGGAACCAGTTGTCGGCCCCCACGCGACCGTGCCCTCGCAGCAGCCAGCACGCCAGAATCGCCAGCGCAGCCGTCGCCGCGCCCAGCGCAGCCCAGGCCGGTTTCGCGGAGGACGCGGGTGAAGTGGCCGAGGCGAGGGCCGGAGCGCCCTCAGAGCGGCTCGGGAAGAGGTTCATGGAAGGTTCGCGGCAGGCTCGCGCCTCAACTCGCGATTCTCAAGCGCGGCCCGAAGCGGCTTCAAGTACTTGCAGCCGCCTCGCTCTACTTCCAACGATCCTCGATCTTCTTGGCCAGCTTCGAGCCACCCCGAGCGTTGGCTCCGCCCTGCTTCGCGCCTCCCGCTCTCGAAGCGCCTGGAGCACGCGTCTCCGAAGGCTTTGAAGCCTCAGCCGAAGCTCTTGGCGCGGAAGCACGCCCAGGCGCACGCTCGGAGCGAGCCGGACGAGAATCAGAGCGCGGCGCGGAAGCACGCTCCTGCGGCGCGCGGCTTTGGGGCGCGCGCTCAGCATTGGCGCGAGGAGCGCCCGCCGAAGCTGGTCGAGTCGAAGGACGCCGCGTGCCCTCTTGAGCGCCACCTGAACGTGGCTCGCCTCGGTTCTCCTGGCCTCGCTCCTCGCGGCCCCGTTCATCGCGCGCGGCGGGGCGAGGATTGGGGCGAGTTGGGCGGCTGTAAGGACGCTCACCCTGCGCTTGATCCGTTCGGCGGCCCTCGGCTCCACGATTGAAAGTGCCTCCACGGGCGCCCTCGTTCGAGCCTCGCTCTGAAGGCGCTCCTTGCCGCGAATCACGGGGCCTTGAGCCTTCGCGTGGAGCGCTCTCGCGCGGAGCGTAAGGTCGCGCGCTTCTCTTGCCGGAACCGCTTCGGGAAGAGCCTTCACGTGAAGCATCCTCGCGCGCAGCAGAAGGCCGCGCGCTCCTCTCGCGGGATGCACCGTCACACGGGGCGCCGCTCCGTGGAGACGCATCACGTGGAGCGTTCGGGCGCGAGTTGTTGGGCCGCGCGGTGCTTCCAGCCGAGGAGCCATCTCGTGAGGCGTTGTCTCGCGATACGGGAGGGCGTTCGGTTCTCTCGCGCGGCGGGCCTTGGTCGGACGGGCGGCTGTGCGGCTCAGGAGAATTTTCTGGTGACTGGGAAGGGCGTGCGGGACGCCTGCCAAGTACTTGGGGCAAGGTCTTGTCCTCGGCCTTGGAGGGCCGGGGCTTGTAGGCGAAGGGGCGCGCGGTCTTGAGGGCCGACTTGGGTGCCAGAGCCGCCTTCTTGAGCTGGTGCACCTCGGCTGGAATCAGCTCGCGGAAGGCTCCAGCGGGCAGGCCTCCCAGATCCAGAGGCCCCACTCGCACGCGGCGCAGAGCCGAGATCGGATGCCCAACAGCCTGCAGCATCCTGCGCACCTGACGGTTGCGGCCTTCGCGCAGCACGATTTCGAGCAAAGCGTTGCTGGGCGTCTGGGCCTTGACCCGCACGCGGCACGGCAAAGTCACGCCGTCTTCAAGCCGAACGCCCTTCTGCAATTGATCCAGGGTACTTGTGCTCACCACACCGCGCACGCGGGCGTGATACCTCTTGTCGACGCCGTGCGAGGGGTGCAGCAGCAAGTTCGTCAGGTCGCCATCGTCCGTGAGCAGCAGCAGTCCGGAGGTGTCGAAGTCCAGCCGCCCCACGGGATGCAGGTGAGCCAACCTCTTGGGCAAAAACGCCATCACCGTGGTGCGTCCCTGGGGGTCGCTCTTGGTCGAGACGCAGCCTCGCGGCTTGTGCAGCACCACCACAGTCGAGCCCACGCCCGGCACCTTGAGCGTCTTGCCATCGACGGCGATGCGGTCGCGCCCGGCCCGAGCCCTGCGTCCCAGCTCGGTCACAATCTCGTTGTTCACGCTGACACGCCCGGCCCGAATCAGCTCCTCAGCCGCACGGCGCGAGGCCACGCCGGTGCGAGCCAGCAGTTTCTGCAGCCTCTCGCCCGCGCCTTCTTCCTCAGACTCGGGCTCGTCCTCGAATTCCAGAACCTCAACTTCAGGCCGCGCCTCAAGTACTTGAGCGGGCACTTTTTCCTCGCCGCCAAACAGCTCGACCAATTCCTCGGGAGAGAATTCCTCCGCCCACTCGTCTCGCTCCCCGGAAGCGCTCACGCCGCTCTCCTCAGCGTCCTCTTCTTCTTCAGGCTCAACCAAAGGCTCGTTTTCGAGAGCGGCTTCGGGAGCGTCATTTTGTTCGTGCGAATCTGGATTCATAAAGGTCCTCTATTTCTCAAAGGCGCTTCGGACGAACCAGGCGTGGGCGCGGTGCCCTCCAGCTGCGCGGCCTTTGGCTTTGAAAGCGGCTTTGGAGCGGGCGGTTCTGGATGCGCGCGCGCGGCCCGAAGAGCGGCTGCGGCCAACGCCAGCGCGCCCAGCAACAGAGCCGCGCTGATGAAAATGCGGTTCTGCTGGAAGCCACGCTTGATGCTCTCGCGCACGGGAGTATTCAGGGCTTGGCTCAGGGAACCAAGCTGAGTCAAGGATGCTGCGGGCACATTCTCGCTCGCAAAGAGCGGCGCGACGGCCACAACGCGCCCGCCCACGCGCCACTCCACGTGGGCCACACGCTCACCCCTGCGCAGTGCGACCTCGGCTTTGCGCGCGCTCTCGGGAACAATTCGCTGCTCGGGCTGCTCGCCTGGACTCAGAGCCACGCGCACCTCGCGATCGAGCCTGACAGGAACCGTCTGCCCCTCGCGCGTGAGGGGGAATTCCTGGTTGGCACGCGCAAGTACTTGGGGCGCAAACTTCTCGAAGCCGCCGTGCACCAGGGCGTTGTAGGCGTCGCTCCAGGGGCTGGGCGAGTGCATCACGACCGCGATCAGGCGCCAGGGCTTACCATCCGGCCCTGTGCGCGTCGAGGAGGCGATAAGGCAGTTCCCGGCCTGCCTGGTGTAGCCCGTCTTAACGCCCTCGCAGCCGTCCCAGCGAAAGAGCAGGCGGTTGCGGTTCAGCAGCAATCGCGAAGGCCCGATGGCTGCGTTGCCGTGGATGCGAGCCTCGCGCGTGCCCACGATGCTGCTGAAGGAGGGCAGGCTCATGGCCCGCCGTGCGATCAAGGCCAGGTCGTGCGGCGTGGTGAAGTGGTGCGGGTCGTGCAGCCCGTGCGGGTTGGCGAAGTGAGTGTGAATCGCGCCCAGGGCCTTGGCGCGCGCGTTCATCCTCTCCACGAACCTGGGCACAGAGCCCGCCAGGGCCTCGGCGATGGCCACGCACGAATCGTTGGCCGAGCGTATCAGGGCAGCCTTGACCAGGTCGCGCAGCACGAACTTCTCGCCTGGCATCAAGAACACGCTGGCCTCGCCCGTCTTGGCCGGGTCCGGGCCTATGGTGAAGGTTTGATCCAGCTGACCGCTCTCGACGGCGAGCAAGGTGGTCATGGTCTTGGTCGTCGAGGCGGGGAACATCTTCCTGTCGGGATCGCGCCCGTCCAGCACGCGGCCCGAAGCCGCGTCCATCAAGACCCAGGCCTGAGCCTGAACCGGGCCGATGAAAATCGGCAGCGACTCAGCGTGGCGAGCGTAGCCGTCGCTCTCAGCTCTCGCAGGCAAAGGCACGTACTGAGTCGGGAGCGGCGTGGCTTTGGGCGTGGCTCCAGGCACGCCTGCAAGTACTTGAGGCATTGAAGGCGGCTGAGGCGCGTCCTCCTCCTGAGCCCGCAGGCCGGGCCGCACAGGCGACACAAAAAACGCCGCGCACAGACAAGCGGCGCGAGCCCAAGTCGCGCGGGCTGAAAAGAAGGAAAGCACAGAGTTCACGCGCGAAGTTTGACCGTGAGCGAAGCTAAAGTCACCCGTGAACACATCACGTCCACCCGCCTCAAGTACTTGCAAGCGCAGTGCAAATCTAAAAACGCGCCGTTACCGCGCCACTATATCGAAGGGCCTCAAAATTATTGACAGGAATTGAAAAGTGCATTACGATGTGGGCTTGAAGCCCCTGAGCCCTTGATGGCGGGGCAAAGGAACTCCAGAATGAAGCTGTTCAAAGTTACATCGCTATTTGCCTTACCGTTGCTGTTGCCTGTGCTGCTCTCAGGCTGTGGCGGGGCCAAGGAAGACACGTCCACAGCCGCCCCAGCCGCGTCCCAGTCCGCTGATGCAAGCGCGGACGCAGCCAAACCTGCGGATGCGAAGGCTGAAGCTGGCAAGGCGGAGACGATTGCCGCTGCGGGCCTGCAATTCGCGGCGCCCACGGGCTGGAAAGTTACCAACGAGACGGGCAAGCCGATCACGGTGGAGAGCCCGGACGGAAACACGGCCATCATCTTGAGCCCAGTCGAGGCCAGCAAGCTCACGGCCTCCCTCGCCGATTTCCGCAAGACCAACAAGAGCAGCCTCAAGAACTACAAAGAGGAAGCCGAGGTCAAGGACACCATCAACGGCATGGAGCACGCGAGCCAAAAACAGACGGGCAACGACGGAGAGAGCGACAAGGTCACAGACATTGGCTACATCAAAGCCAAGTCGCCCGTCGTGATTATGATCTTGTCCAGCAAGAGCGCCGAGGCCGCGAACGCCGCGGGCACCCAGCAGATCCTGCAAAGCATGAAAAAGGCGTAGCCGCACAAGCTGGGCACCGTCGGGTCAGAGCTCGACTCGACGGTGCCCAGCCTGTCGCTTTGAGCCTGCGAGGAGCCAAGGCCAACCCGTTCGCTTTTTGAAGATCGTTCTCTATCTGCTGCGATTCTGAAGTTCTCGCCTTGCGCTTTGTTGAGACTTGTGCGGGGCTTTATGGCGTACCGTGCGGAACTGAGCGAGTTCCTCTTCCTTGAACTGAACTAAAGACCGCTTCAGCCTTTGCCCGCAGCCTCGTGATCCACCGGCGCCAGCTCGCCGCTGTCGAACAGAACCGAAGTGCGCTGAGACGCTTCACCCACAACTTCCAGAGCTTGCCACTCGCTCAGAGGCGGCAGGTCTTCGAGCGAGCGCAGGCCCAGGTGCTCCAGAAACGCGCTCGTGGTCGCGTATTGCCACGGACGTCCCGGCGTGTCGCGCCTTCCCGCGAAGGCCAGCAGTTTCTTTTCGAGCAGGAAGTGCAGCGGGCCTGAGCAGTCCACACCGCGCAGAGCCTCGATCTCAACACGCGTGACGGGCTGGCGATAAGCGGCGATAGCCAGCACCTCGAAGGCTGCGCGCGACAGCTTCTGCCTGGGCACATCCTTGAGCGCACGCACAAACGAGGCAAAGGCTGGCTTGGTTACCAGCTGCCAGCCTGCAGCCACCTCAACGATCTGCAGCGAGCCCACGCGCGCCTTTTCCTCGCGCAGCAGCTCCAGCTCGCCGAGCGCCTCTTCTTCCGCAACCTGAGCCACCTGAGCCAGCTTCTTCAGCGGAACTGGCGCGCCCGAAGCGAAGAGCAGCGCCTCGATTACATCAGCCCGATTCAAATCGCGCACGGCTGGCCCTCCGCGCGGCCTAAGATTTTGTTCGGCATCTTCATCCACAAGTACTTGCAGGCTTCAGCGAGCCGCCTCGACGCGCCCCTGCTGAATCAATTCCTGTACCTTGGCCTCATCCTGATCATCGAAACGCTTGACGATGCTGGCGCGCACGATGAAGACCGCAATCTTGCCCTCAGCATCCGGCTGAGCAGAGGTGATGGGCTTGAGCAGCGTGGGCGCAAGAGGATTCGCGGGCTCGGCTCCGATCAGCGGAGTGGGCGAAGTGAAGTCGGGATGGGCGAACAGCAGGTATGAGCGCCCGTCGCGCGCCTGAAACGAAACTTGCTGAGCCGGGCGCAACCGCGCAGCACCGGGCGTAATCTGCACCTGAAGCGACCTGCCCAGCGCCATCTCCATGTCGATGGCTCCGTCTGGGAGCAGAGTCGGACGCACCGCCATGCCGATGCTCGTCTCCACCCAGACACGATCGGAAGGCACGAGCGTATTCCAAGACGGGTCAGCAGCACTTCCCACACTGGCCACTGGAACCAGGCGAGCTGGAACCGAAGCCGTCGAGACAAGCGCAGCCGTGAGCCCCGAGATGCAGGCCACGCGCGGCGCGCTGCTAATCTGGGCCTGCTTGCTCTTGATGAGCTCCGAGATCTTGGCGCTTGCATCCCGCCCGAGGTCGTGCGGCCCAAGCACCTCGGAAGTCACCTGCAAGTACTTGAGCGCCTGGGGCGTGAGCTTCAGCATCTGCGCCTCGACCTCGACCTGGCGCAGAGGCTTGTCCAGCACCTCGATGCTCTTCTGCCAGGCGTCCAAAGCCCCAGCCGCGCAGCGTGAGCGCGTTCTGCGCCTCGTTCACCTCGGCAATCGAAGCTCCAGGAGTGAGAGCAGGCACGCCAAACACCCCGGACAAAGGCCGATCTCCACTCGCCAGCGAGGTGCTGTTCAGCCGCGAGATGCGGAAAATCAGCGGCTCAGGCTGATGCTGTGGGTCCAGCAAGAAAGCCATCATGGAGGACGTCATGTTGCGCAAGCGAACCACACGCGTCTCAACGCGGCCAGGCTGAGCTGGGCTCGCGCCTTGAGGCTCCGCAAGTACTTGAGGCGGCGTGTGCGGCGCTTGAATGGGAGAGGCAGACGCCCGATTGGGAGCAGTCAACTCATCAGCTCGCGCGGGCAGCGAGCGAGCGCACCAAGTCGCGCTCAAGCACGCGGGCACGACGGTGATCCAAATCCTGTTGCGTAGCCTCATGGTGTTCTCCGTGTCTCGCACCTACCTTCAAATACTTGTGGCGCGGTGCCTTGATATACCCGCTCAGCTCAGAATCGCAACATCGGTCAGCGGAGCTTCGGCTTCCAGGCGTGGGGCTAAGAAGATTTCTTCAAACGCTTCTTCCTGGCGCACCACGATTCGTCCGCGCCGAATCAATTCCAGAACCGAGAGGAAGGTAATCACCACTTCCAACCGCGACTCGCAGTCTTCGCACAGCGCGCCGAAGGTCGCTTCACCTCGCCTGAGCCGCGCCCACACCTCGCGCGTGCGCTCCTGGATGGTGAAGGGCTCGCGCGCGATGGTGGCGATGGGCGGGCTCGCAACGCGATCCAGCACGCGCTTCAAAGCCTGCAGCAAGTCGAAGGAGGAGACATTGGCCAGCAGAAGCGCCTCGGCTCGCGCTTGATCTTCGGCTAAGCTGGGCAGTTCGCGCAGCGTCTGTTCGAGCCCGCTGGCGCGCGGGAAGACCTGCTCGCGCTCTTCGCGCTTACCTCGCAGGCCCGCAGCAGCGGCCTGGAAGCGCTCGTATTCCAGCAGCTTCTCAACCAGAGCGCGCCGAGGATCGTGGCCCTCGTCGCTCTGCATCGCATCCTCATTGGCCGATTGGCGCTGAGGCAGGAGCATCCTCGACTTGATCTGCATCAAGGTCGCAGCCGTCACCAGGAAGTCGCCTATATTGTCCCAGTCCACGGCTTCGAGTTCGAGCAGGCGCAGCCACTCCAGATACTGGCCCGTGAGCCGCGCGATCGGGATGTCGCAGATGTCGTAGCGGTGCGCACGGACTAAGTACAGCAGCAAATCCAGCGGCCCGATGAACATCTCCAGCCGCACTTTATGGCCGCTGAAGCGCTCCACATCGCGCACCCTGGGCTGGCCGGGCGCGGCTTCGAGCTCAGGGGAATCAAGCTCAAGCGGTTCTTGAATTTCCACTTCGGCAGGCGAGATCGAGGCGGCTGGAGTCATGCTGCAAGTACTTGAGGCCGCCTTAGAGCCACTGTCCGATCACGGCCCACACCACAAGGTGATCGGCGAAGTCGCGCACGGGAGCGATGGCCTGGCCCAGGATGTTGTAAGGCCGAGGCAGGTTCAGCAACACGATCAAAAGCAGGAATGAGTAAGGGCGGATCGCGTCGAAGGCGCGCGTGACGGGCGCTCCGCCGAAGAATTCGAGCACGAAGTGGCCATCGAGGGGAGGCAGAGGAATCATGTTGAAGGCCGCCAGGGTCAGGTTGACCAGCACGCCCATGCGCGCCAGCTCCAGCAGAACCACGGGCGCGCTCAGGCCCTCGTCGGCCATGCTCGCGGGCATGAGGTGCCCGACCAGGGCGACCAGAGCCAGCCAGATCGGGACTTGCAGCAGGTTCGAGATCGGGCCTGCCACGGCGACCAGCATAGCGTCGCGCCGAGGGTGCTGGAAGTTGCGCGGGTTGAAGGGCACGGGCTTGGCCCAGCCGAAGAAGAAGCCCGCCAGAGCGCCCATCACCATGAACAGCGTGCCGATGGGGTCGAGGTGCTTGAGCGGGTCCAGCGTGAGCCGCCCCATGCGCCGCGCCGTGTCGTCGCCCAGCCTGTTGGAAGTCCAGGCGTGCGCGAACTCGTGTACTGTCAGGCCCGCCACCAGAGCCGGGATCGCTATCAGCAGCCTCAGAAACCGTTCGTCCATGATAATTGGCGCGGCCCTCAAGTACTTGGGGCCGCGCGGCCTTCTTAATTGCGCAGGCGTCCGGGCACAACGTCGTGCGCGATCAAGTCCTGCAGCGATTCGCGCTCGACGATCAGCTCGGCTTGCCCTTCATTGACCAGAACCACAGCTGGGCGCCTGAAGCGGTTGTAATTGCTCGCCATCGAGTGGTTGTAGGCGCCGGTTGAAAGAACAGCCAGCACATCGCCGGGCTGAGCCGCCGCGATCTTCACGTCCGTGACCAGAGTGTCGGTTTCGCAGTGCTTGCCCGAGATGGTGGACAGCGCATCGGGCTCTTCATTGAGCCGCGAAGCGTTGTACACGAAGTAGCGAGCCTCATACAAAGCCGGGCGTGGATTGTCGCTCAGCCCGCCGTCTACCGAGACGAAGGTGCGAATCTCGGGCACCACCTTGATGCTGCCCACGCGGTACAACGTCGTCCCGGCCTCGCCTACCAAAGAGCGGCCAGGCTCAACCGCGAGCTGAGGCACGTCCAGATTGTTATCGCGGCAGGCCGCCCGCACCTCGCCGACTAAAGTCGCGGCGTATTCGTCCATTGAGGGCGGCGCGTCCTCGGGCAAGTAGCGGATGCCCAGCCCTCCGCCCAGATCCAGCTCGCGGATCGAGAGGTTGAGGTCGCGCTTGAGCTCGCCCAGGAAATCAACCATCAGGCGCGCGGCCAGGCGGAAGAAGTCCTTGTCCAGAATCTGCGAACCGATGTGTGAGGACAAGCCCACCAGCTCCAGGTGCTTCATCTCCAGCGCCTTCTCGACTCCCCTGCGGGCCAGGCCGCCGACGATGTTCATGCCGAACTTAGTGTCGGCGCGCCCGGTCTGGATCAGGTGGTGCGTGTGGGGATCAACGGCGGGCGTCAGGCGCAGCGAGATGGGCTGCTTAACTCCGTTCTCCTCGGCGATCAAGTCCAGCAGTTCGAGCTCGCGTGGGTTATCGACCACGACGCGCGCGATGCGGGCCTTGACCGCCATCTCCAGCTCTTCGGGCGACTTGTTGTTGCCGTGGAAGATGATTCTGTCAGCCGGAAAATCGGCGCGCAGAGCCGTATACAGCTCGCCAGCCGAGGCCACATCGATCCACAACCCTTCCTGAGCCGCGATGCGCGCCATGGCCAGGCAGGTGAAGGCCTTGGACGCGTAGATGACGTGGCAGGACACCCCTTGCTTGTCGAAGGCGCTTTTCATGGCGCGCATGGTGGCGCGCACGTGAGCCTCATCCACCACATAAAGCGGTGTGCCGAACTGCTCGGCTAATTCCACGGCGTCGCAGCCCCCGATTTCCAGGTGGCCGCGTTCGTTCTTCTTTTGAGTGCCCAGCAGAAACACGAGATTCCTCTTTAATCACAACAGTCACAACAGCTCGGATGCCCCAAAAGTGTAGCAGAGGCGCGCTTAAGTACTTGAGGCAGTCCAGGCAGCGGCGCGTGGAACGATAACGGGCGCAAAGGCGTCGAAGGGAAGCCGCGCCTCCAGGCAGGCGCAACAGTTGAGCATCCACTCTGGCTTGAGCCCGCTTGAGCCTCAACAACGCGCGCCGCATCTTAAACTGGGCGTGCTCAGTCGCTCGAATCACCCGTGCTTCGGGGCCTCTGCAAGTACTTACAGAGCGCAACAAGGCGTTGCCTCAGGCACCTAAAGCATCCGTTCTTCTTACAGGACAGCCATGAAACTTCGTATTCCTGTGCGCCGCCCTCTGTGGCTGCTGGCGCTTCCAATCTTTTCGATTTCCGCGCTCGCTCAGGTGCAGAACCCCGCGCCTAAAGCTCCCGCTCGCCCTGCTGGAGCGCCCGCCGAGCCCGCAGCGCCCGCCGGTGGCACCAACACCGGCGATGCCACGGGCGCGGACGCGGGCGCTCCGGCTGAAATTGCGCCCGCGCCCGCCCAGCCCGAGCAGAAGGCCATTGACACCATCGACTTCGCGGCCTACTCGCAATTGCTGGGTGGCGCCTCGCAAATCGAGCTGAACCAGACCAACGCGACCTTGCCTCAGATCGCGGCTGCTCTGTCGCAGGCCAGCGGCTTGCGCGTCGATGTCTCGCCGCAGTGGGACGCTTATCCTGATTCGCGCATCACGGCCAAGATCGCCAAGAGCTCGCTGTGGGATGCCCTGGGTCAGCTCAAGGCGAGCGGCGTGGATGCTCAGTGGGTCGCTCCCACGCGCACTTTGCAACTGATGCCCCTCTCGGACGCCGCTGAAGCCAAGGTTCCCCCGCGCAACCCGCTGTCTCAGGAGCTGGGCGGCGCCTTGCTGGGCGTGACGCGCATCCAGCGCACGCGCGCTCTGCTCTTCCCGGCTACAACAGACGCGGGCCAGAAGCAAGACCGCTTCGAGGTCGAGCTTTCGCTGCGCCCTGATCCTCGCTGGCGCTCCATCGACGGCACGGCAAGCTGGGCCGGGCTTTCGCTCATCGACGCCAAGGGCAAGGCTCATCCCGTGCTCTCAGACGCCGCTGGAGGCACCGTGGAAGGCGCTCAAGCGACCTTCGATGCTGCGGATGTGGACGCCAGCGGGCCAGCAACTTTGCGCGGCGAGCTTCGCTTCACCGTGGTGGCCAAGAGCCAGAAGTGGACTCTGGGCGACCTGAGCAAGCCCGCCAAGCTCGACATCGAGCGCGACGGCGTGCCCGTTCACTACGAGTACCTGGGCACTACGGAGGCCAACGGAAGCCTGAGCCTGAAGTTCGCGGCCTCCAATGCGGCCACCGCTCCTGGAACCGTGGTGGCCTTGCCCTCGCCCGACCCCAACGTGCCCGCCTCGAACCTGCCGCTTTATCACTTCGCGGGTGTGGGCGCGAGCGGAGGTCTGCGCTTGCTCAAGGCCGACAACACGCCAATTGACTTCCTGGAAGCGGGCAGCGGGCTGCAAAGCACCGAGCGCTCCGAGTTCGAGATCCAGACTCTGCCCGATCCCGCCAACGGCCAGGCCACGGCTCCAGCCCGAGCCGAGGTCGACGTGCCTCTGGAGTGGCGCGAAGTGCGTGTACCCTTCGAGATCAAGAACATTCCCCTGCCGTAGTTCAAGGCCGCAAGTGCTGCTCAAGTACTTGCGGCTTTCTTTTGGCCCACGATGTTGCTCAAGCCTCTGTTTCGGGCAACATGAAGCGCATCATTTCGACGGAAACTCCACTCATGCCCCGCCCACTCTTCTTGCTACCCTTGCTTTCTGCTCCTCTGCTCTGCCACAGCGCCCAAGTACTGGCCGCACCCGCTCAGCCCGCTGCAGCCTCGTCTGCAACTGCCAAGCTCACGTATTTGGATGACGACGCCGAAGCGGGCGGATTTGACATCACGGCGACGCTCAAGGCCCTGCCCGTGACGTGGAGCCTATGCCAAGATGCCGAGGGCCAGGCTTACCGCTTGAGGCTCGATGGCGGCAGCGCCACGCTTTCGCTCAAGACCAAGAGCGGCGAGAAAGAGCTGGCCTCGACGCGCTTGATGATGAGCCCAGGCGCTCTGGTGGTTCAGCGGCGCGGTGCGATGTGGCGCGTTCTGCTCAACGGCAAGCGCCTTCTGGAAGCCGATGACGCGACTCTGAGCGCGGGCAAAGTCGGTTACGTGGGCAGCGTGGGTGAGGCTCGGTTGCAGCCCGTGGAGGAAATCGCCTTCGATGACGACTTCATGCGCGTCAAGGAAGACGTGGCTTACCAGGCAGCCAAGGGCGATCCGCACAGCGGAATGCGCATCTCGGACATCAAGGACAACGAGACCATCTGGAAGTCGGTGGCCGGAACCTGGGCGACGACGGGCCTGAGCGAAAACGCCGAGGCCCAGGTCGCGCAGAGCGTGAACGCCTTCGTCTTCAAGACCACTTCGGCTGGGGATAATATCGCTCTGGCGGGCCGCCCCTTCTGGAACGATTATTCGCTCGAAGCCTCGGTGCGCCCCGAGGGTTCCTCGATCATTGGCCTGGTCTTCTATGCTCAGGACGCCAAGAATTACCTGGCCCTGAAGTGGGAAGCGCGCCAGGGCATGGACGAAAACTCGGGCCGCATCCTCTTGCAGTCGGTGGTGGATGGCAAGGAAACCACGCTGGCCCAGAGCGCGGGCGGCTTCGAGGACAAGCAGTGGTATCGCATGAAGGTCGCGGTTGAGGGCGATCTGGTGCGCGCGTCCGTGGACGACAACGAAGTGGTGCGCGCTCGCACGACGCTCTTCGGGCGCGGCCAGGCCGGGCTGTGGGCGCGCAACACCGACAAGGCCATCACGATCTTCGACGACGTGCGCGTGCGCTCGAACCACGACATCGAGGACGACTTCTCGCGCCGCATTCCGGGCCGCTGGCAGGCTCAGGGCGAGTGGAACTGGAACGGAGCGGCTCAGGCCATCGGCACCTCGGCCTCGCGCGCGCTGATCGGCGAGTCAGGCTGGCACGATTACTCGGTCGCGGCTCCCCTGGCCCTGCCCGCCGATGGCAATGCGGGCCTCTTGCTCAACGAAAGCGCGGACGGCGCTTACCTGGTGCGCGTGGGCGGCTCTAAGAGCCACGCCGGGTTCGCGGGCAAGGCGCAGATCCTCAAGCTGAGCGGCGGCAAGGTGCAAGTACTTGCCAGCACGCCCACGGGCTCGACCCTGGACGGCAAGGCCGTGACGCTGGGCGCTTCGGCTGGGGACGGCTACATCAGCGCTACGTTGGATGGAACACGCGTGGCCGATGCCTTCGACGAGAGCCTGAAGTCGGGTCGCGCGGGCCTGTGGAGTTGGCGCGCAACTTCGGCCCCGACCTTTGGAGCCTTCGCCGTCCGCTTCCCGGATGTGCGCCCGACCTGGGCCAAAGTGCCCGAGCTCTACAACGACGCACGCCAGGCCGAGACCATGGGCGGCTGGAGCACGCCCGAAGGCTTCTGGCTGCCAACCAACCCGATGGCCGGCTCTAACGCCGCAGTTCTGACAACTCAGGTCGCCTCCAAGCCTGCTGACGCGAGCAAGCCTCCGACGACGATGTGGCACAAGGGTACCTTCTGGGGCGACGGCGGCATGAAGTTCAAGGTGCCCGAGCTAAACGCCAGCCAGTCCTTCGTCATCTTGCTTGACGGCCCGAGCAGCAAGGCTGGCAACGAGATGCAGCTCGTCTTCATGGTCAAGGACGGCTCGCTACAATGCTCGCTGACTCAGGGCGCCCAAGCCACGCCCGTGGCCAGCGGAAGTGTCAAGATCGAGGGCAAGGCCAGCGATTACAACGTGGACATCCGCCAGCGCGGCAGCTTCATCATCGTGCGCGCGGCCAAGGGCGACGCGGCGCGCACCACGCTCTTCGCCGCTCGCGTCAAGTAGACACGCAGCACGAAGAAGCCCGTCAAGTACTTGACGGGCTTCTTCGTGCTTGGGCTCGGCTCGCCTGAGTCCCGAGGAGACGATGCAGGCGCGGCGTTGCTTCTACGACGGGCTTATCAAGGAGCGCTCGTTTAGCGGCGCTTGCTTTAGCCCGCGCCACGGGCTGCGTGCGACACGCGGCGGTCGCACCTTAGACTTGGTCATCTGCTTTCACTGCGCTGGCGTGCTCAGCTATGCGGACGACAGGAAGAGGAAGTCGCGTCCACTTACATCAACCGCGACACGCGCCCAGCCTTCGACGCCCTGCTGAGCAGCCACGGTTTGCCTATCACTCCGTAGCTGTATCCATTTCATTGGCGAGCCGCAAAAACGGCAAGTACTTGAGACCTCAAGTACTTGCCGTTTCTTTTACGCATTCGATCTCAAACAGGAAGCGCATCTGCGGCGACGTAGACGATCGTCAGGTCATCGCTTTGCGGCGCGTCTCCGACATGGCCGGCGACGGCGCGCTCGATGCTCCTCAAGTCTTCGGGCTCATCGAAGGAGAGGCCGGGAGCGCAGGGGTCTTCCTCTCTGGGCAAAGCCTGGCCCATCTTGTCTGTGGGGCTGTGGGGGACACGCTCAGGAGAAGAGAGCGGGCCTGTTGAGGTTGAGGGTTGACCCGTGGTCTTGGCGGCATTGGCGGAAGTGTTCACGGTCGAGGTCTTGATGAGAGAGCTCGCGCTGCGTGGGGCGTTGCGGTTGGCGCGCGCGTTGAAGTCGCGCTGGCTGGGATCAAGTACTTGCAGGATGCGCTGCATCCCGAACTCCTCGCCGCTGCTGTTCATCGCTTCAGTTAAGCCGTCCGAGAACAGCAGCATTCGGTCGCCGGGATTGAGCGTGACCGTCTCGACTTCGAGCAGCTCCTTGAACAAGGACGAGTCCACCACGCCCAGTGCGAACCCTTCGGGCGAGTGCAGCTCCGAGGGCGAGTCAGGGTGAGCCAAAATCATCGGCTCGTGGCCCGCGCGCCCATACGAAAAGGTGTGAGTCGAAAACTCCAGCACGCCATAGACGCAGGTGATGAACATATTCTGCGGCAAGTCCTGTGCGATGAACTCGTTGACTCCGGCCAGCACGTCGCGCACATCGGTGGTGTTGCGCGCCTGGGTGCGAAAGGCCGAGCGTATCATGGCCACGATCAAAGCCGCGTGCACGCCCTTGCCCGAGACATCGGCCAGGACAATGCCCAGGTGGTCACTGTCGATGGGCATGAAGTCGTAGTAATCGCCGCCGACTTCGGTTGCACTGGTGGCTCGGCCCGCGATGGTGAAGCCGGGCACTTCAGGACAGCGCTCAGGCAGCAAGTGCTGCTGGATGTCGCGCGCGATCTGCAACTCGCGGCGTATACGTTCCTGCGAACGCGTCTCCTCGGTCAAGACAGCGTATTGGATGGCCAGCGCGCCTTGATCGGCCAGAGCTTGCAGCAAGGCCTGGTCTTCGCGAGAAAAGGAGCCGCGCTGCTTGTTGAGCACGGCCATCACGCCCAGAGGCTCGTCGCGGATGCGCAGAGGCACCACCAGCATCGAGCGGTTGCGCATATATTCGGTCGTCGTTCCGAGCATGATGCCCTCGGCAGCGGCGTCTCGAATCAGGCGCGCCTCGCCGCTCTGGGCCACCTCGCCGATGATGCCTTCGCCCAGGTCGAAGGACTGGTGCTTCATCTCGTCTTCCAGAGCTTCGGTGCGGTTGCCCTGCAAGCTGGCCGGGGTGTCGACGTAAAGAGGTGGGAAGAACGAGTTGACCAAGCGTGGCTCCAGCATCTTGGTGTGGCGGTTGAAGAGGTAGATGGCGCCGGCTGAGGCTTCGGTCGTCTTGAGGCCTGAGTCGAGGATGATGTTGAGCACGCCTTCGAGCTCGACGGCCTGGGTGAAGGCCTGGCCTATGCGCTCCAGGAAGGAGAAGATCACGCTGCGCTCGCGGCCCATACGGTGGCGCGAAATCTCGACCACCTCGTACTCGCCCAGAGCGCCGCGCCCCAGCGTGACCACGATGGGCAGCATCGCGATCATCATCATTATCGGCGCGGCCAGGGGTGAGGCGAACACGTATCCGATGATGTGGCCCACCCACCACAGCCCAAGAGCCACCCCGATCAAGCGAGGCTGAAACGGCAGCAGGCCCTCTCGCCCCACGGTCTTGAGCGCGCGCGCCAGCTTGCCTGGGCTCTCGTCGATCACGTCCTCGTGGTGCCGCGCGTTACGCCTCATGGTGACAAGCGCGGCCCCGATGATGAGCGTGCGGGCCACCAGAGCGCCTCCGCGCACAATGATCTGGATGTGCCCCGAGTACAAACCCAGGATAGCGAGCACGGCGAAGATGGTCCACAGCGAGAGAAAAGCTATGGCCAGGTAATCCTGCCGTGTCGCGCGGTCGGTCGAAGCCGGGAAGAGCAGCCCGTTCACTAGCAGGCACAGGCCCGCGATCTCGAAGAAATACAGCCAGGGATAAAGCGCGGCGGGCGCCTCAATGGAAGGCACCAGGGCGCCTGTGCGCCACCAGTCCTTCCAATCGTAGTACTTGTTGCCGTAATTGTCGCCGCCCACGATGCTGGCGTAGATCCAGGCGAAGAAGATGTGCTGCAGCAGCAGCAGAGCAAACGCCAGCAGAAAGCGCGAGAACTGGGCGCGGCGTCGCTTGGCGGCGTAGAAGAAGTTGGCGCCGGGCCGCTCGTCGTTGAAGAACAGATACAGGAACTCGCGGTGCCGAGACGCGCTCCAGTCGAAGTAAACCAGCAGGGCGCCCGCTGTCACCAGCAGCAGGTTCACCACGCCCAGCACCATCACTACCACGAAGGACTGGTTCATACAATCATGCTCTTGCTCTTCCAGCCCCACACCGAATGCTTCTTTGCTCGGCCCCGGATCGCCGCGCATAAAGCCGCCTCGCCCTTGCACAACAGCTGCGAACTTCGGAAACGCCACTCGAACTCCGAGAGCTTCGCCGCTTGGCAGACCCCTCAAAAGTCCCGGCGAAATGGCGCGTCCTCACAATTGAGTACTTCCCTTCTCGCAGCCCGCCCGAACCTTCGCGCCCCACAAACGCCAAGTCTCTGCGCCCGAAGGCACAACTCGGCATTATAGCAAGGCGTTGACTGAGCGGCAGCGAACCCAATCGAGCCCAGCCTCACAGCCCTCCAGTCCACGCCTCTGTAATCTCTAACATTATTTTCGCCACCCAAGCCCAGGCAAGCTCAAGGCAGCCAAGTACTTGAAGCGAGGTTCAGGCGTGGCACGACTTTAAGGCTCAGGAGCGGCGTGAGCGCGTGGATGCGAAGCGCCATACACCTTCTGCAAGTGCCCGATCGAGACGCGGGTATAAATCTGAGTAGCGGCCAGGCTCGCGTGCCCAAGCAGCTCCTGAACGAGCCGCAGGTCAGCCCCTCCTTCCAGAAGGTGCGTAGCGAAGCAGTGGCGCAAGGTGTGCGGAGTCACGCTCTTGGCGATGCCCGCTCGGTTGGAATAATCGAGCACGCGCATATAAATCGCGTGCGAGGACAGCCGCCCGCCGCGCGAGTTGATCCACAGCGCATCTGTTGTGCTCCCTTCCTTGCGAGTGCTCAGCATCGCCGCACGCGCCTGCTGCTCGTAAGCGATCAGGGCCGAGGCTGCGTGACGCCCCAGCAGCACGATGCGCCCCTTCTTGCCCTTGCCTTGCAGCACGCGCGCGCTGCCTTCACCGGCTCGGCAGCCGTCCCAGTCCACATCGCCCACGTCCAGAGCCGAAGCCTCCGAGACACGCACGCCCGAGGCATACAGCACTTCCAGCAGCGCCCGATCGCGCAGCCCAAAGCTCGTCGCGACATCGGGCTGAGCTAAGAGTAGCTCGACCTCGCGCACCTCAAGTACTTCGGGCGCGCCTCGCCCCTGCTTGGGCGAAAGCACCGGAGCCGCAGGGTTCGAGCTCACGATTTGCTCGCGCTCCAGCCACTTAAAAAACGACTTCAGGGCCGAGAGCTTGCGCGCCATCGTCGGCTTCTCGTAGTTCTCGCGCCCCAACTGAGCCAGGTAGCGCCGCACGCTCTCGTATTGAACCGCGTTCCAGTCCGCGCCGGGCTCAAGTACTTGGTGCGCTTCGAGCCACTCGACGAACTGGATCAGGTCGCGCGAATACGCTCGCAGCGTGTGAGGCGAGCGATTGCGCGCCTGCAGCGAGTTGATGAAGCCATCAATGCGTGCGAACAGCAGCGTGGAATCACAGCTCATAAGGTGCAAGTACTTGCAGGCGTGCTCTGCTCCACCCGAGCGCTCCAAGCATCCATCGCCTGAGTTGCACGATCAACGAACAAAGCGGCCTTCTCATCCTTGCCGATCTTCTTCCTGCCGTTTCCGTTCGCGGGCGCCTCCTCCAGCGGAGGCAGCAGAGCCCAATTCGAGTTCATGGGCTGGAAGTGCTTAGCCGGAGCGGAGGTGATGTAGTGCGACAGCGAGCCCAGCAAAGTCTCGCGCGGCCAGATCAGCGTTTCTTGCTCTTGCATCCAGCGAGCCGCGTTGGTTCCAGCCATCAAGCCCGCCGCAGCGGATTCCACGTAGCCTTCGACTCCGGTCATCTGGCCCGCGAAGAACAAGTCCGGGCGCGCCTTGGATTGGAAGGTTGGGTTCAGTACAGCGGGTGAGTTGATGAAGATGTTCTTGTGAATCACGCCGAAGCGCACGATCTCGACGTTTTCCAGGCCGGGCAACAGCCTCAGCACGCGTGTCTGCTCGCTCCACTTGAGGCGCGTCTGGAAGCCGACCAAGTTATACATCGTGGCCGGATCGTTTTCGGCCCTCAGTTGCACAGCGGCAAAGGGCCAGCGGCCTGTCTTGGGGTCCGTTAGCCCCGCGCCGCGCAGAGGCCCGAAGCGCATCGTGAGCCGTCCGCGCTCGGCCATTTCCTCAATTGGCATACACGATTCAAAATAGGGCACGTCCTCTTCGTTGTGCGCATCGGCCTGCTCAGCCCCAAGCAAGGCGTCGCGGAAGGCATCGTAAGCCGCTTCGTCCAGGGCGCAGTTCCAGTAAGCCGCCTCGCCCTTGTCGTAGCGCGAGGCCAGGAAGATCTTGGAGTAATCCAGGCTGTCGGCGTCCACAATCGGAGCCACGGCATCGAAGAAGTTGAGGAAGTCGCTGCCAAGTACTTGCTGGATGCCGTGGGCCAACTCAGGAGTTGTGAGCGGACCGGACGCGATAATCGTCGGCCCCTGAGGAATCGCACAGACTTCTTCGCGCGTGATTTCGATGTTGGGATGGCTTTCCAGGCGGCTCGTGATCGACCGCGCGAACGCGGCGCGATCCACGGCCAGGGCTGAGCCAGCGGGAACGGAGGACTCATCGGCGGCGCGGATGATGAGCGAGTCGAAGCGCCTCATCTCGTGCTTGAGCAGGCCGGAGGCTTTGTCCAGATTGTTGCTCTTGAGCGAGTTGGAGCAGACCAGTTCAGCCAGGTCGCCGGTGCGATGAACCGAGGTGCCGCGCACAGGCCGCATCTCGACAAGCCGCACCCGAACGCCACGCTGAGCCGCTTGCCAGGCCGCTTCGCAACCCGCCAGCCCGCCGCCGACAATCGTGAGTGTTTTCATTTTGAGTCCGTGACAGCCCAAGGCCCACCTGCGGCCAAGAAATTCTTCGCCCAGGCCCGCGCGCCTTCGAGATCATCGAACTCGCCCCGGAGCTGAGCGATCCAGGCGGCTTGTGTCACCTTGCCGATCTGCGGGCCGGGCTTGAGCCCCATCTCCAGCAAGTGGCGCCCAAGCAGAAGAGCTTTGGGCGGGCCATCGAACACCTCAAGTACTTGCATTCGCTCGCGCAGCCACTCGGCGGCTTCGATGTGGCCGCGTGCGCGCGCCAGGTGATAGATTAGCCTGGGCTCGATGCGCGCCGAGAGAAACCTCAGCTCCCAATCCTGAACCATGTGGCGCGCGCGGAACCAATCGGCGGCTCGCTTGCGCTCCATGACCAGGCGGATCGTGTTCAGGCGCACGTCGTAGCCTTCCACAGTATGAACGTTGAGGTCGCTCAAGAACCTCTCGACGCCGTGGTTGCTCTTCTGGCCCCGGCCCAGGAACAGGCCGATGGAAGCCAGCATCAGAGTCAGGCGGCGTGGATAATCCAGCGACTCGCGCTCACGGGCCGCGCCGTCCACGGTTTCATCCAGGCTCGTTCTATGACGCGCCATAGCCGTGAGCAGATAAGGATGCAGCTGCTCCAGAGCGCCCAGCCCGGCCAGAGCACGTAGCCCAAGCGAAGGCCGCGTGGCCTTGAGCAAGAGCTTCTCCCACTCGCCCCAGATCCGTTCGCGCGGCAAGTCGCTCAGCTCAATCGAGCGGCACAAGCTCATGGTCTGGGGCTCGATCTGCAGCTCGAAGCGAGCCGCGAACTGAGCCGCGCGCAGCACGCGCAGCGAGTCCTCCGCGAAGTGCCCAGCATCGACGACACGCAGAATGCGCTTTTCTAAATCGGCGCGCCCGCCGAAGGGATCTAAGATTTCATCCGTTAAAGGGTCGCGCAGGATGGCGTTGAGCGTGAAGTCGCGGCGTCGCGCGGCGTCTTCAACCGAGGCGTGAGGGTCGCCTTCGACCTCGAAACCCTTGTGGCCCGAAGCGACCTTGCGCTCGCGTCGCGGCAGCGAGACATCGAGCTCGAAGCGCTGATTGTGCTCGTGCCAGGCCAGCTTGTAGACGCGGAAGCTCTCGCCCACGCAGTCCACGCGCCCGAGCTTCTGGAGGATGCGGCGCAGAACCTCGGCTTCGAGCCCGAAGACCTCGATGTCGGCGTCCTTGGGCGCGAGCCCGAGCAGCTCATCGCGCACGAAGCCGCCGACCAGCAGAGCGCGCCCTCCGGCCTCGCGCGCCAGCCGAGCCAGGCGAACAGCGCGCAGCAGAAGCGGAGACTCGGGCTGGGATGAGGAAGAAATAGCGTTGGGCACGGCGGAAAAGTATAATCGCCATGATTTGCGCCACGGCTTTAGAGCGATGAAGCGCTTGCAAGTACTTGCAGATCGGTGCCCCACCAAAGGAACTTATGCCCCTGATTGACCCTCAGCTGAAGGAAATTCTGGTTTGCCCCTGCCCGCACCACGCGCCCTTGGACGAGGACGAAGCGGCCAGCCGCTTGCGCTGCCAGAAGTGCCGCCTGGCCTTTGTCGTCGATGACGGCCTGCCTATCATGCTGCTCGAAGAAGCCGAGGCCGGAGCCGACTTCAACCCCCAGGAATGCGGCGCAGCTGAGGAAGTCACGGCAGAACTAAAGGCCACAGGCTGAGCCTCCGCTGCCACTCATCTCTTGAGCCCATGATTCTTGCGCCCGGCTCGGACTCGCCCGTTGACCTCAGCGTGGTCATCCTCAACTGGAACGCGCGCGATTACCTGCTCGAATCGCTGCGCTCCATCGTGGGTCAGGAGTGGCGCGCGGCCATCGAGCTCATCGTAGTGGACAACGACTCGCGCCTGGACAACTCGGTCCAGGCCGTGCGCGAGGAATTTCCGCAAGTACTTGTAGTCGCTCATGCGGAGAACGTGGGTTTCGCTGCGGGCAACAACATCGGGCTGAGCCACGCACGCGGCAGGCACGTGCTCTTCCTCAACCCCGACACCCTGGTGCATCACAATGCGCTGGATACTTTAGTCCAGTGGATGGAGGCTCACCCGCGCGTGGGAGCCTGCGGGCCCAAGCTCTTGAACGAGGACGGCACGCTCCAGGCCTCGTGCCGCGCCTTCCCGAGCGTCGGAGCGGGCTTCTTTCGCAACACTCCGCTGGGGCGATTGTGGCCAGGCAACCCCTGGACGCGCGCCTACTTGATGCAGGGCTTCGCGCACGATCGCGAGCAAGCCGTGGACTGGCTTTCGGGCTCGGCCTTGATGCTGCGCCGCGAGGCTATCGACGCTTTAGTTCAGCGCGACGGCTTCTTGTGGGACGCGGGCTTCTTCATGTACTGCGAGGACGTGGACCTGTGCTTCCGCCTGAAAGAAGCCGGCTGGCGGCGCGTGTATGTGCCCACAGCGACCATCACGCACCGCATCGGCGCTTCGAGCGACTGGGCTCAGGGCGCCTCGATCCGCCGCTTCCACGCCTCGATGCTGCGCTTCTATCTCAAGCACTACGCCCACGGCATCTCCGTTGTGCTCGCTCCCTTAGCGGTTGCCGGGATCGGCGCGCGCGCGGTGGGAGCCGCCGGAAAATTATATTGGCGCTACTTCCAGGGCGGCTGGCTCGGCGAGATGATTAAGAACAAGCTGCGCCGATAAAGGCACCCCAAGTACCTGCAGTGGTTATGAGAATGTAGCGTGAAGACCTCGTTAATCACTGTTCTGCCACGTCAGAACTCCGCGGGCACCAGCGAAACCATGCGCTAAGCGCAGATCGACATCGCCTCGGCCTTCCAAAATAAGGACGTGAACCCAGGCCTCGTGTGAATCAGCCAGCCTTTCCCGATTCACCCTCAGTATCTCGGTCCGCGACGACTCAATGAGAACCGAATCTATAAAATTCGCTGTTTCTTCATCTATCCCTTTGTAACAGTTGCCACGCCACTTGCGTCCCGTGAAGAACTTACGGAGCCAGGCTTGTTGGTCAAGCACAGGAGCCGCGAGCGGAGCAAAAACGCCTTCCAACTCAGGATAAAGGCAAGCATAGCCACCTGTTTGGTTCGAGTACCGGACACCAGACGGCCAGGCGACGATCAAGCCCATACCGCTGAACTCCCAGAGCTGGATGATCGGCGTGTCCATAAACTCGTTGAGCATTGCTGACCTCACAGGAACAGGTTACACGGTTCGCACTTGCAAGTACTTGGAGACGCTCTACTCCACGAACGCGTTGTAAATCGCTCCGACCGCGCGCTGGTAATCATCGGCGTCCACGCCCACGATGATGTTGATTTCGCTGGCGCCCTGCGAGATCATGCGCACGTTCACCTCGGCTTGCTTGAGCGCCTCAAACAGCGTTCCGGCCACGCCGATACGGTACGCCATGCCTTCGCCCACGGTGGCGATTAGAGCCAGGCCGGGCTCTGATTCGATGCGGTCGGGCTGCAGCGAGCGCTTGAGCTCGCGCAAGATCTGCGCGCCCTTGTCGCCCATCTGCTCATCGGCCACGATGATGGACATCGAGTCGATGCCTGTGGGCGCGTGCTCCCACGAGACATCGTGGCTCTCGAACACTTCGAGCACGCGGCGCCCAAAGCCTCGCTGCTGGTTCATCATGGCCTTCTCAATCGAGATCGTGGAGAAGCCCACGCGCCCCGCTATGCCCACGATCGAAGGCGACGAGGCATCGCGCGTGCCCAGGATGCGCGTGCCCGTTGCACCCGGCTCGTTGGTGTTGCGGATGTGGATCGGGATATTGGCCTCGCTCGCGGGGAAGATCGTCTCCTCGTGCAAGACGCTCGCTCCTGAGTAAGCCAGCTCCCTCAGCTCGCGGTAGGTCACTTCACCAATGGGACGCGGATTCTGCACCACGCGCGGGTCGGCCATCAAGAGGCCGGGCACATCAGTCCAATTCTCATACAGCTCGGCTCCCACGGCGCGCGCCACGATCGCTCCGGTGATGTCCGAGCCACCGCGAGGGAAGGTCTTGATGCGCCCCTTGAAGTCGCGCCCGTAGAACCCAGGCACCACGAACAGCGCATCCTGGCTCCCCTCAACCCGAGCCGCCAGGTTCTGATACGTCACCGAGTCGAGCAGCCCGTCCTCATCGAAGCGCACGCACTCACCAGCGGGCACGAAGCTCGCGCCCAGGAAGTCGGCGACCAGCAGAGCCAGTAGAAACTCGCCGCGAGCCGCCATCCAGTCGCGCATAGCCAGAGTACTTGCATCGCCGCGCGAAAGTTTTTCGAGTTCAGCCGCAGTCTCGTCCAGCGCCCAGGTCACGGGAGCCACGCCCAACTCGTGCGCCATCAGGTTGAAGCGCTCGCGAATCAGGCGCAGGGGCTGCGAATAGTCGAGCTTCTGTGTCGCCAGGTGCCAGCTCGTGAGCAGCAGGTCCGTGACCTTCTGATCCTGAGCATCGCGCTTGCCCGGAGCCGAGACGACCACGAAGCGCCGCCTCTCATCGGCGCGCACAATCTGCGCGACCTTACGAATCTGGGACGCATTGGCCAGGCTGGTGCCCCCGAACTTGCACACCACGCGCGCGCCTGGGCTCACCTGAGCGCAGCGGGCAGAAGCGTCGAGGGAAAGGGTTGAAGTACTTGAGGTCATGGGAAAAAGAAGCGGGCTCCATTCTACCGTGAGGCTGGCGCGGGCGTCAGCGGCGGCTCAGGGCGTGCACCATTCTTCCTCTTCTTGCAAGAAACGGAGACCGTGCTTCGAGACGCCATGTGCGATCTCCTCACGGCTCCAGAAAACGCCGTTCTCGTCGTGCGCGAACCCGCCGAATCGAAGCAGGAGCTCAAGCGCCAGGTGCTGCGCGGCCTCAACTGAGTCGCGCCCAATGTCGGAATGAAGCCGCAACCGGATGGACAGCGTGGCGAGCGACAAGTCCTCGCTCCAGTGAAGCAGCTCGACGATCTCATCCTCTTCCTCGAACGCGTCTACAAAATGAGGATCGTCGTTCAGGAAAACCACTGGCTCGTGCAGACTGGGATAGTTCCACTGCAGCCAGCCAATCTCTTCCACGCGCGGGGCGACGCTGTCCAGGTAACGCACAACCGCTTCCCACTGCCCTCGAGCAAAGCATACGGAGACGATGCGCACAGTTGCTCCTTGACCGCAGGCCATAGCCTCACAAGGACTTGGACAAAGCAAAAGGCACGGCTCGAAAGTCGTGCCTTTTGCTTCTTCCCCAGCAATCTACTGCGCCATGGCGACCAGCAGGCGGCCCGTGGCTGGCTCCCACTCAACTGAGGCATTCAGAGCCTTCTCGAAGAAGCGCAAGGGCACCATCGTCCGGCCCGAGACCAGGAAGGCGGCCAGATCCATCATGACTTCCTTCTGGTTGACCATGGCGCTCTTGGAGCCAATGGTCAGCGTGACCTGATGCGTGGCGTTCTTGGCCGTTACGCGATGGTTGACGCTGTCCCACTCCAGCTTGCCGCCCTGCTTCTCGAACAGGAAGCGGAAGGGAGTCACGCCCACCGAATCGACCATCATCGAGGACACATCGCCCTGCACCATCTCGCCGGCCATCGAAACCGCCAGCGTCTGAGGCAGCTTCACGTCCTGTCCAGGCTTGAGCACGGCGTCCTCGCTCATGTGGTTGTGCATCGCCAGCACAGCAGCAGGCAACTTGTAGCGCGCCGCCACGCTCGCCAGGGTCTCTTCCTTGAGCACGCGATGCAGCAAGGGCAGCGTCGAGGAAATCGCGGGAGCCACCGTAATCGAAGCCTGGCTCATGTGCTTGAGAATGCCCGACGGCGGGGCCATGGCCCGCTGAGGCGCGGGAGGAGCCGACGAACGAGGATCACTCTTGGTCTGCGCGCGGCGCGTCAGGTCCACGCTCGGGAAGCTGGGGGCAACCACGCTGCCCTGCGGCGCGCCGGGCGTGGCTAACAGCAATCCCCCGTTCGAGAGCAAGGGCTGCGAGGAAGTTCTGCCTCCGGTGGTGGCCAGACGCTCAGGCACACGCCGCAGCCTGGAAGGAGCCAGAGGGCTCAGCACACGCAGGCCCGAGCCCCCAGTTCCAACACTTGCTCCCGCCGCTCCCGATTCTCCTGCGCCCACGGCCATCGAGAGCGAGGGCGTTCCCGCCTTACGCGCCGTGCCCGCAGCCAGACGGTTGGAGCCATTTCTGCCCTGAACCATGCGGTTCTGAACTGCCAGCATCGAGTCGCGCGGCGAGGGAACCGCGCTCTGAGGCTGAGCTGAGTTCGTGGTGAGGGCCGAAGCTGTCGCGCCATCACGAGGCATCATATCCGTCCGCGACATTGCCGCGCTGCCCACAACCCCCTTCAGAACACGAGGCGGCACAGGCAGAGCCGCCACACGCTCGCTGCCTTGAAGCGAAGGCGTGCTCGCCCAAGTACTTGAGGATGCTGGCGGCGCGGGCGAAAGCTCGCTCGTGCCCGCAGCCGAGCTCAGCGAAGGCCTTGCACCGGCACGAGGCGGGGCAGCCGCCACACGAGGCTGAGTGTTACGAGGCCCGGTGTTCGCCTCAGCAGAAGCGCCTCCAACACGATTGGGAGCCGGGGGCAGCGCAGGAGAAGGCGCCTCGGACGTGGCGTCCAACTGCATCGGCCCGCTCGCATCGGGCACGCTGCCGAGATGCGAATCGGTCTGCGGCAAGACGCGGTTCGAGGGAGCGGCTTTAGCGTCCAGGTCGGGCAGCTTCCAGGTCGGATTGATCGAGTGGTTGTTGATCGCGATGGTCAGCGCGGGCGAGTTGCCCTCGTTTTCCAGCGAGTCGAAGGCCGTGGCGCGCAGCGAATACAGGCCGTCGGGCAGCTTGCGCGAGTCCCAGCTGATGCTGTAGGGCGGGCGGTTGAGGAACCAGGAGAAGGCAGGCGGCTTGCGGTTGGGTGTGCTGGCCGGGTTCAGCGAGATGATGAGGTACTTGACGCCGAAGTTATCAATGGCCTTCAGCTGGAAGTCGACCTTGCCGCTCCAGGTCTGGTTCTGGCGCACGTTGAGCCACTGCAAGTCGGGCGGCGTCAGGTCCACCACCTTGTTGTTGTTGATGTAGACGTTCACATCCGCGCCGCCGCGAAAGCCCTGGGTGTCCGTGATGACCACGCTCAAGCGGTGCATCCCATCCGGGAACTTGCTGGTTTCCCACGAGAAGTTGGCCGAGGGATAGCCCGGCAAAGCCATGCCGGGATCGGAGGCCAGGCGTCCATCCACATACAGCTCGATCGTGCTGGGCGTGTTCTTGCGCGCCTGCACAGCCACAAGTACTTGGGCCGCACCACGGAGCTGGTCGTTGTAATGAGGCGAGAGAATCGTCACGACTGGCCCGTTCACCGCATCCACGGCCACAGCAGGAATCGCATTGGGCACATCCTGAGCGCGAGCGGGCACGGCCCAGGCTCCAGATCCCAACACCGCCAGCGTGACGGCGCCCAGAGCAAAAGGCAGGCGCCGAGCCCGCTGCCTCCCGCTGCAAGCGGTTCTGAGCGAAGCCTTGGGCGAAGCACCGAGGGCACTCAAGTCACACAACGAGTCCGAGCGCGTTATCAACGGTCGCATGGCGTTTTCTCTCCTGATTCCTGTTCCCATTAACGGCCAACCATCAGCCGCACCTCAAGCCGCATTTCAGGCGCCGGAGCACCAACGGGGCACCAACGCGCGCAGAGCACCGCAGTATTCCCCGTCGCGGCGCATCCGTAACCTCTGCGCTATTTTAACTTCGCGCCCCGCGCCAAGCCTGAGCAGGAGAAGGCGCGGGCAAGGCCTCAATAAAGAAACGGGCTGAGCGTTCGCATTTAAAATAGCACACGCTCGCTCCGCCGTCAAACAGCGGGTTCCCAAGTTTTTTCCACGACCCAGGGCCTTCTGTTCACCAGTGAACCCAGCTCAAGTCCTACCTGGCAGGTAGCTATATCGGGTGCCAAGACGGATTTAAGGGAGTATTGAAGTACACTGTGGGCCTATGCGATTGGGCCACACCACCAAATATGCGCTTGAAGCCCTGGCTTTCCTGATTCGCTGCTATGCACGCGATGAGTGGGGCCAGATCGCCAGCATAGCCGAGAGCGGAGGCATTCCACGCAAGTACTTGGAGCAGGTTCTACTCGACCTCAAGAACGCGGGCGTGGTCGAGTCCAAGAAAGGGCAGCGCGGAGGCTACCGCTTAGCTCGTTCGCCCGACCAGATCTCGATAGGCCAGGTACTGCAGGCTGTGCAGGGCGAGCTGATTCCCCTGCCCGAGTGGTTAGGCTCAGACAACGCCAACTTCGGCTGCGACTCGGGCCTGCTCGAAGTCGTGCAGCACGCGCGCCACTCGGTCGAGCAGATTTTCCACGCCACCTCTATCGAAGTTCTGGTCTGCCGCCCCGAAAACTGGCTCGATTAGCCACTTCAAAATGAGCGCGCCCAAGTACTTACCGCAAGTACCTGGGCAGAATCGTCTCCGGTTGAGCAGAACTCCTTCAAGCCACGCGCAGCACGGCTCGCGGCTCTTCTTCCGCGCGTGCTCCCACATTCGCCACCTGAAGCAGCTCCTTAATCTGGCTCTTGCACGAGCCGCAGCCTGTTCCGGCTCGGGTCTGGCTCATCACACCTTCAAGTGAGCACGCGCCCGCTCCGATGCACTTGGCGATCGTGCCCTTCGAGACACCGTTGCAGTTGCAGATCGTCGCTTCGTCCGGCAGGCTGGCCACGGAAGCACTTGCGCCTGCGCTGTGCTCGATGTCAAACAGCAAGGCCGCGCGCTCATCGGGCAGGGCTGTGCCGCGCTCGAAGCTCTGGCTCAGGCCGCCCACAGCGTGCAGGTCGCCGAGCAAAATCGCGCCGATCAGCTTGCCGTCGCGGATGAGAAGGCGCTTGTAGATGCCTCGCCTGGGCTCGGAATACAAAACTTCCTCGTCGCCCTCGCGCGCCTCGACCTCGCCCATCGAAGCCACATCCACGCCCAGCACCTTGAGCTTGGTCGAAGGCTTGGAGCCCGCGTAAATCGCATCCGGCCTCTTCTCCGAAAGCACATCGGCCAGCACGCGGCCCTGCTCCCACAGCGGAGCCACCAGCCCGTAAGCCACGCCCCTGTGCTGCGCGCACTCGCCCAGAGCGTAGATCGCCTCATCATCAACCGAGCGCATCTGATCGTCCACCACAACCGCGCGCTCAACCTTCAAGCCACATTCCTGAGCTAATTCCACGCGAGGCGCGATGCCGCAGGCGACCACGATCATCTCGCAAGCCAGCGTGCTGCCATCGCTGAAGTGCAACCCCGAAACGCGGTCGTTCCCCAACACTTCGCGGGTGTCACGGTTCAGTAGAACCTCGATGCCAATTCTTTCGATGGCGCGCTGCAACATCCGCCCAGCCTTTTCATCGAGCTGCTGGTTCATCAAGTGACCAGCGCGGTGAATCACCGAGACGTGCGTCCCGAAGCGCCCCAGCCCACGCGCCGCTTCCAAGCCGAGCAAGCCGCCTCCGATCACAGCGGCGCGCGAGGCGTTGCCTGCAAAGGACGCGATGTGAGCGCAGTCGTCCAGCGTGCGCATCACGAACACGCCGCTCTTGAGCTGGCCCACTTCGTCGCGCAGCCCTTGCATCGGAGGGATGAAGGGCCGCGAGCCCGTTGCCAGTACCAAGATGTCGTAATCCTGGGCGCTGCCATCGCTCACAAGTACTTGCCGCTGCTCGCGATTGATTTTGTCGATGCGCACACCGTGGCGCAGCAGAATATTATGCGCGCGATACCATTCGAGGGGATGCAGCGTGATGTCATCGGGCGCATGAGTTCCGTTGAGCACGCCCGACAAGAGGATGCGGTTGTAATTGCCGCGAGGCTCATCGCCAAAGATGGTGATCTCGAACTTGTCGCCCGCGCCTCGACGCACCAGCTCCTCGACAAAGCGCGCCCCGGCCATGCCATTGCCGACCACAACCAAACGCTGTTTCATTTTTAGCCACGGAGAACCACGGAGAACCACAGAAGAACACAGAGGAAGTAGAGAAATCAAAAGTGCTTCAAGTACTTGAGCGCTCTTTCTTAAATTTTCTCGGTGCTCTTCTGTGGTTCTCCGTGGTCATCTGTGGCGAATTTCTCGATTTTAGCCGCGCAGATTTTGAACTCGGGCATCTTGGAGATCGGGTCTATCTCGGGGTTGGTGAGCACGTTGGCGCATTGAGCGCCGCCCCAGTGGAAGGGGATGAAGATCGTGTCGCGCCGGATCGTCTTGACAACGCGCGCCTCGAACACGCCGCTGCCTCGCCTGGATTCGACACGCACCAGCTCGCCATCCTGGATGCCGTGAGCCAGGGCCAGAGCCGGGTGCATCTCGACGAAGGCGCGTGGGCGCTCGCGGTTGAGGCTCTTGACGCGGCGCGTCTGGGTGCCGCTTTGATACTGGCCCATGACGCGGCCCGTGGTCAGGAAGAGCGGGAAGTCCTCGTCCGGCTCTTCGCCTGCGGGACGGTGCGCGACGGCGTGGAAGCGGGCGCGGCCATCTTCGGTGGCGAACTTGTCCAGGAAGAGGCGCGGCGTGTCGGGTTGCTCGTGGCCTTCGACTCGGGCGCGGCAGGGCCAGAACACGCCATCATCGCGGTCGATGCGCTCGTAGCTAATACCCGAATAATCGGCAGGGCCGCCTTCAGTGGCGCGGCGCAACTCGTTCCACACGGCGCGCGGCGTGGGATCGGAGAAGTAGAACCTCTTGCCCAGGCGCGCGGCCAAAAGAGCAAGTACTTGTAGGTCGCTCTTGACGCCCTGGGGCGCATCCTTGCCTTTCCTGCGGTGCAGCACGCGGCCCTCGAAGTTGGTCATGGTGCCTTCTTCCTCGGCCCACTGAGTCGAGGGCAGCACCACATCGGCCAGCTCAGCCGTCTCGGAGAGGAACAAGTCCGACACAACCAGCAGATCCAGAGCACGCAGGCGCTCTTGAATCAGCAGCGCTTTGGGCGCCGAGACGGCCACATTCGAGCCCATCACGATGAGCGCGCGGGCGCCTTGTTCGGTGCCCAGAGTCGAGAGCAACTCGAAGGCGGGCTTGCCTGCGCGCGGCAGCTCGCTTTCCTCGATGCCCCAGACCTGGGCGATGAAGGCGCGGTGCTCGGGGTTCTCGATCTTGCGGTAGCCGGGGAGCTGGTCGCACTTCTGGCCGTGCTCGCGCCCGCCCTGGCCGTTGCCCTGGCCCGTCAGCGTACCGCAGCCCGAACCTTTCTTGCCCGCCTTGCCCAGAGCCAGAGCCAGGTTGATGAAGGCCAAAACGGTTTCGGTGCCCTTGGACTGCTGCTCGGCTCCGCGCGCCGTCAGGATCAGGGCGCGCTCGGCCACGTGCAAGTACTTGACGGCGGCTTCCATCTTCGCCACGGGCACGCCGGTGATGGCCTCGACACGATCGGGCCAATAGGAAGCGGCTGCGCGTCGCGCTTCTTCCCAGCCCACAGTGCGCGAGCGGATGAAGTTGTGGTTGATGGTGCCCTTGCTAATCGCGATGTTGAGCAGGCCATTAGCCAAGGCCAGGTCGGTTCCCGGCGTGTTCTGCAAGTGCAGCGAGGCCGAGGCCGCTGTGGGCGTGCGCCTTGGATCGACCACGATGAGATGGCCGCCCTTTTCGCGATGGGCATCGAAATATTGCATCACGGGAGGCATCGTCTCGGCCACGTTGGAGCCCACGAGCAGGATGGCATCAGCGCGCGCGATGTCCGACATCGGGAAGGGCAGGCCGCGATCCAGGCCGAAGGCGAGCACATTGGCCGAGGCCGCCGAGGACATACAGAAGCGCCCGTTGTAGTCGATGTTGGGAGTCTGCAAGGCCACGCGCGCGAACTTGCCCAGCCAGTAGCCCTTCTCGTTGGTCAGCCCGCCGCCGCCAAAGACCGCGATCTTGTCGCGCCCGTGCTCGCGCTGGATGGCCTGGATCTTCGAGGCCACAAAATCCAGCGCCTCATCCCACGAGACTTCTTGCAGAGGCTCGTCTTTAGAGCGACGCAGCAGAGGCGAGGTGAGGCGCTCCGCGTGATCGAGCAGCTCGGTTGAAGTCCAGCCCTTGCGGCACAGCCCGCCCTTGTTGGTCGGAAACTGGCGCGGCTGCACTTCCCAGCCTGCGTCGCTCGAAAGCTCCGCTTCGCCGGGCATGGGTTGGGCGCGCACCAGGTTCATGCCGCACTGCATCGAGCAGTAAGGGCAGTGCGTGGCAGTCGCTTTGGCTCTGGGCTCAAGCGGCAGAATCGCGAGCGGGCGGGAGGGTGCAAGTACTTCCATAACAGCTCAAGGATGGGGTGATATAACCGCTTCGCGGCGCGCTCGAATGAATTCGGCGCTGCTCGGCCTTCGGCCCATTGTCCGCCTGCGCGGACAAAGCCGCTGCAAGTACTTGCAGAGATGGAAAGCCTCACCGCTGAAGTTGTCCGCGCAAGTGGACAATGGGCCGAAGGCCGAGCAGTGCCGAATTCATTCGAGCGCGCCGTTTAAAACTTCTGTGTCAGCTCCACATAAGCGAAGTTGAGCTTGTTGTCCGCGTAGATGTTCTCGATGACCTTGCCTCCGGTGAAGTGGCCGAAGTACAGGCTCACCGCGCTCAGGGGCGAGACGTTGTAATCGAAGGAGATGTCGAGCAAGTTGCCCAGGTTCTTGCTACCGCCCGAAGGCCTTCCCGCGAAGCCGAAGCTGGTGTTCTGGAAGGCGCCGCCGCCCGAGTACCACAAGTCGTGCGCGCTCGAAAGCCGGATGCGGCGGGCGTCCAGGCGAGGCGAGAGCTTGGGGTTGGGGCGCAGGATCAGCGAGGCGAACAGGTCGTCGTTGTTCATCGAGTTGTAGATCGGCGTGCGCGCGTAGATGCGAGGCGTGTACACCATCGGGAAGAAGGTGCCGTGGCGCCCATCGGAAGCGTCCTTGTCGCCGCTGGACTTGTCCAGGCCCACGCGCAGCCAGGGCTTGAGCCTGACGTTCTTGGGCTGGTAGCCGGCTTCCAGGGCGAAGGCACTGGCGCGGTGGCTTTGCGTGCCCCAGCTTCCGCCCTGCAGAGCGCCCCAGGCCAGCAAGTCGACCTGGCCCAAAGTCTGGATGTAGTGCGCCCCCAAAGTCGAGACCGCGATGTCGTCGCGGTCTGCAGCACGAGCGGCTAAGGGCCTGTTATCGACCTTGACCGACTGCGGAGCCGTGCGGCTGTCGCGGTAGTAGGCCGCGAACAGGCGCGCTTCAGATTTGGGCGCGGGCCGCGTGTAGGAAGCGTAGGCGATGTCCACGTCCTTGACTTCGTTGAGCCCGTTGAGCTGGAACACACCCTGAGTTGGCCTCATCGCCATCACGTTATAAACCGAGCCTCGATTGGTGCTCGAAAGCTGAACCCCATCGAAGGAGCGGCCCACAAGCGAGAAGCCGAAGTTGCCCAGCAGCCTCTGGTTGATGCGGTCGCGCTTAAGGGCGGCCAGAGTTGGGTTCTTGGGCGTAGCCTCGGCTCCGTCCCAGAACTCGAAGCGGCCCAAGCGCAAGCCCGTGGCGTTGGCCTGGCCGAACTTGAAGCGCGCAAAGGCCTGCTTGGGGAAAATCGAGCCGTCCTGGTTGCCGTTGGCCGCGCGATAGGCGGCTCCCAATCCCAGCTGCCCGCGCGGAGCCGGGGCAATGGCGTTCAACGGAACATCAAATAGAGCAGGCACGGCCAACTCACCCAACACATCGAGCTTGGGCGTGTGGCGCTCCACAGCCACACGAGCCAGCACGCCCTCGAAGCCGTAGCTATCGTTGAAGCCAGGCGTGTTGAACCAGTTCCAGTTCTCGTAGCGCCCGCGAATCGAGCCCGAGATGGTCACTTTGCCGATCTTAAGCGGAGCCGGTGTCGTGGCGGGCGTGGCTGTGGTACCCGAAGAGGTCGTCACGGGAGCCGTCGAAGGCCCCGAGGCAGCGGGCGCCGAAGGATTGGTCGTCGCGGGCGCGGCGATTGAGGGCGAAGAGGCCGAAGCGTCAGGCGCGGGCGGCAGAGTCTGGGCGTGAGCCGAGGAAAATCCCAGGGCGACGGGGGCGACGGTGAGGCCGAGCGAGAGGAACCGGGAGCGCATTCGAGTAAATTTCCTTGAAACGGGATTTACGGAGGTAAGTACTTGGGAGAGCTCGGGCCGAACCGCTTCATCGTACGCAGCGATTTCGGGGAGGCTTTATCTTTTTCTTCATCTACTTCTTTCGGCCCTTATTAATATCTTTCAGCTGCTTGTGCCTGCAAGTACTTAAAGAAGCCAATTGCTGGACGGGCGCTGCTTAGAGCCGCTTAATGCGCCTCATCGGTGCCGAAGGTGTCTTCAAGCAGCTCAAGCAGGCGGTTCTTGACGCGGGCATATTCATCCAGCGTGATGATGTCGCGCTTATCGCGAGGGCGCGGGATTCCGACCTCGATGATCTCGCCGATGTGAGCTTCAGGCCCGTTGCTCATCACCACGATGCGATCGGACAGATAGATCGCCTCGTCGATGTCGTGCGTGACCATCAAGATGGTCTGGCTCTTCTGGCCCTCGTCGCGCCAGATGCGCAGCAACTCGTCGTGCAAGGAGCCTTTAGTCAGAGCGTCCAGGGCGCCGAAGGGCTCGTCTAAGATCAGCACGTCGGGCTTGATGGCGAAGGCGCGGGCGATGGCCACGCGCTGCTTCATGCCTCCCGAAAGCTGAGCCGGTAGCTTGTCCTTGTGCTCCCACAAGCCGACCATCTGCAAGAACTCGTCTGTGCGCTTAGACCGATCGCTGCTCGATAAATGCTGCTCCAGAACCGAATCCACGGCTTCGCTCACGTTGCGCCGCACCGACAGCCAGGGCAGCAGCGAGTAGTTCTGGAACACCATGGCCCGATCTGAGCCCGGCCCCTTGATGGTGCGGCCTTCCAGCGTGATGCGGCCAGACGAGGGCAGCTCCATGCCCGCGACCATGTTGAGCAAGGTGGATTTGCCGCAGCCCGAGTGCCCGATGAAGCACACGAACTCGCCTCGCTTCACCTCGAAGCTCACGTCGCGCACCGCTGTGTACAGGCCGCGTCCGGTTGGGAAGGACTTGGTGACTTCTTCGATTTGCAAGAAGGGAGTTATCGGGCTACCTCCTCAAGAGCGCGAGCCGCCTGGCGCGCGAGCACAACGTCCTTGTGGCCCGCGCTTGCAAGTACTTGCGAGGGATCAAACACACGCCCCAGAGCCTTGAAGGGCGTGTTGTCATCGGGCACGGCCAGGCCGCGCGCGCGAGCCACATCGCGGAAGGGACCGGGCAACACGCACTCGCGCACAATCGAGGCGGTGTCTACAGGTGAGGCGAGCAGGCCGCAGCGCTCGAACTGCGAGAGGAACCAGGCGGCGTGGGCGCGGCGCGGGAAGTTCATGGTGTTGTTGAAGAATTTGGGCGCGGCGTTCTCAAGTACTTGCCCGCCCACTTCGCCGCGCAGCAGGGCTTCGAGCGAGGCGGGCGCAGCGTTGAGGTAAGCCTCGCCGCCCATGATCTGCGCGGCCTGAGCCAAGTTCTCCTGGCGCCCAAGCCACATTGAGGCATCGAGCAGAGCATCGAGCACGCGCTTCAGGTCGTCGCGCTTCTCAGTGGCCCAGCTTGAGTTGACGGCCAGCGCCTTCTCAGGGTGATCGGGCCACATCGCGCCCGAAAGCATGAAAATACTGGCCGCGCCTCGCGAAGCCGCCAACGAAGGCCACGGCTCGCCGGCGCAGAAGCCTTCGAGCCCGCCCTTCTCCATCTCGGCCACCATCTGAGGCGGCGGCAGCGTGATGACGCGAACCGACTCAAGATCAACGCCCGCGTCCAGCAGCATCGAGCGCAGCCAGATGTCGTGCGTGCCGCCGATGTAAGTCACGGCGAAAGTGGGCGTGCGACCTTCTTCCACAATCGTTTGCAGCGCGGATTTGAGCCCGCTCAAGTCGCCCATTTCGAGCCCAAAGCGCGGATGCAGCGCGATGGCCTGAGCATTCGAGGACAGGCTCATGGCGATGGGCAGCGTGGCTCCGCGCGGCTCCGAAAGCCCGCACTTCACCGAGAGCCCGAGCGAGAACAGGCAGTGCGCGGCGTTCAGCTCGCCCCCAAGTACTTTGTCGCGCACAGCGGCCCACGAAGGCTGCTTCAACAGCTCGACATCGAGCCGCTGCTTCTTCCAGAAGCCAAGCTCGTGCGCGATCACAAGCGGAGCCGAGTCCAGCAGAGGCACGAAGCCCAGCCTCAGCCGCCGCGAATCTATCGGAGGCCGCGAAGCACCCGCGTGGCCCGCCGAGAGCTTCTCGATCAGGCGCGCCTTGAGGCTGGCGTATTCGCGCAGCCCGTTCATGGCTCGCTTGTCGCGAGGGCGCGGGATGTCCACGTCCATCACCTCGGCGATTTTGGCCGCTGGCCCGTTGCTCATGACGACGATGCGATCGGAGAGATAAATCGCCTCGTCAATATCGTGTGTGACCATCAAGACCGTCTCGACTTTGGATTCCTCATCCTTCCACAAGCCAAGCAGCGTGTCGTGCAGCTTGCCCTTGGTCAGAGCATCCAGAGCACCGAAGGGCTCATCCAGAATCAGGATCTTGGGGTGCACGGCGAAGGCGCGGGCGATGGCCACGCGCTGCTTCATGCCGCCCGAAAGTTGGCCCGGCTTCTTGTCGGCGTGAGCCGTGAGCTTGACGGCTGAGAGGAAGTGCTCAACCGAAGCCATCTTCTCCTCGCGGCTTTCCTGGGGCCGAGCGGCGTCCACGGCCTCGAAAACGTTCTGGCGCACCGACAGCCAGGGCAAGAGCGAGTAGTTCTGGAACACCATGGCACGATCCAGGCCCGGCCCCTGAACCGGCGCACCGTCGATGAGCAAGTCGCCCTCAGTGACTTTGGAAAGCCCCGCGATCATGTTGAGCAAGGTCGATTTGCCGCAGCCCGAGTGCCCTATGAAGGAGACGAACTCGCCGGGCGCGATGTCCAGATCCACGCCCTTGAGCGCGACGTGCTGGCCGCGCGGCGTCGGGAAGACCTTCGAGACGCCGCGTATGGAGATGGAAGTCATGGGTGTGGAGAGGCAACGCTGCCTCGTCGGCCTCAAGCGTAAGCGAACTTCTTGGAGATGGCGTCGAAGGCGCGGTCTAAGATGAGGCCGACCACGCCGATCAGCACAACAGCCGCGACCATCTTGTCGTAGGAGCCCGCGTTGTAGGCTTCCCAGGCGAAGAACCCAACGCCCATGTCGCCCGAGAGCATCTCAGCCGCCACGATCACCAGCCAGGCCACGCCCATCGAAAGCCTCAGCCCGGTCAGGATATGAGGCAGCGCGAAAGGCAGCACGATGCGGCGCAGGTAACGCCCCTTCGAGAATTGAAAGACGCGCGCCACGTTCTTGTAATCCTCAGGCAGCGAGCCCACGCCAAAGGCCGTGTTGATGAGCGTGGGCCACAAGCTCGTGATGAAGATCGTGAACAACGTCGCCGAGGCCACGCCGCCCAGAGCCTTGAAAGTGACCAGCGACAGCGGGAACCAGACCAGCGGCGAGACGGGCCGCAGAATCTGCACGATGGGATCAAAGAGCCGCTTGGCGACCGGACTGGTCCCCATCAAAACGCCCAGCGGAATGGCCACAACCGAGCCCAGCACAAAGCCCGACAGCACGCGCTTGATCGAGGCCCACAACTGCAACCCGATGCGGGGCCCGTCGGTGTCTGAGCCGAAGGGGTTCTTGAGCAGCTCAGCCAAAGTGCGGGCCGCTGTGATGGGCGAGGGCAAGTCCTTGCCGATGGTGGCCGAGATGAGAGCCCAGGCCCCGAGCATCAGGGCCATGGAAGCCAGCCCCCAGCCGATGTTCTTGACCAGGGCGCCTCCTGTGGCGCGGGCGCGGCGGCCTTGTTCGGAGCGCTTCTCTTGCAGGGCGGTGGGAGCGGCCACGGCATCGCGTGGCATTGTGGGGGCTTCGTTCATGGTGAGACCTTTGGGGATTTCCGAGGCTACAAGTACTTGCAGCAGCAAGCTGTAAGGGCGAGGCGACCTCGCCCGTGTTGCGCTTCCAAGACGGTCATCGGGCGAGGTGACCTCGCCTCTACAGCTTGCTAAGCCATCTTGCTTTTCTTGTCGAAGGCATCAGCGTATTGCTTGAGCGCGACGGCGGGCTTGGCGGGGTCGAAGGCACCCATGTCGGCGGCAATTTGCAGGGGCTTCATGTCATCATCGGGGATGGCGATCTTCATCTCTTTGGCGACCTCTTTATACAGGTCCGTCAAGATGACATCCTTGGCCATCGCCTGGTAATCAGGCGCCTTGCTGAGCAGGCCGAAGCGCTGATACTGGGTCAGGAACCACACGCCGTAGCTCAGGCGAGGGTAGTTGGTGTCGCCTCCCCTGTGGAAGAGCATCGTGTCGCCACTGAACTTCTTGGTGCCTGGAGCCGTGCCCAGGTTGTAATCGCCCAGCAAGCGCGCCTGGATGACCTCGGGCTTGGCGTTCACATACAAGGCCGTGCCAATTTTCTGCGCCGTCTCAGTCCGATTGGCGGCGAACTTGGCCTTGTCGTCCAAGTACTGCGAGGCTTCCAGGACGGCCATCATCACTTTCTTCAAGTCGTCGCGCCGTTGCGTGGCGAAGGTATTGTTGGCGACCAGAGCCTTCTCGGGGTGCTGCTTCCACAGGTCCTGGGTGGCGACATAGGTGAAGCCGATGCCATCGGCGACGGCCTTGCCGCCCCAGGGCTCGCCTACGTTGAAGCCGTCCATGTTCTTGGCGCTCATGTTGGCCACCATCTGGGGTGGCGGGATGACCTTGATCTTGACCATCTTGGGGTCGATGCCCGCTTGAGCCAAGGTGAGGCGCATCCACATATCGTGGGTGCCGCCGGGGTAGGTCATGGCAAAGGTCGGCTGCTTGCCGCTCTTGCTCAGGGCTTCCACCGCCTTCTTGAAGGCAGCCGCGTCGTTGTAGCCCACGTTGGGAAAGCCTTCTTTGGACAGCGTGGTCGCCTGCCCGTTGTTGTTGATGACCATCGCGATCTTGAGCGGGTCGCCCTTGACTTCAGACACGCCCGAGGCCGTCGAGAATGGCATCCCGAACAGGCAGTGCGCGGCCTGCAGCTCGCCCGTCGAGAGCTTGTCGCGCAAGATGGCCCAATTGGGCTGCTTGAGCACCTCGACATCCACGCCGTGCTTCTTATACAAGCCCAGCTCATGCGCCATGACGACCGAAGCGCAGTCAGTCAGCGGGATGAAACCGATCTTGATCGTCCCGCCCGCCGCGCCGCCCGAGCCCGCAGTACTCGAACCCGCAGAAGCCACAGAGCCGGAGCCGCTACCAGATGAAGCGCTATTGCCTCCGCAGCCGGCGAGGATGGAAGAAGCGGCTCCCAGAGTGAGTCCAGCGGCTAAGAGCTCGCGTAAAAGTTCGCGTCGGGTGAGGGACATGATTTCTCCTTAGATGAGCCCGCGCCTTTATTGCGAGCTACACAATAGAAGATGGCCGGACCATGTAAACAAGGCCCGCGCACTTGCATTTATTCGAGGTGAACTTTGTGTTTCAAGAGCATTAAGCGGTTTTAGATGCGCTCATCGCTGTTCTTAAGAAGAGCGCTCGGTTTAAACAGGACAAACAAAAGCAGCCAGCGCGCGCCAATGGTTGCCCCGTGACTGTCTCGCGGGTGGTTTAAACAGGACAAACAAAAGCAGCCAGCCACAAGTACTTGGGGATGTGGGTAAGAGCCTGGCGACTGAACTCGCCAGGCTCTTCAAGTACTTGCTGCTTCTTCGGCTCCAAGCGGTTCAACTTGGCATTTCCAAACATCCCACATCAATGACCACGACGCCTGCTTTATCTGAAGCGACGTGAATTTCGACTTCCGAGCCCGCGACCAGTGGCTCGACGATGGCAAAGGGCACGTGCGTGGCTGAGTTGGGCGCGATGGGAAACAGGCGGTGCGTCAGGCCGTTGACCACAGTTGAGATGCAGACCATCGAGTCGCAAGTCACGCCCACGCGCAGGAAGCGGATTCCGGCTACGCTGTTGGGCGGCACCACGTAGCGCAGGCGAGGCGAGAGCAGTTGAGGCGTTTTGAGGCCTGTCGCTGGGAAGTCGAAGACGCCCTGCAACAGCACGGGTCGGCCCGAGCCAACTCCGACTAAATCGGGGCGGCGATCATCTTTGGCCATGTCCATCCTCCAAATCAGCAAATCCAGCGGCAGCAAGGACGAGAGGGCCGAGGCTCGCCCGGTTCGAGTTCCGCCTTGCGGCTGGCACAGCGCGCCGTCAGCCCCGAAGAAGGCGCGCAGGCGCTCGATGGCTCCGTGCAAGCGATTGCGCACCGCCGAGCGCGAGATGTTCAGTTCGAGTGCGGCTTGAGATTCGGTCAGGCCGCGCGCGTAGCAGCGCTCGATGACCTCGCGCTGGGCCAGGGAAAGTACTTGCAGCGCCGCTCGCACCGAGATCACGTCGTCCATGCGCTGGGCTCGCTCGCCCTCGAAGCCGTTGTAGGCGCTGGAGCGGGCTGGGCACGCGCCCTCAACCCAGAAGTCCAGCTCGTCCTCGTGCTCGGGCGCGGCGTAAAGCTGCGAGAAGGGCGTGGCGGTGGAGCGGCGCTGGCGGCGCAGCCAGTCGCGCGCATCCAGATCGAGCAGGCGCGCGATGTAGTGCGGGAAGAACACCCCGTCTTCGAGCCTGAAGAGGTGCAGCCGCCCCAGAAACAAAGCGTGCACCTGCGCCTCGATGTCGCCCCATTCGAGCGAGGAAAACTCTTCGCGCACCGCCTGCCACAGCCAGTGCATCCGCGCCCTCAACAGGGGCCGGAAGCGCGTGAGCATTTCCTCCACGCTCGCCTCGCTGCCGCCCTGAGCGCTCGCGATGAGGCGCGCCAGATCCTCGTTCTGAGCGGTGTAATCGGTAGGCTTGATGGGCGGGCTCAAGGCAAGGGCAGGTTCCACGCTCAGAGCTTAGGAAGCGAGCGTGTGCCCCGCTTTGCGCGCAGGTTAACTTTGCGTTTCGAGGGGCGAAGATGGAAGCGTAGGTGCCGCCGTTGCCCTCGACTGAAGTCGGGGCTTAAGGCCTTCGGCCAGGCGTCCACCTGCGTGGACGCAAGCATTGCCGCAAGTATTTGCAACCTGCGCGGCTTTTCACGCGGCGCGTCCACGCAGGTGGACGCCTGGCCGAAGGCCTTAAGCCCCGACTTCAGTCGAGGGCAACGGCTTCGCCCCAAATGTGTTGAAGTTGATCCCCAAGTACTTGCGTTGCTCGCCGCACCTAATCGAACTTTGCGCCCCTCTTGTTGCATCCAATGAGCACACGATGAACCTGCTCTTCCCGCCGCTTCCGCACGCCCTGAGCCGCGCCCGCGACTTCGACTCGCCCTGCGACGCCGACGCTCTGATCGTCTCACGGGTGCGCTCGGGCGAGCGGGCGGCCTTCAACCTCTTGCTCGAACGTCACCGCGAGCGCGTGCTCAACCTGGCCTTCTCGCTGCTGGGCTCGCGCGCCGACGCCGAGGACGCCGCTCAGGAGGCCTTTGTGCGCGCTTACGAATCCTTGCCCCGCTTCCGTGGCGAGTCGGCGTTTGGAACCTGGCTTTATCGCATCACGGTGAACGTGTGCCTGGCTCGCCTGCGCCAGATGCGGCCCAGGGCGTGTCAAGAAGAAGATGGCGAGTCTCAAGTACTTGAGGCCTGCGACAAGAGCGATCTGGCGCGGGCTTTCGAGGCAAGGACTCAGGTTCAGCAGGCTTTGAGCTCGCTGTCGCCCGTGCTGCGCGCCGTGCTCGTGCTACGCGAGATGCAGGGGCTTTCCTATCAGGAGATTGCCATGATCTTGAGCATTCCCATCGGCACCGTGCGCTCGCGCCTGAACGAAGCGCGCCGCCTCTTCCGAGCCGCCTGGGAGCAGATGGAGCAAGCCCATGATTAACCTTTCTGGCTGCGCGCGAGCTCAAAGCCAACTCGATGCCTTTGAAGACGGCGAGCTGGCGCACGAAGAAAAGCGCCGCGTGCAGCTTCACCTCGACTCGTGCGCCGCGTGCCGCGCGACCCTTAAGCAGCGCCAGGGCGAGCTGAGCCTGATGCGCTCGGCTCTGAGCGAGCATCCACGCATCGCCGCGCCGCCCGGCTTCGATGTGATGGTGTGGCGCAGCATCGAGCAGCGAGCGCAGCTCAGGCCCAAAACGCTGAGGGCTCGCCTGAGCGAGTTCGTGCTGCGGCCCGTGCCTCGTCTGCTGGGCTCGGCGATGTTCGGGCTGCTCTCGGCCCTGGCCTTCGGGCACATGGCGACTTCGGGCTCGGTGGCTCGCCTCTCGTTGTCGCCCTGGGCGCAAACTGTGGCCGCGCCGCCCGCTGCTTCAGCATGGCCCGGCGACTCTCAGGCGCTGCTGCTGGCGATGGAGCAGCGCCGCGAGATGGCCGCTCTGCGCTTTGACTTCGGAGAACTGCCGCGCGCGCCTCAAGTACTTGAGGCAGAACCCCAACCAGGAGCGGCGCATGAGCGCCGTTCCAGCGAGAACTCATCATGGACAAGACCCGCCCTTCCTTCGCGCGCCGCCTCCTCTTCGGATGCTGGCTCGTTGTGCTGATCGCTCTGCTCGCCTCGCCCTCGCTGCGCCAGCTCGCGCAACTGCAAAGCCAGACTTCCTCGCCGCTGGAGGATTCATTGCAAGCGCCTGCGCCCGTCGCCGCGACCCTGCTGCCGTCTTCTCTCAGAAGCTCGATGGACCTGAACCAGGGCGCCAACGCCCTCGCCTGGGCCAGAGCTCATCCCGAGAGCGCCATGGCTCAGGTTCAGGCCTCCAGCCTGAGCTGGGGGAAGGCGAGCCAGTCCGAAACGATGCGCCGCAGCTTCGACACGGCCATTCCGCGCTTCCCGCAGCAGGCCTGGCTGTACGCGGCTCGTCTGCGTTACACCTCCGGCGAGTTCGGCGGTGTGCCCGAAGATGTGCCTGGTGCCAAGCCCACTCCAACCCCGAGCCCAGCGCCTGGCCAGTCAGGTTCGAGTCACCCATCAGGCATGACGGTGGCCAGACCCACACCCAGCCCAGCTGACCTGGCGCAGTCGTTGGAAATGGCGCGGCGTGGCAGCAAGTTGGAGCCTGACAACAGCTTCTTCGACATTGAAGCCGTCGCGTTCCATCTTCAGGGCAGTGACACGGCTGCGGCCCTACGCTCGCTGGAAGCCGCGCGGCTCAAGAAGGGGTTCAACGAGCACCTCCTGGACGAGAACCAGGAGCGCATCGAGCTCAGGCGAGCGCAAGGCCCGCTGACCTTCGAGCAAGAGGTCGTCCTCAACGCGGGCCTGCTGCTCCCTCAATACACGACTTACCGCAGCGTGGCGCGCCGCCTGGTCGCTGAGGCCAAGGTTCGCGAGGAGCGTGGCGACTACGCGGGCAGCCTGCGCATTCTGGGCGGCCTGATGAAGATGGGACAGGGAATGCGCAACGGCGAGCTGCTTTATACTTCGCTGGTTGGGCGCGCCATCGAAGCCATCGCTATCGCGCGCGGGCAGAAGCTGCCACAAAGTAGCAATGGGGCGCGGCTCAGCACGGACGTGGTTCAGCAGATGCGCCTGAACTCCTTCGTGGCCTACGCCAGTGCGCATGGCCGCTTCGATCTGGCGCAGCAGGCGCAGGAAGATTCTCGCATCGACGCGGCTCTGCGCCGGGTTCAGTCGAGCGTCATCAGCCAGTCCAGCTTTGGAGTTCCGATGCAGGTCTTAGAGACAACAACAGCTCTGTGGCGCATTGGCGCGGCTCTGGGGCTGCAGATCGTGCTCGGGCTACTGGTTCTGGTGCCTTTAAGTACTTGGAGGTTCTGGACGGCGCGCGGGCAGAAGTTCAACCTCTCGGGCGTGGATGTGGCTTCGGCCACGCTGCCTCCTCTGGTGGCTGTGGCGGTGTGCGGCTGGATGCTGTGGCAGACCCGCACCGTGGGCCTGTGGGGAACCGACTACGACAGCTCAAGCGTGGACAGCGGCGTGACCGCCTTGCGCATGGCCTGGGCCGTGGCTCTGGCTCCTGTGCCCCTGATCGCGGTGTGGTGCGCCGTGGGCTCGGTGTGGAGCAAGCGGGTCGGCAAAGCCACGCGCAGGCGCGAGAAGGGCCAGAAGTCGCCGCGCGACATGGTGAGTATTGTGGGAGGGTGCGTGATCGCGCTGGGCTGGATCATCGTTTCGGCTCTGGGCGTGGCCGTGCTCGTGGTTCCTCAAGACGCCGACAACGGCCATACGGCTCTGCTGGTGCGCTGCCTGCTGCCCATTGAGCTGGCCATCGTGCTCGCTCTGCACTTCTACCTGCGCCGCCGCGCTGCGCCCGAGGTCTTCGAGGAAACGCGCGAACCCTCACGCGCTCTGGATGCCGTGGAGCGAGCCCGCCGCGCTTTGTGCTGGAGCACGGCTCTGGCGGCCCTGACCTGGGTCGCTCTGGCCGGGGCTTGTCTGCCCCTGCGCGCTCAGGCGCAGACAAGCGTGGACTCCTATATGAAGAACGGCGAGATGAGCGAGATTCGCCACCGCGCCGGGCTGCAGCCTTGAAAACAAGGCCACGGATCAAACAGAAGAGGCACGGATCGAATCGGATTTTCTTGGTTGAGAGGTGCTGCAAGTACTTGCAGCCGCCTCAACTCAATCGAGAATCCGATTGGATCGGTGCCTCTTCTGCTTGATCCGTGGCCTACTCTTGTCTCAATGCTTGAAGTGCCGCGCGCCCGCAAATACCATAGCCAGTCCCTCGCGGTCGCACAAAGCGATCGAATCCGCGTCCCTGTTCGAGCCTCCGGGCTGGATGATGGCCGTCACTCCCGCCTTCGCCGCAGCCGCAGGCCCGTCGTCGAAGGGGAAAAACGCATCCGAAGCCAAAGCCGCGCCTTTGGCTCGCTCATCGGCTTGCTTGATGGCGAGCTCAACGCTGGTCACGCGGTTCATCTGGCCCGCTCCCACGCCGATCAGCACGCCGTCTTTAGCAATCGTGATCGCGTTGCTCTTGACGTGCTTGACGCACTTCCAGGCGAAGAGCAAGTCGCGCATCTCAGCCTCGCTCGGCGCACGCTGCGTCACGGTTTTAATGTCACTTGGCTGCAGTGCGTGCGCGTCCACATCCTGAACCAAGAGGCCGCCTGAGACGCGCTTGAAGTCCAGGTTCGAGCCCTGGCCCGAGAGCGTGCTGCCGGCTTCCAGAATCCTCAAGTTGGCGCCCCAGCCCGAGCGCTCGCGCAGCATCGAGAGCGCCTCCTCCTCATAAGACGGCGCGATGATGGCGTGATACAGCGAGCCCTTGACGATGATCTGCTCAGCCGTGGCCGCATCGACGCGCGTGTTGCAGGCGATGATGCCGCCAAAGCGCGACACAGGATCGGCGTCGCGCGCCTTGATGAAGGCCTCGCTCAAGGTACCAGCCACCGCGCAGCCGCAAGGATTGGCGTGCTTGATGATGGCCGCTGAAGGCTCCCCGAATTCGCAGACCAAGTTCCACGCGCCGTCCAGGTCGAACAGGTTGACGAACGAAAGCGGGATGCCGTGCAGCTGCCGCGCTCGGGCCAGCGAGCCAGCAGGCGCGTGGCTCTCGCGGTAGAAGGCCGCGCGCTGGTGCGGATTCTCACCGTAGCGCAAGTCCTGCGACTTCTCGAAGACAAGCGGCAAAGTCTGAGGGAACAGCTCGCCGCTCAAGTACTTGGTGATCGCAGCATCATAAGCCGAGGTGTGCGCGAAGGCCTTCACCGCCAGTTTCTTGCGCAGCTCCAGTGTGGTCTCGCCCTCGCGAAGCTCCTTGAGTACTTGAGCGTAGTCCTGGGGATCAACCACAACCGTCACCGCAGCGAAGTTCTTGCTCGCCGAGCGCACCATCGAAGGCCCTCCGATGTCGATGTTCTCGATGGCCTCTGCCTCGGACACATCGGGCCGCGCGATCGTGGACTCAAAGGGATATAAGTTCACGCAGACAACATCAATCACCTCGATGCCGTGCTCTTCCAGAGCCATCAGGTGCTCGGGCACGTCGCGCCGCGCCAGCAACCCGCCATGGACTTTTGGGTGCAGCGTCTTGACGCGCCCATCCATCATCTCGGGGAAGCCCGTGACCTGCGACACGTCAACGGTTGTGATTCCAGCCTCGCGCAAGGCTTTGGAGGTGCCGCCAGTTGAGACGATCTCGAAGCCCAGCCCGGCCAGCTCGCGCGCGAAGTCCACTACGCCAGCCTTGTCCGAGACGCTGATTAAAGCCCGTTTCATATCATCTCCATTTCAATTGGCCACAGATGGCCTCTGTGGCCCTCTGTAATTTTCAGTGGCCACCTGTGGTGAATTTGGTTGTGCGCACAATGCGGCGGCCTTCGAGCCTGAGCTCGCCGCTGGCCAGTTCGCCTAAGCAGCGAGGATACAGCTCGTGCTCAGCAGCCAGGACGCGGGCGGCCAAGATTTCGGGCGTGTCGCCATCGAGCACGGGAACGCACTGCTGCGCGATGATCGGCCCTGCGTCGTAACGCTCGTCCAGCAGGTGAACCGTGCAGCCCGAAACCTTGCAGCCATGCTCCAGAACCGCTTGATGCACACGAAGGCCCCACATTCCCACGCCGCCAAACGAAGGCAAAAGCGAAGGGTGCACGTTGGCGATGCGCTGGGGAAAAGCGCTCAGCAAGGTTGGCCCGACGTGGCGCATGAAGCCAGCCAGAGCCACGCACTCGACGCCACGCTCCAGCAGAGCATCGCGCACGGTTTCCTCCCAGCCACTTGCCTCAGAACTCGGTTCGTGGGGCAGGACGAGTGTGGGAATCTGCCTCTGTCGAGCAGTTTCGAGCGCTCCATGCTCCCCATGCGTCGAGACCAGAAGAGCGATCTGAGCGCGCAGAATCCCCTGCTGCGAGGCGCGAGCGAGAGCCGCGAAGTTCGAGCCTCGCCCGCGTCCTGACACGAAGACTCCAATGCTCGGCTGGCTCATTTCGATGCTCGGTTACTCCACAAGTACTTGAGGCGCGCCCGCTCCTCGCTGCTGCGTGCCACACGCCAAAAACCGCGCGCTCAGGGCGCACGGTCGGGTTCGCGAAGCATTTTAACGAATCACCGAGGCTTTGGAAGGCACTTGAATCTGCTCAAGTACTTGCAGCATTCTCTACATCTTCACTTTCCAGCGAAAGGGGGTTGCGCGCGAAGGCCAGATCCTCGACCACGCGTCCATCGCGAAGGTGCTCTTCCGCGATGCGGCGGCAGCCTTCGGCGTTGGCGTGCGCGTACCAAATGCCTTCGGGATAAACCACAGCCAGCGGCCCTCCCCGGCAAAAGCGCAGGCAGTTCACGTGGCTTGCATACACATGGCAGCCCTCGCGCTTCAGCTCCTGGAGGCACTTGTTCAGAGACTTCCAAGCCGCCGAGCCATCCTCGTCTGAGCAGCATTGCGGGCCGCTGCACAGCAGAATGTGCCGAGCGTAGCCGTCCACGCCATCCACCGCGATACCGCGGCCTCGGGCCTTGCGCTCCAGCTTCTTCCTCTCGTCCTTGTCCATGATTCAGCAAAGAAAAAGCGGCAAGTACTTGTGCAAGTACTTGCTGCTTCATTTCGATCTTCCTTAGCGGGTCGGAGCCATCGCGACGCGCTTGGTTCCGGACTTGGGAGCCGCGGCCTGCGACTTGGCCGGAGCCTTGGCTCTATCAGGAGCGCTGATGTTGAGCAGGGGCGACTTGGCGGGCAGCACGGGCTTCCACAGCGGCGTGTTCTGGACTTCGTTTTCGTAGAAGACCTGCACGCGCGAAAGCATGATGCCGTTGTTATACGTCCACAGCGCGAACTGGCCCATGTCCAGAGGCTTGGGGTCGTTGTAGGCGAAGAGCAGGTTGTTGTCCAGCCAGCACTCAACGCGAGGCCCGACCTTGTTCACGCGCACATACCACCAACGGCGGTGCAGCACGCTCATGTCGGGCATTCCATCGGTCATTACGGGCAAGAGCGCCTTGGCGTCGTTGGACTCCGCAACCACTTTGGTGTTCTTCATCAAGACCGAGTGCGAGTTGTTGTCCGCGCCTATGATGAACGAGTAGCCGCTTGACAGGTTCTTGCCGTCGCCATCCAGCGTGATGGCCACGTCCGAGGGATGATAATACCAGGCCGGAGTTCCGGTCAGGCCCATCTTGAAGGCGAAGTAGAACTGAACCGAGACATCGCCCGAGAACTTGCGCTTGTTCCACACCGCAGCGACTTCCTCGCTGCGCCCTCCGAACCAACTCCAGCCCGGCGAGCAGTTCCAGCGGTTGGTCATCTCCCACACGCCCGAGGCCACGCGCCAGTCGGTCGGAGCCGAGGCGAAGGTGTAGTCGTGCACGTGCGCGTTATCGATTTGCACGGTGTCCAGGTTGGGCATCGTGCCGCGCAGCCCGATCGTCTCGGGAGCGGCCTTGGCCGCTGATCCCGTAGCCACTGCCGCCGCGCCCAGGATGAGGGCCATTCCACTTCGCTTCAAGTGCTTCATGATGTTTCCGGTGCTCCATCAACTGCTAACGCATCAACTGTTGCCGCGTCCTCAAGTACTTGCAAGCATCTTGGCACGGCGTGTTTCTCAATTACTTGACAGGATATCCCAATCGCGCCCTTCAGACACCTGTGATTTCCAAAGGTTGCTTGGCACTGGAATGCCCATCATCCGCGTTGCCTTCAATGTACTTGGGATCGCGCACGAAGAGCAGCGCACCGACCAGGCACAGCGCGAAGACGCCAGCCGCAGCCCAGAACCAGCGGTCGATGGGCACGGAGTCCACGAACCTGGGCGCGTGCCAGTGCAAGAATCCCGTGGGCTTGGGGTAATGCTGCATGATCTTGCCCTTGACGGTGTCGATTTTGATGAGCAGCTGCCCAGCTGTGGCCACCAGCCCAGCCCCAATTACGACGCCCACGCCCTGCGAGGTCTGCATCAAGGAGAGCGCCTGCGACTGCTGCGTCGAGCCGACCTGCAGGCTGGTCAGGCCCAGCCAGGCCGGAGTGCCCAGGATGTAGGAGCCAACCAGCAGCAGCATTCCAATTCCAAAGAGCGCGATGGGAGCCGAGATCATGTTGCTCGTTGGGCTCATCAGGCCGGTGAGCGCGACGAGCATCATGCCCACCGAAGCCATCAGATACGAAACCCAGACGGCCTTGGCGCGCCCCATCTTGTCGGCCAAGCCGCCCAGGGGAAGCGCGGCGATGGCGATGAAGAGAGCGGGCACGGCGATCAGGCGAGGCAAATCAGCCTGCTGGATGTGGAACTGGGCCTTCACGTACGGCACCATCGTGGTAGCCACAAAGCCGATCGCGCACTGCGAGAGCGCATACAGCACCATCATGCGCACCAGCATCGGGCGACCCTTCAGCACAGAGCCCTCATTGGGGAAGTCCGCGCCCATGCCCGCGTGCGAGTCCGCGCCGTTTTGCGGCTTGTCTCCCACCCCGTTGCGCAGCACGAGCCTGGAGATAATCAGCCCGGTGCCCATCAAGGCCGCGCACAAGGGGAAGACGAAGCGGTTGCCGAACATATGGCCCAGGAACAAGCCCGTCATAGGCCCAACGGCTAGGCCCAAACAGTAAGCGCCGTTGAAGACGCTCATGGCCGCGGCCTTGGCCTCGCGAGGAACCGAAAGCGCCATCAGAGCGCTCATGGCGGGCCACAGAGCGGCAGCTCCCAAGCCATCCAGGGCGCGCAGAGGCACGAAGTACCACCACTGCTCGCCATGCAGGTGCGACACCACGGTCATCAAGAGCGGAGAAAGGGAGGCGACCGAAAGCGCGAAGAAGATCATCGGGCGCGGCCCAAGCCGGGCCGCGAGCGAGCCCATGGGGATCTTGAACAGCGTCTCGCAGGCCACGAACGCCAGCGTCGCCGTCGCGATGCGCGAGGCGACGAGCTGGAGCGGCTGCCCTTCGAGCAGGTCGTCCTGAAAGTGGTACTGCAACACGATCAGCAACGTCGCCCAGGCGATCTCCGCGCACACGCAGATAGCCGCCAGACGAAGCAGAAGCGGGTACTCGTGGAACACACCAAGCGGGCCGTTGCGCCCAAGAAGTTTTTTGTGCACGCCCCCAATTATGACAGACCACAATAGGAGCAAGGTAGTGCTCCCTCAAGTACTTGCACGCCCAAAAACCCACGCAAACCACAAAGCAAACCGCTCGGCTCCCACCTCATTACCCATTATTCGTGCTCAGCAGCTCAGGCGAGTGACACATTGATAGCGCAGTGGCACGAGCCTTGATATATTAAGAAAAGATTTTTAGTTGCGACTAAAAATTTCTTTAGGAGGGTTCGATGAATCGGAAGAGTGCTGCGGGAGTTGTGAGCGCGATGTGGCTGGGCGTGTTGGGCTGCGGCCTGAAGGTCGTGGCTCAGGAGAAGGCGCCCGCTCAGGAGCAGGGACAGGAGAAGGCGCCGACTCAGGAACAGGAAGCGGCGGCCAAGACGGGTCAGAAAGCTCAGGGGCAAGAGGATGCGATAGCGACGGATCGGCCCAACTTCACCAACTCAGCGCAGACGGTTGGGGCTGGGCGTGTGCAGATCGAGGCGGGCGCGACGGCTGTTCGCCAGGGCACGTCGCGCAGCAGCAGCATTGGCGAGGCCCTGGTGCGTGTGGGAGTTGGGCGACGAGCCGAGGTGCGTGTGGGCGTGCCCTCGTACCTGACGCAGCGCGATGGAGAGCGCGTGACTGGGTTCGACAATGCGCTGCTCGAAACCAAGATCACGCTTTCCTCGCGTGGCAAGCTGCGCACGGGCTTGCTGCTGGGCAGCATCCTGCCCACGGGGTCCAGGAGCGTGGCTGTGCGCAGTTTCCAGCCCCACGCGACTCTGGCTGTGGATGTGACCGTGTCGCCCAAGGTGAGCCTGGGCTTCAACCTGGGAGCCGCCAACCTCAGCGATGGCACGTCGCGCTTTAGCCAGGGCTTCGCGAGCGGCACGGTGGGATTTAGCCTCACGCCCAAGACGGGGGCCTTCGCCGAGGTGTTTGCCTTTAACCGCACCCAGCCCGGAGGCAGCTCCCGCAAGTACTTCGACACCGGCCTGACCTACGGCCTGACGCCCAACCTGCAGCTCGATGCGCGTGTGGGATTCGGGCTGAACAACGGCGTGGGGGGCCTGGACTACTATTACGGAGCCGGAGTGTCGCGGCGCTTCTGATTCAAGCCCGGTTTTCAACGGATTAATTGAGCGAAAGGAATTGAATAATGGCAGGCGGTGAAACATTCCTGGGCCGAGGCCCTGACGGTGTTGCAAGTGGGGGCGTGGAGACGGGCGAGCCTTCACTGAGCGAGGCGTATCGCAGCGTTTCGGTCAGCGATCGAGGCTGGATGAGGCGTCTGCTTTCGTTTGCGGGGCCTGGGTTTCTGGTCAGCGTGGGCTACATGGATCCTGGCAACTGGGGCACGGACCTGGCGGCGGGCTCGAAGTACGGCTACGCGCTGCTGTGGGTGGTGCTGGCCTCGAACCTGATGGCCATGCTGCTGCAGACGCTGTGCGTGCGCCTGGGCCTGGCCACGGGCCGCGACCTGGCGCAGTCGTGCCGCGATTATTACAAGAAGCCTGTTTCAGTGGCGCTGTGGTTTGGCTGCGAGATCGCCATCATCGCCTGCGACCTGGCCGAGGTCATAGGCTCAGCGGTTGCGCTCAACTTGCTCTTCCACATTCCCCTGCTCTGGGGCGTGCTCATCACCGGCTTGGACGTGCTGGTTCTGCTGGGCGCGATGAGCTTCGGCTTCCGCAAGATCGAGGCGATTGTGGTGGCTCTGGTTGCCACGGTCGCGCTGTGCTTCGCGCTCGAAACGTTTCTGGCGCGCCCCAACTGGCCTGATGTGGCGCACGGTATGATAGTGCCCTTAGTTCCGAACCAGGATGCCTTTGTGATCGCGCTGGGGATTCTGGGCGCGACCGTGATGCCGCACAACTTGTATCTGCACACATCGCTGGTGCAGACGCGAGCCAGCGCGCAGACCTTCGAGGGCAAGCGCGACGCGATGCGCTTCAACACCATCGACACTCTGCTGGCTCTGGGCGCAGCCTTCTTCGTCAACGCGGCGATTCTCGTCGTGGCTGCGGCTGCATTCCACACGACTGGCCACCAGGGAGTCGAAGAGTTGCAGGAAGCGCACAGGCTGCTGGCTCCTCTGCTGGGCGCTCCCATCGCGGCCACGGCCTTTGCGGTGGCGCTTCTAGCCTCGGGCCAGTCCTCGACGATCACGGGCACTTTAGCCGGGCAGATCGTGATGGAAGGGTTTCTCAACTTCCGCATCAAGCCCTGGCTGCGGCGGCTCATCACGCGCAGCCTGGCCATCATCCCGGCCCTGATCCTGATCTCAGCTTCGGGCGGCAAGAACACGGTCGGGCTGCTCGTGATGTCTCAGGTCGTGCTCTCGATGCAGCTGTCCTTCGCTACCTTCCCGCTGCTGATGTTCACCTCGGACGCTCGGCGCATGGGACCTTTCGTGAACTCGACCTTAACGAAGGTCGTGGGCTACGCGGTGTGCCTCGTGATCGCCTTGCTCAACATCTATCTGCTGTTCCAGACCATAGGCGCGCTGTGGCTGAGCGGCATCACAGCCCTGATGATCGGCTTCACGGTCTGGGTGATGTTCTTCTACAAGGAGAAGCGCGCTTAAGTACTTGGAGAACAATTTCTCTCGCCATGAGCGTCACCGAGATGCACGCCTCACACATCGGCGAGATCTGGGCCGAATTTGGCGTGGCGGCCCTTGACTTAGACCCGAACGAAGTCACGGAAGGCTCTTGGCGTTCAGCCCAGCAGATCAGCCAGGCGCGGCGATGAAAATCGCTTCAGAGGGCGCTTGCTCAAGCTGCAACCCGAAGGCTTCTGGGCGCTGAGCTCCAAGGGGAAGGTGCACGGCGCGCTGGAATCCAAGGACATCGACGAGCATCTGCTCTTCTTGTCAAGGCAGCTCTTGCCGCACAAAGATGTGATTCTCAGGCTCGCTCAGGGCGGCGAAACATCCTTCGGTGTCATTTGGAAGTCGAGCTATCTGTGTGCTGGCACGGGGCCGGTCATCAATCGCGAGTGCATCGTGGCGGCGTTTGGAATCAAAGTCGTCGCCAGACTCGCTCTTTAACTCACCCAGCCATGGCCGCTGGAGAGCATCCTCCGCAGCGACACCAGCTGGATGCATCGGAGGCTCGACTCAATCCTCCGACCTGTCTGGTGTTCGAGCACTTGGCCCCGGCCTATAGCGCGGAGAGTGGTGTTCTGCTTCTAGTGGGTCACTTGCTACGTATGTCGCCAATGCTGTTTTCGTCTCGTCTCCAGATACAGGGCCACAGCAAGTTTAACAAGGTGACAATGGCTCAAAGCCCATTGGCTATCTACGTATCAAGTGACCCACTAGTGGGTCGCTTGCTACGTATGTCGCCATTGGCTGATTTCCTCTCGTTTCCCGCGGGACGGGCGCAGTGAGCTCAACACGCCTATTTACCCTTCTGCATTCAATGGCTACGCGCATACCAAGTGACCCACTACTAGTGCTCTAACCCGGTAGTAGAGAGGGACACGAATTTGGAGGTGGAAATCTGTGAGGTGCCGCTCCACGCAGGTTTCTCAGCCTCGAACACCGCTGGATCCGTCCCTCTCTACTACC